>Ga0228536_1000135_pt1 | contig 190001 bp, 173 predicted proteins | sample SJ1Smetagenome_FD_168611 | JGI IMG/M metagenome (GOLD analysis project Ga0228536, IMG submission 168611) | Enriched culture of PCE-dechlorinating microbial communities from Ithaca, New York, USA - SJ1.S | ecosystem: Engineered > Modeled > Simulated communities (microbial... > Unclassified... | reverse complement strand
CAGTTGTTCTGCCAAATCCAGGACACTCAAACGCTGTTTGGCGATCTTCGCGGCTGCCTTCATCGGGGCCTCTCCTTTTGAGGTCGTTTTACCCCGAATTTTGTCCAAAGACTAGCCTAGTAGGACAATTTATATATACATAAACTCAGCCTTTCGGCGTATCCAGTTCCGTAAATCGCGTCAGATCCCTTTCGACATCCTGAAGCATCCGTTGGTACATGTCGAGCACGTCATCGTGAGACGCCCGTTTTTCGGCATAGGGAGCGTCGTAGTCGAGCCCGCCGATTCGTGCTCCGGCATACATCGTTTTTGCCTGCTCGTAACTCTCGTTGTGCTGCGCAAATTTCGCGGCATTGAGCCTGTCGATGATCAAGTCCTCAAGACCAACGACGCCGATGATATTGCCATCAATGGAGAGAGGCCGCACGCGAGATTCGGCCTCGTGCCCTTCTTCAAGGGAGGCGCCTTGCCACTCTACGGCCAACAGTGGATTTTCACAGAAAAAACTGTGCTGGAGCCGTTCAAAGCCAAGTTCTTTCTCAAGGCAGTCAACCAGACCATCCTGCGAACTCTTGATGTCTATATCAAGGGACGTAAACGCCCCCTGCGTATAGATTTCAACCGCCTCGCCACCTACGACCACAGGCGTTTTGAGATTCCGGTCAGCAAAATAACGCGCCACAATTCCGAGGAATGCGATTTTCCGACGGTATGCATCGTGTTCCTCGCAGAGCGCGCGAAGCATCTCTTTATATTTCGACATGGCTGCCCATCAGAAGGTGATGATGAGAACGGGTTTTCCGTCAATCACCGTCTGCTTCAAGTTGCGCCGGAATAAAATAGCATAGCGGCACCTTCGGAGCAGCTCCGCCTTTTCCGGCGTACGCGGCTTGTTTGACGGCGGGGCCGTGGCCTCGCCAAGCGCGCGCCTGACGAATTCCAGCCGACGGAGTTTGGGGTATATCCCGGCGAGGTCTTCAAGTTGCAGGACATCTTTCATGGCACGTTCACCAATGAGCCGGGAGACACGGGAGTTCGATCCGGCATAAGGCGCCAGGGGGGTCAAAACGGACACCGATGAGGCAGGGCGCGTTCATTTGCGACTCCTGAACTCTGACCATAAGAAGAATCATTCAAGAAGAGATCGATCAATGATTTTCTTGCGTAAGTGGAGCAAAATCGGGGCAAAGAATCAAGAAAAGAAAAAATGGGCCGCCGGCCATGTCGGCAACCCATGTAATTCATGGTGCCCGGAGCCGGAATCGAACCGGCACACCCCGAAGGATAAGGGATTTTAAGTCCCTGGCGTCTACCAGTTCCGCCACCCGGGCACGGCGACACTTCTAGCCGGTTGCCTGCGGCGGAGTCAACGCCGGAGGCGGCTTCCCTGTTTTCCGCGCCCGGGATTCCGTCCCGCCTCCCCATGGTCAATGCCCGCCGCGTCTGGTATAGACCGCCCCCATGCGCACCCGACCCCGTTTCCTGGTTCTCGGGCTCGACGGGCTGCCCCTGACCCTGGCCAGGGAACTCGCCGCCACGGGAAGGCTCCCGAACCTCGCGGCCCTGTGCCGGAGCCCAAACGCCCGCGACATCGACGCCGAACTCCCCGAGCTCTCGCCGGTCAACTGGACCTCCTTCGCCACCGCCGCCGGGCCCGGCGAGCACGGCATCTTCGCCTTCACCGAGATCGATCCCGCAAGCTACGCCCTGGCCATGGTCGACGCCACGGCCGTGGCCTGCCCCACCATCTTCGACCGCCTGGGCGCGCGCGGCCTGACCTCAAAGGTCATAAACCTCCCGGCCGCCTATCCGGCCCGGCCCTTGCGCGGGGCCCTGGTGGCCGGGTTCGTGGCCCCGTTTCTTGACCGGGCCGCCTATCCGCCGGAGCTGGCCGATTTCCTGGCCAAAACCGGCTACCTCATCGAGGCCGACACCACCCGGGGCGCGGCCGACCCGGACTATCTCATGGCCCAGCTCACGGCCACGCTTGCCAGCCGCGAGACGGCCCTGGACCTGCTTTTTTCCGGCCGGGACTTCGACCTCTTCGTGTTCGTTCTGACCGAGACCGACCGCATCCTGCACTTTTTCTTCCCGGCCCTGGCCGACCAGGGGCATCCCCTTTTCGAGCCCTTCCTGGACCTGCTCACCCGCTGGGACCGGCTCATCGGCAAGTATCTGGAGCTGTACGACGCCCTGCCCGACCCCAAGCGGCTCATGGTCCTGGCCGACCACGGGTTCGCGGCGCTGCGCACCGAGATAGACCTCAACGTCTGGCTGGCCGGACAAGGCCTGCTGACCCTCAAGGACCATCCGGCCCACGAATGGGACAGCCGCATGGTGGCCCACGGCAGCGCCGCCTTCGCCCTGGACCCCGGGCGCATCTACCTGCACGCCAAGGAGCGGTTCGCCCGGGGCATCCTGCACGAGCACGCCGCGTCCGATCTGCGCGAGCGCCTGCGCCGCGACCTCATGGCCCTGACCTTCGAAGGCGAGCCGGTCATGGAGGCCGTGCACCGGGCCGAGGACATCTACGACGGCCCCATGCTGCGCCGGGCTCCGGACCTGGTGTGCGTGGCCCGGCCGGGCTTCTGCCTGACGGGCAAGTTCGACCGCACCGCGCTTTTCGGCCGCTTCGGCCGTTTCGGCTGTCACGCCGCCCACGGCGGCTTCTTTTACGATTCCTCCGGGGCCGCTCCGGCGCGACTGCGCGACGCGGGCCGGGAAATCCTGACCTTTTTCGGCGTCACGCCAACGGACGACACCCCGGCATGGACTTTGAAAACGACCTGAACCCGGCCCAATACCAGGCGGTGACCGCCGCCGGCGGCCCCATCCTGGTCATCGCCGGGGCCGGGTCCGGCAAGACCCGGACCATCGTCTACCGGCTGGCCCGGCTGGTGCGCCAAGGCGTGGACCCGGCCTCCATCCTGCTTCTGACCTTCACCCGCAAGGCCGCCCAGGAGATGCTCTCCCGGGCGTCGTCGCTGCTTGGCCACGGCGGCGACATCCTGCCCGGGGTCTGCGGCGGCACCTTCCACGCCTTCGCCTACGCCACTCTGCGCCGCCACCATCAGGCCCTGGGCTTTCCCCAGGGCTTCACGGTCATCGACCGGGCCGACGCCGACGAGCTTGTCGGCCGGATCCGGGACGAGCTGGGGCTGGCCAAGGGCGACAAGAGCTTCCCGAAAAAATCCCACGTGACGGAGCTCATCGGCAAGGCCCGCAACAAGGAATGCCGGGTGGCGGACGTCATCTCCCGGGAATCCTTCCACCTGCTGCCCCATGCCGACGACCTGGAACGCCTGGCCGACGGCTACGGCGCGGCCAAGGCCGCCCACCATCTGATGGACTACGACGACCTGCTGTTTCTTTTGGAACGCCTCCTGGCCGAACACGAGGAGGTGCGGGAGTTCTACCGGCAGCGGTTCTCTCACATCATGGTGGACGAATACCAGGACACCAACCGGGTGCAGGCCCGGCTGGTGTCGCTTCTGGCCCCGCACACGGGCAACGTCATGGCTGTGGGCGACGACGCCCAGTCCATCTACGCCTTCCGGGGGGCCACGGTGGACAACATCCTGGCCTTCCCGCGCCTGTTTCCCGGCACGGCCGTGATCAAGCTGGAGCAGAACTACCGCTCCACCCAGCCCATCCTGGAACTCACCAACGCCATTCTGCAAAACGCGGGCGAGAAATACGACAAGACCCTTTTCTCCACCCGCACGGACGGCCCGAAGCCCGAGCTTCTGCGCCCCTTTTCGGACATCACCCAGGCCAGGATGGCCGTCGTGAAGATCCGGGAACTGTCCCGGAAATGGCCCCTGCATGAGATCGCCGTGCTCTTCCGGGCCGGGTACCAGTCCTACGCCCTGGAGGTGGAACTGGGGAAGGCGAACATCCCCTTCCAGAAATACGGCGGCATCAAGTTCTCCGAGGCCGCGCACATCAAGGACGTGCTGGCCTATCCGAGGGTGGTGGCCAATCCCCTGGACCCGGCGGCTTGGACCCGCTGCCTGTCGTTCGTGCCCAAAATCGGCCCCAAGACCGCCGTGAAGCTCATGGAGGCCGTACGCCTGGGCGATCAGGCGGCCATCGACAAGGCCGCCGCAAAGCATCCCCAACTGGCCGGGCTTTTCGCCTTCCTCGACGCCCTGCGGGCCATGCCGCCCGCCCCTGGCCCCATCCTGGAGCGGGTCATCGCCCACCACACCCCGCACCTCATGGAGAAGTATCCCGACGACTACCCCCGCCGCCTGACCGGCCTCGAACAACTGCAACAGATCGCCTCGGGCTATTCCAGCCTCGACGCCCTTCTGGCGGACATGACCCTGGAGTCCCCGGACGAGGACCGGCGCAAGGCCAGGGAGGACCACCTGGTCCTGTCCACGGTGCATTCCTCCAAAGGCCTGGAATGGTCGGCGGTCCTGCTCCTCGACCTGGTGGACGAGCGCTTTCCCTCGCGCCACGCCCTGACCCGGCACGAGGACATGGAGGAGGAGCGCCGCCTGCTCTACGTGGCCTGCACCCGGGCCAGGGACTACCTGGGGCTCTTCGTGCCCGAGACGCTCTACAACCGGCAGGCCGGGGTGTGTTCGCCGGTGCAGCCGAGCCTTTTCGTGCGCGAGCTGCCCGCCGCGCTGTGCACCATGGTGCGCGAATCCCTGTCCGGCTGCCCCGTCACGCAATCCGCCACCCCGGCCGCCATCCTGACGCGCCCCCTGTCCGCGCCGCCCTATCCCCCGTCCTCCGGCCCCATCCCGGCCCGCGAACCCGAAAACCCCGGGACCGACCCCTCGCAGCTTTGCTATTGCCGCCACAAGGTCTTCGGGCGCGGCAAGATCATCGCCCGCCTGGACGGCGGCAAATGCCGGGTCAACTTCCCCGGGTTCGGGCCCAAGGTGATCCTTTCGGACTATCTGGAAATGGAATGAGGCCCGCCCGGCGGCGGCCTTTTCAGTCCCGTCGCCTCCGGCCAGCCGCACGTCCGGCTGCGAACCGGCTGCGAACCGGCCGTGAACCGGTTGGCAGCCCTGCGGTATGGGTGTTACGACACGGCCCACCGGGAGCGTGAGGGGGCGGCATGGGGCAGGCCTCCTAGACCATGGCCCTGAGAGGCATGCCCACCTGCCGGTCAGCGAAAAAGATGATGCGGTGCGGGCCTGCGGCGGATGACGGCGGAGAGGTTCCTATGAGCGGCCGGTGGTCGTTTTTTTCGCGGTGTGACGGAACCGTGGGGCGGCCCCTGGCCGTGGCCGCGTTGGTGGTCTGGGCGGCGTCCATGGCGGCGGTGGCCTACATGTCGCTTTTGCCGGATGTGGACATGCCCGGGGATTTTTCCAACGTGGACAAGCTGTACCACATGGCCGGATATGCCTGGCTGGCGTTTCTGCCGTGTTTCGGCTTCGCCCGCAAACGCCTGGGACTGGCGGCGTCGCTGTCCATGATCCTTTTGGGCTGCGCCCTGGAATACGCCCAGGGCTACGTGCCGGGGCGCATGGCCTCGCTCGGGGACATGGCGGCCAATACGGCCGGGGTGGCCCTGGGCATCATCGCCGGCCGGCTCTTGCGGTACCGGCTCATGCCCAGGTTTCGCCGGGTGACCTTTTGACTTCCGTCCACGGCCTGGACGCAGAGGGCGACGCATCCATGACCGGCGCCGACACCACCCCGCACAACGCCGAGCATGCCCGACGCGACCTGGAGAAGGCCCTGACCCCGGCCATCCGGGCCGGGGCGGTCATGTTCGCCTCGGGCGGCGAGATCGACAAGGTGCGCCGGGCCATCGCCAGCATGCTGCGCGGCCACAACCTGGAACACATCCACATCCTGGTGGCCCATAACGCGCTCATGGTCACCGTGGTGCATCACGGCGAGGTCATGACCCAGGTGCAGAGCATCGACGGCCATGCCGTGGACTTCAACAAGATCGCCGCCGTCTACCGGCTGGCCATCAAGGCCAACCGGGGGCGCTTCACCCCGGACGCCCTGCGGGCCAAGGTGGAGGCCATCCGGGGCATGGGCCACCTCTATCCCAGAGCCGTCACCGCGATCTGCGCCGCCCTGGCCTGCAGCTCCTTCGCCGTGATCTTCGGCGGCGGGGCGGCGGCCTTCCTGGTCACGGCCATGGCGGCCTTTCTGGGGGCCTGGGTGCGGTTCCTGCTGTCGGCCATGCGCTTCAACGTGGTGCTGGTCTTCGGGGTCAGCGCCTTCGTGACCACCTATGCCGCCCTGATGCTGTCGGAGTTTCTGCCCGACCGGCAGTACGCGGAGATGGCGGCGGTGCTGTTTCTCATCCCCGGCGTGCCGCTGATTGACGCCTTCGAGGAGTTCATCCGGGGCTACGTCACCGTGGGGCTGACCCGGGCGGTGATGGGGCTCATGCTGGTCCTGGCCCTGTCGGCGGGCATGGTGCTGGCCCTGGTGCTCAAGGGGGTGTGGTGATGGCGGGGCTTGTCGCGGATGTGGCCGTGAAGGCCTTTTTCGGGGCCGTGGCGGCTGCGGGTTTCGCGGTGATCTTCAACGCCCCGCGCTATACGCTGGCCTGGTGCGCGGCCTGCGGGGCGCTGGGGCTGGCCCTGCGCACCCTGGGGCTGGCCTTCGGGGCCGGGGTGGAGCTGGCCACGCTTTTCGCCTCGGCCTCGGTCAGCGCGTTCTCGTTTTGGCCGCACAACCGGCTGACCCTGCCCACGCACCTCTTTTCCATCCCCGGGGTCATCACCATGGTGCCCGGGGTCTACGCCTACCAGGCCATGACCGGTTTTTTGCGCTTCATCCAGGAAAAGGACCAGGCGCTCTTTCTCGCGGCCTGGCACAACCTGCTGACCATGCTGACCATCCTCATGGCCCTGGCCTTCGGGCTGGTGCTGCCCAGCCTTTGCCTGCGCATCCAGAAAAAGACCCTGTGAGTGGGGGGCGATGACGTGGGCGGGCTTGATTTCTGGACAGAAATACGTACAGATATGAGGTGGGCAAGGAGAAAAAGATGGACGCCATCACCTACAGTCACGCGAGGGAGAACCTCGCCGCCACCATGGATCAGGTCTGCAAGGACAGCACCCCGGTTATCATCACCAGGCAAAAGGCCCAGCCAGTGGTCATGATGAGTCTGGCCGACTACAACGCCATCGAGGAGACGGCCTACCTTTTGCGGTCGCCCGCCAACGCAGCCCGGTTGCGAGCCAGTTTGGCCCACGCCCGGAGCGGCGATGTTCAGGAACATGCCTTGATGAAGGAATGACGTGCGCCTGGTCTGGACTGCCGAGGCATGGGAGGACTACCTCTCTTGGCATGAACATGATCCAAGAAAAATCAGGAAAATTCATGCCCTCATCACGGAAATCCTGAAAACCCCATTCACTGGCACCGGAAAGCCCGAGGCATTGAAATTCGATCTGGCCGGGTGTTGGTCGCGGCGCATCGACGCTGAACACCGGCTGGTCTATCTCATTGACAACAACGATCTGGTCATCTTGGCCTGCCGGTACCATTACCGATAGCCTGTGGCCCTTTTTGGCACGGGATTCGCGGTGCTCTTTCGCGCGCCGCGCTATACGCTTGCCTGGTGCTGCCCGGCCTGTGCCTGCGCATCCAGAAAAAGACCCTGAGCCCCCCCGGCTTGCCCCTGTCGCGCGGGGAGCGGCCCGGAATCCCGAACCCGCAGGCAGTGGGGGAAAGGGACCGGGAGCCGTGTTGACTCTTTGTAATACATGAAATACGTGTCATACAAAGAAGGAGAAGGGATATGCTGACCATCCGGCTTCCGGCCGAGCTTGAGGCCCGGCTGAACATCCTGGCCGACACGACCAAGCGGCCGAAGAGCTTCTATGTGCGTGAGGCCCTGGAACGCAGCCTGTCGGACATGGAGGACGTGTATCTTGCGGAGGCCGCCTTGGAGCGGTTTCGGGCCAGCGGTGAGAAGGCCATAGCGTTGGAAGAGGTGGAGCACCGCCTTGGCCTGGGCGATTGAGTTCACGCCCGAGGCGGTGAAGGCCCTGGCGCGCCTGGGGAGCGAGGCGGAACGGCGGGTCGTGCGGTTTCTGCGCGAGCGGGTTTCCAGGTTGGACGACCCGCGCGGCATCGGGGAGCCGCTCAAGGGCTCGCGTTTTACAGGCCTCTGGCGCTACCGGGCCGGGGATTACCGGATCTTGTGCGACATCCAGGATGAGCGGGTCACGGTTCTCGTGGTGCTGGTGGGGCACCGGCGGGAGGTGTATAAGGGGCGGTGACCATATCACAGCGTGCTCACCGCGAGGTGTCCTCCTAGGCTAGTCGTCGTGCCAGACCGCTTTGGCCTGGGCATAGGGCGCAACCGGCGTGGCGAACCGCTTGTCGCAGCGCACATCCACCAGATACGCCGTCCCCGACGCCAGGGCCTTTTCGAAGGCCGGTTCCAGTTCCTCGGGCCGTTCGACCACGGCGGCCCCGAGCCCCAGGGCCCTGGCCATCCCGGCCCAGTCCCGCCTGGGGATCTCCGTCAGCGCGGCCGGTCCCGGGCCTTCCTGGTGCGCCCGCAGCCAGACGTTGCCCAAGGCCTCGTTGTCGATCACCACATACACCACGGCCAGGCCGTACCGGGCGGCGGTCTGGATATCCATGCCGTGCATGAGCATGCAGCCGTCCCCGGTGACCACGGCCAGCGGCACGCCGGGGCGCGCCGCCTTGATGCCGCAGGCCGCCGGGATGGCCCAGCCCATGGGGCCGATGTTGGTGGCCGAAAAATAGGTCCGGGGGGCGTAGGCCTGCCAGTAATGGCCGCAAAAGGCCCGGTGCGCCCCGGAATCCACCACCAGCGCGCCCTGGCGCGGCATGACCCGGCGAAGCGCCGCCAGCACCCGGGCCGGATGCAGCGGCACGTCCGCGCACTCCTGGTTGTGCGCATCGTAGCAGCGCGGCCCTGCGGCCCGGATGCCGTCCAGCCACTGCCGCCGCTCGGGGATGGTGCGTTCGAGGGCCCCGAGCCGCTGGCTCTCCGCCGCCAGGGCAAGGCGCAGGATCTCGCCGCAATCCCCGCACAGGGAAACCTCGGCCGGCCACGTCCTCCCGATGACCCTGGGGTCGATGTCCACGTGGATGAGCGCCCTGGACGGGAGCATCCGGCGATCCCAAAAAAGCGTGTCGCGTTGGGAGAGTCCCGACCCGAGCACGACCAGCACCTCCACGCCGCCGGAAAGCAGCCCCTCGATGGCATGGCGATGGCCGGCATAGCCGAAAACCCCGAGGGACAGAGGATGGTCCTCGGGAAAGACGCCCTTGGCCCGCAGGGTGGTAGCCACCGGGACGGCGTAGCGTTCGGCGAACTCAAGGAGCTCGCCGGCGCAATCGGATTTCTCCACCCCCGCTCCGGCCAGGATGGCCACCCGGCGCGGGGCCTGGGTGTCACCGGCCGGGGCCAGGATGTCCAGGGCGCGCTCCATGGCCACGGGGTCGTAAACCCGGGGACGGTACAGGGTCGTATCCAGGGGCGTCCACGGCGCCGCAATGTCCCCGCGCTGGACGTCCGTGGGCAGGCTCAGGTGGACGGGGCCCTGGGGAGCGGCCAGCATGGCCGTCAGGGCCGAACGGAGGTGATGGGCGGCCAGGTGGATGTTCTCCACGGCCAGGGACTTGCGCACCGCCGGGTCGAGCATGGCCAGATCGTTGAGGGTGGCTGGCGACGAATCCTGGAAACCGCCGCGTCCTTCCCAGTTGGTGGGCACCTGCCCCGAGAGGATGAGCACCGGCGAATTGTCCGTGCAGGCGGCCACCGCTCCGGTCAGGGTGTTGGTGACGCCCGGCCCGCCGATGCACAGGCAGGCTCCGAACCGGCCCGAGGCCCGGGCGTAGCCGTCGGCCATGAAGGCCGCGCCGCCCTCATGGGCCGCCACCACGGCCGTGAGACCGGGCGTCCGGGCAAGCTCCTCCAGGAACGGATCGATGAGCCCCCCGGGCACGAGAAACACGTGCGTGAGCCCTTCCCGGGCCAGGGCATCAAGATAATAGGCCGTCGTCTTCATGCGTTTTCGCCTCCGTCCGGCAGTGAGCCCGTTTCGGGTTGCGGGGCGAACGGGTCGTGCTCGCCCGGGGGCAGCGGGACGTCGAAGGCAAAGACCACCCCTGCGATCATGGCGTAAAACCCGCACAGCACCACCAGTTCCACCACGCCCTGGACGCCGTATGCCCGGACCACCTCGTCCTGGATTCCGGCCGGGATGGATCGCCGGGCCAGGGCGCAGTCCGCCACATCGAGAACCGCGCGCAGCCCGGGGGCAAGACCCTCCGGCTCCCGGCCCTGGCGCAGGGCCTCGAGAACCGGCTCCGCAATTCCGGCCTTGCGGGCCGGGTCACGGTGCTTCACCCATTCGTATCCCGCCCCCATGCGCCGGGCGCAGGCCAGAATCGCCAGCTCCCTGGCCTCGGACGGCAGGGCGGTTTCTCCGAAACGCAGGTAGCTGCCCAGGGCGGATACCTTTTCCAGAAGGGCCGGGTGGTTGAGCAGGGTCCGATACATACCGTCGATATGCCCCCGCTTGGCCGCAAGTTGGCCGTAAAGCGCCCGGGCCTCGGGCGACAGGTCTTCATACTCCGGCAGCGGCAGGTGGGACATGCTGGCTCCTTGGAGGGAAACGTGCGCGGGGACCGGTCCGGGCGTCCTTCCAAATGCACCAATGCGCCAAACGCTCCAGGCGCGCCAGTCGCGCCAGCCCCCACCGGCCGCCTCCTGGGGCCACGCGGCCATGCCTCCGGGGATCGGCTGCACGAGCCCTTGGGCCGGTTTCCGATACCTGGGATATAGTCGAGGCCATCGCCCCTGTCCATTGCGCAGTGCCGACACACGGGCAGATACCGCCGCAGCCGCCCGGGCTGGGGCTCCGGGCATCGTCTCACACGGGGGCTGGCCTTCCAGTTGGCATGGAGGTCGTCTTTGCGGCCGGCCATCATGACCGGCGCGGTCAAGGACAAGCTGACGCAGCGCAGGCGGTACGCCCAGGCGGAGCTCGTTTTCCCGTCCCTTCGTCATGGTGCAACGCTACGCGCACCTCTCCCCGGATACCCTGCGCCGGGCGGTCATGGCGCTGGAGAAAGGCATGAAGAAGGTAAAGAATGAGAAGCTTGCCAGAATTGGGGAATAACGACGAGCGCCTTTCGATTGACTTGGACTCAAAAATTGAGTACACGGAGTACCCATGGAATGGACGGTGACCATCCCGAAGCGAGTGGCCCGGCAGATGCAAACCCTGCCCCCGGCAGTCATGGACGCGCTGCGCCAGTTGCTCCTGGATATCCGGGAAAAAGGCCCAGCACAGGCTTTATGGCCAAATTACGGGAAGATTACCGGGCACCCTGATTGTCACCATTGCCATATCAAAAAAGGCCGCCCGACCTATGTCGTGGTCTGGCGTGCCGTCGACAAGCAAGCCGTGGAGGTGCGCTATGTTGGGACTCACGAAGGAGCGAACTACGGACGGATTTGTTGACCTGTCGTTCCGCGTCCCCAGGGACAAGGCGGACATGGTCAAGCGCGTCCTTGCCGCCCTCATTGGGCAGGCCGACCAGGATGTAACCGATGACGGCGAGGACGCCATGAGCATTGAAGAGGTTCTTGGCCCCTCTACCCCGGCCAATGCCCTGCGCGGATACCGCCACCGCGAGGCGCTGACCCAGGCTGGCCTTGCCAAACTGGTTGGCGTTTCCAAACAGAACATCTGCGACATGGAGCGCGGACGGCGAAACATCGGCAAGGACATGGCCAAGCGGTTGGGTACGGCCCTGAACGCTCCGTGGAAACGGTTCTTGTAACACGTCTTTCGGATGCATATCCAACGTGTTTTGGATTACAGCAAGCGACTCGCTTGACAAATCCATACCTGAAGACTCCGAATATTGGCGTGAATACCAAGCCCTTGATGAAGAGCATCGCCTCATCTGGAGCATGATCGATGCGTGGACCTAATCCGGCAAGAAATCTTCTCTGCGCAATGCGACGGTGACGGCAGGGGGAAAAAAAACGATCTAGAATCGTAATCGAAAAGAATGATTCTCCCGTAGCGGCCCGCTTGCTCACGAACACATCACACCATGAGCGACCTGGAGGAGGGATTCTTGGCCCCTCCGATCCGCCCTCGCGATTTCTCATTTTGCTTGCAACGATTTCTCATTTTGCTTGCGCGCTTACAGCCGACCAAAAGGGGAAAATGCGAGCGGGACCAGAGTGGGGTCAGAAGCCTACAAACAGAAAAAGGGGCTAGGTGATTTTCACCTAACCCCTTGGAATTTTTGGTGGGCCATCAAGGACTCGAACCTTGAACCAACGGATTAAGAGTCCGTTTTAATCATTTCACAGCAGGTCACAAAAATACACAAACTTATTGACTTAACAGAATTTATTTCATATCCCCTTTCACAAGAGATCATCAGTTTTCCCCCCGTTTCATCAAAAAAGTGGGGAGAGAGTGGGGAGAGATGAAGCCAACGGATATCTCCTTAATACGAATTCGTTGGTTTCCTTGGAGGTGAATGATGCCTGTCACATGGATCAAGTCGAATTTTCCCGGAGTCCGGTTCTATGAGCACCCCACCAGAAGACACGGCGTCCAGAAGGATAAGTACTTCGCCATCCGGTTTCAGACCAGTGGGGCGCGTCGTGAAGAAGGGCTCGGCTGGGCGTCAGAGGGCTGGTCCGCCTCCAAGGCCGCCCAAACCCTCTCGGAATTGAAGAAGGCGGCCACCACAGGCGAGGGGCCATGCTCCCTGGCCGAGCGGCGCGAACAAGCCGAGCAGAAACGCCACGCGGAAGAACAAGTCCGCGCCCAGGAAGAACGCGACAATCTGACCTTCGGCGGCATCTTCCGCGATTCCTACTTTCCCCTTGCCCAGAAAAACAAGTCCAGGCGGTCATGGGCCAAGGAAGAGCAGTGCGTTCGCCTCTGGATAGCGCCGGTCATCGGCTCCATCGCCCTCAAGGACATCGCCCCGATCCACCTGGAGCGCATCAAGAAGAACATGGCCGACGCCGGTCGCGCCCCGCGATCCATCACCTACTGTCTCGCCGTGATCCGCCAGGTGTTCAACTTCGCCCGCAACCATGACCTCTTTGCTGGGCAACACCCAGTCTCCAAGGTCAAAAAGCCCATGGCCGACAACCGCCGCCTGCGCTTTCTGACGCATGACGAAGCCGACCGGCTGCTTGCCGCCCTGGCCGAGCGAAGCCCGGATGTCCATGATCAGGCGCTTGTCTCCCTGCATTGCGGCCTGCGGGCCGGGGAAGTCTTTGCCCTGACCTGGGCGGACGTGGATATGGAGCGCGGCGTCCTGACCCTGCGCGATACCAAAAGCGGCCGGACCCGGGCGGCCATCATGACCGGCGCGGTCAAGGACATGCTGACGGAGCGCAGGGGGCACGCCCGGGCCGAACTCGTTTTCCCGTCCGAAACCGGGGCCAGGATCGGGCAAATCTCGCAGACCTTCGTCAAGGCCGTCAAGGCCCTGGGCCTCAACGACGACGTGGCCGACTCCCGGCAAAAGGTCGTGTTCCACACCCTGCGCCATACCTTCGCGTCCTGGCTGGCGGAACAGGGCACGGACCTCTACACGATCCAGCAGCTCATGGGTCACCAGTCCTTCGCCATGGTGCAACGCTACGCGCACCTCTCCCCAGACACCCTGCGCCGGGCGGTCAAAACCCTTGAGACCGGCATGCGGCAGGCCACCGCCAAGAGAAACGTGGCTGAAATCATCGGGGGCTAGACCTGCCCCTTGGGCAACAGCTCCTGCGGGCATCCTGCCCCACTTGACGACATACTAAAAAATGGTAATCTCTCTCATGGCATGGACGGTGACATTGACCGCGAAGGTCAAAAAAGCGCTGGGCAAACTCCCGGCCAATGTCCGAGACATCTTTGTCCTGCTCCAACGCGATCTTGAGTTGCACGGTCCGACTCGGGGAGACTGGCCGAACTATTCCAAGCTCGGCGCCCAGAGACACCATTGCCACTTGCGCAAAGGCCGCCCGACGTATGTGGCGGTTTGGGAAATCCGCAAGGACGAAATCCGCCTGATCGAGGTGACATATGTTGGAACCCACGAGAACGCCCCCTACTGACATGGTTGAGCTGTGCTTTACCGGCCCGGCGGCCAAACGCCAGGAGGCTATGGACTGCTTGCGGGGTCTGGGATTTGAGGCGAAGCCCTCGGATGCCATTCCCTGGCGGGCGGCCTTTCCGGAAATCACCGACGCCACGTTGCCGGGCGTATGCCTACGCGGGGCCAGGGCCAGGGAAGGCCTGACGCAGAAGCAGCTTTCCAAAATAACCGGCGTCCCCGCCCGCCACATCTCCGAAATGGAGAACGGCAAGCGCCCCATCGGCAAGGCCATGGCCAAGCGGCTGGGGACGGCGCTTGGCGTCGGATACAGGGTGTTTTTGTAGGACGAACTCGCCGGATTCAATCTTGCCTACAGCCAAGCGGCGTGGGTATTGCCCCAGCCCGCTCTCCACCTGACCCGGGCGATATTGTCCACTCACCGATACCCCTACCACCACTTCCGTGGGGTCATTTGCCGACCCGGTCGCCGTCAACACAAAGATGAGACCCGCAAACGCCCTCTGGCCGAAACCGGCTAGGGGGCGCTTGTTATTTATGGCGAGTGGTGTATTGAACACATAAAGTGCAAATATTTTGCGTTCAGTGTGGTGATCATATCCACCCCGGATGAACGAAATGCGACGTTACCGATTTCTCCATAGTCCGATCACTTTCCCTTGCAAGTCCGAGCATAGCAACGAGTCGCGAAAAGAAGACCAGAGAATTCGCGAAAAATTATAACTCATGACCTGGAGGAGCAATGAAAGACAGTATCAGCATCAAAGAATTTCTCGAGGGGCTTCGAGACCCACAAGATGGGTACTACTTCGCGTCGGAATGCTTAAAAGACCTATTAAAAAAATTCGATCATCCTGAAGGAACAGAGATTCACCACGAAATACTGCATTGCTTTGACTATATCAACGACAAAGTAGACCGATGCGGCGATCTGGAAATAAATGAAGGCTTGTACGAATCCCCACATTGGACAATATTACAATCATGGTGCGAATCAGGGCTTCCTGTCAGACTAAGAAACAAGATCCTCGAACGCCCCCTCTCAAATTTCGACATTGAATACATTACGGCCAATGAAAACCGCTTAAAAATCTCCATTAAAGAACTCAAAGGCTTCTGCATCCAACACGAAATTCCACTCCCTGCGTTTCTTTTCCAAAACAAAAAATACAACTCAATCAAGGCTTTCGAGGAAACCCGTTTAAAGCGCTCTTCAAACTTCTTTGATGCTTATCATAACGAAACACCAAAAGATATAGAAAATTGTAAGCTCATGAAGCCTACATCCATTAGCGAATACTACGAGCGTGAGATGGCCATTAGACTCATGCTTGATCGATTTGAAAAAGAAAAACTAGAGTATTTCATAGGTGATGGTTTTTGCGACAAAAATATAAATCTTGAAAATATCCCCCTAGATATCATTAGGACTGTTTTGCATTACTCCAAGACACATCCAGATGAATTGTACCGTTATCTTCAATCTCAAGCTGTCCCGCTTAAAGAGCTTGGACTCATTGGCATTCCGAATACAACAACACATGTCAGCGAATCAGCACTCGTCAAGCGAGCGCAGCGGTACTCAAAAAATCTCGACAAAAAAGGGTGAACCGTGTCCATCGGTGTCCAACGTTTTGTCCTGGGACACCCCGATTTTGGCTCCTTAGTATTCCCCCCATATTCTTGTGATGAGGAGGAATACCATGGGAAGTTGCATTGATCAGACGATCCTCGAATTCCAGCAGGTGCTCCCCGCTGTCTTCCGGGGGACGGAGTTGGACAGACTGACCGGCAAGGCCATCCGCTGGAGATCCATCCAGAACCTGCGGAGCAAGCGGGTCATCCCTCCCGAGTGCTTCATTTACTCGGGAAGCAAGGTGCTCGTCCGCCGCGACCTGTTCCTCAAATGGTGGCGGGGCACCCTGCGCGAAAACACCGTCGCGGCCAAGCGGAGGGCGAGACATGACGTCTAACCCCATCCGCACCAGCCGGTCACCCGTGGACGCCAACTGCCTGACCGCCGCCCTTGCGGCCTGCGAGGCGGGCCTTTCCGTCCTCCCTACCCGCAAGGACACCAAGGCCCCGCTGACGACCTGGAAGCCCTACCAGGGACGCCCGGCGACTCGGGCGGAAATCGAGCGCTGGTTCAGCGCGCCGGACACCGCCCTGGCCCTCGTCTGCGGCCGCGTCTCCGGAAATCTGGAGATGCTCGACTTCGACCTCAAGGGCGAGGCCTTCGCGGCCTGGGCCGACGATGTCAAAACCGAAGCCCCCGGCCTCTTCGAGCGCCTCGTCATTGAGCGCAGCCAATCCGGCGGCCGACATGCGGCCTACCGCTGCCCGGATATGATCATTCCCGGCAACCAAAAACTGGCCATGCGCGCCATCCACACGCCTGACGACGCGGAAGTCGAGATCGACGGGAAGCGATTCAGGCCCAGACGCCAGGAAGACGGCTTCCTGGTCGAACTCGTGCTGATCGAGACACGCGGCGAGGGCGGCTATTTCCTGTGTGCCCCGACGCCGGGATATGAACTGATCCAGGGCGAGTTCAACCGCCTGCCGCAGTTGAGCCCCATGGAACGGGACATCCTCATCTACGCGGCCAAGGCCGTCAGCGAATGGACACGGCCCGCCGAAGTGCACGGGCTCGGCCGGGGCATTCCGCACGACACGCCCCGGCAGCCGGGCCAGGATTTCAACGACCGGGGAGATGTCCGCGCCCTGCTCGCCAGCCATGGCTGGACCAGTTGCGGCATGCGCGGCGCAAACGAACAGTGGCGGCGGCCGGGAAAAACCAAGGGCATTTCCGCGTCGCTTCTGGGCGGCAGGGTCTTCCATTGCTTTTCGTCCAACGCTGCCCCGTTCGATCCGGACCAGTCCTACAGCCCGTTTGCGGTTTACACCCTGCTCACCCATGGCGGCCAGTATCACGCCGCCGCCAAGGCCCTGGCCGCCCAGGGATTCGGGGATGCGCCGAATGGCCCACCCCAGACATCAAACACCGCGACAACACAGGCCTCGATCTCGCGCACCCGAGCGCCACTCCCACACTTTAAACAATGGGAACTCGCACGGAAGCTGTTCCCGCGCATCGCCTTCCCCTGGGACATCTTCCCCGCCGAGGTCGCGGCGAGCCTGCAGCAACTGGCCCGGTCCTGCGCCACATCGCCCACCCCGCTCCCGGCCCAGGCCTTTTGCATGGTGGCCGGGGCCGTGGGACGCAAGCTCGTGGTCGGGATCAAGGACAGTTGGCAGGAACCCTTGATTTTCTGGGCGGCGGATATCCGTGACAGCGGCGCCGGGAAGACCCCGCCCATGTGGGAAATGTCCAAAGAGATCGCACGAAGACAAGACCTGGAACACGAGCGGTACAAGGCGGAGAATGCCTCGTGGGAACGGCTTTCGATAAAGGATCGCCAAGGGCAACTCCCGCCCGAAAAGCCTCGCGGCTATTTTTCGACCAACCTGACCCTGGAAGGCGTCCACGCCCAACTCGACGGACACTCGACGGGGGGAATGATCATTCTCCTTAACGAGCTGTCCGCGCTGATTTCCGGACAAAACCAGTACAAATCTGGCGGGACGGATCGTGAAAGCTGGCTGTGCCTCCACGACGGCAAGCCCACCCGGATCGTGCGGGCCAAAGAAGCCGTTTTCATCAATGGCGCCAGGGTGCAGGTGTGCGGCGGCATCCAACCTAGCATTTTCAGCAAGGTGTTTGGTGGGGAAAACGGTCAGTACATCGTCGACGGCACGGTGTTTCGCTGTCTTTTCACCTACGAGCCCTCTAGCCACCATGAACTTACCGGGGAATCCTGGAGCCAGAACAATCGCCTGACATGGAACGCCATCCTGTCCCGGGCCTTCGATTGGGCGGACAAACAAGACAAGCCTTTCCGTTTGGCGTTCCCTCCCGAGTCGCAAGCACGCTATTTCGGCTGGAGAAACACTCTCGATGTGCTGCGCCCCGACCTCCCCGCGCCGTTTAGCGGGTTCCTGCCCAAGGCTTTTGGTTATGCGGCCCGACTGGCGGGGGTGATCCACGCCATCTCGGCCCTGCACAGCGGGGAGGACATCCCGGCCGAACTGTCGCGCGAGGCCATGGGGTTTGGCATGAAGGCCGCACACTTCTACCTTGGCCAGGCTGTGGACGCGCTTTCCCTGCTGTTGCACGACGGCGAGGCCGCCCGTCCCACGGAAGTCTCAAGCCGGACCACCCTTCTGGCCAACGTGCTTCACAAACTTGCAGCCGAGACGGACAACGGACGGCTCGCCGTGAAGCACATCCAAAACGCCTACAACCGCGAGGCCACTTCTGAAGAACACATCCGCACACCGCACGCCATGGGAGGCATGCTGCGGGCCTGCAGGTTGAACATCACGACCGGGAAGCATAACGCCAACGGGCACAAGTCCTGCCACTGCCTCATCTGGGACGAGCAGACGGCGGAGTTCCTGGAAACCATGCGGCGAAGTCTGCATTGTCAGCAAACCTTGGCGCTGCATGGCTTTTCGGACGAAGACATGGATTTTGACGAGTCTGCATAGTCTGGCATGTCTGCATGCGAACAGAAAGACAATGCAGACTTTGCAGACTACGCCAACGGGTCATGTCTGCACCCGAATCGCCGCGAATGGCGCGGATTCTCAAGGACGTGCAGACTTCACGGACATGCACGGACGGATGGCTGAAAATGAAGGTGAAGCCATCCAGGCGATGTCCGCTCCCGCCTTGCAGATCATAGGAGTTTCGGAATGCATTCAACACTTCGCGGCATGAAAAGCTCTTCTTTCCTGCACATTTTCCATGGCGCACCGCAATTTTTGCCTTCTTCTTGCGCCACGACAGGCACTTTGAGCAAGATATTGCAGACACATTATTTCAATACCGGCCTTTGCCTACAACCTTGACAATACTCCTGAAACAGCCCCATATGCAAAGTAATACGTGTAATTTGGAGCTATCGACATGTATGCCTACTGGGGGAAAGCATCCAAGGACTCCTGCCTGCATCACCTGCTTATCTATCACAGCCTGGATGTCGCCGCTGTCCTGGAAACCATTTTGGAGGCCGACCATCTCCTGGCGAAACGGCTCCAGGCTCTCGTCCCCATGCCTTTGGCCGATCTGATCCGCCTCTTGCGGTATTTCGCCTGCCTGCACGATCTGGGAAAATTCGCCCCCGCGTTTCAGCTTCTGCGCCGGGATATCGTCGCCGCGCTCGGTGGCACCATCCACGAACACCACGAACGCCAGCACCACACCGTCATCGGGCAATATCTTTTCAAGCAACACCCCAAGCAGCTATGGGGGGGCAACCCAGCCACCACGGCGCTGTTCCAACTCGAGGGGCTCATCCTGGCGCCCCTGGCCAACGCGGCCTTCTGGCATCATGGCCGTCCCGGCTCCGCTCCGACGAATATATATCTCCCCCCCGAGGTCCTCGGCGACATATCCCAATTCGCAGCCTCCGCCGCCTCGTTCCTTCTCCCTGAACCGTTGTCCATTGCAGTGAAGGAGGACGACGACGGTCTCTTCAAGCCCGTCTCCTGGCTCTTCGCCGGGCTTCTGGTCCTGTCCGACTGGCTGGCGTCTGGGGAGGGATTCGCCTATTGCGCCCACATCATGCCGCTTGAAGACTACTGGCGCGAACATGCACTGCCCCAGGCCCAGGCCGCCCTGGCCGCATCCGGCATCCTGTGCCCGCCTCCCCGGCCGGAAAACGGTTTCCACGCCCTGCTCCCCCACCTTGAAGCATCGAGCCAGCCTACCCCGCTGCAATCCCTGGCTATGGCTGAAGGCGAACGCCCGGCCGGACAGCGGCTGCTCCTTTTCGAGGACGTGACCGGCGCGGGCAAGACCGAGGCCGCCCTCCTGGCCACCCATGCCCTCATGACCACGCAAGAAGCGTCGGGGTTTTTCGTGGGACTCCCCACCATGGCCACCGCAAACGGCATGTATTCCCGGCTGGCCCCGGCCTATCAAACGCTTTTCGAGATCACGGACGAAACCGCACCATCCCTGGTTCTGGCCCATGCCCGATGCGGCCTGCACGAGGCCTTCCTGGAAAGCATCGGCCTTGAACGCGGCCGCCCGGGTCAGGACGACGGCACAACAACCGATAGCGGCGCGTACTGCTCGAACTGGCTGGCCGACAACCGGAAAAAGGCCCTGCTGTCTCCCACCGGGGTCGGCACCCTCGACCAGGCCCTTTTGGGCGTCCTGCCCTCCACACACCAATCACTGCGGCTCTTGGGCATAAACCGCAACGTACTCATCGCCGACGAGGTGCACGCCTACGACGAATACACCACCCACCTGCTCAAAACCCTGCTGTCCTTCCATGCCCGACTCGGCGGCAGCACCATCCTCCTCTCGGCCACCCTGCCCCTGGCGGTGAAACAGGAACTCGCCGATGCCTTTTGCACAGGCGCGGGGTGGGGGCCGCCCCGGCTATCAAACGCCCCGCTGCCCCTGGTCACGAGGATCGACTGCGCAGGCACGCAGGAGATCAAGCTGCCCGCAACGCGAACCCTGAACATTGAGGTCGAGTTGACGGCGCATCGCGAAACAGCTTACGCCCGGCTCGAAGCCGTGCATCGGGCCGGAGGCTGCGGCCTTTTCATCCTGAACACCGTGGATCGGGCCATGGCCGCCTACGCCGCCCTGGCCGGACGGATCGGCCAGGAAAACATCATCCTCTTCCATGCCCGGTTCGCCTTAGCCGACCGCCTGGACATCGAACGGCGGGTTTTGGACATCTTCGGGAAAGACGCCGCCCCCGAGGCGCGGCGCGGCAAAATCCTGATCGCCACCCAGGTTGTGGAGCAATCCCTGGATATCGACGCCGACGTGGTGGTCACCGAACTGGCCCCCATGGAGCTTCTGATCCAACGCGCCGGGCGCTGCCAACGGCACCAGGACCGGACGTGGCGGCCGGAGGGTTTCCCGCGCCCGTCCCTGCTGGTCGTTTCCCCGGACCCCGCCGCCGAACCGGACCCCGACTGGGGCAAGGAGGAACTGGGGAAGGGCCTTTTCGTCTATCCCATGCGTGGGATCCTGTGGCGCACGGTCAGGCTCCTGGCCGAGCATGGCACGCTCGACTTGCCGGGCAAGGCCCGGGATTTTGTCGAGGGGGCCTATGACGAAACGGCGCACCCCACCCCGGCCGCGCTTGTCTCGTTCGACATCGTGGTGGAAGGAGAAAAAAGGGCCGAAACAAATATCGCCGCCGCCAACAGCCTGGACATGGAGCAGGGGTACGGCGTCAGCGCCTCCCGGAATCGGTGGCAGGACGACCGCAGGACGCCGACGCGCCTCGGCGAGGAGCAGGTTACTCTGCGGATGGTGCGCGCCACGGACGATGGGTTTCGTCTGTGGGCAGGCGAAGGGAATGGCGCCCGGACCTGCGCCCTGTCCGAAATATCGATTTCGGCCTGGCGGTTTCAAAAGGCCGCCAAAGACGGCTCTTTGGAGACCGCATTGCGGAAAAGGCTCGACGAATACGCCGCAACCTTGCCGGATGAGGGACGCTTTGTGGAGCTATTGCCCATGGTCCGCACGCAGGCCCCGGAGATATGGGAAAGCTGCCTTGATGGCTTCGCGGCCTGCTACTCCCGGGACGCCGGGCTTTGCTACCTGCCCTGAAGCCGCGATTCCCCGGCAAGCAGGCGCTCCAGTTTTCGCACCGACACGGCGTGCTTTTTCCTGTTCTCGCGCAACGCCTGGATATTGCGCAGCTTCCACATCACCCCGGGCAAGGCCTTGGCGTGCGAGATTCCCAACAACTCCCACCTCGGTTCACCCATCTTGAACGACAGAAGAAAATCCCTCTGGACATCGGAAAGCGCTCCCAGGATAAGAGGCGCAAGATTCCGTTGCACCTCCTGCAACGTCTCAAGCGGGCGCTCCAGGCTGGTCATGCCTCGAAACTCCCGCTCGTACAATTCCTCCAAGGGATGGAGATTCGGGCACAGGACTTCGGAAAGCGGACGTGGATGGCTGATGAGATAGACGAGGAACGCCTTGCGGATGTCGTCCGTGAGGCCAACCCGCTCCAGGAGCAGATGCACGTCGAACAGGTCGCGGGGATGCTGGCGATCCAGGGCGGCGCACAACTTTCCCCCGAACAGATCGGCGAGTCCCAGACGACGCACCTGCGCGGTCATGGCGAACCGGGCCTCGACGACGCTATGCGCCGCCGCGACCTCCGTATCGAAGACCGTGCCCCGGATGACGGTGTTCGGCTCCACCTTGATGGTCACGCCGTCCGCCGCCGCCACCAGTTTCGGCGCGCCTGCGGCCCCTGTGGATACCTGCGCCCTGGCCCCGATGCGACTTCGGACCGTCTCGGCCAGCCGGTGCATTCCGTCATGGATCTCGTCCAGAGCGGTTTCGCGGTCGGAGAGGGGACAATAGGCGAGGTCGATGTCCACGGACAGGCGCGGCATGTCCCAGACGAAAAAGTTGATGGCCGTACCGCCCTTGAGGGCAAAAAACGGGCGACCGTCCGGATGCGTATAGTCGATCAGAGACACTACGCGCAGCAGCAGGCGGACCTGCTTCTCATACGCCGCTGCTATCAAAACGGCCCCTCCCTGTCGCCGGGGCTGGCCGGGACCGTGATGCGGTATTGCCTGTCCAAGATGCCGCCCGCGACGATCTGCCGGTTTCCGCGTCCGAGATCGATCCGCGAAAGGTCAAGATCCGCGCGCCACGCCAGCCCAAACGCCTCGGCGAAATAGAGAAGGAGCCGCTTGGCCCTGATGCTGCCGCACCGTTCCAGAAGTGTCTGGACCAGGGCCGGACGCATGGTCCCCAGTCCGGCCATGATCTGTCCGGCCTCGTCAAAGCCTACCCGGCGCGGGACATGAAAGAGCATCTCGAGCGCCGCCTGTTCGGGCGGGGACAGACGGACGGCGTAGTCGCGCACCGGCTGGGAGACGAATTCGCGCCACGCCGCGCCCTGAAGCTGCGAGCTTGCCGTGAAGACGATGGGCGCGCCCCAGTCGTGGCCAGCGAACCATGCGGGGAGCACGCTGGCGCCGGGGCCATGCAAAAAAACCTCCCGCGCCCCAAGCGCGCCGTAATGGCCATAGCCCTGCATCTCCAGGGCTGTGCGCCCCCCGACGTAAAATTGCCCTCTCCGGGTCTCCTGGAGGGCGAACACCCCGCCGGTCCAGTCCACGGCGTCCCCGGCCCTGCGGTAGGCCCCCCGGCTGCCCGGCCCCAGGGGCGCGAGCCAGCCGCCCTGGACATATTTGCGGACCAGCGAGGAACTGACGCCCATGGCGCGTAGCGTCGCGGCGGTCCGGACGGCCCCGGTCGGCCAGCCCAGGATGATCTGGTTTATTTTTTCGTGATTTTGTGTACCCACGGTATGCGGAATACAGAATATTTAAACCGGAGGCAAGCGGTCATGGGCGGAAGCCGGGAGATTGCGACATGGAAGCGGCAAGGCGGCGCGGTGGAAGCGGCTGGCCCTGCCACGGCGACCGTCGGGGTGATGGCTTGGGGGCATGGGGGACCTGCCGCCGAGAATAAGGGGACTTGATAGCCACCCGTTGCGGTCATCGTCAAACCCCCGATTGACGCCGCCAAGCGGGATGCGTATGGTTTTGTCAGGGAATTTCCGGCGGATCGGCTGTCTGCCTCCGGAGTCACCCATCCCCTGTTCCCCGCGCTCGCGGGGATGATCCGGCAAAGTGTTCAACGCGTGTTTCCAAAAGTTCCCCGCTCAAGCGGGGTAATTTATGAAGGCAAAATGTTTTACGTGAGTTTAAAAAAATTTATTGACTCCTTAACTTGTCAGGCATAAAAAGAAGCAGCCCTCAGCAAACAAGCGCGTGCCGAGGGCTGCCTCCGACGGATTACTCCGTGCGTTGCCTAGGAAACATCGCACTATCAAGTAATTCCGGAAGAGGCAATATCCTCCGCGCTTCAACAGGAGGGAGTCCTCATGACCACCTATCGCAGGAACAGAGATCTCTTTATCGTCATCCTCGCCCTTGACGACGCCTGCCTGATCGTTCTGCTCATAATATCGCCAGACTAGCACATATACTCCCGGGCGTCATCCTTCTTCTTGACGCCTGGGAGTATGCTGCACTATTTTTGCACAATCAAGTATAGATAAACTTATTATATGGAGCGATTCAGCCATGACCCCTTTCAATCTTCTGACGCAACGCTGGATTCCGGTCCGCCTGCGATCCGGCGCGCTTGACCGCATCGCGCCGTGGCAGCTGACCGGCGACGACCCGCCCGTGGACATCGACATCGGCCGCCCCGACTTCAAGGGCGCGCTCCTCGAATTCCTGGTGGGACTCGTGCAAACCGCCATGCCCCCAAAAAACTCCCTCGCCTGGAAGCGCCTTTTGGGCGCGCCCCCGGCCCCGGACGACCTCAAGGCGGCCATGACGCCCCTTGCACCCTACTTCAACCTCTTCGGTGAACGGCCCCTGTTTCTCCAGGATCTGACCCTGACCGAAGACGACGTCTCGGACCCCAAACCCGTGGGCGCGCTGCTCATGGACTCCCCTGGGGAAAACGCCCTCGGCAGCAACAGCGATTTCTTCGTCAAGCGCGATCAGCCCCCGGACCGGCTCTGCCCGGCCTGCGCCGCCACGGCGCTTTACACCTTGCAGGCCTACGCGCCGTCAGGTGGAGCAGGACACCGCGTATCTTTGCGTGGCGGTGGGCCGCTGGTCACGCTGAACGTCTTTGAAACGCTGTGGAAAACCGTATGGTCAAACGTCCTTCCCCTAAATGCGACCGATGTCAAACCGATTCCAGAATCATCCGCCATCGTCGCAAACGTCTTCCCATGGCTTGAAGCATGCCGTGACAGCTCAAATGGATCGCAGGTGCATTTCGGAGACGTGCATTTTCTGCATCAGTACTGGGGGACGCCCCGACGCATCGTCCTTTTGCCCGAGGACGAACCTGCGCCCCTGCCCTGCCCCCTGTGCGGCGAGACCGGGACGACCTTCGTGCGCCGGTACCTGACCAAAAACTACGGCTACAATTACGGGCTGTTCCGGCACCCCCTGACTCCCTACCGGGATAACGGCGGGGACAAGGGATACCTGACCCTCAAGGGCGTTAGCGAAGGCCACGGCTACATCCACTGGCCGGGCCTGGTCTACGGCGAGGATACGGACAAGGCCGTCGTCCCGGCCCAGGCCGTCAGGCATTGCCGCGAAACCCTGTCCCTCGACTCGCCGTCCCGGCCAACCCGCATCCGCGTCTACGGCTACGACATGGACAACATGAAGGCCCGAGGCTGGTGCGAAGGCGAATACGACGTCTTCGGCGTGCCGGAGGACGATCTCCCCGCCGTGGTCCAGGCCCTGGGCGACATGGTCCGGGCCGCAGACCAGGCCAAACGCAACCTTGTCGCCGCCGTGCGCGAGGCCCTGTTTCCCGGAAAAGACAGCGCGGACGCCGGGTCAACCTTCCTGTCCAATCTGGCCGCCCGGTTTTGGAACGCAACGGAAAAGGACTTCTATAAACATGCCCAGGCCGTCATCCATGATCGGCCGGACCCGGCGGCGGGTATGGAGATTCGGGCCGCCTGGCTCAAATGCCTGCTCGACGCCGCCAACGACCTCTTCAGCCAGTCGGCCGAAGGCGGCGAGGTTCCGCCAAGCATGGGGGAACGGGTTTACGGGGCGCTTAATCGCATGCGGGCCTACATCGTATCCGGCTGCGGCAAAATCCTGAAGCTGCCCGGCAAGGCAAAGGAGCAAAAGGGATGACCATCGATACCCGATCACTCAGCGCCGTCCTTGGCCGCGACAAAAACACCAAACAGGCTGACGCGTTGTGGAGCTTTCTGACGCGATGGTGGGAGGGGCTCGCCGACGACCGGGGCGTCCGCGCCCGGCTTCGCCGGGCCAAAACGCCGCTCGACGTGTACATCTCCCCTGACTTCCAGCGCGGCGTGGTGGCCGAGCTTGCCGGACGTGGCATCGACCTGGATGCGCGGGAACAGGAACGTCTGGCCCTTGGGGTGGGTGTCCTGGCCCATGTCCGCACGATCAAGCACGACACCACCTTCGCCAAACTGCTCAAGCCCGACGAGTCCGCTCCAGCCAGCGTGCGCGACCCCAGGTTCCGCAAGCTCATGGCCATCCCCGACGATGACCCCGAGGCGCTTTTCACCATGTTGCGCCGACTGGTGCGTTACCTGGGCGACGCGGCCGAGATCAAGAGCCTCGTGACCGGCGCGTTCTGGTGGAACGCGCACACCCGCCGCGAATGGTCCATCGATTACTACACCAACCGTCCCGCCAAATAAAAAAGGAGCCATATCATGTCCAGGTTCATCCAACTGCACGTCCTGACCAGCTATCCGGCCGCCAACCTGAACCGCGACGACGCCGGGGCCCCCAAATCCATGCAGCTCGGCAACACCACGCGGCTGCGTGTCTCCTCCCAGAGCCTCAAGCGGGCCTGGCGCACCTCCGACGTCTTCAAGAAGGCCCTGGGCGCGGCGGGACACCTCGGCTGGCGCACCAAGGAGCTGGGCCGCAAGGTCCACGCCGCCCTGACCCAGGGCGCGACGCTCGAAACGGTCTGGGACGACCCCGCCGCCACGGGCGAGTTGCCCAAACTGTCCGACGCCAAGGCCCTGGAGATCGGACGGGCCGTCGCGGCCGCCTTCGGCAAGCTCAAGCCCGAACCCAAAAAGGGCAAGAAGGGGAAAGACGCCCCGGCGGACGCAAGCGTCCCGGCGGAAACGAACGCCCTGGCGGACGCGAACCCCGCCGAGGGCGCGGCCGCCGCGAAAAAGTCCAAGGACGCCGACCCCGAAACCCTTCGGGCGGCCGTGTTGGAGTCCCTGGAAATCGAGCAGTTGGCGCATGTCAGCCCCGAGGAACGCCAGGCCGTGTCCGTCCTGACCGAGGCCTGCCGGGCCTCGGGCAAGGCCCCGGCCAAGGAGGCGCTGGACCTTCTGCGCCAAGGCGTCAGCGCCGCCGACATCGCCATGTTCGGCCGCATGATCGCCGCCAACGCCCGGTTCAACGTGGAGGCCGCCGTTCAGGTGGCCCACGCCATGACCGTGCATAAGGCCGCTCCCGAGGACGACTTCTTCACCGCCGTGGACGACCTCAACAAGGAAGACAGCGGGGCCGGGCACATGGGCGTGGCCGAATTCGGGGCCGGGGTCTTCTACCTGTACCTGTGCGTGGACCGGGAGCTTCTGACCAAAAACCTGGGGGACGACGAAAAACTTGCCGCCGCGTCCCTGGCCGCCCTGGTCGAGGCCGTGTGCACCGTGTCGCCAACGGGCAAGCAGAACAGCTTCGCCTCCCGGGCCTACGCCTTCTTCGCCCTGGCCGAGACGGGCGACGAGCAGCCGCGTAACCTGAGTCTGGCCTTCCTCAAACCCGTGTCCGGCGAGGACGTCGCCGAGAAGGCCGTGGCAGCCCTGGAGGAATGCAAGGAACGGATGGACAAGGTCTACGGCGAGAAGACCAAAGCACGGCGATTCAACGCCTTGGCCGGAACTGGCTCCATCGGCGAACTCGTGACCTTCGTCAGGGAGTAGCGCCATGCCCGCCTATCTCGTGTTCCAGCTTCACGGGGCCTTGCAGGCCTACGGGCTGGCGGCCGTGGGGGAGGTGCGCCACAGCGCCTCCCACCCCACCCGCTCGGCTGTGTTCGGCCTCTTGGCCGCCTGCCTGGGGCTTCGGCGCGAGGACGCAGCGGGGCTTTCCGCCCTGTCGGCGTCCTATGGCCTGGCCGTGCGGGTGGACGAACCCGGCGCGCCGCTTCTGGATTACCACACCGTACAAACCCCGCCCGAGTCGAAAAAACGCGTCTATCACACCCGGGCCGACGAGTTGGGAGGGCTTCTGGGCCGGGGCGAGACGCTCTATACCGTCCTGTCCCGGCGCGGCTACCTGTGCGACGCCCACTTCACGGCCTGCCTGTGGGCCGTTTGCGACAGCCCGCCTCACTCTCTGGAAACCCTGGCCGAGGCACTCCGAAAACCGCGTTTCGTGCCGTACCTGGGCCGCAAATGCTGCCCGGCCTCGCTGCCGTTTGACCCAAAAGTCGCAGACTACCCGGACAAGATCGCGGCCCTGGCCGCCTACCGCCTGGACGCGTGGGCCTTTCCGGACAAATGGAAGGCCCCGGAACACGTCCGGCTGTACGCCGAGGCCATGGGTCATGAGGACAAGCCAGCACATGGCGGCCTCGTCCGGGACATGGCCCTCTACGACGCGCAACGGCAGTACCAGGAACGCATAGAGGTCATGGCCGAAGTCGCTCCCGCCGCGTTTCGCGAAGACACGGTCAAAAATGCCGCTGGAAAAGACACCGGAAAGGAGGAAGGCCATGTATTTCAGTCGCCTGCGCCTTGACCCCAGGGCGGCCGTCCGGCGCAACGTCTACGACGCGCATCAGGCCCTGTGGCGGCTTTTTTCCGATTCGCCGCAACGCCGTCGGGATTTCCTGTACCGCGAAATCGACCCATGGACGTTCGTCGTGGTCTCGGCCCGACCTCCCGGCCAGACCGAGGGGCTGTGGGGGGTGGAGATCAAGTCCTATGCGCCGCGTCTGGCCGTGGGCGACCGGCTTTTCGTGTCGCTTCGGGCCAATGCCGTGATCAAACGCGGCAAGACGCGCCACGACGTGGTGCAACAGGCCCGCACAGACTACCTGTCGCGCGGGGAAGAGCCGCCCTCCCGGGCGGAACTGGCCCAGTCGGCGGGGCGCGTCTGGCTTATGGCCCGGCAGGGTGCCATGGGGCTCATGTTCGAAGCGCAGAGCATCGTGGCGAGCGGCTACACGCCGCAACGCTTCCGATCCCATGGCCAGAAGGTCAGCATCAGCACCCTCGACCTGTCCGGGATCGCCACGGTGGCGGACCCGGAAAAGGCCCTTGCCGCCCTGAGCCATGGCGTCGGACCGGCCAAGGGATTCGGCTGCGGCTTACTGCTGGCGAGGCGGGCCTGATGCTGCCGCGCCTGTCGCCCTTGCCGCTCAAGGAACGGGCCTCCATGGTGTTTTTGGAGATGGGGAACCTGGACGTGCTGGACGGCTCCTTCGTGCTGGTGGACGCCGGGGGCGTGCGCACCCACATCCCCGTGGGCGGCCTGGCCTGCATCATGCTCGAACCGGGCACGCGGGTGTCGCACGCGGCCGTGGTTCTGGCGGCTCGGGCCGGGACGCTCCTGGTCTGGATCGGGGAGGCCGGGGTGCGGCTGTACGCCTCCGGCCAGCCCGGCGGGGCGCGCAGCGACCGGCTGTTGTATCAGGCCGCCCTGGCCCTTGACGAGGACGCCCGGCTCAAGGTGGTGCGCAAGATGTATGCCGTGCGCTTCGGCGAAGAGCCGCCGTCGCGGCGCGGCGTGGAGCAGTTACGCGGCATCGAGGGGGCCCGGGTCAAGGAGCTGTACCGCCTGCTGGCCCGGCAATACCGCGTGCCGTGGTCCGGCCGGAAGTACAATCCCCGGGACTGGGGCAGCGGGGATATGCCCAACCGCTGCTTAAGCGCCGCCACAGCCTGCCTGCACGGACTGGCCGAGGCGGCGGTTTTGGCGGCGGGATACGCCCCGGCCATCGGCTTCATCCACACCGGCAAGCCGCGCAGTTTCGTGTACGACATCGCCGACCTGTACAAGTTCGATACGGTGGTTCCCGTGGCCTTTTCCATCGCGGCCAAGCCGTGCGCCGAACCGGAACGGGCGGTGCGTCTGGCCTGCCGGGACCGGTTTCGGGAGATGAAGCTTCTGCGCCGCATCATCCCGGACATCGAAGATATCCTGGCGGCGGGAGGGCTGGCCGTGCCGCAGGCCGCGCCCGAGGCCATCGGCCCGGCCTTTGCGGATGAGGAGGGACTTGGCGATGATGGTCATCGCGGTTGAGAACGCCCCGCCACGCCTGCGCGGACGCCTGGCTGTCTGGCTTTTGGAGATTCGCGCGGGCGTGTACGTCGGGGACTATTCGGTCAAGGTGCGGGAGATGATCTGGAACAACGTGGAAAACGGCCTCGAAGACGGCAACGCGGTGATGGTCTGGAGCACGCGCAGCGAATCAGGATTTTCGTTTCGCACGCTGGGTCCGAATCGCCGGATGCCGGTTGATTTCGATGGGTTGGAGCTGGTGTCGTTTTCGAATCCGGAGCCGCTTACCGGGTAAGGCGGCCGCTCTTTGACAATTGCATATGTGATGTGTTGATTTTCTTGACAAAAATCCGGTGGAAAAATCGGCTTGAAAAAGCCGTGAAAAAAGAGGATGTTGCGTCAAGAGTGTTCCCCGCGCTCGCGGGGATGATCCGCTGAAAACCTTCCCGGACTGGACGGTGAGAAGGTGTTCCCCGCGCTCGCGGGGATGATCCGAGCCTCCCTCACCCCGTCATCCAGGCCGTACCGTGTTCCCCGCGCTCGCGGGGATGATCCGGTGGCCACGGCGCTTGTCGACAGCATCAGTGAGTGTTCCCCGCGCTCGCGGGGATGATCCGCTTTTACCGGATAGCCAAATATGCTCTCAGGAGTGTTCCCCGCGCTCGCGGGGATGATCCGTCTGCCGGCAGGGTGCAAAGCCCAGCCCTTCGGTGTTCCCCGCGCTCGCGGGGATGATCCGTCCTTTCCGGCGAGAAAAAGGGGAAGATGGGTGTGTTCCCCGCGCTCGCGGGGATGATCCGCTCGCGCTGGATGCGGGCCAACTGGGCCGTGAGTGTTCCCCGCGCTCGCGGGGATGATCCGCCGACGCCTGGATAGTGGACGAAAGGAGACGCGTGTTCCCCGCGCTCGCGGGGATGATCCGACGCCGTAAAGGCCGTCCAGGCGTTCCAGGCCGTGTTCCCCGCGCTCGCGGGGATGATCCGACCGGCGAGCCGATCCCCTGCACCACGGACATGTGTTCCCCGCGCTCGCGGGGATGATCCGTTGATAGAGGCCATGGACACGTACCGCGACGAGTGTTCCCCGCGCTCGCGGGGATGATCCGCCGTTTGAACTTGTAAGTGCCGTTCCCTTTGTGTGTTCCCCGCGCTCGCGGGGATGATCCGACGGTCCGGATTCGCCGCAACGGGATCGTGCGGTGTTCCCCGCGCTCGCGGGGATGATCCGCAACTCCTTTGCCTCTTCAAACCTAGAAAAAAGTGTTCCCCGCGTTCGCGGGGATGATCCGAACAATGTCAAAAAACACTGTGACAAGCGGAGGTGTTCCCCGCGCTCGCGGGGATGATCCGTTGCAGGAGGCTCCTATCCTGCGCTGGAAGACGTGTTCCCCGCGCTCGCGGGGATGATCCGTATGCCACGAAATGGGCGGGTTGGCTCCCGGCGTGTTCCCCGCGCTCGCGGGGATGATCCGGAAACGCATGCTCGGAAGATATCTATCAGACAGTGTTCCCCGCGCTCGCGGGGATGATCCGCGCCGCACCCGCGCGGCCATGCGGTTGATGACGTGTTCCCCGCGCTCGCGGGGATGATCCGAGAGTTACGATGTCAACATCGCACAGTATAAGGTGTTCCCCGCGCTCGCGGGGATGATCCGCCTCATAGGCCGCCCGGTCCAGCCCGGCCTTCGTGTTCCCCGCGCTCGCGGGGATGATCCGCTATTGAACCGGAGTCTGTGATAGAAGTTCCCGTGTTCCCCGCGCTCGCGGGGATGATCCGAAGGACAAGGTTCCCGACGCGTGGCTGGTCAAGTGTTCCCCGCGCTCGCGGGGATGATCCGCTCCCGCGCCGCCTGGATCGGCCGCGCCACAGGTGTTCCCCGCGCTCGCGGGGATGATCCGATAAAGAGTGCGTAGATAAACTTCGATTGCAGGTGTTCCCCGCGCTCGCGGGGATGATCCGTTGGTTATCGATGTGGGGGAGGCAGCCCGCAAGTGTTCCCCGCGCTCGCGGGGATGATCCTAGATCGGGCCGAACAGCAGACACCATGCCCAGGTGTTCCCCGCGCTCGCGGGGATGATCCGCAAAAGCTGCGCGGGTAACGGTCATGAACCTCGTGTTCCCCGCGCTCGCGGGGATGATCCGTTTCGTGCCGTCGATCGTCGCCGACCACTCGAGTGTTCCCCGCGCTCGCGGGGATGATCCGGCGCTTTTGCGCAGGTAAATTTCGGATTTCAGGTGTTCCCCGCGCTCGCGGGGATGATCCGGAACTTCCTTTCCCCATGACCTTGCGGTTGGAGTGTTCCCCGCGCTCGCGGGGATGATCCGTATGATGTCCTCATCAGCCATACCTGCCCGGAGTGTTCCCCGCGCTCGCGGGGATGATCCGTGGGTGCAACGCGGCAAGCCATTTGTTGGCGGGTGTTCCCCGCGCTCGCGGGGATGATCCGCCATTCCCGTGGTGCTTCTGCTCATCAACACCGTGTTCCCCGCGCTCGCGGGGATGATCCGGTATTATTGGCATGGTGAACTCATGCCGGACAGTGTTCCCCGCGCTCGCGGGGATGATCCGACTTTGAATCAGTTGAACAGCCTTGCTGATTCGTGTTCCCCGCGCTCGCGGGGATGATCCGGCGGCCTGGAGGGCGTCGTAGTCGGTGTGCACGTGTTCCCCGCGCTCGCGGGGATGATCCGTCCCTGGCGGCTGGGACACCGGCCCCGGGGCGGTGTTCCCCGCGCTCGCGGGGATGATCCGTACAGGGTTTTTGGCTATGATACTATTGTAGAGTGTTCCCCGCGCTCGCGGGGATGATCCGGAGCCCTACCTTGAGACCAAGATGGGCTGGAAGTGTTCCCCGCGCTCGCGGGGATGATCCGGGCGATTGCGGTTGCGGCAAGCAGGGCGTGCAGTGTTCCCCGCGCTCGCGGGGATGATCCGGTCAACTCCGGTGGCCCTGGCAACCTCGAAAAGTGTTCCCCGCGCTCGCGGGGATGATCCGGTCAACTCCGGTGGCCCTGGCAACCTCGAAAAGTGTTCCCCGCGCTCGCGGGGATGATCCGTACCAGGGGGGGATGGACAAATTCGGGAAAACGTGTTCCCCGCGCTCGCGGGGATGATCCGATCCATGTCCTGGATCGTCGCCAGCCAGCTGGGTGTTCCCCGCGCTCGCGGGGATGATCCGCGACCGGTGAGCCCACGTTCAAGATGTCCTGGGTGTTCCCCGCGCTCGCGGGGATGATCCGCACAGGTGCTAGTGTTGCCACGGCTTTCATGGGTGTTCCCCGCGCTCGCGGGGATGATCCGTTGATCCGGACTTCCGCCCCGGACGGTTTGATGTGTTCCCCGCGCTCGCGGGGATGATCCGGAAAAGGAAATCGAGATCAACGGGGAGCGGGTGTGTTCCCCGCGCTCGCGGGGATGATCCGATCGGGGCTTTCTTGCTCGATGTTTGCAAAACGTGTTCCCCGCGCTCGCGGGGATGATCCGGTGTTGCGGCAGACGCCAGCATACCGGCAGGCGTGTTCCCCGCGCTCGCGGGGATGATCCGTCCGGCGTTTGTTTGTCGCCGCATGGGCCGCCGTGTTCCCCGCGCTCGCGGGGATGATCCGACAGGATCAACTGTGTCAAAGACCCATTCAGAGTGTTCCCCGCGCTCGCGGGGATGATCCAACTCAATGTGTTGGCTACGTTACGGCAGACGAGTGTTCCCCGCGCTCGCGGGGATGATCCGGTCTGATTCATGGTTGTTCTCTCCTTTTTTATGTGTTCCCCGCGCTCGCGGGGATGATCCGGTAATGCCGGGACTGTGGCTGTCTGATTCCGAGTGTTCCCCGCGCTCGCGGGGATGATCCGCACGATTGGCAATAGATATACAGGGGGTACGGGTGTTCCCCGCGCTCGCGGGGATGATCCGCTCTCGGGCAGCATCGATCTGTTTGAAAAGCTGTGTTCCCCGCGCTCGCGGGGATGATCCGTCCGGCGCGGTGACCGTGCGCCGCCTGGACGCGTGTTCCCCGCGCTCGCGGGGATGATCCGGAAAATTGAACGAGAGCACCAGGACCATTTTTGTGTTCCCCGCGCTCGCGGGGATGATCCGGAGTCTGACCGTGGACGAAAAAATCTGGTGGAGTGTTCCCCGCGCTCGCGGGGATGATCCGTACAAGGAAGCCCTGAACTCGTACAAGGCTACGTGTTCCCCGCGCTCGCGGGGATGATCCGGGGCCGTGGCCGCTGGAACAGCCGCATCCCGGGTGTTCCCCGCGCTCGCGGGGATGATCCGTGCTCTATGCTAGCGACTGGACGCCGGAAATGGTGTTCCCCGCGCTCGCGGGGATGATCCAACACGCAGGCATGCTCCGCAGCCTGAAAAGTGGGGAGAGGATGGGGAGAAAAAACGCACCAACAGCAAAAGGGGTTAGGTGATTTTCACCTAACCCCTTGAAATTTCTGGTGGGCCATCAAGGACTCGAACCTTGAACCAACGGATTAAGAGTCCGCTGCTCTACCAATTGAGCTAATGGCCCGTCGCAAGCGCGAGACGGCGATTTAACCCCACGGCACCGGGTTGTCAAGAATCCGGACATGTTTTTTTTCGCCGCCCCCCGCGCCAGGCCGGGCCAGCGGGCCGAATTGACAGGCGATTCCCGCATCCCGGGCGGCAGTCCGAGTCCCGGCCTCGTGCGGCCAAGGCCCCATTGCCCGTTTGCTTCACGGCGCGATCTGGTCTATTTTCCCTTTCTTTTATGCGCTAAAACGTCGCCAATCCCCGCCGGCGCGGGGCCAATGGATACCCCCATGAGCCAGATTCTAGGCCTGAAATTCCGTGATTACGGGCAGATATACTACTTCTCCTCCGGACCCTACGTGGTCAAGGCGGGCGACCATGTCCTGGTCAAAACCGACCAAGGTTTGGGCATGGCCCAGGTGGCCGACATTCCGGACGCCCCCCCCAAAGAGCTCCCCGCCGACGACATCAAGCCCATCTACCGGCTGGCCAACGAGGAAGACCTGGAAACCGCCCGGGAAAATGAACTCCTGGGGCGCGAGGCCTACCGGTATTGCCGGGAATGCATCCGGCAGCGCGATCTGGACATGAAGCTCGTGGATGTGGAGGTCTTTCACGACCGGGGCAAGATCGTTTTCTATTTCACCGCCCCGGGCCGCATCGACTTCCGCGAACTGGTCAAGGATCTGGTCAAGAACTACCACACCCGGATCGAACTGCGCCAGATCGGCGTGCGCCACGAGACCCAGATGCTCGGGGCCATCGGCAACTGCGGCCAGATCTGCTGCTGCCGCCGCTTCATGCGCAAGTTCGCCCCGGTGACCATCAAGATGGCCAAGGAACAGAACCTGTTTTTAAACCCCACCAAAATATCCGGCATGTGCGGACGGCTGTTGTGCTGCCTCAACTTCGAGCAGGGAAACTACGACGCCTTCCAGCGCAAATGCCCCAAAATCGGCAAGCGCCTGGATACCAGCCTGGGCACGGTCAAGATCCTGCGCACCAATCTGTTTCGGGAAACCGTGTCCGTGCTGACCGAGAACGGCGAGGAAAAGGAACTGACCCTGGCCGAATGGCAGGAGATTTCCGCCGCCGCGCCAGGGGCGTCATCGGCCGAGGGCGGCCCCGGCCAGCGGGCCATGGCCGAGGACTACCTGGCCTTCCCCGCCACCGGGGACATGTCGCCGCCAGCCCCCGAGCAGACGGCCAAAAACGGCCCGCCACGCCAAAAAAACGGCCCGCAGCGGACGGATCGTCCCGATCCGCGCGGCAAACGGCCGCCCAAAAAGCGCTTCCCGCCGCGCAAGGACGACGCCGCCTCCGCCAACCGCCCGGCCCACGAGCATCGCCAGGGCCCGCGCAAACACAAACCCCGGGAGGGTTCCGAGTGAACCGCTTTTTCATCTCCACCCCCATATACTACGTCAACGCCAAACCGCATCTCGGCCACGCCTACACCACCATCGTGGCCGACTGCGCCGCCCGGTTCCACAGGCTCCTCGGCGACGAGGTCTATTTCCTCACCGGCACGGACGAGCACGGCGACAAGATCGCCGAGGCGGCCAAGGCCGCCGGCCAGACCCCGGCCCAGTACACCGATGCCATAAGCAGCCTGTTCAAGAACCTGTGGCCCGAACTCGGCATCGACTACACGCGCTTCATCCGCACCACGGAAAAAGAGCACATCACCGTGGTCCAGGCCGCCCTGCAAAAGGTCTTCGACCAGGGCGACATCTATTTCGGAGACTACGGCGGCCACTACTGCTTCGGCTGCGAACGCTTCCTCACGGAAAAGGAGCTGGTGGACGGCCTGTGCCCGGACCACAAGACCAGGCCCGAATACATCGCCGAAAAGAACTACTTTTTCCGCATGGCCAAATACCAGGACCGCCTCCTGGAACATATCCGGCAAAACCCGGACTTCATCCGCCCCGCCCAGTATAGGAGCGAGGTGGTGAGCCTCCTGGAAAGCGGCGCCCTGGAAGACCTGTGCATCTCCCGGCCCACGTCCCGCCTGACCTGGGGGGTGCCCCTGCCCTTTGACGAAAACTACGTGACCTACGTCTGGTTCGACGCGCTGATCAACTACATCACCGCCCTGGGCTGGCCGGACGGGGCCGGCGTTGCCAAGTTCTGGCCCGTGGCCCAGCATCTGGTGGCCAAGGATATCTTAAAGCCCCACGCCATCTTCTGGCCAACCATGCTCATGGCCCTGGGGCTTGAACCCTACCGGCATTTGAACGTCCACGGCTACTGGCTGGTGCGCGACACCAAGATGTCCAAGTCGCTTGGAAACGTGGTCGAGCCCCGGGCCATGGCCGAGGCCTTCGGGGTGTCGGGCATGCGCTATTTCCTTTTGCGCGAGATGACCTTCGGCCACGACGCCAGTTTTTCCGAGGAGTCCATGGTGGGCCGGTTCAACGCCGACCTGGCCAACGACCTGGGCAACCTCTTCAACCGGGTTCTGGCCATGGCCCACAAATATTTCGACGGCGTCCTGCCCGATCCGGCGGACGCGGAATTTTCCGATGCGGACCGGGAACTGGCCGCCCTGGCCGTGACCGCCGCGAACAACTGGCGGGACATGTTCGCCGCCATGCGCTTTTCCAAGGGCCTGGAGGCCCTGTGGGAGCTGGTGCGGGCCCTAAACAAGCATGTGGACGCCTCGGCCCCCTGGACGCTTTACAAGGAAGGCCGCACGGCCCGGCTGGCCGCCGTGTTGCACACCACCCTGGCGGGCATGCGCAAGACGGCGCTGCTCCTGTGGCCGGTGATGCCCGAGGCCTCGGAACACATGCTGGCCCAGTTGGCCCAGCCCTTCGCCCTGGCCGATCTGGACATGGCCCGCGAAGTCGCGGAACTGGTCATGCTCCCGGCGGGAGCCCGGCTGGAAACCGGAACGCCCCTTTTCCCGCGCAAGGAGACCCCGCCCCCCCAGGAGGCCGCCGCCCCGAAGGCCCCGGCCAGACCGGCCAAACCGGCCAAACCGGCCAGGGACAAGGCCACGGCGGCGGCAGGCGCCACGGCCCAGCCATCCCCTGGGGCAACCCCCTCCCCGGCCGAGGTGGAGTTCGCCGACTTCCAGAAGCTCGACCTGCGCCTGGGCACGGTGGTGTCGGTCACGCCCGTTCCCGACGCCGACCGGCTGTTCCTGGTGGCCGTGGATCTGGGAGAGATGACCCCGCGCCAGGTGGTGGCGGGCCTGGCGGAATATTTCCGGCCCGACGAACTCACGAATCGCCAGGTGGTGGTGGTGGCCAACCTCAAGCCCCGCAAACTGCGCGGCTACGTGTCCCACGGCATGATCCTGGCCGTGCGCACGGAGGACGGCATGCAGCTTGTGACGGCATCCGGGCCGGTGGCCCCGGGGTCCAGGGTCTCGTAAACCCCGCCTCCCCTCCTCCCGCCTCGAAAACGCAGGGCCGTAGCGCACCCTTTCCGGCGCGGACGGCCCTTGACGTTTTTGTCCATTTGGGGTGATCTGCACCACACTTGCACATACCCGCGTGCCCCCGGGGTACGCCTCCCCATGGACCCAAAGGAGCCCGCCAGCGTCCTCCCCGCCGTGGCCATCCGACGGCGGCCGAACCACATCCAAAAGGACTCGCCCCATGAATTCCCTGCATCTGCGTCTTGCCGCCGTCACGGTGGCCGGCCTGCTGTTGGTGACCATCCTCGGCGCGGCCGTGTGCGCCTGGCGTCTGGACGGATTGGCCGATGCAACCGTGCGCGGCATGGAAACCGCCCTGTCCCAGTCCCAGGCGTCCGGGGATGCGGCCCGGGCGGCGCGCGACGCCGGGGTTGTCCTGAGGGACCGCCTGGATGGCCTGCCGTATCTGCTTGTGGCCGTGGGTCTCGCCGCCACGGTGGTCATCGCCGGGATCCTGGGCGTGGTGGTGCGCGCAAGCCTGCTCGATCCCCTGAAAAGCCTGGCCGGGTTCACGGCCAGGGTCGCGGCGGGCGACCTGTCGGCCACGGTATCCGGCCGGTTCGCCGGGAGCCTGGAGACGCTTAAGACCGCGATCACGGACATGGTGGATAAACTCAAGGCCGAATCCCGGACGGCGGCCGCCCGGGCCGACGAGGCCCACCGCCTGGCCGGGCAGGCGACCGAGGCCGTGTCCCTGGCCGAGCGGGCCCACAAAAAGGATGAGGCCAGACGCCTGGGAATGCTCGGGGCCGGAGAAACCCTGGAGCATGTGGCGGGCACCATAAAACAGGCCACCGCCGACCTGGGCCGTGAGGCCCAGGGGGTCGGCCAGGGGGCCGAGGGGCAAAAACAGCTGGTGGATGAGACCGCCGCAGCCATGGACGGCATGCTCACGACCATCCAGGGGGTGGCCCGGGGCGCGGAGGAGGCCGCCCAGGCCGCCGCCGAGGCCCGGGGCATGGCCCAAAACGGGGCTGCGGTGGTGGGCCGTTCGGTCGCCGCCATCGGCGACGTCAGCCGCCTGGCCGCCTCCCTGTCCACGGGCATGGCCGAACTGGGGCGTCAGGCCGAATCCATCGGCCAGGTCATGACCGTGATTTCGGACATCGCCGATCAGACCAATCTCCTGGCCCTCAATGCCGCCATCGAGGCCGCCCGGGCCGGAGAGGCCGGCCGGGGATTCGCCGTGGTGGCCGACGAGGTTCGCAAGCTGGCGGAAAAGACCATGCAGGCCACCCGTGAGGTGGGCGAGGTGATCACCTCCATCCAGACCGGGGCCCGGGACAACGTCAAAAGCGTGGAAGAGGCGGCCAGGGCCGTGGAGACGGCCACGGGGCTGGCCGGGGAGTCGCGCGAGGCCCTGCGCGAGATCGTGAGCCTGTCCGACGCGGCCTCGGGCCGGGTGCGCGACATCTCCCGGGCCGCCGAGGACGAGGTTGCGGCCGGAGAAGGCATCAAATCCGCCATCGACCGCATCCGCGAGGTCTCGGCCAAGACCACCGAGGGCATGCTGCGGTCCTCGGCGACCATTGAAAAGCTCGGCGGGGAGATCGAGGAACTGCTCAAGCTCAACGGGGTCTTCAAGCTCATCGGCCAGGGCACGGCCCAGGACGCCGTGGAGGAGGCCGCCGTTCATCCGGACATGACCGGCCTTGCGGTCCAGGCCATGGAACGGCTTATGCGCGAGATGATCTCCCGCCACGATTTTTTCGAGCTGCTCTACGCCACGGACGCCTCGGGATTGCAACTGACGGAGAACATCGCCCCGCCCCAGTTCCGGTCCAAGGACTCGGGCTCGGCCAAGGGGAAGAACTGGTCCAAACGGCCGTGGTTCCTCGGGGCCATGCGAAACGGCGACACCCACATCTCGCCCATCTATCTTTCCGAGGCCTCCGGGGAATACTGCCTGACCATCTCCACGCCGATGCTTCGCGAGGGACGCATCGTGGGGGTTCTGGCGGCGGACATCAAGGTGTTCGGCGGCGGCGCGGCCGGGACATCCCGGCAGCAGGCCGAAGGACGTCAGCTTTCGTCGTCGTCCTTGCGATCGGTGCGCTCGGTGCGATCCTTGCCGTAGAGCCAGAAATCGATGGGGTTTTTCTCGCCCGGATGGCGGGAGGTGAAGTTCTTGGAGCGTTGGTTGAAATAGGCCAGGACCACCACCCCCAGGACGATGAAGATGATCAGGAAGACCGTGGTGCTCATGGATTCCTCCTTTGCGTCCGGCGAGAGCCCGGTCGAGAGCCCCGGCGCGGGCAGGCACTCCGCCCGCGAACACGTGGCCGCTGCGGATGGCCGCTCCACATCGTTTCTTTCTTCCCGCACCTTCCCGCCGGCGTCAAGGGCTTGCTTCCTGCCGCCGCAACCTTGCTCGCCATTCTGACAGTTTTTCCTGAATGTTCTTTTCAGCTGTTCACCCCTGGACATGCTTTCAGCAAGACTCTTGAATTCACCATTTTTTCATGGCATACTGCCAAAAGCTTCATCGCGGGAATGTGAAAACGATTTGCATACCATTTTGGTGCAATGAATTCTCCATCCCGCATCCCTGACCCGCCTCATTTCCGGGCGCATCGGAATTTGGGCACCCGCCTGCCGCACCCGCACCGCAGACCGCCGTATGGCCGGCACCATCAGGCTGTAGCGGCACCCATTCCGTGAGGCTCCTCATGTTCCAAAAAAACATCAGTTCGGTTCTCATCCTGACCGTGTCCGCCTCTGTGCTGACGGGCATCCTGGCCCTGGTGGTCTACGTGTCCTCCTCGTCCCACGGCATGGCCCTGAAAATGCAACAACAGGCCATCACCCAGTCGGCGGACATGATCAAGCGTTCCCTGGAATCGACAGTCGCGGACATGACGCGTCTGACCCACACCCTGGCCGTCCAGAAGGCCGTGATCGAGGCCTTCGAAGGGCAGCCCGAACGGGCCAGGGAACGCCTCAAGATCTACATGGAAGACTACAAGGACACCCTCTGGGCCATTTTCGCCTTTGACGCGGACGGAAAGATCCTGGCCGGATACAACGCCAGCATGGCCGATCTGACCGGACAGGATCGCAGCGGCCGGGAATATGTCACGGCTGTACGCCAGGGAAAGGACATCCAGGTATCGCGCAACATCTTCAGCGCGGACTCCGACACGAGCGTCCTGATCTATTCCGTGGCCGTGGGCATAAAGGACGCCTCGGGACGCCACCTGGGAGGCCTGGCGGTATTCCCCAAGTGGACGGTGGCCACGCAAACCCATCTCGATCCCCTGCGGTTCGGGGCGCGCGGCTACGGGTTCATCATCGACGACAAGGGCGCTATCATCGCCCATGCTGCGGACAAGTCCCTCCTGCTCAAGAGCCTGGCCGATCAGGGCTTCATTCAGGAGGCCCTGCGCATCAAAAACGGCGTGGTGGAATACGAGTGGAAGGGCGAAGACAAGTTCATGGCCGTGACCACCATGCCCGAGACCGGCTGGACCATCTGCATGAGCGCCTACACCTCGGAGATGACCGAGACGGCCACCACCCAGCGCAATGTGCTCCTGGTGGTGGGCGGGCTGATCATCGTGGCCGTGGTCCTGGTCATCTCGCTTTTCCTGCGCTCACTGGTGACCCGCCCCCTTTCGGCCATCGAGGTCTTCACCAAGCGCATCGCCGCCCAGGACTACAAAGCCGAACTCTCCGGCAACTTCCGCCTGGAGATGGCCGACCTGGCCGCCAACATCCGGGGCATGGTGGCCGAGATCAAAAACAAGCTCGGCTTCTCCCAGGGCATGCTCGACGCCATGACCATCTCCTGCATCGTCTCCGACCCGGAAGGAAAAATCGTCTTCGTCAACCAGCCGGTCATCGACTTTCTGGAACACGGCGGAAAGCCCGCCGACTACCTGGGCATGACCGTCAGCCGGTTTTTCTACGGCGAGGAAGGCCACCACACCATCACCGAAAAGGCCGTCACCGAGCGCAGGCCCATCCGTAACATCCAGGTGGAGGTGGCCACCCGCAAGGGCAACGCCGCCTTCACCCAGATCGACGCCGCGCCGCTCTACGACCTGGACGGCAGGCTCATCGCCGGGTTCGCCCTGTTCATGGACCTGACCGAGATCAGAAAGCAGCAGGCCCTGATCGCCGCCCAAAACGAGATGATCGCCGACGCCGCCCGCCAGGCCAGCGACGTCTCCGACCTCATGGCCTCGGCCGCGGCCCAGCTTTCGGCCCAGATCGAGCAGTCGAGCAAGGGCTCCGAGGTGCAGCGCCAGCGCGTTTCGGAAACGGCAACGGCCGTGGAGGAGATGAACGCCACGGTGCTCGAGGTGGCCAAAAACGCCTCCATGGCCGCCGAGCGTTCGGACACGGCCAGCCGCAAGGCCAAGGACGGCGCGGACATCGTCACCCAGGTGGTGGAGGCCATCGGCACGGTGCAGCGCGAGGCCGTGGGCCTGAAGGAAAACATGGGGGCCCTGGGCCGCCAGGCCGAGGACATCGGCAAGATCATGGGCGTCATCTCGGACATCGCCGACCAGACCAATCTTTTGGCCCTCAATGCGGCCATCGAGGCCGCCCGGGCCGGCGAGGCCGGGCGCGGGTTCGCCGTGGTGGCCGACGAGGTCAGAAAGCTGGCGGAAAAGACCATGACCGCCACCAAGGAGGTGGGCGAGGCCATCGGCGGCATCCAAAAAGGGGCCCGGGAGACGGTGGTTCGCGTGGATGCGGCGGTCACCGCCGTGGAGCAGGCCACCTCGCTTTCGGAAAAATCCGGTTCGGCCCTGCGCGAGATCGTGGATCTGGTGGACAATGCCGGGGACCAGGTGCGCTCCATCGCCACGGCCTCGGAACAACAGTCCGCCGCCAGCGAGGAGATCAACCGCTCGGTGACCGAAATCAACGCCATCGCCTCGGAGATGGCCGAGGGCATGGAGCAGTCGGCCAAGGCCGTCAACGACCTGGCCGCCCAGGCCCAGACCCTAAACGACCTCATCGCCAGCCTGCAAAGCGGCGATGCCGCCCTGCCCGGAGCGTCCCCCAAGGCCCTGGCCTGAGGGATGCGCCGCCGGAGCACGACCTGACCCAACGGGGGCCGCGACATGCACGGTCCCCGTTTTTCGTTGTCCGGCCAGGTTTCGCCGCTTTCGCGCCCAGCCCCCGCAGCCTTGCCGCCGGGGCCTTTTGCGGCTATTGCACGAGACGCGGACGCAGGGACGCAGGGCTGGCCGGAAGGGCGCCATGCCTCGCGAAAACGACACGGGCCTGGACGATAGCCACGCAGCCTGCGGCAGGCCCGCACACCGAGAAGCATCAAGGAGGCCCCATGCGGGTGCTTGTGGTCGGATCCGGAGGCCGGGAACACGCCCTGGCCGTCAAGCTCAGGCAAAGCCCCGGCGTGTCCGAGCTGTTCATCGCCCCGGGCAACGGCGGCACGGCAGGGGTGGGTCGAAACGTGCCCATCGCCGACGCCGATGTGGAAGGACTGGTGGCCTTCGCCCGGGAGGCCGGGGTGGAACTGGTGGTGGCCGGGCCGGAACTGCCCCTGACCCTGGGGCTGTCCGACGCCATGGCCGCTGCGGGCATCCCCTGCTTCGGGCCGGATCGCTACGCCGCCGGACTCGAAGGCAGCAAGGTCTTCGCCAAGGAGATCATGCGCGCCTCGGGGGTGCCCACGGCGGCATACCGGGTCTTCACCGACCCGGCGGCGGCCTTTGCCCACATCGACGAGGTGGGGGCGCCGGTGGTGGTCAAGGCCGACGGCCTGGCCGCGGGCAAGGGCGTGGTGGTTGCCGCCACGGTCGACGAGGCCAAGGCCGCCGTGACCGACATGATGGTCAAAAAGATCTTCGGCCCGGCCGGCGAGACGGTCATCGTGGAAGAGGCGCTTTGCGGCGAGGAGGCCTCGTTTCTGGCCTTTTGCGACGGAGAGCGTTGCGTGCCCCTGACCGCCTGCCAGGATCACAAGGCCGCCTTCGACGGCGACACGGGCCCCAACACCGGCGGCATGGGGGCCTATTGCCCGGCCCCGATCCTGCCCGAATCCGAATACGGCCGCATGGCCGACCGGGTCGTGGTTCCCATCATGCGCACCCTGGCCGCCAAGGGCCACCCCTTTCGCGGCGTGCTCTACGCCGGGCTGATGATGACCGAAAAAGGCCCCATGGTCCTGGAATACAACGTGCGGTTCGGCGATCCCGAATGCCAGCCCCTGCTCATGCGCCTGCGCGGCGACCTGGCGGAGATCCTCATGGCCTGCGCCACGGGAGGCCTCAACGAGGCCATGGTGGGCTGGTCGCGCAAAAGTGCGGTGTGCGTGGTCATGGCCGCCTCGGGCTATCCGGGAAGCTACCCCACGGGCATGGAGATCACGGGCCTGGACGCGGTCCAGGCCGACCCCGAGGTGATGGTCTTCCAGGCCGGGACGCGCCGTGACGGGGAGCGGCTGGTGACCTCGGGGGGCCGGGTTCTGGGGGTCACGGCCCTGGGTCCGGATCTGGCCGGGGCCAAGGCCCGGGCCTATGCCGCGGTGGCCAAGATTCATTTCGACAACGCCTTTTATCGCACGGACATCGGCGACAAGGGGCTGCGCCGGGAGGCGAAATCATGAGCAAGGTAGCCATTTTCATGGGCAGCATTTCCGACGAGGACACGATGCGTCCCTGTGCCGAGGTGCTGGCCTCCTTCGGGGTGGCCTTCCGGTTCACCGTGACCTCGGCCCACCGCACCCCGGAGCGCACCCGGCGGCTGGTGGCCGAACTCGAGGCCGGGGGCTGCCAGGTGTTCATATGCGCCGCCGGGATGGCCGCGCATCTGGCCGGGGCCGTGGCCGCGACCACCATCCGTCCGGTGATCGGGGTGCCGGTTACGGCCTCGGCACTTGGCGGCATGGACGCCCTGCTCTCCACGGTGCAGATGCCGCCAGGATTTCCCGTGGCCACGGTGGCCCTGGATGCCGCCGGGGCGCGCAACGCGGCCTGGCTTGCCCTGTCGATCCTGGCCCTGTCGGACGCGGCCCTGGCCGAAAGGCTCGCGGCCGCCCGAAAGGATTTCGTGGCATCGGTGGAAAAGGCCGCCGCCGACCTGGAGTCCCGCACGGGCGCACCATCCTGATCCACTGCAAAGCGAAAAGCCCGGACACGTCACGTGTCCGGGCTTTTGCCGGAAAGAGAAGCGCGGCCGCCAGTTGCGGCGGGATGCGGGGCTAGGCCTGTTTCTTGACCCGCTTTTCCCACAGCCGCATGTCTTTCATCTTCTTGCGGCGCTCCCGCTGCAGTTCTTTGCACACCAGGGGCATGTTCTTGGGATACCCCCACTTGGCCCGGTATTCGTCCGGCGTCAGGCCGAATTTGGCCAAGTGCTTTTTGGTCAGGATCTTAAACGACTTCCCCGACTCCAGGCAGATGATGCTTTTTTCCCGCACGGCCTTTTTGGGGTCGACGGATACGGCCGGACCGGCCTCGGCCGCAGGCGCGACACCTTCGGCGATGGCCCGAATGCCGTCTGCAAGGCGGCGGACCATGGAGGTGATCTCCTCCTCGGTCATGTTCCGCACACTGGCCTGGGCTCTCACAATTTCCAGAGCTTCTTTCAAATAATCATCCATTACCGTCTCCTCTCGTAAAAAAAGTCTGACATCTCTTCTTCAACTCACGCGTAATGTCCCCCCTACTGCTTCTTGACCGCTTTTTCAATACGCGACCTGAAAAAAAACTGCGGCCTGAACGTGGAAAAGAGACTTCAAGACACCCTCGGCGAAACCTTGTGAAATGTTGCGCTAGCAATGCCGCCATACCGGGAACGCTTTCTCCGCCTCCACCCCCGGCCTTGCCCGGACACGGCAACTGACCGCAACGGCAGGCATCGGATCGCCGGTCTTTACCGAACATCCTGCCCAGCATGGTCATCGGGAAACGGTCTTTCCAAGACACGCCACACCTGAAACTTCCCTGCATCCGAACCGGGTATCCCGCTTCTCACAGACGGTGTTGTGGAGTCCATGGCCTCGTTCGCCAAAGCGGCCTTCCCGCCGTCCCCGTTTCCAACCCTGTTTGATGCGTCGCCATCCGAAAGACATATCAGGGCCTTTGCTTTGGGAAGTGGGCCGCGCGCGGCACCATCCGCCGCGATCCGCACCGGGGATTGAGGCCACCAGACCCGGTGCATGGAGAAAACGCCTGACTCATCCGAATGGACGAAAAAAAGGAGACGGGGCGCGAGGGAAGCCCCGTCTCCAAGTACAGATGCGCCGAGCCTGGGAACACCCGAGGGCATGGGATCTCCCCGGGACCGGCGCGCCCCGTTGCTACAAACCGGGGGGAGGGCCGTTTGAGTCGAAAAGCCCCGTGGGCCTTTCGGAGGGCGAAACGGCTGGGAAATAGGCGCCCTGCCCGAAACGGCAGCGCACATCGGACAAAAGGCCATACTTGGAGGCGCTGTCCACTCCGGCCACGATCACGTCCATGAGCAGGTTGTCGGCAAAGCCGCACACGTTTTTGAGCCTCTCCGCGAAACCGGGACCGGCCGGCGCCGCCTGATGGGAGAGCCACTGGTCGGCCTCATGCCCCACCCGCAGATAATCGGCGGGCAGCATCTCCAAAAAGCGGTAGGGCAGGTTTTCAATGTCGGAAAAATCGATTCCCAATTTCAGGCCCAGGCGCTTGAGTTCCAGGAAGGCGTTCAAGGAGGTCATGGGCTCCGTCTGCAGTTCTTCGCAGTCGAAAACAAGCACGACCCGGGCAGGATCGATATCCAGGCCGGAGAGCACCGCAGCGGCGGCCGTCGCCGCGCAGGCCACGTCGCGCCCCCCCCGGGGGGCCCCCACGGCGGCCATGAGAAAACCGGGGGCATGACCATGCCGGGACCACAGGGCATACTCCCGGCATACCGGTTCGAGCATCGACAAGGGCAGGCCGCCGCCGGGCAGCTGTCCGCCGGCGTACGCCGCAGGACGTCCCGTCGTGAACCCGGCCGGCGCCGGCGTCGCCTGGGACAGGCCGAAGAGGGAAAGACGCGCTGTTTCCGTGACATCGGTCCAGGCCGGGGCCGCACTGACGGCGGCCACGTCGCCGGTTTCCAGATCTACCACGGGCCGGCAGGTGACGGGAAAAGCGTGTTGCGAAAAAGAGGGCTCACCCCGGCCGCGATCCTCAAGGGCCGCAGGATGGGGACAGGGGTACGACGAGACGGGGAACGTGTCGTGTAAGGGCATACCCCTACAACTACAAAATCCGGGCCACGACACTCACATCCACAACTTACCGGAATTCCATCCTATTTTTGCAAACAAAAGGAAACCTCTGCCGGACAATCCCCCAAACGAAACCGTCTTGTCCTTTTTTCAGGACAAATTCCTCAAACCGGGACGGGCCTCACCAGCCCCCCGTGGACCGCACCAGGTGCCACGCCCCGGCCAAAAGCCGCATCCGCGCGTCGGCGGGAATGCTCAGGGCCATTATGCCCAAAAACACCGCGAACGATCCGAACACCACCACGTCGAACATCGGGAGGATATATCTGCGCATGGCCGCCTCCAAAAGGAAGTTTTTTCCTGATGCCATGCCATGAGCAACAACCGTTCCCGGCACCGGGCCCGACGCTGACCACGGGCATGGACCTTCACCCTGCTTGGTGGTAAGCGCCCCCGAACCATGGATGGCGAACGGACGTTTTATTTCCGCACCCTGGGCTGCAAGGTCAACGCCTACGATGCCCAGGCCTTGCGCGAGGAGTTGTGCGCCCGGGGATATGTCGAAGCCGCTTCCCCGGACGGGGCGGACCTGCTCGTGGTCAATACCTGCGCCGTCACCGCCCGGGCGGCCTCGGAATCACGGCGGATCGCCGCCGCCCTGCGCCGGGACCACCCCGATGCGGAAATCATTGCCGCCGGTTGCGCCGTACGCGCCGTGCCGGATTTTCTCGCCGGGCTGCCAGACATCGCCGCCGCGCCGCGAATCGCCGACGTGGCCGCCGCCCCGCCCGTTTCCCTCCAGCCCCCTTCTGGGTCGCAGGCCGCAGCCCAGGCGGGCGTCTCGGATTTCCCCCGGGCCCGGGCGGTCGTCAAGGTCCAGGACGGCTGCTCCCACGGCTGCGCCTACTGTATCGTGCCCAGGGCCCGGGGGGCGTCGCGCTCCCGTCCCGTGGCCCAGGTGACGGCCGAGGCCCTGCGCCTGGCCGCGGCCGGGTTCCGGGAAATCGTCCTAAGTGGCATCAACCTCGGCCACTACGGCCGCGATCTGCCCCAGACTCCGGACTTCTGGGATCTCCTGTCCGCCGTCGGGCACGCCCTGAACGCGGCCCATCCCGGCATGACGCGTCTGCGCCTGAGCTCCCTGGACCCCGGGATGCTCACGCCCAAGGCCCGTGACGTCCTGGCCGCCCAGCCGTCCCTGTGCCCCCATCTGCATGTCTCCCTGCAAAGCGCCGATCCGGGCGTCCTGGCCGCCATGCGCCGGGGCCATTACCGCCCAGCGGAGGTGGCGGATTTCATCGCCGGCCTCTCCCGGATCTGGCCGGTCATGGCCCTGGGAGCGGACATCCTGACCGGGTTTCCCGGCGAATCCGAGGCCGCCTTCCGGACCACCCTGGAATTCTGCCGCGCCCTGCCCCTGACCTACGCCCACGTCTTTCCCTATTCCCGGCGTCCCGGTTCCCTGGCCGCAGTCTTCCCCGGCCACCTGCCGGCCGGGGTGAAAAAGGAGCGGGCCCACATCCTGCGCGACATGGCCAAGGAGAAAAAAACCGCTTTCGCCCGCACCGTGGCCACCCTGCCCCGGCTGACCTTCGTGGCCGAACGGGTCCGCCCGGCCCGGGGGGTGTGCGAATACTACCTGGAATGCCGCCTGGACGGCCCCGGACAGGGCGGCATCCTGCCCCGGCAACTGGTCGCGGCCGTGCCCATCGGGGTCGCGGGGACGGACGCCACGGACATCCTGGTCCGGGCCGCGTCTGCGCGACCCCGGCAGGCAGGGCCGCAAGGAGACGCCCCATGAGCATCCCCGGCGATCCCGGCCCGGCCATGGCCGTACTCTCGGTGTTAAGCGCCGAATTCGACGCCCTGTGGACCGATCTGCTGCCCCGGATCACGGGCCTTTTCGGCCCGCCCTGCCGCGTTTCCCGGGATATGCCCTTCGACTTCACCACCTATTACGACGCCGAACTGGGCACGCCCATCGTGCGCCGCCTGCTGGGGTTCTCCCGGCTCGTGCCCCAGGACGCCCTGCCCGGCATGAAACACGCCACCAACGCCCTGGAAAACGCCTTCGCCCGGGCGGACGGCCGCCGCAGGGTCAACCTCGATCCGGGCCTTCTGACCCAGGAACGCCTGGTCCTGGCCACGGGCAAAAACTTCGGCCACCGCATCTACCTGCGCGACGGCATTTTCGCCGACCTGACCCTTGTCTTTCGCAAAGGCTCCTGGCACATCCTGCCCTGGACGTTTCCCGACTACCGCACCCCGAAGCTTCAGGCCGAACTGACCGAACTGCGGGGCCTTTTCCGCCAATGTCCGGAAATCTCCGGACATCCACCCCAACCCGCATCCGCATAAAGGACACGCACCCATGCCCAAAAGCATGACCGGCTTCGGCCGCAGCCGCCTGGAAAACGACGCCTTCACCCAGACCTGGGAGGTGCGCGGCATCAACAGCCGGTTCCTCGATCTCAAATGGCGGCTGCCCCTTTTTCTGCGCTGCCGCGAGACCCAGCTCGAAAAGGTGGTGCGCGAATACGCCACCCGGGGACGCATCGAAATCCATCTGCATTTCCAGTCGCCGCGCCCCGAGATCCAGCACATTTCCCTGAACCGCCCCGTGGCCCTGGCCATGCTCGACCAGCTGGCCTCCCTGGCGGCCGAGCGCGGCGCGGCCTTCTCCCCGGACGTCAACCGCCTGCTGTCCGTGTCCGCCCTGTGGCAGGAGGATATGGACGAACCCGACCCCACCCTGGTCGCGGCCCTCTCCGAGGGCCTGCGGGCCGCCCTGGCGGATTTCTCCGAGTCCCGGGCCAAGGAAGGCCGGTGTCTGGCCGGGGACATCCTGACCCGGCTTTCCAGCATGGACGCCTGGTGCGAGGAACTGGCCCGGCTGGCCCCCGGGGTGAAGCAGGAACGCACCGACGCCCTTTTGGCCCGCATCCGCACGGCCATGGAAAAGGCCGGGGCCGAGGCCTCCGAGGAACGCCTGCTGCAGGAAACGGCCATCCTGGCCGACCGCCTGGACGTGTCCGAGGAACTGACCCGGCTGGCCGAGCATCTCAAGCGGCTGCGGCGGCTTCTGGCCGAGGGCGGCGAGATGGGCAAGAAGCTCGATTTCCTCATCCAGGAGACCTTCCGGGAGATCAATACCTGCGGCAACAAAGCCCAGAGTATGGACGTCAGCCGTCTGGTGGTGGACTTCAAGGCCGAGCTGGAAAAATGCCGCGAGCAGGCGCAAAACATCGAATGACCCGGTCCCGGGGCCGATACGGAGTGCGTCCATGGCGAAAAACACCCTTTTGAACATCGGATTCGGCAACTTCCTGGTGGCCTCGCGGGTGGTGGCCATCGTCAGCCCGGCGTCCTCGCCCATACGCCGCCTGCGCGAGGACGCCCGGGCGGAAAACCGGCTGGTGGACGCCACCCAGGGCCGCAAAACCCGCTCCATCATCATCACCGATTCCAACCACGTGGTGCTCTCGGGCATCCAGGCCGAGACCATCGGCCAACGCTTCAGCCAGGAGGACGCATCGGATGACGACTAACCGGCTGGGACTTTTGTTCGTGGTCTGCGCCCCCTCCGGCGCGGGTAAATCCACCCTGCTTACGGCCCTGTGCCGGGAGTTTCCCGAACTGTCCTTCTCCGTCTCCGCCACCACCCGCGCCCCGCGGCCCGGGGAGGTGGACGGCCGCGACTACCACTTCATGTCCGTGGAGGAATTTTCCAAACTTCGCGACACCGGGCATTTCGCGGAATGGGCCAAGGTGCACGGCAACTTCTACGGCACCCCCATGCGTCCGGTGGTGGACCAGCTGGCCTCCGGAAAAGACGTGCTCTTCGACATCGACGTGGCCGGGGCCGACCAGTTGCGCCAGGTCTTTTCGGACGGGGCCTACGTGTTCATCCTGCCGCCGTCCCGCGATGAACTGGCCAGACGCCTGTCCGGCCGGGGCACCGAGACCCCCGAAACCCTGGCCCGCAGGCTGGCCAACGCCGCCGGGGAAATCGCCCAGGCGGTCCGTTTCGACTACCTGGTGGTCAACGACGACCTGGAGACGGCCCTTAACCGGCTGCGCGCCGTGTATCTGGCCGAACGGTCCCGGACCCGGCTCATGCCCGGACTTGTGGCAGAGCTTTTGGCCCAGTTCCGTTGAGGCCGGGTTTCTCGGAATATTCCCGAGGCCTTTCCCGCCCGGCCCGGAACGGACAGGAAAAAAGCTTTTCAAATCCGGCATTCTTCTTGTATATTTGTTGAAAGGATCTTCAGAGGATCGTAACGGCGCAAGCAAGGGGCGTCGACCATGGCCGACAAGGACGAACTTTTTTCCTACAACGCACCCGGCGGAGAAAAACAGCCCGCATCCGGCAAGACGCATGACCGGATCAAGGGGGTGTTCTCCACCCAGGCCATCCAGCGTGTGGGCACAGGCACCACCACCCGGAAAACCATCCAGAAGATGTACTGGTTCGTGGAGGAGCTCGACGACAAGCTCCTGGAGATCCAACCCCTCAACAAGAACTACGTCCCCTCCGGCCCCAAGCGGAAAATCACCATGGAAGAGCTCCTGGAAAAATTTTCCCCGGAGCCGGAATTCTACGTCAGCACCGTCTACCCCAAAATGCGCGAACTCAACATGACCATCGTCAAGGGTGAGAAACACCGCAGCAAGGGGGAGATTTTCAGCGCCGAACTCGAATTCGGCCAGGCCCTGGCCGTGGACGAGGAAAACGTCCGGGCCAACTTCGGGCTGGGGCTCACCTACCTGGACCGGGGCGAGGCCAACAAGGCCCAGGACATCTTCGAGCGCCTGGTCCGGCTGGATGCGGCCTTCGACAAGGAACACAAGCACCTGTTCAATGAATTCGGCATCAACCTGCGCAAGAACAAGATGCTCGATCAGGCCCTGGACTACTACAAGCGGGCCGAGAACCTGACCCAGACCGACGAGAACCTCCATTACAACATCGCCCGGGCCTTCTTCGAAAAAAAGAACTACGAGCAGTGTTTCGAATCTTTGAAAAAAGCCCTGGACATCAATCCCGACCTCGACGTGGCGAAAAAGTTCCTCGCCTATCTGGTGGAACAAAATCTGCTGCCCGGCCAGGCCGCCGCCGATATCATCAGCGCCGCCAATGCCGCCCCCCAAACACCGGCCGATCCCGAACCCGGCGGGCCGGTCAGCGAGCAATCCTGATTTTTCTCGCAACCCCCACGGAGAGAGCATGAACCAAGAACGCGGACAAGGCTTTCTTCTGGAGTTGCCCACACTGCGCCTGGAGCTCCCCTTCTCGCCCATCCTGCTCAACAAGCTGTTCATCCAGACCGGCGACGGCTCCATGGCCCCCCTCGAAGACATCGCGGAAACCATCGGCAAGGACCAGGGGCTCACGGCCAAAGTCCTGACCATGGCCAACTCCGCCTTCTACGGCCTGCAATCCGAGGTCCGCACCGTCAATCGCGCCGTCACCGTGCTTGGCCTCAACGAAGTGCGGACCCTCATCCTGGCCCTGGGCGTGCGGCACATCGCCACCCTCCACCCGCTTCCCAAGGGCTTCGACATCTCCGCCTACTTCGAACATCAACTGGCCGTCGGGCTGGCCGCCAAGGAACTGGCCCCCGCCCTCGGCGCACCCGACGCCGAGAACCTTTTCACCGTCGGCGTCCTCCACGACCTGGGAAAACTCCTCATCGCCCAGCACCGCCCCAGCGACTGGCTGGCCATCGAAACCCTGGCCAAGACCGACGTCATCCCCTTCCACAGGGCAGAAGACCGGTATTGGGGCCTCGACCACGGCCTCGTGGGCTCCATGGTCCTCAAATCCTGGAATCTGCCCCCCGAACTCACCGAACCCGTCAACTGGCACCACGCCCCGACCCATGCCCCGGACCATCGGCGCGCCGCCCTGACCCTGTGTACGGCCGACGCCATCATCCACTTCCTGACCAACCCGGTCGCCCCCGGCACCGCGCCCTGGCAGAACGTCCTGGCCAAATTCCACCTCTCCATCGACGATACCCTGGAATCCATCCAAACCGTCCTGGCCTCCCGCCCGCCCAACCTGTTCGCCGCCGCCGCATAATACAGGAGTGTGGGGGCGCCGCCCCCCACGCCCCCCGCCAGGGGGTTAAACCCCCTGGACCCCTACCATGCCCATGGGCTTCGACTCCCGGCCCCGGGCCCGTGCCTTCCCGGAAACCCGCGTTTCCGTGGCGTTGCCCTGGCCGCCTTGCGGCCAGGGCAACGCCACGGTGACGGGGGGGCCGGGGGGACACTGGTCCCCCCGGGCGGGGCCCGGGGCGGCAGCCCCGGTCGCGGGCCGGGTGGGGCCCGGGGCGGCAGCCCCGACGCTAACCCCGATCACAGCAGGGCGGCGTAGAGGAGGCTGGCGGCCAGGAAGACGGCGCAGGGCGCGACGAGCCGGCGCCAGGCGCCGGCCAGGTCGACCTGGTAGTAGGAGCAGGAGAAGATGAAGCAGATATGCAGGGGCGAGATGAGCACGCCGATGTAGCCGCACAGGATGGCCAGGGTGATCCAGGCCATGTCCGGCCCGTTTTGGGTCATGGGGATGACGGCCATGAGCAGGGGGAAGGCGGCCCCCACATAGGCCATGGTGATGCCCGAGACCATGCCGACAAGGAAGGGGACAAGCACGGCGGCGGTGATCAGGACGGCCTCCTTCCCGGCCGAGGCGGCCAGGGCTTCGGCCACACCCGTCGCGCCGAGGACATCCTTGAAGATGAAGATGGCGGCGATGACCGCCAGCATGTGCAGGGTGTGGCGGTTTTTGAGTTCCAGGAGGATGTCGCGGGCGGGAACCCGGTTTTGCAGGGCGCAGACCAGGCTTGCGGCCACAAGGGCGAGCATGACCCCGATTTCGAAAGGCAGGTCGCTTTTCATGGCCGCGAAGGCGGCCTCCGCGCCGACCGCGCCGAGGATGGCCGTCAGCAGGGGCAGGCCCAATGCAAGGAGGGTCTTGGGGTCGGCTTTTCCCGGGTCATCCGGAGGCATGACCCCGCTTGCGAGCCTGTTGCGCAGGAAGAAAAACCAGCCGGCGACGATGCAGGCCACCGAGGCGGGCCAAGTGACGGCCATGATGGACACCAGGGAGACGTTGGCCAGGGAGGCGGCCATGATGACGCCGGGATACAGGGGCCAGCAGGGCTCCCACAGGTGCCGGAACCAGTAATTGATGAGGGCTTGGTCTTTTGGCGGAACCCCCAGGGGATCGCCCACGCTTTTGACCATGGGGGCCGAGAAATGCGCCCCGCCGGGCATGGGCAAAAGGCCGATGAGGGCCGGAAAAAAGGTGACGCGCAGGGAGGGGTTTTTGATCAGGGGGGCCATGGCCCGCATGAGCCGGTCATTTTGCCCGGTTTTTTCCAAAAGGTCGCTTAAGGTCATGATGCAGGCCACGATGCCCGCCAGGCTGAGGGTCTGGGCATCGGCCAGGGCCAGGGCGGCCGTGGTGATCCAGGCCAGGGGGGACAGGGCGAACAACGCGGCCAAGAGGACGCTTCCGGCCAGGATGGACAGGGGCAGCCCCAGGCGCAGGCGGATGCCCGCGAGCATGGCGGTGAAGGCGGCCAGCACTTTGAGCAGGGGGAACAGGCCGGAAAGAACATCCATGCGACACATCCGGACGCAGGTTGGTGAAGGAATGGCGGTATGTACTCCCGCCGGGCGCCTCAGGCAAGAGGGGCGCCGCGCCGAGGCCTTCCCGGTTTCTGCCAAAAAAAAACGGCCGGGGTCCGAAGACCCCGGCCGCTGCATCGGCATTGTCCGGTCAGACATCCATTAGAACTTGTACTGCAGACCGAAGGCCACGCGCCAGGCGTCCTGGGCCTTGTTGGCCAGGCGGGGACCCCACACGCTCTTCTGGAAGTTGCCGTGGGCCCAGCCGGTCTCGATGATGGCAGCCAGGTTCTCGTAGATCATGTACTTGTGGTCGAAGCTCAGTCCGAACACGTACTCGCTGGCGGTCAGGTCGCGGCCCATGGCGAACAGGCCGTTGGAGGTGTAGCCGGGGTAGGAGTAGTCCACGCCATAGTACGCGGGCTGGTTGAAGGCGCCGGTCATGGGCACGGCCAGGCCGGCGGCGTTGATCAGGTAGTTGGCATAGTTCACGTTGCGGAAGGCCTTGGACGAGTTGGTGCCGTGCACGTACACGAAGGTGATGCGGTGGGTCAGCTTCTCGACGAAGGAGATGTCCTTCAGGGACAGGCCGATACCCCAGGTGCCGATCGGGTTCATGTACATGTTGCTGTCGGCGCCGAGCTCCTGTCCGCCGTCGAACAGGAAGGAGGTGCCGGCGTTCCAGGACGGAACGGTGTAGGGCATACGCTCGCTGCCGTTGCGCCAGGAGCCGTCTTCACCGGTGCTCCACCAACCGAACACGGACGGGGTCAGGACATCCCAGCCGGTGTATTCGATGGCGGCGTCGATGAACCAGCCGTGACGCTTGCTGGACTGACGGTCATTCATGGCGCCCTGGCCGTAGATCACGTCGGCATAGAACTTGATGGGATCCAGGGCGTCGATTTCGATCGCGCCGCCCAACCACCAATAGGCGTTCTGGCTATGCCTCCAGCCCGGAGCGATGAAGCCCGGGTTGACCAGGTTGGCGGCCACCAGGCTGTCGTAGTTGGCGTTGCGGCCGCCGATCCCCAGGGCGGTCCACGGGGTCACGCTGAAGCCGTCCAGGGTGATGGGCAGGGCCATGAAGAACAGATCCAGCTCGTCGGCCACCTGGGTGGTGGTGGCATCCCACTGGCCGTTGTCATAGAAACGGCTGTAGCCGATCAAAAGGCCCAGGGTGTCGGGCACCAGGGGAGCGGTGATCACCAGGGCGGCGGCTTCGGAGTCGAAGACCAGGCCGCCGTCAAAGTAGCCGCTCTGGGGCAGGGCCAGGGGCTGACGGCCGGCGCTGATCTCGATGTCGGTGTCCGGCCACTTGAACTGCAGGTAGGCCTGGTAGACATCGATGGACACGGCGGGCGCGTCGGCGGTCAGGGTGCCGCGGCCCCACCACTGGTTGTTCACGCGGATGCCCAAGCGGAACTTCAGGGCCTCGTTGGCCACGAAGTCGGTGCGCAGGCGGAAGCGCTGGTTGACGCCGAAGTTGTCTTCGGTCTGGGTTCCGGCAGCGGTTCCGCCGTTGAACTGATTGGACCAGCCCGTGAAGTTGCGGCCGTTCCACCAGTTTCCATACACACGGAAATCACCGGTCATCTTCACTTCGGTGGCCGCCTGGGCGCTGGCGAAGCAGCCCAGGACCAAAATGGCCGCCAAAGCAAGGGTCAAACGTTTCATGTTCCTTCCTCCATGTTGTGGATTCGTGCCGGTTGCCGATGCAAGCCTCCACAGGATCAGCCAATGAAAACTGACCGCCCTCTGTGAAAGCATGTGCAAGCTTTAGCCCAATCGAAAAACACATGCAAGGGAAAACGGCTGTAAATTTGACACTGGTACAAAAAATTCTACCCTTCTGTGCACAACATTTTTTATTATTATTTCAATAAGTTTTGTTCAAAACTACCCCTTCCGGCCGCACAAAGGACACCCCCCGTGCACATTTCCTGTTTGCCAGCCGGGCCGGATCATGCCGCACGGGCTGCTTGTCCCGGCTGTCCTTTGCCAGTGCGTGCCCTGGCCCGTATGACCCCGGACACGGCCAGCCTGATCGAGGCCGGTGGGAGCGGCGGCAGGTGCCGTCTCATGAGCTTGCGGCGGGTGGCCGGTTGGAGATCCGGCCCGGGGCGCGGGTGTCCGTGGACGGCCACTTTGTGGCCGGTTTCCCCTGCCGGGTCTGAAGGGAATCACGACCACGTTCAAGATCTACGAGCGCATGGGCTGGGGCTTGCGCGGCGACGCCTCCGTCTTCCCACGATCAAAGCCGCTTCTCCCGAAATACCGTGGTGAACAAAAAACGGCCGGGATCCGAAGATCCCGGCCGAGGCATCGGCAACTACCGGTCGTTTGGCTAGAACTTGTACTGCAGGCCGAAGGCCACGCGCCAGGCGTCCTGGGACTTGTTGACCAGGCGCGAACCCCACACGCTCTTCTGGAAGTTGCCGTGGGCGTAGCCGGTCTCGACGATGGCGGCCAGGTTCTCGTAGATCATGTACTTGTGGTCGAAGTTCACTCCAATCACGTACTCGCTGGCGGTCAGGTCGCGGCCCATGGCGAACAGGCCGTTGGAGGTGTAGCCGGGGGTGTAGTAATCCACCCCGTAGTAGGCCGGGCTGTAGGTCGTGCCGGTCATGGGCACGGCCATCCCGGTGGCGGTGATCAGGTAGTTGGCGTAGTTCGTGGCCCGGATGGCCTTGGACGAGTTGGTGCCGTGCACGTACGCGACGGTGATGCGGTGGCTCAGCTTCTCGATGAAGGTGATATCCTTCAGGGACAGGCCGATACCCCAGGTGCCCACCGGGTTCATGTACATGTTGCTGTCGGCGCCCAGCTCCTGTCCGCCGTCGAACAGGAAGGAGGTGCCGGCGTTCCAACCCGGAACGGTGTAGGGCATGCGCTCGCTGCCGTTGCTCCAGGAGCCGTCCTCACCGGTGCTCCACCAGCCGAACACGGACGGGGTCAGGACGTCCCAGCCGGTGTATTCGATGGCGGCGTCGATGAACCAGCCGCTACGCTGATTGGCCTTGCGGTCGCTCATGGCGCCCTGGCCGTAGATCACGTCGGCGTAGAACTTGATGGGATCCAGGGCGTCGATCTCGATCGCGCCGCCCAACCACCAATACATGTTCTGCTTGTTCTTCCAACCGACCGTGCTGTAGCCGGGGGTGACCAGGTTGGCGGCCACCAGGGTATCGTAGCCGGCCTCACGGCCGCCGATGCCCAGGGCGGTCCACGGGGTCACGCTGAAGCCGTCCAGGGTGATGGGCAGGGCCATGAAGAACAGATCCAGCTCATCAGCCACCTGGGTGGTGGTGGAGTCCCACTGGCCGTCGTCGTAGAAACGGCTGTAGCCGATCAACAGACCCAGGGTGTCGGGCACCAGGGGAGCGGTGATCACCAGGGCGGCGGCTTCGGAGTCGAAGACCAGGCCGCCGTCGAAGTAGCCGCTCTGGGGCAGGGCCAGGGGCTGACGGCCGGCGCTGATCTCGATGTCGGTGTCCGGCCACTTGAACTGCAGGTAGGCCTGGTAAACATCAATGGACACGGCGGGCGCGTCGGCGGTCAGGGTGCCGCGGCCCCACCACTGGTTGTTCACGCGGATGCCCAAGCGGAACTTCAGGGTCTCGTTGGCCACGAAGTCGGTGCGCAGGCGAAAGCGCTGGTTGACGCCGAAGTTGTCTTCAGTGCGGGTTCCGGCGGCGGAATCGCCATTGAACTGGTTGGACCAGCCCGTGAAGTTGCGGCCGCTCCACCAGTTGCCGTAGACGCGAAAGTCACCGGTCATCTTCACTTCGGTGGCCGCCTGGGCGCTGGCGAAGCAACCCAGGACCAAAATGGCCGCCAAAGCAAGAGTCAAACGTTTCATTTTTCCTTCCTCCGTGTTGCACATGAGAACCGGTTGCCGATGCCCGCTCTCCGCTGCGACGGTTCACCATAAAAAAATGATGAACCCTTCGCGCAGATGCGTGAGGTCGTTCTACTCCCGGCCCATGCCGTTGGCAAGGGAAAAATGATGGTTTTTTGACGTGGGTAAAAATTTTTTTACGGTTAAAAAAATTGTACTATTCGTTTGAAAAACTAAACCGAGGCGTCCACCCCCCGGACATCCTTGAGGCGCAGTTCGATCCGGGGCAGCCCGTCGTAGGTGTCCAGGCGCGGCGTGAAAGCCACCCGCACGGCCCGGCCCACCACGGCCTCGGCGATCTCGCCGGCCATGCGCCAGCCCTTGCCCCGCAGGGTCACCCGCGCCGACTCGTCGCGAAGCGACACCACCACATGGTCGCCGCCGCCCCCGAAGGTCCGCCGCGACAGGGCCACCACCGGCGGCGAGGAAAAAAGCGGCTCGGGGTTGCCCGGCCCAAAGGGCTGCAAAAGCTCGATCTCCCGCACCAGCCCGGCGTTGATGCGGGAAAATCCGAGTTCGCCATCCAGGGTCAGTACCGGCGGCACGGGCTCGGCCCCGATGCGCCGCACCACCGCCGCCTCGAAACGCTCCCGCAGGGCTGCCACGCCGTCCCCGGCCAGGGAAAAACCCGCCGCCTGCCGGTGCCCGCCGAACTTCACGAACAGATCCGACACCTCGGTCAGGGCCTCGTGGATATCTAAAACCTTGATGCTGCGGCCCGAACCTTTGAGGATTCCGCCCTCCTGGGTCACGATCAGCGTGGGCTTGTGCGTGGACTCCACGATGCGCGAGGCCACGATGCCGATGATCCCCGAATGCCAGCCCGGCCCGTGCAGGGTCAGGGAGGCGCGTGGGGCGAACGTCTCCGCCTGGGCCCGGGCCTCCTCCAGGATGCGCTCCTCCTCCTTGCGGCGCTCGGCGTTCTCCCGGTCCAAAAACGCAGCCAGGGGCCTGGCCGTGTCCATGTCCCGGGCCAAAAGCATGTCCAAGGCCGCGTCCGCCCGGCCCATGCGCCCGGCGGCATTGATGCGCGGCGCAAGCCCGAAGCCCACCTGCCCCACGCCGATGGGCGTCCCCGGCGTCTGCCCGCAGACCTCGCGCAAGGCCCGGACCCCGGGGCGCGCCGCCTCGGACAAAAGCAGCAACCCGTTCTTGACCAAAATCCGGTTCTGGCCCCGCAAGGGCACTACGTCGGCCAGCGTCCCCATGGCCACCAGATCGAGAAGCCCGCGCACGTCACACGGCTGGCCCGGAAGCATCCGGTTCAGGGCCGCCGCCAAAAAAAACGCCACCCCCACCCCGGCCAGGTCGCTTCCGGCGTTGTCCGACAATTTGGGGTCGCACACCGCATCCGCCGGCGGCAGTTCCTTGCCCGGCAGATGATGATCCGTGACCACCACCGCCATCCCCAGTTCCCTGGCCCGGGCCACCTCGGCCACGTTGGTGATGCCGCAGTCCACCGTCACCAGCAGGGATACCCCGTCCCTGGCCAGGGCCTCGATCCCGGCCATGTTGAGGCCGTAGCCCTCCTCCAGCCGGTTCGGAACGTACCATGCCGCGTCGGTGCCCCGCTGCCGCAAAAAATCCAGCAGAAGCGCGGTGCCCGTCACCCCGTCCACATCGTAGTCGCCCCACACGGCCAGCCGCTTCCCGGCGGCCAGTCCCGCCGCCACGGCCTCGGCCCCACGCGTCAGGCCCGGTATCTCCCCCGGAGACATCAGGTGCCGCAGCCCCGGCGACAGGTAGACGTCCATCTCCTCCACCGTGGCCAGCCCCCTGCCGCGCAACAGGTCCACCACCAATTCGGAGACGCCCAGGCGATCGCCCATCCCCGCCACGCCGCCTTCCCGGCCGCGCACCCGCCATGTTTTCGCCACGCTCATGCGCCCACCATCGCCAACCCCGGCCCGAATTGCAACCCCGGGGCGGCGGCCCCCCCCACACGCCGTTTCTTATTGACCCAGGGCCTTGCCCACGGAGCCCGTGGGGCTGACGCGCAAGGGCTCGGCGACAGGACGTGGCGGGGATGCGGTGTCGTGTTGCGGCGCGGGGGCGGGCGGCGCCGCGTTTCCCTGCACGGCGGGCGGTGGCGCGGGGACGGGGGCGGGGGCGGGGGCACCCGTGTCGCGAAAGGCCAGGGCGGTCAACAAGGCGGCATAGAGGACGAGCACCCCGACGGCGATCACGGCGATGAGCCCGCGAAGGGATGGTTGCGGTGCCTTTTCCATGGTATCTCCTTTGTTGCGGAACAGGGAGGGCGGCAATCCCCCGGCCCGACCGGACATGCCCCGCATGTGGAAGGCGGGCGGGAATGGACAGTGGAAAAATAACGTCGATCCCGCCCGAAGGGAAGCCGCAAGGCTGCGGCGCGCACGTCAGCCTCTTCCTGGGATTGTCCGGGAGAAATATCCATCATGATCGACCCTGCGAATGCTTTCGCCAAACGAATATGGACGTATATGTTGGCGGGATGGCTCTGTCTGGTCTGCAGCGCGTTCCTGGCGGCGCGCGCCGAGGCGACGGAACCTGAAGAAAAATCCCGGCTCGACCTCTCGGTCCTGATGGCCGCCTATCCAGGGGTGATCGTGGAAGTTGTGGCCGAAGGAGACCGGTTCTTTGCGGTCACCCGCTCCGGAAGCCGTTTTCTTTATGATGACGGACGCGCCAAGTCGGCGGACGAGGCCTTACGCGACCCCGACCTGGAAGACATGCTGGCCCAGCCGTACCAGCCCGGCCCGTTGGCCGGGGATCCTCCGGCCGGATGGCATCCCGGCCGGCGGAGGGTGACGGCGTTTCTGGCCGAGGTCTACGGGCGAAACGCGGCCGAGGTGTCGGCCGCCTGCCGCCCGGTGCGGTTCCTGGACCGCACGGTGGCGTTCAACGCCCGAAACGGCGCGGCGGACGCCCTGGAACGGGTCGCCGCCCGGCTTGAGGACTTGGTGGCCCGGGATCGCGGGCTGCGGGACGTGCTCTATCCGGTGGTGGGCACGTTCAACTGGCGGACCATCGCCGGAACCAACCGCCTGAGCATGCATGCCCTGGCCATCGCCGTGGACGTCAACCCGGGCCGCAATCCCTACTGGCGGCATCACCGGCGGCCATCGGACCGGCTGGCCCGGCGGCAATCCTTCCCGCCGGAGGTGGTATCGGCCTTCGAGGCCGAAGGGTTCATCTGGGGCGGCAAATGGGCGGAATACGACATCATGCACTTCGAATACCGGCCCGAGCTATTGATCAAGGCCAGGGGAACCATGGGAGATCGATCCGTTTTGGACATGGGTTCGAAATCCGGCGCAGGGAGGGACACAGCACAATAAAAAAGACGTCGACGCCTAATGCATAAAAAAATTAAAAACGTAATACAGTCTCGACCAGACTGCACATTAACATGCTATGATTGCGTCTTTGCTTGTTTTTTTGAAAACCCCATTGACCTTTCATTGTAAAAGTGCTTCTTGGCAGGAAGTATATCGTGATGTTTTTCACGTTGGCGGCCGTGTTTCAGTCCCCCAACGGGGAGGCAAGAAACCGGACGCCGTCGGCAACGGCCACAACCAGTGCACCGGTATCCCGAGGGTGGCGATATCGCCGGTGCGTTGGCCCTAACTGAAAGGAGGAGTTTTATGAAATTCTCTGTGGGTCTTGGCAGGGAAAATGCTGAAAAGCGGCTTGAAGATCGGGGAGTCACGCGCCGTGATTTCATGAAGTTCTGCGCGTCCGTGGCCGCCGCCATGGGCATGGGCCCGGCGTTCGCGCCCAAGGTCGCCCAGGCGCTCACCGCGAGCAAGCGTCCCTCGGTGGTCTGGTTGCACAACGCCGAATGCACGGGCTGCTCCGAGGCCATCCTGCGCACGGTGAAACCGTTCATCGACGAGCTGATCCTGGACACCATCTCCCTGGACTACCATGAGACCATCATGGCCGCCGCGGGCGATGCCGCCGAAGAGGCGCTGCACGCCGCCGTGGCCGCGCCGGACGGTTTCTTCCTGGTCGTCGAGGGCGGCATTCCCATGATCGAAAACGGCGCCTGGGGCAAGGTTTCCGGCAAGACCATGCTCGAGACCACCAAGGAACTGGCCCCCAAGGCCAAGGGCGTCATCTGCATCGGCACCTGCTCCTGCTACGGCGGCGTGCAGAAGGCCAAACCCAATCCCAGCCAGGCCGTCAGCGTCAAGGAAGCCACCGGCGTGACCACCATCAACATCGCCGGCTGCCCGCCCAACCCCATCAACTTCGTGGGCGCCGTGGTGCATGTTCTGACCAAGGGCATCCCCGAGCTCGACAAGGACGGCCGCCCGAACATGTTCTTCGGCGAAACCGTTCACGACAACTGTCCCCGCCTCAAGCATTTCGACGCCTCGGAATTCGCGCCGTCCTTCGAGTCCGAGGAAGCCAAGAAAGGGTACTGCCTCTACGAACTGGGCTGCAAGGGACCGGTCACCTACAACAACTGCCCCAAGGTGCTCTTCAACCAGACCATCTGGCCGGTTCAGGCCGGGCATCCCTGCATCGGATGCAGCGAGCCCGACTTCTGGGATTCCATGAGCCCGTTCTACCAGCAGTAGCCGAGGCCGCCGCCCGAATTTCCGGGTTGGCCGTCACACACGAATCATCATCGCTTGATGGAGGACTATATGGCTGAAAGCAAACCCACTCCGCAGAGCACCTTCACCGGGCCGGTCATCGTCGATCCCGTTACCAGGATCGAGGGACACCTGCGGATCATGGTCGAAGTGGAAAATGGCAAGATCAAGGACGCCTGGAGCTCTTCGCAGCTTTTCCGGGGCCTCGAAATCATCCTCAAGGGCCGCGACCCCCGCGACGCCCAACACTTCACCCAGCGCGCCTGCGGCGTGTGCACCTACGTGCACGCCCTGGCCTCCACCCGCTGCGTGGACAACGCCGTCAAGGTCAACATCCCGGCCAACGCCCGCATGATGCGCAACCTGGTCATGGCCGCCCAGTACCTGCATGACCACATCGTGCACTTCTATCACCTGCACGCCCTGGACTGGGTCGACGTCACCAACGCGCTCAAGGCCGACCCCCAGAAGGCCGCCAAACTGGCCGCCAACATCGCCCCGGCCCGTCCCGGCAACTCCGCCGAGTCCCTCAAGGCCGTGCAGGATCGCCTGAAAGCCTTCGTGGAGACCGGACAGCTCGGCATCTTCACCAACGCCTACTTCCTGGGCGGGCACGACGCCTACTATCTGCCGCCCGAAGTGGACCTCATCGCCACGGCCCACTACCTCGAGGCCCTGCACCTGCAGGTCAAGGCCGCGCGCGGCATGGCCGTGTTCGGCGGCAAGAACCCCCACACCCAGTTCACCATCGTGGGCGGCTGCACCAACTACGACGCCATGACCCCGGATCGTATCGCCGAGTTCACGGCGCTGTGGAAGGAAACCAAGCAGTTCGTGGACGAAGTCTACATCCCCGACCTGCTGGCCGTGGCCGGCTTCTACAAGGACTGGGGCGGCATCGGCGGCACCACCAACTTCATGTCCTTCGGCGAGTTCCCGACCAACGTCCAGGATACCGCCAAATACATGGAGTCCTGCTACTTCCCGGCCGGCGTCATGATGAACCGGGATCTGAAAAAGATCGACAAGGTGGACCTCAAGGCCATCACCGAGCACGTCAAGTACTCCTGGTACAAGGGCGATCAGGCGCACCACCCCTACGAGGGCGTCACCGATCCCCAGTACACCAAGCTTGACGACAAGGACCGCTACTCCTGGATGAAGGCCCCCCGCTACAACGGCAAGGCCATGGAAGTCGGTCCCCTGGCCCGGGTGCTCATCGCCTACGCCAAGGGTCACAAGGAGACCAAGGCCCTGGTGGACACCGTGCTCAAAAAGCTCGGCATCCCGGCCACGGCGCTGTTCTCCACCCTGGGCCGTACGGCGGCCCGCGGCATCGAGACCGCCATCATCGCCGAGAAGATGGACGGCTGGATCAAGGAATACGCCGCCAACATCAAGAAGGGCGATTCCAACCTGGCCGCCAAGTGGGAAATGCCCGCCGAGGCCGAGGGTGTGGGCCTTGTGGATGCCCCGCGCGGCGCCCTGTCCCACTGGATCAAGATCAAGGACAAAAAGATCGATAACTTCCAGCTCGTGGTGCCCTCCACCTGGAACCTGGGACCGCGTTGCGCCGCCGGGGCCGTCAGCCCCGTCGAGGAAGCCCTCATCGGCACGCCCATCGCCGATCCCAAGCGTCCGGTCGAGATCCTGCGCACCGTGCACGCCTTCGACCCCTGCATCGCCTGCGGCGTGCATGTGATCGAGCCCAATTCCAACGAGGTCTTGAAGTTCCGCATCCGCTAGTCTATACACCAGTAAACGCATTCAGGCGGGAACCCGGCGCGTGCCGGGTTCCCGTTTTTTGGCGGTACACAATGCACGACACCGTTCCCAAGATTTTGGTCCTTGGCGTGGGCAACATCCTCTACACCGACGAGGGCGTGGGGGTCCGGGCCGTGGAGGCCCTGCTGGCCTGCTACCGCTTTTCCGAAAACGTGACGCTCATGGACGGCGGCACCCTCGGGATGCGGCTCATGGACCCCATCATGCAGTGCGAAAAGCTCATCGTCATCGACGCCGTCTTGTGCGGCGACGAGCCCGGCAGCGTCTACCTCCTGACCGGGGACGACCTGCGCAAGTCGCTGGCCTTTAAAAACTCCATGCACCAGTCCGATCTCGTGGACACGCTGATCTACTGCGGATTGGCCGGAAACCGGCCCGAGGCCGTGGTGGTTGGCGTCGAGCCCTTCGACTACCAGACCATGGCCGTGGACATCACGCCGCAGATGGCCGAAAAGATGCCGGTGATCCTTGAGGCGGCCCTGGAAGAAATCAAAAAGGCCGGGGGGAGGTACGAGCCCGTATCCTCCGGCGGCGACAAAGCCTGATGACCCCGTTTTTCACCGACCCGGCGCTTGTGCGCCTTTTCCCCTGGCTGGCCGGGCTTTTTGGGCTTGTGCTGGGCAGCTTCTACAGCGTGTGCGCCCACCGCTACGTGGTGGGCCAGTCCATCGTCCTGCCGCCGTCGCACTGCCCGGCCTGCGGGCACCGCCTGACCTGGTGGGAGCTGATCCCGCTTCTGGGTTATGTCCTGGCCCGGGGCAGGTGCGCCGCCTGCGGGGTGCGCATCTCCATCGGCTATCCGTTGCTTGAGATCGTCTCGGCGGCCTGGGCCGCGCTTGTGGCGCTTCACTACGGGCCGACGCCGCTTTTTGTGGTCCTTTTGGCCGTGGGGGGGCTTTTCATCATCGCCTCGGCCATCGACCTGCGCACCTTCCTCCTGCCCGACCGGCTGACCTATCCGGCGGCGGCGCTGGGCATCGCGGCCGGCTGGCTGACCCCGGGGATCGGGCTGCCTCTGGCCCTGTACGGGGCCGGGGGCGGCTTCACCGTATTCTGGCTTCTGGCCTGGGGCTACCGGAACCTGCGGGGGGTGGACGGCCTGGGCGGCGGCGACGTGAAGCTGATGCTGGCCATCGGCGGCATGTGCGGGGCCGTGGGACTGCCCATGGCCATCCTCATGGGCAGTGTGGCGGCGCTTGTGTGCAGCCCGTTTTTCCTTTTCGGCGGCAGGGGAAAAAAGAGCACGATCCCCATTCCCTTCGGGCCGTTTTTATGCTTCGGGGCCATGGCCCAGGCGCTTTTGGGCCCAAACGCCCTGCCCCGCCTCCTGTCCTGAATCCGGCGTGATTGCCGGACAAGGTGTTTGCGACACGGCGCTTCGGCGGCAACGCTTCGCGCTGCCGGGCGCGCCCTGCGCCACCCCCTGGCCCGGCCTGGACGTCCCGGTTCATCGGCTTTCCCCCTCTCCTTTCACATGCCGCGCCAAAAACCCGCCGATCTCCCGCATGGCCTGGGTGGCCTCGGGAAAAATCGGCGCGCAGGCCGGATAGCAGTGGCACAGCCCCTCGCCGATGCGCAGCGTGGCGTCCACGCCGCTGGCGGCGGCCTTGTGGGCGAAGCGCACGGCGTCGTCGCGAAGCGTCTCCGCCCCGCCCGCGAAAAGGAGCAAGGGCGGAAGGCCTGCGAGATCGCCGAAAAGCGGCGAGAGGTACGGGTCGGTGAAGTCCCGGCCCCGGGCGTAGTGGTTGCGGCAGGCCAGCCAGGAGCCTGTCGGAGCCAGGCAGGTGGCGGCATTGCTCGTCAGGGACTCGCCGGAGCAGGTCAGGTCGGTGAAGGGCGACAGGGCCACGGCGGCGGCCGGAAGCGGCAGGCCCCTGTCGCGCCCGGCCAGAAGCGTGGCCAGAAGAAGCCCGCCACCGGCGGAATCCCCGGCGAAGGCGATGCGCGAGGCCGGGATGCCCTCTCCCAGGAGCCAGGCGTAGGCGGCCAGGGCGTCGTCCAGGGCGGCCGGATAGGGATTCTCCGGGGCCAGCCGGTAGCCGAAGAGCAGGGCCGGGATGCCGGACGCCTGGACGAACTTGGCCACGATGCCCCGGTGATGTTCCACCGTGCCCATGATGTAGCCGCCGCCGTGAAAATACAGGATGGCCGCATCCGGCGTCCCGCAACCGGCGGGCCGGATCCATTCGGCGGGGATGCCGGGGATGCCTGCCCCGGCGGCCTCCAGGCCCTTGGGAACCCTGCCCAGGAGGCGGGAGGCCTTGGCGGCGTTCGCACGGACCTTGGGCAGCTCGGTCTCCCAGTCGAACTGGGTTTCGGGCTTCAGGCGAAATCTGAGAAGATGTCTGTTTTGCAACACAAACAGGAACAGGCGGCAACGAAGGCTGGGCATGGTACGATCCTCTTCCATGTGGCGGACGGCATTCGGGCGTGATTCCAAGGGCTGCCAACGCGGCAGGCGCCCTCTTTTTCGCGCAAAGGCCGCCGGGAGACGTCTCCTGCCTCATCTCTTTTCGGGCCCCCAAGCAGCATCCCCGTCACCAGGGCCGGGCGACGGGCCGGAGACACACGGACGGCGGCGACGTGGAGCGCAGCGCAATTCGTCGCAGCCGGACGTGTACCCCGGCCCCGAGCCCGGCCGGGACAGGAGGGCAGGACACTCCTGCTCAGGGGATTTTGATTTTCCGTCCAGGCTTGAGTTTTTTGGGATCGAGCCCGGGATTGGCCGAAAGGATGGCCGCCGTGGTCACCCCGTAGCGCTTGGCCAGCCCGGATACGGTGTCGTCGAATTCCAGCACATGTTCCCGGGGCCTGGCCGCCTGGGCCGCCTGGGCCGTCTGGCCTCCCTCGGAAACGGCCGCAGGCGTGGATACGGCCTCGGGCTTCGTCTCGACAGCGGGCTTGCCGGCTGAAGCGGCATCCACGCCGGACGCGGCCTTGGGGGCGACGGCGGGGGCGGCCTGGGGCTTGGGCACGGACGCGGGCTCGGGCTTCGGTTCGGTCCGGACCGGAGTGGCAACCTCGGGCCGGGACTCGGGCCTCAGGCCGGGCGCGGTCGCGGGCTGCGACTGGGGCTCACGGCCGGGGACGGTATCTGCCTGGACAGCATCATCGAGTGGAGCCGTGGCCTCGGGCTTGGCCCCGGCTCCAGGTTCAGGCCGGGACGCCGTCTCTGCTCCCGCCGTCGCGCCCTGGGGCAGCCGGATCACCGCGCCAAGCTTGAGGTTGCCGGGCTTGAGCCCCGGGTTGGCCTTGAGGATGGCCTTTCCCGTGACCCCGTAGCGATTGGCCAGGGCCGAGATCATGTCGCCCTGGACGATGACGTGGGTGCCGGGCGCGGCCTTTTTCTCCGCCCCGGGCGTCCTCGCGGGCCCGGGCTTGTCGGCCCGGGCCGGTTCGGCCTCACGGCCGGGCACGGCTCCGGATTCCCCGGCCGCTGCCGCCTGTTCCGGGGTTTTCGGCTTTTCTGGGACGGCCTCGGGGGCGGCGGGAACAGCGGCGGAAGCCTCGGCCCGGGCCTTGCCCCCGGCCGGGATGATCACGGTCTGGCCGAGCTTGAGGTTGGTGGGGGTGATGCCCGGGTTGGCGGCCAGGATGTCGCTTCTGGGCACGCCGTAGCGCTTGGCCAGGGCCGACAGCATGTCGCCCTTCTCCACGATATGGGCGATCCCCCCGCCGGGCGCGGCCGCGACAGGCGGCTGTGGCCGGGGGGGGGCCTGCACGGCCGGGGCCGTCGCGGGCTCGTTCTGGACAACCGTGACGGGTTTTGGCGGCGGGTTTTTTTCCAGGGACGCGGCAGGCTCGGGCTGCCTGGCGGCCTGGGAGACCTCCGGCTTCGCGTCGCGGCCGGGCCGGGGTTTGACCTGGGGTGCCGAGGCCGTGCCCGCGCCCGGGGCCTGGGGGTCCATGGCCGCCGTGGCCACGGACGAGGCGGCTGCCGCCTTGGAGGCCTCCACCAGGGGGCTGTAGAAATAAAACACCCGCCCGGCGCTGCCGTCCTTGTAGCGGCGATGCCCGATGTAGGCGTAGCCCGGCCAGTTCCAGGCCGCCAGCACGTAAGCCCGGCCCGCGTCGTCAGCCCGCTCGACCAGGCTGTCCGGCTTGCCGTACTTGGCCACGAGATGCTCCTGCACGGCGTCGAAACCCGTGCCCCCCTCGTAGGCGATGGCCGCGTGGTAGAACTGTCCTTTGTAGAATCCGTAGGTGACCATGGCCACGGGCATGCCGCCCAAATCCTTCTTGTCCCCCTTGCGGTCGTAATCCGTGAAATCCCCGTCGGTCTCCACCAGCACCATGTCCTTCAGGGACGATGCCTCGGCGCCCCAGGCGATGCCGCGAAATCCGTCGGGCTTTTTCCCGGGATCGGCGGCCAGGACGCTCCCGGCCAACCCAAGACACAAGATAAGTGCGCATATGGCGGCGAGGCCGCCGCATCGTGTCGTGTTCACTCGTTCCTCCGTGGCCGCGCGGCAGATGGTTCCGCGCCGGGCAAGGCCCCTATATCCCATGCGTACCAAAGGGCAAAGCCCCTGTTTGCGCCAGTCGCGCCAGGCCCTCCGGGACATCCCCCCCTGCCGCCGGCTGGCGGACACGTCGCCCGCCCGGCCCTCCTGCCCCCATCCGGTCCCCCGGCCCCTCCCTGTCCCCCCCTTGGCCCAGGATGACAATTCCCCGCTTCGGCGTTATGAAATCCCATGCCGATCAAGGAGTGGCGCGTACCGTGAGCGAATACGTCGATCAGACCGCCCCGGGGGGCTCCGTGGGGCTGGTGGAGAAAAAGTTCTTCACCTTCGCGGATCCGCCCCATCCCCTGGCCGTGGAATCGGGGCTTTGCCTCGGCCCCGTGACCCTGGCCTACGAGACCTACGGCACGCTCTCCCCGCAAAAAGACAACGCGGTGCTGGTGCTGCACGCCCTGACCGGCGACTCCCACGCCGCCGGATACTACGACAAGGCCGACCCCAAGCCCGGCTGGTGGGACGGCATGATCGGCCCGGGCAAGGGCATCGACACCGACAGGTATTTCGTCATCTGCTCCAACGTCCTGGGCGGCTGCATGGGCTCCACCGGCCCGGGCTCGGTCAATCCGGCCACGAACGCGCCCTACGGCCTGGAATTTCCCGTAGTGACCATCGGCGACATGGTCGCGGCCCAAAAGGCCCTGGTGGACCACCTGGGCATCGCGCGGCTTCTGGCCGTGGTGGGCGGCTCCATGGGCGGCATGCAGGTTCTGGAATGGTCCGTGCGCTATCCGGACATGGTGCGCGGGGCGGTGTCCTTAGCCTCCACCACCAAGCATTCGGCCCTGGCCATCGCCTTCAACGAGGTGGCCCGGCAGGCCATCATGGCCGACCCCCACTGGCGACACGGCGACTACTACGGCCACCCGGAAAAGCCGGACACGGGGCTGGCCGTGGCCCGCATGATCGGGCACATCACGTACCTCTCCGACGAGGCCATGCGGGCCAAGTTCGACCGCAAGCTGCAAAACCGCTGCGACATCTCGTTCAACTTCGAGGCCGATTTCCAGGTGGAGAGCTACCTGCGCCACCAGGGAAAAAAATTCGTGGACCGCTTCGACGCCAATTCCTTTTTGTACGTGACCAAGGCCGCCGACTATTTCAACCTGGAGAATAGCCACGGCAACGGGTCGGCCGTTTCGGCCTTCGCCAAGGCCACATGCGCCTATCTGGTGGTGTCGTTCACCTCGGACTGGCTCTATCCGACCTACCAGTCCAAGGCCATGGTCCAGGCCATGAAGAAAAACGCCCTGGACGTGAGCTTCGTGGAGATCAAGGCCGACTGGGGGCACGACGCCTTCCTGCTGCAAAACCCCCGCCTCTCGGCCATCATCGAGGGATTCCTGGATCGCATGCGGCAGGCCGCCCGGGCCGGGACGCCGCACGGGGGCTAGCCGGATGCGCTACGACCTGCAAATCATCGCCTCCTGGATCGAACCCGGCTCCAAGGTGCTGGACCTGGGCTGCGGCGCGGGGGATCTGCTCTCGCATCTCATCCGGGACAAGGGCATCACGGGCTCGGGCATCGAGATCGACGAGGCCAAGGTGGCCGAGGGGCTCACGCGCGGGCTGTCCGTGGTGCACGGCGACATCAACGGCGAGGTGTGCGATTATCCGGACCAGGCCTTCGACGACGTGATCCTGAGCCAGACCCTGCAACAGGTCTACGACCCGGCCCGGCTCATCCGGGAGATGCTGCGCGTGGGCCGGCGCGGCATCGTCAGCTTCCCCAACTTCGCCCACTACGGCGTGCGGGCCCAGCTTTTCTTCAAGGGCCGGGCCCCGGTCTCCCGGGAGCTGCCGTATCAGTGGTACGACACCCCCAACATCCGGGTCATCGCCCTCAAGGACTTCCGGCGCTTCTGCAAGGCCTCGGGTTTCGCCATCCTGCGCGAGACGGCCATCAGCACCCCGCACCACCAGGACACGGGCCGGGTGACCACACTTTTCCCGAATCTTTTGGCCACCTACGGCATCTTCCTGCTCGGCCGGGCAACGCCCCCGGCATCCTGAACCGCCTGCCGCCCACGGCCGCGACGCAGCGCCAGCCCTCGCCGGGCTCCCTCGCCGGCCGCCTGTGGTTGCCCGCCGGGCCGCAATGCTTTAGGTTTCCCCTTCGCCACATGCACACGCCAAAGGCATCGCCTTTTTCCGGGAGTCCCCATGTCCGAGGTCCGTACCCGCGCCCTGAACCCCTTGGCCGTCCTTGCGGCGACGGTGTGGCTTGTGGCTGCGCTTCTGTCCGGTTGCGCCACCCATGCCCCGTCCGCCACGGACCCGGGGGTGGCAAGCGACATGGCCATCGCCGGGCAGCTCTACGCCGAAAAGCGCTACCGGGAGGCCCTGCCGCTCTACGACCGGGCCCTGGCCAAAGACCCGAAATCCGCCAAGGCCCTGCTGGGCCGGGCCGTGGTCCTGTACAAGCTCGGCCGCTACGAGGACTCCATCAAGACCCTGAACGTCCTGTTATCCCAGGACAAGACCCATACGGCCGGGTATTACAACCGGGGCCTGGCCAAGGCCCGGCTGGAAAAATACCGCGAGGCCGCAGCCGACTTCGAGATCACCCTGGCGCTCAAGCCCGATTTCGCCCAGGCCGAAAACAACCTGGGGCTGGTCTATTTCTCCATGGACGAGACCGACAACGCCCTGACCCATTTCGACCGGGCCGCCGCGCTCATGGGCGACGCCCCCTTCGAGCCGCTGTTCAACAAGGCCGCCGTGTACCAGGCCCGCCGGGAATACGAAAAGGCCCTGCCCATCTACGACTATCTGGTGACCGTGCGCCCGGGCGACGCCAACTCCCTGAACAACCGGGGCTACATCCGGCTCATGCGCGGCGAGGACGCCGAGGCCGTGGCGGATTTTTCCCGGGCCCTGGCCGTCACCGAGGACAAAGAGATATATTTCAACCGGGCCATTGCCCTGGGCCGCCTGGGCCGCAACCAGGAGGCCGTGGCCGACTACCGCCGGGCGGTGGCCATCGATCCCGCGTTCGTCAAGGGATGGAAGAATCTCGGGCTGTTGCGCCTGCGCCTGGAAGACGCGGCCGGGTGCGAGGATCTGGTCCGGGCCTGCGAGCTGGGTTCGTGCCAGGCCATCGAGGACTGCCGCCGCCTGGGAACCTGTCCCTGACGGCTACGGCAAAACGCCCTGGTCATCCGGGGCGGGAGAAGTCTGCCCCGCCCTGCCCGCATCGGCCCTCGCATCCCAGGTCAGGACCGGCGCGGCCAGGGTACCGGCCAGCCCCAGCCCGGCAGGCTGGGGAGGCGTCACCTGGGCCTGGATCTCGTCGGTCAGGGTGCCGGACAACGCAAGGCGGCTGGCCCGGATGTCCCCGCCCGGCCCGGGCGATTCGATCCGTCCCGTCAGGCCGCCCCGCAGCATGTCCGAGGTCACGGAACATTCCTGGACGGCCAGCCCCCCGTCCGTGAATTCCGCCCGCACGGCCATCCGCCCCAGATCGACGCGCACGGCCCGGAGCATCTCCCCCTCGACCTCGAAGAAGGCGTCTTCCAGCAAAACCCCGGCCGTTGCCGATACGGCCCGGCCCGGAAAAAGACGCACCTCCCCCGAAAGCCGTCCGCCCGCGTGACGGTTCACAAGCCAGGGCAGGCCCGGCGACAGGCCCAGGTCGAGGCCGCTTGCGGCAATGGCCACCTCGCGCCAGCCGCCGCCGAAAATCGCCTCCGAGACCGCCGCCACCGTCAGCTCGCCGCCAAGCGTCCGGCCGACCGCCGACACCTCCAGGCGGCCCAGGCAGGCCGCCGCCAGGGACAGGCGCAGCCGGGCCTCGGGCATGTCCGCCAGGGGTTCCGACACCCCCTCCAGGCGCAGCCGCAGCCCGCCCAGGACGGCCCCCGGCGGAAAGAGCGTGGCCCGGGCCTGGCGCACGGACAGGCTCAGGCCGTGCCCCGGGGACAGGGAGCGTTCCAGCCACAGGCGCAGCCGCTCGTCCGGAAACCTGGCGGCCAAAAAAAGAAGGGACAGGCACAGGGTGAACGCGGCAAGGCCCAGGGCCGAGGCCAGCCGGACGGCCGGAGGAAAACGCCCCCCGGACGCCATTTCAGGCGCCTTCGCCAGGGCCGGATCGGCCCCGGAACCGGCCCCCGGCCCGGCCCCCGGCGCGTCTTTCGGGACGGTTCTCCCGGCCAGACGCCGCAGGCGGGCCACAAGCGCGGCGGCCACGGTCATGGCACTGCCTCCCGGGGTGCGGCCCCATCCGGACCCGGGACATTTTGAACGGCGGGAATGGCGGGAACGGGTGGAGCGGGGGACGGCTCCCGGCCCACGGGTACGGACACGGACATGTCCGCGTTGAGGCCCTCGACGGGATCGGCCCGAAAAGACAGCTTGCGCACGGTCAGGGCCTCCGGGGCCGCCTCGATGCGGCCCAGGTAGGCGGCCATGTCCCCCAGGGCCACGCGCTTAAGCCGCATGTCCACGACCTCCTCGCGCAACCCCGGCCCCGCCTCCCGGCTGGAAGGCCGCATGTATTCGATATGCCCGGACACCCCGGCCTCCCTGGCCATGGCCTGGAGCAGGGCGAACAGGTTCACGTCCCCGCTGCTTCCGGCGGCCTCGCTCAGGCGGGCGGCCACTTCCTGGCGGCGTTTTTCCAGGGCTCCGGCCTCGGCCAGGGCCTTTTCGGCCCGCTCGATGCGCACGGCGAGCTTGCGCCGGGTCTCGGCCACGGGGGACAACACCCAGCTATCCACGGCCAGAAGCGCCAGCAGGGCCGCCACGGCAAAAAGGATCGTCTTGCGGAAGGACTCGCTCACAGGCCGTCTCCCGCGCCGCCGGCGGTCATCTCCAGTTCGAACTCCACCCCGCCGCCTCCCGCCTTGGCCGTCGCCCCCTTGATGTCCACAGCGGAAAAACCGCCCGATTCCAAAAGCCTGGAGCGTACCGTCTCCACCGTCTCATAGGCGTCGGCCGTGGCCGTCATGCGCACCCGCCGCCCGTCCACGGTGAATTCCCCCACCACCACCGGCGACCCCTCGGGGATGGCCCGGGAGACCGTGCGCAAAAGCTGGGTCAAGCCGCCGCCCACGCCCGAACGCAGCCGGGCGGGCCAGGCCGCCTCCATCTCCCGCAGCCTGTCCCGCATGACGCTGACATACTGGCTGGACTCCATGCCCTGGCGGGTACCCGGGGCGGCCTGGGCCACCAGGGCGGTCAACTCCCCCTCCAGGCGGGTCAGCCAGGCCTTTTTGAACCGGATGTCGAAAAAGGCGTCCGCCCCGTAGGCCAGAATCACCAGCCCCACCCCGGCCCCCAGAAGGGCGGCCCGCCGCAGATGCCCGGGCGGTCCCGAAAGCCCCAGGGCCTCGCGTACCAGGGAGCTTCCGGACGGGTCGTCGTCCAGGAAATTGAGCCCCCCCGCCCCGGCGCCGCGCAGGGCCAGGCCGCAGGCCACGGCCATGTCCGGGGTGAGTTCCCGGGCCTTGTCCTGACCGGGGAAAAGAAGCGTCCCCAGGTCCGCCGGGCACCGCACCTCGCGGCACAGGCCCGGTCCCGGCCGTTCCTCCAGACGCGCCGCCAACAGCGCGGCCAGCCCGGAATCGGCCAGCCCCCCGAAGAGCAGTACCCTGGCCGGGCCGAACCCCGGCTCGGCCGCCAAGGTCAGGACCACCTGCCGGCAAAGCTCCGCCAGCCACTCCCCGCCGCCCGGCTCCATCCCGGCCAGGGAAGCCTGACGCGCCCGCCGGGGCTGTCCCCGGGCGCACAAGACCAGGAGCGCCCGGCCGGGTTCCACGTCCACGGCCAGGACCGGCCCGGTCTGCGACGCCTCCGGCCGCAGGGCAAGCAGGCCGCGCAGGGCCGCGACGCCCCCCCTGGCGGCCGGGGGAGGATCGGCCAGGGCGCGTTCCACGGCCTCAGCCGTCCGCCACAGCCCGGTCAGGTCCAGATCCAGGGCCTCGGGATCCAGAGCCGAAAAGGCCTCGCGGTGCCGCTCAATGTCTTTCGTGGGAACGGCGGCGGCCAGATAGGCATGACGCCCAGATGAGCCGGATTGCGCAAACAGGCCGAGCAGCCCCGGCCGATCCGGGCCGTCGCTGCCAGCGGGGAGGCAGGACACGGCCTTGTCGGCCAGGGGGCCGGGCATGACGGACTCGAGTTCAAGCCGCAGCACCCGGGCGATCTTTCCCGGCGAGCGGAAGGGAAAGACCACCCGGCGCAGCATGGCCGCCTCGGAATCCATGCCGATGACCGCCGCCGAGCCGCCGAACCCATGGGACAAAAGCAGGTCGCGGGCCGCGCGGCCCATTTCGGCCGGGGCGGCAAAGGGAGAAATCCCGGCCCGGGCCATGCCCTCGAACCGGGTCCGAAAAAGGGAGCGCGTCAGCACCACGAGACGGATCTCGTTTCCCGACATGTCGATTCCCGCTATGCGCATTCCCGTCCGTCCCTTCCTGTCCTCATGCCCACCCGTCAGTCCTGGAAAATCCCCTCGGGGCAACACCTACCACGCCCGGCGGGCGACCACCACGATTTTGCCTTCGTCCTCCCGCTTGAGCCAGGCCTGGAGCCGGGCCCTGGACGAACCCGAGCTGGCCTCGAGATCGGCCCGGAAGTACGTCCCCTGCGACGTGAGCGAGACCCCGGCCAACACCAGATTGGCATGGGCCGCAAGGGTGGTGCGCACCCACTCGGGATTCTCCAGGGCGGCGGCATTGCCGGGCTGGGACCGGAACGCGGCCACGTCCCGGGCGAAGGCCAGGGCCGCGGACTCGCCGTTTTTCCAAGCCAGGGCCGCCAGCACCGGCTCGGGGGCGGTGTTCACGTTGATGCCCGCCGATCCCGTGCCGTGGACCGTGAGCAGATCCTTGAGCCCCGGCCGGCCGCCCGTGCCGTCGTAGATCTCAGGCGTCACCCCGCGTACCCGCAAAAGTTCCCCCAAAGACAGCATGGCGGCGTTGGGCGGCAGATGCTCCCGGCCCAGGGCGGCGTAATACGGGGCCTCGGCGCCGCTGAAACCGGCGTGGAAATCGCCGCCCAGGGCGGCGGAGTCCGCAGGCTGGCTGTCGACGTCCACCCAGTCCAGGATGGCCAGGACCACCCGGTTGGCCTCGGCCTCGGCCAGCTTGAAAGTCGGCCCCAGGAGGAGATCGCGCAATATCCGGGCATAGGGGGAGGAACCGCCGACGATCAGGGCGTTGACCGGAATCTTCCCGGTCTCGTCCGTCACCGTGCCCGAGAGCGCGCCGTCGGCGAAAAGATCGGCCACGGCGGCATCCATGACCAGCCCCCCGGCCATGATTCGGGCCCGTTCGGCGTCGCTTGCGAAGAAGGCGGACCAGGGCTCGCCCGGGTGGTCGAATTGGTTGGCCGTGGCATCGCGGGATAAAAGCGACGCGGCAACAAGCAGGCCGGATTCGACCTGGGACCGGGCCGCCACCGCCGCCGCCTCGGTGCTCTCCCCAGCCATCTCCAGCCGGGCCAGGGGCAAAGCCCCGGCCAGGGCCAGGGACAGGGCGGCCACCAGGATGAGCACCAAAAGCAGCGCCGCCCCGGTCTCCCTGCGGCATCCATGCGGCCGCATCACGGCGCCCCCTGGGGGGTGAGGCTGCCGATGGGCAGGGCCAGTCGGGCCGTGAAGGAACCGGCCGGGCCGTCGGCGTTTTCAGGGGATGTGTCCGAGGCGTCGCGCACCGGCCGGTAGGCGGCCACCACCATGCGCGGCAGGGCCTCGCCGCCCTGGCTCTCGCGCCTGCGGCTGTCCCAGGTCTCGCGCGCGGCGCGCCGCTCATCCAGGGGGGTCAGGGAAAATTCCGCCACGCCCCGGGCCAGGGCCACCTCCCGCCAGGGGAGGTCGCGAAGGCTGGCGGACAGGAGTTGCGGGTCGGCAAGCTCGGCCCGCACCAGGGTATATCCCGCCTCGCCGTCGCCCTGGGGGCGCAGCAGATAGCGCACCCGGCTCATCCCCGCCGCCGGCTCGTCGCGGTCGAAATCGAGCCGGGCCAGGGTGATCATGTCCAGCACCACCCGATCTCCGTCAGTGGTCCGGGAGTCGCTGTCCGAGAGACCGGGCACGAGGAATCGGAAGCCCTGCCGTCCGGCGCGTTCCGTCAGGGGCGGGTGAAAGACCGAGTCCAGATCCCTGGCCAACAGCACCCGGACCACCCGGGCCGCCTCCCGGGCCGCCCCCTGGGTCCGGATGTTGACGGCCACGTCCGAGGCCACCCGGAACACGGCGAAAATGCCCACGAAGGCCCCGGCCAGGACGGCCAGGGCGGTGAGCACCTCGAAAAGCGTGAATCCGGCCGCAGCCGCCCGCATCGGCCGCTTCATCGCCGCCCCGCCAGGCAGGTCAGGCGCATGGCGGCATCGGCCGTGCCGCGCGGAGCGCCCGCCGTGCTCGCAGCTTTCGGCAGCTCCGGGGTCACGGTGACCGTGGCCAGGTTCAGGCCCGCAAGCGTCGAGGCGGCCACGTCCACGCTCCATCGCCAGTCGCCGCCCGCCGTCTCCTGGACACCCTGGCGGGATTCCAGGCGGTTGACCCCGAAGGCCGTCATGTCGGCCAGCCGGTCGCCCAGGGTCAGGGCGGCGGCCTGGGCCCGGACGGCCCGCAGGCGGGCGTCCTGGATGTTGAGGCACACGGAGAGCACCGCCACCAGGGCCGTGGCCAGGATCACCACGGCCACCATGGTCTCAAGCAGGGTGAAGCCGGATCGGGCCGGGGCGGCCAAGGCGGCCGGAACGCCGGAACCCCGGCGGAAAAGACGTCGCTCCCGGCTCATGGCGCGGCCCGCTCCAGCGCGGCATCGCCCGGGACGTCCCGCCAGGACGGCGCGCCCGTGGCCGGAACGTCCAGCCGCCGTTCGGTCTCGCTCGTGTCCGCCAGGACCAGGGAGCACGGTTCGGACAGCCCCAGGGGCAGCACCCGCACGGCCACCCGGCCCGTGGTCACCGGATCGCCGCCGAAAACGGAGACCTCGACCAGGCGCAGGTTCTCCGGCAGGGCACGCTTCACGGGAGCCGGCAGGGAGGGATCGCTTTCCGAGGCGTCCCGGAGGTCACGGGCGGCGATATCCCCGGAACCGGACGCAATCCGGGGCACATGGTCCACCCAGAAGCGTCCCTCGTCCAGGTCGAGCACCACCCGGCGGCGCGTGCCGTCCACCACCGCATCGAGCCTGGCCCGGGCAAAGGCCTCAGACAACCGCCCGGCGGCGGTCCTGAAATCCTCGCCGCCCAAAAGGGCCGTGATTCCGGGCAGGACCAGGACGGCCATGGCGCTGACGATGAGGAGCACCACCAGGGTCTCGGCCAGGGTGAAGCCCGGGGACGTGAGGGTGTTATTCGAGCTCCCAGCTCTTGATGTCGGCATCGGCCTTTTCCCCGCCCTCCTCGCCGTCCGCGCCGCGCGAGATGATGTCGAAATCGCCGTGCTCGCCGGGACTGATATAGATGTAGGCGTTGTCCCAGGGATCGGACGGCACCTTCTGGAGGTAGCCGCCCTCGGGATAATTTTTGGGGATCTTGCCGATGGAGGGCTTGCGGGCCAGGGCCTCCAGGCCCTGTTCCGTCGACGGGTAGACGCCGTTGTCGATCTTGTATTGCTTAAGCGCCGTGGACAGGCTCTCCATCTGCATCTTGGCCTTGACCACCTTGGCCTTGTCCGGCTGGTCCATGATCCGGGGGATCACCAGCCCCGCCAGGATGCCCAGGATGACGATGACCACCATGATTTCGATAAGCGTCATGCCGGCCTGCCCGAGGGCGGCCGTGCGGCGGAGGGGGAGGGCTTGGGGCATGTCGTTTGGCTCCGTTTTTTTCCGGGTTATCCGATGAGGCTGCTGATTTCAAATATGGGGAGCAGCACGGCCACCACGATAAAGCCCACCACCACCCCCAAGGCCAGGATCAGGATCGGTTCGAAGAGGGCCTGGGCCATGGCCAGACGGCTTTTGACCCCGTCCTCCATGATGTCCGCGGCCTTTTTGAGCATGCGGTCGAGGGCCCCGCCCTGTTCCCCGGCGGCGGCCATCTGGACCAAAAGCCCGGGGAACCGGGGCTTGCCGCCAAGGGCGGCGGCCAGGCCCATGCCCTCGCCCACCTCCCGGCGCACGTCGGCCAAATCGCGCTCCACCAAAACGCTGCCCGTGGCCTTGGCCACCACGTCCAGGGCCCGGATGATGGGCAGTCCGTTTTCCAGCACCGACCCCAGGGTCCGGGCGAAGCGGACCATGGCGTAGCCCGACATGATGCGCCCCAGCACGGGGACGCGAAACAAGGCGGCCTCGCACACCGGCCGCCCCCGGGCGGAACGCCAGGCCCGCCACAGGGCGGACCAGCAAAGGGCCGCCCCGGCCAAAAGCAGGGGCCAGTAGGATTCGATGAACGCGCTCACGGCCATGAGGATCACCGTGGCCTGGGGCAGGTCGTGTTGTAAGTCGGTGAAGATGCGGGCCACGTTGGGGATGACGTAGGCCATGAGAAACCCCACCACGCCCACCCCGACGACCAGCATCAATCCCGGATAGGCCAGGGAGGCCATGATCTTGCGCCGCAGGGCCTGCTGCTGCTCCATGAGATCGGCCATGCCGGACATGACCATGTCCAGGGCCCCCGAGGCCTCGGCCGCCCGGACCATCCCGGCCTGGGCCGGGGTGAAGGCCCCGGGCTCCTCCAGCATGGCCGCCGACAGGCTCGATCCTTCCTTGATGCGCTCGCAGAGCTGGGAGAGCACCCGGAAAAGGGCTTTGGAGGAGGTCTGGCCGCGCATGAGTTCCAGTGCCCGCAGCAGGGGAAACCCCGCCCCGAGCAGCCCCGAGAGCTGGCGCAGGGCTACGGCCATGTCCTCTCCGGACACCCGGCGGCGAAAAAAGGCCGGGGAAAACGGGCGGCCGGCGTCGCCAGGGCCCCCGGCATCCGCTCCGGCGGACGCCCCCTCGCGCAGGCCCGTGGGATAGAGGCCCCCGGCGCGCAGTTTCCGCTGGGCCTCCTGGCGGCTGTCGGCGCTGACGATGCCCCGGCGCGCCTTGCCCTGGGCATCGATGGCCGTATAGTCGTAGACCGGCACAGCCGCGTTCTATCCGTTTCCCCGGGGGGCGGCAACATCCCCGGCGCAAGCGCAAAACCCCTTTTTCCCTTGTTCTTGGGCGTGTTCGGCGCTAGGGTCGGGTCCATGCGCAGGCAATGGGAACTTCTCGACCTGGACCGGACGCCACTCGCCCGGCAGGATCTCATCACCTTCGAGCATTTCCTCAAGGACGCCCTGTCCCCGTTTTTGCCGTTTAAGACCTACAGCCTGTATTTCCCGCAGTCCCTGTCCGAGGAAACGGCCGCCTCTTTCGGCCCGGGACTCGACCAGGCCGCGCACCTGCCCGAAGAAGGCCGGGTGCTTTTGCCCTTGGCCTGCGAGGGCGAGCTTTTGGGCATTTTCGTGGCCAAGGGGGTGCGCATGGCCGCCCCGCGCACGCAACTGGTCGCGCTTCCGGCGGCGGCGGCCATGTGCCTGGAACAGATCCGCCTGTACAAGGCGGCCGTGACCGACCGGATCACCGGGCTTTTCACCCTGCCGGGGCTCACGGCGGCCATGGAGCGGGAGATCGACCTGGTGCAGGACCGCATCCTGCCCGGCTCGGCCAGCTATTTCGATCCCAACCTGACCGGGGTGCGCGGCTGTTTCGGGCTCATCCTGGCGGACGTGGATTTTTTCAGCTGGGTGAGCCAGCGCTACGGATTTGTCTTCGCCGAGTCCGTGCTGGCCCGCATCGGCCGGGAGATCGGCCGGGAATGCCCCGGCGAGGGCCTGTGCGCGCGCATCGTCGACGACGTGTTCGCCCTGTTTCTGCCAGGGGCCACCCCGGCCCGGACCAGGGAGACGGCCGAGGCCGTGCGCGCCGCCGTCAAGCGCCTGCGCCTGGAATACGGCGTCACGGGCGAGGCCTTAAGCCTGACGGCCAGCGCCGGATTCGCCAATTATCCCCAGGACGTGCGCGGCGGACAGTTCGTGGCCCCGGTGGCCGAGCAGGCCCGGGTCATGCTCAAAAAGGCCAAGAAGGCACTGGCTGCGGCCAAAGACCTGGGCCGGGACCAGACCATGCCCTTTTCCCGGGTGCTGGCCGAAGGCGGCATGGTCCTGGAGACCCTGCCCCTTGGCCGGGTGACCGTGAGCCTGGGCAAGTCCGTGGACGCCGAGGGCGGCCAGCGTTTCCTGGTCTGGTCGCCGCGCTACGAAAAGACGGCCGAGATCAAAAAATCCGACGACCGCCGCCTGCTCGGCCGCTATCCGACCATGATCAAGGGCGAGGTGGCGCTTATGGACGTGCGCGAGGACATGGCCTTCGCCGAGATCCTGCACACCAGCGACCCCTCCTGGACCATCGATCCCGGCGACCGCCTCATCCTGGCCCCGGACGCGGCCGCGTCCGACGACCCCTGCGCCCCGGGGAACGACGCCGCCCGGCCGCCGCGCAAGGAGGCCATCAGCGGCCTTTTCGGCCACCGGGACTTCCCGCGTTTTTTAAGCGCCGCGCGCGAGGGCGTGCCGCGCTTCTGCCTGGTGCTGGCCCTTCTGCCCGACGCCCCGCCGGATGAGGCCTCGCGGCCCGGCCGCCACGTGGAATCCGACATCCGGGAGGTGGCCGCCGTCATCAAGGGGCTTTTCGGTCCCGGGGCCGAGGGCGGCCGCTACAGCACCACCCGGCTGGTGTTCTACCTGCCCGGGCGCGAACCGGGCGAGGTCATGGAACCGCTCTCCGACGCCCTGCTCAAGATCCGGGAGCGGCTCGGCATCGAAATGGCCGCCGGGGTGGCCGGATATCCGTTTTTGACCTTTTCCAAGGCCGACGCCATGGAAAACTGCCGCAAGGCCCTGGACCACGCCCTGCTCCTGCCCGTCCCGCCGCGCATCGCCGTGTTCGATTCCATCTCCCTGACCATCAGCGCCGACCGGCTCTTCGCCCTGGGCGACATCTATGCGGCCATGGAAGAATACAAGCTGGCCCTTCTGGCCGACGAGGCCAACACCCTGGCCCGCAACTCCCTGGGCATCTGCCTGGCCAAGCTGGGCAGCCTGCCCCAGGCCAAGGCGGAGTTCGAGCGGGTCATCGCCCATGATCCCAAAAACGCCATGGCCCTGTACAACTACGGCTGCCTGTGCCGCCGCATGGGCGAGAACGCCCTGGCCCGCAAGGCCTTCCAGCGCTGCCTGAAGCGCAACCCCGACGACGTGTTCAGCCTTTTACGCCTGGGCCGCATGGCCGAGGAAGGCAAGCGCTTCGCCGACGCCCTGAAGTATTACAAACGGGCCGAAGGCCTCCAGCCCGGGGTGGGCATGCGCCACATGGCCCGGCTGGCCATCAAGCGCAAGGAGCCCGAGACGGCCCGGGAGTTCCTGCACCAGGCCCTGGTGCACGACCCCAAGGACGCCTTCTCCTTGAGCCTCATGGCCCGCCTCTACCTTGACGGCGGCGAAGACCCGGCCATCGCCGAGGCCATGGCCCGGCAAAGCGTGGCCCTGCGCCCGGAGCGCACGGAATTCTGGGGAATTTTATCCCGGGCCCTGACGGCCCAGGGCAGGGACGAGGAGGCCAAGGCGGCCCTGTCCCGGGCGGGCGCCGAGCCCCAGGCGCGCGGCGGCTGATCCCGGGCGGGCAGGAGAGCGTCTTAGGCCGTGGTGTCAGGCGTGGTGAAGCGCCGCCCGGCCTTGCCTGTCCCGGACGTGCTTTCCGACATGCCCCCAGACGAAGGAACACCCCTGCCAAAGCCAGGACAGGCCGTAGAGCAGGCCCGCCATCAGGCAGCCCGCGATCCCCAGGACCACCATCCCGGCCATTCCGGCCATTCCCGTCATTTTAGCCGGGCCGGCGGCACGTGTCCCGCCTAAGCCGCCACCGGCTCCCGCCGCTTCCACGCGCGGGCCGCCGCCCGTCGTGACCAGAAGCCACAAGCCCATCGCCCCGCCCACTCCGCAGGACGCGGCCAGCATGGACGCGCCCCGAAGCCAGACGCGGCATGCGTCCAGATACGTCGACATGATCCGACTCCTTGCCCGCGCCTTTTCGGGATGGCGTCGAACCGGGCTGGCGCGGCACCCTGCGGCCCTCCTGCCTGGCTGACGCGGCCCTGTGCGCGCTTACTCATGCCTTGCTCATTGTTGATATAGCAACAATTGTCAAGACACTTTTCAACCGGCTCAATTCATGGCGCTTCTTGGCCGCTCTCCGGGCCGGGTTGCGCTTTGGCCGCCCCATGGCCTATCCTGGTGCCCGAATCGCCCCAACCGCTCCAACTGTACGATCCGGCCGAAACGGAGGCCCCATGCCCGGCCCCTACATCGACATTTCCCGCCCCGTGCATCCGGGCATGGCCGTGTGGCCCGGCGATCCGCCCACACAGTTCGAGCGTGTGCAAGACATGGCCACCGGCGACGCCTGCACCGTGACCACAATCACCATGTGCGTGCATGCCGCGACCCACCTGGACGCGCCGTCGCATTTTTTGCCGGACGGCAAGGACATGACGGCCATGCCCCTTGAGACGGGCATCGGAAAGGCCCGGGTCATCGGCATCGAAAACCCCGTGGCCGTTACCGCCGCCGAACTGGTGCGGCACGGGATACGGCGCGGCGAGCGGCTGCTTTTCAGGACCGCCAATTCCGTGCGTCTGGCCCAGTCCGGCCCCTTTGCCGAGGATTTCGTCTCCATCGCCGAGGACGCGGCCCGGTTTCTGGCCGAAAAAAAGGTGCGGCTGGTGGGGGTGGATTACCTGTCCGTAGGCGGGTTCCACGACGACGGCGCGGCCACGCACAGGATATTGCTCGAGGCCGGCATCTGGCTTGTGGAGGGGCTCGACCTGTCGGGGCTTTCGCCCGGGCCGGTGGAGCTGGTCTGCCTGCCGCTCAAACTTGTGGGGACCGAGGGCGCGCCGGCCAGGGCCGTGGCCCGGCCGCTGGGACGCCCGGGCCACGGCCCTGGCCGGACTGCGCGGACGGGCCGGCCGGGATAAACGGGCTCCCGCCCGGCACGCGGCCGCAACGCACCATCGGCATCACCCCCCGGCCCCGCGCCCGGGCGGCGCATAAAATCCCGAACAGTCGCGGCACAGGCCGATCTCGGTCTTACGTCCCTCCCGGAACAGTTCAAGCATCCGCTGCCGCGCCGGATGCCCCGCCAGGGCGGCGAAATCCGATTCCAGGATGGAGCCGAACACCCCCCGGGCGTTCAGATCGTTGCAGCACGCCGTCACCGCCCCGTCCGGCAGCACCACCAGGTTGCGGGACAACAGGAAACAGGCCTCGCCAGGCCGTGCGGCGGCGATAGCCCGGTAGCTGGCGTCGTCGATGCCCAGCTCCCGGCTGCCGTCCCAGTTGTGGGGCGGGCGCAGGCTGACCTTGTCGAAGATTCCGGCCAGAGCCGCGAACTCAGGGGCGAACGGTCCGTCCGGCAGAAGCTGCGGCGGCATGACGCAGATGGCCTCGGTATGCACCGGGTGCCCGTGCTTGGCGTTCATCCGCATAAACGCGGCCACGTTTTCCGCCACCACCGCCCATTTCGCGCCCTGCCGCATGGCCTCGAAGGCCTCCGGGCTGCCGCCGTCCAGGCTCACCCGCAACTGGTCCACAGCCCGGCTGCGGAGGATGCCGAGGGACACCTCGGGGGAAAGCAGCATGGCGTTGGTCAAAAGCCCCACCACCACCCCGGCCCCGAGCCGCTGCCGGTACGCGGCGATGATCGCCAGCATGTCCGGCAGGCCGGGATGCAAAAGCGTCTCGCCGCCGTTATGCAGGTCCAGGCGGCGCAGGTTCGGCAACTGGCCGTGGCCCAAAAGCTCCATGACCCGCGTCAGCGTGGCCGGGGCCATGATTTTCCGCTTCCGGCGATGATCCAGGGCGCAATGGCGGCAGCGCAGGTTGCACGTGGAATTGAATTCCAGATTGAGCAGGGTGATGTCCCCCGCCAGGTCGGTCACGCCACGCGCGGCCGGTTCGTCCATGTCCCGCCTCCCAGGCGCTCATGCGATTCGAGAGCCACCAACCGGATGCATGCCATACCCGCGATACATCTTCTGCGCAGCCTGCGCCGGACCCTCGCGCCGCCGGATGCCTGCATCCACAACCCTCTTTTGCCGCCGCCTGTCAAGGCGCATCGCGCGCCTCCCCGGGACCATGCCGTTTTGAAACCGCCCCGCTGCCGCCGTTGATCCCGGACCCTGGTTCGTCAGAAAATGCACAAGCACTGTGTTTCGTGCATTTCAGGATATGAATTTTGCTATCATAACACGAAACATGTACGCTTAAAATGCAACTTCGCCATGTACCGATTCTTCCGTTGACCTCGTCACGCCCCTGGGATAGCTTTCTACAGTCGGAAAAATTCCTTCACCCGCATCGGCCGGAGGTGTGCATGAAACTGGCCGTGGCCGGAAAGGGCGGCGTAGGCAAGACCACCATCGCCGCCTGGCTCGGCGACCATCTCGCCCGGCAGGGGCACGACACCTGGCTGGTGGACGCGGACACGGCCCTGTCCCTCGGCGCGGCCCTGGGGCTCGGGCCTGCGGCCATCCCCGCCCCGCTCATCGGCGACGCCGACCTGATCCGAAGCCGCGTGGGCACGGGCATGATCAGCCTGACCCCCGAGGTGGCCGACCTGCCCGAGCGGCTTTGCGTCCCGGCCGGGGCGGCCCGGCTCCTGGTCATGGGCTCCGTGGCCGGGGCCGGGGGCGGCTGTGCCTGCGAGGCCAACGCCCTCTTGAAGGCCCTTGTGTCCCATCTGATCCTGGAGCGGGACCAGTGGCTGGTGGTGGACCTGGAGGCCGGGGTGGAGCATCTGGGGCGCGGCACCGTGGCTGGCGTGGACGGGCTGGTGGTGGTCAGCGAACCGAGTTTCCGGGGCCTGTCCGTGGCCGCCCGGGTGGCCGCCATGGCCGCCGACCTGGGGCTTGCCCGCCAGGTGCTGGTTCTCAACCGGACCTCCCCCGGAACGGCCCTGCCGGACATCCCGGGACTGCCGCCCCTGGCCGTGGCCATCCCTCCCCTGCCCGGGCTCCTGGCCCGCCAGATGGACAACCCGTCGGTCCTGGGGCTTCCCGAGCAATCCGGCATCGACGCGGCCATGGACGCCATCTTGGCCGCCCTGGCCGCTTCCGGCCCGGAACAACCGCAACCGCCGAGGTGTGTGCCATGCGCTACGTCGTCGTAGGACTGCACGCGGCCGGGCGAAGCGCCTGCGCCTGGCTGCGCCGGGCCAATCCCGCCGCAGAGATCGTGGGCGTGGACCCGGCTCCCGTGCCGGTCTATTCCCGGCCGCTCATCAGCTACGCCCTGGCCGGGGAGATGCCCCCCGGGGCCATGACCGTGGCCGGCGCCGCCTATTTCGAAAACCTCGGCGTCACGCTTCTCCGCGAGCGGGCCGTGGCCCTGGACCCCGGCCGGGGCAGGCTGGGCCTGGCCTCGGGGGGCGAGGTGGCCTACGACCGGCTGCTTGTGGCCTGCGGAGCCGGGCCGCGTCCGGCCGGTGTCCAGGGGCCCCTTTGCCATGAGGTCTGCTATTTCCGGGGCCGCACGGATCTGGCCCGGATCATGGACCGGGTCCGGCCCGGGGGCGTGGCCGCCGTGTTGGGCGGGGGGCTTGTGGGCTTCAAGCTGACCATGGGGCTTCTGGCCCGGGGCATGGCCGTGCATCTCATCGTCGCCTCCCCGCGCCCCCTGGCCCTCAACGTGGACGAATACGTGGGGCATTGGGTGGGCAAACGCCTGGCCCAAACCCCGGGCGTGACCCTGCACACGTCCACCTCGGTGCGCGAGGTGGAGGCAGGCGCGGCGCGCCCCTTTCGCATGCGCCTCAACACCGGGGAGTGTCTGGAGGTCGATCTGGCGGCGGCCGGAAAGGGCGTCGTCCCCCGCATCCACTGGCTTGCGGACAGCGGCCTTCCCATGGACCAGGGCCTTTTGGCCGACGATTTTTTGCGCACCGCCGACGAACGCGTCTTTGCCGCCGGGGACGTGGCCCAGGTTCCCGACATGGTGCACGGCGACGCCCGCATCAACGCCGTGTGGCCCGTGGCCGTGGAACAGGGACGCATCGCGGCCCTGAACATGGCCGGAGTAAAGACCGCCTACGCCGGCAGCCTGGCCCAGAACGCCATCCCCGTGTTCGGTTCGCGCCTGATCTCCGTGGGCGCGGTCAATCCGGCCCTGACGGCCGGGGCCGAATCCGTCGCGGCGGACGGCCCCCGGGGATCGTACCTCACGCTGGTCTTTCGCGACGGCCGGCTCATCGGCGCCGTGGGCCTCGACGCCCCGCCCCGGCTGGGTGAGCTGGCCTTCGCCATACGGCGGGGCCTGCGGCGGCGCGACATCCCGGACTGGTGGCTCCACAACCCGAAAAATGCCGCCCCTCTGGCTGCGCCGGGCGGCGCGACAACCGGAAACGCGCGGCTTGCCTAAACCCGGGCCGCCCAGGCGGCCAGGGGCACGCGAAGGAGGATCCATGCTGAAAAAGACCGTCATCGTCCGGCCGGAGCTGTGCGTGGGCTGCATGCAGTGCATGATCCGCTGCGCCGAGGCCCACTCCCGGACCAAGGCCCTGGCCTCGGCCATCCGCGAGGACATCCTGGCCAAACCGCGCATCCACATCGGCGTGGGGCCGCAGAACAAACCCTTTCCCAACAAGTGCCGGCACTGCGAGCCCGCCCCCTGCCAGGAGGCGTGCATGCCCTGGGCCATCCGCTCGGACGTGGCCGAGGGCTTGAAAATCGTGGACCCGGCCCGGTGCATCGGCTGCGGCATGTGCGCCATGGCCTGCCCCTATTACGTGATCCGCTTCTACCGCGACACGAATGCCCCGGAACGCCCCTCGGTGGCCGTCAAGTGCGACGGCTGCCATGACCGGGTGGCGGCCGGGGACGTCCCGGCCTGCGTGGACGCCTGCAAGACCGGAGCCCTGACGTTCGAGGACGTGAATCTGTATCTCAAGGAAGGAACCAACCGTCTGGCCCACGCCGCTTACGGCGTCCGGTCCTGACCGAAACGGGAGGAGCCATGGCCAAAAAAGACCTGACCGAATATTCCATCTGTAGCGACGCCCGGGCCATGATCGCCAAAGCCCGGGAAGACGGGGTGGAAACCGTCTGGGACCGCCTCACGGAACAAATGCCCCAGTGCGGCTTCTGCGAACTGGGTCTGTCGTGCCGCAACTGCATCATGGGCCCCTGCCGCATCGACCCCTTCGGCAACGGCCCCACGCACGGGGTGTGCGGAGCCGACGCCGACGTCATCGTGGCCCGCAACTTCGGCCGCATGGTGGCCGCCGGGGCCGCCTCCCATTCGGACCACGGCCGCGACCTGGTGGAAACCCTGCACGCCGTGGCCGAGAAAAAAACCACGGACTACGCCATCCGCGACGAGGACAAACTGCGCCGCATCGCGGCCGAGGTCGGCCTGGACGTGGCCGGCAAGGACGTCCACGCCGTGGCCGCCGCCCTGGCCGACCAGTTCTTCGAGGACTACGGCTTCCGGCGCGGCTCCATGTCGTTTATCGGCCGGGTTCCGGCCAAACGGCGGGAGCTGTGGAAAACCCTGGGCATCACCCCCCGGGGCATCGACCGCGACGTGGTGGAGATGATGCACCGCACCCACATGGGCGTGGACAACGACGCCGTGAACCTGTGCCTGCACGCCGCGCGGCTGTCCCTGGCCGACGGCTGGGGCGGCTCCATGATCGCCACGGAGCTGTCGGACATCATCTTCGGCACCCCCGCCCCAAAGACCTCCAAGGTCAATCTCGGGGTGCTCAAGGCCGATCACGTCAACATCCTGGTGCACGGCCACAGCCCCATCGTCTCGGAGATGATCCTGGCCGCCGTGCGCGACCCGGCGCTTCTGGCCAAGGCCAAGGCCGCCGGGGCCGCCGGGATCAACCTGGCCGGGCTGTGCTGCACGGGCAACGAACTGCTCATGCGCCAGGGCATCCCCATGGCCGGGAACCACCTCATGACCGAACTGGCCATCGTCACCGGGGCCGTGGAGGTCGTGGTGGTGGACTACCAGTGCATCATGCCCAGCCTGGTCACCGTGGCCGGGTGCTACCACAGCCGCATCGTCACCACCTCGCCCAAGGCCAAGTTCACCGGCGCCACGCATGTGGAATTCGACGTCCATAACGCCCGGCAAAAGGCCATCGAGGTCGTGGAACTGGCCATTGAGCGCTTCACGGCCAGGGACCAGGGCCGCGTGGACATCCCGGGCGAACCCGTGGACATCATGACCGGCTTTTCCAACGAGGCCATCCTGACGGCCCTGGGCGGCACGGCCGGGCCGCTCCTGGACGCCATCAAGGCCGGGCAGATTCGCGGGGCCGTGGCCGTGGTCGGCTGCAACAACCCCAAGGTGAAGCACGACTACCAGAATTCCAACCTGATCCGGGAATGCATCAAGCGCGACCTGCTGGTCCTGGTCACGGGCTGCGTCACGGTCTCGGCAGGCAAACAGGGGCTGCTCATGCCCGCCGCCGCCGACTTGGCCGGGCCAGGGCTTTCGGCCGTGTGCAAGGCCCTGGGCATCCCGCCGGTCCTGCACATGGGAAGCTGCGTGGACAACGCGCGCATCATCCAGCTCTGCGGCCTGCTGGCGGACGCCCTGGGCGTGGACATCTCGGACCTGCCCGTGGCCGCAGCCGCGCCGGAGTGGTATTCGGAAAAGGCCGCCACCATCGGGCTCTACGCCGTGGCCAGCGGGGTGTTCACGGTCCTTGGGCTGGCCCCGCCGATTCTCGGCAGCAAGGCCGTGACGGAGCTGGCCGTTTCGGGATTGGAAGGGGTGGTCGGGGCCTCGTTCGCCGTGGAGGGCGACCCGGTCAAGGCCGCCGAACTGATCGACGCCCGGGTGCGGGCCAAGCGCACGGCGCTTGGACTGACGCCCTAGGAAGACGGGCGGGGGGAGGCTTCGCCTCCCCCCGCGCCCCCCACCACCAGGGGACATTGTCCCCTGGACCCCGCATATCCTTCGCCCTGGCGGGCGAAGGATCGTTGGTATGCCAACATCCGATGTTCGTTCCCTTCTTTTTGCAATCCTGATAGGAGAATGCACACGTTGTCCGCCCGGCCCCCACGGCCGGCACACTGCGGCGCCGCGCCTTTGCAACCCCATACGGATCAAGGACTCACATGGACAGCAAAGCCGATGAAACCGCCTTCCAGGTCGCCGTCTCGGACAGGGAGCAGTCGAAGATCGGCACAGGCGACACGGCCAAGACCGTGGAGCGCTCCATCTATTATTACGCGGAGCACGTCCCGGGACAGGGCATCTGCATCCAGCCCCTGAGTTCCTGTTTTCTTCCCGTCGGCCCCCAAACCCCCGTCGCCCGGGAGATGTTCATCAAGCGCTTCCGCCCGGAGCCGCTGATCTATTACAACAAGGTCAAACCGGCCATGGACGCCGTGGCCAGGGAATTAAAAAAGGGCGACCGGCATCTTCAGGCCGGACGCCTGGACAAGGCCGAGAACTCCTTCAAACGCGTGCTGGACGTGGATTCCGACAACATCCGGGCCATCTTCAGCCTGGGCATCACCTATCTGGAGGGGGGGCATACGGGCGAGGCCGAGACCATTTTCAACAAGGTCATGTCCCTGGACCTGGCCTTCGGTCCCGAACACGTCCACCTGTTCAACGAATTCGGCATTCGCATGCGCAAATCCGGCATGCTGGACAAGGCCCTGGAATACTACCGCAAGGCCGTGACCCTGAACCCCGGCGACGAGCACCTGCTGTTCAACATGGCCCGCATCCATTTCGAAGCCGAGGACTTTCCGGGCGCGGGCGGGTTTCTGCATCAGGCCCTGGCCATCAATCCCGGGTTCAAAATCGCGTCGAAAATGCTTGCGACCGTGGACAAGATCATGGCCCGGGCGAAAAAGCAGGCTGTGGATCAGCCCCCGGAAACGGCATGACCCCGTCCGGCCGGGGCCGGGACATTGCCTCGAACCGGGCCGCCCCCAGAGACACCGGAACGTTTGCCCCTCGCAACACGCACTCAGGGCGTCGCCCCGTACCCCCCCTCGCCCTCCATGCGCCGTAGCGCGGCCTGCAGGGCATAGCTCCAGGCCGCCTGTTCCAGGGCGTCGCGGCGCTCGGCCGGCACCCCGGCCATGTCGACCAGATGCCGGCAGGCCCCGTAGGCCGTCTCGGCCACCTGCCGCACGTCGCCGCCATGGGCCGCCAGGCCGGCCGCATTGCGCTCGATGCACCCCCGGTAGCTGACCAGCCACCGCTCTCCCTGCCGGGGGTCGGCGGCGGCGGCCGGGGGCTGCCCGGGCGCCCATTGCGGCGATTGCGCCCATTGCGGGGGCTGCCCGGGCGACGGTTGGGAAGATTGCGGCGATTGCGCCCGGGACTGGTCCGGCCCTGGGGCCTGGACCGTCCCCCCCGGCCCGGGCGTGGCCGGAGGCTGGGCCAGGGCCGCGCTGCCCAGCACCACGCACACCGCGCAGGCCCACAGCGCCAACCGGGCAACATGCCACCCCCCGCTTGCCGGGAACCGGTTTCTCCGTCGTCCGCCGCCCGCCACAGGGGGTGCGGGGCGCTTTTTTCGTTGCATCGTTTTGTCTCCCACGCCCGACCCGGCCCGCAAGACCCGGGCACCCGTGCCGGACCCTCTCCATGCGCGTATCCGGATGAAGCGATGCCTATCCGGAACCCGCCATGTTCGTACGCCACGCTGGCGCATGCTTTCAATGCCTCTAAAATCCCAAAACGCCCCTCCGGCAGGCTCCATGGAGCGTCAACACCATCCGGGTCCGGCGGCGACGGAGGCACGGATGCGCCCGCTTGTGCGGACATGCCGTTTATGTTCCAATGCAAGGGCTCGACGTCAGATCGGGGTGGCGGCGTCGCCGCGCCCCTGGACAACCTGTTGTCGCATCACGTCATTTCACCAGGAACATTATTAAATAGAGACGCATAATGAAACCGAACCTCACGTTACGAGCACTGGAACGCAGCGACCTGCGTTTTGTGCACCATCTCAACAACAACCGGAACATCATGTCGTACTGGTTCGAGGAGCCATACGAATCTTTTGATGAGCTTGAGGAATTGTACAACAAACACATCCATGACAACGCGGAGCGCCGGTTCATCGCCGAAACCGCCGACAAGGAGCCGGTGGGGCTCGTCGAGATCATCGAGATCAATTCCATCCACCGAAGCGCCGAATTTCAGATCATCATCACCCCGGAACACCAGGGGCGGGGCTTCGCCCGCAACCTGGTCAACAAGGCCCTGGATTATTCTTTCAGCATCTTGAATTTGCACAAGATATACCTGCAAGTAGCGACAAGCAACGAAAAGGCGATTCATATTTACAAGTCCTGCGGATTTCGCGAAGAGGGGCATCTTGTCGAAGAGTTTTTCAGCAATGGAAAATATACCGATGCGGTGCGGATGTACATCTTACAGGATACCTATTTGAAGACCGGGAAGGACTTGTCCGGGGCATCCGATCCTGAAGGGTGAAATCCCTCCGGGAGGGCATGCGTCGCCTGGCGACTCCGGCGTCCATGCCCCCCCTCCCCGCCGGCCGGCCGGGAGTCCTCGTCGGCAGACCCCGGCTCCATGCACGGCCTCCGGGGCGAAACGCCCCGGCCGCGCCGTCCACGAAAGGTTCAGGAATCCGGCACTCCGAGGCCCTCGTCAGGCATCCCGGAAATGGTCGGCGATGATCTGGGCGTCCACGGGCCGCGCGGCCACGCCGAGCTCCTTGGCCTCGCCCTGGCAGACGAAGGCCCCCCCGGCCATCTTGACCCGTCCGGCCGAGATGGCCGGGCCGTAAGGCATCTGTTCGCGCATCTCCTCGAACTCGATGCGGTCCGGGAAGATCATGGGCACGGGCTTGCCGGAAAAATCCTCGAAAATGATGTACTTCATGTCGCGCTCTCCCGTTTTTCCGCCATATGCGGCGTTCTCCTCAATTCCCTTGCCGGAACCGGCCCGTGAGGGCTTCCTGCCCCGGGCCGCGCCCCCGGCCGCTCCCCCGGTCGAGTGTCACGTCCCTTACAAAATACGATAGTATTTTTTAAGAAAAATCAACGGTTTTCATTTTTTACCTACGAAACGCCCTCTACGCTTTTCGTGGACGCGACGCTAGCCCCTGGCCAGGATGGCCTTGGCCGGGATGATGCCCGTGGCCGCCGCCGACACGATGTTTCCGGCCACCCCCGGGCCGTCTCCGGCCACGAAGAGCCCGGACACCGCCGTCTCCAGCTCCCTCGTGGTCCCCACCTGGGTGGCGAAGAACTTGATCTCCGGGGCGTACAGCAGGGTTTCGTCGTTGGTCACCCCGGGCACCACCTGGTTGAGCTTCGTCAGGCCCTCGCGCAGGTTGGTCATGATCCGCCCAGGCAGGGCCATGGACACGTCGCCGCAGACCACGTCGGTCATGGTCGGCTGCAGGTATCCGGCCTTGACCTTGGCCCAGGTGGACCGCCGTCCCCGGCGCAGATCCCCGAAGCGTTGCAGGATGGGCTTGCCGCCGCCGATGATGGAGGCCAGGCGGCCGATGGATTCGCCGTAGGCCTGGTTGTCCGTGACCGGCTCGGTCAGGACCACCTTGGACAGAAAGGCGAAGTTGGTGTTGTCGGACTTTCTGTCCCGGTAGGCGTGGCCGTTGACGCACACGAAATTCTGGTAGTTTTCCAGGGCCACGAAGCCGCCCCGGTTGGTGCAGAAGGTGCGGGTCAGGTCGTCGTGGCGGTCGGTGCGGATAAAAAACGTGGGGTCGTAGATGACGCTGGTCAACTCGTCCATGATGTCGTTGTGGACCTCCACCCGCACCCCGACCTCGATGCCCCGCTGGGAGACGGGCAGTCCCAGGGTCTTGGCCACCCTCCCCATCCATTCGGCGCCCACCCGGCCCGGGGCCAGGACCACGGCCGGGGCCAGATACGTCCCCTTGGCCGTCTCCACCCCGCGCACCCGGCCGTCCTCGACCAGCACCCCGGCCACCTCCTCGCCCGTGCGAAAGGTCACCCCCCGGGCCTCGATATGGTCGGCCATGCCCGCGATGAGCCCGGGCAGATGGTCGCTGCCCAGGTGCTTCTGGCGGATGAGCAACAGATCCAGCCCCTGGCGGCGGGCGTTGCGGCGGATGTCCCGGGCCCGCTCCATGTCCGTGGGATAGACCGGCCCGTCCATGCCGAAGCGGGTGAAGACGGCCTCGGTCTCCTCGATCAGGGCCATGGCCTCGGGGCCGGGCAGAAACTGGGTCAGGTCGGTTTTGCCCAGGATGTGGATGAAATTGAGCTTGCCGTCGGAAAAAAGCCCGGCCCCGCCCACGCCCGACAGGATGTTGCAGGGCGAGCAGCGGACGCATTCCGCCTCCTGCCGCCCGGCAATGGGACATCGGCGCTGGCGCGGCTTCTGGCCCTTGTCCAGGACCAGGATGCGCGCGTTGCCGTGTTCGGCCAGCCAGTAGGCGCAAAAAAGACCGGCCGGCCCGGCCCCGACGATGATGACGTCAAAGGCGCTTTTTTTCGAGACCGCCACGAATCGCTCCTTGTACCCGATTTCCGCAGGCCGCCCCAGGGCGAGGCCCTCCGGATCCCTCGGGGATGACTCTAGCCCCGGGAATGGGGGCGCGGCAAGGGGGGGCTGCGGGATACCCTGCGCCCGGCGCCGGTTTGGTCACGTGTCAGGAGGGGATTACAGGCGGGAACGCGATTTCGAGGCCTGTCCTTTCGTGAAAAGGAACCGTTCGAGGGTCTTGAGAAGCACGCCGGCTGTGACGGGTTTTTCCAGAACCGCGTCGATTCCGCCCGCACGCGTTGCCGCCGCAGCCTGGGTCGAGGATGCGGCGGACAGCCCGATGATGGGCACATGCGCCTTGGCGGCCAATCCCGGCGAGGTGCGGATGATCCCGGCCATCTCACGCCCATCCATGTCCGGCAGCCGCATGTCGGCGAGCACGAGGCCGTAGTCGTTTGTGGACAAAAACCGTAGGGCCGCGTTTCCATCCGCCGCGACATCGACGGCATGGCCCTGCCGCAGCAGGGTCTTTGTGATCGCGCGTATGTCCGGGCCGTCGGGTGCGGCCAAAAGAATCCGTGCCCCGCCAGTTCTGCCAGTTCCGCCAGTCCCGCCAGTTTCAGATGTCGCGCCGGTTTCTGATGTCGCGTCGGACACGGGAAACGACGGGCCCGGTTCCCGGACGCCGAATGCGACGGAAAAGCACACGGTCGTGCCGCCCCTTCCGTTTGCCACGGCAAGACACGATGCATCCATGATCGCGGCCAACTGCCGCACGATGGACAGGCCCAGCCCCGCTCCATCCTGACGCCGGACATACGGATGCTCCACCTGGGTGAACGGCTGGAATATGTCCTGGAGCCTTTCATCGGGAATGCCCCGGCCGGAATCCTCGACCATGAAGAGCACCCGGCAGGACCGTTGCCCGGCATGGGGCAGCCATGTGGCCGAGATGGAGACGCCCCCGGCATCGGTGAACTTCACGGCGTTGTCCGTCAGATGCCACAGCATCTGGCGCAAAACGCCCTGCTTGCCGAACACCCGCTCCGGAAGTCTCCCGTCCACCGTGCAGGTCAGGGCCAGCCCCTTGGCCGCCGCCTTCTTGGCCAGGGCTTCGGCGACATCCCGCATCACCTCGCCGATCCCGAAGGCCACGTCCCGGGATTCCGCCTGGCCTGATTCCAGGCGGGCGTAGTCAAGGACGTCGTTGAACAACCGGACCAGCCGTCTGGAGGACTCCAGGGCGTTCCGGACGTATTCCATCTGCTCCGCCGTCAGGCCGGTTTCCTTCATGAGTTGCAGCATGCCCATGACGCCGTTGAGCGGGGTCCGTATCTCGTGGGTCATGGCGTCAAGAAACAGGCCCTTGGCCCGCTTCGCGGCAAAGGCCTCTTCACGCTGGGCCTTAATCCGGCAATAATGCCTGTTTGCCGACTCGAGTTCGGGGATCAGGCCGTCGAGGATGCATGACTTCAAAAGATACCGGTGCACCTTGCCCTCGTTGATGGCCCGGATCGCAAAACCGGAATCCGTATTTCCCGTCAAGAGAATGCGTACCGTATCCGGAGAGACCGCATGGAGCACCTCGAAAAGGTCGATGCCGTTCATCCCCGGCATCTGCACATCGGAAACGACGATGGCAAACTCCCTGTGCCCCATGCCGTCGCCCGCCCCCGCATCGGCCACATTCCGGATCACATCCAGGGCGTCCATGCCGTTTGTCGAGAACACCATGTCCCATTGTTGCGCCTTTGGCTGCAGCACGACATGAAGGGCCTGCAGGATGCTTTCTTCATCATCGACAAACAACAGCATCGGCTTCATGGAATGTTTCCCTGTTGGCCTCAATAACGTATGACGCATCACGGCGATATCGGCTCAATGAAAACAAATAATGCACAAAATTTTCATGTTTCATCTCGCCACACATAAACCATGACGACGCATGGAGCGCGGTCTATATTCCATGCTGTGAACGATTTCAATGAATTTATACCTGGTGACACATTCCAGAGAAACAGGCATCCATCTACGTGATGAATTCTGTACGCATAGCATGTCGGTAACCGGAAATGATGAAGACGTTGCCCACTCCGCCCAGGCGCGGCCTGTATCCGCCCCATGGTTCCGGGAGCGCTATCCCTCCAGGATGGCGGATGCGCTTTGGATGTAGCTGAGGATTCCCTGCCGGGAGGCTTCCGGCAATTCGGCGAACTTGAGGCCCAGTTCGAGCTTGCCCACATCCGAGGCGGCACGCCTGATCAGGCAGCGCAGATTGTCCTGGCCCTGGCCGCCGAAAACCGGACAGGTCAGCAGCACCGTGTCATCCACCCCGATGCTGGGCTGGTACTTGCGCATGATCGTCAGCCCCACGCCGCATCCCGACAGGCTCAGGTCGGTCATCAATCCGGAATAGGTGGCCTCCTTGATCATGGCGCTCACGGGCAAAAGGCACGGAATGCGCTTGTGGCGGCGCAAATTGTAACTCTCCACCCGCAGGGGGAACGTCAGGAACAGCAGCGGAAAGGGGGAAAACAGGTACTTGACGATCTCGCAGCGAAACCCGAACACCGCGCCGGATTTCAGATAGCGTACGGTAACCGGATTCCCGGAATACAGATACTGGAAGAGCAGATCCCGGCCGCTCTCGACCAGGGTAGGCAGCTGCACCACAAGGTATTTTCCCTTGACATAGCCGATGAGCGCCGACGAGAGCTTCTCGTCGATGCCGAGGATCTCCAGGGACAACTTGGCCCCGACGGGGATGTCGAGTTCCTGGGACTGCGCGTTTGTTTTTTCGTTCTTGGTCATCGCCCGCCTTCCGGGATTCGCGAGGCCGCCACCGCCTGCCCCCCAGGCGTGCATCCTGTATGGGAAAAGGGCGCGGCGGCAGCAGGAACGCACCTGACAGCTCGAAAGCCTCTCAGACACCTCTGGCTACGCGAAACGGAATTCTTGAACGGATTCAATCGGCGGTGAAACAAGGTAAACGCCGGACGGCGCGGTACGCGCCACTGCACAAGACGTATATAAATTAATATATGCCATGCGGGGCGGCACCGTCAAGACGAAGTCCGCCCCCTGCCGGCGCGAAGCAGCATGGCGCGCAACTCGTCGATGTCCACGGGTTTGGAAAGATAGTCGTCCATCCCCGCCCGCAGGAACACCTCCCGGTCCCCCTTGAGGGCGTGGGCCGTGACCGCCGCCACGAACAGGCCGGACACCTCGGGACGCCCGAAGGCCCGGATGCGCTTGGTGGTCTCCATGCCGTCCATCCCCGGCATCTGGATGTCCATGAGCGCCACGTCGAAGACCGTGGTCTCCAGAAGCGACAAGGCCTCGGCCCCGCCCTGGACCCCCACGGCCGTACACCCCAGCCGCTCCAAAAGCTTGACCGCCGTCAGCCGGTTCAGGTGGTCGTCCTCCACCACCAGCACCCGAAGCCCGGCCACGTTTCCATCGGCGTCTTCCTCCGGCGCGTCCTTGGGATCCGGATTCCCATTTGCCCGTGGGGGCATGGCGGCCAAAGGCCAGGGCCGGTCTTCCGGTTGCCCGGCATCCCGGGCCGCCCGCGCGGATCCGGTTCCGAACACCGACATGTCCGGGTGCTTCAGGCGTACCCGCACGGTGAAACGGCTGCCCTCGCCCTCTCGGCTTTGCAGGCTGACGAAGCCCCCCATGGCCTCGGCCAGCCGCCGGACGATGCCCAGCCCCAGCCCCGTGCCCTGGCGGCGGCGCTCAAAGGAATCGCCCGCCTGCCGAAACGGCTCGAAGATGTGGTCCTGGGCCTCGGTGGGAATCCCCACGCCCGTATCCTCCACGATCAGGTCGAGGACCGTCTCGCCCGGCCCCTCCTCGGCGGCGGCACGGGCCAGGCGCACCCGCACGTCTCCCGAGTCCGTGAATTTCAGGGCGTTGCCCACCAGATTGTAGAGGATCTGCTTGAGCCGCTGTTCGTCCCCGCGCACCCACTGCGGCACCTCGGGCGACAGCTCACAGGACAACGTGAGCCCCCGGACCCTGGTCTGCACGTCGAAAAGTCCCCGCACCGACTCCAGCAGCACGGCAGGCTGAAAGTCCTTCTCCACAAGCTCCAGCCGCCCGGCCTCGATCTTCGAGAAATCGAGCACCTCGCCGATGACCTCAAGCAGGGTACGCGCGGCGTCCATGGCCGCTTCCAGGTATTCGCGGTGCTGCGGCTCCAACGGCTCGGACAAAAGGATCTGCAACATGCCCAGAACGCCGTTTAAGGGCGTCCGGATCTCGTGGCTCATGCTGGCCAGGAAATCGCTTTTTCCCCGGCTGGCCTCCTCGGCCTTCTCTTTGGCCGCCACCAGCTCGGCCTGGGCCGTCTTGAGCGGCGTGATGTCCACCATGAGGCCCACCAGCCCGGCCACCTCGCCTGCGGCGTCGCGATAGGCGGCCTTGTGGAAAATCATCTGGCGTTCGCCTCCCTGGGCGGACCAGGCCGGCGCCTCGTAGAGCCGGCGCCCCCCCCGGCTCAGGAGTTCCTCGTCATTGGCTGTGTTGTGCGCGGCGATTTCCGGCGGAAAGATATCGAAACACGTGCGGCCCAGGATGTCCGCCTCGGGCCTGTCGGCAAATTCGGCAAAGGCCCGGTTGCAGCCCACAAACCGCCCGGAGCGGTCCTTGTGGTAGATGGGGATGGGCGCGGCCTCGATCAGGGCGCTGACGAAGGCCAGTTGCCGCTCAAGCTCCTGTTTCGCCGCATCGCGTTCCTGCTCGCGCCGGGCCAGGGCCTCGGCCATGTCGTCGAAGTCCCGGGCCAAGTCCCCGATCTCCCCCCCGGCCAGAATGCCCGTCCGGGCCGAGGCGTCGCCCTCCTTGACCCGCTTTGCCGCCTGGGCCAGGGCCGTGATCGGGTCGAGGATGGCGCGGCGGGCGAAAAGCCATGCGGCGGCAAAGGCCGCGGCGGCGGCCAGGAGCAATCCCAACACATGCTGGACGATGATCCCCCGGGATTTCTCCAGGGCCAGATCCTCGGGGACGCCCACCATGGCCGTCACGAACCGGCCGGGATTGCCGGCATTTCCGGCGGACAGGCGCTTGAAGGCATAGATGCGCGGAATGCCCCCGATATCCGGCGCCGTGAAGGTGCCCTCTTCCGCTCCGTTGTTGATATGCTCCTGCAAATGCCCGGGCAGGGGCTTGCCCACCCAGTCCGCGGCGTCGCGGTTGCGGTAAAGCACCGTGCCCCCGGCGTCGGCCAGGGTCAGGGTGGCCTCGGGCGGCAGGCTGGCCCTGGCGTAGACGCTGCCGTAATATTCCAGGTCCAGGGCCGCGCCCAGGATGAAGTCCACCCGGCCCTGGGCGTTGAGCACCGGAAAGGCCATGGGCAACGAGGCCTTGTGCGCCGAGCGGCTGATCAGGAACCGGCCCACGGTGAAGGTCTTGGTCGCGGCGACCTCGGCAAACCATTCCCGGTCGGCCACATTGATGGGTTTGGTCTCGGGCAGGGCGCAGCCGAAGACCTCGCCCGAAGGGTCCACGGCCACCAGGGTGGAATAAAACGGCGTGTGGCTGCGCAGCTCGGCCAGGATGCGATCCGTCGCGGCCACGTCGCGGGCCCTGATTTCCGGGATGTGGGCCAGGGTGTTCAGGACGTGGCGGGTGGTCTCCACCAGCCGGTCCTGCTCGTGGCCGAAGACCCGCACCAGCCCCACGACATGCTGCTCGGCCTCCTCGACGGCTGCCTGACGCTGCTGTACGCCGGAATACACGGCCAGGGCCAGAGCCGGGAGCAGCACCAGCATGACCAGGATGACCAGATGGTCGCGAAGCCTGAGGGACCAGAGTGGACGAAACCGCATGAATGGCAACCCCTCCTGTGGAACCGCGCGGAACCATACGGAATCGGGCCGCCGGCAAAAGACCCCGGAGGACCATGACGCCGCCCGTTGCCCTTGGCATCCCGGGCGGCATGAGACATTGTTTCCTGCCGCCGCAGTGCGGCGGCAGGAAACAATCACAGAGGAACCTATGGAGAATTCTTCTCCTTGTCCAGCCGGATTACGCAAACGGCCCCGCTCCGGCGTCGTATCCGGCCTGTCCGGCCTGCCCGCTCCCCCCGATCCGTCGCCGGTTTGCCCACTGCGGCGCTTTACGGTATATCAATACATCATACCATCTCTCCCAGGGGGATGCCGCATCCCAAGGAGCCGCCCATGAGTCCGTTTTTCGGCAAAAAATCCGAGGAAAAAGCGCCTTCTTCCGCGCCCCGTGCGCCCCATGCGCCCGGCGCTCCCGTTGCGCCAGCTGCGCCAGACACGCCGGAAAATGACCTCGCCGGCGACTGGTTCCTGCCCGAAGACACCCGGCGCGACGTGACCCGGCTTTTCGAGAAGCTGGCCGGTCCCGTGGCCATCGAGGTCTTCACCGCGCCGGACCACAACGCGCCCTACAACGAATATCTCCTCAAATTCCTTCGCGACCTGTCGCGTCTGGACGGCCGCATCCAGGTCAAGACCTTCGATCTGTCCGGCGAAGAGGCTGCCGCCCGGGGCGCGGACTTCTCCCCCACCCTGATTTTCGCCCCGGACGACCTGTCCATCCGCTACCTGGGCGCGCCCCTTGGCGAAGAGGTGCGCACCTTCATGGAGGTGCTGCTGCGCGTCTCGGCCCGGCAAAGCGGCCTGTCCGAGGCCTCGAAAAAAAGGCTGGCCGCCCTCACGGATCGCCGCCGGGTCACGGTATTCGTCAACCCGGCCTGCCCCTATTGCCCGGGCCAGGTCTTAAACGCTTTCCGATGCGCCATCGAGCGGCCGGATCTGATCGCCGCCACATGCATCGACGCCGCCCAGCATCCCGAGGCGGCCGCCACGCGCGGCGTCGGGTCCGTGCCCCACACCATCATCGAAGACCCGGACGGCAGTCTGGCCCCGCTGTCCATCCTGGGCCTTGAACCTGAGGACCGGTTCGTGGCCGAGCTGGCAACCCTGCAATCCGCGCCCATCCCGGCCGGCGGCCCGGACGCCGCCCATGATCATGACCACGTTCATGCCGGGGACGTGACGGTCAAGGAGGTGGACGTTGTTGTCGTGGGGGCGGGACCGGCCGGGCTCACGGCCGGGATGTACGCCGCCCGGGGCGGACTGACCGCCGTGGTCCTGGAGAAGGCCGTGATCGGCGGCCAGGTGACCGTGACCCCGCAGGTGGAGAACTACCCGGGCTTCGCCACGGTAGCCGGGGCCAAGCTCATGGAGATGGTGGCGGCCCAGACCCGGCAATACGTGCCCGTCATCGAGGGGGCCGGGGTGGACGAGATCAAGATCGGCAAGCGCATTGAGGTGGACTGCGGGGACACGGTCTACCTGTGCCGGGCCGTGATCCTGGCCACCGGGGCCACCTGGCGCAAGCTCGGCATCCCGGGCGAGGACCGCTATTTCGGGCGCGGGGTGAGCGCCTGCGCCGCCTGCGACGGCTACCTGTACAAGGACGCGGCCGTGGCCGTGGTGGGCGGCGGCAATACCGCCCTCACCGAGGCCCTGCACCTGGCCCGGCTCGGCTCGAAGGTCACGATCATCCACCGCCGGGACGCGTTACGGGCCGAAAAGCACCTGGTGGACGCCCTGGAAAAGGAAGGCGTGGAGGTGGTCTGGAACTCGGTGGTCGAGGAGGTTCTGGGCGACGACGCGGGCGTGACGGCGGTGCGGCTGAAAGACGTGGCCGGCGGGGGCACGCGGGAGCTCGCGGTCAGGGCGCTTTTCGTTGCCGTGGGGTACATCCCGGTGACCGGGCTGGCCCAGGACATCGGGCTGGCCCTGGACGCCTCGGGCTACATCAAGGTCGATGCGGCCATGCGCACGAGCATCCCGAGGGTCTATGCCTGCGGCGACGTGACCGGCGGGGTGCGGCAGATCGTCACGGCCGTGGGGCAGGGGGCCACGGCGGCGTTGTCGGCCTTCGAGGATATTTCGCATCCGTACTGGAAGACGTGACGGCGCGCCGCGCCTGCGGCGGCCAGGACAGACGCCCGGCGCGGGGAGCAGCCGTTTCCCGGCCGGGCGTCTTGACATCGCCATGTCATCGGATAATTCTATCGAAAATGACAGGAGCGATAGTCGATGCAAATACTTCTCATTCTTTCCAGCCCCGATCCGGAAATCAAGTGGAACGCCGTGCGGTTCGGCAACTTCCTGCTAAACGAAGGCGAAGAGGTGACGCTTTTTCTGAACGGCCCGGCCGTGGACCTGTACGCCGGGGATTCGGAGGCGTTCCCCATCGCCGAGCAGGCCAAGGTGTTCGCCTTAAGCGACGGCAAGCTCGCAGCCTGAGGCAAGTGCATGGGCATCCACGGTGTGGAGGCCTCCCAGTACGTGCCCCTGTCGAACATGAAGTTTCTCTACGAGCAGGTGAAGCTGGCGGACAGGATCATCAATTTCTAAAAACCGCCCGGTGTTCACCCCGGGCACCGGGCCACGATCACCTCGAAGGTTCCGGTCTCGGACAGGTAGCTCAGAAGCTCCCCCGTGGCCATGTCGAAATACCAGCCATGGATGTAAAGCGCCTTGGCCTCGATGCGCTCCCTGATCCACGGAAACGTCAGCAGGTTCCCGATCGACACCAATATCGCCGCCATCTCGCAGCCGCGCTGCCGCACCGCCTCGGGCTTGTCCCTAAACTCCTCCTGGATCTCCAAGACCGCCTCCCGGGCGATCCCCACCCACGGGCCGATGAACTCCCCCAGTTCCCCGCCCTCCGACTGCGCCAGCGCCCCGATGCCGCCGCACGACGAATGCCCGAGGACGATGATGTGCTCCACCACAAGGTGTTTCACCCCGTATTCCAACGCCGCGCTCACGCCGTGCAGGCCGCTCCCGGCGGCATACGGCGGCACCAGGTTGGCCACGTTGCGCACCACGAAGATGTCCCCCGGCTCGCAACCCATGAGAAGCGCCGGGTCCACCCGCGAATCGCTGCACGCCACCACCAGCGCCCTGGGGTTTTGGCGCTCCCGCAGGCGCGCGAAATATTCGTTCTCGGCGCAGAAGTAATGCCGCTGGAAGGTCTTGAAACCCGACAGAAACCGCGCGATATCCTGCATCGTGACCTCTCTCCTGCGCCCGGCGCACACAAAAGCGGCCACACCGCCTCCGGCATGGCCTTTCGTTATTGATGGGACAACCCCTGCCGCACCCGACCGGCCCGACCGGCCCTACTGCATATCGGAATACTTCGCCCCAAAAAGCAGATCGTACTGGAGCACTTCCAGATCGCAGAAATACCGTTCCCGGCGCAGGGTGTCAAAGGGCGTCAACGCGCCCTCCCGGTTCATGACGAACTTGCGGTGCAACACCGGATAGTTCGAAAGCCCCTGCCGCAGGTAAAACATGTGCGGCGGCAGGGGGATACCCATCTGGTGCAGGAGGATGGCCGGAAGATACGAAGGGCTGATCCGTTCCGGAATGTCCCCGGCGTCGAGCATGTCCGGGCGGTTGGTCCAGACGAGCCCCGGCGTCTCCGCCAGAAACATGTCCTCGCCCACATTGTCGTCAATGGCGGCCCCGGCCAGCCGGTAGGGGGCCATGTCCTTGGCGATGGAGGGCTGGTGGTCCCCGAAAAAGACGCAGATCACCGGCTCCGGCCGCGTCTCCAGATACCGGAGCAGGCGGGCCAGCTCCCGATCCGCGTCGCGCACGCCGCTTAGGTACGTGCCCAGCACCCGCCCGACATCCTCGGGGAAATCCCCCTGGACCGCGATCTCGTCCTCGCCGAAGCGGCCCGGGATGTACGGCCCGTGGTTCTGCATGGACACGGCATGGATGAAATACGGCCCCTCCCCGGCCTCGATCACCTCGATGATCTTGTCCACCAGGGCCGCATCCGAAATGAAATAGCCGCGCGTGGCCCACTCGTCGAAGTCCGACAGGGAGTGGTAGGCCTCAAATCCCATGTTGGGATACACCACGTCGCGGCTCCAGAACCAGTCGTGATAGGGATGCACGGCCGCAGTACGGTATCCCCTGCCGCCCAGGACCGAGGCCAGCGACGGCGTGGGGCGGCGCAGGTAATGTTGGTAGGGGACGACCCCCTGGGGCAGAAAGGCGTTGGACAGGCCGGTCAGGGCCTCGAACTCCACCAGGCTGGTGTCGCCGCCGAAGGAAGGCGACACCAGCCGAAAGCTCGGAAAGTGGGCCGCCAGCCGCTGGAAGTTCTCCAGGGGATTTTCGTCCGTGGTGAAAAGCACCCCGGACAGGTCGGAGAAGGATTCGCTCATGAACACCACGAGGCTTACGGGGGCCGCCGCGACGTCGCGCCGATCCTGCCGCAGCTCGGCGTTGTGGGCCAGAAGCCGGGCCACCACCTCCGCGTCGTATTCGTCCGGCCTGGAGACGAAAAGCGGCGAGACGTTCATGGAGAAGGCCAGCAGAAATCCGTTCTGGGCGTGGTTCTCGGTCTGGTTCCATATCTTGTTCTCGATGCCCAGGCGTCCGGCGGGATTGGTTGCCTCGAAGGCAAAAAGCGCCGTCAGCCCGGCCACCGCCCCAAGCATGGCGGCCCGGGCCGCAAGCGGCAGCCTGTCCCGGCCTCCCCGGCAGCACCAGACCACCACGGCCGCCGCGAACAGTCCCGCGGCCAGGATGGTCCGCCCCGAAACCAAGGCCTCGCCCAGGGTGTACATCTGCCGCAGATAGATCAGATCCCAGGCGAAAAAGGGCGTACTGAGCATGCCCAGCTTGACGGAATTGGTCAGGGCCATGAGCCCCAAAAGGCCGCACCCGAGCCCGAGCCCGGCCCGCCATTTTCCGGCCAGGGCCATCACGACGGCCAGCACCATGCCCGACAGCAGCACATTGAGCAGCGCGGCGGCGGGATATTCGGCAATCCACGACACGGCCCCGCCCAGGCTCTTGCGGGCCAAGGACTCCTGAAATAGCAAAACGGCTAGGGCGGCCAGAAAAAAGAGTACGGTTCTGGATCTCATGATTCGCGAAGGTGCGTTGCGGTGCGAAAAAGAAGTTGGAACGGCTCCATCCGGCGTCGCGGCCAGACGGGACCGGTTCCAGCCCTATAGCCCGGAAGCACCATGGGCGCAACATGGCGTGGATCGTTTTTTTCTCTCCCGCCGCGACGGCGTGCGCTCTCCCGGCGCAAAACGATGACCGCCGGACTTCTACAAGCCCGACTCGGCCGCCGCGATCTCGCCGATGTTGCCCGAGGGATATTTGAGCCGCAAAAAGAAATAGCGGTCCACCACCCGCAGCACGTAATCCTTGGTCTCGTCGTACGGCGGCACGCCATTGTGCCGGGCCACGGCCTCCGGACCCGCGTTGTAGGCCGCCAGGGCCATGACCTCGGTCTCGAAGCGCTGCAGCATGGCCTTGAGGTAGCGCACCCCGGCGTCGATGTTTTTCTCCTCGTCAAAGGGGTCCGAAAGCCCCAGAAACCGCTGTGTGTCCGGCATGATCTGCATCAGCCCCTGCGCTCCCTTGGGCGAGACGGCCATCCGGTTGAAGCGCGACTCCTGCTCGATCAGCGAATACACCAGCCTGGGGTCCACTCCGTACTTGGCGCTGTAGCGGTTCACCAGCTCAATGAGCCGCCCGGACTGGATGAGATCCGGATAGCGCCGGGGCACCGAGGCCGTGGTCTTCACCGGTCCCGCCGCCGCAGGCTTCCCGCCCCGCCGGCTCTCCCTGATGGCCGCCGCCTTGCCCACCCCGGGCGCGGTCACCAGCGAACCGCGAATCTCCGTGGCCGCAACCGGCGCGCTGCTCATTTTCGGCCCCGTGGCAAAGGCCCCGGACGCGCCGCACAGGGAGAAGAGGACGCAGGCCAGCAGCGCCGCCAGGATGACGCGCGACTCCAGAAGGACGCGCGCTGTCAGGAGGACGCCCGCCGCCCGCCGTGCCGCCGCCCGCCGTGCCGCGTTGATCCTTTCTTTTTCGTCCATGCGCCCCCATACCGCGTCGCGGCGCGTTCGGCAATGCGTTCCTTGCCTGCCCCTTGCCTGCCCCTTGCCTGACAATTGGCTGGCCCTTGTCTGGCCATTTGTCTGACCCGGAAAATTGCCTTGGGGCCCGTTGTGCGCTATGCCACGCACGCGCAACATCCGGCGCGACCATACAAAAATAAGCCCCTGGACCACGCCATGACCACGCTCTTCCGCCATCTGCCGTCCATGGACGCCATTCTGGCCCATCTCGTCAATAAGAAGCCCTTCGACAGCCTGCCCCGGCCGCTTCTGCGCCAGGCCGCCGACCGCTTCCTGGACGTGGTGCGCGAGGAGATTCGGGCCGGGCTCGTCACAGGCCCGGACGCCCTGGCCCTGCCCGCCCTGGCCCCGCGCCTGTGCGCCTTCGCCGCCGCCCACACCAGGCCGCGCTTCCGCCGCGTCCTCAACGCCACAGGCGTGGTGGTGCATACCAACCTGGGCCGGTCGCTTTTGGCCGACGCCGCCGTGACCGCCGTGGTCGAGGCCGCCGCCCGATATTCCAACCTGGAGTTCGATCTGTCCACGGGCGAACGCGGCAGCCGCTATTCCCACGTGGAAGAGCTCCTCACAACCCTCACCGGCGCCGAAGCCGCCCTGGTGGTCAACAACAACGCCGCCGCCGTGCTCATCATCCTGGACACCCTGGCCAAGGGCCGCGAGGTCGTCGTCTCCCGGGGCCAGCTGGTCGAAATCGGCGGCTCCTTCCGCATCCCCGAGGTCATGGCCAAAAGCGGCGCGATCCTGAAGGAAGTCGGGGCCACCAACCGTACCCATCGCCGCGACTACGAAAACGCCATCACCGAAGATACCGCCGCCCTGCTCAAGGTCCACACCTCCAATTTCAAGATCATCGGTTTCACCAAGGAAGTGCCCCTCAAGGAACTCAAGGAAATCGGCCAGGCCCACAACCTGCCGGTCATCGAAGACCTGGGCTCGGGCAACCTCTTCGACTTCTCCTCCCTGGCCATGGGCCATGAGCCCACGGTGCAGCGCGTGGTGGCCGACGGCGCGGACGTGGTCAGCTTCAGCGGCGACAAGGTGCTGGGCGGCCCCCAGGCCGGGATCATCGTCGGCAAAAAACACTACATCGACCGCATCAAGAAAAATCCCCTCAACCGGGCGCTGCGCATCGACAAGATGACCCTGGCCGCCCTGGAGGCCACCCTGCGTCTGTACCTCGACCCGGCCCTGGCCGCCACAGCGGTTCCCACCCTGGCGCTCATCGCCCAGACCCCGGAAACCTTGCGCAAAAAGGCCCGCCGCCTGGCCGCCATCCTGCGCAAGACCGCCGGACACCTCCTGACCGCTGCGACACGGCCCGGCGCGTCGCGCGTCGGCGGCGGCGCGTTCCCCGAGGAAGACCTGGCCACCACCCTTGTGACCGTCACCCCCGCAGACGCCTCGGTCACCGCCGCCGCCCTGCGCGAACGGCTGCTCACGACCACGCCGCCCATGGTGGCGCGCATCGAACACGACACCCTGTGCCTCGACCCGCGCACCCTGGCCGACGACGAACTGGCGGTTGCGGCGCAAGCGTTGATGCAGGCCCTGGCGTAAGACGCGGGGGGAGGCGTTGCCTCCCCCCGCGCCCCCCTCCACCAGGGGGCCAGCGCCCCCTGGACCCCGCGTCTGCTTCGCGACGTTGTGCGGCGAGCCGCCCGAGGCCCTGCGAAATGTGTCAGCGCGTACGCGCTGACACATTTCGCAGGGCCGGTGCGCCCCGGGTGTTGCCGTCGCGGGCAACGCCGGATACAGTTTTTCGCCACCCCAAAAGGAGACCGCATGATCGAGCTGGAATTCGAAACGAAAAACTGCTGGGACGTTTACACGGATAAAAAGTCGAAAACGGCCATGGAAAAGCTGGCCGTGGGCTACGTGGATTTTTTAAGCCGCTGCAAGACCGAACGCGAGACCGTGGAATATGTGCGCAGCGCCTTGCGCAAGGCCGGATTCGTGGAGAGTGCGGCTGGCGATTTCAAGGGCGACGCGGTTTTTCGCGTGGCCCGGGGCAAGACGCTTTTTGCGGCCCGCAAGGGCAAACGGCCGCTTTCGGCAGGATTTCGGCTGGTGGGAGCGCATGCCGACACCCCGCGCCTGGACCTCAAGCAGCGCCCCCTGTACCAGGAATGCGCCGTGGCCCAGGCCAAGACCCATTACTACGGCGGCATCCGCAAGCACCAATGGCTGGCCCGGCCCCTGGCCCTGCACGGCGTGGTGGTCAAAAAGGACGGCACGGTCGTGCCGGTGTGCATCGGCGAGGAGGCCAGCGATCCGGTCTTCGCCATCTCCGACCTGTTGCCGCACCTGGCTTACAAGCAGGTGGAGAAAAAACTTTCGGACGCCTTCGAGGCCGAAAAACTGAACATCATCCTAGGCCATACCCCGGCGGACGCGAAAAAGACGGAGAAGGACAAGGGCAACAACCTGGTCAAGCGCAAGGTGCTGGAACTGCTCAACGCCCGCTACGGCATCGCCGAGGAAGACCTCTACAGCGCCGAACTCCAGGCCGTGCCCGCCGGGGCGGCCCGGCGCGTGGGCCTGGACGGCGGCATCGTGGGCGGCTTTGGCCAGGACGACCGCATCTGCGTCTATGCCGCGCTCACGGCGCTTCTGGCCGCGCCGCGTCCCGAACACACCCAGGTGGTGCTTTTCTGGGACAAGGAGGAGATCGGCTCGGAAGGCTCCACGGGCGCCAAGTCGCACTTTTTCGAATACTGCCTGGAAGACCTGGCCGCCGGCTGGGAGCCCCGGGCCAAGCCGCGTCGCATCTATGAGAAATCCAAGGCCCTGTCGGCCGACGTGCATGCGGCCATGGACCCGGACTACCAGGACTTGCACGAAAAGCTCAATGCCGCGCTTCTGGGCTACGGCCCGTGCTTTTGCAAGTTCACCGGCCACCGGGGCAAGGTGGGGGCCAACGACGCGCATCCGGAATACGTGGCCTGGCTGCGCGCCATCCTGGCCAAGGCCGGGGTGCCCTGGCAGATGGCGGAACTGGGCAAGGTGGACCACGGCGGCGGCGGCACGGTGGCCAAGTTTCTGGCCGTGTACGGCATGGACGTCATCGATTTCGGGCCGCCGGTCCTGTCCATGCACAGCCCCTTCGAGCTGACCAGCGTGGCCGACCTGTACGCCACCATGCTGGCCTACAAGGCCTTCTTGCAAAGCTAAACCGCCCCCAGCGCGGAAAGGACGCTCCATGCCGGTCATCATGGGAACCGCCGGGCACATCGACCACGGCAAGACCACGCTGATAAAGGCCCTGACGGGGATCGACTGCGACCGTCTGGTCGAGGAAAAAAAACGCGGCATCACCATCGAGCTCGGCTTCGCCTTCCTGGACCTGCCCGGCGACCGCCGCCTGGGCATCATCGACGTGCCCGGCCATGAACGGTTCGTGAAAAACATGGTGGCCGGGGCGGCGGGCATCGACTTCGTGACCCTGGTCATCGCCGCCGACGAGGGCATCATGCCCCAGACCCGGGAGCATCTGGAGATATGCACCCTGCTCGGCATCAAAACCGGTCTGGTGGCCCTGACCAAGACCGACATGGTGGACGAGGAATGGCTGGAGATGGTCAAGGAGGATGTGGCCACCTACCTCTCCGGCACCTTCCTGGCCGACGCGCCCATCTATCCCGTCTCGGCCCACACCGGCCAGGGCCTTGACGCGTTACGCGCCGCCCTGGCCGATCTGGTGGACCACTACCAGCCCCGCCGCCGCTCGGACCTGGCCAGGCTGCCCATCGACCGGGTGTTCACCCTCAAGGGCTACGGCACCGTGGTCACGGGCACCCTCATTGCCGGAAGCTTCAAGGTCGGCGACGACGTGGTGGCCTATCCGAAAGAAACCACATCGAAAATCCGAAACCTCCAGTCCCACGGCGAGTCCGTGCAGGAGTCCCCGGCCGGACGGCGCACGGCCGTGAACCTGCCGGGGCTCGAGGTGGACGACCTGGAGCGCGGCGAGGTGCTGGCCCTGCCGGGCACGCTCTTTCCGAGCCTCGTCTGGGACGTGGAGCTGTCCTGCCTGGCCTCCTGCCCGCGCTCCATCAAGCACCGCACGGAAATCCACTTCCACCACGGCACCAAGGAGACCCTGGCCCGCATCTTCCTGCTCGACAGGGAGAAGCTCGAACCCGGCGAGACGGCCGTGTGCCAGGTGCGCTTCGCCGAGCCCCTGGCCGGGGTCTTCGGCGACCGCTGCGTGGTGCGGGCCTATTCGCCGCTGCGCACCGTGGCCGGCGGTCGCATCGTGAGTCCGCTGGGGCGCAAGGTGAAGCGTTTCGCCGAGGCCGGGCTTGCGCCGCTGGCGCGTCTGGCGGCGGCCGCCCGGGAGGAGATCATCCCGGTACAGTTGGAGTTGGCCGGGACCGAGGGCCTAAGCTTCGCCCGGCTCATGATCTTAAGCGACCTGGAGTCGCGGGAACTGGAAAAGGCCCTGGGCAAGCTGTGCGACAAGGGCGAGGCGGCCCTGGTGGACCGCGAGGGCAGGGAAGGCCGGGTGTATGTGGCGGCCTCGGTCATCGCCGCCCTGTCGGACGGGTTGCTTGCCGCCGTGGCCGCCTTTCACAAGCGCGAGCCCATGAAGCAGGGACTGCCCCGGGGCGAGCTGGCCTCCACCTTCGGCAAGTCCCTTTTCCCCAAGCTCTTTCATTTCCTGGTGGAACGGCTGCTCAAGACCGGCCGGCTGGCCGCCGACCAGGAGCTTCTGCGCCTGCCGGAGCACAAGGTGTCCATGGCCTCGGATCAGGCCAAGCTCTTCGAGACGCTCAAAAAGGTCTACGACGACGGCGGCCTGACCCCGCCCAATCTGAAAGACATCCTGGAGCCCCTGAACCTGACCTTCAAGGACGCCCAGCCGGTTTATAAGCTGCTTCTGGCCCAGGGACACCTGGTCAAGATCAAGGAAGACATGTTTTGCGCGGCTGCGGCCTTCAAGGATCTGGTGGATCGGGTGGCGGCCTACTTCGAGACGGCCAAGGAGATGGACCCGGCCAATTTCAAGGACATTTCAGGGCTGTCGCGCAAGTTCGCCATCCCCTACCTGGAATACATGGACAAGGAAAAGATCACCGTGCGGGTGGGCGACAAAAGGCAGTTTAGGCGCAAGTAGCCGACGCAACACACCTCATGGAGCACTCCCATGCCTCACATGACCGCCAATGCCATCCGCATCGAATTCGAGACATTCGGCGACACCGCATCGCCCGCGCTGCTGCTCATTGCTGGCAACGGCGCGCAACTGCTCTTCTGGGACGAGGCCTTCTGCCGGGAACTCGTCCGGGCAGGCTTGTACGTCATCCGCTTCGACAACCGCGATGCCGGGCTTTCGACGAAATTCGAGGATGCAGGTATCCCGGACATGATGGCCATGATCCAGGCCGCCATGGCTGGCCTGCCCGTGGAATCGGCCTACACCCTGGCCGACATGGCCGACGACGCCGTGGGCCTACTCGACGCCTTGGGCGTCGCCAAGGCCCATGTCTGCGGCGCGTCCATGGGGGGCATGATCGCCCAGGTGATGGCGTATAGGCATCCGGAGCGCGTCCTGAGCCTGACCTCCATCATGTCCAACACGGGCAGCCCCGACATCCCGCCGGGCAATCCCGAGGCCATCGCGGCCGTCGTCGCGCCGCCGCCCGAAGGACGCCAGGCATACATCGAGCACATGCTCGCCACCTGGCGCACCATCTGGAGCCCCGGGTTTCCCTTCGAGGAAAAACGGGCCCGCACGTTTATTGAACAAAGCTACGACCGGTCGTTCTATCCGCAGGGCATGGCCCGCCAGAACGCGGCGCTTCTGGCCACCGGCGACAGACGCCCCTTTCTTTCGACCATCACCGCCCCGGCCCTGGTCATCCACGGAGCCGATGATCCGCTGCTTTCCGTCGAATCCGGAAGAGACACGGCCCGGTCGATCCCCGGCGCGCGGCTTCTCATCATCGAAGGCATGGGGCACGACATGCCCACCGGGACTTGGTCGGAGATCATCGCTGCCATTTCCAGACACACGACGCAGTCCGGCATATGAGCCACGCGGCGTGACGGACACGGCGCAAGCCACGATCCGTCTAGCGCTGGACACAAAAAAAACCCCCGTCAGGGGGCTTTGCCTCGAATGGACCATTTTCAACACAAATAAGCCGCCTCGGCCTGGAAGCAACACGCCATCCGTCACCGGCCGGATCACACGACAAAAAAAGTCCCCGCCCTCACCTTCGAGCTCCGGACAGGCGAACGCCGCAACAACCGGGGCGTCACGCAACCGCCCCGTATCCCGTACCCGTCTCTACCAGTCGAGATCTTTGGGCTTATTTTCCTGCTGATACTTGATGGTCAGCGACGCCACCAGGACGGACAAAAAACCGAAAAGGACGATGAGACCGGAGAAATCGAGCTTCATGGGGCCTGCTCCTTGTCTTGCAAGATGTGAGGTTTCATTCATATACTGTTTCCGCCGCGATGTCCACGGGTTGGCCGCGCCGCATGGCCTCGTTTCTCCCCCCTAAGCCCTATCCCGCCGCCCGGACAAGGAGCCCCGCCATGACCCATGCCCGATTGCCGCGCCTTGCGGCCCTTGCCGCCGCCGCTTTCGCCCTATGCTGCCTGGCCGCAGCCGCCCCGGCCACGGCCGGCGTCGTGCGCGTGGGCGAAACCCTGTATCGCCTGGAAGACGGCAGCACCTTTAAAGGCCCCTGGGATGTGGCCCAGGAACTCATCGCCGCCCGCGAACCAGCCATCGTGGTCATGGAGCCCAAGGCCAACAAGGAACTGATGCAATTGCTCATCCAGACTCTGGAGAGCTTCAACATCCCCACCCTGATTACCAAGGCCAAGGATTTCAAGGAACTGACGAAGCGCGGCGTCATCGTCCCCAAGCCCAAGCCCGCCCCCTGAACCATCCCGCCGCGCGCCCGGCATCCGCCGCCTTGACACCCCGGCCGCCCCGGACTAACTCCCACAACCGTCCCGGGTGCTCATCGTGAGCTTGATAGGGAATCCCGTGCAAATCGGGAGCGGTCCCGCCGCCGTCAGTCCTCGACAAGCCGATCCCCCCGCGCGCCACTGGGCACATCGCCCGGGAAGGCCGGGATCGGTGGGACGAGCCGGAAGACCTGCCCGCGACATGGCCTCGCTCCGACGGCAACGCGGAATTTTGCCGACGGCATGGACGGGAACGAATACGGGCTCCCTTCCTCGCGCTTCGTCGCGTGGGAAGGGTTTTTTCGTTTCCGGCCCGCGAGCCTCCATCCAATCCACACCGTAACGCTGGAGGTCCACATGTCCCGTATCCCCGTGTCCGGCCCGAACCGGCGCGCCGCCTGGCTCGCGCTCCTGTTCCTGCTCCTTCTGCCCTCCCTGGCCCTGGCCCACGGCGAGGCCGGACGGCCGCAAAAAAACGGCATCCTGCTGGCCTTTTTCGGCACCAGCGTGCCCGAAGCCGAGGCCGCCCTGAAAACCCTGGAGGCCAAGGTCAAGGCCGCCAATCCCGCATATGAAGTGCGCCGGGCCTATTCCTCGAACATCATCCGCAAAAAACTCGCCGAATCCGGGCAACATGTCGATTCCACGGTCACCGCCCTGGCCAGGATGATGGACGACGGCTTCACGCACGTCGCCGTGCTCACGTCGCTTTTCATCCCCGGCGAGGAATATCACGGCCTGGCCCGCACCGTGGCCGCCTTCGACGGCCTGCCCAAAGGCTTCGACGCCATCGCCCTGAGCCAGCCGCTCATGTCCGATCCGGCCGACATGCAAGGCGTGGCCGCCGCGTTCCTGAAGACCGTCCCCGCCGACCGCAAACCCGGCGAGGCCGTGGTGTTCATGGGCCACGGCACGCACCACCCGGGCAACATCTTCTACCCCGGCCTGCAATACTACCTCGCACACCTCGACCCCAACACCTTCGTGGGCACCGTCGAAGGTACCCCCAGCCTGGACGACATCGTCGAAACCTTGAAAAAACGGTCCGTCAAAAAGGCCTACCTGATCCCGCTCATGGCCGTGGCCGGAGATCACGCCCAAAACGATATGGCCGGCGACGAACCCGATTCCTGGAAATCCGTCCTCGCCAAAGACGGCATCGCCAGTACGCCCGTCCTCAAAGGCATGGCCGGACAAGACGCCGTGGCGGACATCTACCTGAAACGCCTGGCCCAAACCCTCGACCACTTGAAATAGCCCCCGGGGGGCAGCGCCCCCCGAGCCGACCGGCCGATCGGGGGGCGCTGCCCCCCGACCCCCCCGGCAGGGGGGTACCCCCCCTGCACCCCGTGTTACGCGGCGGCCCCGGCCCGGCCTGCTGCGCATTCCGGGCCGGGGCCGCCGCGAATCCCGGGCGCAAGGCGTTCTCCCTCCCGGCGGCGCGGCGCTCGGGAGAAACATTGCTCCGTAGCGCCTGGTTTCCCGGCGTCCGGCCGGTACAGGGCGAAGCCCGCACCGGCCGGACGCCGGATACCAGGGGGTCCGGGGGAAATGATTTCCCCCGGGCGGGGTTCGGGGCGGCAGCCCCGATGACAGCGCGGGGCGGCAGCCCCGAAAAAGGATATCTATGCCACGCCTCGCCCTCTTCGCCATGCTTCTGACGGTGCCGGTATCGGTGCTGGCCGGCTGTCTGGCCGGGCCGTATCCGGTACCGTGGCAGGCGGTCCTGGGGATATTGGCGGGCGGTCGGGAATATGATCCGGCCTTTGTGACGGTTGTGGTGCAGATGCGGTTTTTCCGGGTGATATTGGCCTGGCTGGTGGGCGCGGGTCTGGCCATGTCCGGGGTGGCGTTTCAGGGCGTGCTTAAAAATCCGTTGGCCGAGCCCTTCACGCTTGGCGTTTCCGGCGGCGCGGCCTTTGGCGCGGCCATGGCCCTGGGGCTCGGGTGGAACCTGGGCTGGGCGGGCGCGGCGTTTTTTCCGGGCCTTTCAGTGGTTCCTTTGTGTGCGTTGGCCGGATCGCTTCTGGCATTGGCGGCGGCGCTGGCCTTGTCGCGGGGGGCGGGCGGCGCGTCGCGGGAGACATTGGTCCTGGCCGGGATTGTGGTCTCGGCCTTTCTGTCGGCGTGCATCTCGCTTTTCAAGGCGCTCAACGAGGAATCCACGGCCAGCATCGTGTTTTGGATCATGGGCGGCTTCCAGGGCCGGGGTGCGACGGACGTCTGGCTGTACCTGCCGTATTTCGGGTTGGGGACGCTTGTGGTGTGGCGTTATTCCCGGGAGCTGGACGTGCTGGCCCTGGGCGAGGCCCAGGCGGTGCAGCTTGGAGTGGATGCGGCCCGGGTGCGGGTGCGGCTTTTGGCGGCGGCCAGCATCATGGCCGGTGCGGCGGTTTCGGTATGCGGCGTGATTGGGTTTGTGGGACTGGCGGTGCCGCATCTGGTACGCTTGGCCTTCGGAGCCTCGAGCCGGGGGCTTTTGGCCCTGTCCGGGATGCTTGGCGGCACGCTCCTGGTATGGTCGGACATTGTGGCCCGCACGATTTTGCCCGGCGGCGCGGAACTGCCGGTCGGGGTGGTGACGGCGCTTCTGGGCGGCCCGTTTTTTCTGTTTTTGCTGAAGAGAAGGGCCGGGAACGGGTCATGATCGAGTGCCGGGGGCTTCGGGCCGGATACGGCGGCCGGGAGGTGTTGCGCGGCGTCGACCTGCGCGTGTCGCCCGGCGAGATGGCGGGTCTTCTTGGGCCCAACGGCAGCGGCAAGACCACGCTTTTGCATGTGCTGTCCGGGGTGCTGTCGCCCACGGCGGGGACCGTGCGTATCGGGGAACGCGAGATCGGGGACTTGAGGCCAAAGGAGCGGGCCGGGATGGTGGCGGCGGTACCCCAGCGGGCCGGGCCGGTCCCGGGCATGACGGTCACCTCGCTGGTGCTTTTGGGGCGCTATCCCTACCTGTCGCTTCTGGGGGCGTACGGCGCGCGGGACCATGCGGCGGCGCAGGCGGCCATGGACGAGACGGGGATCACGCCTCTGGCCGGCCGCCAGACCGAGGCCCTGTCCGGGGGCGAATTCCAGACCGCGCTTCTGGCCCGGGCTCTGTGCCAGGCCACGGACATCCTGCTCCTGGACGAGGCGGCGGCCAACCTGGACGTGGCCAGGAAGGCGGCCATGCATGAGCTGTTGCGGAAAAAAAACGCGGCCGGGCTCACGGTGCTTTCGGCCGTGCACGATCTGAATCTGGCGGCGCTGTATTGCGACCGGCTGATCTTTTTAAAAAACGGCCGGGTGCTGGCCGACGGTCCCACGCGGACGGTCTTCACCCGGGCCATTGTGGAAGAGGTCTATGAGACGACGTTTCATGTGTTTGCCCACCCGGTCACGGGCGTCCCGCAGGGCGTGGTGGTTCCTGGCGGCGGCCCTGGTGCTGGCGGGCGGTAATGTGTGGGCGGCGGTCGAGATCACGGACGACTTCGGGGAGCGGGTGGTTCTGGAACATCCGGCGAAGCGGGTGATCGCCCTGGCCGGGGCCGTGAACGAGACGCTTTGCGGCATGGGGCTGTCCGGGATTTTGGCGGCGCGCACGGACGCGGACCAGGAACCGGCCGAGGTGGCCGGGCTTCCGAGCATCGGCACCCACATGCGCCCGAACCTGGAGCTGGTCATGGCCCACGCCCCGGACCTGGTGGTGCAGGTCGCCGGGCGGGGGGAGTCGCTTGAGGCGGCGGCGGCCATCCGGCGCATGGGCATCCCGGTGGCCGTCTTCGACGTGCACGATTTTGCGGGGCTTTTTTCCATGGCCGAACGGCTCGGGGCGCTGACGGGAGAGACGGCGGCGGCGGCGCGTTTCGTGGAGGGGCTGCGGCGGCGGCTGGACCGTGTGTCGGAGGCGGTGGCCGGGGCTGCGGAGCGCCCCACGGTTTTTGTGGAATTGCGCTATCCCAATCTGTTGGCCGCCGGAAAGGACTCCATGGCTGCCGACGCCGTGGCTCGGGCCGGGGGCAGGCTCGTTCCGGATATGTCCGGCCGGGTGGCCAGGATCGGCGAGGAGGAACTGGTGCGGATAAATCCCGATGTCTATGTGGTGGAAAAGGGCCCCATGAACCCGGCCCCGGCGCCCTTGGCCGAGCGTCCGCATTTTGTGGGGCTTTCGGCGGTCGCGGCCGGGCGCACGGCGGTCTTTTCGGGCCGCAGGCTGAGCCGGCCGGGACCGGAGAGCGTGGCGGGCGTGGAGGATCTGGCCCGGCTGCTTTTTCCGGAACGCTTTCCCGCCGCAGGGGCCAGGCCATGACCGTGGGCACGCTGTACGGCATCGGCGTGGGCCCCGGCGACCCCGAGCTTTTGACCCTCAAGGCGGCGCGGGTGCTTGGCCGGGCGGACGTGATCCTGGCCGCCTCGTCCACCAAAAACGACTATTCCCTGGCCCAGGGCATCGTGTCGCCGCATCTGCGGCCGGGGGCCCGGGTGGTGCGCCTGGGCTTTCCCATGACCCGGGACCGGGAGGTGCTGGACGCGGCCTGGGAAAAAAACGCCCGCCTCACGGCGGACATCCTGGAGAGCGGCCGGGACGCGGCCTTCATCACCCTGGGCGACCCTCTGCTCTACAGCACCTTCGGCTATCTGCTGCCCCGGCTGCGGGCGCTTGTGCCCGGGGCGCGGGTGCGTATCGTGCCGGGCATCACCTCGTTTCAGGCGGCGGCGGCGGCTTCGGGCGAGATCCTGGCCGAGTCCGGGGAGAACCTGCTCATCCTGTCCGGGGTGGACGATGCGGCGCGCCTGGGGGCCCTTGTGGACACGGCGGATCGGGCCGTGATTTTAAAGGCCTACCGCAATTTTCCGGCCATCCGGGAGATGCTGCGCCGGGCGGGCCGCGACGGGCAAACGGTCTTCGCCACCCGTCTGGGCATCGACGGCGAACAGGTGGTGCGCGGCCTGGACCGGGTTCCGGAGACGCCCCACTACCTGTCCCTGTGCCTGGTGGGCAAACGCAACGGCTCCGGCCCTTTGAAGGACGCGGCCGGTGAGACCGGAGATGCCGACGGGGGAGAAGGGGGCGAAGCTATTTCAGGGAGTTGATCTTTCCGAACTTGTTGGATTCGGCGCGATAGAAGACGTTTTCGATGACCTTGTCCGTGCCCACGTCCTTGTAGTCGATGCGCACGGGCGAGCCGTCCTGCATGGCCTTTTTGAAGAACTCCGAGATGTTTTTGAACTTCTCGGACTGCAGTCCCGGGTCGACCACGAAAAAGCCCTGGGAGGTGACGATGGTCAGGACGTTTTTCTGCTCGTGGACCTCTTCGACAAAGGCCGTGGTCTTTTTGAGCTTGACCGCCAGGGTGTCGTCGGTCAGGTGGTCGATGACGAAATAGGCAGCCACGCTGAAAAGGACGAAGGAAAAAAGCAGAAGCAGCCGGTTCTTGTTCATCTCCGGCAGGCGGGTGCGTTTGTTTCGCAAGGATATCCTGGGCATGTGATCCATTCTCGGGCGTGTCCCTGGGGGACGGCCGACGCCCCTGCGGCGTGTAAAGCCCGTGAAACCGGGCCGCCCGTTCCCCTCGTTCACCTGGGCTTTTACCATTCCCCGGCCCGAAAGCAAACGGCAATTCTCCGGCTCGGTCCGGAACGGCGACACCCCGGCCTTTGCGAGGCCGGGGTGTCGCGCCGCCCACGGCGGCCTTGCCACCGGGCGGAAAGGCACGAAAATCACTCGGCTTCCGGCGCGGGCCCCGCAAAGGCCGGCTCGTGATTTTCGACGGCCGTTTTTGCGTCTGTCAGCTCAAGCCTCGATCTTCGAGCCCAGAAGGACCAGGAACTGCCGTATCCATTCGGGATGGGCGGGCCAGGCCGGGGCCGTGACCAGGTTGCCGTCGGTCACGGCGTTGGAATAGGTGGCGTTGACGTCGTGGTAGCTGCCCCCGGCCCGCAGGATATCCGGCTTGACGGCGGGATAGGCCATGCAGGTCTTGCCCGCCACCACGTCGGCGGCCACCAGCACCTGCTGGCCGTGGCAGATGGCGGCCATGGGCTTTTTTGCCGCCGCGAAATGCTTGACGATCTCGATGACCCGGTCGTTTAAGCGGATGTATTCCGGGGCCCGGCCGCCGGGGATGACCAGGGCGTCGTAGGCCGCCGGGTCCACGGCGTCGAAGTCGAAGTTGATGCCGAAGTTGTGGCCGGGCTTTTCGCTGTAGGTCTGGTCGCCCTCGAAGTCGTGCACGGCGGTGCGCACCGTGTCCCCGGCCTTTTTGCCCGGGCACACGGCATGGACCGTATGGCCCACCATGAGGAGCATCTGAAACGGCACCATCACCTCGTAGTCTTCCACAAAGTCCCCAACCAGCATGAGAATCTTTTTTGCGGCCATGAGCACTCCTTGTCGGATTTGACGTTGCAGGATACTGCGCCGCGCGGCGTCCCGCGCCTGGCGGCGTCCTTGGCGTACCGTCACACGGGCGTCCCCGGAGTTCGCCGCCCGCCTTTGATCCGGCCGTCATCCCCCCAGGCCGTGACGCTGCGGCCGGATCAGGACCCGGGATACTTCCGGCGGCAATACTGGATGCACAGATCCTGGCCCTTGTTGACCCTTCCCAGGCAGTTGCCGATGTACTGCACCCGCCACAGCCGCTGGAAGGACTCGTTGCAGGCGGCGAGGCACGGGGCCAGCCCGGGATATTCGGCGGAAACCACGTCGCGGTAGGCATTGCAGATGTCCTGCTCGGAATCGCAGTTGTCATCCAGGGCGAAGGAATCGTCCATCAGGCAAAAGCTGTAGACCTCGGAATCGGTCAGGGGCCGCACGGGCCCGCAGGCGGCAAGGACGGCGACGGCGGCGCACAGGATGGCAAGGGCCAGCAGGCGGGTCATGGGATGCCTCCGGAGACTTTCATGGATCACTGGGTATAGCCCATCCCGTTATCCCTGTCATGACGAAAAGGCGGCGCCCGTCCAGGCATCCAGCCGTCGGGGCTCTCGGGCATCCGGCGCCCATCCCAGGATGTCCGGCCCCCCCGGATCATGCGCCGCCCGGATCGCGAGGTCCCCTCCCGGGAGGGCAAGGCAGCCGGCCGCATGTGCCAGTCATTGACGCCCCTTCGGATTTTGCCCACCATGCCCCACCATGGGCCATCGCCAAACCCCGCTCCTGCCCTGGCAGATCCTTTTCGTGTGCGCCGCGTGCGGCATCCTGGCCCTGCGTGTCCCCCCGGCGGCCGTGGCGGCCCTGGCGGCAACGGTCCTTCTGGCCCGGGCCGCGGGCTGCGGCGTACGGGTTATGGCCCTGGCCCCCTTGGCCTTCGGCCTGGGGCTCGGCGCGGCGGCCCTGGCCCTGCCCGCCATTCCCGGGTCCATGCCCCGGGAGGTCGTGACCGGGACGCGTACGGTGATCGTCGGGACGGCGGCCTCCGTCACCCCCCTGCCCGGGAACCGGCTGACCGTGGTCGTAAGCGACGTGCGCCTGACCCAGCCCGCGAATAAATCCAGCCCATCGCAGGCAGCTTCCGGCCCGCCCCCGCCGCACCGGGGGGCCCGCCTGCCCGGACGGCTCCAGCTCACCTGGGACCAGCCCGCCTGGCGGCCCGCCCCGGGCGACGTCCTGGCCCTGACGGCCACGGTGCGGCCCATCACCGGTTTCCGTAATCCCGGCGGCTTCGACACGGCCTTTGCCCGCCGCCTGGACGGCGTGTTTTTCCGCTCCTATGCCCGGGGCGACCAGCCGGTCCTGGTGCAGGCCTCGGACAGCCTGCTTCGCGGCCTGCGCGAGCGCGTGCGCCAGGGCATCCTGGCCGCCGTGACCCCGGCCCGGGCGGACGGTTCCGGCCAGCCGGAGGCCCCGGCCGCTGAGACCGGGCCATCCTTGACGGGAACACCTCCGCCCCAGGCCGCGCCCCCCCCCGCCGCCGTGGCCGGGCGCAGCCCCCGTCCCGGGCAGGACCGGGACCCCCAGGTCCAGGCCCCGCGCCCCACGCCCGGCGGGGCCATGCTCCTGGCCCTTCTGACCGGGGACCGTTCGGAGTTGACCGGCGCGGACATGGATCTGGTGCGCCGGGCCTCGTTGGCCCACGCCCTGGCCCTGTCGGGCATGCACGTGGGCTACGTGGCCGCCCTGGGCTGGCTTCTGGCCTTTGTGTCCGGACGCCTGCGGCCCGCGATTTTCTTGCGCCTGCCCCGGCACAAGCTGGCGGTGCTTCTGGCCGCGCCCCTGGTGTGCGGCTACGTGTGGCTGGGCGGGGCCACACCGTCCCTGGTGCGGGCGGCGCTCATGTTCGGCTCTTTCGGGCTCCTGATCCTGCTCGACCGGCCGCGCATCCTTCTCGATGGCCTGTTTCTGGCATTGGCGCTTATCGTGGCCGCCGCCCCCCTGTCGGTCTTCGATATCCGCCTGCAGCTCTCGGCCCTGGCCGTGGCCGGGATCGCCGTGCTCTGGCCCCCGGGCCAGGCCGTCTTCGCCCGGCTGCCCCTGCCCGAACGGACGCGCCCCGCCGCCCTGTGGCTGTTCGGCATCCTGTGGACCTCCCTGGCCGCCGAGGCCGCGCTTTTGCCCGTCCTGGCCCTGGAATTTGGGGAGATCAGCCCGCATTTCTATCTCAACGCCCTGTGGCTGCCGGTCCTGGGGCTGGTGATCATGCCCCTGGGGCTGGCCGGGCTGGCCAGCTCCTTCCTCTCCCCGGCAGCGGCGGCGTTTTTTTATGTCCCAGCGGCCTTTGCCGGCGATCTGCTCATGGGCCTTTTGTCCTGGCAGGACGGGATGGGGAGTCTGGGAACCATCACCGTGCTGCGGCCCCTGTGGCCGGAGATCGTGGGCTATTTCCTTCTTTGCGCGGCCCTGGCCGTGTGGTGGCGCAGTCGGCCCGAGGGAAGGCTTCCGGCCATGGTCCTGGCCGCGGGGCTGCTGCTTTTGGCCGCTCCCGCCCTGCGCCAGTCCTGGCTCGACCTGTCCGGTCAGGTGCGCCTGACCATGCTCGACGTGGGCCAGGGGCAGGCCGTGGTGGCGGAACTCCCGGGGGGACGGCGCATCCTGGTGGACGGCGGCGGCACGGGCTTCGGCGATTTCGACATGGGACGGGCCGTGACCGGACCGGCCCTCACCCACGGCCGCAGTCCGGACCTGGCGGGCGTGATCCTGACCCACGGCCACGCCGACCACGCCCAGGGGCTCGCCTGGCCCCTGGCCCGCTTCGATGTGGGGTTTTTCGCCGAAAGCGCCTCGCCCGACGCCGGGCCGCCGGATGCGGCCCTGGTCCGGGCCGTGGCCGCCTCGGGCCTGACGCCGCGCCCCCTGGCCGCCGGGGACCGGCTCGACTTCGGGGACGGCGTGGCCCTGGAGGTGCTGCATCCGCCCGCCGGATTCACCGGCAAGGCCAACGACGCCTCGGTGGTGCTGCGGCTGGTCAGAGACGGTCGCGGGCTGGCGCTTTTGTGCGGCGACATCGAGAAAAAGGCCATCCGCACGCTTCTGGACTCGGGCCGCGACCTCTCGGCCGAGGTGCTGGTCGTGCCCCACCACGGCTCGGCGACCAGCTTCAGCCGGGCCTTCTACAAAGCCGTCAATCCCAAGGCGGCCTTCATCAGTTGCGGTCCCGGCAACCGTTTCCGCTATCCTTCGGACAAGGTGCTGGCGGAACTGGGCCGCCGGGGCTGCCCGGTCTCCGTCACGGCCGCCCTGGGGGCGGTGACGGCGGCCTGGGACGGCGACGGCCCGCCAGACATCACATCCTTCGCGGCCGACGGTCAGTCCCCCCGGCAACTGGCGACCACGCGCGGCGCACCCTGATCGCCAGGCCCCCCTTCATCGGCATGCCTTCCGCCGGTGGGACGCGACCATGCATTTCCTCCCGACCCTGCCCCTTTCCCGAACGCCTCCATCGCCCGGGGCCATGCCCCTCCCTGCCATTTCGAATGCATTTTTTATCACTCATCCTGGGGATCGAAACGCCTCGCCGACGCCTCATCAGCCCGTCGACAGAGCCCCGGCGCGGCCTGCCGGGCATTAATGTGCTTAAAATAACATATTAATATCATTGAAGATTTTTTGATTTTTCATTGACCGAGCCCTTTCGCTATGCTAATTGCGGCACAACGCTGGCAGGATAAGGCGTCTCGGATTTTGCTGGCGGTTCCAGGCGAGAGCCCCCTCACGGCGGAGGAGGCGCCTGGCACCGGGAGACGCTTCCGGCCGGAAGCCTGTGCCACACGGCCGGGTATCGCCGCCTGACGAGAGGCGGGGATGGCCCAGACCGAAACGAGGAGGAACCATGAAGCTTTCCAGGCGTGGATTCATGAAATGGACGGGGGCGGGCGCGGCGGCCCTCTCCCTGTCCAGGCTGGGCTTCGACGTGAAGCCCGTGGCGGCGTATGCGACCACATTACGCATCGCCGGGGCCAAAGAGGTGGTGTCCATCTGTCCGTTCTGTTCGTGCGGATGCAACATCATCATGTTCATCAAGGACGGGAAGTTCATCAGCTCCGAGGGCGACCCGGACTATCCCGTGAGCGAAGGTGCCCTGTGTCCCAAGGGCGCGGCCTTCCACTCCATGCATATCAGCCACCACCGGGTTCTTACGCCCCGCTACCGGGCTCCGGGCAGCGACAAATGGGAAGAGAAGGACTGGGACTTCGTCCTGGACCGCATTGCCCGCAAGGTGAAGGACACCCGCGACAAGGATTTCGTCGAGAAAAACGACAAGGGCCTGACCGTCAACCGGGTGGAAAGCCTGTTCCAGCTCGGCACCTCCCAGATGGACAACGAGGAGTGCGCCGTTTCGCATCAAATGCTCAGAGGCCTGGGGGTCGTGAATATCGACCACCAGGCACGGGTCTGACACAGCCCCACTGTACCGGCTCTGGCAGAGTCGTTCGGACGCGGCGCGATGACCCAGCACTGGATTGACATCAAAAACGCCAACGCCATCCTGATCATGGGCAGCAACGCTGCCGAGCATCATCCCATCTCGTTCAAGTGGGTCTTGAAGGCCCAGGACGCCGGGGCGACGGTCATTCACGTCGATCCCAAGTTCTCCCGCACCTCCGCCCGGTGCGATCTGCACGTGCCCCTTCGTTCCGGCACGGACATCGCCTTTTTGGGCGGCATGATGAAGTACATCATCGAAAAGGGGCTGTACCAGAAGTACTACGTCGAGAACTACACCAACGCGGCGTTTATCGTGGGCGACGGCTACGAGTTCAAGGACGGCATGTTCTCGGGCTACGATCCGGCCACCAAGAAATACGACCAGAAGAAATGGGCCTTCGCCATGGACGACAAGGGTCTTCCCAAGAAAGACCCCACCCTGAAGGATCCCAGGTGCGTCTTCCAACTCCTCAAAAAGCACTACGACCGCTACAAGATTGAAGATGTCTCGGCCATCACCGGCGTGTCCAAGGAAAACCTGCTCAAGGTGTGGGACGCCTACGCCGCCACGGGCAAGCCCGACAAGGCCGGGACCATGATGTACGCCCTGGGCTGGACCCAGCACAGCGTGGGCGTGCAGAATATCCGCCTGGGGGCCATGATCCAGCTCATGCTGGGCAACATCGGCGTGGCCGGCGGCGGGGTCAACGCCCTGCGCGGCGAACCCAACGTGCAGGGGTCCACGGACCATGCCATCCTGTGGCACATCCTGCCCGGCTACAACAACGTGCCCACCACCAACTGGCCGACCCTGGAAGACTACCTGAAGGGCAACACGCCAAAGAGCAACGACCCCAAAAGCGTCAACTGGTGGGGCAACCGTCCCAAGTACGTGGTCAGCCTGCTCAAGGCCTGGTTCGGGGACAACGCCACGGCGGAGAACGGATTCGGCTACAACTGGCTGCCCAAGGTCGACCCGGGCGTGGACTACGCCAGCCTGGTGCTCTTCGACAAGATGTACAAGGGCAAGATCAAGGGCGGCTTCATCTACGGTCACAACCCGGCCCAGAGCATGCCGCATACGCATAAGATCCGCAAAGCCTTGACCATGCTCGACTTCCTGGTCGTGGGCGAGGCCCATGAGACCGAGACCGCAGCCTTCTGGCGGCAGCCCGGCACGGATCCCAAGGACGTCAAGACCGAGGTGTTCCTCCTGCCCTCCTGTCAGCGCGGCGAAAAAGACGGCACCATCTCCAACTCCGGCCGCTGGCACATGTGGCACCACAAGGGCTACGAGCCCATGGGCGTGTCCAAACCCATGGGGTGGATGGTGGTCGAGATCATGAAGCGCATCCGCGACCTGTACGCCAAGGAGGGCGGAGCCTTCCCCGAGCCCATCGCGAAGCTCGACTGGTACGAAACCTACGACGCCGACCTCATCGCCAAAAAGACCAACGGCTGGTTCACCCGCGACTGCACGGTTGGCGGCAAGGACTACAAGAAGGGCGACCAGGTTCCGTCCTTCCCCTCCCTGACTGCGGATGGATCCACCGCAAGCCTGAACTGGCTGTATTGCGGCGGCTATCCCGCTGCGGACAAGAACCTGTCCAAGCGCCGCGATCTGACCCAGGACGCCCGCGCCGCGAAGCTCGGACTGTTCCCGAACTTCTCCTGGTGCTGGCCGGTGAACCGGCGCATCATCTACAACCGGGCCTCCGTGGACGTAAACGGCAAGCCCTTCAACCCCGCCCTGCCGGTCATCGCCTGGGAGGGCGACAAGTGGGTGGGCGACGTGCCCGATGGGCCAGCGCCTCCCATGGCCATGGAAAAGGGTGTCTATCCCTTCATCATGCAGACCGAGGGCATGGGCCAGCTCTACGGCCCAGGCCGGGTGGACGGCCCCTTCCCCGAACACTACGAACCGGCCGAGACGCCCGTGTCCTCGCATCCGTTCTCGAAGCAGCTCAATAACCCCTGCATCCGGATCATGGACAGCGACATGGACATCCTGGCCAAACCGGCCGACCCCAAGTACCCGATCGTGCTCACGACCTACAGCATGACCGAGCACTGGTGCGGCGGCGGCGACACCCGCAACACCCCCGCCCTGCTTGAGGCGGAACCGCAGCTCTATGTGGAGATGAGCCAGGAACTGGGCAAGGAGAAGGGCATCCAAAATGGCGACCCGGTGATCGTGGAGAGCATCCGGGGCAAAGTGGAGGCCATCGCCATGGTCACGGTGCGCATGACGCCGCTCACCATCAAGGGCAAGACCGTGCACCTGATCGGCATGCCGTTCTGCTTCGGCTGGACCACTCCGGGCGTGGGCGACGCCACCAACCGGCTGACGCCGTCGGTGGGCGACCCCAACACCACCATCCCGGAATACAAGGCCTGCCTCGTGGACATCCGCAAGGCCGACAAGGTCACGGAACTGGCCAGATAAACGCTGGTTTTCCGCGCCGCCCGATGGGCGTCGCGGCCTGAAAACGGAAGCCGTTTTTCAGGATGCGAAAACGAGCCGGGGGCGGACACGGGTTCGCCCCCAAACCACACGGAGAGCGTCATGCCCAAGGCATTTTTTATCGATACCTCGCGTTGCACGGCCTGCCGGGGCTGCCAGGTGGCCTGCAAGGAATGGCACGAGCACGGCGTCGTGCCCACGCTCCAGAGGGGAACGCATCAGAATCCCCCGGAGCTGACCCCGACCAACTTCAAACTCGTGCATTTCGACGAACACAAGATCGACGACCGCATCCACTGGCTGTTCTTCCCGGAGCAGTGCCGCCACTGCGTCAACCCGCCCTGCAAGGACATCGCCGACGGCTACGTCCCCGGCGCGGTGATCCAGGACGAGACCACCGGGGCCGTTCTCTACACCGAGAAAAGTAAGGAATTGACCCCCGATCAGGCCAAGGACGTCAAGGAACTGTGCCCCTATCTGGTGCCGCGCCGGGACGAAAAAACCGGCATGCTCACCAAGTGCGACATGTGCATCGACCGGGTCCAGGCCGGAATGCAGCCCGCCTGCGTCAAGACCTGCTGCACCGGGACCATGAACTTCGGTGAGCGCGAGGAGATGCTGGCCCTGGCCCACAAAAGCCTGGAGCGGGTCAAAAAGAAGCATCCCCAGGCCAGCTTGCTGGATGAGGACAGCGTGAACGTGATCTACCTCGTCACCCAGCCGCGCGACAAATACTTCGAGTACGCCAGCCGGGAGATGAGGCCCCTGTCCCGCCAGGCCTTCCTGCAAAAGATCATCGAGCCCGTGCGCCGCATGGCCGGGTAAATGGCAGGGGGGGGCGTGCCTGGCGCGCCCCCCTTGACCGCCTGTCGGGGAGGCGATCTTCGCGCAAAGGCGCAACACGGCCGCGCCCGCCCCCTCCCTGACCGGCAATACGCGCAAACGGCTCTCCGGCTCCGAAAGCCCCGGGCCGCTCTGCATGGAGCATGCTTGTATGTGGTTCAACGAACGCACATTTCAGAACAAGGAAGTCGAAAGACTTCTCCCCCCGCCGCCCAGGTCCGAGGCTGTCATGGTCATCGCCAAGGTCTTTGCCGCCCTGGCCGACCGCCGCGCCGCCTGTCTTGCGGCCCTCCCCGGCACGCCCCCGGCCACGGAAATCGAGTTCGATCCGCAGGGGTATGCCGATGGGACGCCACTTTTGGCCGGGGTCGAACCGGCGGTTTTCCGTGACGATTTCACGGCCGCCGCCGCGTGTCTGTGGCCGGGCATGGCCGAACTGTTTCCGGCCGTGGGAGATGAGTTGGCCAGGCTGACCAAGGCCGTATCCACCGATCCGGCCCTGACGGATGCCTGTCTCGAGGCCGCTTTCAGCGGCGGCGAGGACGCCGGCCCCCTGTGGGAAAAGGCCGCCGTCCGTTGCGGCGCATCCGCCGCCGTAACCGCCTTTGCCGCCATGGAGGCGGTCAAGGTCTGCCTGACCCGGATTGCGCCCCTTTTGTCCCAGCACGTGCAACAGGAATCCTGGTTTCGCGGCTACTGCCCCGTCTGCGGCTCCTACCCCGACGCGGCCTGCCTCCTGCCCAAGGAACCGGAAGCCACCGAATTTCTGATTTCCAAAAGCGGCCAGACGCATCTGCACTGCGCCCGCTGCGGGCATACCTGGCGCTATGTGCGCATCAAGTGTCCGGCCTGCGAGACCTCGGATCACGAGAAATTCACCAGTCTTTCGGCCAATGACCGCGATGACGAACGGGTCTACACCTGCACCGAATGCGGCATCTTTTTTCCCTGTGTGGATCTGTCCGGCGGCCGCCAGGATATCCGCCTGGATACCGTCGGCCTGGACCTCATGCACCTGGAATTCGTGGCCGCCGAGCGAGGGTTCAGGCCCCTGGTCGCGCAGCCCTGGAATACATTTGCCTGATCACCCTCGGGCAATTCGCGGGCGAACGCCCGAGCCGGTTCGCCTGTGCGGCGCGATCCGGTTCGGGCGTCGCCATTTTTACATTTTGCGCGTCTCGATTTCCTTCCCGTCTTATGCCATACTCGACATATGAGAATGTTGCCGTCACATCCGCCACACCTCCCGGAATCCCCGGGGATGCGGGAGGTGTGGTGAAGAACCGTCCCCTCACCGACCATGTCCCCACCGTGCGCCTGCACCTGTGGCTGGACACGGATGACGGCCTTTTTTTCGGCACCGGCCGGGCCTTGCTCCTGGAACGCATCGAAAAACACGGATCCCTCAAAAAAGCCGCCGAGGAACTGGGCATGTCCTACCGGGCGGCCTGGGGAAAGATCAAACAGAGCGAAAAGATCCTGGGCTTCGAACTCATCACCCGCAACAGCCGGCGCGGCGGGTATGAACTGACAGACTTTGGCAGGCTGGTGCGGGATCGTTTCGTGGCCTGGTTCGATGCTGTGGAAAAGGCCGCCCTGGCCAAGGCCGGGGAGATCTTTCCCTGGGATGTGCAAGGCTACCGGGGGAAGGCCGCAGGCAAGGAACATCCCGCCGACGAAACGCCAGACGCCTGCCCCGCGCCGCCGGACGACCTCTCCTGAAGGGATCGCGCCCCACCCCGCCCATGTCTTCAGCGAATGAGCCCAGCAAACATTTTCATTGACATATCTATATCGTCATAATAGTAAGAAATCAGAATCAGGATTTTCGTCTCTCTTCGTCGAAAAGGGGCGCTCGTCGCACGAATCGAAAGCATCCTCCCCTTTTTCTCTGCAATACTGGGTTGATGTCCGTTCGTCCGGCAGGGGAAGGGCGTCCCGGCAAGGCCGGTGCGTTGTCTCGGCGATTGCGCCACAACATGTGAAACGCAACGTGAAACGGGGAGGAATGGTATATGTTCATAAAACATCGTTTCGCTTCTCCATTCCAATGTCTCCTGCCGATTCTCATGCTGGTCCTTGCGCTTGGGGCGTGCGCCAAGGTTCAGCCGGAGCCGTTTGCAAAATTCAGCGCATCGGTTCAGGAGCTCCGCTCGGGAACGGACAATGCCGCCTCGTTGATCGGAACCTGGTCCGAAGCCAGGACGGTCGAGGTACTTGCATCCCTGGAACCGAAAGCCGCGCTTGAAAAAACCGGCCAAATGAAACTCCTGCCCGCACCACCGGACACACCTGGCACGGTCCAGCCGGCAACCGTCACCAGCGAGACTGAACCCCTCTACGTCAAGATAGACCGTTTCAGGCGCGGATTGTACGAATTCAACACCGCCCTTGTGGAGTACGGCAAGGCCATGCAGGCCCTGGCCTCTCCCGATCTCGTCAGTGCGGAGGCCTTCGACACCATGCGCACGGATTTGAACAGCAATCTCAAGCAGGCAGCTGGTGCGTTTGGAGTGCAAACAGTTGAACTCAGCAGCGGATCGTTCAAAGTCGATGGGTTTGCTCTGTTTTCCACGATAGGTATCGAGACCATGCGCAATATCTTTGAGCAACGCCGCAAGGATACGCTTATCGATCTTATCCATAATCAACAACAAGCCATGGACGCTGTTTCAAAACTCGGGATCGAGGGAATCAGTATCCTACGGACTAATCTAAGAAATGAATACAATAATGTGTATTCAATAGTTGAAAATGAAGCAGCAGGTTATACTTCCAAAAGAATCACCAGCTCTTCCGTTAATAAGGAAACTCGGAAGAAGGCAGCAGAGCGGCTTGTCGCAATGAACAAGGCCTACTCCAATGAAATCCAGGTTCTTGACGCCTTGAACATTGCCTATGAAAAACTACCAAAGGCCCATGCTGAATTGGCTGTAAATCTACAAAAACCTGGATCTCCACTTGATGCCATTTCTGCCATCTACAATGAAGCAAAAAGAATCTATACCGCATATGAGGCGCTTCGGAAACAAAACGAAGGATCGTCGAAGTAAAAAACTAGCAACGGAGGACATCTTCCATGCCCAGGGAACCTAACGAGAAAGACAACGTAATCAACCAACTAATGGATCAGTCTGACAAAAACAAAAAACTTGAACGCGACTTGCGCATTGAAGGCAAATACGAAGAGGCGGATCGCATTTGGGCGGCCGACCAAGTGCTTTCGGTTGAAATTGACATTTTGCTTGGCCACCGCATGGACGATTGGAAGAAATCCGCCAACGAAGTCAAGCCAAAGATTGAAGCTGCCACGAAGAAATTCGAGGTGGCCGCCGCAGACATCAAAAAGGGTATCGACCTTGCCAAGAACGTCATCAAGGTCTTGGGATACATTGACGATCTCATCGGCATTGCCAAGTCGTTGCTCATTTAATCCGGGGAGGCGCACGTTGGCATCTTGAGTCTGCCATACCTCTCCGGACACTGAAATGATCTCCCCTCCGGCATGATCCTGCCGGACACGCCCCTGGGCCGTTGGACGTCCCCTCCACGGCCCGGGGGCGGCCCGGGGGCGACCCGGAGAAACGCCCGGTTCGTGAGGACGCGGCCTCCCGGCCCCCTCCAGTCTGCGACGTCCTTCCGCTTTCACCTCGCCATGCCCTCCTTGCCGTCCGGCCGCCAGTTCCCCTTGCCGGGAGAGGGCGTTCACCTCCACGCCGACTGACTTTACCCGGCGCATCCCAAAAAAACGGCCGGTCCCTTTCGGAACCGGCCGCATACCCGCCGTCATGCCCCGGCGGTCCTGTAGGAACGCGACGCTAGACTTCCTTTTTCACCTTGGACTTGCTCATGGACAGGCCGATGCCGTTGAAGATCTCGAAAATGGCGAAGCCGTACCACATGGTGTAGACCACGTAGAAGATGAGCAGCCCCGAGGCCGTGGGAATCTTGTCCAGGATGGACTCGGCCTTGATGCCGTAGAAGTTGTAGGCCGGTTCGATGGCCTTCTGGTTCACCAGGTTGACCGCGTTGGCCATGGGGATCTGCTTTTCCTTCTGCAGGGGCTTGATCATGGAAGCCAAAAGCGTCCACCAGGCCTTCATGGCCAGCTTGCCCTCGGCATCCTTGTCCAGGCCGTAGAACGCGCCGACCTTGGCCCCGTCGTCGTGGTACATGACGTCGGCGTCATCCACCACCTTGGCCAGCATCTTGCCCAGGTCCACATCCAGGTTCAGGGTGTCCCCGGCCTGTGCGGCGGAGAAACCGGCCTTGGTCATGACCGCCAGAGACTGCTTGGCGTCATCCTCGGACTTGAGCTTCACGGCCAGCTTGGCCTGCTTGCCGTCGAACTCCTTGATCTGTTCCTTGACGGACGGAATGAAGTAGGACGATCCCTTGGAGAGCTTGTTGAACAGGTCGTCGGAATAATCCAGACCGGTCTTGCCGTCGCCGAAAATGGGCATCATGATCAGGAAAAACACGCCCGCGAAGGAGACGAGCAGGATCATGCCCATGGATAACGCTTTTTTGTTGGTCACCATGACCTAGGCCTCCTGTTTGAGCGTAGAGATGTTGGTGACGAATTTGCCGATGACCCAGACGCCAAAGATGGCCACCACGATCCAGAAGATGATGTTGCCCACGAACTCGATGTTGTCGACCAGGGGCTTGGACATCTCGATGTATTCCAGCTCCACCAGCTTCTTGGGCAGCACGGCGGCCCGGTTGATGAAACCGGCGATGATGGACATGGCATAGAAGCCGCGGATGTGGATGCCCTTGACCACCTTGGTGGTCAGCGCGCCGATCTGGATGCCCAGAAGCGAACCGAGCAGCATGCCCATGGCCAGGGTGTAGAACACGAAGCCGTAGATGGCGTACTGGGCGATGGCGCCGAGACCGGCGGTGAAGATGATCTGCAGGATGTCCGTGCCCACGGTGGTCATGGAGGACACGCCGAAGATGTACACGAACATGGGGAAGGTCACGAAACCGCCGCCCACGCCCATGATGGCGGCCAGGATGCCCACGATCACGCCGCCGCCGGCCACGATCCAGCCGGAGATGCGCTTGCCGCCGGGGACGAAGTCCTCGTCGAAGGAGATCATGGGGGGAATCTTCATGTTCTGGAGCTTCACGGCCAGGCCCGTGGTGCCGCTGGGGCCGCCGTGGGCGTCGTGCCCGCCGCCGCCCTGGGCCGCCGAGCCCCGGCTGGATTTCAGGAAGTCAAACAGGGCGTAGAAGCCGAGGAACCCGAGCAGCACGGCATAAATGACGCTGATGAACAGCTCGGACAACAGCGGATCCTTGTTGTAGAGGCCCTTGTTGATGGCGCCGCCGATGAAGGTGCCCGCGCCGGAGCCCACCAGGAAGGCGACTGCCAGCTTCACCGACACGTTGCCGAGCTTTTTGTGCACGGCCGTGCCCATGATGGCCTTGGCGAAGATGTGGAACAGGTCCGTTCCGACGGCCAGGATGCCCTTGACGCCCGCGGCCATCAAGGCCGGGGTGATGATGAAGCCTCCGCCCGCGCCGATACATCCGGTGATGAGCCCGGCGGCCAGGCCCACGGCGATGGAGACCAGAAAAATGGTCGTGGTGTAGAACGCCGGGGCGTAAGCCGTCTTGCCGCCCAGGAAATCGCCGGCCTCCACGAAGGACACCGCCAGGATCGGCAGGGCCAGCGCGATGAGGAACAGCATTTTTTTGCGGTTGCGCAAAATGGACGTGGAGACTTCCATGTCCCATTTCGCGTGCGCGATGGACGCGGATTTTAGGAATTCAAAGATGTTTCTGCCCAAACCCATTTCCTCTTCCTCCGTTTTGAAGTGTGACTCGACCGGTCATACGCTTCCGGCGCCCTTACGCAGGCGCATCGAGGCTCCGCTCCGGTCTCCCGTGTCCGCCCGTGAAGGGAAGCGGACATGCCGCCTTGCCGGGTCCGTGAATCACCGGCCGCCATGCCCGTTTTCCCGCGCGCTCCGGGATCCCGGAACGGTTGTGGGTTATGCCGCAAAGACCCTTGCCACTGCTGCCGTTAAAAGTTCCAGGCTCCCCCCCTTCTCCACCACGGCCGCCACCCGCCCTCCCGCCTGACAGGCGCACGCCCCATGGGAGAAGGCGTGCAGGATCACGGGTGGGCCGCCCCCTGCGCAAAAAAAGGCCGCAATCCCGCTCTGTTCTCCGGCATCGGGCAGTTCCTCGTCCAGGATGACCAACTCCACGGACGCGTTCTCCCGCAGGATATGCAGCGCCTCGGGAGCATCGGCGGCAGTCAGCACACGGTACCCCGCCCGGACCAGTTCCCGACGCAGCAGCTCACGGATGTTTCCGTTCCGCTCGGTGACGAGAATGGTGCGTCCGGACGTGTCCACATGCGCCTCCTTGGGATTTGCCGACGCAACGATGGCAACTTGCGTGCCAGGGCGGCAGCTTCCCCGCCCATCGCCAACACACTGGAACAATGGATATTTTTTACTTGAAACCTCCCGGTGTCGCAGGATTTGCCGCCCGGAGGTGTCAGGATTTTTTACAGTCCGTCAAAGTCCCCGGCCTTTGCCCGGGATATCCGGCCGGCCGCCCGGGTGCCCCCGGTCCGTCGCCAACGACACCGTCCCGGCCGTATTTCCTTGATTGCCGGGCGCATCTCTGCTATGCGGCGTAACGGTTTCGTGACGCTTGTGCCCTTAGGCTCAAGCCCGGGAGGGTGTCCCCGGGTGCGTCCGTCGTCGGTCAAGGCCTCCATCTGCATCGTCGTACAACCCCGGGAAAAGGAAGAAATCATGTTGAAAATGCTGCGCGTCGCCACCATGTTGGCCGTGGCCCTGGCCTTCGCCTTCTCCGGCGCGGCCTTGGCCGAGGAAAAGACCTACATCAACGGCATCGACTTCGGCTTTCCGCCCTTCGGCTTCGTGGACAAGGACGGCAAACCGGCCGGATTCGACGTGGAATCCATGGACTGGATCGCCAAAAAGATGGGTTTCAAGGTCAAGCACCAGCCCATGGACTGGGACGGCATCATCCCGGCTCTGACCGCCAAAAAAATCGACATCATCGCCTCGGGCATGAGCGCCACCGAAGAGCGGGCCAAGATCGTCAATTTCAGCATCCCCTATTACGAGGTCACCCAGGTGCTGGTGGTCAAGGGCGACGAGGCCGCCTCCTTCGACGACCTGCTCAAGACCGGCAAAAAGATCGGCGTGCAGCGCGGCACCGTGACCAACAAGCTGCTTGAGGAAATGGCCAAGAAAGAGGGCTACAAGTTCGAACTGGTGCTCTACGATTCCACGGACCTGTCCATGGAGGACGTCAAGGTCGGCCGCATCGCCGGTTCGGGCATGGATTCCTCCATCGCCAAGGAACTCATGAAGGGCCAGTCCTACAAGGTGGCCGGAACCTTCGACGTGCCCTCCGAGAAATACGGATACGCCATCCGCAAGGAAGACAAGGAGTTTCTGGAGACCATCAACAAGGGTCTGGAAATGCTCATGAAGGATCCCTACTGGCAGGAACTCAAGACCAAGTACGACATCTAGCGCACCGGGCGGCCCGGCCGCCTCGCGTCCGGCCCCGAACGCTCCCGGCCCGTGTGGACCGGGGCCTTCGGGGCCGTCGCCTGTTCCACCCCTTTTACCGATAATACCGCGCCCCTGCGGCGCGGCGCCGGGAAGACACATGGACGGCATGCTCACGGCCCTTACCGCCTCATGGGAGGCCCTGCCCTACATCCTGGGCGGCATCTGGTGGACCCTTGGGCTGATCATCGGGGCCATGGCCGTGGGACTCGTCCTGGGCGTGCCCCTGGCCGTGGGCCAGGTCTACGGGACGCGCCTCATGCGGCGGCTGGTGTCGCTTTACGTCTGGCTGTTTCGCGGCGTGCCCATCCTGGTGCAGCTCTACCTGTTTTATTTCGGCATCCTGGCCTACCTGAGCAGTTTTGAGGCCCTGGCCTTCCTGCACCTTGACAGCGCCTTTACCGCCGCTGTGCTGGTCCTTGGCCTGACCAGCGCGGCCTACCAGTCGCAAATCTTCCGGGGGGCCATCCAGAGCCTGCCCGAGGGCCAGCTCAAGGCCGCCCGGGCCCTGGGCATGACCGACGCCACGGCGATTTCAAGCATCATCCTGCCCCAGGCCCTGCGCCTGTCCATACCGGCCTGGTCCAACGAATATTCCATCCTGCTCAAGGATTCGGCCCTGGCCTTCGTCATCGGCGTTCTGGAAATCATGTCCCGGACCCGTTCCGTGGCCGCCACCACCCACCAACCCCTGCCCCTGTCCATCCTGGCCGGAGTGATCTTTTTCATCCTGACCTGGGCGGGAATCAAGGCCCTCAAGACCCTTGAGGCCAAGGTGCGCATGGAAGGCTATTCGCACCAGGGATCCTTGTGATGCAAAACGAATCCGTCGTCCTGCGCGTGGAAGGCGTGGTCAAGCACCTGGGGGGGCAGCGCATCCTCGACGGGGTGTCCCTGACCGTGAAGAAAGGCCGCCTCAAGGTGCTCATCGGCCCCTCGGGCGCGGGCAAATCCACGCTGTTGCAGTGTATCAATTTTTTATTGCCCCCGGACGAGGGCAAGGTCTTTCTCGATGGCCGCGAGATCAACGGCAAAAGCAAGAAAGACCTGTTGTGGCTCAGGCAGCGCGTGGGCATGATCTTTCAGGATTTCAACCTGTTCGATCATCTGACGGCCATGGAGAACGTGCGCGTGGCCCTGGTCAAGGTCAAAAAGATGGACAAGCGGGCGGCCACCCACCGGGCCATGGAAGAATTGGCCCGGGTGGGCCTGGCGGACAAGGCCGGGCTGTATCCGGCCCAGCTCTCGGGCGGCCAGAAGCAGCGCGTGTCCGTGGCCCGAGCCCTGGCCATGGACCCGGAGGTCATGCTCCTCGACGAGCCCACCAGCGCCCTGGATCCCGAACTCATCGGCGAGGTGCTGGCGGTCATCCGCGACCTGGCCGACGCAGGCATGACCATGATCATGGCCACCCACCAGATCGGCTTTTCCTCCTCCCTGGCCGACGAATTCCTGTTCATGGAAAAAGGGCGCATCATCGAACGCGGCGCTCCCGCCGACCTTCTGGCCCGGGGCTCCAGCTCCCGGACCATGGCCTTTTGCGCCAAGCTTTCCGAACTCAGCGGGGAGCTGGGCGGATGAACGAGGCCCTGGCCTTCGCCTTCGAGCGGGTCATCCCGGGGCTCAACGCCGGCCTGTGGGCCAGCGTCGGGATCATCGTGCCCGCCGCCCTGTTGGGCGTGGCCATCGGCATCCTGGCCGGAACCCTGCGGGTCTACGGCGGGGTCTGGCCGCGCCGGATCACCAACTGGTACGTGTCCCTGTTTCGCGGCACGCCCTTGGTGGTGCAGCTCTATTTCTGGTATTTCGCCCTGCCCTATGTGAGCGTCGCCGGGGTGAACCTGATCCTGTCCCCGGTGCAGGCCGCCATCATCGGCTTCGCCCTGTGCAGCGGGGCCTACCAGTCCGAATACATCCGGGGGGGCCTTCTCTCCATCAAGCGCGGCCAGCTCCTGGCCGCCCAGGCCCTGGGCATCACGCCCCTGCACTGCATCCTGTCCATCGTCCTGCCCCAGGCCTTCCGGCGGGCGCTTCCCGGCTGCGGCAACGAGATCATCTATCTCATCAAGTATTCGTCCCTGGCCTCCATCATCACCGTTAACGAGCTGACCGGCGTGGGCCGGGGCATCGCCAAGGCCACCTTCCAGAACACCGAGGTCTACGCCATCGTGGGCCTGTACTACCTGGCCCTGGTCACCCTGGCCGGGTGGATCTTGCGACTCGTTGAAAACCGCCTGTCCATTCCCGGCTTCGAGGTGAAAAAATCCTGATGGCAAACGGCTCCTCCGCTTCCCCCGTCCGGTATGCCCCCATCGACGCGGCCCTGGCCGCCGAGCTCGGCAAACGCTTCGGCCCGGCCTTTTCCCTGCGCGATGCGGACCTAAGCGCCGCCTCCGAGGACGCCTCGGGCCTGAGCCGCCGTCCCGAGGCCGTGTTTTTCGCCAAAAGCGTGGAGGACATCCAGGAAATCGTACACCTGGCCAACCTGCATGAATTCGCAGTCACCCCGCGCGGGGCCGGGACCGGGCTTGCCGGCGGGGCCCTGGCCGAGCACGGCGGGGTGGTGGTGTCCCTGGCGGACAGAAACCGCATCCTGGACGTGGACCCGGTGAACATGCTGGCCGTGGTGGAGCCCGGGGCCGTGACCGGCCACATCCGGGAGGCGGCCAAAAAAAGGGGCCTCTTTTATCCGCCGGACCCGGCCAGCCTGGACAAAAGCACCATCGGCGGCAACGTGGCCACGGACGCCGGGGGCCCGGCCTGCGTCAAGTACGGCGTGACCCGGGACTACGTCCTGGGCCTTGAGGCCGTCCTGCCCACGGGCGAACTCGTCCGTACCGGGGTGGCCACCCGCAAGGGCGTGGTGGGCTACGACCTGACCCGGCTGCTGACAGGCAGCGAGGGGACGCTTGGGATCATCACCAAGCTCATTTTGAAGCTCATCCCCCACCCCCGGGCCGTGCGTACGGCCCTGGCACTTTTTCCCGATCCGGGCAAGGCCGTGGCCGCCGTGGGCGCGGTCATGACCTCGGGGGTCACCCCGTCCTGCGTGGAGCTCATGGACCACCGCTGCCTGAACCTTGTGGCCGAGCTTTTGCCCTTTCCCCTGCGCGGCGGCCAGACCTCCCTGCTTTTGGTGGAGACCGACGGCGACGAAACCGCGGCGGAATCGGACATGGCCTGCGTGGTCGCGGCCTGCAGGAAGATGTCGGCCCTGGAGGTGCTGCCCGCCGGGGACGAAGCCACCCGGGAACGCATGTGGAACGTCCGGCGGCAGATCTCCACGCGCATCCACGACGCCGCCGCCCTGTACGTCTCCGAGGACGTGGCCGTCCCCCTGGCCTACATCCCGGAACTGATCGCCGCCGTGTCCGCCCTGGAACGGGAATTCGGGCTGAGCGTCTACGCCTTCGGCCATGCCGGGGACGGCAACATCCACCTGAACATGATCTCCGAAAGCCTTGAGCCGGACACCCGGGAACGCATGGACCGGCTCATCGAGCGGGTCTTGAACACGGTCCTGAACCTGGGCGGCACCATCTCCGGGGAACACGGCCTGGGAATCGCCAAGCGGCGTTACGCCCCCCTGGAGCTGTCCCCCACCAGCCTGACCCTGCAGCGGGGCATAAAAAAGCTCTTCGATCCCAACATGGTCCTTAATCCGGGAAAGATCTTTCCCTGAACCCGGACGTCAGGCCGGACGGGCCTGACGGGCCGGACGGGCCACCCGCCGCACAGCGCGGCGCGTTTCCTCCTAGGTCCCCCGGTCCCGGCCCATGTCCGCACGGCGGGGGCGCTTCCGGGTGATTGGCGGCCCCGGCCTCACTTCAGGGGATTTTTGATGCGCCCTATTTTTCCAACGAATCGGTACCCCCTTTCCTCGCACAGCCGCATGACGGCCTCCCCGGCAGTGCCGTAGGACATCTCCCCACCGCCGCCGAGCCCCTTCTCCACCCGCTCTTCCTTGTACCGCGTCCCGGACTGGCTGTACTTCGTAACCCCGAAGGACAGGGGCGGAATCCCGATGGTGCTTTCCGTGGCCGTTTCCGTGAAAACCACCGTGTTTTCCTTGGCATCGAAGAGGCACTGCGCATCCTGCCGCACGGTCTTTTTGCCCAACATCCATTTGAAGGCGATGGCCGTTTTCGCAGCCACGACCCGGTCCTGCCGCACTTCCGACCGCCACCCCAGATCGGAAAACAGTTGGCGCACCGCCTGCATCAGTTCGTCCTGACCAGCCGACATGGGCTCTCCCCCTTTTTTCATCTCAATACCCGAAAAAACGGCCGGAGGGGAAGAAACCCCGTGGCACCGTCACAAGCCGTCGTCATTTCTTTGCCGTGGGGACCGTTTTTTCCGAATGGCGGCATGCCGCCCTTGACACTCCGGGCCGCCGGGATTATTGGCCGCATCAACAATTGACAAGTCAACAAAAAGGGATCGCCATGCAAAACGACCTGGCCTTCTGCCGCCACAAGGCCCCCGGCCACCACCTGGCCGTGCTGCACCGGCTCTCAGCCGCCTATTTGGCCCCCCGCATGCGGGAATTGGGCATCAGGCGCGGCTGGATCGGGGTCTTGCTCGAGGTGCTGGACCGGCCGGGACAGCCCCAGGACGCCCTGTGCAAAAGCCTCAAGGTGGACCCGGCGGCAACGGCCAGGACGCTTTTTGAACTGGAAAAGCGGGGGTACGTCGAACGGTCCGAGGACGCGCGCGACCGCCGCCAGAAACTCGTCTCACCGGCGAAAAAGGCCCTCGATCTGGCCGAAGGGCTCTTTGCCGTGCTCAAGGACCACAACCAATCCCTGTTTCGGGGCTTCGACCCCGCGCGCCGGGAACTGGCCCTGGGCATTCTGGCCGACATGGCCGCCAATCTCGAAAACGCCATGACGCGGGATGATTCATGACACGCAACCCTTCCAGGAAATGGGCCGTACTCTTCGCCGTGGTGGCCACCCAGTTCGCCGTGCCGTTCATGCTTTCGGCCGTGGGGGTCTGCCTTCCGGCCATCGGCCGGGAATACGCCGCCTCGGCCATCTCCCTAAGCCTCGTCGAATCCGTATTTTTGTGTGTGAACGCCATGTTCCTTCTGCCCTTCGGACGGGCCGGGGACATCTGCGGCCGGGGCGGGGTGTTTCTCATTGGCCTGGTGCTGTTCGCGGCCAGCGCCCTGGCCCTGACCGTGGCCCCCGGCATGGAGCTTTTTCTGGTGATTCGCGGGGTCCAGGCCCTGGGCGGTGCAATGACCCTGGCCACGGGACTGGCCCTTTTGTACGACGCCTTCCCCGCCGAGGAACGGGGCCGGGCCCTGGGCATCAGCGTGGCCGGCATCTTCCTGGGCATCTCGGCGGGCCCGGTCCTGGGGGGGATCATCGCCTCGGGGCTGGGCTGGCGCTGGGTGTTTTATCTGGGCATGGCCCCCTGCGCCGTGGCCCTTCTGGTCTGCCTGAAAAACCTCACCTGGAGGCTGTCGCCCGCGCCCGGGGCCCGGTTCGACTGGTGGGGAGCGGTCAGCAGCGCTGCGGGCATCGGGCTTCTGGTTTTTGGCAGCGCGCACCTGGATGCCCCCTTGGGCTGGTGGGGGCTGGGCCTCGGCCTCCTGGCCCTGGCGGCCTTCATCGCCATCGAGCGCCGCACACAGGCGCCCCTTTTGCATCTCGACCTGTTTTCCGCCAACAGGGCCTTTTCCCTCGGCGTGGCCGCCATGTGCATCGTCTCCTGCGCCGCCTTCGGGATCGCCTTTCTCCTGAGCCTCTATCTGCAATACGTGCGGGGCATGACCCCGGCCGAGGCCGGCCTGATCCTGGCCGTCCAGCCGGTCATCCAGTGCCTCGTCTCGCCCGCCGTCGGCCGCCTGACCGACAAGGCCCCGGTCCATCTCCTGTCCGGGACCGGAGCCGGGCTGGCCGCCCTGGGGGTGCTCGCCGCAGCCGCCCTTTCGGCGCAAACCGGCACGGTGGCGGTGGTCGCCATCCTGTCCGTGGTGGGGCTTGGCATCGGCGTCTTTTCCACGCCGAGCATGGTGGTGCTCATGTCCGCCGTGGACCCGTCACGCTACGGCGTGGCCTCGGCCATGTCCGGCCAGTCGCGGACCATGGGCATGACCGCCTGCATGGCGGTGATCACCGTGGTCCTGGCCCGCTACGTGGGCAACCGTCCCCTGGGGCCGGAGGTCATCGGGGAATACCTGGCGGCCATGCGCATCCTGTTTACGGCCTTCGGCGTTCTCGGCCTGTTCGGCGCCGCCATGGCCTTTCTGGCCAAAAAGGCCCCTGTGGCGTCTACTTCTCCCGCCACATCGCAACCAGGGCCTCGATCTCTTCCGGGGCAAACGACGGATGGTCGTACATGCCCGCCGCCGCCCGCTGCCGCTGGGCCTCGTGCAAAATGACGGCGGCGGCCACGGAGACGTTGAGGCTTTGCACCATGCCGCGCATGGGGATGTAGATCTCCGCCGTCACATGCCGGGCCAGTTCGGGACAGACGCCGCTGTGCTCGTTGCCGAACACGACGGCCGTGGGCCTGGTGAAATCCCAGTCGCACAGGGGCACGGCCCGGGGGCCGAACCCCGTGGACACCAGGCGCAGGCCGTCGATGTCCAGGCGCGCGGCCAGGGACGCGCCGTCCGCGTGACGCACGCACTCCACCCATTTCTTGGCCGAGGCCGACGACTTTTTGCCCAAGTGCGGGAAGGCCGTGGTGGTGTAGTGCAGATGGACCCGGGGCACCCCGAAGGCGTCGCAGCTTCGCAATATGGCCGAAACATTGTGCGGGTCATGAATGTTGTCCAGCACCAGGGCCACGTCCTTCTGCCTGGCGGCCAGGACCTGGCGGATGCGCGCCAGCCGGTTTTCGGAAATGTTTCGCATGGCCGGATCATGTAGGCAAATCCCGGGACCAAGGCAAGAACGGCCCGTCCCGGACGGCCTGCCGGAAAGACGGTTTTTCCATGCAAGACAAGCGTCGCGAAATCGGGTAGGCAGTGAGGTGCCTGCCTGCGCCACTCCGGTGCCGGCCTGCCCGGGCCGTGCCCCTGCGCGGAGGCAAGGAGTCGCATCATGCCGGACAAACGCGTCACCGTTCCGGAAATACTTTCCGCCAAGGGACACCGCAGGCTGGCGGTGGTCACCGCCTACGACTACGCCTCGGCCAGGATCGCCGACGAGGCGGGGATGGACATCCTGCTGGTGGGCGACTCCCTGGCCATGGTGGTCCTGGGCCATGACGACACCCTGTCCGTGACCATGGACGAGATGCTCCACCACACCCGGGCCGTGGCCCGAGGCACACGCCGCGCCCTGGTGGTCGGGGACATGCCCTTTTTGTCCTACCAGGTTTCGGTGCCAAAGGCGGTGGAAAACGCCGGACGCTTTCTCAAGGAAGGCCGGGCCCAGGCCGTGAAGATCGAGGGCGGGCGGGAGACGGCCCCCCAGATCCGGGCCATGGTGGACGCGGGCATCCCGGTCATGGGCCATGTGGGGCTGCGGCCCCAGCAGGTGGCCCGGCTGGGGGGATTCAAGGTCCAGTCCAAAACCGCCGCCGAGGCCGCGCATCTCTTGGAGGACGCCCTTATCGTGGCCGAGGCCGGGTGCTTCGCCGTGGTGCTGGAGGCCATTCCGGCCCGGGTGGCCCGGGTGGTCAGCCAGAAGATGCCCGTGCCCACCATCGGCATCGGCGCCGGCGGCGGCTGCGACGGGCAGGTGCTGGTCTACCACGACGTCCTGGGGCTTTACGACCGTTTCACGCCCCGCTTCGTCAAACGGTATGCGGAACTGGGCGCGGCCTCCCGCGAGGCCCTGGCCCGCTATGCGGCCGAGGTCCGGGACGGCGGCTTCCCCGCCCCCGAACACGAATTTTCCATCGACGACGACGAATTCGAACGGTTCACGGGGTAAGCCGCATCACATGCCCATCCACAGCGGAAGCGCCAATCGCGCGGCGCCCCGCATGACGTCTTGAGAGCAACGACCATGAAGCCCAAACCATACGACGAGGACGTCCGGGAATTCCTCGCCGCCCAACGCGGACTGCTCGTGGCGGCGAGCGCCGACGCCCTGTTCAACAAGAACCTGCGCGGCACCCTGGTCCGGCACCTGTCCGTGAAGGACGACTGCGTCATAAACGCCCTCACCGTGCAGGAGCTGCAACAGGTCATCAAGATGTACCGGTCCAGGGGGCATCGGCTCCTGGTCTTCATCGAGCGCGAACTGGCCGGGAAGCCCACCCTGGACGTCATCAAGTACGTCAAGCAGGACCAGCCCGACGTGCTCTTCGTGGTCCTGACCACGGAAATGGAGCGGGAGAAACTGATCCTGCTCCATGAGATGGGGGCCGACAACATCATCACCAAGCCCATCGCCCCGGATACCCTCATCGAAAAAATCGCCTTCACCGTCAAACCCCGGGGGCAGATCGGCGAGCTCATCGACGAGGGGAAAAAGCTCTTGGCCATCGGCCAATACGAGGACGCCGAGGAAAAGGCCCGCCAGGTGCTGGAACTCAAGGCCCAAAGCCCGGCCGGGCTGATCCTGCAGGGGGACGCCCTGCGCGGGATGGGAAAAATCGACCAGGCCCTGGACAGCTACAAGTTGGCCGAAAAAAGCGCCAAGCTGTTTCTCGAACCCTTGAAAAAGATCGCCGCCCTGCACCGGGAGACCGGCAACACCGCCGAGGAGATCCGGCTCCTGGAACGCCTGGACAAATTGAGCCCGCTCAACGTGGACCGCAAGATCGACATCGGCAACGGCTACATCCGCATGGGCGACACCCGAAAGGCCAAAAACGTCTTCGACGAGGCCATCAAGGTCGCCACCCGCGAGGCCATGGAATCCTTGAGCCGGGTCTCCCGGGAGATCGCCCAGATCTGCCTGGACGTGGCCCCGGAGCTCTCCGAGCGCTATCTGCGCCGCACCCTGGAGGCCAAGAAGGGATTTTTGGACAAAAGCGACATCGAGACCTTCAACCGCCTGGGCATCACCCTGCGCAAGCAGGGCCGCTGGGAAGACGCCATCAAGGAATACCGCGCCGCGCTCAAGATCTCGCCCATGGACGGCAACCTCTATTACAACATCGCCATGGCCCACATGGAAGGCCGCCAGCTCCTGGACGCCTACAATTTCCTGACCAAGGCCCTGTCCTTGAGTCCCGACATCTACAAGGCCGGGGAGCCGGTTTGCCTGAACATCGCCGCCATCTACCGCCGGGCGGGGAAAAACGAACTGGCCAAGGACTATCTGAAAAAGGCCCTGGAACTCAATCCCGACTCGAAAAAAGCCGCCGCCGTCTTGCACGAAATGGAGACGCAACGCATGGCCGAGGCATAAGGATTCCCCGCGCGTGATCGCCTTCCCCGTCATCGACCCCGTGGCCGTGCAGATCGGCCCCCTGGCCATCCGCTGGTACGGGCTCATGTATCTTATGGGCTTCACGGCGGCCTGGCTTCTGGGCCGGCGCCGGGCCGCCCGGCCGGAATCGGGCTGGACCCCGGCCCAGGTGGACGACCTCATCACCTATTGCGTGCTCGGGGTGGTGGTGGGCGGCCGGGTGGGCTACGTGCTTTTTTACGACTTCATGGGCCTGATGCAGGATCCGCTGCTGCTCTTCAAGGTCTGGCAGGGGGGCATGTCGTTTCACGGCGGGGCCCTGGGGATGTGCGCGGTGTTCTGGTATTTCGGCAAAAAGACCGGGCGGACGTTTTTGGCCGTGGCCGACTTCACCGTGCCCCTGGCCCCCCTGGGGCTTTTCGCCGGGCGCATCGGCAACTTCATCAACGCCGAACTGTGGGGCAAGCCCACGGAGCTGCCCTGGGGCATGGTCTTCCCGGACCCCCGGGCGGGCAGCCTGCCGCGCCACCCTTCCCAGCTCTACGAGGCCGGACTCGAGGGGCTGGCGCTTTTCGCGATCCTGTGGCTGTATTCGTCCCGGCCCCGGCCCACGGGGACGGTGACGGGCCTTTTTCTGGGGTTCTACGGACTGTTCCGGTTCACGGTGGAATTCGTGCGGGTGCCCGACGCGCAGCTCGGCTATCTGCTGTTCGGCTGGCTGACCATGGGGCAGGTATTGAGCCTGCCCATGATCGTCATCGGCGCGGCCGTCTACCTGACGGCCCGCCAAAACGTCTTCGCCGCGTCGCGGACCAGGCCCGGAAAACGCAAAGGCCGGCTGCCGCGCAAGGCCTGACGGAAAAGCCTCCCCTGTCCCCGGCCTATTCCTTGGCCAGCACCAGCATCTTGAAATCGCCGCACACGTCCGTGGCCCTGGTCTCGGGCCACACGGCGACAAACGACCTGCCCCGGGCGTTCTCCACGGCCTCCACGGCCGGACGCGGGGCATGGCGGCGGCAGAACCCCCATTCATGGGCCAGGACGTCCTCGGGCGGGCAATACCGCTCGTTGGCGGTGATCGGACCCTGCCAGTAGCGGCAGACCTTGCAGCGGGATTTCATGGCGCGTCCTTTCCCCCCACCCGGGGCAGCGGGGCCAGTTCCAGTTCAAACATGCCCGGCCACAGCTTGCCCGTGACCCACAGCCGCCCGGTGTCCGGATCATACGCCATGCCGTTGGTCACGGCCTCCGGGGGAAGGGGCGGCATCAGGGCCTTAAGCCCTGAAAGATCCAGCCAGGCCGCCACCCGGCCGTCGGCCGGGTCGACAACCGCCACCCGGTCCGTCTGCCAGACGTTGGCCAGGATGCGGCCGTCGACGCATTCCAATTCGTTGAGCGCCTCCACGGGAACCCCCTGATCGGCCACCCGGATGCGCCCCCCGGGGGCGAAGGTGTCCGTGTCGTAGCGGCGCAGGACCGAGGTGCCGTCGCTGACGACAAACGACGTCCCGTCATGGCAGAGGCCCCAGCCCTCGGTGGGCAGATGCCGCTGCCCGAGGGGGTCCAAGGAGGCGGCATCGAAAACGAACACCGTGTTTTCCCGCCAAGTGAGCTGATACAGCCGCCCGCCATGTTCCTCCAGTCCCTCTCCGAAATAGGCGGCCGGCAGGTCGCGGCGCGCCAGCACCCGGCCCGTGGCCGGATCGACCCGGCGCAGGCTTGAGCGTCCGTAACGGCCCGTGCTTTCGTACAAATGGCCATCGCGAAAGACAAGACCCTGGGTGAAGGCCTCCGGATCGTGGGGATGCCGTCCGGCCACGCGCCAGGCGGCCACCGGCGTACCGGCTTCGGCCACACGCACCCCGGCCAGGCCCCAGGCGGCCAGACTGATGGCAAAAAAGAAAAACAGCCCTGCCGCGCGCGGCGTCACTCCCATCCCCGTGCCCCTTTCCCCACGTCAGTCCGGCCCTCCGGCGTCCCGAGGCCGCCCTCCCCTTGGCCGCGAACACTGATATCCCGGGCCGCCGCGCCGCGCAACGGCGGATGCGGCACGAGACAGCCCGGCGGCTTGCCAGCCCGGCGGCAATGATTATCATACGGCAATCGGCAAAAGCCCCCACGTTCCATCCTGTCCGGCGCAAAAGGAAGAAGGAGTCCGAGTGAAAACCCTGCTGACCCTGGTGGCGATCTTTGCGGCGTTTTACGTCCTCAACCGGTTCATCCTGCCCCGCCTGGGCATCCGGGGCTGAGGCGCCGGTCCTGCGGATCGGTGCGATCTGAAAAACAAAAAATAGCCTCCCCGGCGCGGCCACGCCGTCCGGCCCGTTGTCGCGATCAACGAAAAACCCTGCCGGGGAATGCCCGTTTTCCCAACGAGGCATTCCCCGGCCGGTCTTAAAAGCTGATCCTGATGCCCACATTGCCGCCCATGGCCTCGGTCGTGCCCGAGCTGCCGATGCCGCCGATATTCTGGTAGCGGGCCTGGGCCTTGAGGCTGACGGACTTATTCATGTTCAGGCTCATGCCCACGTCGGCGCTGTTGGTCTGGCTGATGGAACTTTTGCCCAATCCGGACTCGTCACCGGACAGGATGCCTGCCCCGGCCCCCAGATGCAGGGAGCCCTTCTTGCCGCGTACGACATGCCACTTGGTGCGCAGGCTGGTTCCCATGGCGTCGGTTTCCCCGGCCTGCCCCACGGGCTTGCCGTCCGGCGTGCTGGCTGCGGCCGGGTCCGTGCTATACCCCAACCCCTCGGCCTCCAGGGCCAGGCCGTTGGCCACATAAATTCCGGCTGCGCCGCCCTGGGCGCTCAACCGTGTGGCGTTGTCGCCACTGGTGCCGTACACCCCGCCGCGTTTTTCGACATAGGATTCCCCCCGCCGGTAATCGTCGGCCCGGGCGGGCGGCCCGGTTGCGACCATGATCGCCGCCACGGCCACGGCCGTGGCCAGGCCTCGTGTTCTGCGCGACATACATCCCCTCTTTAGGCGCGAACCGCTGGCCGCGCCCTGCCCGGGCAATTCGGGGCATGGCCCCGTCTCATGGCGCGGCCGGATATGCCGCCCATCCCGGGCCGCTTGACGCCCGTGGCATCCCGCTACCGCCTGGGGCGGCGCGGTGCGCCCGACGCCGCCTACTGCATGACCGCCCTGGCCCCCAGAGCCTTGGCGGGCGGGTTTTTCTCCAGGACCACGGCCGTCCCGTAGCAGGAAAAATAGCGCGACCCGTCCGGATGAAAGGCCACGTTCTCCTGATAGCCGATGATGGCGTCGGCCCCGATGTCGATGGCGCTGGCCGTGAGGCCGTAAAACGCGCATTCGGAGTCGAACCCCCGGCCGCTCACCAGCCCGAGCACGCGGCGGATCTTGCGGCCCTTGATGATCGGGGTGGTCACCACGGGAAATTTGCCCGTATAAAAAAGCTCCTTGGCGTTCTGCAGCCTTTTTCCCTGCTTGAGGTCGTCGGTGCGTTTGGTCTTTTTCTCGGTGCCGCTGAAAAATGAGAGCATGGGAACCTCCTTGGACGTGCTCCGGCCATGTGGCCGCCCCCCTGGAGGGCGAGACCGTCACTTTGCCCAAGCAATTATCCTGCCACAGATTAACACCCTGATATATAACAATTTAATTCATATTGTGCACACATCCGTCAAAACTCCGCTCCACACGGCCAGCCAGGTTGTCCGTGCCGGGGCATGCGGCGGCAGCGGGCCTCCCGCTTCCCCGTTGCGCCGGGCACCCTGGTCGTCCGGCTCCCGGTTCCCCAGCCGGGCATGATGAGAACGTCCACCTCCATGACGGCGCACCCGGCCGGGCGCGCCCAAAAAAAAGGCCGACCCCCTGCGGGATCGGCCCATGCATTCGGTATGGGACAGGCAGCGTGACGCGCTCAGCTCAGCTTGTCCACGAAGCGGCTGGCCATGGGCGTGGCCACCACGTTGGAGCGGTATCCCGAGAGACGTTCGTTCTCTTTTTTGGCCTTTTTCAGGTCGTTGCGCAGGGTCTCATGGAGCCGTCTGGCCTCGCTGGTCAACTGGCCCTGCAGGGTCTGCAGGCGCAGCAGTTTGTCGCGAAGCTGGCTCACCTTGTCCGACTCGCGCATCTGCCAGGCCTCTTCCATGAGTTTTCCGCGATCGAACGCCAAGCGTTCGGCCTCTTCGATGTCCCCGGCAAGCAGGCTGGCCAGCTCGCGTTCGCCCACTTCCAGGGCCATATCGATGAAAGTCACGCTGTTTGACATGGCATTAGCCCTCGGTCGTTATCCTGATGTCCTCGCCGAGGTCGGCAAGAACCTGCTTCCACCGGGTGACGGCGGGGATGAATTCGTATTCCAACAGGTCGGCCAATAACACCCAGTCCTCGTTTTCCACCACCTCGAGCATTTCGGAAAACAGGGACGAGATCTCGTCGGCAGCGCTGACGAAGGCGGGATGTTCCGTGGTGCCGAACTTCTCGCGCAAAAGCCCGACCATGGCCATGAAATCCTGAATCACGTCCAACAGATCGCGGTAGACTTCCAGGCCCTCGGCGTCCTGGGCCTGGCGGAACAGGACCGCCACTTCCCTGGCCCCCAGGTCCATGAGGGTGATCACCTTGAACAATTCGCTGACGATGCTGGCGGCCATCTCCGCAGCGGGGACGGTCATGATCTCCACGCTCTGGATTTCGGATGCCTCGATATCCTCCGCCTGATGCGGATATATTTCCGAGAAGGGCTCCTTGTTCACCAGCACGTCGGTCACCACGCGTCCCTCAAGGCTGTCGTCCTCCATGACCTTCAGCAGGAGCTCCTCGAGGTTCTCGAAACTTTCAATACCTATTCCGGTTTCCCGGCCGTCGACCATGATCATGGTTCGCCCTCCATGTGCCTGTGTGTTGTCGGCCGATTTTTCCCTTCGGCCCATCTGCCTTCGGCATCATTCAAATCCCGTGCCACTCCCCGGCTCCCGGTGCCCGGCGAGCCTCTCGGCGGCGGCCACCAGCCCACCATAGCGATCGATAAGATGTTGCAGCCCGGCAAGGTCCACCCCGGGGGCCTGGGATTGCTGCATCCACAAATATCCCATGGCCCGGAACCGGGAGTCGCCGTTCCACAATCCGTGCAATCGCCGCCAGACTCCCAAAAACTTGTCTTTCCTGGCGGCATGCGGGGCATGAGCCAGGGCCTCCGCCTGTCCCCGCAGCAGCCGCAAGAGGGCCGCGCTGTCGGCCAGGACCGAACGGATTTCCCGGGCCGCCTCGGGGCTGAAGCCGATGGCCAGGCCCTGGGGCGCGACGGGCTCGTCGTCAAGGAATTGACGAAAAATGCGGCGTAAAAGCGCAAGCCAGGCCGTGCGATCCTGGCCGTCGTGACCGGAAAGGGATCGCAGGTCCATGAACCCGTCCGGGGCCATGACGGATTCCCAGGCCCGGGCCCCGGCATAGCCGGTGGAAGGGAACCGGCCGGATTCCAGGTAGGAAAAAAGGGCCTCCTGGGCCGTCTTCGGGGAAATGGCCCGGCGGCAGGCCCGCTCATGCGGACAAACGGTCCCGAAGGAGCAGGGGTGGCAGGCCATGTCCGGTTCCAGGCTCAGGCTTCCGGCCCGGTACGGCCCGGTGTCGAAGGGCTGGGCCGTGGCCAGGAAAAAGGCCATCACCGGCGTCCCGAGCCCGGCCGCCAGATGCATGGTGCCCGTGTCGTTGGTGCACAGCACCCGCAGGCACCCCACCACGGCGGCCAGTTCCTCGAGGGTCGTCCCCCCGGTCAGGTCCACGGCCGGGGCCCGGCACGACGCCGCATACCTGCGGGCCAGTTCGCCCTCACTCCCCGCCCCCAGCAGCACCGGCACCAGCCTGGCGCGTTCCCAGACGGCCTCGCCCAGCCGGGCAAAAGAGTCCACCGGCCACCGCCTGCCCTCTTCGCTGGCCCCGAGTTGAAAGCCCACGAACCCCCGGCTTCCTTCCGGAGCGGCCTGGGCCAGGCGCGATTCGGCCACCTCGCGGCAGAAGGGCGGCACCGGGCGCAGATCGGACGCCGCGGGCCTGTGGCCAAGCCCGGCCGCGCGCCGGAACAAATCCACGATATTAAAGGGGCTTAGCCCCCTGTTGGCGGCGGAAATCTCCAGGAAGGCGGCCCAGGGCGAACTGTCGCGGCCAAATCCCTCGGCATCCAGGGCAAAGCCAGCAGCCTCGCCCCCGGCCAGATGCCGGGACAGCACCCGGGCGGACACCGAAGGAGTCAGGTTGATGACCCGGGCCGGGAAAAACTCCCGCTTGATCGCGGCCACGAAATCCCCAAGCCGGACGAGGGCCTTTTTCCAGTCCGTTTCCACGGCATGCAAAAGCCCCCCCCCGGGCAGGGGAAAAATCTGCCCCACATGGCGCAACAGCCCCGCAGCGCCGGAAAAGTTCTCCAGGCAGACAAGCCCCGTCCGGTCGCCCGACGCGGCAAGTTCCGCGAATACCGGCTGGCATTGCAGCAGATCGCCGAATCGCGTCAGGTTGATGACCAGGGTGTTCATGACGCCAGGAAACTAGCAGGAACCATGCCTATGCCCACAGGCAAGCCCGCTGCCTGTGCAGCGCATACTGTGCATCCATGTGCAGGGATGTGCTACCATGCACATCCCCCCTGGTTGTCCCCGTATCCCGATCATGGTAGTCCACAGGCAGGCATGGCGACATCGGCCGTAGCGCATTTTGAAACGTCGTCTGCATGTTCAGGGCCTCCGTGAAGAAGAACACCGTCCCCTTTCACCCGGACGCGCGGGATCACCCGGCCGCATGGCCGGACGTCTGCACCGTGTTCCGGGAGAAGCGCCCATGAAGCTGCCGTACCGCGATAGGGAATCCCGTCTGGCCGAGCTGTTGCGGCATGTGCCGCAAACGCATCATGCCGCCGTGCTGCGCGGGATCGAGACGCTTTGCACCGAGCAGGCGGCCGGGCTTGCCCATGACCGGCGCGTCCTCGAGGACGAGGCCGCCCTTTTGCGGACCAAGGTGGCCAAACTTGCCGAGACCAGGCGGCGGCTTCTCGAACACAACCGCCGCGACGCCGCCAGCTTCCGGAAATTCCGCCAGGCCATCAAGCACTCCCGGACCATGCACAGCCTGGAGCACCTTCCCGCCCTGCTGCCCCAACTCAAGGAGGCCCTGGGGGTATCCGAGATCGGCCTGGTGCTATCCAGCGAGGATTTCGCGGAATTTCTGCCCGACCCCTTTCCCTGTGGCCGGGCCGTCCCCGCCGCCACCCTGGAACATGAGATTTGCCGCCTGTGCCAGGCCACGCCCCCCCGTCCCTTCCTGGGCCTGACCCGGCGCATGCCCCGGCTGGAGTTTTTCCTGCCCCGGGAAACCGCTGCCGCAAACGCCCTGCTGGACGGCTCCTGCTTCGTCTGCGGCCTGAAAGACAAATTCCGCCGCGACCGGCTGGCGGGAGCGGTGGCCTTCTTCGACCCCGCCCCGGGACGCTATACCCCGGACAAGGCCACGGATTACCTGGAACACTTCTGCGAGATACTGGCGGCGGACCTCATCAATGTCCGCGATCATGAAAAACTGGACCGGGAGAAGGTCATCGATGAGTTGACCGGAGCGCCCAACCGGGCGTACCTAACCCGCCACGCCCCACGGATGCTTGAATTTTCCGGGCGCAAAGGCTTTCCGGTGTGCGCGCTTTTCATCGACCTGGACAAGTTCAAGTCGATCAACGACACCCTGGGCCATGCGGCCGGCGACCGGGTGCTTATGGCCGTTGCCGCGCGCTTGAAGGAATCCATGCGCCGCTACGACATCTTCGCCCGCCTGGGCGGCGACGAATTCGTGGCCATCTTGCCGGACACCGACATGGCCGAGGCCGCAGACATGGCCGCACGCATCGCCCGGGCCGTTGCCGACCTCGATGTGGCCCGCGCCGCCGGACTGGACACCCGCCTTGGCCTGTCCGCCTCGGTGGGACTGGCCCGCCTGGAGCCCGGCGACGACCTCGACACCCTCATCCGCCGGGCCGACGCGGACATGTACGCGGTCAAACGGGGAGACACCTCGCCCGATTCCCCGGCCTGAACCGCCACCCGGCGCATTGCGCCCGCACGATCAAAAAACAAGCCAATGGAGGAATGCATGTCGCTCTTTACCAAGGAAGAGGCCCTGTACTACCACTCGAGCTTTCCCAAAGGAAAGGTCGAGGTCGTGCCCGTCAAGCCCTGTCGCACCCAGAAACACCTGTCCATGGCCTACACCCCGGGTGTCGCCGAGTCCTGCCGGGCCATCCACGCCGACCCGGACAAGGTTTACGACTACACCAACAAGGGCAACCTGGTGGCCGTGGTCTCCAACGGCACCGCCGTCCTGGGCCTGGGCAACATCGGCCCCAAGGCCGGGAAACCGGTCATGGAAGGCAAGGGCGTGCTGTTCAAGATCTTTGCCGACGTGGACGTCTACGATTTGAACATCAACCAGCCCGACCCCGACAAGATCATCGAATTCGTCAAGATGCTCGAACCCACCTTCGGCGGCATCAACCTCGAAGACATCAAGGCCCCGGAATGCTTCTACATCGAGCAGCGCCTCATCGAGGAAATGGACATCCCGGTCTTCCATGACGACCAGCACGGCACGGCCATCATCTCCGGCGCCGGCATCCTGAACGCCATGGAGATCTCCGGGAAACGCATCGAGGACGTCAAAGTCGTGGTCTCCGGAGCCGGGGCCGCAGCCATCGCCTGCTGCAAATTCTACGAGACCCTGGGCGTCACCCGGTCCAACATCTTCATGTACGACTCCAAGGGCCTCATCCACGCCGGCCGCCCGGACCTGCACGAGTCCAAGCGCTACTTCGCCCAGAAAAAAGACATCGGCTCCATGGCCGAGGCCTTCAAGGGCGCCGACGTCTTCCTCGGCCTGTCCGCCAAGGGCCTCGTCTCCAAGGACATGGTCGCATCCATGGGCAAATTCCCCATCCTCTTCGCCATGGCCAACCCCGATCCGGAAATCCCCTACCACGACGCCAAAGAGGCCCGGCCCGACTGCATCATGGGCACCGGCCGCTCGGATTTCCCCAACCAGGTCAACAACGTCTCCGGCTTCCCCTTCATCTTCCGGGGAGCCCTGGACGTGCGCGCCAAAAAGATCAACGAAGCCATGAAGATGGCCGCCGCCAAGGCCCTGGCCGCCCTGGCCAAGGAACCCATTCCCAGCGACATCCTCGATGCCTACGGCGTCAAGGAACTCTCCTTCGGCATGGACTACGTCATCCCCAAGGCCCTCGACCACCGCATGCTGGAATGGGAAGCCCCGGCCGTGGCCCAGGCCGCCATGGACTCCGGCGTCGCCCGGGCCACGGTGGATATCCCCCAGTACAAAAAAGACCTGCGCGCCCGCCTCGACGCCTCGCGCAAGCGCATCGAAGCCTTCGCCGGATCGTACGGACTGGAGCTCTAGAAATCGGGGCTGCCGCCCCGAACCCTTTGCCGGGGCTGCCGCCCCGAACCCCGCCCGGGGGGACCATGGTCCCCCCGGACCCCCCATCCCCCCGTCCTCGCGGCGCTTCGCGCCGTGAGGACGGGGATGAAGGGTGGCCGGGAGGAACATCATGGCGAAAACATGCGTACCCGCCGCAAAGGGATTCCAAAGGGCGAAGCCCTTTGGCCGCCGGAGGCATTCCTTCACCCACATGCGGGACATAGGGGCGGTCCTGGCCGCCTTTTTTTGCGTCCTGGCCGGAGCCATGCCCGGCATGGCCGGACGGACTGGCGATGTGGCCGCCCTGTGCGCGGCCATGAGCCTGGAAGAAAAAACCGGCCAGCTTTTGACGGTCTATTTCGAGGGACCGGAGGTTTCGGAAGATCTCAAGCGGATGATCGCCGACTATCACATCGGCGGCGTGATTTACTACAGCATTTCCGGGAACGTGGAACACCCGGCCCAGGTGGCGGCGCTTTCGCGGGACATTCAAAGGGAAGCGGCGAAAACGCGGCATGGCGTGGGACTCTTCGTGTCCGTGGACCAGGAGGGCGGCCCCGTGGCCCGGCTGCGGCGGGGAGTGACCCTTTTTCCCTCGAACATGGCCGTGGGTGCCACGGGAGAACCGCGTTTCGCGGAAAAAATGGCCCGCATCATGGCCCGGGAGCTGTCGGCCCTGGGCATCAACGTCAATTTCGCCCCCGTGGCCGACGTCAACGTCAATCCGAAAAATCCCATCATCGGCATCCGCTCCTTCGGCCAGGATCCCGGCAAGGTGGCGGCCTTCACCGCCGCCGCCGTGCGCGGCTACGAAAAAGGCCGGATGCTGTGCACCCCCAAGCATTTCCCCGGCCACGGCGACACGGCCGTGGACTCCCACCTGGGGCTGCCCGTGGTCACCCACGACGCGGCGGCCTTTTTCCGCACGGATATTCCGCCGTTCCAGGCGGCGATTACGGCCGGAACCCGGGCCGTCATGACCGCCCATGTGGAACTGCCGGCCGTGGACCCGTCCATGACCCCCTCCACCCTGTCCCACACGGTGCTCGTCGGGCTTTTACGGGAAAAACTCGGCTTTCACGGGCTCATCTTCACCGACTCCCTGGGCATGGGGGCCATGGCCCAGACCGTGGGCACCGTGGAGGCGGCGGCTAGGGCCCTGGCCGCCGGGGCCGACGTGCTCCTTTTCGGGGCCGACAAGGGACACAACCCGGACCAGCAGCGTCAGGCCTTCGACCGCATCGTGGCCGCCGTGCGCTCGGGCGAGATCCCCATGGCCCGCCTGGACGAGGCCGTGGGCCGCATCCTCTCGGAGAAAAAACGGCTGGGGATTCTGGCTGCCGGGGCCATCCCGGCCCCGGAGACCGACCCGGACAAACTCGCCGAGAAACTGGCCACCCCCGCCCATCTCACGGAGGCGGACAACATCGCCCGGCGCAGCCTGACCCTTTTGCGCGATGGCAAGCGCCTGCTGCCCCTGAAAAAAAGCGGCCCCATCCTGATCGTCCGTCCCCGGCGCGGCGCGCCCGACGTGGACGGCCCGGCCGAGGCCGCGCTCGCCGCTTGGCCAAAAGCCAGGTTCGCGCCCGTCTCCTTCGATCCCTCGGCGGCCGAGACGGCGGACGTCCTGGCCCTGGCGCGGGATGCCCGGGCCGTGGTCCTGCTCGTCTCCGGCGCGGCCACAAAGCCGGGGCAGGTCACCCTCGCCCGGGAGCTTTCGGCCGCGCACCCCGGCACGGTGGTGCTGGTGGCCTCGGGCGCTCCCTACGACGCGGCTCTTTTTCCCGACGCCCCCTGCGTCGTGGCCACCTACGGCGATGTGCCCGCCTCCCTGGCCGCCCTGGGCCTGGCCCTTTTCGGCGACATCCCCTTTCGTGGCGTCTGCCCGGTCGATATCGGCCAGGCGCCGTCTTCCCCGCCTAACATTCCGTAACCGTCCGTCTCCTCCAGGTTTCCGGCCTCTCTTCACCTTTCCGTCATGAAAACGCGAGAGAAACGGTCGGATTTTCCCCACGCAGAAATGCTACGGCCCCGTCACGTGCAACAGGCGCTATTTCTTGGCACTGCAAAAATGCCGCGTGTGTCCGGTTGTGTCCGGCATGGGAATGGGCTATCTTCTTCATGCCGCAAAAATCATAAGAGACCCACGAGGAGACGTTCATGGACCAATCATCACCCGCCTCTTCTCCGTCCGTGAAATCGAGTGTTGTGGGGGCCGTGCTGTGCGCCCTCATTGTTGTCTCGTTTTATTTCGCCAATCTCTGGATAATGATCGTCTGCCTTGTAGTCGGTGCGGCCTGCGCCACATGGCTGGCCATGACCGTTTCCGGTTCCCAAGGCCTGCTTATGGCCGGTCTTTCCAAAGTCAATGAACGCAAGCGCGACTTCCTGTTCGACGAAGTGCAGGCCTGGAAAGGGCACGGCCCCCTGGCCGATCTTGTTTCCGAGGTGGTGGCCTTCAACATGCATCGCCGCGAGTTCTACCGGGGGGCGGTCCAGGCCGTGGGCACCCCGTTCCTCATGTGCGACGAAAAAGGGATCGTGACCCATGTCAGCGAATCCATGGCCGCCCTGCTCAAAAAGCCGGCCAAGGACATCGCGGGCCAGACCGTCGGCCGGGCCATGTACGGCAAGGACGGGGCCTCGGTCACCGAGGAGGTCATGCGCGGCAAGGGCAAACTTGCCGAGGAAAAACGCCTGACCCTGTGGGACGGACGCAGTCTGGACATTTTTTTCTATGTCGACTGCATCAGGAATTCCAAGGGCGATGTTCTCGGCGCGGTCCTGTCCCTGACGGACATGACCCTGGCCAATGAGCAGCGCCGCCAGATCGACGAGGCCCGGGAGGAGATGCTGACGCTCGGCCGCCAGATCAACGAACTGGCCCAGCGGGTGGCCTCGGCCTCGGAGGAGTTGTCCGCCTCGGCCGACGAGCAGGCCCGGGGGGCGCAGCAGCAGAAGGGACAGGCCGACACCGTGGCCACGGCCATGGAGGAGATGACGGCCACGGTCATGGAGGTGGCCCAAAACGCCTCCAAGACCGCCGAGGCGGCCGACCATGCCAACAATGCCGCCGGGGAAGGCTCCGGCCGGGTACGCGAGGCCGTGACCGGCATCAATGAGGTGGCCCAGTCCGCCAGCAGGCTGGGGCAGGTGCTGACCGACCTCGATTCCCAGGCCGCCGAGATCGGGCGCATCATCGGGGTCATCAACGACATTGCCGACCAGACCAACCTGCTGGCGCTGAACGCCGCCATCGAGGCCGCCCGGGCTGGCGAGGCCGGACGCGGATTTGCCGTGGTGGCCGACGAGGTCCGAAAGCTGGCGGAAAAAACCATGACCGCCACCAAGGAAGTCGAGCAATCCATCGGCCGCATCCAGGACGGATCGCGCCAGGCCGTGTCCTCCATGCGCGACACCGAGCGCCAGGTGGCCACCGGCACCGAGGCCACGAACAAGGCGGGAACCTCCCTGGAGCAGATCATCCAGAGCATCCAGGACATGTCCGGACAGGTGGCCCAGATCGCCACGGCCGCCGAGGAGCAGTCCGCCGCCGCCGAGGAGATCAACCGCAGCATCGAGGAAATCGCCGTGGTGGCCGCCGAGGCCGAGGAGGGCGCCACCCAGACGGCCCAGGCCACCCGGGAACTGGCGGTCCTGTCCCAGGAGCTGTTGACCCTGTCCCTGGCCTTTTCCGGCGAGACCGCCGACAGAACCAAGCTGCGGGCCTCAAAAGGCGACATGAAGGGCATCCTGCCCAAGCTCATGCAGGAGTTCATCCGCCAGAACTTCGATCGCAAGGTCTTCGACCGCATGCAGCAGGAGATGGGCAAGCCCACGTTTTTGCCCACGGACAGCTATCCCGACCAGGTGCTCTCCCAGATGGCCGACCTGATCTCCGGCATGACCGGCCAGAGCCAGCGGGACATCTTCCTGAAACTCGGCCGGTTCACCGTGCCCCAGTTCCACCGCATGTACCGCCGTTTCTTCAAGGCCAAGACCCTCAGGGAATTCTACCTGACCATGAACGACACCCATGCCCGGCTGACCAAGGAATTCCCGGGCATCCGCCCGCCCCGCTTCACCTATGAGGACAAGGGCGGCACCCTGATCATGACCTACCACTCCACGCGGGGCTACCCGCACTATTTCGAAGGCATTTTAAACGGCGCGGCCGAATTCTTCAAAGAACGGGTGAAGATCACCGTCACCCCGGTCAACGCCGAGACATCACGGGCCGAGATCGTCTTCCAGGCCGGTTCCGCCAAACCCAGGGCCCTGACCTGATCTGACCGGGCAAGTTTTTTGAAAACCCTTTCGGGCCGCCATCCTCCCTCGGGACATGGCGGCCCTCTCGTTTTGACGGCCGCCCCGGCCCTGGTTATCATATCTTTTTAGTCTGATTTATTCCACATTGGCCGGAGGCCCCGGACGGGGTATGGTTCCCGCCGGCGCACCCGCGCCATGAGGAGTGGCAGGAAAACCGCATGTCACACGCCGTCATCGAGGCCGTTTCGGCCATGGCCGCCGCGTCCCTGGACGTTTTCGTGGAATCGGCCCCGTACATGCTTTTGGGCATGGCCGTGGCCGGGCTTTTGCGGGCCTTTGTGCCCGAGGGATTCATCTTTTCCAAGCTGGGCGGGCGCGGCCCGGGAAGTGTGGCCTGGGCCTCGCTTCTGGGCGCGCCGCTTCCGCTGTGCAGTTGCGGGGTGATCCCGGCGGCGGCGGAGATACGGCGGCGCGGCGCGGGCAAGGGGGCCACGGCCGCCTTTCTCGTCTCCACCCCGGAAACGGGCGTGGATTCCGTGGCCGTGACCTATGCCCTCCTGGGACCGGCCATGGCCGTCATCCGCCCCCTGGCCGCCGTGGTCACGGCCACCCTGGCCGGACTTTTCGTCAACGCCCTGGACCGCGACCGGCCGCCCGGCGCACACTCGGGCGCACACTCGGGCGCACTCTCCGGCGCACTCTCCGGCGCGCCGCGCTCCGGGAGCGCCCTGCACGCCCCGGTGGACTTCGCGGCCGGGATGTCCATGCCCCATGCCGACGCCCATGCCTGCACGGACGGGTGGGCCTGCGGCACCGGGCCATCCCGGCAGACCCCGCCCCTGGCCCGACTCATGGCCGGTATCCGCTACGCCTTCGGGGATCTGTTGCCGGACATCGGCGGCTGGTTCGTGCTGGGCGTGGCGCTTTCCGGAGTCATCAGCGTCCTTGTGCCGCCGGATTTCATCCAGGCCCGGCTGGGTTCCGGCATCCTGCCCATGCTGGCGGTCCTGGCCGTGGCCGTGCCCCTGTACGTCTGCGCCACGGCCTCCACGCCCATCGCGGCGGCGCTTCTGGTCAAGGGCCTGTCGCCGGGCGCGGCCCTGGTCTTTCTGCTGGCCGGACCGGCCACCAACGCCGCCACCCTGGCCGTGGCCGTCAAAATCCTGGGCAAACGCGGCGCGGCCTGCTACCTGGCGGCCATCATCGTCTGCTCCCTGGCCGCCGGTCTGTGCCTGGACGCCTTTTTCCCGGGCGTGGCCGCGAACACCGCCGTCTTTTTGGCCACATCCGGCGAGGATGCGCCCGGCGTCGCCTCATACCTGGCGGCAGGCATCCTGGCCGCCTGTCTGCTGTGGCCGCTTTTCGCCAGACGGCGTGGCCGTTGCGATTGCCAATGCAGCGGGCACGGAGGATAGCGCCGATGCCCATGCCCCATTCCCAGACCTCGCCCGGCACCATGCCGCCCGCCCCCGGCCGTTTTTCCCCGGGGCACGCCCTGGCGGCCATGGACCCCCGGGTGAAGCTGGCGACGGCCCTTGTGCTGGGGCCGATCATCTGGCGGCTTGGTCCCGGGGCGACCGCCCTCTCCATCCTGGCCCTGGGCCTGGCGGCCTTTTTCACGGTTCCCGGATCGAGCTTCGGCCCGGCCGCCCTGCGCGGCAACGCCCTGTTCGTCCTGGTCTGGGTCGCGGCCAAGGCCCTGTTCGACATCTGGGGCGGCATCGCCCCGGCCACGGCCCTGGCCGAAAGCGCGGTCTTCGGGGCCAGGCTCCTGTGCCTGATCTGCCTGGGGCTGATCCTGGCTGCCTCCACCTCGCCCCGCCAGATGGGCGCGGCCCTGTCCTACGCCCTGACCCCGGTGCTCGGCCGCCGGGCCTGGAAGGCCGCCCTGGCCCTGGCCCTGCTGGTCCACAACCTTCCCCTGGCCTGGACCGCCGGCGCGGCCATCCGCCGCACCATGCGCCTGCGCTGCCCCGACCTGCCCTTTTCCCGCAAACCCGGCCTGTTCGCCACGGCCCTGCTGCGGGCCGTGAGCCTGACGGCCTACGACCGGACCATGGCCGTGGCCGCCCGCAACCTGGACCGGCCCGAGGCCTGGAGGCCCGTGTTCGCCCATCCCTGGCGCGGCGCGCACCCCTGTGCCCTGGTCCTGGCTCTGGCTGCGGCCGGACTGCTCTGGGCGTGAAGCCGTCACCGAAATATCATCAGGACATCTGTTGACATTGATTCCTATTTTCAATAATCACTGCCCATGCCGCGCCACACCCGCACCCCAAACCAGGAAACCCCGCCCATGATGCCCGTCCCCTGTACGTGCTGACCGGACCCGTTCCGGAAATCCATGCCGCCTCACGAGCGGCCGTGCCACAGGAGGGCAACATGCTGAAAAACGAAAATCTGTGCGTTTCGAACGTGACCAGGACCGTGGATCGCGACGGCGGGGTCGAGGTGTATCTCAACGGCCGCAAGGCCACCCGAGTGGCCCTGCATGAGGCGTCCTTCAACGCCGAGGCCGTGCGCCTGATCGGGGGCGGAATCCTTACCCTGTCGCGGGAGTTCGGGTTGCCGGTACCGATCATCAAGAAGGCCATGGCCGGAAACCTGTTCATCGTCCCGCCCAGCGAATCGCTGTATTTCCTGTTCCAGATCGAGGAACTGGAGGCGGACATGCACGTGGAGATTCCGCCCATGTATTGGCGCTTCGCCGCGCCCGTGGGCATGGTGGCGGAGTTGGCCAGATGCGCCTAGGACGAGAGGGAGTTGGGGTGTAGGGAGGCCTCCGGCGGCCCAAGGGGGTGTTCCCCCCTTGGGAATCCCCAAACGGGAAGGATGCCCCTCTCTCCCGCGTTCGGGCATGCCGCCCGGGCCGGGCGACGGGTTTGCGCGCGGCGCAGGCGGCAGCGCGAAGCGTTGCTGGCGACAAGCCGCGTCGCCAACCCCGAGCCCGCCCCCATCAGCGCATCTTCTGGTAGGCCGCCAGAAGCCCCGTGGTCGACGCGTCATGTGCCGCAGAGGGCGCCGTCCCGCGCAGCTCCTTCTCGATGACCCCGGCCAGCTTCTTGCCCAGCTCCACGCCCATCTGGTCGAAGGAATTGATGTCCCACACGGCCCCCTGGACGAAAATCTTGTGCTCGTACAGGGCGATGAGGCTCCCCAGGGTCTTGGGGGTCAGCTTCCGGTACAGGATTGTGGTGGTGGGCCGGTTGCCGGGAAAGGTCTTGGACCGGGCCAGGAGCGTCAGCCGGTCGCCGGAGATCCCTGCGGCCGCCAGTTCCGCCCGGGCCTCGTCCTCGGTCTTGCCGCGCATGAGCGCCTCGGTCTGGGCGAAGCAGTTGGCGGCCAGAAGCAGATGATGATCGCCCAGGGGGTTCAGGGGATTGGCGGCCACCAGGAAGTCGCCGGACACCAGCCGGGTGCCCTGGTGGATGAGCTGATAGAAGGCGTGCTGGCCGTTGGTGCCGGGCTCGCCCCAGATGATGGGGCCGGTCTCGTAGTCCACCCATTGGCCGGACACGGTCACCCGCTTGCCGTTGGACTCCATGTCGCCCTGCTGCAAAAAGGCCGGGAACCGGGCCAGGTACTGGTCGTAGGGCAGAACGGCGTGGGAGGCGGCCCCCAGAAACTCGCCGTTCCAGACGCCCACCAGGCCCATGATGGCCGGAATGTTGTCCGCGAAGGGGGTGGTCCGGAAATGCTCGTCCACCTCGAAGGCCCCGGCAAGAAGCTCCTCGAAGCGGTCCATGCCCACGGCAAGCGCGATGGACAGCCCGATGGCCGACCACAGGGAATAACGGCCGCCCACCCAGTCCCAGAATTCGAACATGTTGTCCGGGTCGATGCCGAAATCGGCCACGCCCTGGCGGTTGGTGGAGATGGCCACGAAATGCCGGGCCACGGCGTCCTCGCTTCCCAGGCGCGCGACCAGCCAGTCCCGGGCCGAATGGGCGTTGGCCATGGTTTCCTGGGTGGTGAAGGTCTTGGAGGCCACCAGAAAAAGGGTGGTCTCGGGGTCCAGGCGGCGCACGGTCTCGGTCAGGTGGGTGCCGTCCACGTTGGACACGAAATGCAGGCGCGGCGCATCGGACGCATAGTGGGCCAGGGCCTCCACCACCATGCGCGGCCCCAGGTCCGAGCCGCCGATGCCGATATTCACCGCATCGGTGATGGTCTTGCCCGTAAACCCTTTCCAGTCGCCGCCGCGCACCCGTTGGCTGAACCCGCGCATCTTCTCCAGCACCCGGTTGACCTCGGGCATGACGTCCGCGCCGTCCACAGAGATGGGCCGGTTGGCGCGATTGCGCAGGGCCACGTGCAACACGGCCCGGTCCTCGGTGACGTTGATCTTCTCCCCGCCGAACATGGCCGCGATCTTGCGGTCCAGGCCGCACTGGTTGGCCAGGGAGGCCAAGTGGCCGAAGGTGGTGGCCGTGATGCGGTTTTTCGAGAAATCAACCAGGATGTCCTGGCCCAGGCGGCGGGAAAAGGTGACGAAACGGCCGGGATCAGCGGCGAACAGGTCGCGCAGGCGCACATCGCGCATGTCCCCGGCATGGGCGCGCAGGGCCATCCAGGCGGGCAGTTCCGTGGGTCTCATGGGCGTGGTATCCTTCCTGGGCCGATTCGGCCAATTACGGGGTTACGGGGTTGCAAAGGTGCGGAGCCGACGCCGGGCATTGCCGCCAGCCCGTTCTCCACCCTCACCCGGCGGACGCAAAAAAACGAAACCTCCACTGGTATGGGTGACGCCACCTTATCCTCCAAGCCGCCAGAAGGAAACGTTTTTTGAGGATGAACGCAGAACCTCCACATGCTCTCCGCAGTATCGCCTTATGTCTTGCAATACATAGCATGTCCGTCACATACGGCGACAGATTGACCGGACTCCATTGTTTTGAAATGATGGGCCGTATGATCTGGCGACTGTCGCCTGCAAGGCCCCACAGCCTCCGTGAAGGAGAGACACCACCATCATGAAAGTCCACCGCGCCGCCAGGATGGAACGCTGCATCGGATGCCACGCCTGCTCCCTTGCCTGCGCCAGACTGGTCCACAAAACGATTTCCTGGAACGCCTCGGGCATCCGCATCAAATCCTCCGGCGGAGTGACCAGTGGCTATCAGGCCGTGCTCTGCCTGGCCTGCGACCCGCCGCCCTGTGCGGCGGCCTGTCCCACCGGGGCCATGACCCCGCGCAAGTCCGGCGGCGGGGTCTTGCATAAACGATCCATCTGCATCCGGTGCGGCAAGTGTGCGGAGGCCTGTCCCGTGGGGGCCATCGCCCTGGACGACCAGCGAGCCCCCCATGTGTGCATCCACTGCGGCCGGTGCATCGAATTCTGCCCCCACGGCTGCCTCGAACTCTTCGACGCCGAAGAAAAACACTCCCTTTGCCAGGAGGCCTGCCATGTCCCCCCAGTCGCCGGATAGATTCGACCGCACGGCCGCCTTCCGTGTGCTGGTGGTGGACCTCGCGGCCCGGCGCGGGGACGTGGTGATCCTGGACGGCCGCAACGAGGCCGTGGGCGGCAGCGGCCTGGCCGCCCTGCTGTACCAAAAATACGGCCTGCCCGGCGAACCGGCCTTTCACCCCGGACAGCCGCTCATTTTCGCCATCGGGCCCCTCACGGGATATTTCCCGCTCATGAGCAAGACCGTGTGCGGCTTCAAGTCGCCGTATGTGGAAAACTACGCCGAGTCCCACGCCGGGGGGCGCTCGGCCCTGTCCCTGCGCTTCGCCGGATACGACGCCCTGGTGATCACCGGACGGGCGGCCGCACCGGCGGCCGTGGTGGTGGGGTCGCGCACGCTCCAGGTGGTGGACGTGCATTACCTGTGGGGCGCGGACATCTTCACCGCGGGCAAGCTGTTGCGCAAGATCGTGCCCGGCAACTCCGGCCATCGCAGCATTTTCCGCATCGGCCCGGCGGGCGAGAACCTCCAGTCCTTCGCCTGCATCAACGTGGACACCTACCGCCACTTCGGCCGCCTGGGCGCGGGCGCGGTCATGGGGGCCAAGAACCTCAAGGGCGTCGTCATCCACGGCGACTCCGACCTGCCCCTGCCCGAAAACAAGAACTATACCAAGCTGTTCGCGGACATCCACGCCAAGGTCACGGCCACGGACATGATGGAGAAGTACCACAACCTGGGCACGCCGGTGAACGTGCTGCCCTTAAACGAGCTCAAGTCCCTGCCCTGGCGCAACCTTCAGGCCACGGCCGACCCGGACGCGGGCAAGATCTCGGGCGAGGAGTTCGCGGACAAGCTGCTCATGAGCAACGCCGCCTGTTCCGGCTGTCCCGTGGGCTGCATCCACGTGGGCATGCTGCGCGAGATGTTTTCGGACAAGCACCGGTTCTACATCCGGCAGGTGCCCTACGACCACGAACCCAACTTCGCCTGCGGCTCCATGCTCGGTGTCACGGACCCCAGGGAGATTCTGGCCCTGATCGACGCCGCCGACCGGCAGGGCCTGGACGCCATCTCGGCCGGGGTGGCCCTGGCCTGGGCCACGGAGGCCATGCAAAAAGGGCTGGTGACCCCGGAGACGGCCCTGACCTCCCTGGCCTTCGGCGAGCCCGAGGGCTACAAGGCCGCCCTGTATCACCTGGGACACAAGACCAACGACTTCTACGCCGCCCTGGGACGCGGCGCGGGATATGCCGCCGCGCAGTACGGCGGCGGCGACTTCGCCTGCGTGCTGGGGCAGGAGATGGCCGGCTACGCCACAGGCGAGACCTACTTCGTGTCCCAGACCATCGGCTTCCGGCATTCCCACCTGGATACCGGGGCCTATTCCTACGACCAGAAGAACAAGGACCAGGACATCGAGGCCACCCTGAAATTCCTGCTCGACGACGAGCGGGAGCGGGTCATGCTCACCAATCTGGTGTCCTGCCTGTTCGCGCGCGGGGTCTACAAGCCCGGGCTCATCGCCGAGGCCCTGGACTGCCTGGGGTTTTCCGGCCTGGCCGCACGTCTGGACGAGACCTCGGAGACGATGCGCAACCTGCGATGGAGGCTCAAAATCCAGACCGGCTTCGATCCGGCCCAAACGCGCATCCCCAAGCGGTTTTCCGAAATCGTCACCTGGAAGGGGGCCGTGGATGCCGGGTATATGGAGCGGCTGCGCATGGCCTATGCCCACAAGATCGCCGCCCTGGCCGCAGAGGAAACCCCGGCCGCCGCGTCCTAGACGCCCCCGGCCCGGTCTGGAAAGCATGCCGCAGGGGTGACGGCGCTCCCGCACCCCGGACATCCGTCCGGGGCCTCTGGACGTGCGCCGAAAAAACCGGCCATTTGACAACCGTCCCCTCGCCGGTACAATGTGCCCGCTCCCGCCGGAAACGGCGGAAATCCCCAGAAAAGAGGTTGCCGCATGGCCGTCACCGAGCCCAACAAGATCATTTATTCCATGCTGCGGGTCAGCAAGTTCCACGACAAAAAGCCCATTTTAAAAGACATCTCCCTGTCCTATTTCTACGGCGCGAAAATCGGCGTCCTGGGCCTCAACGGCTCGGGCAAAAGCTCGCTGTTAAAAATCCTGGCCGGGGTGGACAAGGACTTCCAGGGCGAGACCCACGTCTCCCCCGGGTTCACCATCGGCTTCCTGGAGCAGGAACCCCTGGTGGACTCGGCCAAGACCGTGCGCCAGGTGGTGGAGGAAGGCGCGGCCGAGACCGTGGCCCTTCTCAAGGAATTCGAGGAGATCAACGCCGCCTTCGCCGAGCCCATGGACGACGAGGCCATGGACAAGCTCATCACCCGCCAGGGCGAGGTGCAGGAGAAGCTCGACGCCCTGGATGCCTGGGACCTGGACAGCAAGCTGGACATGGCCATGGACGCCCTGCGCTGCCCGCCGCCGGACACCCCCGTGTCCCAAATTTCAGGCGGCGAACGCCGCCGGGTGGCCCTATGCCGCCTGCTTTTGCAGCAGCCGGACATCCTGCTCCTGGACGAGCCCACCAACCACCTGGACGCCGAGTCCGTGGCCTGGATGGAGCATCATCTCCAGAGCTATCCGGGCACGGTCATCGCCGTGACCCACGACCGCTATTTCCTGGACAACGTGGCCGGTTGGATTCTTGAGCTGGACCGGGGCCGGGGCATCCCCTGGAAGGGCAACTATTCCTCGTGGCTGGAGCAGAAGGAACAGCGCCTCAAGCAGGAGGAGAAGGCCGAGAGCGAGCGCCAGAAAACCCTGGCCCGGGAGCTGGAGTGGATCCGCATGTCCCCCAAGGGCCGCCACGCCAAGGGCAAGGCCCGCATCAACGCCTACGAGTCCCTTCTGGGCCAGGAAGGCGAAAAACGCTCCAAGGATCTGGAAATCTACATCCCGCCAGGACCGCGCCTGGGCAAAAACGTCATCGAGGCCACGGGCGTAAGCAAGGCCTACGAGGATGTGCTTTTGGTCGAGGACATGACCTTTACCGTGCCGCGCGGGGCCATCGTGGGCATCATCGGTCCCAACGGCGCGGGCAAGACCACGCTTTTTAAGATGATCACCGGCGAGGTCGCCCCGGACGCCGGGGAGTTCAAGGTGGGCGAGAGCGTGGCCCTGGCCCATGTGGACCAGAACCGGGCGGCGCTTGATCCGGCCAAGACCGTGTTCGAGGTGGTCAGCGAGGGCTACGACACCATCCGCCTCGGCAACCGGGACGTGAATTCCCGGGCCTACCTGGCCCGGTTCAACTTCACCGGCCAGGACCAGCAAAAAAAGGTCGAACTGCTCTCGGGCGGCGAGAAAAACCGGCTCAACCTGGCGCTGCTTTTAAAGTCCGGGGCCAACGTGCTGCTTCTGGACGAACCCACCAACGACCTGGACGTGAACACCCTGCGGGCCCTGGAAGACGCCTTGGAGAGTTTTGCCGGGTCGGCCATGGTCATCAGCCACGACCGCTGGTTCCTGGACCGCATCGCCACGCACATCCTGGCCTTCGAGGGCGACAGCAAGGTGGTGTTTTTTGAGGGCGACTATTCGGAATATGCCGCAGACAGAAAGGCCCGGCTCGGCTCCGACGCCGACGTGCCGCACCGCATCAAGTACCGCAAGTTCGCCCGGGGCTAGCGCCTTCCCCAGACATCTTCACCGGGCCGCCGCCGCACTGCCGGGGGCGGCCCGTTTTTTTTCGCGGCTGTCCGGAGATTCGGAGGGCTAGGGCGTCGTGTCCGGCGCGCTGGCCCGGCCTGCGGCCAGAAACCCGTTCACCATCCCGGCCAGCATGTCCGGGAACTGGTTCATCATCCAGTGGCCGCCCTGTCCCACCACCGTCAGGGCCACGGCCGCGTCGCCCCGCGCCGAAAGCCGCTCGTACACGGCCCGGGAGGCCTCGGGCGGGCACACCCAGTCCGCTCCCCCGGCCAGAAGAAGCGCCGGGGCGGCAAGCCCGTGAAGCCGTCCCATGGCCCCCGGCCAGCGGCGCATGGCGGCCTCCTGCCCCCGGACGACCGCCATGTCCGGCGGCCGGGGCCTGGGGACCACCCTGTCCCACACCCCGGGATGGGCGGCCAGCCAGCCGGCCGGGAACATGGCCGCGCGCATCTCCTCGCCGCCCATGGTCCCCATGCGGTCAAGCGCCGGGAGAAGCGGTCCCATGTCCGCCACGCTGGACACAAGCGCCAGCGAACAGACCGCATCCGGCCGGGCCAGGGCCAGTTCCAGGGCGATCATGCCGCCCATGGACCAGCCGAGCACGTCGGCCCGTCCGAGGCCCAGGGCATCCAGGACGGTTGCGGCGTCGCCGGCCATGCGGGCGATGGAGATCTCCGCCCCGGAGGGCAGGGCCGTCGGCCCCATGCCCCGGTTGTCCATGAGGATCACCGTGTGCCCGGCGGCGAGTCCCCGGACGAACTCCTGATCCCACATCCCGCTGGTCATGGCGTAGCCGGTCAGCAGCAAAAGCGGCGGCCCCTGGCCCGTGACGCGTACGTCGAGGAGAGTCCCGTCGGCGGCGGCCACGGTGCGCGGGGCCTCGGCCGTTTCCGCCCAACCGGCGTCCCGGCAGGCAAGCCCGGCCAAAAGCGCCACCGCGAGAACGGTGGCTGCGTAGCGCGTCAGGCGCGCGTAGAGCGGGTTTTCAGTGCGTCCCATGCTCATCCCTTCTCCTGGGCCGTCCCGATCCGGGCCGGTACAATCCCCTCCGGCATCGCCCGGCCCATGTCCGGCGTCCAGCTCTCATCCCCCTCGCGAAGCCCTGCTGCCTGCACAAGGCGAGGTGGCTTTCCCTGGGCATTCGCCCTCAAGCCCTTTCCGCCGCCACCGGGAAACCGCGTAACCGTCCCCGCCTGACCCTCTCCCCATGGTGCCGTTTTGTTCAACGGCAACGGCCTGTTCAATTCCCCAGAGGAACGACCACGGTATTTCCTCCGGATTCATTTTCGAATTTCAATGGCCCCTGGATAGGCTGCGTGAACGGTAAAGATGAAAGAACTTCCAGTTTGTTGACGGCGATACTCTCATTGATATTGGCGCACGTCCCGTCCATGGACATGCTTTTTGCTATTATTGTTTTAATATTTCCTGTCGTTCTGTACACGGCTCCATTGCTGAATATGACATACGGCGCGATCCTGGATCGCATATACAAATCCCCTAAACAATCAACCTGTGAGAAAAAAATCATACCTTTGACCAAAGAAAACATCTCGGTGGTTTCAGGCATGATCGGAATGATGGCATTGAGCGCCGGACAATAAATTTCGATATAATTATTATACCCATCATCATAAAAATTAGATTTGAAATATCCCAAAAATTCGTTCGTTGCACTTCGTATTTTTACGTCTGCAAAGGATATTGAAGAAATGAAAATGGATACAAGAATAACGACTGCGCATGATAACGTCTTCATGTCCCCCTCCTTCCATACATGTTCGTGTCATCCACGCAATGCATCAGAATGAGACGGGCTGACGAATACGAAATCCATGCTCCTCGTTTCGTTACGTGTGGATCGGCATCGAAGAACGTGGCGAGCCAAGAAAAGACGCGTGTCCTCTTGAACCTGACATCCATGCGCGCTCCGGCAATCCCCTCCTCCTTATCCGGCCCGTGCCGCCGCAGGCCGCACCTCGCGGGCGATGCGTTCCGGCAAGGCGTCGTCCTCGGCCTTTTCCAGGTCGTAACGGGACTGGAGGTTGAGCCAGACCTCGGCGGAGGTGCCGAAATACCGGGCCAGCCGCAATGCGGTATCCAGGGAGACGGCCCGCTTCCCCTTGAGCACCTCATGCAGGCGCCCAAGGGGAATGCGCAAATCCATGGCCAGGCGGGATTGGCTCAGCCCCAGAGGCGACATATAGTCTTCGCGAAGCACCTCGCCGGGAAAAATGGGGGGGCCTGTACGCTTTCTCATTGTCTCCCTCCCGCCGCCGGACTATTCCCGGCCCCGGGCCCGCTGCACGGCCACCATACCCTCCAGGCCGAACTTCTTGACCCGGTAGCCCATCTGGCGCGGCGTGATGCCCAGATCCCGGGCCGCCCGGTGCTGGATGCCCCCGGCCCGGCGCAGGGCCTCGATGACCACGGTCTTCTCCATGTTCTCAAGGGACGGCCCGGTCTCAAGCTCCGCCGTCAGCTCCGGCCCGTCGTCGCGCACGCTCCCGGACAGGTACGGCAGGATCAGGTCCGTGCCGATCCGTTCGTCCTCGGCCAGGATCACCAGCCGCTCCACCAGGTTTTCCATCTCGCGCACATTGCCCGGCCAGTCGTAGCGGGTGAGCATGGCCAGGGCCTGGCTGGAAAAGGACAGCTTGCGGGAATACTCCTTGGACACCTTGGTCAGGAAGTGGATCAGAAGGCTCTGGATGTCCTCCTTGCGGTCGCGAAGCGGCGGCACGCGCAGGGGAAAAACATTCAGGCGGTAGTATAGGTCCGGCCGGAAGGCCCCGGATTCGGCCAGGGCCCCCAGATCCTTATTCGTGGCGGCCAGGATGCGCACGTCCACGCGCCGGGTCTTGTTGCTGCCCAGGCGCTCGAACTCCCGGTCCTGGAGCACGCGCAAAAGCTTGGCCTGAAGCCCAAGCGGCAACTCCCCGATCTCGTCGAGAAAGATGGTGCCCTTGTGGGCGTCCTCGAAACGGCCGGGTTTGGTGGAATCCGCCCCGGTAAACGCCCCCTTCTCGTAGCCGAAAAGCTCCGATTCCAGGAGGTTCTCGGGAATGGAGGCACAGTTGACCTTGATGAAGGGAAATCCCTTGCGGTCGGACAGGTCGTGGATGATGCGGCCGATGAGCGTCTTGCCCGTGCCGGATTCGCCCAGAAGCAGCACCGTGGCCCGCGTCGGGGCCACCTTCTCGATCTGGCGCTGCACCTCCTGCATGGACAGGCTCTTGCCCACGATGTACAGCCCGCGCGATTCCTGGGACAACTGGTACTTGAGCGAGACGTTTTCCCGGCGCAGGTTCTCCACCTTGGCCGCCACCTGCTGGTTGATGCTCAGGAACTGGGCGATGAGCGTGGCCACCACCTTCAGAAACGCCACGTCCTCCTCGGAACTGACCTCGTCGCCGAACAGCCGGTCCACGTTGAGCACGCCCATGACCGCGCCGTGCAGGGAAATGGGCACGCCGATAAACGTCACCCGGCCCTTCTCGATCTTGCGCGCCCCGGTCTTGTCCAGAAAAAGCGGCTCGTTGCGGATGTCCGGCACCACATACGGCTTGCCGGTCTGAAAAATCTTCCCGGTCACCCCTTCATCGAGGGCATAGACCCCCCGGGCCTTCTCCTCGGGCGACAGGCCGTGGGAGACGCTGATGACCAGCATGCCCGAGGTCTGGTCCCGCAGGGTGATGGTGGCCCGCTTCATGCTGAGCGTGTCGGAAAGGATGCGCATGACATCGTGCAGGGCCCCTTCCAGGTCCAGGGCCTTGTCGATGATGCCGCTGATGGCCGAAAGCACCGAAAGCTGTAGATTTACTGTCTTGTGAGCCATTGTCTCAACTCGGCGAGCTGTGCCGCCACGGGCTCGGGTCCGGTGCCGCCTCGGGCGCTGCGCCGGGCCACGGCCGTCTCATAGGCCAGGGTGTGAAAAACGTCCGCCTCCATAAGCGGGGACAGTTCCCGCAACTCGGCCAGGGACAAGGCCTCTATGCCCACGCCCCGGGACTCGGCCAGGGCCACGGCCCGGCCGGCCACATGATGCGCCTCGCGAAAGGGCAGCCCCTTGGCGGCCAGGTAATCGGCCAGTTCCGTGGCGTTTAAAAATCCTGCGGATAAAGCCTCGCGCATCCGGTCCGTGCGAAACCCAAGCACCGTAAGCATCCCGGCCATGATGCGAAGCGAGGCCCGCACCGTGTCGTCGGCGTCGAAAAAGGGCTCCTTGTCCTCCTGCATGTCCCGGTTGTAGGCCAGGGGCAGGCCCTTCAAGGTGGTCAGAAGCGACACCAGCGACCCATAGACCCGTCCGGTCTTGCCGCGCATGAGCTCGGCCACGTCGGGGTTTTTTTTCTGGGGCATGATGCTCGAGCCGGTGGCGAAGGCGTCGGGCAGGGTCACGAATCCGAAACGCGGATTGGCCCACATGACGATCTCCTCGCACAGGCGGCTCAAATGCGTCATGATCAGGCTGGCGCAAAAAAGCCCCTCGGCCGCGAAATCGCGATCCGACACGGCGTCCATGCTGTTGGTGAACGCGGTCTCGAAGCCGACCGCCTCGGCCGTAACAAGCGGATCAAGGGGATAGGTCGTCCCGGCCAGGGCCGCCGCGCCAAGCGGCGACACGCGCACCCGCTTCCCGGCGTCGGCCGCGCGCTCGAAGTCGCGGCGAAACATGGCCGCATAGGCCAGAAGATGCTGGGCCAGGCTCACGGGCTGGGCCGGTTGCAGATGGGTGCAGCCCGGCAGCAGCGTCTGCGCATGCTCCGAGGCCCGGTCCGCCAACACCGCAACCAGCCCCTTCAGACACCCGCCCCAATCCGCCAAAGCCTCGGCCGCGTACAACCGGAAATCCAAGGCCACCTGGTCGTTCCTGCTGCGGCCCGTGTGCAGCTTGCCGCCCAGGGGACCGATCAGTTCGGTCAGCCGGGCCTCGATGTTCATGTGGACGTCTTCAAGCTCCACCTTCCACGCGAACGTCCCGGCCTCGATCTCGGCCGCCACGGCGTCCAGCCCGGCAACGATCCCGTCGGCCTCTTCCGCCGTCAGCACCCCCTGCCTGGCCAACATCCGGGCATGGGCCTTGGAACCGGCAATGTCCTGACGCCACAGCCGGCAATCAAACGAAACAGACTCGGTGTACGCCTCGACCAGCGCATCCGTGCCCTGACCAAATCGCCCACCCCACAACTTTGCAGCCATCCTTCCTCCACATGTTCATCGGGGCTGCCGCCCCGCCCCGCGTCGCGTCGCCGTCGAGGCTGCCGCCCCGAACCCCGCCCGGGGGAAATCATTTCCCCCGGACCCCCTGGCATCCGGGCGTCATTCCCCGGCGCAGAGCGCCAGGGAATGACGCCCGGAAATCCAGGTGGTTCGGAGAGAATGCTTGCTCCCGAACGCGGACGCGAAGCGCGCCGAAGTTTTTCGAAGAGGGGTCCAGGGGGGAAACCTTTTTTCAAAAAGGTTTCCCCCCTGGCCGCCGGAGGCCTTCCTACCGGCCCAGGCCGCGCAGGCGCAGTCCGGCCAGCCGGATGAACCCCGTAGCGTCGGCCTGATTGTAGACCTCGTCTTCTTCGAAGGTGGCCAGGTTGGCGTTATAGAGCGACAGGGGCGACTTGCGTCCCAGGGGGACGACGTTGCCCTTGTAGAGCTTGACGCGCACCGTGCCGGTGACGCGTTCCTGGGCCTGGTCCATGAGGGCTTGCAGGGCCTTGCGTTCGGGCGAAAACCAGTAGCCGTAATAGACCATCTCGGCGTAGCGCGGGATGAGCTGGTCGCGCATGTGCAAGACCTCGCGGTCCATGCAGATGCCTTCCAGGTCGCGGTGCGCGGCGTGCAGAATGGTGCAGCCCGGGGTCTCGTAGACGCCGCGTGACTTCATGCCCACGTAGCGGTTCTCCACCATGTCCAGGCGGCCGATGCCGTGCGCCCCGCCCAGGGTGTTGAGGGCCTTGATCAGGGCCGCCGGGGACAGGCGTTCGCCGTTGACGGCCACGGGATCGCCCTTCTCGAAGTCGATGGTGACGATCTCGGGTTTGTCAGGGGCCTTTTCGATGGGCACGCACAGGAGGTGGCTGCCGGGGCCGGGCTCGTTCCAGGGGTCTTCCAGTTCCTGGCCCTCGAAACTCAAGTGCATGAGGTTGCGGTCCATGCTGTAGGACGGCCCCTTGTCGGACGGCACGGGAATGCCGTTTTCCTTGGCGAAATTGATGAGGTCGGTGCGGGACTTGAAATCCCACTCCCGCCAGGGGGCGATGACCTTGAGGCGCGGCTCCAGGACGTTGGCCGTGAGTTCGAAACGCACCTGGTCGTTGCCCTTGCCCGTGGCCCCGTGGGCGATGGCCGTGGCCCCCTCGGCCCGGGCGATGTCCACCTGGGCCTTGGCGATGAGCGGCCGGGCGATGGAGGTGCCGAGCAGGTAGCGGCCCTCGTACACGGCGCAGGCCCGCAGCATGGGAAAGATGAAATCTGCGGCGAATTCCTCGCGCAGGTCGAGGATGTAGGCCTTGGACGCGCCGGTGCGCAGGGCCTTTTCCTCCAGGCCGTCCAGTTCTTCTTCCTGGCCCAGATCGGCGGTGAGGGTGACGACCTCGCAACCGTAGGTCTTCTTGATCCATTTGAGGATGACCGAGGTGTCCAGGCCGCCGGAATAGGCCAGAACAACTTTTTCAACGTCGCTCATGTCGGTGTCGTCCGTGTGCTTGATGTTACGTTAATCGGCCCTGGCCCCGGAATCGAAGACCCATTCCAGGATGGCCTTTTGCATGTGCAGCCGGTTTTCGGCCTGATCCCAGAGCAGCGAACGCGGGCCTTCCATGACCTCGTCGGTGATCTCCTCGCCCCGGTGGGCGGGCAGGCAGTGCAGGGCCTTGCAGCCCGGCGCGGCGCGGGAAAGCAGTTCCTCGTTCACCTGGAAGGGAAAAAAGATCTTGGCCCGGGCCTCCTGCTCGGCCTCCTGGCCCATGGAGGCCCACACGTCGGTATAGACGTAGTTGGCCCCGGCCACGCCGGAAACCGGATCGTGGGTCAGGCGGACCTTGGCTCCCAGGGATCGGGCATGCTCCAGGATGCGCGGGTTGGGCGCGTAGCGTTCCGGGGTGGCCAGGGTCAGCTCGATGGGAAAATGCACGGCAGCGTTGATCCAGGAATGGGCCATGTTGTTGCCGTCGCCCACATAGGCCACGCGTACCCCGGTCAGATCCGAGGCGTGCTCGCGGATGGTCAGGATGTCGCTTAACACCTGGCAGGGATGGTAGTCGTCGGACAGGGCGTTGATGACCGGCACGGCGCTGTGGGCGGCCAGTTCCGTAAGCTTGTCGTGGCCGAAGGTACGCACCACCATGCCGTCCACGTAGCGCGACAGGACGCGGGCGGTGTCGCGCACGGGCTCATGACGGCCGAGCTGGGAATCCTGGCTGGTCATGAAGATGGCGTTGCCGCCCAGATGGGCGATGGCCACCTCGAAGGACACCCGGGTGCGGGTGGAGGCCTTCTCGAACACCAGGGCGATGTTTTTTCCGGCCAAAAGGCTGCTGCGATAGTCCTCGGCCTTCATGTCGGCGGCCTTGCCGAGCACCTTCCAGGCGTCGGCGCAGGTCATGTCCAAGATGGTGAGAAAATGTGGGGCCATGATCGGGTCTCCCGCTGTTGGATTCTCGCGGTATAAATGAAAAAGAAATATCTTATGCGGAGGGGGCGGCGAATGTAAAGGGTTTCGGCGGCCGCATGGCCCGGCGGCCCATTACGGACGCCCGTGGCCATCCCCTTGCCTCCCGCCCGGGCATCGGGTATCCCCCCTGTCCCATGACCACCCCCGGCACGTTCACCATCACCGCCCGCGACGGCAACGCCCGGCGCGCATCGCTCACCACGGCCCACGGCGTGGTGCAGACCCCGGCGTTCATGCCGGTCGGCACCCAGGGCACGGTCAAAAGCCTGTGCCCGCGCGACCTGCGCCAGATCGGCACCCAGATCCTTTTGGGCAACACCTACCATCTCTATCTGCGCCCGGGCGACGAACTTATCGCGCGGCTTGGCGGCCTGCACCGGTTCATGGCCTGGGACGGCCCCATCCTGACCGACAGCGGCGGGTTCCAGGTGTTCAGCCTGGCCGGGTTGCGCCGCCTGACCCCGGACGGCGTGGAATTCGCCTCGCACATCGACGGCTCCAAACACTTTTTCAGCCCCGAAAAGGTCGTCTCCATCCAGCAAAACCTGGGCTCGGACATCATGATGGTCCTCGACGAGTGCGTGCCCTACGGCGCGGACTTCGACTACACCAAAAAATCCCTGGCCCTGACCACGGCCTGGGCCGCCCGCTGCCGCGAGGCCCATCCCCCGCTGCAAAACGGCCAGCTCCTGTTCGGCATCGTCCAGGGCGGTTTTTTCCCCGAGCTTCGGGCCGAAAGCGCGGCCCAGATCACCTCCCTGGGTTTCGACGGCCACGCCCTGGGCGGGGTCAGCGTGGGCGAACCGCGCCAGGAGATGCACGCCATCATCAACGCCGCCACACCACACCTGCCCGGCCACAAGCCGCGCTATCTCATGGGCGTGGGCGCGCCCCAGGACATCCTGGCCGGGGTGGCCGCCGGGATCGACATGTTCGACTGCGTGCTGGCCACGCGCAACGCCCGAAACGGCACGCTTTTCACCTCAACGGGCAAGGTCAACGTCAAGAAGGCCGCCTTCCGCGACGACGACTCCCCCCTGGACCCGGCCTGTTCCTGCTACGCCTGCCGCACCTTCTCCCGGGCCTACCTGCGCCATCTCTACATCGCCAAGGAACTGCTCTCCTATCGCCTGAACACCATCCACAATCTCACGTTCTTTCTCTCGCTCACCCAGCGCATCCGCGACGCCATAGAGTCCGGCACCTTCGCCGCCCTCAAATCCCAGATCGACGCCGTCTACCCGCCCGACGCCCCCAGCGGGGAATAGGGAGAGGGGGGCTGCGGCGGCCAGGGGGGAAACCTTTTAAAAAAGGTTTCCCCCCTGGACCCCCCTTCGAAAATTTTGTCATCCCGGCGAGGGCTGTCCAACGCTTCGCGCCGGACAGCCCTCGCCGGGACAGGCACGACCTTCTTCCGCAACATCCGCTCGGGTGATATCACTTCCCGTACGCCCCTGGTTTTCCGGCGGCCGATGCGCCGTGGGGCTTTGCCCCACGGCGCATCGGCCGCCGGAAAACCAGGGGAACCGGGGGAACCGGGGGGGGGCCGGGGGGGGAATCATTCCCCCCGGGCGGGGTTCGGGGCGGCAGCCCCGACGCAGGACGGGGCGGGGCGGGGCGGCAGGCCCGATGAGATCGCGGGGGACGTCATGCTGCGCGAATGTGTGGAATGGCTGTTCACCCCGGCCGGTTCTACGGCGCGGGGGCTGGGGCTCGTGGGCGAGACCGTGGCCATGGGCGCCAGGCATCGCCGTTGCCGGGCGGCCTGGGAGCCGCATTTGCAAAAATGCCGCGAGGTGATGCTTCGGGCGGCGCGGATGTGCCCGGGCAGGGGCACGGTTGTGGTCTGCGGCTCGGGATACTGCCTTGATGTGCCGGTACGGCGGCTGGCGGGGATGTTTGAGCGGGTGGTGCTGGCGGACGCAGTGCATCCGTTGCGGGCGCGATGGCTGGCTGGAAAATGCGGCAACGTCCGGCTTTTGGAAACGGATATGACGGGGCTTCTGGGGCAGGCCGGGGCGTGGCGTGAGGGCTTGGACGTGGGGGCGATCAGGTCTGTCGCACCGGAGGGGCTGGAGGAATTTGAACCGGATCTGACGCTCTCGGCGAACGTGCTGTCGCAACTGCCGCTGCCGGTGAAGGCCTGGCTGATAAAACTCGGCTGCGGCGAAGACGGCGTGGCCCAGGTCTGCCGCCGGATCGTGGCGGCGCATCTGGACTGGCTTTGGGGACTGCCGGGCATGAAATGCCTGGTAACGGACACGGAAAACCGGGATGTGGATGGGGGCGAGGTCTTGGAGGAGACGGATCTGCTGTACGGGGCGACCCTGCCGCCCGGAGGCGAGACGTGGACCTGGCACCTGGCCCCGCGCCCCGAGATTTCCCGGCACTTCGACCGGATACGGCTGGTATCGGCGCATATCCGGTCCGAACGGCCGCCGGCGTGAAGGGCATGCGCCGGGCCCGGGCCGGATGCGGCGGGCGTCAATTGCCGCGGGTCAGGGCGTCGGCGCGGTCCTCCAGGGCCCGGGCGGAGAGTTCCGAGGCGGCCATACGGCCGTAGAGAGTGCCCGGCATGGTGTCGCGCATCTGTTCCAGGGTGGCCCGCCATTTGGCCGTTTCGCCCATCTCGCGGTAGATGGCGGCCATGCGGAAGCGGTTGGCGGCGAAATCCGGGCCGTTTTCCGGCAGGGTCTTGCCGTATTGCTCGGCATAGTCCAGGGCCTGGGGGTACTGGCCGAGGCTTTTGGCGGCGTCCACCAGCATGTTCAGGCAGTCCGCGACCTTGTCCGAGTCGAGGTCGCTTTCCCGCAGGAGGTTCATGGCCTCCTGGGCGAACACCAGGGTCTTTTCCGCATCGTTTTTGGCCTTGGCCTCCTTGGCCTGGTAGTACATGGCGATGGCCCGGCGCGGCGAAGGCAGGCTGAAGTCCGCAGCCAGCCTGGTCCATAGGGGTCGGCTGCGGACCGTGTCCCCCAGGTGCTCCAAGGCCTGGGCTGCCGCGAATTCCAGGCGCTGCCGCTGGTCCATGGTGAACTTCCAGTCGCGAACCTTGTCCAACAGGCTCAATATCTCCCGCCAGGCGCTGCCTTCCTGATAGATATGCAAGGCCAGGAGCAGGGCATTGACTCCGGGTTCGGTCTGGGCCGGTTGCACGAAGGGCAGGGCCAGCCGCAGGCTCTCCCCGGGATTGCCGGTGCGCAGGAGACTCAGGGCCGCCGCCAGTTGTCCCTTGTCGGAAATGATGGAACGATGCTTTTCCAGGAGGGGATGTTCGCGCCACAGTTCCGCGATCTGGGCGTACTGCTGGTTGCGCAGCATGGGCTCGACCATGCGGTCGAAGGCCGTGGCCGCCACCTCTCCGGCCCGTGGGGCCAGGGGATTGTCCGGGAACATTTTTTCAAAGGTCGTTGCCGACTCCAGGGCCTGGAGGTGGCGATCCTTGTACAACTGCCACATGGCCAGCTTGAGTTGGGCAAGGGGGGCCAGGGGGCTTTTGGGATGGTCGCGCACGATCTGGGCGTAGATGGCCTCGGGGCCGCCTTGTATGGGCTTGTCGAAGGCCGAAAACATGTCGCTGATGCTCGGATCGTCATAGACGCCGCGTTCGGCCAGCCGCATCTTGGAGATCAGTCCCCCTTCCTTGTCCGGGAATCTGGCCACGGCCAGCTCGTAAAATTCCATGGCCTCCCTGGGCCGTTCCAGATGGGTGGCGATATCGCCGAGCCTGGCCAGGACCAGGTCCGACCCTTCGGCGTTGGGATCGATGTTGTAGGAGGTCAGGTAATAGTCCTTCGACCTCGTGAAGTCGCCAAGCCGGTAGGTGATTTCCCCGTTAATGCGCAAAAGCGGCGGAAACTCGATATAGTATCTGGGCCAGCGCTTCTCGATGTAGTCCGCGATCTGCCACGCCTCCTTGTATTGCCCGAGGCGGACCAGGGCCTTGGCCATGCCCATGGACGCCTCGCGTACGAAACGGCTTTCCGGATACCGCTGGATGAGTTCCTGGTATTCCTTGGCCGCCTTCTGGTAGTCGCCCTTATCGAAATAATGCTCACCCCAGTAGAAATGGATCAGGGGGATGTTCTCGTCGTTGGGATAGCGCTTGCGTAGGATGTTGAAATAGGCCGTGGCCTCGGGGATGTTTCCGGCCTTGAGGTTGAGCATCCCGAGCACCAGCAGGGCCCCGGGGATGCGGCTCGATTTGGCGTTGAAGTTCAGGGCCTCCTGAAAGGCCCCCTGGATGGCGTCGAAATGGGCCAGGGGATCCGTCTTGCTGATGTCGTAGACGGTCTCGGCCAGGTTGTAGAGGGTTTCCTCGCGTTGTTCGGGGGTCAGGGTGGTGCGCTCCTTGAGCACCTTGAGCATCTCCAGGGCCTCGGCGTGTTCCCCGGCAAGCCGCTTGGCCTGGGCGGCCATGAGCATGCCGTCGTTCTCGGACTCGATCTGTGTCAGTTCGGAAACCGGTTCCTCCGTGCCGGACGGTTCCGCTTCAGGTTGTCCCGGTCCGCCGGAGGCCGGAGGCTCTGCCGACGCAGCCTGCCCGGCGGCAGGGACGGTCGCAGCCGGATCGGCGGGAGCCGCAGGGGCCGCCGGAGCCGCAGGCGCGACCGCCACGGAACCATCCCCCGGGGGCACGGCTGGGGGCGTCTCGCGGGAGACCTGGGAACGCACGGCCTGGGGGCCGGAAAAGACCGGCGACACGGGGGCGGCGGCAATGGGCGGCGCGGGCGGGGTCACCTGGGCCTTGAGCTCACCCTCGCGGCTCTCCAATCCCGGCGGCAGCGGCGGCAATCCGGAGGACCGGACGGGTGCTTCGCCCGCAGGTGCGGCCGGAGGCGGCGCGACGAGATCATCGGCAGCGGCCGGGGGCGGCATAGCCTGCCGTCCGGTCGCGGGGGGGATTGTCCCGGAAGGCGTATCCGGGGATGCGGACGGCGACGGGGGCGCGGGGGGGCCAGTCGCTCCGCCTGGCCGGAGCACCGTGGCCTCCGTGGGGCCGGCCCGCTCGACCCCGGCCCGCAGGGAATGGGGGACGGAGAAAAAAGGCTCGCGTGAGGCGTCCGCAACCACCGGCGGCGTGGCTGATCCGGAGGGAGGCACGGAGGGGCTCCCGGCCGGCCCGGCGGACGGCTGGGGCTGTTCGGCCACGCGCCCGGCATCCGGAGCGCCGTCCGGCACGGCGGGCGCAGGCAGAGCCAGGGGCGGCAGATCCACCGGCCGTTTTTCGCCCGGCGGCATCCCCTTGGGGGCGGGGCCCGGGACTCCGGCCGGGGCGGCCGGGGCGGGCGGCCCGGAGGATTCCGGAGTTTTCTGGTCCTGGGGCGGTCCCGGCGGCGTCCATTTGGCCCCTTGCGGATCGCGGTAGATCTGGAGCTTGAGCCCTCCCTCGCCAGCGGGCCAGCCGACGAAGCCCACGGCGTCGGAACGCAGGACCACGGCCAATCCTCCGGGAATGGGGCGCACGCCTTCGATGAACCGGGACTGCTTGAAATCCAGGGATTCGGGAGGCGCGGCCAGCCCCTCGGTGCCGGGCGGGAAGATCAGGCTGATCTCTTTGGCCCCGGTCCGGGTCACGGTGGGATAGCCGGCCTGGGGAGGGAATCCCACGGACAAGGTATCCATGTCCGACTTGGTGGTGAAGGAATAGGAGACGGCCCAGACAGGCCGGGCTGTCGCGGCCACGAGGGCCGCAAGGAGAAGAAACCGGAGAAAACCGGCGAAAAAGCGTGTGATCACGGGGCGCATCATGCAAGGACCATGCAAATAGCCACGCTTTGGGACCATGGGACCCCGTCCGGCCCGGACGGCCCTCATCCGGACAGGTCGCCGCCGTGTGGACCGGCCCTGCCGTTGCCTGCCCGATTGCCTGCCCGGTGGCCTGCCCTGTGATGGGCGCCCGGCGCCGCCAGCCCCGGCGTCATCCCCGGGAGACGTGGCCTTGCCGCCCGCATGGCGGCCTAACAAACAGGCCGGGGAGTCAGTCGGCCGCCAGATTTCGTTTTTTGAGCTTTTCGATGAGCGTGGTCCGCTTGATGCCCAGGATCTCGGCGGCCTGGTTCTTGACCCCCCCGGCCTCTTCCAGGGCCTCGAGCAGGAGGCGCTCTTCCACCTGGTCCAGGAACTCCTTGAGCCCAAACGCCTTCTCCCGCAAATGCCCGATGGTGGGCCACACGAAACCGTTTGCGGGTGCGGCGGCGGCCGCATGGATTTCCGGCCCGGCGATTCCGGCGGCGTCGAGGATCTTTTGCGGCAGATCCTCCGGGAGAATCTCGTCGTGTTCGCAGAGGATGGACAGGCGCTCCATGAAATTTTCCAGCTCCCGGACGTTTCCCGGCCAGGGATACCTGAGGAAGAGCTCGCGGGAACGGGGCGGCAGGCCCATTTTCTTGCGCTGTTTTTGCTTGCAGAACCGGTTCAGGAAATGGTCGGCCAGAAGCAGGATGTCCTCGCCCCGGTCCCGTAGCGGCGGCAGGTGCAGGGGGATGACGTTTAGGCGATAAAACAGGTCTTCCCGAAAGCGTCCCGTCCGGACCTCCTCTTCCAGGTCGCGGTTGGTGGCGGCCACAATGCGCACATCGACCTTCATGGTCTTGGTGCCGCCCACCCGTTCGAACTCCTTTTCCTGAAGCACACGCAGGATCTTCACCTGCAGGCTCAAATCCATCTCCCCGATCTCGTCGAGGAAGATGGTGCCCCCGTCGGCCAGTTCGAACCGGCCGGGACGGCTGCGGATGGCCGAGGTGAAGGCCCCTTTTTCGTGGCCGAAAAGTTCCGACTCCAACAGTTCGCGGGGGATGGCCCCGCAGTTGACCGGAACGAAGGGCCGCCCCTGGCGGCGGCTGTTGGCATGCAGGGCCCGCACCAGCAATTCCTTGCCCGTCCCGGACTCCCCGGTGACCAAAACCGTGCTGTCCGTGGGGGCCACCTTGCCCAGAATGCGGTAGACCTCGCCCAGCGCCGGGCTTTTTCCCACGATGCCGCCCAGAATCAGTTCCATTCGCCCTCCGGGATCGCAACGCCCATTGTCTGTCGCCTTGGCCGCTTCGCGCCGGCCACGGCGGCAAGTCGTCCGCCCCGGGTTACTGTATGCGGCGTCCCGGCATCTGTCAATTTCCTGACGCAATTTCGGTGCAAACGAAGGATATTTTGTGAACCCGTTTCCCGTACGGACGCGGCACGGCCCAAGGGAGGGGGAAAGGCGCGGGAGGTAAAGCCGGTTACGCGGTCATGTTCAGGATGGAGCCGATCAGCTCGTCCTGGGTGCGGATGGAGGCCAGGTTGGCGGCGTAGGCGTTTTCGTCGGTGATCATGTTCACCATCTGGGTGGAAAGGTCCACATTGCTGCCCTCGATGGCCGTCCATTCCCCCTCGTAGCGGCCATCCGCAGTCTCCACCGGAATGTCTTCGAAACGCAGGGGGCCGGGAGTCTGGTCCCGGGTGATCTCCTGAACGGCCACGCCATTGCCTCCCTGGCCGGTCTCCAGGGTCACCCGGGCGGACTGGTAGCCGTCGGTGTTGACGTTGGCCACGTTGTCGGCCGCGACCGCCTGGGAGGTGGCGAAGGCCGAAAGGGCCTGCAGGTTGGAGGAAATGCCGCTGATCATGGTCCGGTCCTCCCCGTGGAGGGGTAAACGCCATGGGACGCAGAGAGAAGACCTCTGCAACAGCAATAAGACCTTTCCCGCAATCACGCAAGCCGCGCGCCACGGTTCCTTTGGCCCCCGGGTGACCGTTTCCTTCGCGTGCTCCCCGAGAATGCGCGGGGCGGCCGGGTTTTGCTTTTCTCCGATGATGGGATAGGGTTCATGCATGCCCGCATTCCGCCATCCTTCCCCCCCGGCCAGACAGCCGCCGCGTCCTGGGCGCACGGCCCCGGGCTTGGCCATGGTCCTGGCCACGCTCGCCGTCCTGGCCTCCCTTGCGGCCTGCCGCGACCAGGAGCCGCCCCCGGCCGTGCGCAGCGCCAACACGGAATACGGCTTCAGCATCGTCCTGCCCCCGGGCTGGAAGACCTTCGAGGAAAAAACCCGCGACTGCCTGGCCACCCTGGGGGCCACGGGCCCGGACGGCGGCCTGGTCTACGTCTGCGCCTCCAGGCGTCCGCCGGACTTCGCCACCAGCCAGAGCGAGTTCGTCAACTGCGAACAGATCAAGACCTATGTGGAGGAGAAACTTCTGGGACGCCGCGTGGAGTGCCACGCCACCACGGTCCAGGGCCGTCAGGCCTATGAGGCCCTGTACCTGCGGGATGTGGCCGACACCAGGGGGAACGTGCGCAAACAGTTCGTCAACCAGACCTTTCTGGTCCGGGGCGACCTCCTCTACGCCTTGACATCCTACGCCATGGGCCAGACGGAGGCCAAGGCCCAGGCCGCGTTCAACGCCCATTCCGAGGTCGCCCTGCGTTCGGTCCTGACGTTTTTCCTGCACAACGGGCCGGGTAATGGGCCAAGCACCGGTCCGGGCAATGGACCGGGCAGCGGGCCGGGCAATGGGCCTCCGCCAGCCGCCGCCAACAAGTAGCCGCCGGGACGCAAAAAGCCCTTGCCCCCTGCGGCAAAGCCGGTTATCGGCCTCTGTCGTCACGGGGGCGCCCCCCTGTTGTCGCGAAAACGCCATCCCCGCCTGGGAGTCCGCCATGAATCTGCCGCCCTTCGAGCTGGAACGCTATTTCGCCGTGCATGAGTTCACCGCCAAGCGCCTGCTGTGCGTTTCGGACTGCCAACCCCTGACCGTGGCCGAGCTGCTGTCCCTCTCCGACGGCGCGGCCGAGGCCTTCGCCGCCCTGCCCCTGGGCTACGCTGACTCCCGGGGCGGCCCCGCCCTGCGTCAGGCCATATGCCCGCTCTACGCCTCCGTGACCCCGGACCATCTCTTGGTGCACGTGGGGGCCGAGGAGGCCATTTTCACCTTTTTCGCCGCCGTCGTTTCCTCCGGCGACCGGGTGATCGTCCAGACCCCCTGCTACCGTTCCCTGCGCGACGTGCCCGCCTCCCTCGGGGCCTCGGTGCTGGAATGGCCTGGACGCCAGGAAGAGGCCTGGATACCGGACCTGGATTTCCTGAAAAAGGCCCTCAAGGAAAAAACCCGGGCCGTGGTCGTCAACTTTCCCCACAACCCTACCGGAGCCCTGCCCGGCCAGGACATCTTCCGGGAGATCGTCAGGCTGTGCGACGCCGCCGGGGCCTTGCTTTTTTCCGACGAGGTGTACCGCCACCTGGAATACGATCCGGCCGACCGGCTCCCGGCCGCCTGCGACCTTTCGGACTCTGCCGTGTCGCTGGGGGTCATGTCCAAGTCCTTCGGGCTGGCGGGCCTTCGGGTGGGCTGGGTGGCCACCAAAAACGTCCCGGTCCTTTCGGGCATGGCCCGGATCAAGGACTACACCAGCATCTGCGGCTCCCCGGCCACGGAATTCCTGGCCACCCTGGCCCTGGACCACCGGCAAGACGTGCTCGCCCGCACCCGGACAATCACCCTGGACAACCTGACGGCGGCCAGGGAGTTCATGGCCCGCCGGGCGGATCGTCTGGCCTGGGCCGCGCCCAAGGCCGGCCCCATCGCCTTCCCGCGCCTGGCGGACGGCGGCGATGCGGCGGACTTCGCCAACCGCCTGCTTGAGGCCACCGGGGCGCTGCTTCTGCCCGGCCGGGTCTACGGCCCCTATGCCTCCCATTTCCGCCTGGGCTTTGGCCGGACGGGATTCATCGAGGGGTTGGCCGTGCTTGACGCCTTCCTTGACGGCAGGGCCTCCTCCAGTTCGTAAAAAATGCCGCGCATCTTGGCGGACCTACGGATTCCATTGATTTTTTTACTTGTTTTTTTACCACGATTCGGACAAACATTTTTGATTTCGTAAAGATAAGGATTTTTTCCGGCACAGCCCGGCAGGCCGTACCAATCCCGAAACCCCCCAACCGCAAGGAGGAAATCACATGTTCAAACGGATGATGCTCACCCTGGTGGCCCTCATGCTCCTGTCCGGCACGGCCATGGCCAAAGACATCGTGTTCGCCACGGACGCCACCTGGCCGCCCATGGAATTCGTCGGTCCCGACAAGGAAATCACCGGCTTCGCCGTCGACTACATGAAGGCCGCCGGCAAGGAAGCCGGATTCAATCCGGTGTTCAAGGCCGTGGCCTGGGACGGCATCTTCGCCGGACTCGACGCCGGGAACTACGACGCCATCTGCTCCTCCGTGTCCATCACCGACGAGCGCAAAAACGCCATGGACTTCTCCATCCCCTATTTCAAGGTCCGTCAGGCCCTGGTGGTTCCCAAGGCCAGCACGGTCAAGGGCATCGAGGAGATGAAGGGCAAGACCCTGGGCGCCCAGATCAGCACCACCGGCCATTTCGCCATCAAGAAGGTCGAGGGAATCAAGGACAAGTCCTATGACGAGGTGGGCCTGGCCTTCGAGGATCTGTTCAACGGCCGCATCGACGGCGTGGTGTGTGACGACCCCGTGGCCGCCCAGTACGCCCTGCAAAACGACAAGTACAAGGACGCGCTCAAGATCGCGACCATCATCGAGGCCGGCGACGAATTCTACGGCATCGCCATGAAGAAGGGCAACGCCGAAGTGCTCGACCTGGTGAACAAGGGCATCAAGGCCGTCCAGGACAAGGGCATCGACAAGGAACTCCAGAAGAAGTGGATCGGCCAGTAGGACGTTGGCCGGCTGGGCGCGCCGCTCCCCCCCGGGGCGGCGCGCCTTATAACGTATTTCGCCCGCACGCCGCTCCCGGTTGCCGCGCGGCAGGAAGATGCCCGACATGAACGACGACAAACGCTCCGCACAAGACATCAAACCCGTGGTCATCGAGGTCGGCGACGGCGCGGCCATCCCTTCCCGGGGCGACCGGGGGCTGGTTTCGGCCTGGAAGCTGTCCTTCTTCTTCGCCGTGGCCACCCTGGCCTACCTGCTCATCTTCCAGCCCACGCCCTACGTGCGGCTCTTCAAGTTTCTGCCCGACGGCATCCTGATCACCTTCCAGGTGACCATCTTCTCCATCCTCCTGGCCATCGTCATCGGGCTTTTGACGGGCCTGGGGCGCATTTCACGCAACAGGGCCATCAACCTCGTGGCCTCCACCTACGTGGAGATCGTGCGCGGCATTCCGCTCCTGGTGCAGCTTTTCTACATCTATTACGCCATCGGCCAGTTCGTGAAGGTGCCGGACATGGTGGCCGCCGTGGTGGCCATGAGCTTCTGCTACGGGGCCTACATGGGCGAGGTGTTCCGGGCGGGCATCCTGTCCATCTCCCACGGCCAGACCGAGGCCGCCCGCTCCCTGGGCTTCAACCGCTGGCAGACCATGTATTACGTGATCCTGCCCCAGGCCTGGCGGACCATCCTGCCGCCGGTCGGCAACGAGTTCATCGCCCTTTTGAAGGACACCTCCCTGGTCTCCATCCTGGCCGTCTCGGACCTCCTGCGCCGGGGACGGGAATTCGCCTCGGAGAGTTTTCTCTACTTCGAGACCTACACCATGGTGGCCCTCATCTATCTCATCATCACCCTGATCCTCTCCAAACTGGTGAGCATCATGGAAGAAAGGCTGTCGCGCCATGTCACCCGCTAACCCCATCATCCGCGTCGAAAACGTCAGCAAGCACTTCGACACCATGGTCGCCCTGGCTGAGGTGAGCCTTTACGTCGAACCCGGCGAGAAGGTGGTCATCATCGGCCCCAGCGGCTCGGGCAAGTCCACCCTGCTTCGGACCATCAACCGCCTGGAAAGCATCACCGCCGGGTCCATCGTGGTGGACGGCTTCGACCTGTATTCGCCGCGCGTGGACATCAACAAGGTGCGCATGGAAGTGGGCATGGTCTTCCAGAGCTTCAACCTGTTTCCGCACATGACCGTGCTCGGCAACCTGACCATCGCCCCTATCAAGCTCAAGGGCATGCCCAAGGCCGAGGCCGAGGCCATGGCCCGGCGGCTCCTGGACAAGGTGGGCATTCCGGACAAGGCCGACGTGTTCCCGGTGAAGCTCTCGGGCGGCCAGCAGCAGCGGGTGGCCATCGCCCGGGCCCTGGCCATGAGCCCCAAGATCATGCTCTTCGACGAACCCACCTCGGCCCTTGACCCGGAGATGATCGGCGAGGTTTTGGACGTCATGGCCGCCCTGGCCCGGGAGGGCATGACCATGGTGGTGGTGACCCACGAAATGGGTTTCGCCCGGGAGGTGGCCGACAGGATCATCTTCATGGACGGCGGCCGCATCGTGGAGGAGGCCCCGCCCGACAGGTTCTTCACCGCGCCCGAGCATCCGCGCACCCAAAAATTCCTGGAGCAGATCCTCTAGACGGTTCAGGACGCGGCCGCGCCCCGTTTCCACCGCACACATCCCCCTTCCGGTTCGCCGGGAGGGGGTTTTGGTTTGAGGGATATTCCCGATCCCCGGGCCGTATGGTAAGGGGCGGCGGGGAACATGTCCCCGCAATCGCCGCATCAAGGAGAGCCTCATGCACATCGCGCGTATCCCGCTTCTGGCCTGCGCCTTCTGTCTCATCGCCCACTGTGCCGTGGCCGCCGCGCCGCTTCAGATCGCGGCCCTGTACAACACGACCGGCGGCATGAGCTCCATCGACGCCCCTGGCCTGCGCGGCGCAAAACTGGCCGCCAAGCACGTCAACGCCCAGGGCGGCGTCGGCGGCAGGATGATCGAGATTGTGGCCATCGACACCAAAACCGATCTCCAGGCAGCGGCGCAAGGGGCCGCCGCGGCCCTGGCCGAAGGCGTGGTGGCGGGCATCGGCTACGGCGACACGAGCTTCGTCCTGGCCGCCGCGCCGCTTTTCATGGAAAAAGGCGTGCCCTTCGTCACCTCCGGGGCCACCCACCCGGACCTGCCCAAACGGCTGGGCCCCACTTTCTTCATGGTTCCCTTCGGCGACGACGACCAGGCCCACGCCATCGCCGACTATGCCCGGGAGGCCCTGGGGGTGAAGCGGGTCGCCGTGTGGACCGACGCCTCCATGGATTTCACCACGGCCCTTGCCCGCTATTTTGAGGAGCGGTTTACGGGCAAGGGCGGCGAGGTGGTACTGGCGGACGCCTTCAGGGCCGGGGACCGGGATTTTTCGGCCCTGGTCGAGCGCCTGCACAAGGCCGATCCGAAGCCCGAGGCGGTGTTCGTGGCCGCCGTGCCGGATGAGGCCGGGGTCATCGTAAAGCAGATTCGCCAGGCGGGGCTGACGCTGCCGATTCTCTCCGGCGACGGGTTCGACACCGAGCTTGTGACCGAGGTGCCGGGGCCGGAGCAGGCCCATGGCGTGTATTTCTCCACGCATACCTTTCGCGGTGACGCGCGGCCCAAGGTGCAGGCGTTTCTCGCCGATTACCGGGCCGAATACGGCGTGGCCCCGGAGAGCGCCTTCGCGGCGCTGGGGTATGACGCGGTGATGCTTGTGGCCGACGCCTCCCGCCGGGCGGGCAAGGGCGACGCCCGGACGCTGGTTCAGGCCCTGCGGGGAACGCGGCATTTCGAGGGTGTGACGGGGAGGATCGACTACAGCCGCACAAGCGGCGTGCCGAAAAAGGCCGTGTCGATCATCGGCGTGCAAAACGGGGCGTACAAGGTGGAAGAGGTATGGCGGCCGGGGAAATAGCGGGTCTGCCCGGATACGCGTTTGGAGTGTATACGTTCGTTACGAGAAGGATGACTCGCCATGATCTATTATCTGATTGTCTTCAGCATCATTGCGTGCATAAGCATCGCAATGCCGACAGTCATTCATACCGTACGACAAAAAGTCACAAGCCGCCAGGATGATATCGAGGCACGAAAGGGAACGGGGACGATATTTGCCTTGTTCGGTTCCATATACGCTTTTTTTCTCGGTTTTTGTATCGTTACCTTATGGGGTACATTCAACGCCTCCAAAGCGAACGTTGCGGAAGAAGCCAACTCTCTGCTCGTTGCCAATTACATCTCACACAACTTCAATGATTCAGATGGATTTCGGAAGGCAATCGCCGCTTATATGCAAAGCGTCGTGCAAAACGAGTGGATGTTCATGGACAAGAACAATGCCATGTCCGAGGATTCGAAACAGTGTTTCGACAGAATATGGGACGCCTTTCGTGCCTTGAAGCCTTTGGACAAGGAGGACAATGCGCTGTATGCCGAACTCGGCACGACGCTGATGCTTTCCTCAAAACTGCGCACGGCGCGGTCCTTGTCCTTGTCGGGGAATCTCTACCCGCCGGTATGGATCATCATGATCATCGGGTTTCTCGGCATATGCCTGGAACTCGATGCCAAAAGCGCGAAACTCGGCATTGGGAAATATGTTGTGGAGTCCATCGCCGTCTTTACCATTTTGTCGTGCATGTATTTTATCTCCGACATCAACACCCCCTTTTCCGGGTCGGTCAACATTTCCCCTCAGGCGTTTGTCTCGGCCTTGGAGCGCATCGAGGAATCCTCGCCGACGGCTGGTGGGAATTGATCGAAAGCATTTTACAGATACATAGACTGCAAGCGAAACACGGCATATCGGAGGGTGGAAGAGGTATGGCGGCCGGGTAACTAGGCCGTGTCGACATTAGTTTGGCTTTGTGCTATCCCTCCTTGCAGGAGGGACGCAATGGAGACTCGACATTCTATTAATGATGAGCAATGGGCCAAGATAAAAGACGCTCTTCCTGGAAAATCC
>Ga0228536_1000134_pt1 | contig 191120 bp, 189 predicted proteins | sample SJ1Smetagenome_FD_168611 | JGI IMG/M metagenome (GOLD analysis project Ga0228536, IMG submission 168611) | Enriched culture of PCE-dechlorinating microbial communities from Ithaca, New York, USA - SJ1.S | ecosystem: Engineered > Modeled > Simulated communities (microbial... > Unclassified... | reverse complement strand
AAAAAGCAGGGATCAAAACAGTGCCGCCGGCTGATATCCCGGCTTTCGAAAATCCGGCGTTAGAGTGACCGGCGTTGTGGGTCAATTCCGACCGGCTTTTTGGGTCAAAATATTTCCGGCGTTGACATTGCAAGCTGAAAAGTCAAAATCGGCAACATTTTCATCTAACAGATCTTTAACTTAAAAGAGAGCTGAACTATTTAATTTAGTTGAATTGAAGTTGAATTAGTGCTATTTTTGGGCATAAAAATAGGCCCTCGGAAATCTCCGAAAGCCTTGAAAAATGTGGGTTTTTCTAAAAGAATGAGCAGACCTATAAGCCGGGTTCTGTATTTGACAATCATCTATCTAGGCTCATTGTCGCCAATAAGCTCAAGCGACCTACCATTCGGGCAGCGACGGGCCGCCGCCTTTTGCGCCCTATTTGGTCTTGCTCCGGGTGGGGTTTACACGGCCAGCATGTTACCATGCTGCCGGTGAGCTCTTACCTCACCATTTCAACCTTGCCAGGGTCTTAAAACCCTTCGGCGGTATGTTTCTGTTGCACTTTCCTTAAAGTCACCTTCACCAGACGTTATCTGGCACCCTTGCCCTGCGGAGCCCGGACTTTCCTCGTGTTTCCACGCGACTGTCTGGCCTGCTCCAAAATAGTATACCACAAATCAACCTTTATTCAAAGGGATTGATGCTGGTTTCTGACCAGAATATTTCGGCATCAGCTCCCAGAAGCCTGGAAAGCTTATCTCCAAAATTAGCGGCGAAAATTTTCTCTGTATGATAGTGACCGGCATCCAGCAGAGCCAGTCCCTCTTCTTTGGCAAACTGAGCGTCATGGTACCGGACGTCCCCGGTAATCAGCAACTGACATTCATTGTCCAGGCAATCCGGGATCAGAGAAGCTCCCGAACCGGTGCAGACACCGATTTTCTGTATCAGGGTATCGGGGCTGCCGGTCATGCGGATTTCTTTATCCGGTACATCCAGATTCAGCTGTATCCGATGACGCAGGTACTCTAGGGTGACCGGTTTCTTCAGCCGGAATATCCTGCCGATACCAAATTCCCCAAAAGAGCCCGTTCCAACCACGCCGGAGCCTTCCAGCCGCAGCAGACTGATCAGGCAGTCGTTGTTGCCTCCAATGGCTTTATCAAAAGAAGTGTGAACCGAATAGACGGATATCCCTTCCCGAATCAAGGGAAAAAGCAGCCGTCCCACTCCGGATTCCTCTGCAAGATTTCGGACCGGGTCAAAAATCAGGGGGTGGTGGGTGATGATTAAATCGGCCTCCTTTTCAATGGCTTCCTTTGCTGTGGAAGCCGTCAGTTCCAAACATAGAAAGATTTTCTCATATTCCATTCGGCTGGTTTTAAGCTGGAATCCACCATTATCCCACTCTTCTGTCAAAAAAGAAGGGGCGATTTTTTCAATGTTCTCTTCCAGCATTTCCAGGGTTACTGCCATATTCATCATCCTCCTGTCTGAGCACATCGATAAAATATTCTTTCCTGAAAACCGCTTCCTTCCTTAATTGCTCATTTTTCGGATCGCGGCCGGACAAATCGATATTATGAATGATTTTTTCTTCCTTTCGGATCATTTTATGAAGAAGCCGGATCATCAATTCCCGATCCGGGACCTTTTGGGGATCCGGTATTCGATAATAGTTATGTCCATTATGCGGCAAATTTGCGGAAACAAGGTCCTGATCGGGCACAACCAGAAGGATTTCGCATATTTTACCCTTCTCCATCACCAATCGTTCCTTTTCAATACGAAATCCATGGTTTACCAGCCAAAACCGAAGTTTATCCTGTCCGTTTCTGGGCTGAAGGATGATCTTTCGGAAAGTGTGGGTCTTTTTCAGATCCCCGCCCAGGATCTCAGTCATCAGCACGCCGCCCATTCCTGCAATCACAATGGTAGTGACTTCTCCCGGCTGGATCGTATCCAGTCCATCCCCCATCCGCATATCCATGTCCATGGAGATGCCGGCCTTAGCCATATTCTCCCTGGCTTTTTCCAATGGGCCCGAATTGACATCAGACAAAATGACCCGTCTGCATTTCCCAGATTCCCAAAGAGCCATCGGCAAAAAACCATGGTCCGTCCCGATGTCCGCCATGGTTTCTCCCTTTTCTATCATATCAAATATTAACTGCAGCCTTTGAGATAGTTTGATCATCGTAAATCTTTATTCCAGGTAATCCTTCAGTTTTTTGCTTCTGCTTGGGTGCCGGAGTTTCCGGAGTGCCTTTGCTTCAATCTGACGGATCCGCTCTCTGGTGACGTCAAATCGCTTCCCCACTTCCTCCAGGGTCCTGGCTCTTCCGTCTTCCAGACCAAATCGAAGTTTTAAGACCTTTTGCTCCCTTTCGGTCAGGGTGTCGAGTACTTCAATCAATTGCTCCTTGAGCATGGAAAAAGCAGCTGCCTCTGCAGGCGCCGGCACATCGTCGTCTGGAATAAAGTCTCCCAGATGGCTATCTTCTTCTTCCCCGATGGGAGTTTCCAAAGATACCGGCTCCTGGGCGATCTTCAGGATTTCCCGAACCTTTTCAACCGTAATATCCATTTCTTCTGCAATTTCTTCGGGGGTCGGTTCTCTGCCGTATTCTTGAAGCAACTGACGGGATATCCGAATCAGTTTATTGATGGTTTCTACCATATGAACCGGTATACGGATGGTCCTGGCCTGGTCGGCAATCGACCGGGTGATCGCCTGACGGATCCACCAGGTAGCATAGGTACTGAATTTATAGCCTTTTCGCCAGTCAAATTTATCAACGGCCTTGATCAGCCCCAGATTTCCTTCCTGAATCAGGTCAAGGAACAGCATCCCCCGTCCCACATATCTTTTTGCAATGCTGACAACCAGTCTCAGGTTGGCCTCACAAAGCCTCTTCTTAGCTTCTTCGTCTCCCAGCTCCATTTTCTTGGCCAGTTCGATTTCTTCGTCACCGGAAAGCAGGGACACCTTTCCAATCTCTTTCAAGTACATCCGAACCGGATCATCGACCGCAATCCCCTTGGGCATGGATACATCCAGGTCCAGCTCGATGATCTCTTCTGTGGCGATGATATCCGGATCCGGCTCCACATCGTCGTGATCCAGTGATAAAATTGCAAATTCTTCCGGGTCTACTTCAGAAGTAACTTCAATCCCGATGGTCATAAGGCTTTCGTACACCTCATCGATCTGATCCTTGTCCATATCGACGGATTCCAGCATTTCTGCAACCTCCCGATAGGTAATGCTGCCCTTTGCCCGGGCCTTTTCTGTCAGATCGTGGATGTATTCCACCCGTTTCTCCTCGTTTGCCTCTTCGTAACTCATTGCGTTACCTCCTATCCCTATTCTTTAATTTCTGCAGGTCCATCAGTTCCTGAGTGATTTCTTGTATTTTATCGTAATTTTCTTCTTCGTCCGCCATAGAAAGACGGGCGATCAGGTCTTTTTCCATTTCCGACCAATGTCTCTGCTTCAGGCTGAAAAGACAATCCTGAAAAAAGTCTTCATCGGAACCGGTAATCGGGGTCTTATCCAGAATGTCCTCCAAAAGGCTGAATTCCTGCTCATCCAACGATTCCCGAAGTGTTTCCAGGCTGATTACCTCTTCACCCGTATAGGACTCCCGGATCCGGCTCAATAATTCAACGGTTTCCGCGGACATCAGGACCAACTCCTCTTCCCGGAGTCTTTCAAGAAAAGACCCATTTCGAAGAATCAGTTTCAGGATACAACGTTCCCCCATATCCATTCGTGAAGCCGTAGATTCCAGATCCTCCTCCGGGCTGGGGCTGGCTTTGTGCCTTGCCGGTTCCCTGAATTCCTCCTTTTGGAATACCTCCAGTCGAATGGCCGATGGAGCGATGCCCGTGTCTTCTCCCAACTTGGAAATATAGGCATCGATTTCCACTGGTGAAAGTTGTCTCAGGATGATAGCCGCCTCCTTGAGGAAGCGGATCCGCCCTTCGGTTGAAACCAGGTCATGGGTGGATCTCAGCACCTGGAGCTTATATTCCATAAAGGGCAAGGCCCCTTTCATCAATCGCAAAAAGGCATCTCTGCCTCTTTTTTTGATGAATTCATCCGGATCCTTTGCCCCTTCCATCTGAAGGACTTTAACATGCAGGCCCTCCCGATAGAGGATATCCATCCCCCGAAGAGCTGCATTCTGACCAGCCTGATCCCCGTCGTAGGACAGGTATACACTGTTTGTATAGCGCTTCAGCAACCGGGCTTGATTCTCTGTGAGAGCAGTTCCCAGGGATGCGCAGCAGTTCCGTACTCCACCCTGATACAGCGCGATTACATCCATATATCCCTCAACCAGGATGGCGGACCCTTCCTTGGTGATTTCAGAGCGGGTCAGGGATAAACCGTACAGATTGTTTTTTTTCATGAAAACCGAGGATTCAGATGAATTGAGATATTTGGGATTATCCTCCCCAATGGCTCTCCCTCCAAAACCGATGATCTTGCCTCGTGTATTGAGGATTGGGAAAATTACCCGGTTTCTGTACTTATCAAAATATTTACCCTTAGATTGTGAAACTAAACCTAAATCTACCAGAAGCTGTGGTTCTATGCCCAGCTTTTCGAAATGTTTCAGGAGACTGTCCCAGTGAGGTTCTGCATAACCGATTCCGAATTTCTTCATGGTTTCGGGAGAAATTCCCCTGCCGATCATATAACGATAGGCCGGATTATCCTCCTTCCAGAGGTTTTTATAGAAAAATGTGGCAGCCTCCCGATTGATTTCCAGATACTGCTCCTGACGGGCATCCTTCTGGAATTGGTCCCGAATGGGAATCCCATATTCATCAGCCAGTTTTTCCATGGCACCACGAAAGTCCAGGTTGTAATACTGCTCTACAAACTGAATCACATCTCCCGCAGCGCCACAGCCAAAACAGGTATAGATCTGCTTATCCTCGGACACAACAAAAGAAGGTGTCTTTTCATTGTGGAAGGGGCAGAGCCCTTTGTGATTGGCCCCGGTCTTCTTCAGCGGGACGACCCGTCCCACCACATCCACGATGTTGCACCTGCTTTTAATTTCTTCAGCGATGTTATCCCTTTGAACCAAATTTTTTTCCTCTCCTGTTGCCGGCTGTCAAAAGCTTTTCCAGGGCTTCGGGGTGAAAAGCTCGTCATAAAGATTCATAGCATACCGGTCGGTCATGCCAGCAATATAGTCTTTGACGATTTCATGGATTCCGTAATGGTCGATCATCCGGCTGCTGTCCTCCGGAAGCTGCTCCGGCCTGGACAGGAAATACTCATAAAGGCGGTGGATGATCTGACGGACCTTATCCAGTTCTTCATCTTTCTTGACCACGCTGTTGTGGTAAACCATTTCGAACATAAAGGTCCGGAGCTGATTCATGGCTTCTCTGGATTCCGTACTTTGGCGGATGCTGTCTTTCCCGTCACTCTGACGAACCACGTCCCCTACCAGATGGTTGATCCGGCTTCGATGATCCTGCCCCAGAACATCCAGGCATTCGGCGGGGAGATCCTCCATCCGGATGACGCCGCTGCGGATGGCATCGTCAATATCATGGTTGATATAGGCAATCCGGTCGCTGAGCTTGACCACCTGTCCTTCCAGGGTAAAGGGAATCCCTCCTCCGGTGTGGTTCAGGATCCCATCCCGAACTTCTTCGGTCAGATTCATCCCCGGGTAATTTTTATTTCCTTCCAACACTTCCACCACCCGAAGGCTTTGCACATTGTGACGGAACCCGCCGGGATGGATCTCCGACAGGAAATCCTCCCCATTGTGGCCGAAGGGGGTATGGCCCAGATCATGGCCAAGGGCGATGGCTTCTGCCAAGTCTTCGTTGAGGGCCAAGGCTCTGGCGATGGTTCTGGCAATCTGAGACACCTCCAGAGTATGGGTCAGCCTTGTCCGGAAATGATCCCCTTCCGGTGCTAGGAAAACCTGGGTCTTATGCATCAGTCTTCGAAAGGACTTAGAATGGACGATTCGGTCCCGATCCCTCTGATAATCGGTACGGTACCGGCATTTTTCCTCCGGATGGACCCTGCCTCTGGTCTGACTGGCACAAGCAGCATGGGGGGATAGGGTGTCCCGTTCTTTTTTTTCGATGTCTTCCCGTAGTATCATAGGCGTTCCTCAAGCTCTGCCATGTTTCATTACAAGGCCTTCCACGATGTTGGCTACATTTTCACAGGCATCCAGGCTGTCTTCCAGTACATCAAAGAGTTCTTTCCACTTCAGGACTTCAATCGGGTTTTCCTCATTGCGGAACAATTTGGTTAAAGCCCTCCGATACACGATATCTCCTTCGTTTTCGATGCGATTCACTTCGATGATCTGAGTCATGACAATCGGATTGGTCCTTATGTCCTTGAGATTCTTGAAGAGGACATCCAACTCCCGGATGCATTGAAGAAGCAGTTCAGCCATGGTTACCGCCTCCGGCTTCATTTCCCGGATATCAAATACAACGAACCGGTTGGAAACCTCTTCAATGGAGTCCACGATATCGTCCATATCTCTGGTCAGGGCGTACATATCTTCTTTGTCAAAGGGCAGATCTTCCGATTCATTCATCTTCTTGAGGATTTTGTGGGCCTGCATATCGCAGTCTGTCTCCATGACCTTCATATTGGCGACCTTATCCGCCACACCGTCAAAGTTGTTGACTAAATCGGAAAAGGCTTCTCCGGCAGCAATGATTTTATGGATGAATTCATCAAACAATTCATAAAATACATCTTCCTTCTTGTCGTTTTTTTCCTTCTTGAATCCCAGCATCCTAAACCTTCCTCTCCTGTGACAGCAATAACGTTCTCGATTTATGAACCAGCTTATTTGCCCGTATGTCCAAATCCTCCACCGCCCCGGCTGGTGTCTCCCAGGTTACCGGTAGTCCATTGTATCCGTTCGACACGACTGATCACCAGTTGGGCAATCCGGTCTCCATTTTGGATGGGAAAAGCTTCGGATCCCAGATTAATCAGCAATACTCCGATTTCTCCCCGGTAGTCCCGATCAATAGTCCCCACCCCATTGACCATACCGATGCCATGGTGGAGAGCTAGTCCGCTTCTTGCCCGCACCTGTGCTTCATAACCCTCTGGAAGTTCAATGGATATCCCGGTGGGTATGAGTTTTCGTTCACCTGGCTCCAGGCTTACCATTTCGGGCAGAAGAGCTCTCAGGTCCATTCCGGCTGATCCTTCTGTGGCATACTCGGGCAGGATTCCACTTTTGCTCTGAATTTTAAACATCCTGATTCTCCTGTAATCCTCACCCGGCAATGATTTTTTTCAAATTCACTTTTCGATTGGTGATCACTGCCCCTGAATAGGCAGAAACATCCGAAATCATGATTGAAAGCTCTTTGAGATCCTCCATCGTGACCCGGTCGATCCCGGCTATGATCTCTTCCGCTGTGTAGACTTTGCCAAGAAGAATGCTGTTTTTTCCAATGGCAAACATGCGGCTGTTCACATTTTCCTGACTGAAAATATAGCTGCTCTTCAGCTGTTCCTTTGCTATGCTCAGTTCTTCTTCCGTGACGCCTTTTTCTCTCAGAACCATAAGTTCCTCCCGGATTGCCTGAATGGCTGCTTCCAGCTTGTCATGGCTGACACCGGCATAAATGTTGAAGTATCCTTCTTCTGCGAAGGAACTTGCCATGGAATAAACCGAGTAAGCCAGTCCCTTTTCTTCCCGGATATTCTGAAAAAGCCGGGAACTCATGGATCCTCCCATGATATTGTTCAACAAAACCAAGCCGTAATGACGGTCATCATCCAGGCCAAAAGTAGGGACACCCATGCAAAGATGGCTTTGCTCAATTTCCTTTACCTTAACGCGAAAACGAGGTTCATAAGCAACAGTCGGGATATCCTTTTTCGTTTTTTCCGGCTTCAGCTGGCATAATTTCCCTTCAAAAAGAGAACAGATATGATCCTCATCAAAATTCCCGGAAACGGAGATGACGATGTTATCCCGGGTGTATTCTTCCTCCAGATATCGGAGGATGACCTCTCGGTTGATGGAACGAAGGGAAGAAGGAGTCCCGATAATGGAATTAGCCAGAGGATGTCCTTTAAAAAGCAATTCGCATATGATGTCATGGATATCGTCTTCCGGAGAGTCTTCAATCATCTTGATTTCTTCAAAAATGACTTTCTTTTCCTTTCCCATCTCCTTTTTATCGAATCGGGAATTGACGAACATGTCCAGCAGAATTTCTGCGGATTTTTCAACATTGGAAGAAAGGGTTTTGATGTAGTAACAAGTGGCCTCCTTGCCGGTGAAGGCGTTCATCTGGCCTCCGATTTTATCCACATCCTCGGCAATCTGCTTAGCGCTCCGGGTTTCTGTTCCCTTAAAGAGCATGTGCTCAATATAATGGGAGATGCCCGCATTGCTTCCTGCTTCATCCACTGCGCCTGCTCTCACCCAAATGCCCATGGAAACCGACTGGACATGGGGAATTTTCTCCATAGCCACCCGGATTCCACAGTTTAAATTTTTTAATTTAATCATAGTAACCTCATTATTCCAGGGCAGCCCACTTATTCGATGCCGCTCCTGATATTAGTGTAGACGTATATGACCTTAGCTGCCTGAGCTCTGGTAGCCAGTCCCTGGGGATAAAAATTCCCGGAGGAATCCCCATTCATGATGCCTCCCCCAACCACAGTAGCTACATAATCTGCTGCCCAGGGGCTGATTCTGCCGCTGTCCGGGAATTGGATTCCTGGTGTTGGCTGTGGTATGGCAAAACCTAGTACACGGGAGAAATTGCATAGCATGATGCTCATCTGTTCCCGGGTGATGTTGTCATTGGGCGCAAAGGTCTTTTCATCCAGACCGCTGACGATTCCGCTGGCAAAACCCCAGTTGACATAATTATAGTACCAGTCCCCTTGATTCACATCCTGAAACCCGGTGGCCGGATAATTGGTTCCCAGCCCGCCGTTCATGGTCTTGCCCAGCATAGCCAGAAATTGAGCTCTGGTAATATTGGCATCCGGCATGAACATGTTATCTCCAACGCCTTCTACCAAGCCCCTTGAGGCTAGTTTCCCAATATACTCTTTGGCCCAGTGGCTGGTGGTATCACCAAATTCAATCAGTTCCTTTCCCACTGTAACCGGAATGGTAATCTGATTCCCGTTATACCCGATGTATATATTACCCTTTTGTCCGTGGGCCAAAACAGCCTTAAATTCGCCTTCCTGATTAATGGTGCCGATATTTTCATCACAACTCCAGGTAAAAAGACTGTCTTTGGTGATAACAGGAGAATAGCCCATCCGGGCGGTCATATCAATTTCCGCAGTCTGACCGATATCCATGTTAAGTTTGGTCACGGACGCTTTTAAGGTAAGATTGGAGGGATGGATGATTTCAACCTCCGTGGTATCCCGCAAGCCGCCGGAATTACCGGTGATAGTCACCTTTCCGGGATTCGCTCCTGCAGTGAAGAGACCCGTTGATGAAATCGTCCCCAGTCCGTCGGTCACACTGTAGGCGACCCCGCCGGGAAGACTGACTTTTTCATAGAGCCGGTTGGATGCGGCTGGGGTGATCTGAACATCTGCTCCTGCCATCAACAGGGCGTTTCCGGGATACAGATGAAGATTCTCTGCTGTAGCTGGCGCCGTATCTTTATAAACAAGAAGCAGACCATTGGCTACCTTTCGCTGGGAAAGCTGGGAAGGAGAATTCCGAATCACGGCCTTACCGTCCATGCCAGGCAGACGAGCATAAAGAACCGAGGAGCCTCCTCCGTCCATATTAAAACCGGATACGCAGTCCAGGGCAATCAGATGCTTTGCCGTGTCAATCAGCCCAAGACCATTGGAAACCGCTGGCTGCCGTCCGTCCAAAACATAGAGGAGCAAACTGCCATCCTGGCGGATACCTACCGCTGTTCTGGGATTAGGATTGGTTCCTGTGGTGTCCACCCGGCCATCTGCTACGATGGAATAATAGATCCCAAGAGCATCCCGGACATCTGCAAGACCTTCATTCCGCTGATCTTGAGAAAAAATTTCAATTTCACTCCCAACCTTCAGGCCCGTCACTTTTCCAGCAGTGGCCGAATTAAGCACGGTGGAAAGAACCACTTCTGTCTCCCCGATAGGGGTGTTTCGCGTCTTGGTATTGACGGATTTAACTATTCCTTTAATGGACGAGTTAATTTTTAATTGAATATTATCCTTGCTGCCGGTTTCGATGACGATTTCCACACAGTCGGTGGTGGTTTTTGTTGATGTTCCATAATGACGGTTGTAGAAATGAAGGCCATTGGCTGCCCCCTGGGGCACGTTGATGAAGCCCACGGGCAGGTTGATCTCCTTATCAACGGCAGCACCCGGAGCCGTCAAAGCCGCTTCCGAGGTTCCTTCCAGTGCCCCTTCCGTGGTTCCTGTTGCTGCAGGCGCTGTTGGTATTTCCGTTACGATGCCTTTCATGGAATAACTGACGCTGGTCTTCATCATAGCCGCTTTCCCATCCTGGTCAAAGGTCAGGGACATTTCAGGATTATAGCCGGAAGTGACGATATTCCCGTTGCTGATGGTGAGGCCCTTGGGAGTTCCGGTGGAAGTATCATAAATATCCCCGTTGATAGCCGCTACCACCTTGTAGCCCTGTTCTTCCGCATATCGGATCATATCCCCGATCGTATAAGTGGCCCGAACTTCACCGGAAAAGACCATAGGCCTTATTCCGTTGCCATTGTTGTCCGCTTCCACAACATAGGCATGCTGGATACCTGCACTGTTGTAACCGACGATTTCTCCATAGGACATTCCTTCAAACAGCTCCATTTGTGAGCGGAAGGTCACCGTTCCAAAACCATCCTGATAAGCAAATCCATTCAGGATGGAAAAGCTCATTAAAATTACCATAATCAGTGCCGTCATTCTTTTTGCCTTATTGTTCTTCATTTTCGGTCCTCATTTCCAGTTTAAAGTCAAACATTTCTTCATTGAAGCAATCTCCATTGTACAGGATGATCACGACATCAGGCTGATAATCTGCAGCATAGTCCCCGGTATTCCTTTTAAAGAACCGCATGTCCAAAGCCCGAAGTTCTGAAACAGCTGGTGCCAGAAAGGAGTATACCGGAAGGGCAAAGGAGTCTTTGATCATCAGGATTTTGCCCTCCCCTTCCAGATGATTCCGGAAAATCAGTTCTTCATGATCTCCCTTGTACACTGCATAACGGTTGGTATCCGGAGGATTTTCAGGAGACAGATTATCCGGATTGATCATCGATGCGGAAAAACCGCCCCGGGTGATGAGATGCTGTGTCCCATCGATCTGTTCCACGGTCATATCCGTAGGAAATTCCGGATAGATGTAGGTAAAGTCATCGACCCCAGCATACCGGAATCCGGTTCTCCTTCCCATAGAGCCCAGAAAGAAATCTTCATAGGTTCTGATTCCGTAGGCTCCGATATCCATCAGTTTCTCATCGATCTGGAATCCGTATGCCTCATTGAGCTGCCGCCCGATGGTCCAGGTAGCATCAAAGGCGGTTTCAATCCGCCAATGGTGATCTGTATCAAAGAAGAGATCCTTTTGATTGGCGTTCCCTTCCCTCAGGCTATCTCTCAGATCCAGGACCGCTACGCCTTCTCTTTGTATTTCAGCAAGAAATCGATCCCCGTTGGCATCAGCATAGTCGGTAACATGAGGAGGAAGCCCGCTGTTGTCTCCGTCAACTTTGAAGGGAGCTAAAACAAACAGCAGGGGTATACCCTCCTGATCCAGTTTTTCTTTAAGCTCCAGAGTCTTTCGAACAGCCCCGCTGACATCTTTTTTTTCCACCCGATAGGTAATCTGTCCGAAGTCCGTCCGGTAAATTTCTCCATAGGCGGGATCCGGCAGGATCGATTTCCCCAGCAAGCGCTGGGTCAGGCCGAACAACTCATTCATATCCTCCCGCCGGTAGGTATCCCGGATCATGATGGTTTCCGCTGCATCAATGGCCCCCTGGATCCTCTCCAGCACCGGTGTTCCGGCTGGCACCGTGTTTCGATACTCGGTCAGGAAATCCTCCAGAGGGCGATTATCCTCATAGAGGAACATCCCCACCAGAAAAATCATGGTCACCGCTATGGTTAAAATTGTGGTCAGTTTTTCTTTTCTCATAAATCCGGGCTCCTGATCAGAAGTTGAAATAAATAAAGGGATTATAGGAACCTTTCACCAGATACGTGATACCGATGAGGAACAAACCGGTCACCGTCAGCCCAAAGGCGATCTGACCGGGAATGATCATTTTCTGCAGAACGGGATTCCTCCTGTTCCGGGTGAACCAGCGGCGAAGAGCCGGAGCCACCGGCATGGAAAAGCAGATTCCGGCAGCTAGGAAAACCCAGTTTTCAAGAGCATAGACCCAGGCTGCCCCAGAGGCGGCAGAGCCAGTAGACAATCCCAGCATGGCCGAAAGATATTGAGCAGCATAGGCGAGATTCTCAGACCGGAACAAAACCCAGCCGAAAATCACCAAAAGCATAGTATAAAGATGCTTCATCACCACCGTCAGAAACGGATGGTTTCCGAGCCTCAATCCTTCAAAACCGGTTAATTTTTCAACGGATATGGAAATAAAGTAAAGCAATCCCCATAAAATAAAAGTCCAGTTGGCTCCATGCCAAAGTCCGGTCAGAAACCAGACCACCAACAGGTTGAAGACGATCCTTTTCCGGCTGTTGACCCGGCTGCCTCCGAGGGGGAAATAAACGTAATCCCGAAACCAGGAGCCGAGAGATATGTGCCAGCGACGCCAAAATTCCGAAGTGGATCGGGATATATAGGGATAATTGAAATTTTCCGGAAAGCGGAATCCGAACATCCGCCCCAGGCCGATGGCCATATCCGAATATCCAGAAAAGTCATAATAAATCTGAAGGGTATAACAAATCGCTCCGAACCAAGCAAAAGAAAAGGATATTTCATCTGCCGGCATACTGAAAGCTTTGTCTGCCAGCAAGGCAAAATTATTAGCCAGCAGGACCTTCTTCAAAAAACCAATGAGGAATCGGGTTGACCCTTCTGAAAATCCGGTCCAGGTCTCTCTTCGATTCATAATCTGATCGGCGATGGTTTCATACCGGACAATGGGCCCGGCAATCAATTGGGGAAAAAAGGAGATATATAGTCCCACATTCAGAGGATTCCGTTGGGGATTTCCCTTTCCCCTATAAACATCAATCACATAGGATATGGCCTGAAAGGTAAAAAAGGATATCCCGATGGGCAGCATAATTTCTGGAACTCCAAAGGAAGATCCAAAAAAGTGATTCAGATTTTCCAGGGTGAACATCAAATATTTGAAAACGAAGATGATGCCCAGGTTGACCAGGAGCATGATGGTGATGATCAGTCTGGCCTGAATGATGTTTTCCCGAAACTGGAATACCAACAGTCCAAAAATCCAGTTAAGCAAGATGGAACCTATCATAATCAGAACGAACCAGGGTTCTCCCCAGGCATAAAAACCCAGGCTGACTACCAGTAAAAAAACATTCTGGAGCTTACGGCTAAAGCGAAAAATCCCATAATAGAGAATGACCACCACGGGAAGAAACAAAAATATAAATATCAGTGATGAAAACAGCATTCGTCCACCGGTCTCTTTCTCTAGTATTTCTTGTTGACGTAATCATCGATCCGGGATCGTTTTCGGATGGGTTGAAAAACCCCTTCTTCCTTCAGCTCTTCCACAATACCTGGATTGATGGTGTGCAGGATGACTCCCTCATAATCATGGAGAAGAATTTCAATCAGCTTGTTATCCAGGAAGTCAGACTTAGCCTTGATGTAATAAGCTTCCATATTAGTGAAATCCAAGTAACGGAGCAGCTGCCGGATGGCATCATCCTTTTTTCGATAATGGAAATTGACTTTGGTATCCAGTTCCCGGATAAGCTCCGGATGTTTTTCCATCAACTTTTTGTCCCGCATCCGAAGCTGATTGTACTTGGCAATGACATTATGATACTGATAATTATAGATTCCCTTTTCAAAAGAGTCGATTTTTTGAAAGGGCTTCAACCCCATCCGGGTGATATAATAATAGTGTTCTTCGATAAATTCCCGTTTGGAAAGATCCCCTTTCTTATATTTGAAGATCAGGGCTTCCCGTTCTTCAAAAAATAGGTCGAAGGTGGTTTTCCGAATCCTGTCATGCATGTCCGTCTCCTGTTTCTCCGGCATTCTCCCTGATCACGTCCGACAGGACTGCCCGGATAATGTTTCGTGCATTTTCCAGGAAGGCTTCCTTGGGCTGCTCCGCGCTTCTGGCATCATTCCAGTAGTGCTCTGTGTAAGGATTCAGCATTTCTTCTTCCCTCAGGCCTTTTTCATAGAGTTCCCGGATGAAATTCTTCTTATCCTCTGCTCCCTGCCGGAACATTTCCCAATAATCCTCCGTAAAAAAGCCGGGTACCACTCCATAGTGGGGTGAGATCAGCACCCGGACCGGATACTTTCGACACTTTTCCAAAGACTCCATCGAATCCCGATAACTCTTTAATATGGGAATATGCATATAGGAAGAAGACTCCAGTACGCCGGTGCTTTCACTGGTAAACAGGATTCCGTCCGGCTCCAGGGCATATGTCATGGAGCAGTCGGTATGGCCTTTGGTGGAAAAAGCACGGATGGATTCCTCTCCCAAAGATATAACACTGGATTCGCCCAGGGGCAAATCCAGTCGGAGCCCGTTCATATCAAAAGATTCTGGGGCAGTACCCGTATATTTCCTCCAGGCGACCAGGCTAAGCTCCTCCATTTTTTTACGAGCCCCCGGACTGTCAAATACCCGCTTACAATAGGGAGCACCGCAGACCACCGCTTCCGGCCATTCCCGAAGCACCAGGGGCAATGCTCCCATGTGATCGTAATGGGTATGACTAAGCAGGATATAGTCCAGGGTTCCCCCGGTCTTTTTCAACTGTTCCTTTACATTCATGATCATTTGCTCGCCACAATAGGCCATGCCCGTATCCAGGAGAGCATTTTTACTGCTTCCGCTAATCAGCAGGGCTTCTCCGCCTGCTCCAGCGGTGACCCTGGTTACTTTATCCGGCATCTTGAGTCGATTCTGACCTGGAAAATCCCGGAATAATTCTTTTCTCTCATTCATTTTCTTCTGTTCCTTGCTCTCCCCATAGGTAAACACCGCCAAACCAATCCAGATAATGACAAAGCACAGAAACTGTACCCGGTCAAAAGGTTCCCGGAACAGAAAAATTCCCAGGATCAGGGATATGGATGGAGAGACATATTCGATGATGCCCAGGTTGACCATACTAATCCGGTTGGCTCCCATGGTGAAAAGGATCAATGGGGCTGAAGTGCATATTCCAATCAAGCTCAGCAGGAAGATCTGAAATCCGCTGCCTACGCCAAAGGCACCGATTCCTCTGGATTCATAATAAAAAACCATGATCAGAGCCGGGGGAACCAGAAACATGGTTTCATAAAAAAGGGACAGTACGGCTTCCAGCCGGTAGCTCTTTTTGAAGGCTGTATAAATAGCAAAGGTCAGCGCCAGGCTCAGGGCGATGACCGGGAATCTGCCATAGTACAAAACCATGATCAGTACCCCAAGCAGGGCCATGGACAGGGAAATCACCTTATACCGATTCAGCTTCTCATGAAAAATCAGAACCCCAAAGACGGATACCATCAGAGGTTCAATATAATAACCAATAACCGTCTGGATCACATAATCTGCATTGACGGCAGCAATATAAATGCTCCAGTTGACAGTAATCAGCAGGCCAGCCAGAAAAAATTTCGGCTTGTTGCCTTTGATCCTCAGTGGAGCAAGTATCGCCTTTAAGCCATAGATCCGAAGAGACAGCAGAAAGGTCACCAATGCTACAAACACAATCCGGTAAAAAATGATAACGACGGAGTCGATGGGTCTTAAGGCCTGCCAGTAGATCGGCAGAAAACCCCATATAACAGCGCTGCCCAGGGCAGCTGCCATTCCAAGCTTATATTCACGATTGCCCATAAGTCCTCATTCCTCGAAAGCTGCTTCCTCGTCCCCGTCTCCGTAGTCGTCTTCTTCCTCCTCTTCATCCTCCATAGAGGATAGGGCAGATGCTACGGAAACCATGTATTCGTCTATCTCATAGGGAATGCACTCGGAAAAATCATACTCATATTCTTCGTCTCCCAGCTTTTCCACCCGATAGGCCGTTACGGCCTCCAGCAGAGTCACCATCAGAACTTTTTTATCTTTTGTTCGAATTAATTGGACTTCGCTTTCCTGAGTCAGCCAGTTGCGGAACTTGAAAAGTTCCTCCACGAAGACGGACAGTTCGTCCCTTTCTTCTTCTTCTTCGGCTGCTGCAATAGATTCTGCAAGGCCCAGAAGCATCATTTTAACCGATGTCAGGAAGGTATATACCTCGATGCCATACTCCGATGGAATGCCTTCCAGGATTTCATCCAGATAAGTTTCGATGAACTCCCCCAGATTGACCATGTCCACCCTCTTGATCAGGGCATAGAGATCTTCATAGCGAATCTCTCCATCATATTCCATCAGGTCCGCAAAATTCTCAAAAAATTGAAAATCCTCCGCTTCTTCCAAATCCAGTATTTCCAGCAGTTCTTCCAGACTCATACTATTTTCCCTCCATTCTGACATCTTCCAGATCAAAGTTCTTAAACTTAACCTTGACCGGCTCAGCTTCAAAAATGGTATCGATCATATTCAGGAAATTCTCTGAGAGGTCGCTGGCATAAAAGGTGTTGTCCACAGTAGGACAGCAGGCCAAAGCATTTTGTTCCCTCAGTTCTCTTTCCAGGGTGTCGATGACGATTTCCGACGGATCCACAATGGTCAATCCGGGATACAGGCTTTCCAGATTGCTCCGGATCAGCGGATAATGGGTGCATCCCAGCACCAATGTATCAATTTTATTCTTTTCAATGAATTCATCCAGGTAATAACGAATAGTCAGATTCATGATTTCGTTGTTGATGATTCCTTCTTCGATAAGGGGTACAAATGCAGGGCACGCTTTGGAAAAAACCTGAACCCGTGGATTTCGTGATTTGATTTCCTTTTCGTAAATACCGCTTCTTATGGTTACCTTGGTACCGATGATCCCAATCCGGCTGCCTTCCAGCGATGCTTTGGCCGTTGCTGCAGCTGCTGGCTCAATAATACCGGTAACCGTAAGGTCCGGATAGCGATTGCGCAGTTCGTCCAGACTGGTGGCACTCACCGTATTACAAGCGATAACGATGTGCTTGACCCCTTTATGAACCAGGAAATCGGCTATCTCGAGAGAAAAACATCGAATCGTGGAAACTGCTTTGGATCCATAAGGAGTCCTGGCAGTATCCCCGAAATAAATCACCCTCTCACTGGGAAGCCGTTTCATCAAATGGGGTATGCAGGTCAAGCCTCCCAGACCGGAGTCGAAAAAACCGATGGGGCTGTTGTTCATTCTTTCTATTTCCTTTCAGATTGTGCTATAATAGATTATTGCACGGTACTATTATAGTATAAAAAGCAAGGAAATAGAATAGATATTTGCCAATTGGGAGGAAAAATATGAAGCCGGTAAAGAATCGCAGCAGACAGGAAATCGACAATCGTTACAAATGGAATATCGAAGCCATGTACCCGGAGGAAGTACTTTGGGAACAAGATTTTGAAAGGGTGGGCAGCCTTATAAGCCTTTATCCCTCTTTCAGCGGTACTTTATCCCAAAACGGAGAAGCGCTGCTGGCTGCTTATCAGAAAAAGGACGAAATCTGGCTGATTTTGGAGCGGATGTATGTTTATTCCCGCATGAAGAAAGACGAGGACAACCGACTGGAGCAGTATCAGAATATGAACGACCGATGCAGCTCTCTGGTAGCCAGAGCTGCATCCGCCCTCTCCTTCTTTACTCCGGAGCTTCTTGAAATCCCTTCGGAACAGATCCATTTGTTCTATGAACAGTGTCCGGATTTGGAAACCTATCGCTTTGCCATCGACAGCGCCTTCCGGGAAAAGGCCCATATCCTGACGCCGGCGGAAGAAAACATCATGGCCCAGTACAGCGAGATCACCGGAGCCACCAACAATGTATTCAGCATGCTGAACAATGCGGATATGCGTTTTGACGAAATCACCGACGAAAACGGCGAAAAAGTGGAGCTGACCCACGGCCGCTTCATCGGTTTCATGGAAAGCAAGGACCAGCGAGTTCGAAAAGAAGCCTTTCAGGCCATGTATGCCCCCTATAAGGCTCAGATCAACACCCTGGCAGCCCTATACAACTACAACACAAAGACCGATGTGGTCCAGGCACGGCTGCGAAATTATCCTTCCTCCCTGGATGCCGCCCTCTCCGGGGACAATATTAACCCGGAGGTATATTTCAATCTGGTGAATACGGTAAACCGGAACCTTGATTCCCTGATGCGGTATGTGCAGATCCGGAAAAAGCTCCTTGGGCTGGAAGAACTCCACATGTACGACGTGTACGTTCCTCTCTTTGATGTCCCCCAGAAATCCGTTTCCTATGAAGAGGGCGTCCAGCTCATGAAAAAAGGTCTGGAAGCCCTTGGGCCCGATTATCTGGAAAGAATGGAACAAGGTGTGAAGCAGGGCTGGGTGGATGTTTATGAAAACGAAGGGAAAACCAGCGGTGCCTACAGCTTTGGCAGCTATGACAGCATGCCCTATATCCTGATGAACTACAACAACAAGCTAAAGGATGTATTTACCCTGGCCCATGAGATGGGTCACTCCATGCATTCCCTCTATACCAGGGAGACCCAGCCTTTCATCTACGGAGGCCACTCCATCTTTACTGCTGAGGTGGCATCCACCGTCAACGAGGCTTTGATGATGAAGCAGATGATTGCCGATGAAAAGGATCCCCAGATAAAAAAATATCTGCTGAACCTTTATATTGAGGAATTCCGCTCCACCGTTTTCCGGCAGACCATGTTCGCCGAGTTTGAGCTGCTCACCCACAATGCTGTGGAAAGTGGTGAAGCTCTTACCTCTGATTTCCTGTGCCGGGAATATATGGGCCTGGTCAGAAAGTATTTTGGCCCGGATGTTGTCCTGGATGATGAGATCAAGGTCGAATGGGCCCGGATTCCCCATTTTTATAATGCTTTCTATGTGTATAAGTATGCCACCGGATTTTCCGCAGCAGCCGCCATTTCACGGAAGATTCTGGAGGAAGGGTCTGGGGCCAGGGATGCTTATATCGACTTCCTTCGCTCCGGGGAAAGCGACTACCCCATCGAATTGCTGAAAATTGCCGGAGTGGATATGAGCCGGCCGGAACCGATAGACGAAGCCATGAAGATTTTTTCCGGACTCATCGATGAACTGGAAGCCTTAATCTAAGGGAGGATATCGAATGAAAGAACGAGTTATCTGCATCTTTGCCAACGGCAACCGATTTTCCCTGGAAACCGGGGAAATCCTGAAAGCAAAACTAGAAAAAAGCGGTTTTAAGACTACTTGTGATTTTCACCCGGATGCCGAGCTGATCGTCTGCATCGGTGGAGACGGGTCCTTCCTTCAGGCTGTCCATCGGCTGGATTTTCCCCAAATTCCTTTTATTGGTATCAACACCGGTCACCTTGGATTTTTCCAGGAGATCCTGCCCAATCAGCTGGATGATTTTATCTTTCACTATAAGCAGAATAAATATCATATTCAGCATTTATCCACCGTCAAAGTCATTGGCCAGACCAGCAGCGGAGAAGAAATCCTCCACCGGGGTCTCAATGAAATCATCATCAAGGGGAATCGTTCCTACTCCGTCCATTTGAACATTTCCATCGGCGGCAGCTTTATCGAGCGATTCAGCGGCGACGGCATCCTGGTGGCCACATCAGCCGGCAGTACGGCCTACAATTACTCCCTGGGGGGCTCCATTGTAGACCCCCGTCTCAACCTGCTTCAACTGACTCCCATTGCACCCATGAATACGACCGCTTACCGGTCCTTCACCTCCAGCATTCTGCTGCCCACCGATTCTTCTCTGGGCATCATCCCGGAGTACACAAAGGATCACCAGCTGAATATTCTGGTGGATGGATCCGAATACCCCTATGAAGACATCGAGAGCCTCAGCATCAATCTGTCCAATAAAGAAGTCCGGTTGCTGCGCTTTGAATCCTATGACTTCTGGGCTAAAGTGAAAAGCAAATTTTTATAAAAAAGGAAAAAGAATGACAAAATTCAAATATATCGTCCAAAGCTCGGATGAAGATGGCAAAAAAGCTGTCCGGGACTTGATTTATACCAATTTCAACATTTCCAGCCGACTTAAGAAAAAAATCAAAAGAGAAAATTTAGTTTTTGTTAACGGCATGCCCGTTAAAAATCATCATCTGCCCCGGGCAGGTGATATTCTGACCATCGGTCTTCCCGAAGAATCCAGCTACTTCCCTCCGGAGGATATTCCCCTGAACATTCTCTACGAGGATGATGACCTGTTGATTCTGAACAAGCAACCGGGGGTAGTGGTTCACCCAACCAACGGAAACCCCTTTCACACTCTGGCTAACGGAATCATGAAATACATGCTGGACACGGATCAGCAGTTTAAGATTCGGTTCGTCAACCGTCTCGACATGGGCACATCCGGGGTGGTTGTGGTGGGGAAAAATTCCCATGCCCAGGATAATATGACCAAGCAGATGCAGCGGGGTTCTGTTGAAAAAACCTACCTGGCCATTCTTCGGGGTATCTTTGAGGATAAAGCAGGTGTGGTGGATCTGCCCATCGGTCGTCCGGATCCGGAGCGGTTGCAGCGAGCCGTTATGACGGAGGGAGGCTCCCCTTCGGTTACCCGCTACGAAGTCCTTGAGGAACTTGGCGGAGCTTATAGCCTGGTACAGCTCCAGCTGGAAACGGGCCGAACACATCAGATTCGGGTGCATATGGCTCATCTGGGCCACCCGGTGCTGGGGGATCATCTCTATGGGGAGGAGCATCCCGAATTGATCAGTCGACAGGCTCTCCACTCTTATTCGCTGGCTTTTCTTCACCCGGTTACCGGAAAACCTATAAAAATAACCGCTCCCCTTCCCTCTGACATGAAGGAAGCCCTGGAGCGGCTGCAGCTGAACAAAAAGTAATAAATTCCTTATTTTTCAAGCAGGATTTCTTTGACGATGTCCACATCGGACTTGACGGGAATATATTGGAGGCCTCTTTTCTGACGGGTTTCCCTTCCCTTTCCGGTAATCAGAATCACACTGTTGTCTGCTGCATCCCGGATGGCTGTCCGAATTGCTTCTTCCCGCTCTTCGATGATGAAGCATTCACAGCCTTCCTTTTCTTCGGAAATGTGGCTGGCAATCTCCTCGCAGATCTTCAGAACCGGTTCTTCCCCGGCATCTTCTTCCGTTATATAGGCTTTATTTGCCATTCGACCGGCAATGGAGCCCAGTTCTTTTCGACGGGCCTGGGCTTTTTTCCCGGGACAGCCGAAAACGATGGAAATCTCACTTTCCGGAAAATCTTTTTTCATCGCAGCAAAAAGAGATTCGAAGCTCATTTTATTGTGGGCATAATCCACCACGATCTGAATGTTCCGTTTTTTGTCTCGGAAAACCTCCATCCGGCCGCTGACTTTTGCTTTTTTCAGACCTTTTTCAATGTAATCCATGGGAATATGGAGGGCATAAGAAATGGCGATGGCCGCCAATGCATTATAGACATTAAAGTATCCCGGCATGGAAAGCCGGATTTTTTTGCAGAAACTATCGCTGCATACGGTGAAATCCGTTCCTTTGGAGCCGGTTTGGATATCTTTTGCATAGATATCTGCCGCTTTGTCTATCCCATAGGTAACCAGGGATGGGGCCTCTTTAGCTGCTTCCAAAACCCGTTCCCGGTAGTCAATGTCCATATTGACCACGGCGATATCGCATTGTCGGAATAGTAGGAGTTTGGACTGAAAATAATCCTCAAAACTGTCGTGCTCGATATCGCTGATATGATCCTCACCAATGTTGAGAAAACATCCCACATGAAAACGAACCCCCAAAACCCGGTCATATTTCAGAGCCTGGCTGGAAACTTCCATAGTCAGATATTCGATTCCCCGGGATACCGCATTGGCAAAATGCTGGTGGAGTTCCAGGGTCTCCGGCGTTGTCAGGTGGGACTCTTCCTTGATGACCCCATCATAGTTGTCGATGCCGGAAAGAATCGCGCTGGCCGGTTGTTTCATATCCTTCAGATAAGCATCCAGAATATGCCTCATAAAATAAGCTGTGGTTGACTTTCCCTTTGTCCCGGTAATCCCGATCAGGTGGAGTTTTTCCCAAGCATGATCGAAAAAAGCATCTCCCAGATAAGCCATGGCTTTTCGGATATCCCGAACCAGAATAACCGCTGCCTGCTTCCCTTCCAGGTCATAAGCCTGCTCACTGACATAGGCAATCCCTCCGTTGTCCAGGGCCGAAAGCAAATAACGGGGAGAAAAATGGGCTCCCTTGCAGACAAAAAGACTGTTCATGGTAGCCTGTCCGGAATGATAATGGACATCCCTCAGGATCAAATCTTCTGATATCCCATTGGCATCGAAGGAAAGAAGGAGCCCTTTTTCCTCCAGCAATTCTTTTACCTGCTTCAAGGTGATTTCCGGCTTTTTCATTTTGTCTTTCCTTCCTGCTTTAGTGTATGACCGCATCGGATGATGGACCGTTCCACCAGTACCGACATAGCATCCAGATAAAAATCTCCCAACCCGAAACGTTCTTTGAGGACCGATAATTCTGTACAAGCCAGAATCACCCGATTACAGCCCTGATTCTGCATTTCCCGCTCAACAACATCGAAATCTCCGGGGGACAAAGGCCCTCCATCCTTAACTCCATCATAAATCAAGGCCATGACCTTTCGTTGTATTTTTTCAGATGGTATGATCGGCTCCATCCCCCTCTTGTGGATTTCCTGCTGATAAAGACCGGTTCGGATGGTTCCGTCGGTGGCCAGAATGCCGATTTTCTTTTGGTCATCTCTCAGGGAGGTTACAGTTTCCCGAATCATATGGATGATGGGCGTAGAAATTTGCTCCTGAATCCGGTCCAGAAAAAAGTGGGAAGTATTGCAGGGAACCGCAATCTGATCCGCACCCATGGACTCCAGAAGGCGAGCATCCTCCAGGAGCTTGCCATACAATTGGTCCGTGTTTCCCTTCAGAATTGCTTCTGTCCGGTCCGGCATGGATGCATGATTCAGGATGATCATGTTCAGATGCTCCTGATCTTTATGGGCCTCGGTATTCTCAATGATCCGTCCGTAGAACAATTGGGTTGCCAGCGGCCCCATCCCACCGATTACGCCTAAAATTTTCCTGCCTTCTTCCTTCATTCACCCTCCTGTGGGCTACTTGCCCAGATACTTCTTATATTTATAGTAATGGCCCAGCATGGATCTTTTCAAACGAAGCCATCGGGCCGGTGTGAAATCCTCTTTGTAGAACAAAGGATTTACCATTTTTCCTTCCCGGATCAGCAACTTGATTTCTTTCTGATATACCGGCGACTTGATATAGGTCAAAGCAACCCCAATGGGCACCACCATCCACAAGCTTTTCCTATCGACGATTTTCAGAGGCAGCTCCCGTTGCCAGATTAGATCCTCCACCAGATATCGAGCTAGATTTTCCCCTGCATTGGTAACATAATAATTGCTCCTGCCCTGACGGGTATTGATTTCAAAAACCTTGTATTTGCCATCCCGCTGGTCGTATTTGATGTCAAAATTGGAAAAGCCCACATAGGCCATATCTTCTAAAAACTTTTTAAACTGTTTTTCCACGGCTTTATTGCTTTCGGTTATGATTACCGCATGGTTGCCGATCCCGTGGGGAGTATGTTCTTCCAGAAGCACGTGACCCAGACACATCAGTCGGACCTTCCCCTCCTGATCGGAGTAGTTGGTCAGTACCCTCATAAAAGTATCGTCACCGGGGATAAAGTCCTGAATAATAATAGAATCATCATATCCGGAAAGGTAAATCCGGTCCAGAATCTCATGAAGCTTCTCTATGCTGGAGCACTTAAATACTTTATCCTGACCGGCAAAGGGGTGCTGCCAGTAGAGGATTCCGTTGGAGGGTTTTACAATAAAGGGAGGCTCAAAGGGCAGATAAAAATCATGACCCAATTCCTTCCGATGAACGAAGGTGCTGGGATAATCCACGCCGGAAGCTTCGCAGAGCTCATAAAAATGTTCCTTGTGAATCAGCCGGTTCATCAGATCTATGTCGATATAGGGGGCAATCACGTTTTCCGGGAAAGCCTTTTTATTGGCACTAATCAGCTGAACATAACTGTCCCCACAGCCGATGAGCAGGATTTTGCTATAAGGATTTTCAGAGGCAAATTCCAATACAAGTCGGAGAAAAGTATCCTGTTGGTCGGCTTCTTCCACGGGGCGATATTCCAGGATCTGGCTGTCAACACAGGGGCCGGAGGCATATTTTCCATACACCACCGGTTTTACTCCGTATTCCTCATGAAAAGCCCTGGCCATGCTGTATACATTGATATCCCCTGCAAAAAGCAGGGGGATAAAATCAAGATTCATAATTGTAATCTCCCTCTTGGACCCTGGGCCTCAGGCTTCCGGTCACCATTTCATAAAAGGCAGTCTGGGCTGTTCCGATGTAGGGAAGCAACAGCAACCAACCTAAACCGGCGGGAATGGATGCTAGAATCGCCCATCCGATAAAGCTGATGTTCAGGCAGAAAAATTTCCATTTATTGCCTTGCATCAGGTATTTGCTATCCTCGATACACTCCATGATATCCTTATCCGGGTGGTCAGCAAGAATATAGAATGACTGACTATAACGAATGGCGGCAATGATGCCAGGCACGATGAAAAGCAAGGTCCAAAGCAGGATAAAGATGCTGGTCACCAACCGAAGCAGCGCCGCTTTTACAAAATAATCAAACCCGGTGAAAAGAATCCCCAGGCTGATTTCCTGATTCCGAAAGAGTCGGAGAAGGAAAAAACAGGTGCCCAGGGCAACAGGTCCTCCTATCAGGATCGTTACCAGATTGAGTAAAAAACTTTCTGATGCAGACTGGCCTTCCATCATTCTCTCAATGATGCCGGCAGGAACTGCCACCAGAAGAGTAGCCGTCAGCATGGTCAGTACTGCAGTCAGCCATTTTCCGGCTAGGGCTACCCGGGCAAGACCACGGATGTTGGCTGAAAGCTCCGTCACGATTGTATGATTCATTCCAGTTATCCTTTCTAAGTCAAATATCTTACTTATTATAACCCAATTCCCGATTTGTTTCAATAAAAATGGCAGCCAATCTGAACTGGCTGCCAAGGTAGTTTATGCTTAATAAAGGTTTGCAAAGATTTCCCGGATATCCTCGGCGGAGAAGGGAACATAGTTGTTGCCCAGCAGTCTCTGCTGATTGTCAACGGTACTCTTTGTGAATTCATCAATCTGAGCTTCCGTCATGCCGTAATCACGAAGAGGTTTCTTCACGATCAGCTTGTTCAGGAATTTTTCCAGTTCATCATACACTTCCGGACCATCGGTACATCCCAGAATATCTGCGAAAATCTTATTGGCTTCTTTAATTTTTCCATCCGGATTTTTCTTCATGTACATCTTGAATACTTCGGTGAAGAACTGATAGTTGGCTTCTCCGTGGGCTACATGAAATGCTCCGCCGATGGAATAGGACAGAGCGTGTACCGCTGCACAGCCGGCATTTCCGAAGGCGATTCCGGCATAGCAGGAAGCCAGGACGAACTCCTTCAGATGCTTCATTCTTTCCTCTTCGCCCTTCTCTACGATTTCCTTGTATCCAGCCATGATCATTTCGATAGCCTTCAGGGAATACATTTCTGTAAAGGGAGAAGCTTTTGGGGACAGGAAGGATTCAATAGCATGAATCAGCGCATCCACAGAACTTGTTACAAAGAATTTGTAAGGAAGTCCTTTGATTGTTTCAGGAACAAGCACGGCCACATTCGCATAGGTTTCGTCTACTGCGATTCCCTTTTTTACATGGAGGGATTTCAGCTCTGCAATGGCTACATTGGTAACTTCGCTTCCGGTGCCGCAAGTAGTGGGAACGACCACCAGTTCTTTAATCTTCTTAGGAGCTACAGCGCCGGTAAAAAGGTCCACGGATTTTTCAGGAACATCCAGGGCTAGAACTTTACAGATGTCTACGATGGTTCCGCCACCGAAGGCAATGATTCTGTCAAAGTCATATTTTTTCATTTCCAGAGACATAGCATCAATCATTTCATCAGAAGGTTCCCCTGCTCCGAATTTTTCCTGGAAAATAACGTTGGTTTCCACATTAAGAGGAGCAACATAGGGGGTGTACATCCATTCGTTGGTCACCAGAAGGTCTCTTTTGCCAATCTTGAATTCGTCATTAAATTCTTTGAAGGTCTCAAAGTAATAGACTTTAGGTACGACTCGCAGTGCTAACATAGGTTACCTCACTCTTTCTTAAAACTCAGCGTTAAAACGTTTTTTAAACTCTTCCTTCAGTTCTTCACGGAAGTCGGGATGAGCGATGTTGATCAGGTTTCGGGCCCGCTGTTTCAGGGTCTTGCCCTTCATTTCAGCGATTCCGTATTCGGTTACGATATAGTCCACATCATTTCTGGATGTGGTGACAGCTGCTCCCTGTTCGATGAAAGGAACGATTTTAGAAATCAGGGTGCCATCCTTTTTCTTGGCCACAGAAGGCATGGCGATGATGGCTTTTCCCAGTCCGTCTTTGGACATAGCCGTACCCCGGACAAAGTCCACCTGACCGCCCACGCCGGAAAATTGACGGGTTCCGATGCTGTCGGAGACAACCTGACCCATGAAATCAACAGCCAGACAAGCATTGATGGAAACCATCTTGGTACACTCTGCCACTACGCAGGGATGATTGACATAATCGACTGTTCTCATTTCTACCATGGGATTCTTATTGGCAAAATCATAAAGACGCTTGGTTCCCATAAGGAATGTCACAACCATTTTACCGGGATCCAGTCCCTTTTCTGAACAGGTAATAACGCCGGCTTCAAAGAGCTCTACCACACCATCAGAAATCATCTCGGAATGGATGCCGAGATTTTTCTTATCCTTAAGGGAGTGAAGAACCGCATCTGGAATGGCTCCGATACCCAGCTGCAGAGTAGATCCGTCTTCAATCAGGGTTGCACAATGGCATCCGATAGCTTGTTCGATTTCTCCAATTTTCGGCAGACCCAGTTCCGGAAGCGGATGAGAGGTCTCGACAAACCGGTCGATTTCTGAAACATGGATAAAGGTGTCGCCGTAAACAACGGGAACCTGATCGTTGACTTCAGCCAGAACCACTTTTGCTGTTTTTACAGCCTGAATCGTATAGTCCGAAGAAACGCCCACACTGCAGAAACCATGATCGTCCGGAGGAGATACCATCACCAGGCAGACATCCACCGGGAAAAGTCCTTTTCGGATATAAGACGGAACTTCATGGAAAAACACCGGAGTAAACTCCCCATGGCCAGCAGAGATGGAATCTCTGGTGCTGGGACTGCAGAACCAGCCATTGAATTTAAAGTTGCCTTTATACTCCTCTTTGCTGTATTCACCCTTCCCTAAAGTAACCATATGGCATACTTCCACGCCTTTATAGGACTCTGCATTTTTCATCATCGCTTCAACCAGGACGGGAGGTTCTGCCACCGCATGGGCAAAAACCACCTTGTCTTCCGGCTTGATCAGTTTTACCGCCTCATCGGCTGTACATTTTCTTTCCTCATACAATTTTTTCCAATCCAATCTCGTACCCTCCAATTCAAATTTTTATTCGAAATCTTTTAAAATCTGTATGGTCTTATCCACATCCTCTGCATTATAAACCTTTACCACACCCCGCCGGGTTCGATAATGGTCATAGGATGCGCAACAATTGGTGCAGCCGCCGATTACCAGAATCACGTCATACCAGTCATCTTCTTTGGCATAATCAAATTCTATTTCATCTTTCAACTGAGTTCTGATTTTTTCGTAGGCTTCTCCCCGATCAAAACGAGGATTGCACCCCCCGCAGAATCGTACGCCACATTTCATAATTGTTCCTCTTTGGTAAATAAGCCGCCCGGCTAGGCCAGGCGGCTTCAGTTCTATTCCCGGCTTATTTGATGTCCAGAATATCCTTAGCCAGATTCTTCTTGCCTTCGATATTGCCCTGACGGGAAATCATGATTCTCTGTGCCTGCGGGGAACCAGCTCCGTGGAGGGATTCGGTTCTGTAGCCAACTGCGGCGGATCCCAGGGAGATGTTTTCCAGGAATCGCAGGACTTTCATTCTTTCTTCCGTAGTGCAAAGGGCGCTTCCTGCAAAATATTTGTTGCAGATTTCACCAATGGTTTCTCCATTCCTGCCAACCTTCAGATCGGAATTGAAATCACGTTCTGACGGCATGGTAACCATCAGTCCCCCAGCAATGTCCTCAGCCAGACGAACGATTTCATAAGGGAATCGTGTTACGTTCTGCTTACAAACGTTGGCCAGCAACAAGTCGATCTGATAGTTTCCGGAAGCAGTAGCATGCCCTTCAGAAGAGCAGGCGATACCGCAGCAATACAGAGTCTCGTTCAGATGAGTCATTTCGATCAGTTTGTCCTTGATATGGGCAGCTTTAGACGCTCCGTTGTAATCAGCAGCCAGGGCTGATGCTCCGATGACCACATCGCCGACGCCAACCTTACAACCGCCGTAGGACTGTCTGTGGTATCCGGCAAATCGCTCAACCAGCATGGTAGCAAACTCATATTCACCACAAAGGAAAACACGATCATTAGGAATGAATACATCATCAAATACAACCAGGGCTTCCTGACCACCGTATTTGAAATTGCCAACATCAATCTTTGCATTAGGCTCCATTTTTCTGGTATCGCAGGACTGTCGACCATAAATCATGTAGACGCCTTCTGCATCAGAAGGGATAGCAAAGGATACTGCATAATCCTTGTCATCTTCTCCCATAGCCATGGTAGGCATGATCAGATGCTCATGGGAATTGATGGATCCAGTCTGGTGAGCCTTTGAACCTCGGACAACGATTCCATCCGGTCTTCTTTCAACGATGTGCATGAAAAGGTCCGCATCTCGCTGCTTTGAAGGTGCTAAACCTCGGTCTCCCTTGGGATCCGTCATAGCGCCATCAACAGTAAGATCGTTTTCCTGAACGAACTTGATATAGTTCAGGAAGTTCTGATGATAAGAAGTTCCATATTTCTGATCGATTTCAAAAGTTGTGGAATATACGGCATTAAAGGAGTCCATACCGACGCATCGCTGGAAACAGGAGGCAGTTTTCTGACCTAAAAGCCGCTGCATCTTTACTTTCTTTCTAAGGTCATCAGTACTCTGATGGATGTTGCAGAATCGATTGACCTTTTCGCCGGTCAGATGGGATTTTGCGGTCATCAGATCTTCATATTCCGGTTTGTGGGCCAGATCATAAGTCACGGCTACACAATCAATAGACGGTCGGATCATCGGATGATCCACCCAATTCTTCACCTCTTCACCAAAAAGGTATACTCTGGTGTTCAGCTTTCTCAAGCTTTCGATGTACTGCGCTCCTGTCATTAACATAATCCTATCTCTCCTTTATATTTAAAACTATGCGCAGCCGAAGGCCACGCAATAAAAATAACTGGCAAATTAAAGCTTTTTGTTCAGGATCTTTCTAGCCATATCAATCAGGTCTTCACTAACTGAGGTATCCAGAACCACATCTTCGATTTCCGGTATTTCAGCCATTAAAAGTTCTTTGACCACATCCTCAATGGTAAACTGGGCTGAAGGACAGGAACTGCAGGCTCCGGTAAGCCGTACTTTCGCGATTCCGTTTTCATAGCTGACCAGATTGGCACCGCCAAAATGCTCTGCCAGTACCGGATTGACCTTGGCTTCCAAAACTTGTTGAATTTTTTCTTTCATATTACTCTCCCTATCCCGAAGGAATCCTTCCTTCTAATCAAGAGTATATCGTTCCCACCCCTTGATTTCAAGCAGTTTCTTCCGTTTTGAGCCCCAAAGCCCAAAGAAGTATAATTTCGAATTTTGTGACAATTTCTGGAATGATCCGATCCTGTCAAACAAGAAAACCCCGGGTGTGACCACCGGGGTTCCAGAAGGGGCATTCTTAATCCCCTTAGATTGTTAAAATTTTAATCTTCCATCAGGATGTAGTCTTCTCTGGACGGTCCCACGGAAACATATCGAATCTTGCATCCGACGGTTTTTTCAATGTAACGGATATAATCCATAGCCTGAGGAGGCAGGTCCTCCATTTTCCGGCATCCGGAAATATCCTGTCGGAATCCCTCCAGATATTCAAACACCGGTTTGGCCCGGTTCAGCCGGTCTCCGGTCAGAAACTCGGTGGTGCGGATCCCGTCCACCTCGTAGGCGATACACACTGGTATCTTCTCCATATAGGACAGGACATCCATCTTGGTCAGGGCGATTTCGTCGGCTCCCTGGACCATACAGCCGTAACGGGAGGCAACTACATCAAAGGGACCGACTCTTCTGGGCCGGCCGGTAGCGGCACCGTATTCCCCGCCGGCTTCCCGGAGAGCAGATGCTTCTTCCCCGAACATTTCAGCAGTGAAGGGTCCTTCTCCCACACAGCTGGAATAGGCTTTCATAATGCCGATTACTTTATCCAGCTTGGCAAAGGGTATGCCTGCTCCGATGGGCCCGTAAGCCGCAATGGTAGACGAAGAGGACGTATAAGGGAAAATACCGAAATCGATGTCTCGAAGGGCTCCCAGCTGAGCTTCGAACATTAAGTTCTTGCCTTTATGGATTTCATCCGTCAGATAGGAGGTAACGTCGCAGATAAATTTGGACAAATGGACGGATTGCTCCCTGAGCCATGACAGGATTTCCTCTGGCTTTACCGGTTCTGATCCATACCCCTTTTCAATCATCAGATTCTTCCAATTGACAAGAGCTTCCACCTTTTCAGGTAAGGTATCCGGTTCCAGGAGGTCCCCCATTCGCAGGACTTTTTTCATGTACTTGTCCCCATATACCGGTCCGATTCCTCTTTTCGTGGAACCGAATTTGGCGTCACCCAGTCTTTCTTCCTCCAAAACATCCTGCTGTACATGATAAGGAAGGCAGATTGCTGCCTTGTCGCTGATTTTCAAATTTTCCGGCGTGATGACCACACCAGCTTCCCGAAGTTTCCGGATCTCACCGGCCAGATGGGCCAGGTCTATAACCATGCCATTGCCCATGATATTCACGGTGGTTTCCCGCAAAATACCGGATGGCAGCAGATTCAGGATGAATTTACCCTGATCGTTGATGACGGTATGACCCGCATTGTTCCCCCCTTGGTAACGGATGATGATATCATACTCCTGGGAAAGAAGGTCCACCATTCTGCCCTTACCCTCATCACCCCAGTTAATGCCTACTATGGATGTTAACATAATATACCTCCTGTAAACTCTTTTACTTCTTCCAATCCAACTACCGATGCGCCCCAGTTGACTTAATAATTATATACTATTTCAGCCAATTTACAATATTTTTTCCTGGGAAGCCACCTTTTACGATATTGAATTCTTATGGATTAAATGATAAAATGTTCCGATAAAAGAACTCTCAAAGCACAAGCCCGAACAGGAGGATTTCATATGATCGATAATTACACAAGCCCGCTGTCCGAACGGTATCCAAGCAAAGAAATGCAGTACCTGTTTTCTCCGGAGAAAAAGTTCCGTACCTGGAGAAAGCTCTGGATCGCCCTGGCCGAATCGGAACGGGAACTGGGACTGGATATTACGGAGGAGCAGATCCTTCAGCTAAAGGAAAATGCAGAAAACATCAATTACGATACCGCCCGGGAACGGGAAAGAATCGTTCGTCACGATGTGATGGCCCACGTATATGCCTATGGCCAGCAATGCCCTGATGCAAAAGGAATCATCCATCTGGGTGCTACTTCCTGCTACGTTGGCGATAATACGGATCTGATCATCATGACGGAAGCCCTTCACCTCCTCCGTTCAAAGCTGATCAACGTGGTGGCAAAACTGAAGGATTTTGCCCTGAGGCACAAAGATCTGCCAACTCTCGGGTTCACCCATTTCCAGCCGGCCCAGCCGACCAGCGTTGGAAAAAGAGGGACCCTGTGGATCCATGATCTGCTGCTGGATCTGGAAGACCTGGACCACACCTTGAAATCGATGAAACTGCTGGGATCCAAAGGTACTACGGGAACCCAGGCCAGTTTTCTGGAATTGTTTGACGGAAACTACGAAAAGGTTAAACAGCTGGATCAACTGATAGCCGACAAGATGGGATATGATTCCTGTTACCCCGTGTCCGGCCAGACCTATTCCCGGAAAATCGACAGTCGGGTGATGAATGTGCTGAGCGGTATCGCACAGAGTGCTCATAAGTTTTCCAACGACATGAGGCTCCTTCAGCATTTGAAGGAAATCGAAGAGCCCTTTGAAAAGGAACAGATAGGTTCTTCCGCTATGGCCTATAAGCGGAATCCCATGCGAAGCGAGCGAATTGCTGCCCTGGCCAACTACGTGATAGCCGATGCCCTCAATCCGGCCATCACCGCCTCCACCCAGTGGTTCGAACGTACTTTAGATGATTCTGCCAATAAGAGGATCAGCATTCCGGAAGCCTTTCTGGCTGTGGATGGTATCCTGGAAATCTATTTGAACATAGCAGAAGGAATCGTAGTGTATCCCAAGGTGATCCGCAGCCGGCTGATGAGCGAGCTGCCCTTCATGGCCACAGAAAACATCATGATGCAGGCGGTAAAAAACGGCGGTGACCGTCAGGAGCTTCATGAAAGAATCCGTGTCCACTCCATGGAGGCAGGTAAACTAGTGAAAGAAGAAGGCCTTCCCAATGATCTTCTCCGGAGGATTTCCAATGATCCAGCTTTCAACCTGTCCGCTGACCAGCTGGAAGCTCTCATGGATCCTGCTCTCTATATCGGCTGCGCTTCTTTCCAGACGGAGGAATTTATCCGGGACATGGTAGATCCGGTTCTTGCAGCCAATAAGCATCTGCTTGGGATGAAGGGAGATGTTCATGTCTAAATGTTACCTGGTGGTTTCCTATCTGGAAGGTTCCCTGAAAGAGCTTCTGGATAATCAGCAGGGAGACACCATTATCTGTGCTGATGGGGGCTATGAGAAATTGAAGGAAATAGGCCTGTCACCAGATTTAATCATTGGAGATATGGATTCTTTGTCCTGCCCTATTCCGGAACACATCCCCTTTTATCCTCTGCCGGTAGAAAAGGATGATACGGATACCCTGGCTGCACTGAAAAAAGCCATCGAACTGGGCTTCCAGGATATCATTCTGCTGGGAGGCCTGGGTGGCCGTCTGGATCATACCCTGGCCAATCTCCATTGTCTGTCCTATTCCCTCTTTGCCGGAGTCCGGATGGAAATCCGGGATGGTCAGAACCGGGCATTTATGTTTGGGCCTTCGGAAATTCGGATTCCAAGAGACCGGGACAGCTATTTATCTCTTTTTTCCTATACAGAAACCTGCCGTGGAGTTACCACTAAAGGACTGTATTATCCTCTTGCCGGTGCTACCCTGACCCACTCCTACCCCCTTGGGGTCAGCAATCATTTCACGGAAGAGGAAGCCATCATTTCTTTTACCTCCGGGAAACTTCTGGTGATTTTATCCCGGGACAGGACTTGACATTCTCATTTTTCATGGTAGTATGGAAAAAGAATAAATGAATAGAAGCTAGGGGAGCAGACGCTGAGAGTCGTTGCTTAGACAACGGATACCCTCAATACCTGACATGGATAATACCATCGTAGGGAAGCACAAACCGGATTACGGCCATTTCGTCGTACCTGGTTCCAGTTCCCCTCCTGCGTTGAAGGAGGTTTTTTTATGTCATCAGAACAGTTACAGGGATTCTTTGAATCTACCATGGGACAGGTGGCCGTGGTCGCCGCTATCTTACTCCTTTTTCTTGGCATTTTGGTTTCAGGAAAAGGAAAGAAAACTGACACCCGGGCTCTGGTCACGTCGGCTATTTTAGTAGCCCTGGCCCTAGCCTTAAATCAGATTGTTCTCTTCCGAATGCCCCAGGGAGGTTCCGTCACTGCTTTTTCCATGCTGCCCATTGTCCTCTGCGCTCAATTTTTTGGTCTGCGTCGGGGATTGATGGCCGGCATGTGTGTTGGCTTGATCGATCTGATTTTCAATCCTTATGTCATACACCCTGTTCAAATGATTTTGGATTACCCATTGGCCTACGGTGCTCTGGCCTTTGCCGCACTGATTCCGGCAAAAAAAGCCGGCATCATACCCTCTTATCTGGTTGGCGTTGCAGGAAGGTATCTATGTGCCGTCATGTCGGGCATCATCTTTTTCGGAGCCTACGCCCCGGAAGGATTTAATGCGGTTACCTGGTCCCTCTGGTACAACATCACCTATCTGGCTGCAGAAGGTGGTTTGACCATCCTTCTTCTGTTGATCCCCGGATTCCGAAAAGGAATTCAAAGGCTTAACGAGCGGATTTCATAAAAGTTTTATCCGGATTTCTTGATTCCTTCATCCTCCGGTGCTATGATGAAATCATCAAATAGAAAGGATGGTGGATCATGGATAATAACATCATTACAGACATTGACGAAGGAGTAGGAATCATCACCATCAACCGGCCGGAATCCCTCAATTCCCTCAATACAGAGATGATTGAAGAATTGACGGAGGAGTTCCTCCGTTTATCTGACCACCCGGATGTGGGTGTCATTGTGCTCACCGGCAAAGGCAAAGCATTTGTTTCCGGGGCTGACATCAGTGAAATGGTGGATCTGAACCCCATCGAAGGAAGAGAAATGATGCTGAAGGGTCATCGGCTGATGAATATCATAGAAAATATGGATAAACCGGTTATCGCTGCAGTCAATGGATTTGCTCTTGGCGGTGGATGCGAACTGGCTATGGCCTGTGACATACGGATTGCTTCCGAAAAAGCCCGGTTCGGTCAGCCGGAGGTCAAGCTGGGAATCACCCCAGGATTTGGGGGAACCCAGCGATTGCCCAGGCTGGTGGGTAAAGGCATGGCCAAATATCTGATCATGACCGGTGAAATCATAACTGCGGATGAGGCTTTACGAATCGGTTTGGTTGAAAGAGTCGTTCCACCGGAAGAATTGATCGGCAACTCGATGAAAGTAGCCAGAAGCATCATGGCAAAGGCTCCCATCGCCGTTGCAGTGGCTAAATCCACTATCAACAACGGGCTGAGCCTGGATATGAATTCTGCCTGCATGCTGGAAATCGAAAGCTTTACAGCACCCTTCAGTTCCGACGACAAAAGAGAAGGAATGCGGGCTTTTCTGGAAAAGCGTCCTCCCGTCTTCCAGAAAAAATAAGAGAGGAAAATGGTTTTCAAAAAACATCAGAACCGAAGGTTACCCCTTCGGTTCTGTCTTTATTATGCCTTATTCCATGACTAATCTGAAAACTGCCTTTAGTAGTACGGATATGCCTGCCCCAATATCCCCTTCCTTTGTATCCTCCTCCGGTACATGGCTTCGGCCGCCGATGCTGGGGACAAAGAGAAGCCCAACCTTTGTCATTTCCGCAAACATGGCACAATCATGAACAGCGCCGCTGTACATATTCCGGTTAGAAATTCCCATGGCAACGGCTTCCTCTTTTAAAATATCACTGATATCTGGTGATAGACAAACCGCCGGAGAGGTGGCTATGGTTTCCATTTCTGTTTGGATTCCCTCCTTTTCCAGCACTCCCAGTTCCTCCCGGATTCTGGATTCCATCTTACCGATGAACCCAGCTTCCATATCCCGAATATCCACGGTGAAAGTCACCTTTTCCGGTATAACATTAGAGGCATTGGGATATGCCTGGATTTTTCCCACGGTTGCAACCAGCTGATTACTGCCGATTTGGTTTACCCACTCCGGTATCTTTCCAATGATTTTTCCTGCAGCCGCCATCGGATCCCTGCGAAGGGCCATGGGAGTAGCTCCTGCATGGTTCCCTATCCCCTTTAACATGATGTGGAGGTTGGTCATACCAAAAATACCTTCCACAATCCCCAGGGATGCTCCGTAGCTTTCCAATACCTGTCCCTGCTCGATGTGAAGCTCTATCATGGCATGATAATCTTCCGGCTGGGGCAGATCCGCTCCGATGGAATCCGGATTGAGTCCAAATTTCTTCATGACTTCATAGGCAGTGATCCCTTCATCATTTTTCAGACGCTTCAGCTCTTCCAGCCCTGCTTTTCCAGTCAGACATTTGCTTCCCAACATGGTAGCGCCGAAATTGGAGCCTTCCTCTTCGGAAAAAGCGATGACTTCAAGATCTCTCACCGGTTTGATTTTTTCTTCCTGAAACACCCTCAGGATTTCTATCCCGGCTGCCACTCCAAGAAGACCATCCAGAGGTCCTCCATTCCGCACCGTGTCCAAATGAGAGCCCACCAGGACCCGGCTCTTTTCTTTGTCTTTGCCAGCTATCCGCCCATGAATATTTCCAACTGAATCGGTCCAGACCTCAGCTCCGGCGCCAGTCATCTCACGAATTACGTATTCCCGGGCATGGCGGTCTTCTTCACTGTAAGAGAACCGTGTACAGCCTTCTGAACCTTCCGGCCGAATGGATGCAATCGTCCGGATATCTTCCATCACCCGCTGGATATTGATTTTCAAGAATCTCACTTCCCTTCGGATTTTTACTTATAGGAATCTCCGTAGGGCTTTCCGGCAATCAGTTTTCCCTGCCCCTTCTGCCCCACATACTGTCCATTCTTTACGATGACCTGGCCTCGGAGGAGCACCGTATCCGCTCTTCCCTTCTGAATAAAACCTTCAAAAGGACAGAAATCTACGTCTTCCAGGTTATTTTCTACGGAAATTACCCCTTCATAGGAGGGATCAAAGAGAACAATGTCTCCGTCGTATCCGACACCAATATGTCCCTTTCCTTCCAGACCATTGATTCTTGCCGGCATGGTACAAGCCAAGTCTACGAAACGCTGACGGGAAATTTTTCCTTGGCAGACTCCGTAAGTCCATAGAATATTCATGCGATTCTGGAGGCTGGGTGCTCCATTGGGTATGTCCGCAAAGGATTTCCCTTCACCAAAGCCCATATGCTTCTGCTCCTTCCAGTCAAAGCCACAGTGATCCGAGCTGACGGCGTTGAGCCATTTTTTATCGATGGCTTCCCACAGGGCTTCCCTGTGCTCCTGAGTTCTGAGGGCCGGGGAACAGACGTATTTTGCCCCTTCAAAGTTGGGTTTGGCCAGATCCTCCGTATCCAGAACCAGATAGTGGGAGCAGGTTTCTCCATAAACCTTGTGGCCTTTACTATAAGCCTCCCGGATGATTTCCATGGCTTCTTTGCAGGAAACATGGACCACATAAAGGGGTGCACCGGCCAGTTCCGCCAAATAGATGGCCCTTCTGGTAGCCTCTGCTTCCACCACCGGAGGCCGGGATACCGCATGGTAGTAGGGTTCTGTTTTACCCTCCCGAATCAGCTCTTTGGAAAGGACGTCGATCATTTCAGCGTTTTCCGCATGGACCATGATGGTCATTCCGGCCTCTCTTCCCTTTTTCAGGGCTTTCAGAATGGTGTCATCATCGGCATGAAAGAACATTCCCTTGTATGCCATAAAAAGCTTCATGGTGGGGAATCCTGCTTCTGCCAGTTTGGGGATTTCTTCGATTACCTCATCCCGAGGATCGGTCATCACACTGTGAAAAGCATAATCGACCATAGCGATTCCATCCACATCGGACTTAATATAGTCCTGAATGGATTCCACCAGCCCTTTCCCCTGTTCCTGATTGACGAATTCAATCAGGGTGGTGGTTCCTCCAACAGCAGCGGCATGGGAGGTTTCAAATCCCCGAACCTTGCTTCCTTTATAATTGAACGAAAAGTGAACATGCTGGTCAACACCTCCCGGTATGACGTACATGCCGGATGCATCCAGCACTTCCCAATCTTCTTCCGGTATAATTTCATCAGCAACAGCAGAAATTTTTTCTCCCCGAATCAGGATATCTCCCCGATATTCTGATTCTGCTGTAAGGATCATTCCATTTTTGATCAGTGTCGTTCCAGTCATGTCCATCTCCTTTTCATTCCATCATTAACTTCAGTATATCCTGATTAAACTGAATCGGATCCTCCAGGTCCAATCCTTCCAAAATCAAAGCCTGACCCAGAAGCAACCGTCCGTAGACATCCAGCTGATCCCGGTCGGAACGATAAAGTTCCCGGAGCTTATCCAATAAAGGATGACCGGTGTTCAGTTCCAAAATCTTCCGCGCCTTCATTTTTTCACCATCGGCCATGCTGTTCAGGACCTTTTCCATTTCGATGGACAAGGGACCTTCCGCAGTCAGACAGACCGGATGAGATTTGAGCCTACCGGTAAGCCGGACATCCTCCACCTGCCCTTCCAATAGTTTTTTCAGATGAGCCAGCATTTCCTGATCCTCATCGCTGGCATCTCTTTTTTCTTCCTGTTCCTCATCCAATTTCAAATCACCGGAGGATACAGAGCGAAATTCCTTGTCTTTGTATTTCCACAGCATCTGTATGGCAAATTCGTCCACCTCATCGGTAAAATACAAAACTTCAAATCCCTTGTCCAGCACCTTTTCCACCTGAGGCATCCGGCTGATCCGCTCCTTGCTTTCCCCGCTGGCATAGTAGATGAAAGGCTGATCGTCCTTCATTCTGGCAACATATTCTTCCAGTGTCACCATTTTTTCCTCGGAGGATGAATAGAATAACAGAAGGTCCTGAAGCTCCTCTTTATCTTTTCCGAACTCGTTATAAATACCAAATTTCAGGGTTCTTCCGAAGTTACGGAAAAATTCCTCGTAGTCTTCTCTCTGGACACGAAGCATCTGCAACAGTTCCTGGTGGATTTTTTCGCGGATTTTTTTGGAAATCAGCCGAAGTTGCCGGTCATTTTGAAGCATTTCCCTGGAAATATTCAAAGAGAGATCCTCACTGTCCACCAATCCCTGAACAAATCCAAAGTGATCCGGAAGCAGGTCCGGGCATCGTTTCATGATCAGAACACCGCTGGAATACAGTTCCAGACCCTTCTGGAATTCCTTCGTATAATAATCGTAGGGGATTCGTCCGGGAATATAAAGAATGGCGTTGTAACTGACCACTCCATCCACGCTTACGTGAATGTGTTTCATTGGTTTGCCGAACCCGAAGTGATTTTCCTCATAAAAATTATCATAATCTTCCTGGGTCAATTCATTTTTATTTTTCCTCCATAAGGGAACCATACTGTTGATGGTATCCTCTCCTATCCGAATGGGGTACCGGATGAAGTCGGAATATTTTTTAATCAGACTGCGGATTTCATAATCCTTCAGGTAGCGGTCTGTATCTTCTTCATCCGAAGGCTCCCGGAGATGCAGAGTGATATCCGTTCCATGGGATATTTTTTCCGATTTAGTGATGGCATAACCGTCAATACCAGAGGATTCCCATTGGTAAGCCTCTTCCTGTCCGAAGGCTCTGCTGTTCACCGTCACCCGGTCCGCTACCATGAATGCCGAGTAGAAACCTACTCCGAACTGACCGATGATCTGATAATCTTCAGCGGTTTCATGGTCCTTTTTAAACTGGTCCGATCCACTTCGGGCGATAACACCCAGATTGCTGTCCAGCTCCTCCCGGGTCATACCGATTCCGGTGTCCCGAATGGTAATCGTCCTGGTTTTTTTGTCCGGGATGATTTCTATGTAGTAGTCTTCCCTTCGAAACTCCAGAGCGTCATCCTGCAGGGCTCGGTAATACATCTTATCCATCGCATCACTGGCATTGGAAATCAGTTCTCGCAAGAAGATTTCCTTGTTGGTATAGATGGAGTGAATCATCAGCTCCATCAATCGTTTTGATTCTGCCTTGAATTGTTTTTTTGCCATTTGATCATTCAACCTCCTTGATTTTAATTTTGTCAAACAACTTTATGATATCATATTTCGCCGGCGGTAGAAATCCAGTCTGAAAAAATTTTAAAAAAGAACTTGACAGACGACCCCTGTTGTATTATTGTATTAATTGCCTAATACAATAATACAAAGAAAGGGGCACGGTAATTATGACAAACCAATATTTATCCGGCATACCCATTTATCTCCAGCTGTCCGACCTGTTTACCCATAGGATCGTATCCGGAGAATGGGCGCCCGGTTCCAAAGTGGAATCCGTCCGGGATCTGGCTATCCTTCATGAAGTCAATCCCAATACCATGCAGCGGGCCCTGACCCAGCTGGAAAAAGATGGACTTGTTTATGCAGAACGGACCACTGGCCGATTTATCACAAAAGATAAGGAGTTGATTGGGAAGATGAAGAGAAAACTGGCAGAAGAACTGATCGATGCGTTCATGAAACAAATGGAAAGCATTGGTATCGGGAAAAAAGAAGCGATGGAATTGTTTCTGAGCAGAGCAAAAATGGAAGGAGGAGAACAATGAACCTGATAGAAATCAATAACCTCAGCAAGACCTACCCAGGCACGAAGGCCTTGAAGGAAATCGATCTTACGCTGGAGTCCGGCCACATCATTGGTCTCCTTGGGCCAAACGGCAGCGGCAAGACCACTCTGATGAAAATCCTGACTGGTATCATCCGGGATCACGAAGGTCAAGTCCTGATCCAGGGTCAGCCGGTCAGTGAAAAAACCAAAGCTCTGGTATCCTATCTTCCCGACTGTTCCTATTTCAGTTCCTGGATGAGGCCGGTGGATATCATGGAAATGTTTCAAGATTTTTACCAGGACTTCAGCAGAGAAAAATTCCGCAGCATGCTCCAATCCCTGGGGCTCAATGAAAAGCAGCGGATTCGGACCATGTCCAAGGGTATGGTGGAAAAACTCCAGCTTTGCCTGGTCATGTCCCGGGATGCCCACCTGTATGTGTTGGATGAACCCATCGGCGGTGTAGATCCGGCTGCCAGAGATTATATTCTGGACACGATCCTGTCCAACTACAACGAACATTCAACGATTCTGATGTCCACTCACCTGATAGCCGATGTGGAAAAATTATTCGATACGGTTATATTCCTGAAGGAAGGATCTGTTGTATTACACGGGGAAATCGATGATATCCGGGCCAGGGAAGGTAAATCCATCGATGAATTATTCAGGGAGGTATTCCGATGCTAACAAAACTGATCAAATATGATATCCGCTCCACCTGGAGGGATTTTACCGGGATTTTCCTGGCCATTCTGTTAGGGGTCATTCTGGTACCCATGGCCATGAAAAATTTCAGCAATGAACTGGTACAGCTGACCGCCGGCTTGGTAGCCTTTGCTATTGTAATTGCTGTGATTGCTATCACTATTATCAATTTGTTTAAGATTTACAACACCAACGTCTTTTCTAAGGAGGGCTATCTGACCATGACCCTTCCGGTAAAAGCCAGTCAGATCCTGACTTCCAAGCTGCTGGTCAGCTCTATGTGGATTACTCTGACCGGAATCGTGTCCATCATCGGCATGATCATTTTCACACTGATCATTACTCCTATGGGTCTGGATCAGCTCTGGATTGGATTCCGAGCCCTCGCAGAACAGCTTGACGGTATGGCGGTTCCTACCTTGATCCTGCTGGCTCTGGTCATCATTCTGTCCATCACGAAGGAAGTGGCTAAGCTGTTCCTTGCCTGCACTGTGGCTCATCTGAAATTCATGGCTAAATGGCGGATCCCCCTGGGAATACTCACCTATTTTGTATTGAGCTGGATTGAGTCCTTCATCTTTCAAATTACAGGAGACATTCTGTTCCGCCTTTCCGGACGCTTTGAAGAATTGGCCTTGCAGCTTCAGTCCATGGCTGGCTCTGCCACCCCTCAAGAATTCCTGGGTCTGTTCAATGGAGCCCTGGGAATCGGCATGGTCTACTCCCTCCTACTGATCGTCGGTTTTTCCGCTCTGACTATCTGGCTTCTAAATCACAAGCTGGATCTGGATTAATTAAGGATTTCACTATAAAAAAGGGCCCTCTCCGGTTGATTCCCGAAGAGGGCCTTCTTTCTATAATTCTATCAAGGTCCGGATCTGCCTGGTATTTCCGGTCTGCCTTTTGATATGATCCAAGATATCATCAAAATAAGTAAAATGATGTTCCGTCGCCTTGGAAAAACACTGAATAAGTTCAATCAGTTGTTTCCGGGACACTTCATCCTTGCCTCCGGATATCTTCATGGCTCCGTATTTCACAAGGGCATAGCGAATCCCCAGTTTAAGGAAAGCGTCCTGAGGATCCCGGCTTTCCCCCGAGGGGAACAAGCTTTGAAATACATAGTTGACCAGATAGTTTTCCAGGATGATTTCCAATTTCTTTGGAAATGTGCCATTCTCCATTGGTTGGCCTGAAGGCTTCATCTTATCCAGGTATCGCTGGCTGTCCAAATATTCGGGGGTATTGAAGCGGCTATTGATTTTATCCCAAAACAGAAGCTTTTTGCTTTGGCTATATTCCTCCCCGGAAATTTCCATTCTGCCAGGCTTTGAGAGTGGTTTTCTTCCAGCATCTAACCCTTCGAAGAAATCTCCCAGCAGCCGTATCCGTCTGGCTAAAGAAAACTGTCGGTCCTGCAGAATAGCGACGGTCTTATCCCGGAGCATGACCAGATTTTCCGCCAGGAACTGGCCCGAATAATCAGAAGCCCGATAATCCACATTCAAGATTTGCCTCTTGCCCAATTCTCCTGAACCAACTATCCACTTTAACGGTTCCTCCCGATCCAGAACAAGGCGTGCCCCTTCCGGGCAGGACAGGGTCAGGGAGTACTCCAGCACCCCTTCCACCCGATTGATCATCCGGGGATATCCGGCACAGACATTGGAAAGATAGGCCTCCCCTTTCTCCATCTGGACGGAACAGAGATTTTCCGAATTGAGAAAGGGGCAACGCCGATTGGGAAGGAGTTCGACCAGTCCATAGTCCATGGAGGGATCCATCTCCTCAGGATTGAGGTAGACGTATCTTCTGATCTTCTTCTTAAGCTCTGTTTCCTGGATCAGTTGATACGACTGAAAGGTTTTCCTGTCCAGCTCCACCTGCCAGCCGATGCAGCAGTTGTCCGGGCAGATTCCGCCGATGCAGGCAAATTGCTCATAGGCATCGGTCATCATGGTTTTAGAACTCATCGGTTTCTTCACCGGATTTCCACGAACTGAACCGGATAGCCGTCGGGATCCTTGACAAAGAAAAACCGGACATGGGGATTCGGTTCCATGATCTCGCCTATGCGGGTCATTCCGTATTCTTTCAATATCTTGATGGTATCTTCCAGAGAATCCACCTGAAATCCCATGGAAATGCCGTGGTGTTCCTCCTTGGGCCGCTCACCACGGCAGATCAGCTCAACTTTCGTTTCTCCTTCTCCCAAAAACGCCAGCTCCATTCCCGGTCCGGCCGGATGCCTTTCATTGCAATTCAGCCCAATGAGGTTCTGGTAAAAATCCAAAGACTGATCCATATTACTGACCTGAAGAGACGTCCATAAATATTTCATGATTATTTCACTCCTATTCATTTGATTCCATTGATGCTTTCTTCGTTTTTCAGTATACTATTTGAATGCCTGTAAAACAATAGTTTAAAAAGATGCAACTGAAGTTTTCCGGCTTCAGCTGCATCCAATGATCGTTTCTGATTATTTATTTTTTTGCTGATCGATTAAGCTTCCATGAAGAGCTTGATATCGTCGTCTACGGCGCCGATACCGGCGATGCCAAAGGTTTCTACCAGAACCTTTGCCACATTCGGTGAAAGGAACGCCGGAAGGGTGGGCCCCAGGTGGATGTTCTTCACTCCGAGGAACAGCAGCGCCAGCAGGACGATGACCGCTTTCTGCTCATACCAGGCGATGTTGTAGGCGATGGGCAGTTCATTGACGTCGTTCAGTTCAAAGACTTCCTTCAGCTTGAGGGCAATCAGAGCCAGGGAGTAGGAGTCGTTACACTGTCCCGCATCCAGAACTCTGGGAATTCCGCCGATATCACCAAGAGGCAGTTTATTGTATCGATATTTTGCACAACCGGCTGTCAATATTACGGTATCCTTGGGCAGCTTGTCTGCAAATTCTGTGTAATAATCTCTTGACTTCATCCTTCCGTCGCAGCCGGCCATGACGAAGAATTTCTTGATGGCACCGCTCTTTACCGCATCGACGACCTTATCGGCCAGGGCAAAGACCTGTTCATGGGCAAATCCGCCAACGATGGATCCGGTTTCAATTTCTGTAGGGGAAGGAAGCTTCTTCGCCATTTCAATGATGGCAGAAAAGTCCTTTTTACCATTTTTGTCGGCTTCAATATGGGTGCAGCCGGGGAATCCGGATGCTCCGGTGGTGAATATCCGGTTTCGGATTTCTTCCTTCCTGGGCGGTACGATGCAGTTGGTGGTGAAGAGGATGGGTCCGTTGAAGGATTCAAATTCCTCCAGCTGCTTCCACCAGGCGTTGCCGTAGTTTCCTGCCAGATTGTCGTATTTCTTAAACTGGGGATAGTAGTTAGCCGGCAGCATTTCACTGTGAGTATATACGTCTACGCCGGTTCCTTTCGTCTGTTCCAGCAGCTGCTCCATATCGGCCAGATCATGGCCGGAGATCAGGATGGCCGGATTCTTTCGGACGCCGATGTTGACCTGGGTGATTTCCGGGTTGCCATATTTGGAAGTATTGGCTTCATCCAGCAAGGCCATTGCCATTACCCCGTACTCTCCTGTCTTTAAAGTCAGGGCTACCAGTTGATCAGCACTCAGGTTGTTATCCAGGGTTGCCGCCAGGGCCTCATAGACGAAACCATAAAGTTCATCCCTTTCTTTACCCAGATTCAGGGCATGGTGGGCGTAAGCTGCAAGACCCTTTAATCCATATATAATTAGTTCCCGAAGAGAACGAACGTCTTCGTTTTCCGTAGCCAGTACGCCAACGGAAAGGGATTTGGCCAGCATATCGACAGCACCTTTCACCTGGAAAGTGGCGGCATCAGAGAGCTCAGATAAGCCGGCTCTTTCTTTCAGCTTGTCCCGGATTTCTAAAACTTTATGAATCTGCTTTTCAAAGGCGACATCATCAAAGTTGGCATTGGTAATGGTCATGAAAAGGCTTTTCAGGGTTTCGTGATTGACTTCAGCGATTTCGCTGACCGGAACATTGCCTTTCACCACGATTTCGGAGATGCCCTTTAATCCATAGATCAGTAAATCCTGAAGATTGGATGTCGTTTCTTCTTTTCCGCAGACACCACGGACCTGGCATCCTACACCACCGGCTGCTTCCTGACACTGATAACAAAACATACTCATACTTTACCTCCTATTTTTAACTAAGGTTTTAATTGTTTGGTTCGGTTCATGGTCTTATATTAAAGGATTCGCCGGGCTTAATCCGTTGCATATGCAACATTATTAAAATTGTTTTATTTTTCTTTTACGGCTTGTGGCTAATAATCGATTGATGATTCGATATAAGTGGCCTATAATCAAGGTACAAATGATAGTAGAGGAGGATTGGCCATGAGATACGATGAACCCATGTATATTGATGTGGAAAAAGGGACCCCCAATGAGGACGAGTCCATCGAAACAGAAATTCGGAATCTATGCGAGGAACAGTCCTTCGCGGTTTTAGCCACCCAAGGAGAGGGACAGCCCTATACTTCCATGATCGGGTTTGCCACCAGCCAGGATCTGAAATATCTGGTTTTTGCCACACCAAAGGAAACCAGAAAGTTCAGCCTTTTGGAAAAGAACAGCCATGTGTCCTTTTTACTGGATAACCGCTCTACTCAGCCGGACAGTATCAATCTGATCAGCGCCCTTACTGTAACAGGCCGGGTTCGGGTTCTATCTGATAAAGAAGAAATGGAAGCATGGTCGAAAATCCTGGTTGGAAAGCACCCCTATTTAGACACCTTTGTCCGATCCGATACGACCGCGGTTGTCCTTGCTGAAGTATTTCGCTATTTCTACGTGCGAAGGTTTCAGGAGGTATTCGAATGGATGCCGGAATAACCTACACGATTCCCATTTCTGAGGCTCACGGTTACCCGTTGAAGGTCGTGGGCGGAAAGACGAAAAACAGTTCTGTCTGCGGCAACGCTGGTTTCCGGATACCCGAGGGTTTTGCCATAACCACGGAGGCCTATTTTGAATTCGTCCGTAATAATGGCATTGATAAACTCATTGAAATGGAACTGTCCAGAAAGAGTGAGATGGATATGCGCTGGGAAGAAATCTGGGACGCAGCCCTTCGGATTCGATTGGCTTTTACCAGGGGAACCCTGAGCCCGATTATGGAAGAATCCATTTTAAAAATATTATCCCATTGGCCTGAAGGAACCAAATTTGCTGTTCGCTCCTCTTCCCCGGAGGAAGATGCGAAAGACTTTTCTTTTGCCGGAGTTCACGAATCCTATGTCAATGTGTCCGGAACAAAGCAGGTACTGGATAAAATTAAGCTGGTGTGGGCTTCTTTGTGGAGCGACCGAGCCCTCTTGTATAAAAAAGAATCCGGCCTTGATCCTGCGACAAGCTCCATGGCCGTTCTGGTTCAGAAAATGGAGCATCGCGTGGTCTCCGGCCTGACCTTTACAGCAGATCCTTCGAACCGAAATCAGGACTATATGATTGTGGAAGCCATACAGGGAACCTTGAATCTATTGGTGGACAACAAAAAAACACCGGAGAGAATCCGCATTAGTAAGTCTACCGGGGAGTATGAAGATCTGGGAAATCCCCTCACCGGAAAAACCCTGACCAAAGAATCCATCCAGGTTCTTTATGAAAATGCCCTTCGTCTGGAAACCCTCTTTCAGGAACCGGTAGATATTGAATGGACAGGACTCTTGGATGAATTTACTGTTTTACAGGTTCGGCCGATAACCGTCTTTAAAAAAGATGACAACGAGGAAAGGCAGTGGTATTTGACGCTTACTCCTTCAGGAGAAAAGCTGCTGGACCTGGCTGATCGGGTGGAAAAAATCCTGATACCAGAACTGATTCAAGAGGGACAGGGTTTAACCACCCTTGAACCTCAAGGCCTTGATCGGGAAGAATTTTTGCGGGAATTAAAGATACGGGGTGAAAGCCATGATCGTTGGGAACAGGTTTACCGGGACGATTTTATCCCATTTGCCCACGGAATCCGACATTTTGGATCCTTTTATAATGACTTGATGAAGCCAGTGGATCCTTATGAATTCATTCACCTGCTGAAAAATCAGGATATGCTGGCTCGCCGAAGAAATCGCCGGATGAATTCTCTCGCAGACTATCTCCGGACATCCCCTATTCTCCGTCGGCAGATCCAACAATGGATGGATCTGGGATATGAAGGCAAACTGCTTCTTGAAAAATTGGAAGAATCCAGCAAAACAAACAACCCGCCTAAGGAATTTGCTCAACTCTTTTTAGATTTTTTAGAGCATGATATGGATCTCTCCTATGACCAGGTTCCGTTAAAAGAAGTACCCGAAACCAGCCTGGGGGTTATCCTGGCCCTGGCAAAGGATGCTGAGCCAAAGGAAGATCCGGAGTATGCTGAGAAAGAAAGGGATTTGTCGGATGCATTCTTAAAGAAAGCCCGGGAAGAATTCCTGCTGGAGGAAGCCAAAAACTGGCTTCGGATTGGTCGGGTCAGCTGGAAACTAAGGGACGATGACAATCTGCTGTTGGCCAAGATTGAAAGCCAGCTTCAGTACTTTTTAATGGTTGGTTTGGAAAGGTTGTATGAGGAAAAACGAATCGACCGGATTCCGGAGAAATATGACAGCAAAGACTGGAGAAAAGTATACACGGGTGTCGCAGAAAAAATATCCATCCCTCTTCCCCGGGATCCTGAAAAAGCGCTCGGGAAAACTCAGAGAAAAACAAAAGCCCGGCAACTGACCGGTCAGCCTTCTTCTCCCGGAATATATTCAGGGGTCGCTAGGGTGATTCGATCCATCCGGGATTTTAAAGGGACAGCAAAGGGAGAAGTACTGGTTTTTGATGCGGTAGAACCTCAAATGACCTTCATCATCTCCCTTGCCGGAGCTATTGTTGAAAGGCGTGGCGGAATGCTCGTCCATAGTTCCATCATTGCCAGAGAAATGAATATCCCGGCAGTAAACGGAGTACCGAAAGCCACCTCCCTCATCCAAACCGGAGATTTCATCACCGTAAACGGAGATTTGGGAATTGTGGTAATCGGCAAACCAGAATTTGAGATCGAATTAGGTCGTTAAATCCGTGCCACTCCTGTTTCAATCGCTGCTTTTTTTACTGCATTGGCCACCGCATCCCGTACCCTTTCATCAAAAGGAGCAGGAATCACATACTCTTTGGATAGTTCCTCGTCCGAAATGACTTCGGCAATTGCTCTGGCTGCAGCGATCTTCATCTCTTCATTGATGTCCGTCGCACGGGCATCCAATGCTCCTCTGAAGATTCCAGGGAAGGCCAGTACATTGTTGATCTGGTTGGGAAAATCACTTCTGCCGGTACCCACGATCAGAGCCCCGGCTCCAAAGGCTTCCTCGGGGAAGATTTCAGGAATCGGATTGGACATGGCAAATATGATCGGGTCCGGATTCATCCTCCGGACCATTTCTCCGGTCAGAACACCCGGTGCCGATACACCAATGAATATATCTGCTCCCGATATCACCTCTTCCAGGGTGCCTTTTTTCATTTCCGGGTTGGTAATCCTTCCCATCTCCGCCTGATAAGGATTAAGGCCTTCCTGGCCGCTGTAAATGGCTCCCTTGCTGTTGCAGAGAATCACATCCTTCAATCCCATCTCCAGGAGCAGCCTGGTAATAGCGATTCCCGCTGCACCGGCACCGGAAATGACAGCCCTTTGATCGGTCAGTTTCCGGTCTGTCAGCTTCATGGCGTTGATGATTGCAGCAGCAACCACCACTGCTGTACCATGCTGATCGTCATGGAAAATAGGAATGTCGCAGAGCTGTTTCAGTTTTTCTTCTATTTCAAAACAACGGGGAGCCGAGATGTCCTCCAGATTCACACCGCCGAAACTGCCGGCCAACAGGGATACGGTCCGTACGATATCATCCACTTCTTTGCTTCGAATACACAAGGGAAAGGCATCCACATCACCGAAAGCCTTAAAAAGGGCACATTTTCCTTCCATGACCGGCATCCCGGCCTCCGGACCGATATCCCCAAGTCCCAAAACCGCTGTGCCGTCGGTGACAACAGCAACCAGGTTCCATCGCCGGGTCAGATCATAACTCTTGTTGACGTCTTTTTGGATTTCCAGGCAGGGCTCTGCAACGCCCGGAGTATAGGCCAGGGACAATTCATCCCGATTTCCCACCGGAACGGTTGAAATCACTTCAATCTTACCCTTCCATTCATAATGCAGCTTCAGGCTTTCTTCTTGATAATTCATGTTGTTTCTCCTAAAATATAGTATTTCCTGAGGAATCCACCGACACCACCGCCGGGAAATCCTTCACTTCTATCCGATAAACCGCTTCCGCCATCAAATCCTCATAAGCTACCGGTTCCATGGATGTGATGCAGCCAGCATAAAGGGCGCCAGCCCCACCGATGGCACTCAGATAGAGGGCCTTTTGTTCAGTGATGGCTTTCACCACCTCCGGTGAACGCTTTCCTTTTCCAATCATCAGTTTCAGACCTTTTTCCAGCAGGGGCACCGTCATTTTGTCCATCCGGGAACTGGTGGTGGGCCCTATGGATCCTACCAGATTCCCTGGCCTTGCCGGTGTGGGTCCACAATAATAAATCCCGGCTTCCGATAAGGGAATTGGCAATTCCTTACCCTCCCGGATTTCCTGCAGCATTCGAAGATGAGCCTGGTCCCGGGCAGTATAAAGGGTTCCCGTCAGATAGACCATTTGGCCCGCTTGAAGGGAACTCCTTTGCCGATCTGTCAAAGGAAGATTTAGTCGGATGACTTCTTCCTTGCCATCTTGGCTTGTTTCTTTTATCGGATTACAATTCAATGGTTTTTCTCCTTAAAGAATGACAATTCAGATTGACTGCCACCGGCAGCCCAGCCAAATGGGTCGGAAATTTTTCAATGAAGACCTCCAGACCAGTAATCTCTCCCCCGAATCCCATGGGACCCACATGGGTCTCATTGATTTCCCGAAGGAGCCGGTTTTCTAGCTCTTTTAAGAAAGGATCCGGGCTTCGCTCTCCCAAGGGACGAAAAAGGGCTTTTTTTGCCATGGCTGCTGATTTGTCCATAGAGCCACCGATTCCGATACCCACTACCAAGGGCGGACAGGGATTTCCACCTGCGTCCCGAACGGTCTCTAATACGAAATCAACAATTCCTTCTACTCCTGCAGAGGGGGTCAACATCCGGACCCGGCCCATATTCTCACTACCGAAGCCCTTCAGAAGAACGGACAACCGGGCTCTGTCACCCGGAACCATTTCAATTTGAATCTGAGCCGGTGTATTGTCTTTGGTGTTAGCTCTGGTGATGGGATCCACCATGGATTTCCGCAGGTACCCCTCTTCATAGGCTTCCCGAACTCCCTGATTGACAGCATCGCCGACAAAAGGCCCCTCCAGATGGACATCCTGTCCCAATTCCAGATAGACGAAGACCATCCCCGTATCCTGACAAAGGGGAATCTGCTGTTCCTCAGCCCGTTCCCCGTTTTCCAGCAACATGGAAAGGACCTGCCTGCCCAGATAGGTGCATTCCTGGGACCTTCCCCTTTCCAGAGAAGCCTTCAGGTCATCGCTCATTTTATAAGCCAGCTCCAGGCAGAGTTCTTTCACTTTGCCCCGAATCAAATCGGTATCTATTATTTTCATTCCGGTTCACCATTCTAACCTGTCGTTTATAAATGCTTGTGCATAAATATTAATATATCATAATTTCCCTTTGATGAAAAGATGATTCTTAGCTTTCATCCCTCTAAGATTTTCCGATGCCTTCTCTGCGATTTCCCTTGCCGATAACGGAGTTCCCTGTTCATTTACGACCCGAATGCCTCCCTTGGTCCATTTAGTCTTCCAATGGCTGGCATGGACAAATTCTTCTGTAGGATGCCAAAGGTTGGGAAGCGGAAGAAATCCGGCTCTGAATATCCAGTAAAAGCCTTCCGGGGTATAGGGGTTTTCAATAGATTTTTCTATGGCCGCTATAATAGTTTTCGCTTCCTCCACCAATTGTCTCGTCCTTTCTCGGACGTCAACATGGGTGCTCATATCCTCAATGTCACCCCTTCTTCTTAATTCCCGATACCTTTTTAATGAATGGAGGGTAATTTGAATGCTTTCATTAATGATATCCGGTGTAGCCAGATGGGAAGCTTCCGAATAACTGACCACGTGGATAATTGGCGGGCTCATCTCATTATGGGGATCGATGTCATCCATCAGAGCGGTAACCGATGCCAATTGGACTTTAGCAACCTCCAGATCCGGGGAGAAATAATCCAATCCAGCTCTCGGCTGAAGATAAAAGCGGAAATTGCTGTCGGACAATTCCTGCAGCAAGATGAGAAGAGCACGGGATTTGGCCAAATCCTGGATGCCCCAGGTGGCTCTTGGCGTATTCAGCATATTCTGTAGGATCATGTTCTTGATCCCCATCTTCTTTGCCAGTTTTGCTGCAAGATAGGCAGAAACCAGATATGTGACGTCATCCCCTCCTCGAAAAGAGAAATGATGGGGTACGTTTGGCTCAAAGGGTTTATCAGTTTTCCCAATTAACCGCAGTGCTGCGAACTGCTGCTCCAGATTTTCCATCAAGGTGTAGGGGCCCCGATCATCCAGTTGATTGAACCACCAGAGGGACAGGGCATGCCAGCAGATATGGAGGCTTTCTTCATGAAGCCTGGCCAATTCCGGAATATTTCTCGTACCGGCATAGGTGCGGACCAGCATGGGCCGGGCTGCTTCCCAAATCTGACGGTACTCGTCTGCTGAATTAACGGGAACGCCTCCTCCGTTTGGTCGATCCCTCCAGTCTTCTCCAAAATTTGATTGAGTCAGCTGAGAGGTGCCGATGGAAAGGATATCCAAATATCCTGCCTTTGCCAGGTCCTTTGCCCAATCGATAAACTCCCGAACCGACTCCTCCCGTTTCTGATCAGAATGATAGGGGCCCACATGAGCCCTCATCAATGGCCCCTTGCCATTTCCGACCCGGCTGGCAATCTTTTCCATAACGGAATCCCTTGCCGTTCCGTAAGCAGGATAGCCGTCCCGCCCTGGGGGAAGAACATTCCGATATTCCTGTGACTCTATGAGCGAACGACCAAATTCCATCCTTTTCTGGTCATAGAGACTGCCCTCCCTCAACTCGGCTGGTATGCGGTCCTCGGGCACTCCCAGAAGAGTTAAGGTTTCTGAAGGCGATTCTCCTCCGGATAGGGTCGCCACCAATCCCTCCCACTGTTTCCTGATCCGATTGCAGGAATCCGGCAGGCCGGCAAAAGAAATGCCTCTGAGGCATCCCCCCTGAAAATGGAAAAGCCGATCTTTTTTAAGCCCTTCTACCAGATAACCCATCATGGTCTCTGCATCTTTCGGATCCAATCGGTAACTGATACCCAGCCGGGTAATCCGGTTGTCCCGAATCCAGTCGATCAATTCCTTTCTTCGAGGTTCATAGGAGATTTCATTCAGAGCAATTTCCATGCCCTCGTCAGCCAGAATAACCTTATAACCACAATCCTTTAGCAGATCGGCAGCGTTGTGGATTCCCAGGGTATGGGCATCCACCTTTGGCTTAATCAGCCCGAAGATTTCACTTTTCTCAACAATCATGTCCCATCCTCCTATGATGTCAAACCTTATACTCTACAGATGGCTGGTGTGGCCAACAGCCCGGTCACAGGCCAGCTCCGGAAAAAACTCCCTGAAAATCCGATAATACATCAATTCCTCTTTGCTGATCAACGGATGACCGCTAATGGAAAACCGGTCCTGTTCCCATTCCTTGTCGGTGATTTTTTCATCTGCCACCTGAGAAATGATTCGGGAAGATCCGGCCCCAACGCTGAATTTATTTTTCTTCCGATTCCGTACTTCATCCGGAATCCAGCCCTGAAAGGCATCTTTTAACATCCATTTTTCCGATTTTCCCGGCATTTGTCTTTCCGTAACCGGTATCTGAAGAGCCATCCTGATCATACTTTCATCCAGAAACGGAGTCAATGCCTGGATACCGAAGGCCGCTGACATCCGGTCTCCCCGCTGCAAGCCAGTATTGTGAAGAGAGCCCAGCATCCTCTCGCTCTCCCCTTCCAGTTGTTCCGGCGAAAGTTTAGCAAGATAATCATATCCCAGGAAAAGTTCATCGGCTCCTTCCCCGGACAGTGCCGTTTCAATGTGCTCCGAAGATATTCGAGCCAGAAAATAATTGGCAATGCTGCTTCGAACCAATCCGGCATCGTAAGATTCCAGATGCCAGATGACTTCAGGAAGAACGTCCAGCATCTCTTCCTTTGTATAGGTATATTCCTGATGGGAGGACCCAATGAAATCCGAACAGATCCTGGCATGCTTCAGATCCGGACTACCCTTTACCCCAACGCTGAAGGTTTGAAGGCCTGTCCTCAATCGGGATGACAATGCAGCTACAATGCTGCTGTCCAAACCACCACTGAGGTATACCCCGACGGATTCCTCACCACGAATCATCGATTCCGTACTTTGAAGGAGTAAGTGTCGGATTTCCTCCTGTAGATTCGTTTCTCTATTTAGAGGCTGAAAATTTTTATTCGGCTTTTCAACTTTTGCAAAACCTTTATCCGATGAATAAAAATGGCCGGGAGGAAATTCAATAAAATCGGCAGTTAGCTCCCGGATCCCTTTCATATCCGATGCAAAACAGAACTTATCCTTGCTCGCAGAAAGGTAAAGGGGCATCCGCCCCAGGGAATCCCGGGCGATCAGCCATCCTTTTTCAGGATCATAAAGGGCAAAGGCATAACTACCCTCTAATTCATGCAAGAAAGCTTCTCCCTGCTCTTCATATAAGGCCAATATCAGCGAAGGATCCTCGGTCAAATCCCTAGTATTCATGCCCTTTATGGACTCCCGGAGTTGACCGGTCTTGAATAATTTTCCACTGAACAGAAGAAAAGGAGTGGCTACAGCGTCCGTGGCGGAAATCCGATTCATCCCCCCTCGGGCGAATTCTGCTGCCATCAGCCTTTGATTCCCCGATTGGTAATCAATGATCCTTTCTTCCCCTCGATGTTTCATCCTCTTAATCGCTCTTTGAAATTTCTCTGTCTGGTCTGTGACGGACATGATTGCTGCTATTGCGGACATCTTATCCACTCTCCTTTCTTTGAGTAATCTGACAAGATTACAGAACCGGTTTTAACGATATCCTTCTGTAATAAAGGTTCGGATTTCTTTCAGGGTCATACCCTCCAGACCCATTCTGGATACATCCCGCCCCATAGACCAGTAGTCCACTCCATGCATCACGGATCCCAGCAAAATAATGGAATCAATCGTAGGGGTTTCTACTTCTCCCAGCCGTCCCAACTGGGCTATCGGAACCAGGCTCATAGGGATATCCTCTGAAATATATCGATGGGCGATGATCCGGGGTGCTTTTATTCCATCATAACCCCGATTGTTATGCATAGCTTCATAAAGGGTTTTTCCGGCAGCATCATAGGCTATATACAGCCATTCCCGGGCAGTCATAGCCCTAAACCCGAGGGATTCAGATACTGCGACTCGTTCCTGATCCAATTTTTCTAGTACCAGAGCGACGGAGGGAGTCACGCCTTCCGTATAATACTCAAAATCCCCGTTGGTGCTTTCGATCCGACCGGCATTCAGGACGGTCAGCGCAGGATGAAAAATGGAACCAATGTTATCCAGACTGGTTTTCATCACATTGTCACCTGGAATGAACTGGGGCAGGGCAACCCGGAGTTGTTTGACCACATCCGGTGTTTTGTGGGCCGGAATGGCAGCTACCGGTACGCTGTTCTTAATCCGAAAGATTTTCGTCTGACCCGGATTGAGGGAACGGCTGGTGTAAAGCAGGGTCTGGGCTTCGCATACCGCTACATCTGCCCGGCATCCTGCTTTTCGGATGGTGTTTAAAACTTCCAGAGCTCCTCCGGTTCTCCCGGGATTCAGAACGATGATCTGATCATCCTTTAAAAAAGGGGCCAGATTTTCTGCAATGCTCAAATGTCCGGTGGCAGGAAGCACCACCATTAATACATCCCGATCCCGGACGGCTTCCTCCAGATCTGATGTGATGACATTCAGGGAAGCAAATCCCTGAGGTATGCTGTTTTGATCCGATAAAATCTCGATTCCTCCGGAATGCTGAATAATTTGAATTCGTTCCGCCGTCCTGTTATATAGACTGACATCGAAACCCAGCAGGGAAAGATGCCCTGCCATAGCGGTCCCCCCATGGCCTGCTCCGATGATGGCAAATTTAAGCTCTTCTTTATTTTTAATAACGCCCATCCATTCTCCCTTCTTTCTAAAAAGCAAAAAACTGCAGAGAAACCTCTGCAGTTCAACTTAACCGAATCCAATAACATGAATCAGTTCAAACAAACATTTCTCTTTTCTACCACTTACGAGATTAGCTGACGGATTCGGGCAGAAAAGATTGCCCTACACAGATTTCAGTGATTTACCCCAAGGATTGGTTCTCCCGCTCCGTTTCCGGATTCAGTGCCATTTTGTTGTATTTAATTATCAGACAATTCTGTCATAATATATAATACCATAAAAAGGAAATTTGTGCAATTTTTTTGATACAAAAAATCGCCCCTATACCGAAAGAGGCGATTTTACTGGAGCGGATGATGGGAATCGAACCCACGCTACCAGCTTGGGAAGCTGGAGTTCTGCCATTGAACTACATCCGCATATAATGAGGTGCATTTTTCAGCACCTCATCATAATACACTATTTTTTTCTTGATTTCAATAGAAATCCGAAGCTGTTAAACAGGATTTCCCTATTTTTTCGGAGGTTTGGGCAGTCTGGCGTTGATGACGTTCATCAGATTGTCTGTAGAAGGAAGGGGATCTGCATAGAGGCCATCGCCTACCGCCACCAGTTTGGGATCTTCCGGTGTCAGGACGCCTCCAAGGACTTCACCCAGTTCTGCATACTTGTATCTGGGAACTACATCATCCATTTCTCTGGAGATATCCAGAGTGTCATCGAATCCAAAATCCACTTCGTATACGTGGGCAATTTCCGCTGCCACTTCCCAATTGGAAAGATCCACATCCTCATCGATGGCCTTATCTACTCCCTGAAGCCTTCGTTCTGTATTGGTGAAGGTTCCTTCCGTGCTGACAAAGGCAGTTCCCGGAATCACCACATGGGCTTTCGCCGCAGTAGCGGTCATATGGGTATCGCTGACCATCAGGAACTCCAGGCTGCTGGTATCATAGCTGATATCTTCACCGAAGACCAGCAGGGCTTTGACCCCTTCCATGGCTTCTGCTCCGGCTTTGACTCCCAGGTCTACCAGACCCTGAGAATTGTTTTTAGCCTTGATCTGCAGGATTCCGTCTCGCGGCTTACCGATATGTCCGGAAATCAGGGCAATATCTGCAATGAGAGTGGCTGCATCGGTTGTAACCAGATTTTGCTGGAATACGATCATTGCTTTCTTGGCATTCGCATACAGCTCAGCTACTTCTCCGATTTCTTCACTGACAACGACGGATTCCAGGCTGGCTTCAAACTCTTCAATACCCGAATATTCAGTTCCTTCCTTAATGTTCAGGATTTCCTTTGCCAGTTGCTTTAAGGCATCCAGGTTATTATCTGTATAGATGACCTTATGAGCGTAGCCCATAGGTACTTCAAATCCAACCGGATTAATCAGAACTACCTTTGCACCGTTTTTCGCTGCCTGAGCCAGTTTTCCGGAGATGACCGGATTCAGGGGAGTAATGAAGCCGGTAACCAGAATCACTTCGGTTGACAGAAGCTCATCAATGGTGTTGGGAGAAGCATCAAAACCAAGGACCTTGGCAATTCCGCTTTCCCGGTTATTGAAGCTTAAGGTTTTTGCTCCCATGGCATTGGCCATTTTCTTAATGGCATAAGCCTCTTCATTGGTGTATCGGTCGGAAATAGCTACTGCTACTGCTTCTTTTCCATATACTGCTGCCACAGACTGGGCTTTCTTAGCAGTCAGGACCAGAGCTTCATGGTAATCGGTTTCCCGGAAGCCGTCTTCATCCCGAATCATCGGAGAAAGAAGCTTGCCTTCCAGTTCAGAGCAATCGAATCCGAATTTGCCCTTTCCGCATCCCAGTCCCTTGTTGACAACCCCATCCATATCCGGATTGGCCTTGATCAGCATGTCGTGATGGGTTTCCAACAGGAAGGAACAGCCAACGGAACAGTAGGAACAGGTTGTCGCAGTGACATCCGTATCCACCGGAACGGATTTAGCGATGGTCAGACGCTCCTGCAGAGCACCGACGGGGCATACGGTCACGCACTGACCACAGGAGACACATCCGGATTCTGCCAGGGGTTTTTCCAGGGTAGGCATAACCACTGTATCAAATCCTCGATCTACCAGGCCTAAAGCACCGATTCCCATCACTTCATCGCAGACACGGACGCAGAGCCCGCACAGGATGCACTTATTCGGGTCACGGATGATAAAGGGGTGATCGTCTTCAAACTCCACTTTGTTGATATCCCCGGACATTCTTTCCGGTTTGACTCCATAGAGGTTGGCGTAATCCACCAGTTTGCACTCGAAATAGTCATGGCAGCCGCATTCCAGGCATCGGGAAGCTTCTTCCATAGCCTGTTCCGTAGTATATCCGAAAACGACTTCCGTAAAGTTGTCTTTTCGTTCTTCCGGATGGAGGTGTTCCATAGCAGGACGGCACTCTCTCTCCCGGTCTTCAAAAGTTTTTTCGGTGATATCGGTTCGTTCTACGCCGTAACGCTTTTCGTACTTGATGACTTCACCATCCAGATAAGCGTCTATGATGGCCGCTGCTTTCTTGGCATCGGCAATGGCCTCGATGGCGATGGAAATCTTATCGTTTCCGCAGTCACCACCGGCAAATACGCCAGGAATGCTGGTCATAAAGGTATCCGGATCATAGGCGATGCCGTTTTTCCTGGTTTTGTCCACTCCGTCAAATCCGCTTGGATCAACAGCTTGACCGATAGCCAGGATGGCTGTGTCAATATCGATCGTCTCTGTTTTGCCTTCTACCGGTTTCGGGGCTCTTCTACCGGAAGCATCCGGTTCGCCCAACTCCATAACCTGCAGCACTACCTGCTTGACTCGTCCATCTTCTCCGGCAATGAACTCGATGGGGTTGGTCAGATTTTTAAAGATTACACCTTCTTCATCCGCTTCGATGATTTCAATCTGATCAGCCGGCATTTCATCCTTGGTTCTTCGATAAATGTTATAGACTTTCTTAGCGCCCAGACGGACTGCTGTACGACAAGCGTCCATGGCGGTGTTTCCGCCTCCTACGATGGCAACATTATCACCGAGACGGATTTCTTCGTTTCGGACTACCTTTCTCAAGAAATCGATTCCGCCGATAACTCCCGGCAGATCCTCACCCTTACATCCTACGCCAGTGGAAACCCAGGCACCGATGCCCAGCAGGACTGCATCGTGATCTTCCCGGATAGTGGAGAAAGGAATGTCAACGCCGACTTTTGTGTTGGGAACCAACTCTACGCCCATCTTTTCCAGGAGCATGATTTCATCGTCAACGATTTCCTTGGGCAGTCGGTATTCGGGGATTCCGTACCGAAGCATACCACCAAGCTTGGGCATCGCTTCATAAATGGTGACATCATGACCCATGGTTTTCAGGAAATAGGCTGCAGAAATTCCCAGAGGACCTCCCCCGATTACTGCTACGCTCTTTCCGGTGGAAGGTGCCATATCCGGCATGAACCGGTCATCGGAATAGAGATCCTGGTCTGCTGCAAACCGCTTCAGCCACTGAATGGAGATGGGTTCATCGATCAGGCCCCGTCGGCACTGCTCTTCGCAGGGATGAGGACATACTCTGCCCAGGGATCCGGGCATTGGAATCTTATTTCTAATCAGCTCCAGGGCTGCATCAAACTGGCCGTTGGCAATCAGGCCAACATATCCCTGACAGTCGGTCTGTCCCGGGCAAGCCAGGGTACAAGGAGGACGACAGTCCCCCACGTGGTTGGAAAGCAAAAGTTCCAGGTTGGTTTTTCTGGATTCCTTGACTCGTTCCGTATTGGTCATGATGACCATATTAGGAGCGATCTCCGTTGCGCAGGCCTTGACCAGCTTAGGATTTCCCTCTACCTCACAGACGCAGATTCCACAGGACCCGTAAATCTCTGTACGTTCGTCAAAGCAGAACGTGGGAATAAAAATATCATTTTCCTGAGCAACCTCCAGTATGGTCTGTCCAGGAAGGCCGAACACTTCTTTGCCGTCAATATTCAATCTGAATTGCTTCATGTTATTACCCTCCTCTCTTATACTCTATCAACCGCACTGAATCGGCAGACTTCTTCACATTTACCACACTTGATACATAAAGCCTGGTCAATGACATGCTGCCCTTTCAGTTCACCGGTGATTGCGTTGACAGGACATTTTCTTGCACATAAAGTACATCCAGTACAATGATCGTTGATGGTGTAGGTCAGAAGCTCCTTACAGGCTCTGGCTGTACACTTTTTATTGTAGATATGGTCTTCGTATTCATTACGGAAGTATTTGATGGTAGTCAGCACCGGATTAGGCGCTGTCTGACCCAGTCCGCACATGGATCCGTCTTTGATCTTGTAGGCCAGTTCCTGGAGCAGTTCGATGTCACCATCTTTCCCTTCTCCGATGGTGATCCGTTCCAGGATCTCCAGCATTCGCTTGGTTCCCACTCTGCAGTAGGTACATTTTCCGCAGGATTCTTTCCGGGTGAAGTCCAGGAAGTAACGGGCCATGTCTACCATACAGGTATCTTCGTCCATGACGATCATACCGCCGGATCCGACGATGGCACCTGTCTTGTTGATATTTTCATAATCAACCGGCGTGTCGATCAGTTCGGCAGGGATGCATCCGCCGGAAGGCCCACCCATCTGGACGGCTTTAAAGGCTTTATCATTTTTGATGCCGTCGCCAATTCCATAAATGACGTCCCGGAGAGGAAGACCCATAGGAACTTCGACCAGTCCGCCTTTTTTAATTTTTCCGGCAAGAGCGAAAACTTTGGTCCCTTTGCTCAGCTTGGTGCCCATAGCTCCGAAGGCTTTTCCGCCGTTCAGGATGATCCATGCCACATTGGCGAAGGTTTCCACGTTATTAATATTGGTCGGTTTCTGCCAATATCCCTTCTGGGCTGGAAATGGAGGCTTCAGACGGGGCATACCCCGCTCTCCTTCCAGGGATGCAATCAGGGCAGTTTCTTCTCCACATACAAAGGCTCCGGCCCCGGCTTTGATACGGAGATCGAAGCTGAAGCTGGTTCCGAAAAGATTTTTTCCTAAGAATCCTCTTTCCCGCGCCTGTTCCATGGCTATTTCCAAACGATGGATGGCAAGGGGATATTCCGCTCGGACGTAGATGACTCCTTCGGATGCTCCCATGGCGTACCCGCCGATGATCATCCCTTCAATCAGGGAATGGGGGTCACCCTCCAGAACGCTTCGGTCCATAAAGGCTCCCGGATCTCCTTCGTCCGCATTACATACCATGTATTTGGGGGTTCCGGGACTTTTTCTGGCAGCATCCCACTTGAACCATGTTGGGAATCCTGCTCCACCCCGGCCTCTGAGTCCGGATTCTTTAATTTCATCGATGACCTCTTCCTGGGTCATGGAGGTCACGACTTTTTTGGTGGCTTCATATCCGCCGGCAGCAATATATTCATCAATGATCTCCGGATTGATGATGCCACAGTTCCGAAGAACGATACGCATCTGCTTATCAATGAAGGACGTATCCTGATCAGTGATTGCCAGATCCCCGTATACTTTTCCGTTGATCAGATGATTCTCGATGATCTCACTGACCTTTTCCGGCTGTACCTTGGTGTACCGGGTCATCTGTCCATGATCATCATATACGTCAACGATGGGTTCCAGGTAACAGGTACCGACGCAGCCGGTCAGGGAAACTTCAATGCCTTCTAAATTTCTTTCTGCGATGAGTTTTTCAAACTCCGCAGCGGTTTTCTTTGCTCCGGTCGCGATGCCGCAGCTTCCTTGTCCAACAACAACTCTCATCTGCCGTCACCTAACCCCTTTCTCTGATTTCATCCAAGGCTTTTTTGACCGTATCTTTGGTCAGATTTCCGTAGGTTTCATCCCCGTCGCTATTTTTAACCATCATGACAGGCGCCAGGGAACAGCATCCCAGACAGGCCACGTTGTTCAGGGTGAATAGACCGTCTTCGGTTGTTTCTCCGTCGTGAATGCTCAGATGTTCCGTAATGGCTTCTTCGATGATCTTAGCACCGTTTACGTGGCAAGCGGTACCCTGGCAGAGCATGATCAGATTCTTACCGATTGGTTTCAGCCTGAACTGAGTATAAAAAGTTGCAACACCATAAATCTTAGCCGGTTTGATTCCTGTCTTCAGTGCAATATAATTGATCGCATCCAGAGACAGATACCCATAGATGTCCTGGGTCTTCTGCAATATGGTAATAAGGCTTCCCGGCACCTTCCCGTACTTTTCCAGCACTTCGGCCAACTCGTCAAAGTTTTGCACCGTGCTATCCGGTCTCTCAGTCATTTTCATCCTCCTAGTATTAAAATTATATCCTTGATATAAGCATATACGCTGAAATTATATCAACAAAAGAAACAAAAAGCAACGGATTCCGGACTCCGCTGCTTTGTATTTTATATACAAAAAACTTGATTTTTCAAACAATTCGATCCCTCTTGGATCGGCCCAATTTTCTGTTTCTGAATATATTAGGATCAATTTCCATGATCAGCAAGCTTCCTACCAGTATTGCCCCGCCCAGATAAGCCCTTGGCAAAAGCACTTCACCAGCGAGAAAGTAGGCAACAAAACCGGCAATGACCGGCTCCAGGGTAAAAATGACTCCCACATGGGAAGCCGTCGTATGCTGCTGGGCAACCGCCTGGATGATAAAAGCCACACCGGTACAAAATACTGCCAGAAAAATAGCCGACCCCCAGACTTCTGTCGATTGGGGCAGACGGGGCGTCTCGATGAGAAAAGCCAGGATCAGGTTAAAAAATCCAGCGAATCCCAGTTGAAAAACACCCAGCTGAAAGGCATTCACTTCCTGCTTGGCTACGGCTGTTTCCGTAATCAGCAGATCTCCCGCATAGGCCATGGCACACATCAGGCAAAGAATATCTCCGACAGCCGGTTTTAGATTTTCGTTCAGTGTCAGCAGCCCGATACCGACAACGCAGGCTACTACAATGAAAGACAGCTTTTTATCCGGAATCGTACCCTTAAAGATATAACCGAAAATCGGTGTAAATATAACCGTGAGGGCACAAAGAAATCCCGCGTTGGAGAGGCTGGTATACATGACGCCAAAGGTTGCCCCGATGTAAACAAAAATAAGGGCGACCCCGATATAGAAACTATATTTTAGTGTGATGAAATTCACCGATTTTAATTTCGGAAAGGCCAGAATCAGGGCTGCTGCAAAAGCCCCCAAGAACCGAAAGGCATTGAGGGTAAAAGGTTCCAGTTCCTGAAGACTGATATCCATTAAATAATAGGAGATGCCCCAAAAGGTCACTACCAGCAAAAGCAGCATTTCTGCCTTAAATTGTTTTGTCATGGGTTCCTGCTTTCTGTTTTCGTATCTTTGTTTTTCAGTGGCTAAACGCCTGCGATGATCAGTTCCAGGGCCAGGAGGCCTTCCATCTGACCGTTTTTAATATTCCGATCCACTTCATAAAGCCGGGATAAGGTGGTTTTTAACTGCCGGACCGAAATCCGTTCCCCCTGCTGAAAAGCCTTTTTGATCCGAAATTCATGGATGCCGGTTAGTCGGTGCATTGAGGTCGGGTCCATTCCCTCTTCCCGAAGCTCTTTGATCTCCAGGATCGTTTCAAACTGACCGATGATCACAGCCAACAGGTAATAAATGTTTTCACCGGTGACCATCAAGTTGTGCAAAAGACGGAAGGCTTCCTCCTTTTTGTTGCCGGTTATGGCATCCAGCATTTCAAAAACATTGGTTTCAAGATTCCCGAGTACTCCGGCACGGATATCCTCATCCCCCACTTCTTGTCCGCTACTGTGGGCGATGATTTTTTTCAGGTCGTTCTCCAGGTTATTCAACGTGTACAGGCTGTCCTTGTCGTAATAACCGGTACGCTGAATCAGCTGATTCATTCGGCTGGAAGGGACACTCTTTCCGGCTTGACGGAAACGTTTATCGATATATTTCCGCAGATCCGGCTCATCCAGGATACCGAATTCATATTCACCGGACTTTCTGACGATTTCCTTATATGCTTTGGTCCTCTTGTCCGGATCTTCCCAGATCATGATCAGTTGGCAGGTTTCTGGAATCTGGTCCAGATAGGCTGTAAAATCCTCCCCGGGATTTTTCATATCCCGAAGAACCACCAGTCTTTTTTCAGACAGCATGGGGACTGTTTCACAGAAATCCATAAGATCGTTTATGGTGATTCCATCCCAGGACAGATTGTTCCGATCCAGCTCTTTGGCAGCCGGGTTGATCCACTGTTTTTCCATCATTCCGATGGCCCATTCTATCAGGAACTTTTCCCGCCCATAAAAAAGCAATGGCCCCGCAATGGCATTGCTTTTTAAATCCTTATTAATTCGGTTGTAGGCATGCTCTTTTTTTTCTCTCTGGGCCATTCCTGCTCCACCTCTTTGTTTTCCGGGATTCATTATACCTTCTTTTCCCAATAATTTCAATGGTTCCCCTACATTTTCCCCTGTATGTTCCCAAGGATTAAATATCATAACGGAGACGGATAGAGAACCGTGTACCGAACGGGCACCGTGACTTCGTTATCGGAACTCGGGTCGAACCGTAAGGCAACTGCACCATGAAGATCGGTTCGAAAAACTGGAATTTCTCTTTCCTCCAATCGATCCAGCACCTCGCGGGACGGGTGTCCGTAGTAGTTCCTGCCAACCTGAATGACCGCGGAACCAGGACGGACCCTATTTAAAAATCCATCTCCGGAAGAACTTTTACTGCCATGGTGGGATACTTTCAACACCTCTGCTCGAATATCCCAGTTGTGTTCCATTAGTTTTTCTTCTCCCTCCCAGGTGATATCTCCCGTCAGCAGAAGCTTTCCGCCCCGGATGTCAGCCATCACCACCAGGCTGTTTTTATTTTCGTCCTCCGAATCTCCCAAATTTTTCTCATATTCCTCCCTGCTTCTTGCCGGAGGACCCAGGATGTGAAGTCTGGTCCAGGAATCCAGGGACAGCAGCATTCCGCCTCGGACATAAATCAGGTTCTCCTGCTTCATTCCGGTAAGAGAAAGAATTTCTTTCTCTTGTGACCGATACCCTTCGTACAGAACGATTTTCTTCACCATCCCCTCCCGGGCCAAGGAGGCGATTCCATCAAAATGATCGGTATGAAGATGGGTCACCACTGCAATATCGATCCCGGGAACCCGATTCTTCAAGAGATAGGGCAGCAGGACCTCCATTCCCACATCCCGGTCCTTATGACCGCCGCCATCTACCAGAATATGCTTCCCTCCCTTCGTACGGATATGGATGCAATCTCCTTGTCCCACATCCACAAAGACGACATCTGCCTCCTGAAATGAGGTTTTTGGCAGCATGGAATAAACCAGAAGCATCAGCATAAATAATAGAAGGATTCCTCCGGTCCATTTCATTCCGGCCTTCCGGAAAAACCATCGGCCTCCTTCAGAAGCTCCCAGGATCAACAGGGCATAATATAGGAAAAGTTTAAACGGTTCCGGGCTCATGACATGGATAAAAGATCGTCCTGGTGCGAAAAGAGCATTATTCAGCCATAGAAGAGTTTCCAGCAGCAAATAAAGAAAATACCCCATGAAATCCAGCAACCCGGCGGTTCCCGGCAACAGGACCAAGGGCAGCAGCAAAAGGGAGACCGGGATCAGGATACCGGCCAGAAAAACCACCGGAGGATTCAGAATAAATCCGGACAGAGAGACATAATTAAACAGATAGGCGGTAAAGGGGCTCAGTCCTATGGGGAGCGCCAACAGCATAGGAATCATCTTGTTGTTAAAAATTTTTTCCAGTATCGGCAGCAGAAAGGCCAGAGAAAAGATGGCCAGAAAGGATAACTGGAATCCCGGAGTAAAAAGAGACCTGGGGCTTAATAATAAAAGGAACAACAATGCCAGAGATCCCGAGGACAAAAGATCATAACGGGCATAGATTCGCTTTCCTGCTATATGGATCAATATCATCAAATACGCCCTCATAACGGAAGGAGAAAAATCTGCCAGTACCATATAGAGAAACAGCAGAGAAAGGATGATCAGGTCTTTCCCGATTCTAACCCCGGGAATGAGCATGCTTACCGCGGCATAGACCATTGCCACATGCAGCCCGCTCACAGCCAGAATGTGGGCCGTTCCGTTCTTCCGGAACAGGTCCAGAACACTTTCTTCCATATCATCGGTTTCCCCGAACATCATGCCCATCAGCATAGAAGCCCGTTCTTCCGGAATTCTACTGCTCATTTCCTGCCCTATTCTCTCTTTCCATCCGGATGCGAGATGCAGTAAAGTGCCAAAAATCCCCTTTGACGAGGAGGACAGGCCGAGAATACGGCCATCCTGAATCAGCCCGAAAATTCCCTGGGTTTTTAAATAACTTCTATAGTCAAAAGTTTCCGGATTCCTCCGTTGTCCCGGGAGCTCTGCCCTGCCCTCTATCAGGATTTCCCTGCCTGCCAAGTTCTTTTGGTATAACTCCGGAGAATAATTTTTTATCGTGACAAGGGTCTTTTCCTTAACCGGTTTCCCATTCAATTCATACAGATTTATTTCAAGTCGGATAGTGGAATCTGCTAATTTCACTCCGGATACCAGTCCCTGGACCTGCACGATTTTACCCTCATGGGCTGGAAGATGCCGAATTTTCACCTCTTCCCACAGACAGACCAGCGTACCGACAGCCATGAAAAGTATAAAAATCAGAAGTAATTTTAAGAATCCGGTAAATTCGGGAAAACCGGCCTGAATCTCTTTCTCCTCTGACTGTTTTTCCCGGAATACAATCATCAAAAAAACCATGGACAGCAGCATTAGGAAAAAAAACAGAACCTCCCCAAAACGATCCGCTACCCATATACCGGCTGTCAATCCGGCAGCCATTGGAACCAGTGGCCTTCTTCCCCACATAGGAGCTCCTTTCTGCATGTTATTATTTATCTACATTTCCATTATATGTCATTTCCGGGCATTTGTCACCGGCTGCCGCCCTCTCGACAGCATAAAATGTTTTATAAAAGGGCAGGCCTATGCTATAATATCCCATATGTAATGTAGAAAGGCGGTGACAATTTGTCCCCTAAAGATCATGATAAAATGAACAAAGATGCTGGAAATTCCAGCAATATAGAAGAATTTTTCGCCCAGTTTGATGAAATCAGCAGCAAGCTGGAGAACAAGCCAGAAGCAGAACCCGCGCCAGATAACAATCAAGAGCCGTCGGAGGTGCCTCCTGCAGTTGATTCGACAGCGGATTTACAGCAGCCATCCCGACGGGAGCGGCTGAGCAGCGAAGAAACGACGGATTGGAAATCCCTCCTGATGGAAAAGCTCATCCTGATCCTTGCTGGAATTAAAGGGTTTTTTCTGAAAATCGGTGCTCACACCATATTAGACCGTGACGATTCAGATTCAGCAGATCCAGGAGTAAATATGCCCAGAAACACAAAAAGAAAGAAGCAAAAAAAATACCGGCTGAATTGGAAAAAGCTCCTTCGATTCGTAATCGGTCTGATTCTCCTCATGGTCATTGCCGTAGGTGTCTTCACCGCTTCCGTTATCATAAGATCTCCAAAAATCGACCCCAACAACATCTACTCCCTCCTTTCAGAGAGTTCTCTGATGTATGATTCGGAGGGTAATATCATCGACAGCGTCGTGATGGGCGGCACCTCCCGGACCAATGTCAGCTTTGACGAGCTGCCGGAAGATTTGGTCGATGCTTTTGTTGCCATTGAAGATAAAACATTCTGGGAGCACAAAGGCTTCAACATTATCCGTATTTTCGGTGCAATCAAGGAAAGCGTCTTCTCTGGTGGCAAAATCAGCGGTACCAGTACGATTACCCAGCAACTTGCCCGGAATCTGTACCTGGTTGAAACAAAATCCGACTACGATATCACCCGAAAGATTTCAGAAGCTTATTATACCATTCAGCTGGAACAGAATCTGGAGAAAGAGCAAATCATCGAAGCCTACCTGAATACCATTTTTCTGGGCTATAACTCCAATGGCGTACAGGCTGCTTCCCAGGCCTATTTCAGTAAAGATGTAGAAAATCTGACGCTGATCGAGTGTGCTGCCCTTTCAGCCCTGGCCAAGGCTCCAGACTCCTATGCCCTTGTGAAAAGAATGGATTCCGAGACGGTAACGCCGGACAATGAAAACATCATTTATAAAGGGGATTCTTATACCTATGTCTTTAACGATCTTTCCAAGGACCGCCGGGAACTGGCCATCCGTTTCATGGAGGAGCAGGGATATATAACAGCGGCTGAAAAAGAGGAAGCTCTGGCCATCAATTTCCGGGATATGATCAATCCCAGCATGGAATCCATGTCTGAAATTTCTTCCTACTTTGCCGATTATGTCATTTCCCAGGTGTTGACAGACCTGCAGGAAGAAATGAATATGACCCCGGAAGAAGCCAGGAGCACCCTCTATAATAACGGCCTCCGGATTTATACAACCATGGATTCCAGAGCCCAGAAAATCGTGGAAACGGAATACGATAATCCGGCTAATTTCCCCGGTGTAACCAACCTGAGAAAAGACGGGGCAGGGAACATCATCAAGAGCACCGGAGGCATCATTCTTTATGCTTATTCCAATTATTTTGATGAGAACGGCGCCTTTACCTTATTTCCGGAAGAATTCCAAGTGAAGGAAAATGGGGATATCCTCCTGCTGGCGGATAAACGGCTTCACTTCTATAAAACTGAAGTCCAGGGCAAAACCGATTACAGCATTGAGTTTAAAAATATGTATCAGGTAGCTGACAACCGGTTTTACAGCATCAATGGCGGAGTCATCATGATTCCTCAGGAATATAAAGACAAGGATGGGGATGGCAATCTGGTGATTTCAAGTAAATTCCTTGCTGATAATCCCCAATTCCTGAATGTTTCAGGGGATAACATCCAGATTACCAACCAGCATTACACCCTGCGGCAAAAGGTCATCCAGCCTCAGTCTGCTATGGTGATCACAGAACCGGAAACCGGTGCGATCCGAGCTATGGTGGGAGGCCGTGAAACCTTCGGACGACTTCTGTTCAATCGGGCTACCAGTCCAAGACAGCCCGGTTCCTCCATGAAGCCCATCGGGGTTTATGGCCCGGCCATTCAGCAGGGGGCTGACGCAGCTAAATCCGGTACACCACAGAGTTTTAAAGGGGAAACCTCCGCTCTCTACGGGGATTACTGGACCGCAGCCAGCGTCATCGATGATGCCCCTCTCACCGTGGACGGAAAGCTCTGGCCCACCAACTGGTACACCGGTTATCGGGGCTTGAACTCCATGCGGGTTTCTATTGAGCAGTCCATCAACGTCAACGCAGTCAAAGTATTTCAGGAGGTGGGTGTTCCCGCTTCCGTCAGCTTCCTGAAAAAATTGGGAATCACTTCTCTGGTGGAAAGCGGAGCATCCAATGATATGAATGCCGCAGCTCTTGCGCTAGGAGGCATGACCAAAGGAGTATCGCCCCTGGAAATGGCTGGAGCTTATGGTTCCTTCGTCAACCAGGGACTCTATACGGAGCCGGTGGCCTATACCCGGGTGGAAAACAAACGGGGTGAAGTTATTCTGGAAAAAATTCCATATAAATCTCAGGCCATGGATAAGGAAACCGCCTTTATCATGACCGATATGCTGAAAAGTACGGTTCAGTACGGCATTGGTGCCAGTGCTGCCTTCGGATCCCAGCCAGTGGCGGGAAAGACCGGTACCACTTCCGATAACTACGATGCCTGGTTTGTTGGATTCACTCCCCAGTATGTGGGATCCATCTGGATCGGTAACGACGTCAACATTGAACTGACCCAGGGAAGCGTGGCCTCCTCCCGATTATTCAGCAAAATCATGAAGCAGGTCTGTGCAGGTATTCCCACTGGTTCCTTCCCGGGACCCACAGATAAAATAGTGACCGTCTCCATTGATTCAGCCAGCGGCTTGCTGCCCGGCGACCTTACAGCTTTAGATCCAAGGGGAACGGTAAGGGATGAGTATTTCATTGCCGGAACCCAGCCTACCAGAACCGATAATCTGCACACCGCCGTCCGAATCTGCAGCGAAACCGGCTTCCTGGCTACCCCGGAATGTACCTTCACTGCTGAAAAGGTTGGTATATTGCGTCCCTATTTCATTACAGGAGTCGCCGATATCACTCATGAAGCCCCTCACTATTACTGTCCGCTCCACAATAGCAATCCAACTGTATATGCAATCGATCCCTCAGGAGCACCCACCTATTTCTTTGAGGGAGCAGTCCTGACCCAGGACAATTATCCAGGCCAGGGCAACAGTGGAAACAACCCGGGAGGCAACGGACAAGGCAATAATGACAACGGACAGAATCCGGGAGATGACGGGAACACCCTTCCGGATTGGCTGACACCATAACAAAAGGAGGATCCTGATGAACAAGCGAATCATACTGGCCTCTTCTTCTCCCCGCCGCATTGAAATGCTGGAACAAAAAGGATTCGAACCGATCATCCGCAAACCGGATATCGACGAAGACATCGATGAAAATACCGATATGAAAGAAGCCGTCTGCTTCCTGGCATTAAAAAAAGGCCTCGCTGTCGAAGCCTCCTTTGATGGTGATTTTCCCGAAAACGGAATCATCATCGCTGCGGATACGGTAGTCTATAATGGACGAATCATCGGAAAACCGGAATCCCGGGAGGATGCTTATCGAATCCTGAAGGACCTGAATGGAAAATCCCATTATGTAGCTACCGGCGTAGCCTTGATAGAGCCGGCTTCCTATAATCGTCGTGTTTTTTATGAACTGACCCGGGTCTACTTTAAACACTATACGGATGAGGATATCTTCCGGTACATCGACACCGAAGAACCCTATGACAAGGCCGGAGGCTATGCCACAACATTGGTTCCAAAAAAATCCTGCAAGCATTGAAATTGGTGGATTTATTAAATAATCTTATTGAAAGGATTACTATGCAAAATAAAACTATAATTCTAGCATCATCATCTCCGAGACGAATTGAAATGTTTCAGAATCACGGAATTGATCCTGTTATTATTGCTCCAAATGTGGACGAAACAATACCAAGTGATATGTCAAAGGAAGCTATTGTGATGTTCCTTGCTTTAAAAAAAGGTCTGGAAGTAGAAAAGGAAATAATTAAGTATACAAATGTTGAAAATGAGAATACCTACATAGTGGCTGCTGATACAATAGTATATAAAGACAAAATAATTGGTAAGCCAACCGATTATAAAGATGCATTTAATATTTTACAAAAACTTCGTAATACGAGTCACTTTGTTATAACGGGAGTTGCAATAATAAAAGTAGGGACGACCACGAGAAAAGTATTCTATGATGTAACTGAAGTTTTTTTTGGAGACTATACTGATAACGAAATCCAGTATTACATTGATAATGATGAAGTTTATGATAAGGCCGGTTCATATGCTATCCAAAGTCATATTTGGAAAAAGAATATTACCCATATCAATGGGGACTATAATAATATTGTCGGTTTTCCTTGGGGGAAATTTATTGAAGAATTTAATACTCTTTAATCTACCATTCATAATTCAAAAAGTTTCTAAAGTTGGAAAGGTTTAGTTTCAGCTTATAAATTGACTATATGCAAATTATGTTCACAATTTATAATGATTGTTTTTTTATTATCGCATTAAGCCATATTTCACTTTCTCTACCCACCCTAACATCGCTTGTTATCAAGGTTTCAATAATTTTTAATTCATGAAAAGGTTCCAGCAATTCCACTAAACTATTCTCTGTTAGATCAGTAAAATATCTTCCATTTTTCTTATTATAGTTTAGTTATTAAATCATATTAGTTTCACAAATCAATATCATTGAGATGCTTAACTCTGTGTTGTTCCATGCCATTTAAAGGTGTGCCTAAAACCAAGCATTTCAGCTTCTTTTACAGTATCTACGTAGAGGTCGCCATCCTTCATACTGATATGAACCCTGTCATACTGCTGATCAAATGGGAGGTGATAAATCATATTACTTTGATCAGTTTTATTGCATTTTATCATCGGATATTTTTCGAAAGGATACTCTTCTAGAATCTTAATTCCAAGGTATTCCGCACATTCCTTAGCTACTTCAGATAGTTTTGTAGTTGTGATAAACACTCCATCGATAACTTTTGTTGGGTTTTGTGTTCTTAAAACGACAATGCTTCCATATAATTGAAAAATGTGTTTTTCATGAATAGTCTTATTTTTGGCCCATCTTTTACATTGTATAACAAGCATCTCATTTTTCTTACTTGCGATAACGTCTCTACCCATATCTTCCAATCCAAGTAACGCACCCTGATACTTGACTTTATATCCTTCTATTTCGTATTTATAACCAACATACCTCTCAAAATCAATTCCCACTTCCCAATTTGTTTTTCTCTTTTTACAATATCGATCCAGAGCGAGCTGCCATTTCTCTTCCGACGGAAGATTGTTGTAATCATCTGGTGATAGCCAGTTCTTAACTCTATTATATTCATTTGTATCGTTACTATTTGTTTGTTTTATAATCTCCCAAGCGGTTATCGGTTCTATTTCTTTGAACTCTTCAAGCCATGGAAATATACTTTCGTAGTAGTTTATTTGATACTCTAGCATCTTACATAGTTTCTGCAAATCCCTTTTTTCTTTAGCTATAGTCAATACTTGTTGAGCTGCTTTCTCTGCTGGATGCCTTTTACTTCTTAATGCATTTGCCATCTTTTCATCATAAACATACAGATGATCTGAATATAGTTTTGCAGCCCAAGGATAGGACTGGGATCTATCTTCAATTATTCTATCGCTTTCATTTTTAAGCTTTAATACGTTGGTTTTTTCTACATTAACTTGATATTGTAGTGATCTAATAGTATTGAGATTTTCGTCTCGCCATTTCACTATATCAGCTTTTTCCTTATCAATGTATTTTTTTGATTCAGATGTAATCCCTTTTGCAAAGAGTATGATGTATGAGAATATTAGCAATATAACAAAAGTGACAATCCCAAATTGAAAACTATACATTTTGCTAAAATCAAAATACTTAAAAATCACATCAAAAACATATAAAATCAGAAATGGAATTCCAAAAAAACATGACACTATCAGGTGGCTAATAAGTATAGAAAGGGTATCCTTAAAAATTTTCTTGTAATCCATCAAGCACCTCCGCTCATGCTTATGTAACTAGAAAGATAAGAAAAAAACTTTCTATTATACAAATTCCATTGAAAAAATATTGCATATCTAATCGATAGTCACGGAATTAACGAAAACAATACTCCTAGTAAGGCAGCTATAGTTGCCCCTATTGTCGCTGACATTACTACATAAAAGTTTGTTTTATCAGCGTTAATTCTATTTTCAATGTATTCAGTTGCATTTATAATGTTTTGTTGCGGGAATATATCTATGTTCATCTCTTTAATAAAATACTTTATAAGATAATCACTAACCATGGAATCCTCACAAATGTTTATTAAACTCTTTCTTTCAATATTATATTTATATATGTATTTTTCATATTCATATAATAATTCATATAAAGCAAATACCTTTTTCCTTAATCTGTTTACGGATATATTTCTAAAAGCTAACTGCAGTTTAGATAGTTTTGAAAATTCAATTCTTATTTCGTCACAGGAGTTTTGTAAGTTGAACACCATTCCTTCAATCTTCTTCCTTAAAGTCATTAAGGAAGAAAACTCTTCAACAAAGAATTCATTATTATAGAATAATAGCAATGCCATTTCATATATATCACCCTTGTCGATTATTATAGTTGGATCAATAATCTCGTTTAAATTTTTCAACATTGAATCTTGATCTTCGAATTCATTATTGGTCTGGACATAGAACTTCATCCTTAAAGGGCATGGAGGAATACATATGGCCTGCCATATATCACATGAAAGCGTTTTTATTAATGCTTCACGGATTTCCGACCCTAATAAATAACTTTCGTTAACATCTGATTCAATCGGAGCATAAGCGATAAATGTACTCCCATTATAAATAATAGAGAATTTTTCTGTCACTTTCTCATTATGTAAAATTGGCATCATGAAAACTCTATCTATCACAGACAAATTATAATCAAACCTGATTGGTGAAGAGAATTTCATTAAATAATCAAACTCTTCATTATCATAATTATTAAATGGGTCATAATGTTCTTTATATAGGTCATCACACCATATTATATTGCTGATATTCGGACTTTCTTTTAGTACACTTTCAATACGCTGTTGGATTTCTATTACCTCTTCATAGTAAGGTTCATAAAAGCTATGAACAGATTTTTCCCCTTCTTCCCATATTTTTTCTAGTTTGGAGGAATACTCAGTATTTAATTTTAGCAAAACAGTACCATAATAAAAAATGAATTTTTCAGCCATAATCACTTTCCTTATATTACAACGTTATTAGGAGTAAATAATTATTAATCTTATATAGTTACGGAACTTGTATAATTCATTTGAAATTTAGTCATGTATACAATTTACTAATAATTTGTAATTCACCACAATTTTACCATATATTTTATAAAAATCATATTCATATTATAGCCCTTACTAAACTGGAGATTTCACACCATCCTTATAATCAATTAATATTGTCTTGTCATCTATATATTCGTCATGGGCAATAAACCTTTAAATTTAAGCATTTCTTAGGCCATAACATTTTAGTATCCAATCTACTAAAATTAAAGATTTAGCAACGCCAAAGGTAAAGTGTCTTGTAAAAAGCCGGAGGATATGCGATCCAGGGGAACTGGGGTCCTCAGGTGGATTACATTGAAGGAGATTTCGATAACGTCATCGGTTTTCCCTTCCAGCGAATCATGACAGAACTCAAGGATATGATACGATAACAGTTGATGAATAATTTAACTCCAATAAAAAAAGGGCTCTGCCCTTTTTTTATTATCCGATTATCCGAAGAATAATCCCATAATCGTATTAAAAACAAAGTTTACCGCAGGGGTCAGTACCCGGTCGATCACATCAAAGATCAAAAGGGCCAGTAGAATGACGAAGCCATTATTATAAACAGTATCATACCAGCTTTTCTTCTGAAGATCAAAGATTTGAGTCAGCAGACCAAATCCGTCCAGGGGGGGAACCGGCATTAGGTTGAACACCATCAGGATGATGTTGACAAAAATGATGTATACCAGGATATCCCCTATGACGCTGCCCATATACGTGTTGGCAAAACCGGCAGCTGCCGAAAAATAAAGTTTCAGGATTCCGGCCGTAGCAATGGCAATGATCAGATTGATAGTTACTCCGGCTATTCCAACCAGAAACTCGTCCCGGCGGGGATGACGGAAGTTCCCCGGGTTGATCTGGACCGGCTTTCCCCAACCAAAGCCAACAAACATCAATGCTAAAAAACCAAAGGGATCGATATGGGCAAAAGGGCTGATAGTAACCCTTCCCTGCAATTTCGGGGTGTGGTCTCCCAATCGGTAAGCTACAACTGCATGACCGAATTCGTGAAACGAAAGGCCAATAACAATGGCTGGGAGCATCAGGGCCATATTCATCAGCCAACCCAAAGGGTCGGCGAAACGGCCGTTGATCACCGCCATGGCTAGCATGATCAGCATAAGAAGTAATATTGGAGATCGGGTTACTCGATTCATAATGTCCTTTCTGTTCCGTTATTTATACAGAGGAAATTTCTGGCAAAGTTCTTCAACGATTATCTTCGCCTTTTCCTTCATTTCTTCCACTCCCGGATAGTCCAGAACTAGGCTGATGGCTTCGGCGACTCTAACGATTTCAGGTTCCTTAAAACCTCTTGTAGTCAGGGCTGGTGTTCCCAGTCGGATCCCGGCGGTTACATTGGGGCCGTAAGGATCATTGGGAACTGTATTCTTATTGGTGGTGATGTTGGCATCATCCAGCAATTTTTCTGCATCCTTACCGGTGAGATTCTTATTGGCCAGGTTCAGCAGGACTAAATGATTGTCCGTTCCTCCGGATACCAGGTTGAATCCTCTTTTCATCAGTTCTTCCGCCAAAACGGATGCATTTTTCACCACCTGCTTCTGATATTCCACAAACTCCGGCTCCATGGCTTCCTTGAAGCAGACCGCTTTTCCGGCAATGATGTGCATCAAGGGGCCTCCCTGGATACCGGGGAAAATAGCTTTGTTGATTTTGGGGCCAAATTCTTCTTTGGCCAGAATCGCTCCACCCCGGGGCCCCCGGAGGGTCTTGTGGGTCGTGGTTGTCACAACATCGGCGTACTCCATGGGATTGGGATGTACCCCTGCTGCCACCAGGCCGGCAAAATGAGCCATATCTACTAATAGCAAGGCTCCCACTTCATCGGCGATTTCCCGGAATTTTTTCGAATCGATGATTCGGGGGTAGGCGCTGGCACCGGCCACGATCATTTTGGGCTGATGCTCCAAGGCCAGTCTTCTCACTTCATTAAAATCAATGGTTTCTGTTTCAGGATCCAGACCATAGGAAACAAAGTTAAAATATTTACCGGACATATTGACCTTGCTGCCGTGGGTCAGATGGCCCCCATTGGAAAGGTCCATTCCCAATACCGTATCTCCCGGATTCAGCAGGGCAAAATAGACAGCGATGTTGGCACTGGAGCCAGAATGAGGCTGTACGTTGGCATAGGGAGCATGGAAAAGTTCCTTCATCCGTTCGATGGCCAGGGTTTCCACTTCATCCACGTGCTCACAGCCTCCGTAATATCGTTTACCCGGATATCCTTCTGCATATTTGTTGGTCAGCTCGCTGCCACAGGCATCCATCACCGCCTGACTGGTAAAATTCTCGGATGCGATCATTTCCAGTTTATTTTCCTGACGGTTGATCTCCCTGCGGATCATTTGGCTCAGTTCAGGGTCGGTTTTATCCAGATAAGTAAAATTCATAGGTTCGTTCCTTTCTTCATCGATCATTATATTTTAAAAACAATTAACAGACACTATAACACAATTTTCCCGAAAAATCAACTTACAGCAAGTCGGAAAGGAGCCGGGCGATGGACTCTTTGAATTTAATCATCAGAGACCGTTTATCATACAGTTCCTGGGTCAATTCGTGGCAGACTTCCATGTCTTCCTCAAAAATCCGTTCCAGTTCCAGGACCTCCTGTCCGTCGTAGATAAAGGCATTGGCCTCAAAATTAAGTTTGAAGCTTCTTCTGTCAAAGTTAGCCGATCCGATGGAAGCCACCTCCCCGTCGACCATGATGGTCTTAGCATGAAGAAATCCGTTGTCGTAGATAAAAACCCGTACTCCGGATCGAATCAACTCACCAACATAAGAATAGGTAGCCCAGTATACGAACATGTGGTCCGGCATGCAGGGTATCATGATCCTCACATCCACCCCGGACTGGGAGGCCATCTTCAGAGATTCATAGAGGCTGTCATCGGGAACGAAATAGGGCGTCTGCAGATAGACGGACCTGGTAGCGGTGGCAATCATTTTCATGTACGCCCTCTTGATTTCTTCCCGATTGGCATCCGGACCAGAGGAAACAATCTGAATCCCCGTGGTTCCGTGCTGCTCCACTTCGCTGTAATAGGCCTCGGAAACTACCAGCCGTTCCTTGGAGGCAAACCGCCAGTCCATGATGAAGCGGGCATTTAGATCCTGGACCCCGCTGCCTGTCAGTCTCAGGTGAGTATCCCTCCAGAAACCGAATTTCTTCTTGTGTCCCACATATTCCTTACCGATATTGAATCCGCCGATATAACCGATTTTACCGTCAATGACCACGATTTTCCGGTGATTCCGATAATTCAGTTTTGTGTTGACAAATTTCAGAAATTTAAAGCGGGGCGGAAAGAAAAAGAATACCTGACCTCCGGCTTCCCGCAGGTCAGATACCACATAATCCAATATTTGTCTTCCGCCTATGGCATCGACCAGGAGGCGGACTTCCACCCCCTGCTTCGCTTTTTCCGTCAGGACCCGGATGACTTCTTTTCCCACATAATCGTTTTTAATGATGAAATACATCATGTTGATGGTAGAACGAGCATTTCGGATATCGTTCAGCAGGCTTTCATGCATGCTCTCTCCGTCTGTTATGACCTTGATCCGATTATCCTGTGTGAAATAGGCCTTTCCATACTTCTGGTTCAGCCGGATCATATCCCGCCACTTACGGCTCTCCCGGTTGGTGAAAACAAAACGGCCGGAATCGATTTCATCAATCTGCTCCTTTAAGGCATTTTCAATGGTCTGCTCTTCGAACCGGGACAAGCGGAAAATCTTTTTCCGGGCAATGTTCTGGGAGAAAAGCAGGTAGAGGATGATTCCCGCTACCGGTAACAGAAAAAGCACCATGATCCAGGCCAGAGTGGCTGATGGGTTTTTTCGCTCCAGAAAAATGATGGTAAGGGCAATGATGAAATCCACAATATAGAGCACCGTCAGAAAATGGGCGATGAACGTGGACCAGAAGGCAGAAAGAATTTCCATAGCTACAATCGATCTCCATAATTCTCCAGGACGAAGTCCATATCCTTATCTCCTCGTCCACTCAGGTTTACTAATACAAATCCGGGATTTTCCGTTTTAGCCAGCTTAATGGCATAAGCCAGGGCATGGGAACTTTCAATGGCCGGGATGATTCCTTCCAGCCTGGAAAGGGCGAAAAAGGCGTCAATGGCTTCATCATCCATCACATAGTCATAATGGACCCGTCCAATCTGATTCAGGAAGGCATGTTCCGGGCCGACGGAAGGATAATCCAGTCCGCTGGCTACCGAATAGACCGGAGCCGGCTCTCCCGCTTCATCCTTCAGCATCATACTCTCAAAGCCGTGCATGATTCCTTTGGATCCGTAAGTCATGGATGCGGCATGCTGCCCCAGTTCATGGCCTGTTCCCATAGGCTCCACACCGTATATCTTAACCGGGTCTGCCAGGAATCCGGAAAAGATGCCCATGGCGTTGCTTCCGCCACCAACTGCAGCCACTACTGCATCCGGCAGGTATCCGGTCATCTCCAGAAACTGCTCCCTGGCCTCCTTCCCAACTACCATCTGGAAATCCCTTACCATAGCCGGGAAGGGATGGGGACCCACCACAGAACCGATGCAGTAGATGGAATTTTCATGATCGGCCAGATAGGCCTGGAAGGCCGAATCCACAGCTTCTTTCAAGGTTTTAAGGCCATGGGACACAGGGACCACTTTAGCGCCTAAAAGCTTCATTCTGGCCACATTGGGGGCCTGCTTGGCAATGTCCACCTCTCCCATGTGAATCTCACATTCCAGTCCAAAAAAGGCGGCAGCAGTAGCCAAAGCCACTCCATGCTGTCCGGCACCGGTTTCCGCAATCAGCTTTTTCTTGCCCATATATTTGGCTAATAATCCTTCACCCATACAGTGATTCAGCTTATGGGCTCCGGTATGATTCAGGTCTTCTCTCTTCAGGTAAATCTGAGTGGTTCCCAGACTCTTGGAAAGCCTTTCGCAATGGTAGACCGGTGTGGGCCTGCCCTGAAATTCCTTCCGGATCCTTCTAAGCTCACTGATGAAACGAGCGGAATGACAGATGGTCTGATAGGCCTCGTTGACTTCCTTGAAAGCCGGAATCAGCTCCGGTGGCAGGTAAGCGCCTCCGAACTCACCGTAATAACCCTTCTGGTCCGGGTATTCCTTCAGATAATTGGTGAAATCCATCTCTCTTGCATTCTTCTTTTCCATTTTGTTTCTCCTTTTCTTCTACTGCTGCAATAATTGAAAAGGGTCTCCTCTGCTGAAGTCATCCATCCGGCTTTTACCGCTTCTTTGATAATCAAAAAAGCACTTATCCTATGTACAAGGACAAGTGCTAACCTGCGGTACCACCTTGTTTAATGAAGAATCCTTCATTCTCTCTGCAGAGTGCCATCACACCCCTAACCTTTTACGCAGGTTTTACGTCTCCGCTACTGAAAGGATTTCATCCTTCGTTCCCGTCGCCCTCAGAGGCCCATTTGTCTGCTGCTGACATCTACCCGGCTTCCACCATTCCGGACTCGCTGACTGATCGCTTGGCAGTTTTACTCCCTCTTCATCGGTTTATATTTTTTATTCATGTTAGCACTTGGAATTGGTATTGTCAAGAAAGATTTATTTTTCTATAAACATTCCCTCCAGATTGAAGGTTTTTCCTTCGGTTATACGAACTGGTACGATGGTGCCGATGATGTCCTTTGGTCCTTTAAAATTAACGGTTTTGAACCCTTCCGTTCTTCCGGTCAGGGTGTCTTCATTAGTCTTGCTGGTTCCTTCCACCAATACGGTAACCACCAGCCCTTCCAGGGCCTTATTTTTTTTCAGGGACAGTTCATTCATCAGGTCCACCAATCGGTTAAACCGCTCATGCTTGATCTCTTCCGGCACCTGGTCTTCATAATGTTCCGCCGGAGTACCTTTTCTGACGGAATAGAGGAAGGTAAAGGCTGAATCAAACTCCACTTCCCGGACCAAACTCAGGGTGTCCTGAAAATCCTCTTCCGTTTCTCCCGGAAATCCGACGATGATGTCGGTGGTGATGGCAATATCAGGCCGGGTCTCCCGAAACTCCCGGATCAGATCCAGATAGTGTTCTCTGCTATATTTTCGGTTCATCCGTTCCAACACCCGGTTGCTGCCGGCTTGTACCGGCAGATGTATGTGATTGCAAAGTTTATCGCAATCCTGATAAGCCCGGATCAGCTCCTCCGAAATGTCCTTGGGGTGGGAGGTCATGAAGCGGATACGCTGTAAACCTTCCACCTCATTGAGTTTCCGAATCAGTCCGGCAAAATCCACATCTCCCTGATAGGAATTGACGTTCTGACCAAGCAGGGTGATTTCCTGAACCCCGTCCCGAATCAACTCCCGAACTTCTGCCAGGATTTCCTCCGAGTGGCGGCTCCTCTCTCTTCCACGGGTATAAGGAACGATGCAGTAGGTACAGAAATTGTTGCATCCAAACATGATGTTGACCAGAGCCTTGTGGGCAAACTGCCGCTTTACCGGCAGTCCTTCCACGATGTCTCCTCCATCGTCCCAAACATCCACCATCTTCTGCTTTTCCCCCAGCACCGACTCCAGCAGCTTGGGAAACTGATGGATGTTGTGGGTACCGAAAATGATGTCCACCCAGGGATATTTCTGTTTGACCGTATCGATGACATGCTGCTGCTGCATCATACAGCCGCAGACACAGACGGTAAAATCCGGATTCATTTCCTTGATTTTCTTTAGCTGTCCCAGAGTTCCGAAAAAACGCTTGTCCGCATTATCCCGAACGCTGCAAGTGTTAATAATGGCGACGGATGCCTCTCTTTTGTGCTCGGTGGACTCATAGCCCATCTCCGACAAAAGGCCGGCGATGGTTTCTGAATCATGCTCATTCATGGCACAGCCAAAGGTCTGTATGTGAAATGTTTTATTGCTCATTCATTCTTTCCTTTAAATCGCTTCGTGCTTCTTCTCTCTGCCCATCAGGACCTCAACGGCTTCCCGGGCATCGATCTGTTCATTGATTACCTGATAGATGCATTCGGTGATAGGCATTTCTACCCCCACTTTTTTTGCCAGCTGGTAAGCGGCTTCCGTGGTGTACATGCCTTCTACCACCATGCCGATTTTTTCCACGGCTTCTGAAGGTTTCATACCTTGACCAATCATCATGCCGCAGCGCCGGTTCCGGCTGTGCATACTGGTACAGGTAACAATCAGGTCTCCGATTCCGGCCAGGCCGGCAAAGGTCAGGACCTCAGCTCCCAGCTGAACCCCAAGTCTTGCAATTTCAGCAATCCCCCGGGTCATCATGGCTGCCTTGGCATTGTCTCCAAAGCCCATTCCGTCTGAGATGCCAGCACCCAGAGCAATGATGTTCTTCAGGGCACCCCCCAGCTCTACACCGATCACATCGTGGTTGGTGTAGACCCGGAATCGATCCGTCATGAAGACGTCCTGGATAAACTCGGCAAATTTCATATCTTTGGATGCCACTGCTACTGTTGTTGGAAGCATTCGGCCTACCTCTTCCGCGTGGGAGGGACCGGACAACACCACATAAGGAATCTCCGGGGCTACTTCTCCGGCAATCTGGGACATGGTCATCAGAGTCTTCTGTTCAATCCCCTTGGCCACATTAACCAGGACCATTTCCTTTTTCAGATAAGGGATGGCACCTGTCAAAGCCTGGCGGAAGTGCTGAGCCGGAACAGAAAAGAGGCCGATATCTGCATCCTTCAAAGTATCTTCGATGGTATAGCTGATGGTGATATTCTCGTGAAGCCGGACCTCCGGAAGGAAGGCTTTGTTTTCCCGGAATTCTTCCATGGATTTCAGATGATCCTGGTTGATGTCCCATATTTGAACCTGATGGCCTTTGTTGGCCAGGGTGTTGGCTAATGCCGTGCCCCAGCTCCCGGCCCCGATGACGCCGATTTTTTTCATTTTCATACCTCCGAAAGTCATTTGCTTTTCCGAAACTGAAGAGGAGGTTCCTCTCCTTTCACGAGTCTGCTGATATTGCTGCTGTGTTTATACAGGATGATGACAGCCATGATCAGGGTCCACCAGAGGTGGTCCGGATTGATCAGATTTCCCACAAAGGGCAGGGTGGCGGCCGTTATTACCGATCCGGCCGATACCCGTCTTGTTACCAGTACGGTGACCACCATGATGCCGAGGCCGATGAGGGCCAACCGCGGTTCCAAGGCCAGGACCACGCCAAAGGCGGTAGCGACCCCTTTTCCTCCCTTAAAACGGAAGAATACCGGCCAGATGTGGCCGGCAAAAGCCAGCAACCCGCAGGCCATGGCTGCCTGTTCCCCTGCCAGCGCTTGCCCGATGAGGACTGCAACAATCCCTTTGCCCACGTCAATGAGCAGGGTCAGAACCGCCGCCTTTTTCCCCAAAACCCGGAGGGTATTGGTAGTTCCCGCGTTGCCGCTTCCCTCTTTTTTTATGTCTACTCCCGCCATTTTACCCAGCAGGATCGCCGGAGAAATATTCCCCAGCAGATACGCTATTATCAAAGCAGCAATCAGTGCCGCATCAACCATTTTCCTTTTCTCCTTTTTCCCTGAATACAAATTTTATGGATGTTCCCTCAAATCCGAAGGAGCTTCGGATCTTGTTTTCCAGATAACGGGCATAGGAAAAGTGCATCAGATCCCGTTTGTTGATCTGGAAGGAAAACAAAGGGGGCTTGACCCCTACCTGAGTCACATAATAAATCTTCAGGTGCTTCCCCTTGTCGGAGGGGGTGGGGTTCATCATGACCGCATCGATGATCAGGCTGTTGAGCTGACCGGTGGGGATTCTCATAGCCCGCTTTTCCGCTACCACCTTGGCCAGGTCGATGACATTCTGCAATCGCTGCCCTGTTTTGGCCGATATGAATACCGACGGGGCATAGGCCATGAATACCAGTTCTTTTTCCATCTGCTTTCGGAAATCCCGCATGGTATTGGTATCCTTTTCAATCAGATCCCACTTGTTCACCACGACGATGATTCCTTTTCCCGCTTCATGGGCCAATCCGGCAATTTTCTTATCCTGCTCCGTGACCCCTTCCGTGGCATCCAGCATCAGCAAACACACATCGCTTCGCTCGATGGCGGCAATGGCCCGGATGACGCTGAATTTTTCAATGTCTTCATTGATTTTATTCTTACGCCGCAGTCCCGCAGTATCGATGAGGACGAACTTATCCTCTCCCTGTTCGAAGGGAGTATCAATGGAATCCCGGGTGGTACCGGCAATATCGGAAACGATGACCCGATTTTCTCCCAGCAGGGCATTGATCAAAGAGGATTTTCCCACATTCGGCTTACCGATAACGGCAATCTTGATGGATTCTTCTTCCTCTTCCAACTCCGCAGAGGGGAAATTTTCCACCATCATATCCAGGATGTCCCCGAAGTTCAACATATTGGCAGCAGAGACCGGAATCGGTTCCCCCAGGCCAAGCTCGTAGAAATCGTAGAAATCATCGGGCAGTTTAGGGGTATCGATTTTATTGACTAAAAGGATGACTTTTTTGCCGGTTCGCATCAGCATGGTGGCCACTTCCCGGTCCGAGGTGGTCAGTCCGTCCTTGCCGTCCACCATAAAAACGATGACATCCGCCATGTCCATGGCAATCTCCGCCTGTTCCCGCATCTGGGACAGGATTACATCCTTGGTATCCGGTTCGATTCCGCCGGTGTCAATGAGGCCAAAGGTCCGTCCCCGCCACTCGGCTTCCGCGTAGATCCGGTCCCGGGTGACCCCCGGAGTATCTTCCACAATGGAGACTCTCCGGCCTACGATCTTATTAAAAAAAGTGGATTTTCCCACATTAGGCCGGCCTACGACCGCTACCATTGGTTTACTCATTAAATATTCCCCCTACAAATTCTTCCGGATCAAAGACCTTCAGGTCTTCAATCTTTTCTCCCACTCCGATGAACTTGACTGCCATGTCAAACTCATCAGCGATGGTTATGACGATACCACCTTTGGCGGTGCCATCCAGCTTAGTCAGCACGATTCCCGTCAGATCGGCGATATCGCCGAACTCCTTAGCCTGGGAAACCGCATTTTTACCGGTGGTGGCATCCAGCACCAGCAAGGTTTCCCGGGAAGCATCCGGGTATTCCCGGTCGATGACCTTGTTCATTTTTTCCAGTTCCACCATCAGATTTTTCTTATTCTGAAGCCGCCCTGCCGTGTCGCAGATCAGTACGTCCACTTTTCTTGCTTTGGCTGACTGGATTGCGTCATAAATGACTGCAGAGGGATCGGCTCCTTCCTGGTGACGGATGACCGAGACACCGGACCGCCGGCCCCATTCCTCCAACTGTTCGCTGGCGGCTGCCCGAAAGGTATCCGCTGCTGCCAGCAGGACCGAATGACCCCTTTGACGGTATTGATGAGCCAGCTTGCCGATGGAGGTGGTCTTGCCTCCCCCATTGACGCCGATGATCAGAATCACCAGAGGATATTGGTCGGACATGCCGTGCCGCTCCCCCTTGTCCACCAGCCCCGTCATGATCATCTGGAGCTGATTTTTAACCCCTTCCGGAGTGGAAATATAATTTTTCTTGATATCTTCCCGCAGCTGCCCGATGATTTTCATCGTGGTTTCCATGCCGATGTCGGAGGTGATCAGGATTTCCTCCAGCTCCTCCATCAGCTCTTCGTCGATGGCAGGCCGGCCCATGATGGCATCCCCGATTTTCTGAGACAGATTGCCGAAAAATGATTTTTTTTGAAATAAAGCCATTCTATTCCCCTTTAACTAAATATTTAACACAACATTACATTTCAATCTTATCACCCAGTCTCAGGGATAACACTTTAGATATACCCTGTTCCGGCATGGTTACACCATATAAAACATCGGCATGCTCCATGGTGGCCTTCTGATGGGTGACCAGAGCGAACTGAACCTTTTCATAATTTCTTAAGTAGCCGGCAAACCGGTCGATATTGGCATCATCCAGGGCTGCCTCCACCTCATCCAGAATGCAGAAGGGGGTGGGTTTGGCTTTTAGGACAGCGAACATCAGGGCAATGGCTGTCATGGTCTTTTCTCCGCCGGAAAGGAGGTTCAGGTTCTGAAGCTTTTTCCCGGGAGGCTGGGCGATGATTTCGATGCCCGATTCCAAAGGACGGGTTTCATCCTCTAAAAGCAGCTGGGCCTGACCACCACCGAACAACTCCTGGAAAACCGACTCGAAGTTTTCCACCACCTGATCAAAGCTTTCCTTGAACCGGGCCCGGATGATCTTATCCATATCCCCGATGATCTTTTTCAGGGAATCCACGGCTTCCAGTATGTCACTACGCTGTTCGGAGAGGAAATCAAACCGTTCCCGCACCGATTCGTATTCCCGGATAGAGCCCACGTTCACATCCCCCAGCTCCTTGATTCGGCCTTTGATTTCCCGGCTCTCCCTGGTGGCTGCTCCCATGTTGAAGTCCTTCTTTCGGAATTCCATGGCTTTGATGTAGGTGACCTCATACTCTTCCCAGAGCCTCTCTTTATAGGATTCCAGCAAGGTGTCGTTCTTGGCCTGCCGGATTTCCAGATCATATTTTTTCGTCTGCAGCACAGCCAGTTCTTCTTCCAGGCTGCTTCTCCGGTCATACATCTGATTGAGGGAGGCGGTAAGGCCGGCCCTTTCCTCCATCAGCTCCTGCTGATATTTTTCAAGGCTCTTCTTTTCCTCTTCCTTTTCCGCTACGATGTCTTCCATATTGACATCTCCCGTGCTAAGCCGATCCTTTTCCCGAAGGAGGCCAGCCAGTGTTTCTTCCTTGATGCGAAGCTGCTGGTGGAGGTCCTCCAGGGTTTCCCGTATCCGAAGGCCGATGCTTTGGGTGCTGTTTCGCTGGCTTTCCATTGCCTGAAGCTGCAGTCTTGCCTTGACGATGGCTTCATCCTTTTCCTTCAGCTGATCCCGCCGCTGATCCAGCATTTCTATGGATGCTTCGATTTCCTGTTCCAACTCCTGGATCCGAGACCGAAGTGCGGAAACCCCTTCCTCGCTTTCTCCGATGAGGCGCTGCATTTCAGCCATTTCGTTCTGGAGATCCGCCTGTTCCCGGAGCCATTTCTGTTTGGCTTCAGCTAGTCCCTCCAGCTTACTTTTCAGGACCTTTGCCTCATTGGTTTTCTGAAGCAGGGTGATTTCCGTTTCCTGAAGCTGCTGGACCTTCTTTTCTAGATCTTCGGCCAGTTTTCGGAGGTTATTTTTAAGATCTTCCAGTTTTTCAACAGCCTGAGTCCGCTCCCGGTTCTTATCCCGAAGCAGATTTTCCAGGGAGGTGATTTCCGCCTTCCGCTCCAAAAGACTGGCTGATTTATATTTGGTAGCACCACCGGTAATGGCTCCACCCATATTGATGATTTCCCCTTCCAGGGTGACAAATCGATAGTTGCCCTGGGATTTTCGGGACAGTTGAATAGCATTTTCCAGATGATCCACTAATACAACCCGGCCAAGGAGATATTCCATAATGGTCTGATACCGGCTGTCATATTGGATACACTCGGTGGCGTACCCCAGAAAACCGGTTCCCTGGGAGATGGCCGGTTCTTTTCGAAGAGGCTGGGCCTTGATGGACTTGACCGGCAGGAAGGTCAGCCGTCCTCCTTTGGAGGATTTCAGCAGTTCAATGGCTTTTCTGGCGCTCTGGTCGTCTTCACAGATGATATTCTGCAATCCAGCCCCCAGGCCTGTTTCAATGGCTGTTTCGTATCCTTCCGGAACCTGGATCAGCTCTCCCACCACCCCATGAATCCCGGAAAGTCCGGATTTCATGATGGTGCGGACGCCCCCATTGTACCCTTCGTAATTGCTTTCCATTTCTTCAATGGTTTTCTTTCGGGAAGCCGCCTGACCGATCTCCAGTTTCAGCTCTTCCAGAAGGGTTCCAAGGGCTTCCCCTTCCTTCCGCTCCCGGATTTCCTGCTCCCGCAGGCCGGAGGCCTCTCCTTTCCACTGGGAAAGGGTCCTGGACATTTCCTCTATTTCCAGGGAAATCCGGTCGTGATCCCTGGCCAGCTCCTGATCCCCGCTGAGCCCTTCTTCCTGCTGAAGATTCAGGGTTTCTTCCCTTTTTTTCAAGGACTCATACAGATTTTCCAGGCTTTTCTTTTCTGCCGTTTTGGTGGCAACTGAATGATGGAGCTGGTACAGGTCATTTTTCTTCTGCTCCAGTTCCCCGTTATAACGATTCAGGGATTCCGTTTCAGCTGCCTGCTCCTGAAGTTCCCGGTCCAGGCCTTCAACCGCCAGCCGGGTTTCTTCCGTCATGGCCTGAATCTGCTGGGCCAGAGCCTCCAGATTGGCCTGCTCTTTTTCCTTTTTTTCCTGGATCAGACGGATTTCTTCTTCCAGCCTCTGATGATCCTTTTGGAGAGTCGACAGCTTTTCCTGATTCAGCTGACTTTCATTGATCAGAGCATTCATTTGCTCCACACAGATGAGGATCCGGTCCCGGACGCTTCGTTCCTGTGCTTCCAGCTCTTCATTCCGCTGGCGCTGCTCCTGCTGCCGTTCCTCCAAGGACTGACGTTCTACCTTCCACTCATCGATCTGAACGGCGGCTTCTGAAATCTCATCCTTGATATATTCGTTTTTCAGCTCAACGCTTTCCACATTTTTCAGGGTCAGGTTGATTTCCAAATCTTTCAGGGATTCCTTCAGCTGAAGGAACTCCCGAGCCCGGGTGCTTTCATCCTTCAGGGTGTCGATCCGTCCTTCCAGCTCGCCAATGATGTCATTGACCCGTTCCAGGTTGCCGTTGGCGGATTCCAGCTTACGCTCCGCCTCTGCCTTCTTGCTTCTGTACTTGACGATTCCTGCGGCTTCCTCAAAGATTTCCCGCCGGGCTTCCGATTTATTGGCCACGATATCTGCGATCTTGCCCTGTCCGATCAGGGAATAACCATCCACCCCGATGCCCGTGTCCATAATCAGCTCTCGGATGTCCTTGAGCCGGCACTGAGTGTTGTTGATGGAGTATTCACTTTCTCCGGAACGATACATTTTTCTGGTGATGGCCACCTCTGCGAAATCAATAGGCAGGATCCCGGTTTTGTTATCGATGACCAGGGTCACCTCCGCCATACCCCGGGATTTCCGGCTGGCGGTTCCGGCAAAGATGACGTCCTCCATTTTTCCTCCCCGAAGGGTCTTGGGACTCTGTTCCCCCAATACCCAGCGGATGGCATCGCTGATGTTGCTCTTTCCGCTTCCGTTGGGTCCCACGATGCAGGTGATGCCTTCATGAAAATCGATGACAACCGGTTCAGCAAAAGACTTGAATCCATGCATTTCTATTCGTTTAAAATACAATACCCACACCCCTTTTCAGCCCATCTTCTGCGGCGTTCTGTTCTGCTTCTTTCTTGGATCTTCCCTGGCCGGAGCCACCCAAAGATCCTTCAATCATCAAGTTTACATAAAATGTTTTATCGTGAGGCGGACCCTCTTCTTTTACCACCATATAACGGATTTCAACGGTTCCCCGCTGCTGAAGCAGTTCCTGAAGCTGGGTCTTGAAATCCTTTTTCCCGCCATCCTGGAGGGCTTCCCGGAAGTTTTCCCGAAAGATGTTCAGAATAAAATCCCGGACAGCCTCGTATCCGCCATCCAGGAAAATTGCTCCAATGACTGCCTCCACCGTGTCCGCCAGGATGGAAGGTCTGTCCCGCCCCCCGGTGACTTCCTCTCCCCGGCTCATCCGGATAAAAGGAGGAATCCCCAGCTGAAGGGCGATTCTGGCCAGGGATTTTTCACATACGATCAAAGCTCTTGTTTTAGATAAATCCCCTTCCTTCATATCCGGATGCTCCTGTATCAGCCATTGGCTGACCACCGCATCTAAAAAGGCATCTCCTAAAAACTCCAGCTTTTCATAGTTTTCTTCTTGATATTCCTCCTGGCTCCCGTTAAAAGAACTATGGGTCAGTGCCCGGTTTAAAAGCTCTGGTTTCCGGAACCGGTAGGATAGGATTTTCTGAAATTCACTGCTATTCACTGATTAGGATCTCCTCGATCTCTTCCACAGAATTCTGAATAATCTGAACCACCTTGTTTTCAACATAAGGAATTCCTTTAAAAATGGCGTTCATCACCGCGTTGGCATTGGAAGATCCATGGATTTTCACGACTGCCCCTTTGATTCCCAGAATCGGTGCTCCGCCGTACTCCGAATAGTCAAACTCGCTCTTGAGTTCTCCGAATTTATCCTTTAAGAGAAGGGCTCCCAGCTTGGATTTGATTCCGGCGGTGAACTTGGCTTTCAGCAGCTTCAGGATGTTCCAGGCCAGTCCTTCGGTCAGCTTCAGGATAACATTACCCACAAAGCCGTCGCAGACGATGACTTCCGCTTTTCCTTTAGGTACGTCCCGGGCTTCGATGTTGCCGATAAAGTTAATGTCGCTTTTATCCAGTAGTTCATAAGCTGCTTTGATGACCGTGGTGCCCTTGGTTTCTTCTGATCCGATGTTGACCAGGCCCACGGACGGGTTCTTCCGATCCAGCACCTTTTCCATGTAAATGCTTCCCATGGTTCCGAACTCCAGCAGGTTCACCGGTTTGCACTCGGCATTGGCTCCTGCGTCTACTAATAGAGAAGGAACATGACCCAGGATGGGATAGATGCTGGCTAAAGCCGGTCGGTCGATGCCCTGGATCCGCCCCAGGATAAAAAGGCCTCCGGCCATGAGAGCTCCCGTGTTTCCGGCGGAAATGAATAGATCCCCTTCCCCGTTTTTAATCATGTTGAGCCCCACCACCATGGAGGATTCGGTCTTGGTTCGGACGGCCTTGACCGGAGCATCATCGTTGGTGATGACATCTGCTGCATGGCGAATGCCGATCTGCTGAGGGTCATAGGTATAGCCGGAGAGCTCAGTCCGAATCCGCTCTTCATCTCCTACCAGTATGATCTGGTGTTCGATATGCCGGGCCGCTTCCACCGCTCCCTTGACGATTTCCGAAGGGGCATTGTCCCCACCCATTCCATCCAGAATGATTTTCATATTCAATCCTCCCTTATGTTGGTCAGTTGTTTTATTTTCTGTAAAAGTTTGCCATGCTATTGTACCACACATTACCGCTTTTGGCAATTTCAAGAGGCTTAGAATGGCTTTTTTCCCAATGATTTTTCATGTTTTTGCATGAAAAAGAGCGAAAATCTTGTTCCTTTCCCAGAAGTTTGATATATTGGAGTAGAGATTGAACATGAAGGGAGTTTCCATGAAAGAAAAGCTTCGTATTTTTATCGCTGACCCGGCCGGCAACCGGACCATTTTCGTCCTGTCCCCCATGGAACGAAGTCGTTACAGTTCCTTGTCCGAGAAGCTGCTGTCCCTGGAACAACTGGACGGGGAACAAGTGGCTTTTATCCGGCCAGAGATGGAGGGATGCTTAAGAAGGATGGAAATGGGGGGAATGGAATTCTGCGGCAATGCTTCCCGGAGCTTTGGCCTTTTTCTGGCTAAGGAACAAGGAATTTCCGGGGTCTGTCAGATAGAAATTCAAGTAAGCGGCATCAACCACCCCCTTTGGGTAACAGCCAATACCCACCAAGAAACGGCTTCGGTAGAAATGCCCCTGCCTCTGACCCATGATCGACTGGATTTTAATGGCCACCGTTTGTCTCTCGTGGTGTTTGAAGGAATCCTTCACGTCATCGCCGTCGGAATACCGGCAACAGAAAAATCTTTTGCAGGAATCAAGGAAGAAGTATTGAAGAAATATGATCCCTCTGCTCTTGGGGTAATGTTTTTCCAGGAGGAGAAACAGTTTATGACTCCCGTTGTATGGGTAAAAGATATCAATAGCACCTTTTTCGAAGGAAGCTGCGGTTCCGGGTCGGTGGCCCTGGCCTGTGCACTGACGGATCCGATTGAATCCGGACAACGCCGGTTCACCTTCCATCAGCCCAAAGGAGATCTGATGGTGGAGATCCATAAGGACCAAGGCCGAATCACCCGGCTGCTTTTAGACGGAAAGGTTGAATTAAGTGAACCAATGGAAATCGAGTTATAGAAAACAGGAGGTATTATTATGCTGGATAAGAAAGTAGCTAAATTACTGAACGAGCAGATCAACAAAGAATTTTTCTCCGCTTACCTGTATCTGGACATGTCCAATTATTACTATGGCAAAGGCCTGGCCGGCTTTGGCAACTGGTTCAAGGTTCAGGCTCAGGAAGAACGGGACCATGCCATGCTGTTCCTAACCTACCTGCAGAACAACGGACAAGAGGTGGTTCTGACAGCCATCGAAGGACCGGATCAAAAGTATGATAACTTCAAGACTCCTCTGGATGGAGCTTTAGAACACGAGCAGTTCGTTACTGCCTCCATCAATACCATATATGAAGAAGCCCTGAAGGTGAAGGATTTCCGAACCCTGGAATTCCTCAACTGGTTTGTCAAGGAACAGGGTGAAGAAGAAAAGAATGCAGAAGAGCTGATTCAGCGATATGACCTCTTCGGTTCCGATGCCAAGGGGCTTTACATGCTGGACAGCGAAATGGGGGCCAGAGTCTATGCTGCTCCTTCCTTGGTTCTGGATTAATGAACTGAATTTGAATGCTGATTATTAAGTGAGGTAAAGGTGAGTGACTAAAACAAAGTTGGATTTCCTACAAATGATGAAAAAAGGATTTGGTATAATAGCAATATCGTTAATCCTATTTGTGGGATGCTCACAAGAAAAACAAGAAATTAGTCTTAAACAACCTTCTTCATCGTCAAGTACTGAAGCGGTGGGCAGTGATGAAAGCACCAACAGCTATTGGGATCGTTATGTTGAAACCTTCTACGGCTACAATTTTGAGGGCGAGAATGAAGCAACATTTGGTGACAGGCATTTTAAATTAGAAGTCTTACCGCAAAATACACCAGAGGAATTGGTGGCTTATGATTATTATTACGATATTGCAGGAGAATTTGAAAAGCTGTCGAACATTTATGGGGAAAATGAAGCTCTGAAAATTTCAGCAATAAGCAAAGCAAATGCATTTAATGAAAGGGCCTACATAAAAGAGTATGTCGTAAAAAATCTTTATGTTATGAAAAAGGCTGAACTGGAAGACTCGAAATCTTCCGCTATTTATTCTCTCAATGAGGATGCTGAAAAATACAACTTAACCGAGTTCACCATTGTTAGAGCCGAAATATCAATGACACATTCACAAGAAGCTCTCAATCGTGGCCCTCAACTTGGCGATGGAGAATATGTAAGATTATTTTTGTGTGGCAAAGGCAAGGATGTTAAAGAGTGGAAAATATACGAAGTCTACTGGGAGTAGTCCTTAGTTCTGATATTAACCTACTCAAAAGCTAAAGGATCAGTATATCTGATCCTTTAGCTTTTCCTGCCAAATCTCCTTTAAGGTTTTAACGTCTTCTTTAAACTCTCTTTGGCTCTGGCCTTCCTTTATGGTCAACCGTTCCAATACCTCAAATTCAAAGGACTCCTTTCCGTATCGGTTCCAATCATCCTTCATCTGATGCAAAGGGCAAAGGTCGGTCTTGACAGAAAACCGAAATCGGTTTTCGCTCCCCTCCAGATTGAAAACCCCGTCCAGGAAAATCTTGCCGGAATGGGTATTTTTGATGGCAAAGACCCCTCCACTTTCCGGCTTGGCTTTATACTCAGCAATCATTTCTTTTCTATTCTGCTTGTTTTCCATATCAGTAACCCATTTCTTTCAGCATAGCGGAAAGACGGCTGAATCGCTCACTCAGCATTTCATCATCCCTGGCCAGGGCATCCCGGAACAACTGGATATCTTCATCCAGATTTTCATTATCCAGGCATACGGCTACGTCCAGGGCTCCTCCTTGCAAGGCAATCCGGTCAATCCCCGGATTCTCCCGATCATAGAGGCCCGGTATCCGGTAGGCTTCCCGGAAATATTGCTGAGACCGGGCGATAAATATGGCCAAGTCCAGTACCCGGTGCAAAGGTAGCTCTTCCGACTGTCTGGACCATTTGCCTCCGGTGTGACGCCAAACCTTGGCGGAGATATCCACCTTTCCCCGGTCGTTCCACTGGGCCAGACCTAAAGAAAGCCCCTTTGCATCGGAACCATGGTTCCGGCCGTCCACTTTATCGTAATCCTCAGAAACGATCACCGGTTTGTGTTTTAATCCTGTGGGTATTTTCATACGACCACCTCCTGTTTATATTTAGTAATTTACTAATTTACTAAATATTATCATGCAGGTACAAGGTTGTCAAGAAGGATCAAAATTCATAATGGGTCCAGAGACTTAGAATCTTAATAGTTTTTTCCTCTTCATAAACCTGGTAGACTAACCGGTGTTTCATATTTATACGCCGAGAATAAGCCCCATATAGGTCCCCCTGCAATTTTTCATAAGGAGGAGGTGTTTCAAATGGGTTTACTCTTATGAGTTCCAGCAATGCCTTTGCCTTTTTATCAAGTTTTGCAGCTTTAAGTTTAGGAATGTCGCCAGAAGCATTCTTGGTATAAACCAGCTGATACCTCACCATTCCACCTCATTCTCCTTTATGCATTCGCTAAGCGGAGCCTGAAGCCCTTCCACCAGTTTTTCCCTCAGTCCCGGCACATTATACAGATAAAGGGTTTCAATCAATCCATTGTAATCTTCTTCACTGATAATAATCGCATTTCCATCTTTAGTGCTGATATTCACCGGTTCGTTGTACTTTATAGTTTGCTCCAATATACCAAAAATATTTTTTCGAAAATTTGTAATATTCGTATTCAGCATTGTATCTTCCTCCTAGATTTTCTCCAAATTACATGTACATTATAGCGTACGCTACAAACAAAGTCAACAAATTGGAATTTTACAAACCACTTTATCTTTTTCTCAAAAGCTTCTGCCCACAATAATTAGAAAAAAAATTCTGATGGCAGATACATTGTGTAAGGAGCTGTCAGGACTGCTATTATCATGGCTATTTTTTTTCTTTTATTGTCTTCCAAATCAAGAAGAATCAGGACTTTATTGTAATTGAAGTAATAAATGCATATACCTGCCAATATTACTCCAACGGAAGTGAATGCAAAAGCAGTAGGGCTTCCTAAGGGGTTAAAAGCGTTTTTCATATCGATATAATTAAAAGCGAGCAAAACAAACAAAAAAGCAGCTCCTATGATGTCCGATAGAAATCCATAGCCCCATATTCTGAGAATGCATTTCTTATACTTTTCCTTCTTTCCGGGGACGCCAAGAATCACAAGTGCAACAATAAAAATCAGACTATCCATAATGAAATTAGCTGGCAATATGATGGCCCACCAGATCGGCATCAAGTATACACCCCATAATGGGAAAAGTATGTTGTAGAGTCTTGTTTCCTTCATTAAACATTCCTCCTTCTTCTATTCTTAAATTTCATCAATGGCCATCGCATATCCGACACTTATAGTAAAATCAATCAGCTTGCTTTTGGAATAGAGCATGTAATTTTTTCTGTTTCTCCATTCCCCCAGGTGATTGTTACCGTAATTTCTCCGTCTGTTTCCGGATTAAAATCAGTAATGTTACCAGAAGAGGCTTTATAAAAACCATTTTCGTATTCTTCGTTAAGAATTGAACCTTCACCTTTATTATATGTCAGTGTTAATTCACTATGATCTCGGGACCAATTCATCGAATAGACGGCAGGAATTTCCTTTTCTGTGCCTAGATATTTAACAAAGGTCTCAGTGCTGGAAGCAAATAGCTGTTCCTGTATACCCTTCTTACTCTCTCTTAGATTATAAACATATTCTACCGGTATCTTAACTTCCCAAAATTCTCCCATTCCCATAAGAGTGACTACCTTTTCATCAAAAGCATTCTTGTAAAGTATATTCTTTATTAAGTTTCTTTCTTTTATTACAGTATCGAGAGTTTCCCCGTTTTTCTCGTTTGTATCTCTCCATGAACCTAATTCAGGGAACCATTGGCAAATGTAAAGATTCTTTCCAGCGATACCTCCGGGTATAATATAATCCGAAAATGATGTATCGCAGTCAGGATATTCGAAAGAAAGTCCTTTTTTAACTAAATCACCTGTTTCACTATAACCGTCATATTCATAAAACATATAATATACCCCTGACTCACCGCTTATATAAGGCTGGGGGGCTTTTCCACTTACCGTACATAGAGAAAGATCAACCGGAAAATCATTAACTTTATTAAGTACAGCACCATTGTCATCGAGAAGCCTTATAACATGATCTATGGCTAAAAGCTCAGAGTTGTTCATATTCGAATCTTTCATTTTCCCGCAGGCTGTAAGCTTAACGAACAAAAGTGAAAGGCATAAGACGAGTACAAGCGTCCGAAACAATTTACTTCCCATAATGTATCTCCTAGATTTTCCAACTCTTATACAAAGAAAAAAGCTGCTATTGTACCGTTATAAGAAACCATTTTATTTGTGATTTTTTAGCAATTCCTCAATCTCATTAAGTTTTTTTACGATAATTATCGTGCACATTATAACAATTCCGCTGAGTGTGATGAGCCCCATTCTGGTAAACATATGATAATACAACTCAAACGCATCTCCTCTATTGAATATAAGCATGCCAATCCAACTTCCAAAAGATAAAGTAAAAACCATAAAAACTATAGAACTGATTACCCCCGTAAAGTATTATTTTTAAATAACCCATTATAAATCTCCTAAAATTTCACTACTTAATGAATATTAAGGTCAATTATATCCTTTGCATATTTTTCGCTTTACCAAAAACATAACCTGCTAAAAATATAATAACCATAAGTATTAACCCAAGTATTTGCATGGCCGCGAATGATATTTGTGTAATCGTATTTTTTTCAGTTTCAAACAATAGCACATATTTTGATGTCACTAAACCCGTGTTTGCAACAAAATATTGAGATATCGCAGAAAAAAAGATATTTCTGTTGTCATCACTAGGCCCCCAAAATTGCCAGTAATATAATAGCAAGGACAAAAATCCTACACCGTTTCCTATTATTGTTGATTGAATAATATTCCAATTAGTTTTGGAATATTTACTCCCCAGATAAAACCAAAATGTCAGCGTGAAACATGGGAGGAGATAGTATAACAAAGTCCCCAATCCGGGAGTCAAAAGTGTTAGATTCAATATATAACCAGTAACAACGGGAACAAGTGTTAAAAATATTAACATATTTTTTTTCATATGATACCCCTTACATAAGCTGCATGATTTAATTTCTATTATCGATTTTTGTTTTTTTGATCAATTTACTTTTAGTATATCAATATGGGGTCTTTCCTTTTCTTGAACAAAAGCGTACATATTGCCGTTCAGTAATTGAAGCTCTGATCCATTGAAGTAAGGTTTATAGTGTCCATCGTAAATTTTGCCTACTGCAAAATATAAGCCCTCAATGTCGTCAAAATACAATGCCTCATTTGGCGTATACTCAAGATCCTTTGTGTCTCCTATTGTATCTAAGCTAATATCAGGCGTAAGCTTGATAAATCCAAATTGATCATTTTTTTCTTTTACAGCTGCTACATAAACGCAATCCTTACTTATCTCATTTTCGTTATATAGAGCCTTAATAATGACATAAACGCTTCCGTTATACTCGGTTGATATAACAATATTTTTAAGAGGATGCTTTTGCTTTATTGTCGCATTGGCATTTTGATTTATGCCATTAATTAGTGCCGCCTCTTTGCTACCGTACTGAAACAATTGAGCATTTTGATTTGACAAATTTATGCCTTTGTTGATGGAAAAAAGGACCCCAACAGCAACCAAGCAGGCAAGTAAAACAAAAGTGATTCTATATCTTTTCATTTTCACACCTCATCTGATATACCAGTATCCTGGCTGGTTAGAAGTCCGTCTGAAAGCACAGAAAGCACATAATTATATAAGCCTACGCTAATTTGATGGGTAAGGGACATAAAATGTCTGAACCACCGTAAATGGGCCGATATTTTGCCCATCTTTAATGAAGGAAATCCGGCTCCCCATTGTTATTGCAGCACTCTGGTCTACAGGCAAAACTGTCGGTAACACAAGATTTTCTATCCAAGGTTCTTCAGGGCCTTCTGATTTTATTTCAACAGAATCAACACAAGATTCTATTGCTTTGCCATTTACACTACAGATAGCATAATATAATTCAGATTTCCATATCACAAGATCCGCCCTGAAAAGGTAGGGGTATTGTTTATTGTCATAATGCTGAATGGAAGCATATTCCAGACGACATCGTTCAAATCTTGATTTTTGAACTAATTTTTTAGACTCCATTTCACTAATGTCATAGGTGTTTATGAGCTGTTGACTAATCTGTTCAATCCAGTTTGGATCAGGAGTTTCTAAAGTCGCTTCTAACTGCATCACTTTTTGATATGGATGAAATTCTTCTGCAGGTTTATTTTTATCTGCACAGCCGAAAAGGGAAACCATACATATTGTTAAGGAAATGATTATAATCCTTTTTCTCATAAAATTTTCCTCCAAAACGGTATAGTCCAATTATGAATATTTATAAATTTGAAAATTTGATGCTTTCAACGGGTTTGAATTATTCGGAATCCCCTATTTAACTATAGGACATCCAGGTGCTAATGCATGAAAAACAATCTTCTTTCTATTTGATCTTCTATCCTGCCCAATATGACACTCACTACGTAAATATTGGCTATATCATAATCCTTTTTATGGGTTAATAAATAAATCAAATCAATTCCAGATACACTAAATTCCATTGCTGTTATTCCAATAATATTTTTACCAGTTTCTAATTCAAGATCCTTTAACAAAAGTACAATGTCATCTAAGTTTTCAACGATTCCTCCCCCCGACTCGTTTACTCCTATTGCATCAACTTTAATATTTGTTATCGGCATATCTTGAAACATCTGATTTAATTCATTGGGTTGTTTTAGTTCCCCAAATTCCACATAGACTGGTTTCGGAATGTAGGCTAATATAAGGATCAGCGCTATCGCAATAGCTCCTATGGCAATCTTGTGTTTGTTTGTTTTTTTCATTTCCAAACTCCTAATTCAATTTAGGGATAAGATGAACCATAGGTGGTTTTATTTGTCTCAACGAGTCAATCCCTTCTATTTCATATATCAGGTTTACTTCGTCAATCTCAATAGAATCTTCAAGGTCTTTCCAAAAATCGTGGTCCTCATAATATGTTTGATACGCCTCCTGCACGGTCTCTGTAGTGATATATCCATAATAGCTAATAGTCTGTGTATCATTGATCCATCCCTCAAGCGGGGGACCCGTAAAGCTTGGAATGCTTGAATTTAATAAAAACCAATAAGATTCCCACATAGCCTTTTCGAGTTCCAGTGCTACTCTGGCCAGCTCCCCGGTTACCTATAAGGGTAAAAACAACTGCAAAGATAACTAACGTGATGGCATTCTTGCTTTTTACATGCATAATTTCCCACCTCAATAAAGCCTTTGGTTATCGTATTCTACCTTGTTTTTTATAATTATTTAATTACTTAATATACAACAATTCTTCTGCTATTTTTATCATTTCAGAAAGGTTTTCTGGCCCATACAACAAAAACCCATATTCGTTTTGGTTCCAGATTAACGTGACCTCTCCCTTCCTGGATGTCCAAAAGGCTGAACTTCCATCAACCAAAACTTCACCGCTTTCCACGCCTTCGTTGTTTACCCTCATCTCGGATTCGTACAAAGGACCTTGTGTCAGAATTATAATTGCTTGGCTCTTATTCTTAAATACTATAGTTTTGGAATCACCAATTTCCTCCGCCTCAGCAAACAGGTAGCCCTCAGGTAAATATCCCGGATAAAACAAGCCTTGCCACCCTTCCGGAAGGTTCTTCTTTATCGTCAGAACATTACTTCCGGACTCAACGGGAACAACTTTGGTGAATTCCTTATTATTTTCAAAAATAAAATCAAATATTTTCAATCGAAATGCTTCTGCGCTAATCAACAAACCGGAAAAAGATATGGCTACAACTAACATTATAATTGCTGTCATTTTAAGAAACCGAATACAGTTATTCCGCAGCTGCTTACGCTTTTGTTTCTTATGAAATTCATCTGCAGTATTTAATATCCGTGATTCCAGTTCTTTGGGTACCTTCAAATCAGGATTATTTCTTTCCCAGCTATTAAATTCTTCCAGCATATCCTCTTCAGCTGCCTGAGCAATATAGGCGAGAAAGCCATCGCTGCGGGCTTTTATTGCTTTATTTAGTTCGTTTATATTTTGCACCATCTAAGCTTCCTCCTTTTCCTTATCCTTCATCACCACGATTGCCAATTTTTTTCTTATTCTGGACAGCCTTTGCCTCACAGAATCCTGAGATATATGAAGAATGTCTGCAATCTCTTCATGGGAATATTCTTTTAAATATTTAAGAATAATTAGGTCTCTCTCTTCTTCATTCAGTTCCTTTAAGTATACTTGGATGTCCTTTTTGATTTCAGCCCTTGCAAAAATCTCTTCTACTTCGCTATTTTCATCTTTAATATATAACGTTTTATCAAAGGAATCTGTGACATGCTCCATTTTTTTCTTTTTTCTATAGAGGTTGATTGATTCATTTCGCATAATAATACAGACAAAGGATTTTGTCTGTCGAGAATCTACGTCTTTGATCTTATGTATATTCTCAAATATTCTAAGAAAGCAATTCTGTAAAGCATCTGAAGCGTAATCCTCGTCTTTTAAAATACGGAGCCCAATTGCATATAGATATTTTGAATACAGGGAATAAATTGATTCAAATTTGTCCTTATCCAAAACGTTGTTTTTGCTATTCTTTCTATCTGTCATTGTACCCTCGCTTTATTGTGATAGGATAGCTCTCTACCAATATCTGCATCGATTACATATCTCTGCAATTTACCAAAAAATGTTGTCACAAACTCATCTCCTGATACGTTATTTATAGTATAGTAAGTTTAAACATTTTAAAAATAGGATGTAGACACTTTAATAGAAACAGTTAATAAGAATTGGAGGACCCCAAATGATTTTATTATGGAGTACATTTTTAAAGATTGTTGGAGCAATTGTCGTTGCAATGGGATGCTTAATACTGACAAAGAAAAAGCTCATAATTAGCCGTCAATATGATATGATTTTCTTATGTTCAGTTCTTTCTATAAATATGGCCTATAACACAAACTGGCCTCGTCAATACCTGTTGCTCATTGCGGCTTTCTGGTTATTATCAGTAATAATTTCATATATGATCATGGCCGGCCGGTTTACAATAACAAATCTTAAGACGGCGGCTTTATTGACCGCCCTTACAAAGTCCCTCGATGAAAAAGGAGTTCTCTATGAGCTAACCGATCAAGCCATAATTTTGGTAAATGATGATAATAAAAAAATTATCTACAGCGAATTTTTAAACTCTTCAGAAATCAATTTCAGGAGAATCAGAAAGTTGCCCTTCTATAAAGAACTCCTGAAAAGTTTCTTCCTGAAAGTAAAGCTAGTCAAAGATAATGTTTTTCCAAGCACGGGGGTGTTTTATATAATAATGGGCATAATATTCCTTGCCCTCACTGCTTTTTCGGTCAGATAGGTAAATCAATCCATACAAGGTTCAATTATTAGGATCGTTTTTAAGAAATTTTTTAATTGCTTTTATTTTAAGAGTAAAATAATAAACGATAAAACCTACCAAAAGTATACTAATAAATGAAAAAAGCAATATCAAAGGCCAATTATAAGCTGAAAGTACTGAATACATATTACCCTCCTTTTTTTCTTTGGCTGTGTCAGAAATAAACATCCTCTTCCATAATCTTACAGGATATGCTCAAAATTGGCAAGTTTATATGATGATTTGAGGGTTATTGAATAATTTATTTAAATTTATCGAAAAGATGCAATATTTTTGAATTAATCGCTCCCTTATGAATTAAGAATCGCCTTAGTAGGATTCCCTAGCATTGTCCAGGAGCAAGTACTTTGAATCCCTTGCTTTGTCTTGAATGGTTCGTTAGAATAGAGGTGAGTTAATAATGCTTTGTAAAAGTAAAAAGAATAGAATAATCGCAGGCGTTTGTGGTGGCATTGCTGAGCACTTTGAGTGGAATGCTACAGTTGTTCGATTGGTATTTTTATTTTCAGGAGTTAGCTTATTAGCTTATGCTATTTCATCTATAATTTTGCCAGAATCACCAAGTTCTTTAATATAAAAATTATCGCTAAAAGGCTTAATCTGAGGAATCATTTCGGAGGAGAGGGTTCAAATGAATCATTATAACAAAAGTGTACGCCAAGTATTGATTATGTTCCTGTTTCTATTGGTATCGAATTTTATTATTTCAGTTTATTTCCATTCCGATCACTATATTAAACTGTGGTTGATGATAGCGGTCAGCTTATTTATCATAGAGATATTTTCCATTTCATATTCTCTTCAAATACGGGAAATTCTCCTTTCTCGGTTCGGTATTCTTCCCAAAATCAGCGATGACCCTTTTTCATCCCTTTATAAAAGCAATCAAGAAAAATCATGGCCGAAATGGAACAAGATAAACTTTTATTATTTGCTGGTAGCCGCATTCCTTTTCTTTTTCTGGATAGAAACACTCCTTTTTAATGTTGATTTTCTTGATTTGAATAGTAGTTTTACCCTTATTCCAAGCGCTCCTCTGATGCCTTGGCTTTTATTCTTTTCCATGCTTGTTATTTCCCTATTATTTGTTCAGCTAATTATAATGATTTACTTATGTATCTTTATCCAGACCCTCAATGAAAATCAATGGATAATGCACGAATAGCCGGCTTGAGAGCGGGAATGATAAAAGTTAAAGTGGGAGCCCTGATTCCTATTGATAATTTCAATGGAAACAATTAAATTAATAAATGGAGTCTACAAAATGGCTAAAGGTAAATTATCTACAACAATTACACTTACCATCACTATTATCTTGGCAATAACAGTCTATAGCCTTGAATTTAATGTTTTTGATACCGAAAGCTCTTTGATGAATTCGACTAAAAAATATATACATCAAGCTGAAGCAGGGAAAATGTATGAGCCAAAGTATGTATTATCAGAAAAAATAGGTTCGCAAATGATTGTTGTATTTTCTGATAAAAATTATGAAAACTTTATGGGAGCTATTGTTTTCCAAAGGGGTGTCAATGGATTATGGCGACCTACTAAAGCTCAATTTGAAACAGGACCAGTAATACAAAGTATTTCCACAAAGGAAAATTTAAACGAAGATATTTATACTGCGTATTTCTCAATAAATTGTCCACCAGAAATTAAAAGTTATAAAACAAGTAATATATATATAGATAAAAGCCATCAATATGTAACCGATGTTCTAGATGAAAAGAAAATCACTGGACCCAAATTCATAGATGTCCATAAAGCAGATATTTCTGCTGTTTCCTTTAGTTTATATGATAAAGATGGCGTTGAACTGCCTAGAGAAAAATATTTAGCAATGAATCAAGGGTATCCAAATGTAGCAATGAATACTGCCGAATTAGGTTTCATAAATATAGTTTGTTTAATAATCATTGCAATAGGTGGATCTATAGCGTGGTTATCCTATAGAAAACAAAGGCAATAAAAAATTCCTCTGATAAAACTTCAATCATCGAATGGTAAAATATTGTCAAATATTACTTTACAGGAGGATGTATTATGGAGAATAAAAAAGCACTTTACTTAGGATATTTCAAGTTTTTCATAACAGCTATTATATTTTTTATTTTAATTTTTTTACTGAATTACTACAAGGGTATATCTGGAAGAAATTTTGACGGTAGGTTTTATTATTATTACTTATTTTCCTACATTGCATTTGGTTTCTTGATTTCACTTTTATTATACTTTGGTTCAAAATTAGCCGGTTATAAGTCATTCGTATTTATATTAATTCTACTAATGATATTCCAATACTTGTTAACTACCAGAATAACTTTGATCTTTTATGATTACTCTCAGATTATATTAACATTATATGGATGTCTCATTTATTTACTCGTGTTATCAATTATCAACATCTACCGAAAATCAGAAAATCTAATAACTGATTAATAATCAGTTTATTATATAGACCATATTTGCCTCCAAAAATTCGATAGTATTATCCTCACAGATAACTTCTGCCAACTTGGCATGTGAATCATAGATTGAAACAATAAACACTACTAACTTATAATACAGGGAATATTATTATGTTATTTGCATCGTATCAAACTACTCTAATTCCAATAATAATTATTATATATTTTTTATCCGCCAAATTTTCAAAATATAGACCAATAAATCAGATTGTTTTGGCAGCATTAATTCTAATTTTAGTGTATATATCATTTGCGTATTTAGCGAATATACCTATAGAGAATAACCCCATGATTGTACCTCCACTTCATAGAATAATAGGTGCCTTGATTTTTCTTGGGATTACACTTCTATATTTAAAAAAGTCACACGAGAATAGTCTATATTTTAAACTAGGAGCTTTATTATATTTTGTGACGACAGGATTCCTTTTCGGTACGATAGATTCCATATATATTGATTTTCATAGCCTTCTTATTATTTCTAACAAGAAAAAGACAAAGACAAATTAGATTTGAGTGGCTGTTTTTATTTGCTATAACAATAGACTATCTAATATTTATATATTTCTTTTACCATGTGAGTTGACTTAGGGACTTGACTACAGGAGTATATACAGACGTTGCATATCAATAAGGGGGAAATATGTTTAAAAATCATTTTATTGAACCAGTTTTATTAATTATAGGCCCCTCACTCCAGACAAAGGAAAGAAGAAGCGTAATAAAATTCGAAAACCCGAGAGTTTGATGATTGTCATCATTCTCCCGGGTTTTTCTCACCCCAATCGACCTTTAAAATCCTCGTATCCAAAGGCTCTCACCAGCTCGATCCCCTGCTTATTCAGCCGGTAAATCGATGGCAGGTTCATGCCGTTAAAGGTGTTGTTTTTGACCATGGTATAGATGGCCATATCCAGAAAGATCAGTCTCTCTCCCACCCGAACGGGTTGGTCAAAGGAATAATCTCCGATGATATCGCCGGAAAGGCAGGTAGGCCCTCCCATCCGGTAAGTGAAGGTCTTCTCCCCCGGCATCCCGCTTCCGATGATGTCCGGCCGATAGGGCATTTCCAGCACATCCGGCATATGGCAGGCGGCCGAAGCATCCAGAATCAGGATCTCCATGCCGTTTTTAATGATATCCAGGACCTCCGAAACCAGATAACCCGCCTGATAGGCCACCGCTTCCCCCGGTTCCAGATAGACCCGAAGCTGATAGGTTTCCTGGAGATGCCGGATGCATTCTTCCAAGGTGGCCAGATCATAGCCCGGCCGGGTAATGTGGTGTCCCCCTCCCAGGTTGATCCATTCCATCTGATGAAGGTATTCGCCGAAGGATTCTTCCACCGCCTTCAGGGTTATCTTCAGAGCATCCGAATCCTGTTCACAAAGGGTGTGGAAATGGAGCCCGCTGATTCCTTCTAAAAGATCCGGACGAAAATTTTCCTTCGTTACCCCCAACCGGGAATAGGGGGCACAGGGGTCGTAAATGTCATGCCCCTCCTGGGTAGAGCATTCCGGATTGATCCGGATGCCGCAGGTCTTGCCGGAGGCTAAGGCCTTATCCCGGTACCGGGTCCACTGGGAAAAGGAATTAAAAACAATGTGATCGCAGATTTCGAGAATCTCGTCCATTTCCTCTTCTCGGTAGGCAGCAGAAAACACATGATTTTCCCCCTTCATGTGCTCCTTGGCCAGCTTAGCCTCAAAAAGGCCGCTGGCCGTGGTTCCGTGAAGATATTCCCCAATTAATGGATAGAGGGGAAACATGGAAAAGCACTTCTGCGCCAGAAGAATCCGGCACCCGGTCCGCTCTGACACCCCTTTCAGAATGTTCAGATTGGACAACAGCGCCTCTTCATCCACCACATAGCTGGGGGAAGAAATCTCCCCCAACAGTGGCAATAATTCCTTGTCGTTTTTCATACTTAGTCCACCAACACCGGATTGAAATCTTCCTCCCAAGGCAATCCCCATTTGTTCAGGGCATCCATGAAGGGATCCGGATCGAACTCTTCAATGTTATAAACACCAGCTCCGTTCCAGGTTCCGTTCATAATCAGCATGGCACCGATCATGGCCGGTACACCGGTGGTGTAGCTGATGGCCTGAGATCCGACCTCCCTGTAGGCTTCCTGATGGTCACAGATGTTGTAAAGATAATAGGTCTTATCTTTGCCATCCTTTTTCCCCTGGAAGATGCAGCCGATATTGGTCTTTCCTACCGTTCTGGGGCCAAGGCTGGAAGGATCCGGCAGGACGGCTGCCAGGAACTGCAAGGGCACGATCATTTTTCCATCAAACTCGATGGGCTCGATGGAGGTCATGCCGGCATTTTCCAAACATTTCAGGTGAGTCAGGTAGCTCTGTCCGAAGGTCATGAAAAATCGAATCCGTTTGATTCCTTTAATGTTAAGGCCGAGGGATTCCAGTTCTTCGTGGTGAAGCAGGTACATATCCTTCTTCCCTACTCCCTTGAAGTCGTATTCCCGCTTGATTTCCATAGGCTCTGTCTCGATCCATTCCCCATTTTCCCAGTAGCTGCCCTTGGCCGATACTTCCCGGATATTGATTTCCGGGTTGAAATTGGTGGCGAAGGGATAACCATGGTCGCCTCCGTTGCAGTCTAAAATATCGATGTAGTTGATTTCATCGAAGTGGTGCTTCATAGCATAGGCAGAGAACACCCCGGTAACCCCCGGGTCAAAGCCACTACCAAGAAGGCCGATGATGCCGGCTTCCTTGAATTTTTCCTGATAAGCCCACTGCCACTTGTATTCGAACTTGGCAGTGTCCAACGGCTCATAGTTGGCGGTGTCGACATAGTGAGTTTTGGTTTCCAAACAGGCATCCATGATAGTCAGATCCTGATAGGGCAGGGCTAGATTCAGGACCACGTCCGGCTGAAAGCTGCGGATCAGTTCCACCAGTTCCGGTACATTGTCCGCATCGACCTTGGCCGTATGGATGATGGTTTTGGTCTTTCCTTCCATTTCTTCCTTGATCTTGTCGCACTTGCTCTTGGTCCGGCTGGCAATCATGATTTCTTCAAAGACTTCGCTATTCTGACAACATTTTTTAATAGCGACGGAAGCAACGCCTCCGCATCCGATGATTAATGCTTTTCCCATTGTTATTCCTCCATTTAAACTGGAAGGCCGTGCCTTCCTATTCAACGTCTTTTAAAAGCTCTTCCACATAATTGGGAAGGGCAAAGGCTCCCCGATGAAGCCGGGTATTATAATATCTCGTCTGGATCCCCTTTTCCTGCCACGCCTGATCCCGAAGATCATCCACCGGATGAAGACCCTTGGATGCAAATCCAAAAAGCCAGTAGCCGGAAGGATAGGTGGGGATGTGGGCTTGATACAGCTTCACCTGCGGAAATATCTCCAGGATTCGTTTATGGGCCGTCTGTATCATCCGGGAATCCTCTTCATAAAAAGGACTTTCGTGCTGATTCACCATGATCCCGCCTTCCCTCAGGGCATTATAGCAGCTGCCGTAAAATTCCTTGGTGAACAACCCTTCTCCCGGTCCGAAGGGATCCGTGGAATCGATCAGGATCACGTCGTATTCCCCTTCCATTCCACGAATGGCTTTCAACCCGTTCTGGTAGGTGATTTTCAGCCTTGGATCTTCCAGGCCGCTGGCAGTTCCGGGAAGATATTCCCGGCAGACATCCACCACCATTTGGTCGATTTCCACCAGATCCATCTTCTTGACATCCTCATATTTGGCCAATTCCCGAAGGGCCCCCCCATCGCCGGCACCAATCACCAGCACCTTTTCCGGTTTGGGATGAACCGCCATGGGGACATGGACCAGCATTTCGTGGTAGATGAATTCGTCCCGCTCTGTCAGCCGCATCCTTCCGTCCAAAGCCAGAAACCGTCCATAGGTTTCCGATTCAAAAACATCAATCCGCTGATGCTCGCTGTTGCCGCTAAAAAGATGACGGTTCACCTGAATAGAAAATCGTCCTCCTTTAGTATGAGATTCCGTAAACCATAGTTCCAACTGAGTTCTCCTTTCACACCAGGACGTTCAGCCTGGATATGCCCATGTCCTCCGGCCCGGTGACCAGGCATCCTTTCTCCCGAGCATATCGGATGTAGTCCAGGATTTCCCTGGTAATCCGTTCTCCAGGGGCCAGAATCGGGATTCCGGGCGGATACAGCATCACAAATTCACTGCAGATCCTTCCTTCTGTTTCCTCGATGGGCAGGGACTGTTTCTTTCCGAAAAAGGCCTGTTTGGGGCCTGCGGCCACCACCGGACTAATATATTCATGGTCCAATAGACCCGTTCGTTCTTTTTTATATCGCCGCTGAAGGTCGGCCAAAGCTGTCACCAACCGCTCCACATCCGGTTCTCGGTCCCCGACGGACAGGTAGGCCAGGATGTTTCCCAAGTCGCCGAATTCTATCTGGATCCCGTATTCATCCCGCAGGATATCATACACTTCGATACCGGCAAGGCCCGTATCCAGGGTGTTAACCGACAGCTTGGTAACATCAAAGTCAAAGACAGAGCCTCCGTTGATCAGTTCTTTGGCATAAGCATAATAGCCGCTGATGGCGTTGATTTCCCGCCGTGCGTACTGAGCCAAGGCTATGACCTCCCGAAATATTTCCTTGCCGTGGATGGCCATATTCTTCCGGGCAATATCCAGGCTGGACATCAGCAGATAGGAGCCGCTGGTGGTCTGGCTCAGATTGATGATCTGTCGTACATAATCAGCATTGACCCTCTCCCCAGTTAAAAGGAAGGAACTTTGGGTCAGGCTTCCTCCGGATTTGTGCATGCTGACAGCCGCCATATCGGCTCCGGCATCCATGGCTGCCAGAGGGAGTTCATCAGAAAAATAGAAGTGGGTGCCATGGGCTTCGTCCACTAGTACCAGCATATCATGTTCATGGGCCAGTTCCACGATTCTCTTTAGGTCCGAACAGATTCCATAATAAGTAGGATTGTTGACCAAAATCGCTTTAGCATCCGGATTCTGCCGGATAATCTGTTCCAGTTCAACCGGATCCATCCCTAGGGCAATCCCCAGCCTATCATCCACCTGCGGGTTGACGTATACTGGTACCGCTCCCCAGATAATCAGGGCATTGATGGCGCTTCGGTGGACATTCCGAGGCAGGATGATCTTCTCTCCTTCCTTGCAGGCTGCAAAGACCATGCTCTGAACCGAAGAGGTAGTTCCCCCCACCATAAAGAATGCCTGATGGGCACGAAAAGCTTCTGCCGCAAGAACCTCAGCTTCCCGAATGACGGAGGTGGGATGGCAAAGATTGTCCAGAGGCTTCATAGAATTGACGTCTACGCTGAGGCATTGTTCCCCCAAAAATTCAGTCAGCTCCCGATTTCCCTTTCCCTGTTTATGTCCTGGGACATCAAAGGGCAGGATCCGGCTGCTCCGGACTTCCTGCAGGGCTTCCATAATGGGCATCCGGTTTTGGTCTCTCATCCTTCCATCCTCCTTTTCTATAACAATTTTATCATTTCGTATTTGTATCACGATTCCTAATTATACACTAAATGCATGGATAGTAAAGGGATATTACGAAATATTTTCGCAAGATTGTATTATTTTTTTAGCAAATATGTAACTTTTTATGTGCAAATATGTTATTTACTTTATTGCCAAAAAAAGTTAATATAATTATGATATCATTTTAATATCACTGTTGTGTTAAGAAAGGAAACGGCTATGAAAGAGTTTACCAAACAACCTCAATATGAGGAAATCATCCTGAAGCCCATGAACGGCATGCTGGTCCTCATTGTCAATATCCTGCTGATGCTGGGTTCCATTGGTGCATTTATCTACAGTCTGGGTTTCTATGGATTCCAGCCGGTGATTTTCATCCTGAGCCTGGTCTACTTCTGTATCTTGGGTCCCTTTATCTTTGCCGGTATCAAGGTTATCAAGCCCAACGAAGCTTTGGTTCTGACCCTCTTCGGTAAATACTATGGCAGCCTGAAGAAAGAAGGCATCTTTTTCGTCAATCCCTTCTCCGTGGGATTCAACCCGGTAGCAGAAGCGGTTAATGCTGCCAGCCATCCAACCCTGTCGGAGCAGCTCTCAGAAGCAAAGAAAACCACCGTCCCCAGGATGAGTAAAAAAATATCCCTGAAAACCATGACCCTGAACAACGACAAGCAAAAAATCAACGATCTGCTGGGCAATCCCATCATCATCGGCATCGTCGTAGTATGGCGAGTAGAAAATACCGCAAAAGCCGTTTTCAACGTGGACAATTACCGAGAATTCCTCTCCATGCAGTGTGATTCCGCCCTTCGGAACATCGTCCGACTCTATCCCTATGATATGGCCTCCGATGCGGACGAAAAGACGCTTCGGGGAAGCAGCCTGGAAGTCGCTGCCCGATTGAAGGAAGAAATCCAGGCGAATGTGGAAAATGCCGGTATCGAAATTATGGATGCCCGGATCACTCACCTAGCCTATGCCCCGGAAATCGCCGCTGCTATGCTGCAGCGTCAGCAGGCCTCTGCCATCATTGATGCCCGTAAAATGATCGTAGAAGGTGCCGTAGGCATGGTAGAAATGGCTTTAGCTCAGCTCAGTGAAAACAATGTGGTGGAACTGGACGAAGAACGAAAAGCCGCCATGGTCAGCAACCTGCTGGTAGTCCTCTGCGGCAACAAGGATGCTCAGCCCATCGTAAACAGTGGCAGCCTCTACTAGTTCGTCGTCTTTATTGCTTAAATTTAGAAGGGAGGGCGGAAATGGCTGACAATAAGACCGGCGATAAGAAGCAGATCCTGCTGCGCCTCTCTCCTTCCCTTTGGAAAGACCTGGCCAGCTGGGCAGAGGATGATTTCCGTTCCATCAACGGTCAGATCGAGTATCTGCTCCACGAAAGCGTCAAGAATCGAAAAAAAACAAAGACCTCCGGCCATCAGGAAGACTGATGCCGGAGGTTCTTTTAATATCGGCTTTGTTCTTGGCCACCATTGACAGCAATGGCTTTATCCCGAACCATATTGACGAAGAGGACCGCCAGCTGGGGATCAAACTGTTTTGCTGCCTGGGCCAGTATTTCATTGCAGGCGAACTCGGTGGTAAAGGCTGGCTTGTAGGATCGTTCTGAGATCATGGCATCGAAGGAGTCTGCGATGGCAAGGCATCTGCCCCCGATAGGAATTTCGTTCCGGTTGATTCCTCTGGGATATCCCCTTCCATCCCATCGCTCGTGATGGGCTACCACGCTGGGTATCACATAATCCAGGCTGGGCAGGTGACGGATGATGGATATGGAATGTTCCACATGGGACTTGAGAATGTCATATTCTTCGGCAGTCAATTTCCCCTGCTTGGACAATAGATGTTCTGGTATTGCTATCTTGCCGATATCATGAAGCAAGGCTGCTTCCCGGATGATCTGGATGTGGTCCGGATTGATTCCGGCTGCCTTGGCCAGCTCGGTGGCATAGGATTCCACGTTCTGACTGTGGTTAAAAGTATAGTGATCCTTGGCATCGATGGCTGCGGTCAACGCATAAATGGTTGCAGCATAATCTTTGTATCCGCCAGCGGTGATGCTGGGATAGGTATTTTCGTTCTCCGAAACCACCTGGGAGCCAGCAGTATAGACACAGATCTTATCTTTACCGCTTCTCTTTGCGTTGTACACCGCCATATCGGCGTTTTCCAATAACTCTTTTAAAGTGGATGCTCCATAAGGCATGGAACAGATTCCACCGCTCATGGTCAGGGTCTTCAGGGTGATACCGCTGGCCACACCGCCCATCCGACGGACCTGCAATTGAAGATTTTCAGCCAACAAGACCGCCTTTCGAATATCATAATCCGGCAGACAGATAGCAAACTCTTTTCCCCCGTAACGGCCGATGGTGGCGCCTCTCCCGGCGGTGCATTCGATGATCTCTGCTACATTTTTCAGTGCCATGTCCCCTTTCAGGGAGCCGTAAAGCTGGTTAAAGAGCTTGAAATTGTCCAGATTCAGAAGAAGCAAAGTCAAGGAGGTATTCCTGCACCGCGCCACTTCCTTTTCCAGCGCTTCAATGAAGGCTTTTCGGTTCAGAACACCGGTCAGAGAGTCGGTATCCGCATCCCTTCTGGCCTTTTCATAGAGGCTGGCATTGTTGACCGCAACGGAGGCGATGGCCTGGGCTGATTCCAGCAGAGTGGTGTCATCGTAGGAATACACATCCGATTTCTGCCGTTCTCCCAACAGCACCAGACCGATCATATCCTCTCCGGAAATCAAAGGTACCAGGCAGGTGATTCCCAGTCGACTGAACAATTGCTTTTCTCCGTCATGGAGAGATTTATAAGGGGCAGTCTTTTTAAATTCCTTCCAGATCAGACAGGTTTTATTCTGTTTCATCCAGACCACGCAAGGGTGGTCCCAAGCGATGTTAAAGTTTTTTGACTCCAGGGGATTTGAAATCTCCGTTACCGCAAATGCTTTTTCTTCCTTATTGTTGAGGCATACGTAAACTTTCTGAACGCCAAGGGAATCGGTAATGAAGGTCATCAACAAGCGGGTGATTTCATTCAGGTCGATGCTATGAGATACCCCAACGCTGAATTCCTTCAGCCGCTGACTCTGGAGTTGTTCAACTTTAAGGAACATGCTGTTTAAGAATCGGTTCAGAATTCGATAGCTGAGGATAATGAACAGCGCAAACAATACTGCAATAATCAGGGTGTAATATTCCCGGAATTGGGGGAAGTAATGCTGTAGGATACCTTCCATCCGGTTAACCTGATAGACTCCAACGATGATACCGAGAATCATAGCCTCCGTGAGGACCACCGCTCTGGAAACCAGCAGAGTCATACGGAAGAGTCTATTCCGATAGAGTGCATAAAACATCAGCGACGCATTGATGATACCGGAAAGAGTATCGAAAGGAAATAGATTCCCAGGAATGACGGAAGCAACGTTGCCTACCACTAAGACCGGTAATCCAAAAAAGATCGGCATCAGACTGCTGATGGGGACCTCCAGTTTTTTAATGCTTGTAACGACCATCATGACTCCTGTGGCAAGAATCATGATAATGATTAAAGTCGGAATGGCAATCATCCAGGTAGTTTCATAGATAAAAGCCTGTTTTCCTCCTGGCAGCGTTACCAGCTCCGGCACTTTCAGGAAGATTTCAAAATGGGTCAGAACCAGCATAACCATCGTCGCTGCTAAAAGTATGCTGCGAATAAAGTTGCCCCGGGCTCCAATGAACATATAAAGGAAGTTATACACCAGGAAGGGTGCTGCAAAAAGGGCAAGAATGGAAACCTCGTACCAGAATTCGTACCCCGGAAACATCTGGAGCCGCATCAGCATAGACCCGCCGGTCCATGCCAGGAAGCAGAACAGCAGGTAGATGAAAGAGCGGATTACCTTATTTTTTTCAGCAGAAAGCAGTGCAATGATCAGTAGACCATAGCAGGTTACCGCTAAAATAGGGACCCAGATAAACGGAATCGCACTATTCATGGAAGCCCTCCCTGTCTGAGACACTTGCCCTGTAGGTATCGAAATCCAAAAGATCATGGAGATCGAATTCCGAAGGATTCATCCGCCGGGTGAATTTGCCCGTGGCTTCATAGAATCCCTCTACCGTTCCACATTTTAAGATATCAATCTGAAGGGGTTCGATGCCCAGCATCTTCTTCAGATCGTTGTAATCCGCATCAAAGTATTTGAAATAGACTTCCAGGTGTTCCTTGATCAGCTGTTTGCCTACTGCCATCAGGTGGAGATTTTCCGGTTCCATTTCAATATATAGATGAAGGAAAGGCCTTCTCTCAGAGTCATATTCTTTCTTGGCAATCCAGTGACGGATGGCTATGCCGGACAAGCGGATCACATCTTCAATGGATCGTTCAGTGATTCTGGTAAAACCGGCGATATCAATGACATCCGAGACCCGGTCGATATAGACAAGTAACGGCAGAGAGGTGGTGCTGTCCCCTGCAGCACTGATACAGCGAAACATATCCCCTACCCGATACCGGGCAAAGGCACCGCCTTTGAAGACGGTCACTGCCAGTTCATAGTTCTGATTGGCAACCAGTTCATCCATGAGGAATGTTCTGGGCTGGAAGGAAGGATCCTCCTGCTCTTGGCGAATATCTTCCTCCGGAATAAACTCATAAAAACAATTGTCCGGAAAGAAAACCATGCCGTTTCTGGACTGGGTTTCTGTTCCAACGACGGAAACTTCTGTCCCTGCAAAGATTTCCAGTGGATTGACTCCCCAGGCTTCTTTCAGAGATGCTTTGTAGGATCCGGTATCCGTCCCGGCACAGACCAGGGCTTTCAGCTGAAACAAATCTTTGGGCAGAATATCTCTGCCTTCCTTCTTGGCCCGGTAACCGGCACAAAGGAATCGGAAAATCATAGTTGGGGACATCTTCGCTACTTTGGAGAGCTTGCCCTGGGAGGATCCGCTTTTCAGCATATTGGCAAAGTTTACGGTGATGTAATGAATAACGCTGCTGAGACCGAAAAATACGTCGATCCCCTTTTCCATGCCCATGGAGAAGCCCTTCCGATTTCTTTCCCCAAAGGACATTTTATTGGCCTCTTTTACCGGAGGAAGAAAGCGAAAATCGATCTCCTCTTCAAAAACCAAGGGGAAAAGCCCAGTTACAAAGGGTAACGGAGCTAGCCCGAAAAGAACCCGGTCCCCGTTCCGAAGCTTAGTCTTTTGATGTTCGTCAACAGAAGACAGAGTGGATACGCTCATCAGATTCCCCCGGAAGGTATCCAGCATGCCCTGAGTGTAGGGAGCCACTTTCAGAGGGTGTTTCCCTCCTTCCCAGGTGGTCTGCAGCCAGAGAACCGGCTGCATGGGCATCATTTCTTCTTTTTTCCCAAGCAGAATGTCTGCATAATCTTCATAGGTAGTGAGAGGCATAGCGTTTCGGAAATCCTCAATGGATTCCGGCGTGCGATCCAAAAATTTCCGTCCGATACCGCTGGGAGACCAAAGCTGAATCTGTTCCTGCATCAAGCGGCGCTGGATAGTCATATATTCATCAATGGAGAGGTCCAAAAAATTACAATACTCGTCCCAGATTTCACGGAATTGCTTTTTTTGAATCTTGTCACCGTAATTCAACCCCTGCACCTGCCCTTCAATTCTGACGCTGCTTCTGGTAATATCGGACGCACTGCCTAATGCTGTTTCTGGTAGGAATAAGGAATCCGGTCCTTTGCTGATAGACAGGATAGCTGGAAAAAATCTTTGGGAAAAAATGCCGGTCCTGAAGAAATACATAAGCCAGGTTCATGAAAGAGAACAGGACACCGGCGATTAAGATACTTAATCTGCCTCCGGCCAGTCCGGAGAAAACATACAGAAAGAAAAGAAACCATACTCCAGGATGACGACACAGGGCATATACCCCTTCCATCATGATTTCCTGCCGGCTCCCTTCAATGTATGCCTGCTTGAAAGGAACGGCGAAAAACAAGGTGTAAATGAGCAGAGCACCACTCATGAATGCCAATATCCAGAATACCGACTGCAACAGCAGGGGCAGACCAAATTGATCAAATGGTTCAGAAACCCACAATCCAACAGTAGCGGCAGCAATCAGTAAGCAGCCGATACCAAAAAGCGGTTTCAGATAGGTGAAATTCCGTCCGGTCTGGTTCCAGTCATACAAGACAAAGAGCAGGAAGCCAATGCCGCCAATGACATAATATCCCATGGTTTTCCACCTTTTTCTTACAATTAATGGTATTATGAATCATTCTATTCTTTTCTTTCCCCCTCGTCAAGACTTAAACAGACAAATTTCCTGATTTTTCTGCCAAAAAACGTTCAAATTTCAATATTTTTTTCGACTTCTACAAGATATAGTGGTTCTTTTATCGAACACCCCAAGCGAGGCTTCTAAAAACCTGGTTTCATTTGAAAAATAGCCATTTTCAAAGCTTTTTTTGTGAAACCAAACGCGGAATTTTCCTGTTTAATCAGGCATAGGCATCTCGGTTATCTTATCCATGCTCCCTATCTCATACAGCAGCAAGGCTTTTGATACAACCGGGTCTTTGAAATCCGAGCTTGTTTTAGGCATTTCAGAATAGGCAAGCTTTGAAATCCCTTCTTTGATTTCAAGGACGTCACCGTCGGTCCTGCTCCAAAGGATAAATGGCTCAAATACTACCTTCTGATTGGTCATCTTCTTTGAGGTGACGATCTTGTCATACATTATCTGAAGCCCCACCCCCACTCCATGCTATTTATATAATCAACAAAATGCGCCATTTTATGCCACACCTATGATTTCAAGGTTAATATCGTATCCGCATAAAAAATCCATGAAGTTCTTGTAATAACTTCATGGATTCTGCTTCACCGCAGCTATTCATTTTTTGATCTGATAAATACCAGTTTAATTTCAAGTTCTATCTATTATTAGTTTACTCACTGGCTATTTCTTTCAAATAACTTTCCAAAATCAACCGGATTGTTTCACTTCTCTTCGTATCCAATTTATCCGACAGGGAAGTGATTTCATCTTCAATCCATGAAGGGCACTGAAATGTAATGGATACTGTTTTGGTATGATCCTTCAATTCTTTTAGCTCTTTTATCTTCAGGTTTGCTTTGCCGTTTAATCCTTCTTCAGTCATTTATATTCCCCCATTACTTTATATCCTTCGGTTTATCTTGCTAATTAGAATTGTTTATCCAAAGAATATTCAATTAAAATTTGACACTATTTTATACAAGTGATATTATCTTACTATTCAATTATAATTGATACGTTGCAAATTATCAATAGGTTTCGAGGGAGATATACGTTTGAAAAAAAAATTGAGTTTAACGATGCCGCACACTTACGTAATAATCGGTACGATTATCTTTACATCGGTGATATTAACCTATATAATCCCTGCCGGGAAATATGACAGAATACTAAATCCGTCAAACGGCATCATAACGATTGTTTCCGATTCCTTCCGATATGTCGATCCAACACCGGTGAACCCTTTTTTAGCCTTTTCTTATATTTACCAAGGAATGCTTGATGCATCGAACATCATTTTCTTCATCTTTTTTTCCTATGGCTTTATCTACATGGTTGTTAAAACCGGGGCCTTTACATCCGGAATAGATGCTTTGATATCCAAAATTAAAGGCCATGAAAAACTTATCATTCCTACTCTCATGCTGGTTTTTGGAATTTTGAGCGCTTTTTTCGGTTTTTTTGAAGAAGTCTATGCCCTTTTCCCTATTATCATATTTCTTGCCATCGCACTGGGCTATGATTCCCTTGTGGGGTTTGCCATTATTTATCTTGGAATTGCCGTCGGATTTTCCGCAGGAGTGACAAATCCTTTTACTATTGGCGTGGCACAAAGCATTTCCGGGCTGCCCCTTTACTCCGGTATTCTATTCCGCCTTCTTGCATTTTGCTGTTTTATGGCAATCGGCATCCTCTATACCATGCGTTATGCTTCCAAAGTAAAGCACAATGGGGAGCTTAGTCTGGTTAAAGATATCAACCCCTCGATCGTCAACAAGTTCTTTGAAGAAACCTCCACCCATCAACCTTTCAGCACACTGCACAAATTGACGCTGATGATGCTTTTACTGACAATGATCATCTCAATTTTTGGCACTTTATTTTTAGCATGGGGTTTTTCCAATTTGTCCGCTCTATATATCCTGATGATGCTTGTAATCGGATTGATCAATAACTTTACCTTGAGCCAAATCGCAGGCGTTTTTGTGGAAGCAAGCTCTACCATTATCTTCGGCGCCCTGGTTATCGGTTTTTCCCGTGCGATCCTGCTTGTTTTACAAAACGGCCAAATTATTGATACGATCATACACGGCTTTTATACAGTTCTTTATGTCATACCGCCTGCCTTTGCTGCATGTGGCATGCTGCTGCTTCAAAATCTATTGAACCTGTTTATCCCTTCCGGAAGTGGACAAGCAGCGGCGACCATGCCGCTGCTCCTTCCATTGTCTGATTTGCTGCACGTAAACAGGCAGATTGCAGTCCTTGCCTTTCAATATGGCGACGGCTTTTCCGATATGCTCTGGCCCAATATTGTTATCGTAGAATGCAGTCTGGCCGGCATACCTCTCACAAAATGGTATAAATTCTTTATGCCCCTCTTTTTCTGCTTCCTGGTCCTCCAGATCATCCTGATCCTGATTGCCTCGGCCATTTCATACGGACCATTTTAATAGCTTTAATAGTTGATATTCAGACCGATCGTCAGTGCTGCTGCAGAAACCAGCCACAAAACAATGACAAGGGGTCCGACAAATCTCAGGAATTTTGACCATTGGATCTTCGCCATTGCCAGACAAGCCATCAGCACGCCGTTTGTAGGGGTGATAAAGCTTGTGATTCCCGTTCCGAACTGATAGGCGGAAACGATCTGCTGTCTGGAAACATCAACCAAATCGCCAAGGGGTGCCATGATCGGCATCGTCAGAGCTGCATGGCCCGAAGAAGAAGGTACGAAGAAGGATATGATGTTCTGTATAACCAGCATCAGGTTGATGAATACTGCCTTAGGAAGACCTCCAAGTATATTCGCAGCACTGTTCAGCATCGTATCAATAATCACCCCATCTTGAGCAATGATTACAATGGATCTGGCAAGTCCAATGACTACGGCTGCATAGGTCAGCCCTTTCGCCCCCTCAACAAAGGCTTCTGCAATCTCACTTTCGTTCAGCCTTCCTGCGATTCCCCCAATTACCCCGATCGCTGTAAAGATCATAGCAATTTCCTGCATATACCAGCCTTGAACCAGTACGCCATAAATCATTGCTGCCATGCCTATGCCGAATACGGTCAATACAGCACCGTCTCTTTTTCTGAAAACGGCTAGCTCCACGTTGTTAAGCTTAAAATATTCTCTGTTCTGAATGTCGGATTCATAGGAAAAAGATTTTTCAGGATTTTTTTTGACCCTTCTCGCATACCACATGACAAAGGCAATAGAAATCGACATCTGAATCACCCAGATAACCGCTCGGAAGGCAAATCCCGAACCAGGAGCCAGTTCTGCGATTCCCTGGGCAATCCCTACGGAAAATGGGTTTACCGTAGAAGCAAGGGTTCCCGTTGCCGCTCCGATATACACGATGGCAAGGCCGGTAAGGGAATCATACCCCAAAGCCATCATCAAGGGAATGAATACCATATAAAACGGCAATGTCTCTTCACACATCCCAAAGGTAGTTCCACCAAGTCCGAAAAGGATCATCGCAATTGGTATAATAACGATTTCTTTCCCTCCAAAAATCCGGATTGCTTGAGCAATCCCCGCTTCAATAGCCCCCGTTCTCGCGATAACGCCAAAGGCTCCGCCTACAATCAGAACAAATCCAATTATTTCCGCAGCATCAATAATTCCTCTGACCGGCGCTGTAAAAAAGTCCATCACATCCTGCGGGTTGCTTTCAACATGCTGGTAGGATCCCGGGACTACCACCATCTTGCCGGCTTCACCCTCTACTCTTTCGAATTGTCCACTTGGAACGACCCAAGTCAACACGGCCATAAATAATACAATAAAGAAAATTATTGTATAGGTGTGGGGGATTTTGATTTTCATAATTGCCTCCTCGGTTTTTTATTTTATATTAACATTATTTTTCAAATTGTCAACACAATTGTTTTTCAATTTATTTATTAATTTTTTTTGCAATTTTATATTTGATTAAATTTCCTTTCGTGATATACTCTTAAAAAAAGGAGGCTGAAGCTGAACATGAATAATATAATAGAATTAAAAGAAAAAGCGGTTAAGCTTGCAAAGGACTTTTCAGAAACTATTGAAAACATCGATGATTTTGTTTTTAACCATCCCGAATTAAGCGAACAGGAATTTGTCTCTTCTAAATTCCTGGTTGATCAGTTAATACAATTTGGATTCTCCGTCGAGTATCCTTATCTGGGTTTGCCTACAGCTTTCAAAGCTTCTTTCGGAAAGGACTCGGATCCAGCCATTGCTTTTTTAGCCGAATACGATGCTCTTCCGGGTTACGGGGAAAATGGGGCTCCCGCCCACGCCTGCGGACATAACTGGATCGCCGCTTCAACGGTTGGCGCCGCCATCGTTCTTTCCCAATTAAAAGAATCCGCTCCAGGCCGAATCGTCGTCATTGGATGCCCTGCCGAAGAAACCGTCGGCAGCAAGGTGAATCTGATTGAAGACGGTGCTTTTGACGGCATCGATATCGCCATGCAGATCCATTTGGATGCTTTGAGCCTCGTTCAAGTCGTATGCCTTGCAATGGATGCATGGGAGTTCAGTTTTGAAGGAAAGTCCGCTCATGCAGCCTCTTGTCCTTATGACGGCATCAATGCACTGGATGCCGTAAATCTTACATTTGCGGGAATTAACGCACTGCGGCAGCACGTAAAATCCGATGTAAGAATCCATGGCATTGTAACAAATGGGGGACAGGCTCCCAATATCGTCCCGGATAAAGCCTCCTGCCGATTTTATACTCGGGCATTGAAAAGAAAGTATCTGGATGAAGTTTCAGAAAAGGTCATCAATTGCGCCAAGGGAGCAGCCCTGATGACTGGGGCAAAATTGACCATTGAGCGATTTGAAAATCCTTTTGATGATATGAACAGCAACACTCATTTCAATAACATAGTCAAAGAGAATTTTCGGGCAGCTCATGTTGAAAACCTTGTGGAAGAAGACCCCTATCCCGCATCCTCCGATGTGGGAAATGTAAGCTACGTCGTTCCAACTGCCTACTCCTATATCGGTGACGGCTTGGATTTCAGCGTTCACGAATCCGATTTCGTGGCCTATGCTAACAGCCGGGAGTCCAAGGCGCTCCTGCATAAATCTGTCCAGGTGCTGATTTCATCAGCCATTGACGCCCTGCAGCCGGATAATCTTCAAGCGATAAAGGAAGAATTTGCCTTATCCCGTTAAAAGAATCACCTCCTACATATAAAAAAGCGCCTCCCTGGGAACCGTCTGCTGATACAGCAGCATCCCAGGGAGGCGCTTTTTTAAATCGATATCTTCACTATCCCCTTTTTTCTCCCGCTAAGCGGATGATATTAATTAAAATATCCTTTGCCTTTTCCATCGCCTGTAAAGAGACAAACTCCTTTATCGAATGATACAAATGGCCTCCGATAAAAATATTCGGGCAAAACAATCCTTTTTCAGAAAGGGTTGCGCCATCTGTTCCGCCGCGAATCGGAACGACCTTTGGTTCCACGCCAGCCGATTCATAAGCCTTCAGACACAGGTCAACAATTCCATTTCGATCACTCATAAAATCCTTCATATTGGCGTATTCATCCTCGATAACCAAAGAAATTCTTGAATCGCCATATTTCTTATTTAATAGGGAGGCAATATCCTGCATGATTTCTTTTTTCCTGGACATCCCTTCCTTTTCAAAATCACGCAACAAATATTTAAGGTGGGTTTCATCTACGCGCCCCGACATTTCAGCTAAATGATAAAAGCCTTCTCTCCCTTCTGTGTGTTCGGCCCTTTCACATTTCGGAACCAACGAGTCATATTCCATCGCAAGCCCATTGGCATTTACCATTTTCCCTTTTGCTTCCCCTGTATGAACATTGTCTCCCTTTATCCGCACATCCACTTTGGATGCGTTAAAGTTTTCGTAATTGAATTCGCCAATTCCATCCCCGTCAACCGTAAACCCTATTTCAGCACCAAACTTAGGAATATCAAAAATAGAAGCCCCTCCCACCGCAATTTCTTCATCCGGGGTAAATGCGATTCTGATCGGTCCATGTTTGATATCCGTATTTTTCATGAGCTCTTCCACCATCTGCATGATGATCGCTATGCCGCCTTTATCATCCGCCCCTAGAAGGGTGGTCCCATCCGAAGTAATGATATCATCACCAATGTAGCGGAGAAGATCGGGACATTCCGCAGGATCAATCACCATACCGGATGCTTCATTGATTACCACCCGATCCCCTTGATAACCTCGATGGAGTAAGGGATGAACCCTTTTTCCAATGCAATCAGGTGCTGTATCTAAATGAGCTAAAAATCCTAAAACCGGAGCATCCTCATATCCCTCAGTTGCAGGCAGCCCCGCCAATACAAAGCAGTTTTCATCAACCACCGCATCGGACAAGCCTAATTGAAGCAATTCCTTTTGCAATAATTTTGCAAGCTCCCATTGGCCTGCCGAACTCGGTATCAAACCTGCATCTTCGACAGCAGTTGTATCATAAGTCACGTATCGCAGAAAACGTTCTAAAAGTTTACTCATTTTTTTCTCCATATTCTCCCATACCGTTAGCTATAGTTGAAGACTGTCATCAATACCAATGCAATGACCGAAATAGGAATATAAACGACAAATACAAAGTGGGCGGCTTTTTTCAAGTATTTAAAGAAGCTGACACCCGCAAGAGAACACATTGCAAAGTTAATTCCCTCCCAGGGAACGATCCATCCGAAGGTACCCGTACCAAGAGCATAGGCGGATACGATCGTCTGCCTGGGGATTTCAAGAATATCTGCCAACGGGGCCATGATCGGCATCAGGGTCGCAGCAAGACCCGATGAGCTTTGTACAAACAGCATGGTAATCGATGAAACGAAAAACATCAGAACGACAGAAAGTACATCCGGCAATTCCGTCAATGCATTGGATAAATTATATAAAATCGTATCCATCGTACGGCTTTCATATAAGATTGCGGTTATTACACGGGATGCGCTGATCAATAAAACGGCTGAGATTACCGTTGTCATTCCTTCGATATTCTTGTTGATCATATCACCGACGCTTAATCCTCCAACCAAAGGGATAATGATGCCCATAAACAAGAAGGTCGCTCCAATTTCATTGAACCACCAGCCTAAATTAATAACGCCATATACCATAATTCCCATTCCGATTGCCAGAAGGACGAGTACCACTGCGCCTCGCAGGCCTAACGCCCCAAAGCTATCAGAATTAAAGTCTCCGTATCTCTCCCGATTTTTAATATCCTCCGCATAAGAAAGCGAGCTCACCGGATCTTTTTTAACTTTTAATGCATAATGAAGAATGTATACGCTTGTTGCCAGCATCATTACAACCCACAATATGACCCTGATCCCAATGCCGGAAAGCAGGGGCACCTCTGCCAGTGCTTGTCCAACACCAACTGCAAAAGGGTTAATAAATGCAGCCGAAGCACCTACGGCTACTGCAAAATGAACCGTCATCAAGCCCACCATGGAATCGAAGCCCAGTGCCAGTGCCAGGGGACACAGGACAAGAATGAACGGGATAGCATCTTCATACATTCCATAGGTAGCTCCACCCAGTCCGAAGGCAAAAACGCAGACTGGAATCAAGGCATATGCCCGTTTACCGAATCGTCGAGCCAAGGCATAGATACCATTAGAAACCGCCCCCGTCGCGATAATTGCGTAAAAAGCACCCGCACATAAGAAAATAGTGAAGCTTATATCCGCCGCCTCAATGGCGCCTTCCATAAAGGACGTCCAAATTTCTCCGAAGCCTTGAGGAACACTTTCAACATACTCAAACGAGCCAGGAATGATCAATTCTCTAGTGTCTCCCCCTAAAGCTTCAATAGGAACTTCTACTCGTTCATATTGGCCTCCTGGGATAAAAAAAGTTGCAACTGCTACAATTATTATTATGCCAAATACGATGACCAACGGGTGCATGTTAGCAAGCCAACTATATTTTTCATTGCCTGTCGAGTCTAAAGTATACGTGTTGTCGTCTGTTACAATCGGTTTTCCTTTGGTCTCTTTTTCCATTTCATTTCCTCCTTGGACAATTTAACAATGGAATTCGCGAATATTTTTATTCTTATTTTCATTATATGCATTATTTTATTCATTGCAAGCATTATGCAATATAATATGAATTTTTTTATTCATGTTATGGTATAATATGAATATTGGAGGTAGAGACAAATGATTGAAGAGAACGGTGTTACCCTGAAAGAGAAAATCAAAGAAAAATACGAGACACTCCCAAAAGGTGAAAAGTTAGTAGCACGGTTTGTGCTGGATCATTATAAAGAATCTGTTATGATGTCCACTCAGGAGCTTGCTGAAATGACCGGTGTAAGCGATACCACCGTTATCCGGTATGCAAAATCCCTGGGATTCAAGGGATTTCTGGATTACAAAAAAGCGATTCGAAGAGAGTATACCTCCTATCAAAAGGTCTACTCCTATTTAAAACTTATGGATAAACCCGCCAATGGATCCTTCATACCAAACTATCTGCAATCGCTCAAAGAAGATGTTAGTTATTTTATCGATAAAATCGACTACTCCGTTCTCGACAAAATAGCCAAATCCATCTTGTCAGCAAAAACCGTTTACCTTCTTGGCATGGGCTCCGATATCGTCATTTCAGGTTTTTTGATAAATTACCTGAAAATCATGGGCATCCCTTGTATTGCCATCAACGAAGTCGGCCTAACCCTCAAGGAAGGACTGTTTTTATTGGATCCAAAGGATCTTGTTGTCATGGCCGCCTTTCCCACTTTAATGGAAGACGAGAAATGGGTTGCCAACTGGTGTAAGCAAAAAGGAACGCCCATCATAGCCTTGACTGATTCAGAGATGACTGCCACTATATTAGGGAGTAAACATTCTTATACGATGAGCGAAAAAATCGATCTCTTTTTTAATTCTTACGTTCTAGCAATGATATTTTGTAATCTCCTGCTAATTAGAATACAAGAACTAGCACCAGAAAAAATCGAAAGCTCTTTAAGCGATTATCAAAAAATGATGACCGAAGGTTTTACTGAATAGAATGTAAAAAAAGACAACCACCACAGGGTGATTGTCTTTTTTGTGTCATTAGGTCAAAATAGATGCAAGTCAATTTGACATTAATCTTTATTTGCTATTACACATAGCGGAATATTCGACACATCCATAAGATATTGTTCAGTTACAGCTAAAAGAGTTCTTTGTTCTAAGGTTATACTATTAACTGATAATCCAGGTTGCACAATTAAGATATTGAATTTTAAGGGCAGTTTTCTGCGGGATAGATTATCTAACCTTTGTAACTCTTGTATGCTTCCCTTAATAATACGTGATCCACTTTGGCCTTTGTAAGTTTTAGTTTCTCTTTTAAATAAATGCCTAAAAAATTCCCTATTCTCTTTATACTTCCAATGTACAGATTTTTGGGCTTGTCCGCATACTTCATACAAATTATCTACTTGTCTGCTTACTACACCACCCTTAGCAAATTTCAAATGATACATCTCTACGTGGATGCAATCATCCTTTTCTTTTAGTGTAATTATATCAGCTATCTCTCCTGAATTATCGTCATCGTAAATAATGTTATAATCCTCATCCATGCCCATCAATTTTTGAATTACATTATACTGTATAGATTCTGTGCGTAATGTTCCTACACGCTGCGATTCTTTTGATATATCTACACCGCTCCAATCCCAAGCATTAATTCGTTCTACAGGATAAACACCGGGAGCTTGCTTTAATTCAATGTATTCATTTCCGCATAAATATGAACCATCGATAAACCAAATACTTGGTTCATAAAGTTGAAAGAATTCTTCAATTGAGAAATCTTTTCGACCAACGTGGACAGTTACCGCAGGCATTCCTTCCTGTAATGCATAGTGGCTAAATGCAATGTCATCTTTTTCACCGATAGTCATTATAAATTGACAACGCAAATCATCATTAGGCAAATTAAAACTTAGATTAAATATAATTGACTCAGAGCTTGATTTTTCAAAATCCAAATCAATCGATGTATTGCCTAAATCACATTGATATCCATTTACATGGAACTCTATTTTGTTTTCTGAACTATTATATAAATCTTCGTTCCAGTCTATCCAAACACAAGATTTATTCGGTATCTGAGTAACTAATTTTGGTACGAGAGCCTCTTTTAGTATTTCATCTCCGTCTATATTAGGGTTAACTACTTTAGTGCCTATGGATTTACACCAATTAACAAGGCTATGAATGTTCCCTGTCAGCAATGTCCAAACTCGACCTTTATATGAACATCCTAATGTTACTTTATTTCCATTTTCATAACCTGACCCAACAATGAAAGCTTTCTGTCCACTGGACTTTTCAGCAATTGATAATGCTTCAGCTACATCGCTACCTACACTCATTCTAAACCGAATATTTTTGCCTACCACTTGTTTTAACCCAACATTTTGTAAGCGAACACGATTTATTCCATAGAATGATTTAAATGGTTCTGAACTCCTGATTAGAGAAGTTTTTTCACCAATAACTGCTTCTGCTAATGTAGCATACATTCCTTTATTGTCACTTGAATTTATATAGAGCAGTTTATTATCTATATCATTAATTACAATTAGCAAATCCCAAATAAGATTTTCTACTTCTTGAACGTTTCCCCAATCAACCGGTTGTCGGCGAGCAATGATAACTAATAGGACGTTTTCTTCTCTATTTAGGATAGACCAAGCTTTATCTCCTTCTTTAAGCTCTATCGCACTTTGATATTGTTCATAATGCCAAGCATTTTTGGGATTTCGATAAATAACTGTGCTCAATGCTGGCCTAATGTTTTGCAATGGAATTTTTAAGTCACTCGGTATATTAAAACCTTTTAGAAAATCACCAAATCCAATTTCTTGAGCAATTGCATCAGTACTCATTTCGGGCAAAAGGCCATTCCAATCGGCATCTTGTGCGTATAAACGTTCTAATTCTTGACTAACCGATATATCTGCGATATTAGCTACAAATGTAGCATCTCCTAAATCTTCATCGAACTTTGTTCGAGTAAATCTACCAATTAGCTGTAGGGTTACAGTCAAACTTTTTTTCACATCATGTAATGCAGCAACTTTCAAAGTAGGTAGGTCAAATCCTTCACCCAACATGTCAACACAAACAACAACTTTTGAAATACCCTTTTTAAGATTTTCAATTGATTCACGTCTACTTTGTTCTGATAACCCCGAACCACTAAAAATCATAACAGGATTGTACTCAGGGGATAGTTGCTTATAGATTTCAAAAACTTCTCTTGCACGTTTTTTATTTTCACAACGTGCCATCACTATTTGCTTTATATAGCCTGCTGCTTCTTGTTGCTTTAGTATGACAATAGCCGCATTTGCTATTTCGATATCAGATTTTTCACTGTTTATCTCAAATATTGGACTAAATGAGATATTAGTGAAATAGTGTTCTTCCTGTGCCATACGTAAAGGATAATTATAAATTATCTCACCATTAAGCTTCGCTCCATCATTTCTAAAAGGAGTGGCTGTAAATTGCAATACTCTGGAGTTAGAAAATCTCTGAATAAATTCTGTCCAAGTTGATGCAGTCGTATGATGTGCCTCATCAATAAAATAATGTGAGCAAAGATCGGAAATACATTTTTGCATTATGTCTGAGTATCCCGATACGCACGACATTGTTGTAATAATGACATTACAGCCAATAATGAATTCCCGAAGTTCATCGCCTGTTTTAAAGCGTTCATGTAAAATTCCAAGAATAGGTTGCTCAACTGTCGGTAGGACAATTCCAAACGCTTTTAAAAGACCAAGTGTGCAAAACTTTTGAGATAGTTGGCCTCTTAAGGAGTCACTAGGAACTGTAACAATCAATCTCTCGCATTGAGCAGCAATAAGTAACGACAGCATGGTCTCAGTTTTTCCGGTTCCGGTGGGCATTACTATAGTTGCAATATCAGTTGAAGTCGTCCAATGTGCAAGCGCAGCATGTATCGCTCCTAATTGGGGTGTACGTAGACCCTGCTCGTCTTGAGATTCCTTTTTCAGAAGTATACCGTTGTGCCATGATTCCCTTATTTGTTCAGCCAATAAGTTCTCATTTGGATGTCGCATCCACTTTAATTTTTGAACACCCTGGAGAATATCGTCCAAGTTCGGAACAGTATCAGTAGTTAGAATATATTGTTCATTATCTTTGAATTGAGCTCTTTTATGTTTAATATATATCTGAACACCAGATGGATCAATAGCAACAATATCGCCCTTTGGAGATTGTTTTATGCTTACATCTGTTTCTGGGATAATCATATGTGTTATCATATTTTTCCCAAATTTCTTTTGTTTTATATAAGCTGGTAGCTTAATTGAACCATCCAATAAAATCATCTCCTAACTCTATTTATCCAAATTGTATGGGTTACGGCAATGAGTATTTCATGATCTGTGGGGTATATCAAACAATATTTTTATAGTAATTCAATTTCTTCATCAGTAAACCAGCCATTTGAAATGGCAGTATCCCTGACTACGTTTTTATCATTCGTGTAAGCCACAACTGACAAACTTTTTTCTGCTCGCGTACATGCTACATAGAAAAGTCGTGTCGTTCTTATGATTCCCGTGTCCTTGCCTTCACGTTCATTTTTGATATCTGTTTCTGTTTTAGCCTTCGCACCGAAAAGCTTCTCGTAGCTAAATAGGAATCCTTTGGACTCGGCGTCATCCATAATAACCATAACTCTAGGGAACTCCAAGCCTTTTACACCTTGGTGCGTAGCAAATTGGGTATTGTCAGTGACATATGCCGAATATCTTTCCAACTTATCAAAAGGCACAGACAGTGCTTCCCTTAAAGCTGTTATCTTTTTATCCTCATCTGCTGTTGGTCCAGACAAAATATCGTCTACACGATCATTGAGGGGGAAAAGGTTAGTTTTTTTGATGACCTTTAATATATCAACACAAGTAGGAATAGATCCGTCCTTCCAGAGCAAGAGCAATTCTTCGACCGATTTTTCGGCAGATTCAAGCAATTTGCTCTGATCTGTAGAGTTTTCTAGGAAAGCCTTTTTGCCTAAAAGCGGGGAAGAGTGTCGCACAATTTTTGAAACCTCAAAGTCATTTCCGCTTTGATATGCTTTTATTAATGGAGAAATAACATTTGCTAAAAATGATATTTCAGATATTGATCCATTACGCAAAGATGTGCTGAAGGAATCTATTTCGTTCAGCGGGGAATACAATTCAAGAAATCCAAATCTACTGGCAGCCATATGGTGCTCTAGAATCAGGCTTTTATATTGGGTGACATCAAGCCATGCTTTGTCATTAGTTTTCTCAGACATAACTTTAGCGGCTTGATGTTCTACTTCTTCTTTATTAGCAGAAGAATCAGCTATAAATAAACGTACTGTTCCTGTCTCAGCATCAGTGCGTGGCTGCTGTTGTTGTTTATCAATAGTCTTCCGTATTGTATTGGCTAGCTCAACTATGCGCGTAGCACTACGGTGGTTCATGACTTTTTCAGGCTTTTCCCATTCATTGGGAATACAATCGGCTAAATTGTCCTTGCCATCCATATATATTCTCTGCATGGTGTCACCAAACATGCCAATAACAAATCTGTCTTTATATTTTTCGTAAACGATAAGCAAAGCATCAACAAGCTCTTTCTTTGTATCTTGGCTCTCATCAATTAACAAGATGGGATATTTACCGATTAGAATTTCCTGCATGGTTCCTTCGGTAGCTATAAATTCGGAGCCCATTTTAACGACTTCGCTATGGTTTAGAGAATCATAGCCCACATTATCTCCATTAGGATTGTAGGAAAATTTCTTTATGGTATCAATTTTACTAATGCGAGCGGTTTTCTTTTTTATCTCTTCCGCTCTTTTAATGGCGGCAGCACCGCCACGTCCTTTGGCCTGTTTTTCATTCAACTCTGCAATATCTCTTTTCAGAGATTCGATAATCCAAGCTTTAATATCAGGCTGATAGTTTTTAATCAGTTCCCATAGAAAACTATGAATGGTAGATACCGCAAAAATCGGCTTATACTGAAGCCTTTTAGAAATTTCGTCGCAAGCAGCGTTGGTATAGGTTATAACTGCAATTTGTTTTGAGTATACGGACAATTTTGCACCCATTTTCTTATCTAAGAAAGAAAGCGCATTAATTAAGCTCCGTGTTTTGCCGGAACCCGCTCCTGCAAACATAAAGAAGCTTTTGGGATTATCTTCAGAAAAACACATTCTTATTTCATCATCCACATGATCATCTACATGGTTATCCGATAATGGATGAGTAACTTTTATATCTTCCATTTCAACACTCCTCTGGGCGCAGAATAGTTTGGAGCCACTCTAATCCTTCCGCAATATATGGAGGGATCGTAAGTTTACCGGGATCAATGGCATAAATTAAATCCAGAGCAAATTCAGCTTTCTGGTCAGTTTTTCCAGTTCTAAGCTCATCATATATTTGCTTATGTATGTCATCAAATGGCTTTTCAGCATTGAGTGCGGCATTTACTTTCTTAAGAAGGTTCCCAGCATCGCCCGCATCATCTTCCTCAGGATTCAGATCTTTGAATAGTTTATAATTTGTATAAACCATACAATCCTCAAAGGTGCTAGACAGCACCTCTGTCGGTACTCCTTTAAAATCAATTTGTACCGGAGTCTGATAGGCAATTCGTATAGAGTACATGTAAGGGATCTTACATGTAGACTCTTTTTGTTTTTCCCCAAGATCAAGAAGTTTGTCCAAATCTTTTTCTTTAATCAGCCAATTAGTGATAGCATAATTACTACTTATTAGTCCTTTGTTTCGTTCAGGGCGAACCGCCTTATGGTGACCGCTTGGTTCCGCAGAATCCAAATCAGAAATTACTAATGTTGGTAAGCATAGCTTATCAATCAAAGGACTTAGCCGATGTGAATGACGACCACTTATACTAAGTATCGAAATATACCTTTGATGCAATTCCGGATAATGTTCTTTTATAAAATGCGGCACCAGCATACTTTCAGCGGAACCTTCAACTAATATAGCAGCATCTGCAAAGAATAAGTCACAATGGGTTGTTTGCAGGTATCGCGTTACAAATTTGTCTGTTTCATCTTCTTTACCAAATACATCAGATAGATTAATTACTTTTGCCGTAGCAACATTACAGTTCGCGCATTCAGGAAGTCGCTTGAAATAGCGTAAATCCGCGAAGTCTGTCTCGCGTGCAATATGGCTGGAATGGGTGCTAATAACAAGCTGTGTGGCAAAATTCATGTTTTCTTTCAAAAACTTATGATTCCTTAATACCGAGTAGGCTTTTCGTATAAAAACTTGCTGAACCTGCATATGCAAATGCGCTTCTGGCTCTTCCACTAAAACTAGATGCAATGGTTCAATTGTATCTGGGGCATCCTGTGTTTGCCGGGCTTTTCCCACCCTCATCCAACTATCTCTAAAACTCATAAGATCAAATACCATTGAAATTAGATTCTGATAGCCCAAACCATTATATTTTTCCGGCAACTTCAGTGTCTCATCGTTTTTACTAAGGGCATATTGCACGGCAGAATCGTGTTTCAATGTTTCACTTGTACTAACTTTAGTTGTAATCGTAATTTTAGGATCGGTTACTCCGGGATAACCCAAACCCTCTAGTTCCGAAATTGCAGGGGCAAATTTATCGGATAGGTTTTTGTCAAAAACACCTCTAGCTTGTTCGGTGACTTCCAATATTTCTAAATCTTCAGAGGTAGGGAGTTTCTCTGGATCTAAGTGTTTGTCATAATAGCTCCGCATCTGGCCCGATAATTGTTTTCGTGACCTTTCATTTTCATCAGAAGAATCCGGATCGGAAAAACCACGCTGAGCATCAATCATATCGATCTTGATAATACCCTTTAATGGGTTATCTGTGAAGCATTCCATTGAATAAGGGGTTGATTGTGGTGGTTCTGCTAATGACTGTTTTGGATCAAGTACATATGACTTGATAGAAAAATGCGTAGTTAATTTTTTGTCTAGGAAATCACACAAATCTTTTGGGTATAGATTTATATGAACTGCATCCTTTCCTCTTCCTATGGCTTCAGTAGTACGAGCCGCAGAATAAGCCTCCCGATATTCAGCAAATAATTTTGAAATATCTTTGGGCTGAAAGGCTAAGCGTACTCCAAGCTTTCCTCCGCGCCATTTTAATGTAGGAATAATGCTGGCAACATAGTGAATTTCGCTATGCTCAACTTCTAGCCAAACATCCATCATTGGCACAAGATTGTCCCATTTCGCCAAGTCTTCTGGCATCTTGCATTTTTCCGCTACCCATTCTTCACCAATAGCATTTATTGCAGAACGGTTTGAAATAGTAAAATCGTTAAAAACAAAGCCTCTTCCTGCTAAAAATTTGCCTAATGCATCCATAGCTGACGTTTTTCCGCTATTATTAGCCCCAACGAACAGAGTAGTACTCTTGCTGAAATCTATGTGGCACTGTTGCAATTTCCGGAAATTCCGAACATATATAGATGAAATATTCATATTGACTTCTCCCTGCTTTCTCTTTTGATATATGGGCATTTATGCCATCTACATTTCTTGAGGTATTATTCCACAGAAATATATAACCGTATTTGTAGCTCTCATAGCTGCGTATAAGTACTATATTCCAAATATCAAGCCACTAAAACAGCCTTACAATGAACTAAAAAGCATTAGCAATCATATGACAACTATGCCTTTCTCCGTCCATCCTTGGGTTTCTGCGCATCCTTAGGTATAGCCCAAGTAACTCCAAACCGAACAGCGCCCAGTATTTTACCCTGTGCACAAAGCACCTGTACCCGGCGTGGAGTAATTGCCCATTTTTCCGCTGCTTCTTTCGCTGTCATATAGTCCATTAAAACGTTCCTTTGCCGAATAAATATTGTATATATTATATATCGCAACGGCGAATAAAGCAATCAGATTCGTGTAAATTATGGAAATATTCACAGCATTTTGGTGAAATGGATTGAAAAATAGTAAAAAATTTGTTGAACAGAGAAATGCCGCCAACATTTGTGGCGGCTTCTCCTGCTATTTTTATTCACTCGGCAGTTCCTGTTCCAATTCCATATTGTTATCAAAAGTGATTCGAATGCGGTCTGCAGATAAAACCACCACCTTGGTAATAATCCCCTTGACCACATCATCACGATATTCCTTTACGCTAAGGTCAATATGTTCCAGTGTGTAAAGCAGCTCATGAATTCGGGCTTGTGTATTTTGGGCAAGCATGGTCTGCTCTTGGTGTTCGCCAAGCTGACCCTGCAGCCCCTTTATTTCCGCAGCGATTTCCTCAAACTTGGCATCGAAGTAATCCGCACCGGCGCTTGATTTGGAGCTGAGTTCCACCAAATCCATCATCACACTCTGCAGCTCGACGATACGGTTTTGGACAGCCGCTTCATTAAAGCTGTCATCATCCTGCGTACCGATGGCCAGCCGCAGGCCTGCCTTGAGGGTTTCAATAACATCAGCCTTATCCTCATCCAGCCGGTTCAGGGCGTTGACAATTGCTTGATGTAACCGGCTTTCCTCAATGGTAGGGGATTCCTTGCAGTATTTCGTGCCGTATTCCAGTCGGTTGATACAGCGCCAGACCACCTTTTTCTTACCGTTTCTCGCCCAAGTCACTCGGCGATACTGTGTACCGCAGTCACCGCAGCAAAGAAGCTCGGTCAGGGCATACTTACTGCTGTATTTTCCTTTTTCGGTTTTCACCGCTTTTTTGGCTACCTTTCGCTTACCGGCTCTCCGGGCGATTTCCTCCTGCACAAGATTGAATAAATCCTTTGAAATAATCGGCTCATGGTTCCCGGTAACATAATACTGCGGGATTTCACCGTTGTTTTTCCGGGTTTCCTTGGTTAAACAATCCACCACATAGGTTTTTTGTAGCAGGGCATCCCCGATGTATCGCTCGTTGCGAAGCATATATTGCAGTGCGCCGATTGACCATTCTGTGTTGCCGGTGGGTGAAAGGATGTTGTCTGCCTCTAGCGACTCCTTTATTGTTCGGACGCTGGCACCGGAGTAATAGCTTCTGAAAATCCGTTTTACGATTTCTGCTTCCTCCGGCACGATCTTGGGCTGACCGTCCTCACCTTTTTCGTAACCCAGCAGGCGGGAGTATTGAAATGGCACCTTTCCACTTTTGAAGCTCTGGCGCTTGCCCCATGTGACGTTGCGGCTGATGGATTCACTCTCAGCCTGCGCAAAGCCGCTGAGGAAGCACAGCGCCATTTCACTGGCCATCTCCATTGTGTTGATGCCCTCTTTTTCAAAAATAATGGGGATACCCTTTGCCTTGAGCTTGCGGATATATCCGATGGCATCCAGCGTGTTTCTGGAAAACCGGGAGACGGATTTGGTCAGCACCATGTCGATTTTACCTTTTTCACACAGTGCCATGAGCTTGAGAAACTCGGTACGCTTTTTGGCGCTGGTTCCGGTGATGCCCTCATCGGCAAAAATACCGGCAATCTCCCAATCCTTGTTTTTGCTGATTTTATCGGTATAATAAGCAATCTGCGCAGCGTAGCTGGACTGCTGTTCTTCCTGTTCGGTACTGACCCGGCAGTAGGCCGCCACACGCAGCTTTCTCTTTCTGGCATTGGGCTTGGTTAAAAGAATGTTGGCGGGGATTATATCGACCCTTTTCTGTAGGGGTGTTAAAGTTTGCATCTGCATGGCGGTTACTCCTTTCCAATCAGCTTTCCGTTTATCATCCGCAGCCACAAGCTGCCGTCCGCATCAATGACCACCTGTTTGACGGTATCCTCAAATAATCGGATTGAGAAAGCCACCAGCGGTGGCTGTTTCTCGAATATCGCCAGCAACCGGCGGGTTAAGTATTCCGGCTCCGTATCGGCACAGGCCTCATATTTTGCAGCGGCACATCCGAATATCAGCAGCTTGATATAATCACTGTCCACTTCGCTTTTTTCAAGCTCCCGGCTGATGTGGTTCTCCGTCCGGGCAACATCAAGGGAATAGTTCTCCTGATGCGGTGAGGAAAACTCCAGCAAGTTCGGCTCACGGATGATGGTGTTCAGGATTGCTGTTACGTTCTCCAGCAGGGCTTGATCGGTAATGCGCTTGGGGGTAATGCGCCCCTCGGCGGAGCAGCACCACGCTTCATAATTCTTGCTTCTGCCATCCCTTTTGTATTTGGCTCCACAAACCCTACAAATCGCCTTACTGCGGATGCTGTCCAGTTCCTCGGATAGAGGCTCCCCTTGGATTTTCTGCCCGATCAGGGCGGTCACAGTCCCGAACGTATCGACAGGGATAATCGGCGGGAAGTCATCCCTGCCGCAGTAGCGGGAATTCTCCAGCATCCGCTTGACCATGTGCTTGTTCCAGTCGGTGCGGTTCTCTATATAGGAGATTCCTTGGGCGGTGAGGCTTTCGGCAATCCGGCGATAGGACATTCCGGCTTGGTAATCCTCGAAAACCTGCCGTACCACAGCGACCTCCGCTTCATGGATGCACAGCACACCATTTTGGATGTGGTAGCCGAAAGGAAGGTATCGGTTTTTCTTCATCGCCCGAACACCTCCTTGGGCAGCTGTTCGGTAAAGGCAAAACTGCCGATCAGGCAGAATTTCAGCTTATCCTGCTCGGTAACAACAATCTGATTGACAATGCTGTGAAACAGGGTTTCGTCAAAATTGGTCAGGTACGGTGCTCCTTGTTCCATCAGCTCAATCAGCAGCCTGCAATCGGAAATCATCTCATCGTCCGCATCGCTTTCCAGCATTCTGCGGCGGTTGCGCTTCAAAAGGTCGAGCTGCTGGTTGATTTCATTGGTTTTCTGCATAAAAATAGCAGAGTCCATGTAACCTTTCGTCCTGAGACGATTCAGTACCAGACTCTGCTTGGTGAGTTCCGCTATTTCCTTATTGATGCTTCCGACTTTCACATCGCTCATGGTAATTTTGGATTTGAGATTCATCAGCTCTGTTAAAGCAGAGGAGAGAATATAGAGGCTGTTCTGTTTTAGCTTGTTAACCATTCGAATAAAGGCTTGTATGATGGCATCTTCCCGGATTTGACGGATTTCGCACAGCTCCTTACTGCGGAAGTGTGTGTGGCAGACCCAATAGGTCTTGCCGTTGGTCACCCTGCGGGAGAAGCTCGTACCGCATTTCCCGCACTTGATTTTTTGTGAGAAAGCGTACTGCCTGCCATGCCCCTTGCTTGGGCAGAGGGCGTTACGGGCTTTCATCAGCTGCTGCGCTCGCTCAAATTCCGACCGGCTGATGAGCGGCTCATGGGAGTCGGTGATATAATAGCGGTCACGCTCTCCCTTGTTACGCTTTGTTTGAAAGGGCATGGTATCGGTGGTGTAGGATTTTTGGAGCAGGGCATCGCCCATGTAACGCTCATTTTTGAGTATATAGCTGACCGCTGTATAGAGCCAGCTGACTTCACCGTTCTTGCAGGGGATGCCCTCGGCGTTCAGTTCGGTTGCTATCTGATCCATGCTTTTTCCGGAGAGGTAGCTCCCGAATATCCGGCGCACCACCGGCGCTTCCTTGGGATTGGGAATCAGAGTATTGTCTACAAGGTCGTATCCATAGGGAGCGCAGCAGCAAGTGAAGCTGCCGTTCTGCATCCTCCGGGCGTAACTCCAGCGCATATTGTTGGAGATGGAGGTGGATTCCTCCTGAGCGATGGAGCTGAAGGCTCCGATCATCATCTCATCGTGCATATCTGCTGTTTTGAGGCCATCTTCCTCAAATTCCACCTCGATGCCAAGGGCTTTCAGCTCCCGGACGGTGGAGAGGCAGTCGTGGATATTTCTTGCAAACCGGGAAACGGACTTTACAAGGATGCGGTCAATTTTGCCTTTTCTGCAGTCGGAAAGCATTCGTTGAAATTCCTCCCGCTTATCCGACCGGGTTCCGGTGATGCCCTCATCGGCATAAATATCCACCAGCTCCCATTCGTCATTTCTGGCTATCAGAGAGGTGTAATGCTCCATCTGCACGGAAAAGGAATTCAGCTGATCTGCCGAATCGCTGCTGACTCTGGCGTAGGCGCAGACACGCAGCTTGGGCGGTGCATAACGGTAAATGGCGTTTACCGGTTCAATAACCTGTACCTGCGGCATGGCGGCACCTCCTTTGGTTTTCGTATTTTCATGTGGCGGCTCCTTTCGTGTGAGTTCAATACCTTTTCGGTATTAGCACACACGATACCACATAGATGCGGACATAGCTATCACTATTACTACTAAATAATCCGGAGCCTCGGCTTGTATTTTTCGACTACAAAACCATCTGCAATTTCAAATTCTTTAAGGCTGATTTTCCCCTGCTCCAGAAGATAGGTGAGGAAGTTGTGCGCCATCAAATAACGGACTTCATTGACCGGTTCTGTTTTCGTCATAGCATTTCCCCCTATCGCAATTGAAACGGCGGCACTGCAAAATCAGACAGCTTGATTTTACCCTCCAGTGGAGAGTAAATGCTGATATTGCATTCACTGATTGTTTGAATGAAGCTGATAGTCTTTGCCGTATCTCGCCCGATTCGGCTCACCGAATCCACCAGCAGAACCTGAAAGCTCCCGGCTTTCGCCGCTTCCAGAACGGCCTGTAGGCCGGGGCGGTTGAAGTTCAGGCCGCTGCCCAAGTCCTGAGAAGAACCGACAACGACAAAACCCATCTGTGCGGCATAGGTTTCCAGTCTTTCATATTGCCCTTTCAAAACACCGTGGGTATCCTCTGGCGCATCGATGCGGCAATAATTCCATGCGGATTTCTTATTCATAAAAAATGCCTCCTTTCACAAGCTCAGGCTCATTTGCGTTTCCAGCAGCAGGGCATCCAGACCGAAGCTCACGGCTAAGGCCTCATCGACCTGCTGCATCTGTGGATCGCTTAAATGGCCTATGTACTCACGCAGGCGGGAACGGTCAATGGTTCGCACCTGCTCCAATAACACAAGGGAATTCTGCCGCAGCCCATACTGCTGGCTGCACAGCTGGATATGGGTGGGCAGATGACTTTTTTCGGTGCGGCTGGTGATTGCGGCCACGATGACAGTGGGACTGTAGCGGCTGCCGATATCGTTTTGAACGACCAGAATCGGCCTTATCCCGCCCTGCTCACAGCCTACGACCGGGGTTAAATCGGCGTAGAACATATCGCCTTTGTAGATACGCATTTCACATTCCTCCTTTTTGCGAAATCAGTGTTATACCACAAGGATAAGGACAGCCGCCAATAGTGACCGGGTTTACCTGCAGGGCGGCTGTCCTCATAGTTTCTGATATAACAAAACTCTTGTTCTTCGTTTTCTGCTGCTTCTATTCGACACTACTCCCCGAAGCAGAACACCACAGGCCGAGTGCCTGCGGCATAAGGACGGTTTCGTCCTTTGGGCAGTCAGCTTAAACCAGCCTTGGTTATTGGCTGTCATGGGACTCTCACCCCCGCCGGGTTCTCCGGCGGCTGCACCCATTGCGATGTCTGTGGCTGTGCAGAAGTATCATTGTAGGCTGTTCAGGTCATGGCAGGGCAATCCACCACAGATTGCTTCTCGGACGGACAATTCTCGCTTGGCACCTTTGATGCTATCGTGTTGACGGATAGCTCTGACCTATCCGCAGATGGTCTTGGCGTGTCCTCCGAAGCCGCTTTCCCCTCATCGGAGCTGAACAGCTAACGTATTTAAGCTGCTGGATATGACCGAATGGTTTCGGTGTTTTTCAAGGAACATGGGAGAGATAGAAAAATCCCCCTCACTTACTTCCACGCTGGGAACGCATTCTGCACACCCTAAAAATCAAATTTCTTCAAATAATTTTTTCAGCTTGCTTAAGATACGCAGCTTGCGCTTATGAACAGCATTGTGATAGATGCCCTCTAAAGCCGCTATTTCACGTTCTGTTTTTTCTAAAAAATACAGCTGCACGATCAGATAACGTTCATCTTCAGCAAGCAGCTGCAGAGCTTCGTGTAGCTGTTTGTACATAATTTTGCAAATAACCTCATCCTCCACAGAGGGCTGGTCAGCGGGAAACTGCTTGTCAATGGATAGCAGTCGCTCCCATGAGTCCTCCCGGCTGGGTACATAGGTGACTGCTTTGTTTCTCTGATTGACTCGGATGTGTTCTGACTTGAGGTCATATTCCTGATACTGCATCTTGCGCTCGGTCTGTCTTAGCACCGCAATAACTTCTTCGCTGGCATCAGGATACATTTTCCTGAAATCCGGCATGATACATTTCTTTGACATATGCTTGTCCTCCAAATTTTCAAAATGTGATTGAAAACGAAGGACAAGAGGCGGTGACCGGCACAGAGGAATAGATTTATATAGCAAAAAAAGAGCATACTTACGAACACGGCAGTCCGCTTGTATACTCTTATATGTTAATTCGTAGCAAACCTGTTCTACTGGTTCGTGTTGATAGGCACATGGCTCCAATGAAAGCCGTTGCCTTTTTTTGGCAGATAGAAGCTATATAAAGTAGCTACATAATCGAACTAATATCGCTGCAATAAATTAGCAGCGGTGCAATCTGGATTGACCAGCACATAAGATCACCATCCTTTTAAATGTGATTTATATCCACAAGTCCATTTTATTGAGTACTTTTCATGTCTGATTCTATTCTGTTTCACATTAACATCTTTTTTATATCCTTTTTGCTTATAGTCACTTTGGTAGCGTTAAGTGAACTTGACAAATCCAGTGTTCATAAGGTAACATAAGAAAAGCACTAAAAGGAGATTAATTACTATGCGGCAAGGTATTCTTAAATAACAATCAACTGAATGATGGTAGGTACGAATGATTTAGCCTTATTACATCTGTTGTAATGGGTTTGGTTTTTGTACCTTAATTTAAGAATACTTTCATATTTTATGGATCCGCCATGCTGTAGAATTCTCTTTCTAACAGCTTTTAATGTCGTGCTCATAATTGTTATGATAGCAGTCCCCTGTGATGAAAGTATTTCAATCACAGGGGACTTTTATCTTTTAACGATTATATGAGGTGTGACTTATGAAAATAATGAATATTGGCATCTTGGCTCATGTAGATGCTGGAAAAACAACATTAACAGAAAGTATGCTCTATGCCAGCGGTACAATTGCTGAGTCCGGGCGTGTTGATAGCGGTTCAACGATTACAGATTCTATGGCACTTGAAAAGCAAAGGGGCATTACAATTCAGGCATCCATAGCATCTTATCAATGGAGCCATGTCAAAATTAATTTGATTGATACGCCTGGACATATCGATTTTTATTCAGAAGTAGAGCGCTCATTGAATGTATTGGATGGCGCTATTTTGCTGATCTCTGCCAAAGACGGCATTCAGGCACAAACACGTATCCTTTTCGATGCAATACGAAAACGGAAACTTCCTGCTTTGATTTTTATTAATAAGATAGATCAACCGGATATTGATCTTGATTCCCTCTATGAGGATATCAGAGCTAAATTGTCCTCTCATATCCTTATCATGCAGAGCATTACAAACGGAATCTCTCTTTTGCCCAAAACTCTGAATCCGTTGTCTGAAGAATTTAAAGACACGATTATTGAAACGGATGATGCTTTGCTAAAAAAATATGTCATGGATCGGCCCATTACGGCGGAGGAACTGTTAGAGAGCAGAAGAAAAAATATAAATGATGGTACTCTTTTGCCTGTTTATCACGGCAGCGCTCTGAAACATATCGGCACAAAAGAACTTATGGATGCGATTCTCATGGATTTCAGTCCATTTATACCTGCGCCCGACTCCAATCTTGCTGCATTGGTATACAAAGTTGAAAGAGATGATAATCGAAACAAACGCACATATATGCGCATTTTCGGAGGTTCCATTAAATCACGTGACGTACTAACCCTGCAAGATCATTCTGACAGTATAAAAATTAAAAAATTAGAGACCTCAAGCAATGGACAAATGGTAGAAACCGAAAAAGTCGAATGCGGTGATATTGCTATTTTTCCAAATGAAACGCGACTAAAGATTGGGGACTCCATAGGAACAATTCCTGAAAGGAATTTGATTCTACACAACAATAATCTGATCATGCAGGCGAACATTTCCCCTGTCCTTTCTTCCGACAGAACTTTTCTGTTAGAAGCCTTATCGGAACTGGCGGAAACAGATCCTCTTTTGCAATATAAATTGGATTCCAGAAGCAACGATATTATTATGGAATTCCTCGGAAAAGTACAAATGGAAGTCATCGTTTCTTTGTTACAAAACAGATACCATCTTCAAGTCAAAATCGAGAATATAACAACCATTTATAAAGAACGGCCTTTGAAAAGGGCAGACTTTACTGCCCATATTGAGGTCTTCCCTAATCCTTTTTGGGCATCCATAGGATTGTCAATCGAACCGCTTCCCACTGGAACTGGACTGCGCTATGAAAGCAAAGTGTCCTATGGATATTTAAATAAATCATTTCAGAACGCCGTTGAAGAAGGTGTTCGAAATGGTTGTGAGCAGGGGTTATATGGATGGGAAGTAACAGATCTTAAAGTCTGTTTTGAATATGGCGTATACTACAGTCCGGTAAGTACCCCTGCTGACTTTCGGCACTTAGCTCCTATTGTATTTGAGCAAGCCCTAAAACAGTCAGGTACGGAGTTGTTAGAGCCCTGCCTGTCATTTGAGCTTTATGTTCCCCAAGATTGCAATGCGCGTGTTTACAATGATCTGAAAAAATTTCATGCAGATATTGTATCAATAAAGACACAGCACAACGAAGTCGTAGTATCAGGAAAAATTCCGGCTCGCACATCACAATTTTATAAAGAGCAGCTTTCGGAGCTTACAAAAGGTCGTGGAGTCTTTTTAACAGAACGGGCAGGGTATCAGCAGAACACCGGTGAAATCTTTACTCAGGCCAGAAAACCGGATGATCGATTGGATAAAACTCGTCACTTGTTTGATAAGGCGTATGACGAGATAGGCAATGAGGGACATCAATCTGGCATGAAATTCATGTAGCCAAAGGAGGAGAGAGAAAGTGGATAACTTAAAGGAAGCAACACTACAATCAGAGCTGCGTTTTAAGGATTTAATAATCAATCCTTGCCATCGCAGTGTTTTAATAAATAACAACCGCATAGACCTGACCACGAAGGAATTTGATCTCTTGTACTTTTTGGCTATCCATCCGGGATGGGCATTTACAAAATCCCAAATTTATGAGACCGTATGGGGAGAAGAGTATGTGTGTAATCAACACGCTGTAGAAAATATTATATACAATTTGCGGCGCAAGATGGCTATAAATTCTACAAGTATAAACTACATTCAAACATTAGTCGGTTATGGCTACAAATTTTTAGCACCTTAGTAAAAATATCAAGAGGGCTCATTTTAATAATAAACAGGCAACTGTTCGGAGGTGAAGTGCCGATGGGTGAATCACCTATAAATTTAGGAAGATTAATTAAGAATGCACGGTTAGAGGCAGGATTAACACAGGATAACCTTGCCACACAGGTTGGGGTCACACCACGGTATATAATGGCTATCGAAAATGAAAATAAATATCCAAGTATCCAGGTACTATCTAAGATCATCTGCACTTTGAAAATATCAGCAGATACAATCTTTTATCCTGAAACGCAGCATACAGACAGAGAAAAGGAACAGCTTATTCACATGATCTATATGTGCGATGAAAGGGAAATTAAGATAGCTGCCGCAACCGTTAAGGCGTTATTGGATGCCAGATAATCCAGACACATTATCTTTAAGGGTAGAATTTTGTAATCCCATAAAGATTGATTGTTCTTTCTCTGTGTTTAAGAAATCCTTAGAGTGACAGGTTCTGCATAGGCCATGATGACACATACCATATGCCGCCGACAGGACGCATTGCTCCCTTGGCGGTAGGGTATGTGTTTTTTCATTTCACCGTAAACAGCAAACTACTCTTGCCGCCATTTTCCCGCCAGCGCTGTTTCTTTTGTAGATAGCCGGTCTTTTCAAGGTCAGCGATAGCTCTCTGTACCGTGCGGCGTGAGAGCTTTAAGTCCTTGGCAATGGTACCGATGGCAGGATAACAGGTTCCGTCCTTGTTTGCCCGATCTTTCAGGTATCGGTACACTACTACGGCACGGTGCGGAACATCGACAGCATAGAGAGAAGATAGATAGCTCACCACGAACACCTCCTAATCGGTGCGCAGAGGCATAGTAGGAGACTCCGGCTCATGCTCCTGCACAGGCGTAAGAAGCGTACCTCCGTTTCGGTCATCACTGGGAACATCTGGGAATTCGGCGAAGTCATCCTCGTCATAGGCGCAGCTCCTTTGGAGAATTTCCTGCTCCAGCTCGAAGCGGTCAGCATAATGAACCTTTCGGGCGGAACGTTCTTCCACCTCAAAGGGCTTTTCGAATCGGATGCCCCATTTGAGAAACAGGGGCAGCTTTGTACGCATGGAACAGCAGCCGGTCTTGGCTAGAATAAAATTGCCTTTGGGCAGGGTTTTCAGCTCGTCCGGTGTCATTAGCGGACGCTGAATCATCTGCAGGCTTTGGCTGGGATCATTCTTTCCTCTGCTGATAGAGCCGGACATAACGGTTTTGTTGCCCAGCGCCCTTGAGAGGATGTCGGCGCTTTCGGAGTTCGGCGCAAAACCACCGAACAGAATATCCTGACAGTTATCGATGATGATTGCGGAACCCTCCTTGCCATAGTTTTTCTCAAGCTGTGCAAAGGACTGGATGATGGGTACCATGCTGATGCGGCGGGAACGGCCTGCGGAGAACATCATCTCCATCGACTGTATTTTCGGGATAGTTCCAATCTCATCGGCAAAGATCATGACCCGATTGGGGAGCTTGCCGCCATATTCATCTGCCACGGTCAGCATCTCCCGGTAGAGCTGCTGGAGGAACAGGGACACCATGAAATATTTCGTATTATCTTCCTCCGGCAGTACGATAAAAATAGCACACTTCTCCTTGCAGAAAGTTTCCGTATCCAGCGAACTGTCAAAACACAGAATCTGCTCCATCTCGGAATCCAGAAACGCATTTAGTCTTGACATGGCGGTGGACAACACTGAGGCCATCGCTTGGTCGGCGGTATTGAGAGCGGCTCCCGCAAACCATCTTGCCTTGTGGTCAGAGGGTAGTTTATCCATCAGCAGCTGGAACTGGCTTTTGTTCTTCACCTGCGAGGGAGCCAGCAAGTCCTGAATCATTTTGAACACTGATATAATGTGTCGTTTCTCCGGAGGGCAGTATTCCGCAATCAGCAGAATTACCGATGTCAAAAGACCCTCGGCGGCATCGTAGAAGAAGGCGTTTTGTCCATAGCTTGCCGAGTCCTCGCCGCTGCTGGAGATAATGGTCTTGGCGGTAATCTTTGCATATTTTTCAGCTTTAGCTTTGAGAGATAAATTGCCCAGATTTTTCTGATAGGCATCCATATATTTGTTGACCAGATGCAGAATGTTGTCGCCGTCCGAACGGGTGGGATTGCGTAGATCCAGCACCGATATTTTGTAGCCATAGTAATCCTTTGCGATTCCTGCGTAGTTTCGGAACAAATCTCCCTTTGTGTCTGTGCAGACCCAGCTCATACCGGAGGCACAGGCATACTCAATATTAGGGTACAGAAAGTTTGCTGTTTTGCCGACACCGGCAGCGCCGATCATGAGGCAGTGAATGTCGCCGTCATCAATGAGAGCAGTGGTTGAGCCAGCTTTTTGCTTGCAGCCCACCACAAGCCCCTGCAAGGCGGGCAGATTCTGCCCACGCCGCCATTTCTCTGACTCGTAGGGTACATGGGTGTATGTCCGTTTGATTTCGTTTTCTGTGGCGAAGCGGGCGGTACCGTGCTGACCGTCACCGACCGTCTTGGATTTGATGCCGCTGAGGGTGTAGTAATGTGCTAAAAGAGAAAGACCGCCAATGACGAAAAACATCACGGCGGCTACTGCTATGAGAATAGTTACTTGGGATGGCATAGGGAAAACTCCTTTCATTTGGATAAATTCTGTAGTAAAATAATCTAAAATGAAGCCATATTTAGCGGATGACATGGCTTGACAAACTTCAAATTTACAGGAGGAGTATTAATGGGCGAAATTATATCTAGATGGTCAAAAAAATCTTTGTCGCAAGTAATTAACCTTTTATCAGGGGCGTTAATAATGATTTTGTTTATTAATCATTTTACTGTCATAGATATCCGATTAGATGTTTTGGATTTTATATCTGTAAATTATGCTAATTTAAGTGAGAGCATAATAATGTGGATTTTTGCCGTCTTACTCTTTCATAATTTCATTTTTAAAATAGTTAGATATATAGTTAAAAAATGCTTTCCCTTTAATACAGAACAAGATGAATTTAAATACTATAATATACTTGTTTTAATTCAAACAAGTGAAGATGTATTGGATTTAATGGTGTCAATATATGGCCTTATGTTTTTGCTTGCCATTCGTAGTATCAATGTGAACACCGAAATTTTTTATGCTACTCCATTAGCGCTGTTAACATACTCCGGTATAATTTTAAGATTTGTTGAATCGATTGTTTTTCATTTCTATCTGTCTAATTTATCTATAGTCAACAAATTCATAAAAAATAATCGATTGGATTAAAATACACTTGCCGAATTGTAGAAAGCCGATTTAGGCATGGCAGTCAACTTGACCGCCGTGCTTTTTTACGTCATCGTCATAATCGATTCACTCTGCTCCTGCGAGCATGATGCCTTCAAATCTTCATTCCAATCCTTGTGTGCAGAAACATCATACACCACATCTTTATAATCCTGCTGCTGCAAAGTTTTATGAATGCGGCTGGCAGCCTTGCGTCCGGATTTATCATTGTCAAGACAAAGTGTCACTCGTTGAAGCTGAGGGTACAGTTCCAACATCTTCAGTACAGGCTGTTGTGACACACCGTTCAATGCCCCATAACTGGCGTTTTTCCAATTTTGAGGATGCAAACTGATATACGACAGCAGATCGATAGGCGCTTCAAACACAAACAGGTTGTGGGAATTCGGATTCTTGGAAATGTAATGAAAGCTGTAGGCCGGATGGCTGCCCTCCACGTTGATGCGGAAGCAGCTTCCGGTTGCCGTGCTTTTCTTATGGGCATGACGGGCAATGCCATTTTCATCATGACCCACGAACACAGCGTTGTGGTATTCGGCATCTTCAAACAGCAGCTTTTCTCTGGCAAACTCGGACAGAACTTCCCGGCTGATGCAGCGCTGCTTGATAAGATAGGCGAACACCCGGCGCATATCGGTGTGTGCTGGCGGCAGAGTAAAGGGCTTTCGCTGCTCCGGCTCGCCGCTTTTGCTGTGCTGCCGGTATTCCACTCCCTGTTCACCGCCCAGCAGCAGGCTGACCGCCTCCGGGAAAGACAGGTTGTAGAGCCGTTTGACGAGATCAATGGCGTAGCTGCCCTCCTGAGCGGAGTGATCATACCAGCTGTTGCCCCGCACGGTGATGCTGTGGTCGCTGGCCAGCCGCTTATCTCTCCCAGAGGGCAGGAGATTCTCTCCCTGCCGCTGGAGGAAATCCACCAAGTCCACCGAGTTGGCTCGTTCCTTTTGTTCGTCTGTAAAATAGATGTAGCCTGACACAATAAAACCTCCCATCATAAATGAATTTGTGGCGCATGGTCATCCCGCTTGTGACCCTGTGCCTGCTTTTTCTCCTGCAGCTTCCGTCTGCGCTTGCGGTCGATATGACCGGCGGCAATTCCTGCGGTTCTGCGGTAGTCCTCCCGGAACAGATTTTCCAGCCGATGCATCAGCCGGGTAGCGGCCAGAAGTACCGAGGGATTGCTGTAGCTGCTTATGTTGTCAATCAGATACTGTGCATAGACATTGCCCTGCGCCGCAGACAGCTCCAGCCAGTAAAGGCTCTTTTCCTTGTCACGGGGAACATCAACCTCATAAAAATACAGCTTGCCGAGAGCATACTGTGCAAACTGATTTCCCTGTTCAGCGGAAGTAGTCAGCCAGCGGATGGCGGCTTCTACATTCTTTGAAACATCCTCCCCTTGGAGATAGAGCTTGCCGAGCTGGTAAGCCGCAAACTCATTTTTCTTCTCTGCCGATAAGGTGAACAGTCGGATTGCCGCACCTACATCCTTGGGAATGCTGTCACCGGAAAGATACAGCTTTGCTAAGGCATATTGGGCGTAGGCATTGCCGAGATCGGAGGAAAGTGTAAGCCACTTGATTGCTTCGGGAACATTCTTCGGGATATCCTCACTGGAAAGATAGAGCTTGCCGAGCTGATAGGCTGCATACTCGTTTTTCTGTTCTGCGGCGGCTGTAAACATGGCTACTGCTTTTTGAATGTCTTTCTCCACATGATTGCCATCCCTGTACAGCTTTCCGAGAGCATACTGCACTCCGGCGTTTCCAGCCTCCGCTGCTTTGGTCATCCAATCCACCGCCTGCGCAGGGTTTCCTATACCGGTTTCCAGACACACCTTGCCCAGCAAATATTGGGCATTCACATTTCCAAGCTGCGCCGATTTCTCCAGATAGGAAACCGCAGACTGCACATCCTTATCCGCACCGGTTCCGGTGTAGAGCATCTGACCAAGGCGGTATTGCAGCTTGTCATCGTGGCTGTCCTTTTCCAGGCGATAAAAGCCGGTAAAGGCAGCCTTGAAATGCTGATTGGATGCAGCAGCATCCACCGGTGTACCGACACCATCACGGTGCATTTTTGCAAGCTCATAATCTGCATAGGGGTTTCCCTGATCAGCGGACAGGGTATAGAGCCGGAGCGCCTGCACATAATCCTGCGACACACCCTGACCACGGTAATAAAGGCCGCCGAGGGAATATTGGGCGTATTTATGATTTTTCTCCACTGCCTCCTGAAACCATGAAGCTGCCTGCCCATAGTCCTGATTGGTTCCAAGACCGGCGGCATACATTTTGCCAATGCGGTATTCCAGATAGGGCTTGGGCTTTTCTTTTTCTGCGGATAAAAAGGCAGCCAGCGCTTTTTCATACCATTCGTGTGCGGCCTGCAGATCAATCTCACGACCCAAGCCATCGGCGAACATTCTTCCGAGGTCATGTATAGCAAGGGCATTGCCGGAGTCCGCTTCCAACAGCAACAGATTGTATGCCTTATCAAAGTCTTGTGGTACCTCCTCGCTGCCGTAGAGATATTTTCTCGCCAGTTTGTATTGCTTGCTCCACTCGGCACGGAAAATTGTATCGGCAGGCTCCATGAACATTTCATCCGACTCACCATCCGCAGGCTCCGGTAGCTCCGGTTCCGGTGCATCTTCATCCTCAAATGAAACATGGTGACCACCCAGCTTTAACGCTTCGGCGATCACCATGTTTTTGATACTTTTAAATTGTTTCTGCTGAGAGAGCGGAGGAAGGGGCGGCAGCTTGTTGGTATAGGTCTTAAGAATTTCATTCTGCCAGTCATTCCATGCCCGGTATAGCTTGTCGACTCGTTCCTCCTTGGCAAGCTCATCCACAATGCGGTCAATGACGGCTTTCACATCGGCCTTGAGGTATCCATACACTTTTTTTCCGCCTGTGTTCTGGAGCCTCTGAGCCAACAGCGGCAGATCTGCTTCAATAGCTTTGTTTTCACAGACACAATCCTGCACCTGTGAAAGCAGCTCGGCCATCACTTCGGCGGCACCTTTCTTGAGTTGGATTCGAGCTTCGCTCTGATGTTCATAAATATGAGCGAAATCCTGACGGAAAATATCGTGTGCCAGTTCTGAGCGCATGGCTTCGATGGCAGGCTCAGTGAGAAATCCGTCATTGTCTTTGGCGGAGTAAACCATGAGATGCACATGGGGGTGATGGCTTTCGTTATGAAAGGCGGAATACCAGCGGAGGTTCTCGCTGTCTATTTTCATATGCTTGCAGAGCATGGCTTTTTTGCTGCGCAGTAAATCCTGCCACTGCTTTCCGCTGTCGTATCCGAGCCTTGCGGCATCCTCCCGGCGCAGGCTGATGACATGAGTCCAGACAGCGCCCTTGTGGTTGCACACATCCTCCTGCACCTTTGCCAGCACTACCGGTACTCCCGCATCAGTAAACAGACCATGCTCGCCGATCCACTCAACACGGGGACGGCCTGCGATGTACTCCACATAATTTTCACGCTTGCCGATGAGGTTTAGGTTCTGTTCCAATGCCAGGGAGATAAATTCAGTCGCATTGCCGATGGTGGGGCTTTCGCAGTAGTCAGCATACTCCAGCATATCTTTAGAAGAGGGAATGTCTTGAATAAGCTGCCCGATGAGCTGCTGCTGTTTGACCGTAGCCGGTAACAGCTGTTTGCTCTCGTCAATCTTTTCGACACCCTCACGGGTTCCGATGTACTTCACATAGTTTTCAAGCTGGGCTGGCGGGACATCCCGCATATATTGTGAGGTAAATATGATTTTTGGCATGGCGGCCTCCTTTCTAAGTTTTGGGCAAAAGAAAAGAGCGACCACGGTTTTTAGTGATCGCTCTTTGAAATATGATTATCATTGCTTATTGAATGTTAGAGATAAATGCCCTTAATGTTTCAGATACTTTGTTGTAATACAGATTATCAATTACAGAATATTCGCCAAGATGAATGTCCAACTGAGAACCATTTCCCTTTGTAAAATACTTTTCGTCCACAATGCCATTTTTATGAACATGCAGATTTCTTCGCTGAACCATTTCCATTATTTCCACGAAGCAATCACTCCCTTGGACAAGAAAATAATCAGCCTTATAGCCATGCAGTATTTCCAAAACATCTGAAACGTATTTTCCAGAAATCATTATATCAATTGTCTTGGAAGCAAAATCGTTGAAATCTTGATGTTTTGTTATGTCACCTAAAGAAAACTTTTTATCATAATTCATAATACGGGCTATATTAAAAAAATCTTGATTAAAAACATCAGAAAATAAATCAAATACGGCTGCATCAAAAGCTGTCATAAGCAAGATAAATGCCTGCCTATAAATATTTATAGGATTTTTATCATCAAAAATATTGTAAAGTGTTTTGAGTTCATTGTACTCCTCCAAATCGTGCTCAGTGTTCTCGATAGCCTCATTATACAATTTGCACCTAACATGGCTCAAAAGGCTTACATAGTCATCTTCTGAAAGCATATCATAATACTTTTCTTCAGATAACTCATCTTGTGTATCAACTTCCTTTTTAAAGTCAGCGGGAATAATCTCATCAATCAGTTCAAAATAATCTTTGTTTTCAGGATTATCCATACAGTCATATACTGTTGATTCAGCATATGGAATTAAACTATCTGCTAAATCATTAGAAATAATTTTCGAGCTTAATTCAGGCAACTCCACTGGTTGCATTTGAGAAAGTTTGGTCTGTAAAAAGGTTATCTTATTATCTACAATCCCTTTTAACTGGTCGATGATGAGTTTGTTTTTTTCTTTTTCTTCTGTAGTATCGGAAAAGAACACATACTCCTTTAGTATATTCATGTCCTCATATCCTTGAGTTCGAACAACACTGCATGAACGTTGGTAAAAGTTATTTTCAATATAAGAAACATAGTTATCTATGGTTTCGGATTCATCTTTAAATCTCTCGTTGATTGTGTTTTCCACGGAAACGCCTCCAATTCATTTAATTTGATATAATCATACCACCTCTCCCGACAAAATTCATCACCAATATGTAAAACAGCCCATGCTTTCGCAGAGGCCGTCCACCTATGATTCCTTACAGCGCACCGAGATTTTTGAGTAGCTCCACACAGTCCTTTGCGCCCTGTACATAGAGATGCTGGCATTCGTGATCAGCAATCAGATTTGTTTTCTCAAAGTAATCGGTGAGTATTCTCTGTTGATCCTCCGGCAGTGATTTTACAATCTCACGAGCCTGTGAGCTGAGAGCCTTTACTTCGGCATAAAGCTGCAGTTCACTGTCATCCAGAGTATCCTTACGCTTTTCGATTGCGGCTTCCGTCAGTTCCCGGATTGCCATTTCAAAGATTTCACTTTTCTCCATCGCACTTTCATCTCCTTTCTCAGCATTAAAATGCTGTACACCAACATATAAACGAATGTGCTTTCATAGTCCATATCCAAAAGAAACAAATTCATCTTATAATTTTAGGTTCGCCGTTTTTGGTAGTTATATGCGTCCTCAAAATCAATCGCACCGTTGATCCGCTTGACTTCCTCCACACATTTTAAGTGTAGGCTTTGCAGTGCCTGCTCGTCAACCGCATGAGTATACGCCACCACATGAGAGAGCTTGGAAAGCTCGGTGGCGATTTTGAAATCCATTCTGGCCAGACGGTTTTCCGTATCCCGAATGGTACTGACAAGGACGGATGAGAAACTCTGCAGCAGATAATTTTCGATTCTCTGTGAAGTGAGATATCCGCAGTAAAACTTCAGCGCCTCGGTGACAAATTCATTGCGGGATTTTACATTGGCCTGCTCCAGCAGCTCATCGCACCGATCCAGCACTTCTTTTTCAATATAAAAGCCGGTGCGGACTTTTTCCGGTTCCTTTGCCATATTGTCTCCTTTTTTCTGTGAGTTTTCCCCGGTATGCAGTGTAAGCCCCGCAAACGTCCGGTTTTCCTTGCCTTCTACTGAAACCAGCATAACAAATCAAGGCTTTAGGCAGAAAGTTATGTCACTTCAGAATCCCCGAACGGCTTTGCCGGTCGGTGTTTTTCGGGTTTAGGCTGCCAAAGCAGCATAAACCCTTTAACCTGCACCACTTTCGACCCTACCGGAATGCCCTTATTCTGAGGGTTCTTCACCGCATCCGGGGCTTTCTCACATTCTTTCCACACGGGCGCAACGTGGGCAATATGATGCTAATGGGTATCAGTATGCCACCCTGCCTGCCAAAAGGCCACACAGGGCAACACCGCCGCCCACACGCCCGGACATGGTGTCTGCTTACGTCAGCCTATTGTCAGAGCCACCTGTCGCAGCAGGGCGAACCGGTCTTTTGGGTTTTGCAGCGGCCTCACGGGAGAGCTTATCGTCAATATACTCACGGGTGGCCTGCGGAACGTATTTTTCATAGAGCTTCTGGACGGTATCCTCCAGCTCCGTCTGCAAATCCGTATCCTTTTTGCCCATGTGATAGGTCAGGGCATCCAGCTTTTCGCTGTCAAAGCTGACCGTCAGTGTTGCTTTTTTCATGATGCTTTCCTCCGTTTCATTTCATTTGGGGTGACTGTAAGGGGGTATCGCCCTCTTGCGTGACCCATTTTTCATAATCCGATACCGGGCAGTACCCGGCAAGCATGGACGAGAATTCCTCCAAGCGGGAGGGCTTCACCTTGCCCAGCTCCATCTGCAAACCGTAATAGCCGTTGTAAACCTTGACCACCTCGGCATCCAAAATATCAGCCCAAGCCACTTTCCCGGCATCGGTCAGGGTATGCTCATCCAGCTCCACAATGGTGGCAGGCTGTACCTCCACATCCTTATGAAGCAGATGGATATCCTCCCAATGGAGATGGAGTAAATCTTTCAGCCTGCTGACCGGCGAGGGTAATTCCGGCAGCTGTTCCGGCTCCGTTTCCTCCGTCTGACCGCCATACTGCGGACAGAAATCAAGGTAATAGCACACGTCAATGCCGCTGTCGCCTAACTCAACATTGGCTACTTCCTCACGCTCATGGAGCATATCCAGCAGGGTATCCATGCTGCTAAAATCATGCTCGAAGCCGGTTTGCTGTGCCAGCTCATCAAAGCCTATAATCCAGTTGCCCTCGGTTGTGTTTTGGGTTCCGGTGGACACAATGTAATCTACTGCCTCCGTCAGTTTCTGATTGAATTGCTGCAAGGCCGGGGAAGTCAAAGCGGAAATGTTGGGAACATAGGAGGCATACCGGCAATAGCCGTAACCCTCCGATTCCACCAGCAGTCCGTCATTTCTGCCCTCGCTGGTCAGCAGCAGGCAGTGATACACACCGCTGCTGTCGCAGTGCATCTGCTCTATATTCTCCTGAATAAAGTCGTAATCCCTCATAGGTTTTTGCAGCACAGCTTCAAAAACTTCAGCGGGAAGCCGAATGGTTTTCGATACCTCAAAGCTCTGCAGATCAAAATCTGCGGGCTTCCGTTCAAAGATTGCTTTCATATTACGCCGCCTCCTTTACGGCAAAAATTGTCTTGGATTCACTTTCTTACCGCCGATGCGCACCTCCAGATGAAGGTGGTTTCCGGTGCTTCGCCCGGTGCTGCCCACGGCGGCAATCACATCGCCCTGCTGCACCGTCTGCCCAGAACGAACATACACCTTGGAGCAGTGACCGTATAAAGTGATCATGCCATCTCCGTGATCAATTACCACGTGGTAGCCATAGCCGCTGCTGCCGGAGTCCTTTACATAGCTGACCACGCCAGTACGGGCGGCCTGTATGGGTGTTCCTTTCGGTGCGCCCATGTCGAGGCCGGAGTGACCCTCGCCGCCACCGCCACCGAACGGATTCGGCCTCCAGCCAAATTCCGAGGTGACCATGCTGCGCCAGCTAGCTCCAAGGGGGCTGGCAAAATCACCGCCGCCAGTGTAAATCTCACCGTCAAACACACCGCCAGACCATTCATCCTCGCCGATGCTTCCATCTCTCGGCAGTCCGTGACCATAAAGCACACGGCTGTAAATCTGAGCGGCATTTATTTTGTTTTCCTCTGTAATGGTTTTGCCGAGTGAGCTTTCCAGGCTTGCATATATCTCATTCAGATCGGTGATGGGAACAGCCACAGTGTAGGTTTCCTCCGTTTCGTTGCCATCCGCATCGGTGACGGTGCGGGTGCGTTCCTCGTAGCGTACAAAGCAATCCGCAAAGGCTCGGTAATCGGAAGCGTTCATCCGCAGATTTTCAGCGCCGAAATACAGAGAATAAAAAATGGACTTCATACGAGTGTTGTCGATGCTGCCGCTTTCGATCATGGGCGTAATCTCAGACACAGCTCCGTCCAAATCAAAGAAGCTGCCCCGCATATCCTCGATGTACTGACGGTACTCAGCGGGAACCTGTGAGGAGATACTGCCGCCGTGAAAGCTCAAATCCACAGCGGAATTGTTGTGATCGGCTGTACCAGACATAAGGCAGCAGATCAGCACAATGATTAAAATGACCGGGGATAAAATGGCGGTAATTAGCCATCCCACGGCCTTTCTGTTTTTTTCGTTGGATAAAACAGCAGCCGCAGCCTTTACGACTGCCGCAACAGGTACGGCCATTAAGACACCTTCTTTCGTTTGAAATGTGTTGTCCGCAACCCCAAAATCGTGATATACTTAAGCAAAAATCAGATTGGAGATATTGATATGCACGAGATAAAATCTTCTTCAAGAAATGTTGAAGGAAAAGAAGTTCAAACATGGATTGCAGAATTTCTTAATGCAAATGTTCTGCAAGTAGAGGTTGGAACTACGGGCTATTGTGGTGGGGACTTCGGTCACGGCGGCAGGACATTTTTCAAAATTAAAGATGAAGGTGGAACAGCTCTTTTTGTTAATGGCGAGGAAGTCGAAGAAGTCGAAATCGCATTGGGTGGGGATGCAGAGCTGTCTACATTTATTCAATCTTTAGAATTTGCGCTTAAAGTATTAAAAGAACAATCAGAAGAAAAGTAATTCTACCACCATTTCTGTTCCCAAAGGTTGAACTGCGCATCCTCCACAGCCTGCTGCTCCTGTGCCAGCCGGATGGATTTCTCCACCGCCTGATCCAGAAAATCCGTATCAAAGCCTGCGGTTTCATAGCCCTCGGCGATGGTGTGCAGATAAAAATCCGAGGGTGCGCCGAACTCTCTGCCATCGTTCATGATATAGACCATTGCATTCACAGGCTTGTCATTCAGCTCCACCTCCAGCATTTCCTTGCGATAAAAGTTCGGAAATCCCTCGTAACGGTCGAGAGAAAACTCATCCTGCGGCCTGATCTTCCATAGAAGCACAGGCACGGAGCTGCCCTCCAGCGGCTCAATGGTAGCAACGGCTCCACGGCTGCCGCCACGGAACAGCAGCTCATATCCTTTGACCTCGCTGGCTCCCACCACCTTAGCGGTAGGGCAACGGAACGCCATCTGCGGCAGATGAAGATTGCTGCCATAGGCAATGTATAAGCGGTTCTTTGTCATATTTCCTCCTAACATTCACACAAATTTACATATGCAAAGTAAAAGCCGGGGCATTTTCTGCCTCGGCTTCGGTTGGTTCGGGAGCGGTGGGCTGCGCTTCTGTGGACGCCTGCCGTGCCTGCTCCAGTTCTTTTTCTTTTTTCTGCCGCATCCGTTCCTTTTGTTTTTCTGCCTGTGCCGGATCACGCCAAGCGATGCAGCCGTCCAGATTTTTCAGCAGATGCTCACGGGCTGTCTTGAATTCATCGCCGATTAATCCCAAGCGCAGCAGCCAAGTACGAAAGGTGTACTTTTCGTTGGTGGTCTGCGTCTTGGCTCGGCTGGCACAGCGCTGGTTAAGCGCCTGTGCGGAAATGGCCATGCACAGCTGGATATAGGCCTTGATTTTTCCGGCATGGGTGGTTCCGTTGAACAAACGGAACTCCACCGTACCTTTCTGGAACACTGAATGAAGATTCAGGCAGTGGTACCGGCTGTCATCATAGTGGATGTTGCTGCGGCTCTCGCCGTTGTACCAAATGCGACTGACCTGATCCAGTGTCCGGGGCTTTCTGTGGTTCAGTTCCTCTAAAAACCGGTTATCCACCGGCTTGCACCAGCGGTGCTGTCTGGCCACGGACACCTGAAGCGCCTTGTAAATCAAATCCTCCTTGGCGGCCATGATGTTGGTGATATTCCGCAGGGTATTGGCATCAAAAGGCGAGGCATCCACATGAACATGGATGCCGCAGGAACTGTTCGAGATGGCACCGGCTTCCCGGAGCTTTCGCACCAGCTCCTGTACCTTTTCGATGTCCTCCCAGCGGCAGATAGGGCTGACCATCTCGGTTTTGTATTCATCCGAAGCGGATATAGTCTGCCTGCCGTCTTTTCTTTGCGGCGTAATACTGGCATCACTCATGAATTTCCACTTGCGGCCTTGGGAGTCGATAGCGGAATAGGTATTGTAATAGCTGCCGTCATACACAGCCGTTGTTCCAAAATAGGCGGCAGCAATATCGGCGGCAGCCTTACGGGTAATTCCAGTCAGCTCCACCTCAATGCCGAAGCGCTGGGCTTTCATATCCATTTTTTCTTTCACCTCCCATTAACGGCCACCCGCCTTTCCGAACAGCTTTGCCTTATGCTCCGGGGCATTCACCATCAGGTTATAGCGCTCATTGCCGCATTTGTAGAGGCACACGCCACGCTGCGGGTAGCGGATCAGGTTGTATTCGCTCTGCTCCAGCTGGAGGGTATCGACATAAAATTTGGCATCAATATTTCCAGCGTTGAACAGGAACTGGTGGGTCGGGATGCTAAACAGGGGCTTGGTGTACTCCCGGATGCCCTCAATGTTGAAATCCTCCAGATTCTGCGAGGCGATGATCACCGCCGAATCCTTTTTGCGCACACGCTTGGAGAAGTTGCGGACATATTCCACAGCAGTGAGGTTTGTAAGAAACAGATAGAACTCATCAATGCTGGCAGCGGTGTTTCCGTTGGTTAGAAGCTCGTTGCTCATGTAGGACAAAATGTTGAACAGCAGAGCGTTTTTCAGGCTCTTGCTGGCCTGTAATAATCCTTTCACTCCAAAGGTCACAAAGCTGGAATCGGTGATATTGGTATGTCCGTCAAAGAACTTCGACTCCGCACCCTTGCAGATGGAATGCAGCCCCAGCAGGATATTCTGCAAAAGCTCTGCGGTATAGAGCTGGCGGCTATTCTCATCAAAGGCTTTGTATTCTTCCTCAATCAGCGCATACAGGTCTGACAAAATGGGATAGTCCTTGGCAGACAGCCGGTCGAATTTGGTGTTATCGCTGATGCCGAACTTGGTGTACAGCTTCTGCAGCATAATTTCGATAGTGTCAATCTCCCGGTCGGAAAAGTCCTTATACGTCCTGAAAAAGTCCTTGAGAAAAGAAATATGCTGACTGAGCTTGCTGCTGATGCGGAAGGTCTGCGGCGCATCCTTATCCTCCGGGCTGCCGTTTTCATCCCATGTTTTCGGCTCCAACACATTGATGAGGAATTCGCCGGACATGAGGTCAATGAAGCAGCCTCCAAGGTTGTTGGTCAGATCCTCGTACTCCATTTCAGGATCAAGGGCACACACATTTATGCCGGATTCCCGTAGATTGCACAGGATGAGCTTGAGCAGATAAGACTTGCCCTGACCGCTGTTGCCGAGAATGAGAATGTTGGCGTTGGTCTTGTCATCGGCTCGCTTGTTGAAATCCACCAGCACATTACTTCCGAACTTATCCCGCCCCACATAAAAACCGTTAGCATCCGTTTTGCCCGAATAATTAAAGGGATAGAGATTCGCCACAGAGCTTGCTGGGAGAACACGCTCGAACTGGTCACGGAACACATTAAAGCCGCTGGGCATCACGCACTGGAAGCCCTGCTGCTGGCGAAGCATCAGTCTGTCCACGTTGAGCTTGGAGCGGATCAGCTCCGTCATGACCTCGGTCTGCAACAGCTTGAGCTGATCCAGATCATGTGCAGACAGCTCAATGTACACAGCCGAATGGATGAATGGTTCCCGGTTCCGATGCGCCTGCGCCACAATGGTTGCCACGTCCTGCAGATTGCTTTCGGCCATAACCGTTTGCTGCAGATCATTGGTGTTGGACTTGCTCAGCCGGTTCTTATTGGCGGCGTTGCTGATGATTTTCTTTTCCTCCACCGGCGTAACGTGGCGGGTGTAAATGCGCAGGGTCACGCCGTCCTTTTCTCCCAAGTGCCGGAGGATTGCCTGCTCCTCCGTTGCGGTGGGATACTCCCGGAGCGCCCAAACGCACCGGAAAGTGTTGCCGCAGATGAAGTGGTCAGTGTTGAATCTGATCACCGAGGGGGCAATCATATCCAGAAACTCTTGGATTCTGGCATCCTCCTGCGGTGGAGATTGGGGTTTCCTTTTTCTTGCCATCGGCGTTTCTTCCTTTCTGTTTTTCTATTTTGGGCATAGTAAAAGCCGCCACATTGCGTGACGGCTTAGGGTAAATTGGTTCACTTTGATACAAAGTTGAGGTATAATAAGGTCGTAATAATAATTGATCAGTAAAATTTTTACACGCTGTGTTTTTATCTTACGCAACACGAAGGAGGACTTGGAATGGAAAACTGGTTTACACTGGATCGCATTGATGTAGATACTCATATTATAAGTGAATACCGGCATTGGGAGGAAACTCATTGCTACCTGCTTGAAGGCAGCGAACGGTGTTTGCTCATTGATACAGGACTTGGTATTTGCAACATCTCTGAGGTAGTGAAAAAGCTGACGGATAAGCCTGTGACTGCCGTGGCAACACATGTCCATTGGGACCATATCGGCGGACACGAATACTACCCGGATTTCTATGCACATGAGGCGGAACTAAACTGGCTCAACGGTGAATTTCCGCTGACGATGGATACTATTCGGGGTATGGTCATAGAGCGCTGTGATTTGCCGAAAGGGTATGACGTCAACACATATAAGTTCTTTCAGGGAATGCCTACACGGGTGCTGAAAGACGGTGACACCATTGATCTGGGTGGGCGCATGATCACGGCACTGCATACACCGGGACATTCTCCGGGGCATCTGTGTTTTTGGGAACCACAACGTGGCTACTTATTTACCGGCGATCTTGTCTATAAGGACACACTATTTGCATACTATCCGTCCACTGATCCTCAGGCATATCTCACATCGCTTGAAAAAATTGCGGCACTGCCCGTGAAAAAAGTATTTCCTGCTCATCACAGTTTGGATATTCAGCCAGAGATTTTGATCCGTATGCGAGATGCTCTCAGGCAACTGAAAGTCGATGGCAATCTACATCATGGTAGCGGTACTTTTGATTACGGCGATTGGGCTATTTGGTTGTGATATTCGAACATATGAAGAGTAATGAGTAAAGCGGGAAGCTGAGAATAAGCTCTTGGCTTCCCGCTTTATCTGCTCATTCATTCAAAATAACCCAGCGTTCGCCATCGAAATCCTCAAACCTTTCAGTCGTGACATTCTGCTCAAAATAAACCGCAAGGATGCGCTTGATGTCCTCCTTGTCCGCTCGCTTTACGGAAAAGCCCTGCTCTTTCAGGGACTTCTCAATGCGGGACAGGTACGGGAACACCTCTTTTTCCTTTTCATTCCGCAGGCGGATCAGGATTAAAAACTCCCTTGCGGTGGCCATCTGCACCTGTATCCGGTCAAGGAAGGACAGGTCTTTTTCGAGGAGCTTTCGCACCACAGGATTCTGCTCCTGCTCCATGCGGCTGCGGAGAAACCGCTTGTTGTCCTCGAAGTTTTCCCGGCTGTTTAAGCACAAAATCTCGATTTCGGCGATTCCTTTGAGAACAGTCATCAAAGCATAAATGCGGGTGCTGATGCTGGCCTCGGACAGCACCGATATATTGCTGGGCTTGATAATGAAATACACCAGTTCTCCATGCCCATAGGTCTGCAGGCTGTACTCGGTGATTTCCTTGGTACCGATGAGCTGACGAGTGGAGGCTCGCTGCTTTGCCTCCTGTTTTGCTTTTTTACTCACTTGGCGTATACCTCCATTCATAGAATTGCTGCTTGGCAATAAAAAAGGCACAGGCATACCGGAGAAAATCCAGAATGCTTGTGTCCTCAAAGCGGATTGTTAAAAAAGCATAGACGGCGGTCAGCACAATGGGCGGCACAAAGCCCAGCTGGGAAACCGCAAGCACAGAGATGAGCAGCGCCACACCGATGATGCCGATATCCCGCAGCTGCCACAGCCACAAGGTCGCCTTTGCTCTTAAGTGATCGGGGTAAATATACATGAGGCACCTCCCTTACATCTGCATGGAAAAACCGGAGCCTTGATTCAGCTCCGGTTCCATTTCTTTTGCTGCATAATGCACATTGGGGGAATAACAGGATTCATTCAGCTGCTTGGCATAGCTTTCAGCCTGTTCCATCGACTCAAATTCCATCGGCTTGCCGCCGTGCTTGCACCAGCTCTGAGCGGCTCCGCACACCGAACCGGCGCTGCGCATCGCCCATACACCATATTTCTTTTCCATTGTAAAACCTCCTTGGATTTGTTCTGCGGATATCTCATGAACAAGAATACCCAGCTTTTTGGCTTCCTGAAGCTCCATAGCCATGCCGTTGGACATCCGGCTGCCGCAAAGCCACAGCTCATCGCAGGCCTCCAGCACACGATGCCCCATACAAAGACCGGATTCCCGCTGGATGGGGTCATTGTCATCCAAAAACTGCGGATACAAAAGATGGACAGCTATCGGCGTACAATTCTGCTCCATTGCATAGCGGCAGGCCGCCTTTGCAAATTCCACATTCTGTTGTATGTCCCCGGCATAGGGCGAACAGATATAGACCAGCTTATTCTGACTCATTTTGCCACCGCCTGTACTACCGTCTTTGTCATGTTCACCGCAGTCTGCGCCGCATACACCGTACTCATGAGGTTGGCTTTGGTGCTGGTATCCAGTCCGAACTGTCCGGCAATGCGGGGGATTTCACCAGCTGCCAGCATCAGTCCAAGCCCCAGCAGCGCATGGTCTTTTACCACCATGAGTCCGGCAATCAGCACCGTTGCCTGCAGGAATGCCGTAAGGCATAGCCCTATGACCTGCTTGCACCATGACACAAAGCCGTCAATATACCCACGGGGAACACTGAACATATACAGGCTTCCCACGGCAATCTGGATGAGGAGAATACCGCCTCGCTTCAGGTTGGCAAAGAACACCTTAATGACCGCATAGCCCATCAGGATGAGAATAAAAATCATCATGATCGGGCTTGTAATGGCAGACAAGCCTCCGAATACATTGCTGGTCATGGCCTGCTCCAGATTCCCCGCATCCTGTAAGGATTCGATGATGCCTTGGGCTACTGTGCCGAAGTCGGTTCCAAGGCCGGTAATTCCGGCAGTAAAGCTGCCCTGCAAAGACACTGACAGCTTATATAGCTCCACCGGCACCGTGGTGAACAGCCCCACCGCCATAAAGCCTTTGATGGCATTGAGGGCGGTATCCTTGATGCTGCCTCTGCCGGACTGTGATTCAATCCCGCATTCAAAGGCAGCCACCACAAGACCGACACCGTAGAGCGCCCACGCCAGATAGGAAAAGAACAGCACGATGGACTGCACCCAGCTCATTTCGAACAGGTCGGCTCCCATGTTTCCCATCTGCATAAAAAAGTCGCCGAGAAAGCCCACGATCTGACCGTAGATCCAATCTACAATCTGACCGAGGACAGTGTCGGCAACAAAATCCCAGATAAACATTTCAATTTCACCTCTTTCATAACTGCCGCTTCCTCCCGCACCGGTCAGCTTTTTTCCCTGATTTATGACTTGACAATCCGCTTGTTCAGAGCTTTAATACCACACAACGGAGGCCGCCGAAATAATTTCAAAGGAGGTATTTGTGTGGCAGATTACAAAAAGCTCTACTATAAAATGTTTAACGCAGCAACCGATGCCGAGAAGCTCATTTCTCAGGCTGCTTGTATGATGCGCACCGCCCAGCAGGAGTGCGAGGAAATATATATGGATGCAGATGAGACCCCGCTGCGCCTGACAGATAAGCAGCCGGAGGAGTAAAACTCTGCGACTCCTGTGCTACATCCCCAGCACTTGCCAGATGTATAAGGGAGCGGTCAGTGTGAACACCAAGCAGGCAAACAGGATTGCCGGAGCAGCCCACTCGAACTGACCATGTTTCCGATAATCAAAATAAGCCGTACCCAATTTGGCGAAGAAAAACACCGCCAGAATCAGGTCGATGGCGGGGAACACCACCTTGTTGACCACCGTCTTGATCTGCTGGGAAGCGGTCGACCACGTTCCCTCAATCGCCCCGGCCACATCGCCGCTTCCTGCAGCATAGGCCGTTGTGCTGAACATCAGGCACAGCATCAGAGCCATGCACAGGAGCATTGCAATTCGTTTCGATTTCATCGATTTTCCACCTTTCTTCATAGGGTTGAGAATGGCAAGACCGCAGCTTTCGATTCGCTGCGGCCTTGTTTTTTCTCTATGTTTAATTGGGATTCTGAGGCGAAATATGCCAATCTGCCCATAAATTATCCCGAATGGTGACGCTATCCGTGAGGTTCATGGACAACATCCCAGCGGGTGTCCAGCTATCGATCAGCCATGTGTACGGGGTATAGCTTCCGTCCGGGAACCAGATGGGTGAAAAATGCGTCCTGCGGCTGTAGGTGCTGTAGGGATTCTTCTGAAATTCAAACCGGGCACTGTAGCCGGAACTCATACACTCCAGCAGCCGCCAGTAGGATTGGTACCCGAATTCCGGGAAGTAGGTCACCGCAGTCTGCACCCCGGTTACCGCCGAGGACTGGTTGGTGCTGACTCTGGCAGAAACCGTTTCATTGACCCCATAGCCGGACTTCATGGTCTTGCCGCTGGCGGTGGGACTTTTCTCATCCGGAGCAATGGCCATGCTTGCCGACAGGCTGGCCTGATATCGGTCAAGGTCAAACTCCCACCAGCCCTCGTCTACCCATTCGCCGTCATCCTCCCAATGACCGCCTCCGTCACCATCGCTGTACCAGTTCCAGTCGCTGTGCCATACCCAATGCTCCTGCCACCACGGTCGCCATACCGTCCAGCTGGCGGAGGTCTGCTGCGCCTTGTTGGGAACAGCGGGCTTTTGAAAGCTGTCGTTGCGGTCATCAGCCACAGGATTGGGCGGCGGATTCTTATTCAGGTCAACGATGTTGACGTTGATTGTTGCCTTGGTGGAGCTGCCGCCTCCAGCCACGGAAACGGTTATCGTCATCCGCTGCGGGGTATTCGGCGTTGTCCAGCGTATCCATGCCAGCTGGCTGTCGCCGTCTGGGTAGTAGATGTTGCTGACCCGATAGCTCCTGTCGTTCACATAAAAGGTTGCCGATACCGGATGATCCGGATCACTCTGACCGCCGTTGACGGTAATCGCTGTGATGACTTCGGTGTTCACCCGGTATTCGTAGTCATATACCGAAACATTGGGCGGTTCGGCAGGCGCATCCTTAAATCGCACGATGCCAAGACCGAGAGCTGCTTTAATATCCGCATTGGAAACGGCCTTGCTTTGGCTGCCTGACCATGCCGGATAGCCGAGATCCGCCACCTCAAGGAACATGGCCAGCGGCAGATTTTTATGGGATAGGGATACCATCCTCCTGCGCAGGAGACCGCCGACCTGTTCGTCATACATGGCGGCTTCCGTGGCTGTGGTGGCAATCATTACACCCTCAAATTTGTAATAGGCGATTGGCTCCAAAAGTAACTTGTACTTGCCTCCGATTAACACATCGTAGCTCATGCCGGTATGGTTTGCTATCATCTGAACCAAATATTCCGAACAGAAATAGCGTTTAATAGCTTCAATATTATTGCTGCCATTCGTGCTTATGATTTTGGGCAGTGGTTGTGGAGGAACAACGCAGTTATAGCTTCCCTTTATGGGTGACAGTCCACGGCCTCCATTGTACTGGAGTTTACTGATTTTTCCGAAGTTATAAATGGAGGAATTCGGAGGGCGATTTGTTAAGTCAATCGGTGTTGCAACCACTGCATGGTCACTTGCCCGAACTACCGTTACCCGCACACCCTCATTTCCGGGAGTCCACGAGTTGGTGCTGGTACCGTCACCCATGCCACCGCCACCGCCATCCAAATTACCGCTGCCACCTGTATCCGCATAAGCATTTATAGGAAAAACAGCAGCGAACAGGATCGCCATTGAGAGCAGTACTCCCATAAATCGCTTCATAAAATCTCCTTTCCGCAACAAAAAAACACGGCGCTAAACCGTGTTTTCTTGCCACTAATATAATTTTTGTCAGTCCATTTCCCCGACCTGCTTATTGATGTCACCGTCACTTTTTCCCTCAATCACTTGATTGGCACCGCCGTCCGGCACGTTATCAAATCCCGGCAGGCCACCGCCGCCCTGCGGCTTGCTTTCCGCAGCCGGTTTCTTTTCCGTATCCTCTGGCTTGTATTCCGGCGGCTTGGACGGGTTTGTGGTATCCGCATCCTTTGGCACTTCAGGTTTTGCGGGAGCTTCCGGTTTTACCGGATCGGGCTGGAGCTTCTGCTCCGGAAGGTCAGTCTGAGGCGGCAGCGTTTCCGAGCTTTCCGGCTCTGATGCAGGTTGCGGGGAAACCACCACCTCTTTTTTCTCTGTGCTATTCTGTATATTAGGAGCCACATTTGAAGAACTGACCGGCTCCTGTGAAGAAGCATCTGGCTTTACGGGTTCCTTAGCAAACCGCATTACGATGGCAACCACCAGCGCAAGGCCGATGACCGCAGCGCCAGCAATGACGAGCCGCCTTTTTGTTTTATCACTCATATAAACAACCTCCTTTGAGAAGTGTAAAATGTTACCTCTTTGTATTTCTCACCATACTACAATTTTTTTTGGAAGTCCAGACAATTTCCTGAACAGCTAAAACACCTCGGTATATCCCGCCTGAACCTTGAGTTTGATCTTCATGGGAGCCAGCTCCTTGCCGCCGAAATACACCGGTACCTCCAAAAGAATCACCGCATCCGCTTCAAAGCGCTGTGCGTTTTTAGGGGAGGAAGGAGCCAGCGGCGCATTGCGGATGGTGACATCCAAGCCGGAAAGTTTGTACTCCAAAGCAGCCCCGGCATATTTCAAATGGCTGCCTCCAATATCTTCTGTGCCAAGCACACCGTCCATGTAGCTATAGATATCGCCGGTGTTCACGCTGTAGGAAAAGGAGGAGCCATCCGGCTGGTAGCCGCCGCTATAGCCCTCCCGCACACCGTGATACACATCGGCATAGTTGTCGTTGACCGTCACGATAATGGCATCCTCTAAGGCCTCCTTTACACCGGTGGCGATGATATTTAGTCGAAAAAACTCCATCACGCCGCAAAGGATAATTACCAGTGCCAGCGTAATGGCTACCACCAAAGGGAAGCCGTTCCCGGCCTTATCCTTAAATATTTGTTTCAGCTTGGTCATTTGTGATACACCTCGCTTTTCCCGGATGCCTCCGAGCGCAGGGTAATGGGGAACGAACCGAACCCGCCAAACAGCCCAATGTTTCTTTCCAAGGTCAGAGTCACGGTGATTTCCTGATTCAGCTGGATATTGCCGGTCTTTGACCATGAAATCCGGGGGCTCAGCCCAGTTCGCTCAGTGAGAACCGCAGCACGGCGGCTGGTTTCACTGCCCACCCTGCCGCTGATTTCCGCTTCCCGGCACAGCTCGGTGGCATAGGTATCCATCTGGTTTTTAGCAATAAACACCGGCAGCACCTTTACCGCCAGCGCAATGACCAGCATGGCGCAGAGGACAAGAACGCACACATCAATGTAGCCCTCACCACGCTTGGATTTTAAGAGCTTCAGCATAGCTTCACCCCCTGTTCGGGCGAGGCGGAGTCTTGCTCCATCTGCGGAAAATCACTCAATATATGCCACACATTGTTGCTGTGATTGGAGCTGATGACCTCCTGATTCAAAAGCTCATCAGCGGTTACGAGTCTTGCGCATTCCGAAACACCGGGATGTCCGGTCACGCTCTTTCCCGACAGCAGCTCTTTTGCTGCTTCCGGCGTTAAAAAGACAAACCCGCCCGGTGTCATCATATCAAAGGACGCCTGCGGATACTTGATTAACAATTCCTGTACAATCACACATTCACCCCCTTAAAACATCCCGCCGAGGGACTTGATGATCTCATAAGCGATGATGGCCAGATAGGTAAAGAGAAAGCACATCAGCATGAGGAAGGAAAACACACGGATTTTGGGCGGTATTTTCTGTGCTTCACCCTTGAGCTTCTGCAGTTCCAGCTGCTTGAAGTCATGTGCCAGCATCTGAAAATACACCGTGCTGTCATCTCCACGCAGCACACCGATGAGGCCTCTCACCACATCCGATAGCATGGGCGAATTGAGTCTTGCCTCAAACCGGGTAAGGGCGGCCTCGTAGCTAGAGGAACGCATATCCGCTGCCAGCATGGTCAGCTCACTGGCAAAAGCTTCCCCGGCATTTTTCTTGTAGTTCTCTATGATGGCCAGCACATCACGAGAGGCTTTCAGCTCCTGTTCGATGTTGGCAACAAAGCGGGGCAGCTCCTTTTCCACGGAAGCTCGCTTGGCGGACAGCTTTTCGTCTGCCTTTTTAGTTTCTTTGAAATACACCATGACCCCAAGGAACACCACCACCGGCACCAACAAAGGAAAGATAAACCCTGCCGGAATCGCCAGCAGCAGAATCACGCCGGATTTCACCAGCGCATACGCCTGATAGACCTCCGGCTCCATGTTCATGCCGGTGGCTTTCAGCACATTTTTCAGCTGATGTCTGCGGTATTCGTCCATGCGGATGAGCCTTGCGAACTTTACCGCCCAAGTCATGAGGTAGGCTTCCAAGCCCCTTGCCGCTTTTTTCTCCGACCTTGTGGTGTTCAGCATGGCCTTGGCAGTGCTGAGGTACGGCAGACGCAGCAGATCCAAAAGAATAAAGAACAGCCCAGCCGTAAAGGTGACTCCGAATAAAAACAGTAATCCCATCACCATCACCTCCTGTACTCAATGGGCTTGGTGAGCCGTATCACGCAGGCCGTAGAGATAAAAATCAGGGCGGCGCTGATGGCCAGAATGATTTGCCCCAGTGGAGTATGCATCAGCGTATCGTACCAGCTTTTGTTCAGGAGATACATCAGCGGAATGTTGCCGATCACGAAAATAACCATGATAATAAATTCCTTGCGGGGTTCAAACACAAGGTATTCCAGCTCGCCGTTGACAATCCGCATATCACTGAGCTTGCTGACGATAGGAGTCAGTGTGACTTTCAGGCTGCGGTCATGCTGGCAGTCGCACAGGGCATCGCACCATTCCCGGAACACCTCGTTGTCGATTTTGGTGCGCAGCACCTTGATGGCCTCCAGCACATCCGGATCAATCAGTTTCACCCGCAGGACAAAATCCTTGAACACCTGATGCACCGGCGGGTTTAAATAGTGGAGATTTTCCTCCACAGCCGTGAGGATATTTTCACTTCTCAGGTAGGCTGTGGTTACGATGGAGAGCGCCGTTTCCAGCTCGGCGGCAATATCTTTTTTGAAATGGCTGGCGGTAAGCTGCACATACCAAAAGGGCAGCATCATAAAGCCCACAGCCATCACCGGAGCCAGAAAAAAGTTGCCCATCACAATGGCGATAGCGGCACCGATGGCAAACAGTAGCAGGGAGCAGGCACAAATCAAAGAAAAGCGGCTGCTCCTGCCGGTCATGGCCAGCACCTCCTGCGCCATCTGGATTTGCCGCTTCAAAAATCCCGGCTTTTGGTGGCGCTGTGCCGCCTTGATTTCATCTCTAATGGATTTCTTTTCTCTGGTGAGAAAGGAAAACAGCCCATCGGTGAATTCCATCGGCTTTAGGCCGAGCAATAGAAAAAAGCCTGTAATCATTCCGGCACAGGCCAAAAGTTGAATGGTTGTCATACGGATATTTGCCCTCCTTTCCTGATGGCGTTGATACGTTCCTGCAGCATCCCGTTTTCCAGCAGCCGTTTGCACAGGCTGTCGGAGATGGGATTCACCGTTACATGGTGTCCGGTAATAAAAAACTGATTGTTCTCATAACGGTTTTCGGTAATCTCATACCGGAACAGGGTGCGGTAATTCCGGCTGTTATCCGGCAAAATTTCACATTCCATAATTTCCATCAGCCTGCGCTGTTTGTTTTCCAGCTGCTTGCAGAACACGACAATGGGATAGGCCTCGGTCACATAGCCCATGAGGGTTTCGTCCGACATATCCACGGCTCGTTTGCACAGGGAAACCATGCGGCGGTAGGTGGATTCGCAGGAGTTGGAGTGGATGGTGGTGACCACCGCCACGCCAGTTCTGGCTACCTCCTGTGCGGCGTTAGCCTCCGCACCACGCATTTCGCCGACCACGATGATGTCCGGATTAAAGCGCAGGGAGATGTCCACAAGGTCGATTTGCTCAATGCGGTACAGCTCGTTCTCGCTGTTGCGGGTAAGGGTATGCACCACGGAATTGGTGACCCTGCCATCCTTTTCCCGGATGAGGGAAAGCTCCCGGCTGCCGTTTTCAATGGTGAAAATGCGCTTGTTATCGGGGATGGTGGTTAAGAGCCAACCTGCCACCGTAGTTTTGCCGCTACTGGTAGCTCCCGCAATACACACGGAAATACCATAGCGGATGAACTCTGAGAGCAAATCCAGCATTTCGGCGGTAGCTGTGCCGCCGTTTATAAAGTCCTCTTTTTCCATGTGATTGGGATTGACGATACGGATGGAGGCGGCAGCGCCGATATTGGCATCCACAATGGGGCTTTTCATGACGGCAATCCGGATGTTTTCCGCAAGGGTGCCGACCACCAGCGGGGACTGATCATCCAGAATCGTGCCGGACACATGAAGCATCCGGCGCAGCACGTTGATGCAGTGTTCGGGGCTGTCAAAGTGTTCCCGCAGCTTTTCGCAGCGCCCACCGGCGTACTGGATTTCAATATCCCGCCAGCTGTTGATGTCAATTTCTTCGATGCCGTCCGCAAAGATGTACTTGGTGAGAAAGGAATACTCGGCCATTTCCGTATACAGGGCATCCACCAGCTGCTGCTGTGTCATGCCTTTGACCGCCACACGGCTGTCCTGCACAAATTTGGCGATATACCGCTTGATATTGGCCTTGGCTTCGGCGGCGTTTCCGTCCGACAGCAGCTCGCTGTGCTGACCGGCGATATATTCCTGCACCTGCTGCAGCACACTGTGAAAATCCCCGGTTTCCTGCTCCGGAGTAAAAAACAAATTATGCCTGCTCATACGCCGAACACCTCCTTCGAGATTTTCTGTATCTCTTTTCGGAAGCCCCGGCTGTCTTTTAGAGACAAATCGGCGAACAGGTTTCCGGCCAGCACCTGAGCCTCCAGCTCCGGGGAATGAGGAAGAGTAAACACAGCTCTGCCCAGCACCTGTTCCATGTTCTGGCTGGCTTCGTTGGATTTTACATTGCTGACCGCCTTGTACAGCTTGTCAAAGTCAACGCCTGCCATCCGCAGATATTCCTGCTGGCTGGACAGATAACTCACCGATTTCAGATCGCAGCCTATGAGCCGCAGCACTGCATCAGCCTCTAGAATGGCGATGGTGGACAGCTCGTCAAAATAGATGGAGCTTCCGCAGTCGATGATGATATGGCTTTCCATATCACGCAGCACGCCCATCAACTCCCGCAGCAGTTTCTCATTCACGGGAGGATAGCAGTTTTCGTTTTCTCCCTTTTGCAGGCCGATGACCGCCAGATGGCTCATCCGCTTATGGGTGTTGCAGTTGTTTTTCACCAGCGATTCTGTGATGGAATTGGCGGCCAAAATACTTCCCAGCGAATGATTGCCCTCCAGCTCACCGGACGGGCAGATACAGGGAAGCATGGGCGTGGTACAGTCGCATAAAAGCAGCACCACGTTCTTTTTTCTGTCTGCCAGATATTTGGCCAGCTTCACCGCCACGGTGGTCTTACCGCAGCCGGGGCTGCCCCAAACCGCCAGCACCTGTGCACCATTGTCGGGTTCAATTTCCTGCGGTTCGGGATCGTTTTTACGGCTGAACAGGCCGCCCTTTTTGAAGTTCAGCATTTACTCAGCCTCACTTTCTGCCGGTGTATTCGCAGGAGCTTCCGGCTGACCGGCATCCTCACTTTCCTGAGATTCCGTTTCCTCCGGGTACAGCTTGGAAAGCACCGAGTCCTGCGCCTCAGTAAACTTCGCCGCATTTTCCTTGCTGCCACGGTAAACGAGGGACACATGAAGGGTACCGTCCGTTTCCAGCTCGGCAAGGATTTTGCTCTGCTCCGGTGTAACCAGCAAAGTGACGGTGGCAGGCAGATCCTTTTCATCCGCATCTGCCTGCTCCGAAGACGGATCGGATTTCCCATTCTGCTGGTTGGCATCGTAGCCGGTATCTGCAGTGACGGCGATCACTTCTACATACTGCAGCTCAGGAGGGATCACCGTCACGCCCTGTTTTTTGTAATCCGGGGCAACGATGGACACGATATCCCCTGAGATCAGCTTGCCGGACAGCCCTGCGGCAAAGCTCTTGACCGATACGGAAATGGCCTGTTTTTCTCCGGTCAGGTTATAGAGGTAGGCGTTTTCCGCAGCAGGGGCATCGGCGATTTTGGAGGCGATGATGTAATCTCCCGGTGCTAAGTCGGCGGAGGCAAATTTACCGATGACGGTGTCCGTATGCCTGACCACATCCTCCGGCAGATTGTAGCCGCCCACCTCCACGGTCTTCACCATGTCCTTGGTGATGGTTTCTCCGATTTTAATGGGCTTGGTCACCCTTACAATCTCGGTTTTCTGGGTGATGCTTTGGTTGAACAGCGGCGTGATTGCAAAGCAGATCAGAAGCGACAGCACAATGCAGATCACGCCGATGACCGTTCTATTCTTGAAAAAGCTCATAGCTTAAGTCCTCCTTAAATGAAATAGGCGAGCAGACAGCCCGCCGATAAAAAAGGCGCAAGGGGGAAGGCTTTTTTTGCCTCCCGCCTTTGCACCTTACACACAATTCGGTATATGCCCACATAAATGAGCAGCAGGCTGAGTCCGGCCATTGCCGCAAGCAGTCCTTTCGTCAGCCCCAGCACAAGGCCACAGGCTGCCATCAGCTTGATGTCGCCGCCGCCCATGCCGCCAAAGAACACGGCGGCCAGTAGGAACGGCAGAGCAATCAGGATTCCCAGCAGCTTGACCGGTGTAAATCCGATTATGGAAACACCTGCGATTCCAAGACAGAGCCAGTTTGGAACAATACGTTTTGTCAAGTCCGTTACCGATGCCGCACACAGCAGGGCAATAAAAATGACCGCCTGCACAGCGGCCAGCCTATCCGGCATAGTTGAACATATCCTTAATGCGCTGTACGAGGGTAGGCAGCACGGTTTTGTCAAAGAGCATATACAATCCGGCCAGCACCAAAGCACCGATGACAACCGCCATTAAAATCTTGATGGCGGTATCCACGAAGCCCTCGGCGTGGTTGTTGGTGAGCGCCATTTTTGCCTTAATTGCCAGCATATTGGCCTTATGAGTTACCTTGTTCATGATTTTTTTCATGGTGTTTTACCTCCAAATTTTTTTGTTGGGTTGATAGAATTCTTACATCCCGCCCATCTGCATGGGCGGCTGGGACTGCTCCGGTGCGGTTTCCTGCGGCTGCGCCGGGGCTTGATTCATGGCTACGGCCTGCTGGTAGCTGTCCAGCACCGCCTTATGGAGCTGCTCCCGGAACTCTTTGGTCACCGGGAAGCAGATTTCTTTGTAGCCATTTTCTGTCTTACGGCTTGGCATGGAGACAAAGAGACCGTCACGGCCTCCCTCTACTACCTTGATGCCCCGGATACCGAGGCAGCCGTCCACCGTTGCCGAAGCGTAGGCACGGATGCCACCGCTGGCTCCGGGCGGGTACATGGAATTGATTTTTACTTCTACATCAGGCATGATTTCTTTCTCCTTTCGCATTTTGGCAATAAAAAAACAGCCCCTTTAGAGCTGCATGGTCTGTGTCTGTTCTGGTGGCATGAAGCCGATTTCTTGAAATCCGAAGCGGTCACAGTAGAAGAAGCTGCTGCCGTTTTCATCGTACAGCTCCAGCACATCCGACATGGACAGGGAATGCCCCGCATAGCCGGGAGGATGGTCTACATTGAATTTGGTGTACAGCGCCTCCAGATCGTTGGTTTCCACCTCTCCATCATAGACGGTTTGATAATCGGATATTTGTGGTTCTCCGAACTCCTTACAAAAATTCGCAAGGCTGATGAAGCGCATCCGGAGATCTGATTCGGGCTTTAGCTGCCATACCCGGCAGCTTTTCAGCAGCGTGAGTTCGTGGGTATCCCGCTGACCGTTTATAAGGCGGTCATACACACCGTCCGTCCACTTCACCTCGCCGATATCCTTTTGGCGGCTGAGAAAGGCATTCAGTTCCTCCGACTGAAAGAGGGGGTCAACCACCGCCTTGCCGCCGCTGACATACCCGGCAGGGTTGTTGTAGTACAGAATAATGTCTTTTTCCATCCGGATATTTCGCATGAGGTTACCTCCTTTATGTCATGGTCATGCCTCCATCCTGAGAATTCTGTTGAAGGGCTTCTATTTCTTTCTCTGTGGGATGAATGAGCTTACCATCCTGTAGCTCCAGCACACAGAAGTCATCCCGGTCGCAGAGCATGATGCGGTGCTGGTAGGTCTTCTGCATCTCCACATAATCAAGCGCCTCCTGCTCGGTGCAAAGCCATACGCCGGAAGCATAACGGCCATCGGGCAGAAAGCTGTAGCCGCTGTATTTCGGCTCATGATTCTTCAAATCCAATGCGCCCACCGGCCTGATTTGGGAGAGCTGCAGTTTGGCGCTGTCCGGCAGAAGCTCCGGCTTCAAAATGCCGATGACCTCGCTGCGGTTTTTCAGGGCAAACTCTCCGGTACGCAGGGACACCAAAAAGACAGCAGAGCCGCTGGGGTTGGCACCGGCTCCGTTTCCGCGGAGGCAGAAATACAGCTGTCGTTCAGGGTTATCGTGGCTCAACACGACAACCTTTCCCTGAATATTGCAGCCCAAGCCGGTTGCCGAACAGTCTGCTGCTGTATATGTCGATCTTCTTTCCATCCGTCAGACCTCCTTTTTCTGCTGCAGCAGGGCGGTCAGGTCGGAAATGAGGGAGAGCCTTGTATCATCCGGCATGGTCTTGAAAGCAGCACGGACATAGGCCTCCACCGCCTCCGGGGACTGGTCGCCGATTTCGATGATATCCACCTTTTGTACGCTGACCGTACCGTTTGACAAGCCGAGCCGCACAATATCGCCGTAATCCATGCCGCTGGCGGTGCGCAGCTCCTTGGGAATCAGCACCCGGCCTTTGCCGTCAATGAGTTTGTAGAGGGGCTTCTTATTCATCCTCCACACCTCCCTCCAGCACACAGCGGATGGTATCGTGGCTCATGCCGAGGCTGTCGAACAGCTCCATGAGCTGGGGCGGCAGCTGCTTTAAGGGATCGGCGCTGCCGATGATGATGGCACCGTCCTCGCAGCGGATATCCAGATTGTCATCCAGCGGAATGCCTGCCGCCTCCAAAAGCGCATGGGGTACCGACAGCTCTGCGGATTCCGGCGCTTCCACCGGCTCGTTGACATGGTCGATGCCATCCTTGGTGAGAAAAAACTCACCGTAGCTGTTAATCTGCTTCACCGGGTGATGGGACAGATACGCCAGATGCACGGTATCCCCAGCGGTGACGCACATGGTTTCCAAAACACCGGGCGGCAGGGTGATGCTGCCGTCCTCGGCAATCCTGCCCTTGGTTTCAATGATTTTCATAGCATAAGCCTCCTTTAATTTTCTTGGTCGATCCTGTATTCCGGGGAATTGTCCTCATCCATGCTGATTCCATAATCAAATAAGTTTAACTGACATGAGGAATTTTCCCGCTCCTTGGGATCGTAGTTGGTAATGATGACCTCCGGGTATTCGCAGCCGCCCTCATACCGCTGCGCCAGATTGCTCAGGCGGGTAACAGGGGTGATGGTGTACTCCTGATACAGCCCCCGGATGAAATCGCAGTCGTTATAGCTGACCATCCATTTGCCCTTGCAGCGTGCCAGCGTATCCCGGAGCCGCTGATGGTCGGTTTTCAGGAATTCCACCGCATAGTGACCCTCGGTCATATAGTAGGGCGGATCGCAATAAAAAAAGGCATCGTCCCGGTCGTACTGCCGGATCAATGCCTCAAAGTCTTTGTTTTCCACCACGGTATCCGCAAGCCGCCTCGATGCCTGCCATATTACGGCGAACACCTTTCGAATGTCAAAGGGCTGGCAGCCGTAGGAGGTGCAGCCGCTACCGTAGCTGTAGCGGATGAGCTTGAAAAATGCTGCCGCTCTCCACACATCACTTGGTTCGGCCTGTTCCATAAGAATGGCCTTGATTTCCTCAAACTCAGGCGGCGGGAGATTCTGCTGTGCCAGATCCAGTTCTTTTCCAAGATATTCATTATCGAATTCGCCTTTCTCAAAGAACCGGCGCAATACATTGAATTCATGCCGGGAGTTGAGGGGCAGAAAGCCCAGCTCCTTGAGAAATGCCAGCGTCCTGTTTTTTACGCAGTAGAACAGGTTGGTCAGGTTGCCGTTAAAGTCGTTGTAGACCTCCATGCCCTTGCAGTCCGGCGGCCTGCCGAACAACACCCAGCCCCCACCGCCAAAGACTTCGATATATCTGCCGAAGTCCTTAGGGAAGAGCCGGTAAATGATATTGCGGAGGGCTTTCTTGCCGCCCACCCAGCTGATAAAGCTATTGATATTCCATCACCTCCCCCTAAAAAGAGAAGAGCCGATGATCACTACATTTTCAGTGACATCGACTCGTCTGGATTACAGAATTCGTATTCGCCGGTTTCCTCGTTAAGCAAATAGCCAATCTCTGAGAGGTTTAAGCCGTGAACCTCGGAGGCCAGCTCCAGTGCTTCTTTGGAACCACCGGGCGGGACATGACAGAATGTTTCCTCGCCGTTTTCGTATTCCTTTTTCCCTGTGTTGTACCCGAAGTCCTCGTCTGCCCATATGACTTCAAATTGGAGATTAGGATATTGTTTTGACAGTGCCACAATGAGCGGATCGGGATAGCTCCATGCGGTCTGAAATTTGATATGCTCCCCGTCAAATTCCTTTGGGGTATAGACAGGATCGTAGCCGTAGCTGTTCCATTTGGTTCCCCAATTGGAAATCGACCAGTCGTACCAGTTGTCTTTTCCGTACTTTTCACGCTCGGCCATACCGAGATTTCCACGAAAGATATGCTCAGGCATCGGAATGACCTTGTTGAAGTCAATGCTGCCGAGGCCGATCTTATCATCCTTGATGGCCTCAAACATTGCCCTTATCTGTTCCTGATCGCCGGATACTCTTAAAATGTTGGTTACATGATTTGGCATTACCTCATTCCTCCCATCGTCATGCCAAAGCCGAAGGATTGGCTGCCTTTCAGCTCATCCTCCGGCTTGATAAAGAAGCGGTCACTGCTATCCCAAAAGCTAAGATACAGTTCACCGTCATCCACCTTGATTTCCCGCTGCTCCATCCCCTCGCCCCAGCCATCACTAAATTGAGAAGAGAGCCATTCGGTAAGCTCCGCAAGCTCAGAGGGGGAAAGCGTGCCATGAGTTTGCACCTCGGTCACGCCCCACAGCTCGCCGTTCCATTCCTCTACGGTAGGATTGATGCTGTGTACCTTCTGACTGAGATCATCATTGAGGTAAACGGCGAGACCACGCTCACCCTCATCGGGCAGCTTTTCTTTTTCGATACGGTCAAGAATGACATCTTCGTATTCTAAAAGCTCGGAAGCATCCAGATCCTCCGACTCGTTTTCATAATCGCCCCATTCGTTTCTCCTGTAGATGTGCGGGAAGAGAGGGCTGAACAACCGCAGGGTTTTCAGTTCGTTTTTCATGGTGCATTCATCCTTTCTTTTTGATTTTGGGCGCAAAAAAAGCGGCTGTGTTTTTCAGTTACGAAGAACACAGCCGCTTCAAAATTGCCCTGTAGGGTATTGGCTTTATGAAATTGTTTACCGGACTGATTCCGGTCAAAAACAAGAAACACCCCGCTTTCTTGTTAAAAAGCAGGGTGCATCTATGAAAAACGAGGGTCTTGATTTTTTCATTCAAAACCCTCGTCAGGCCGCATAAACACTGGCTTTTTCAGCCCTGTATCTATTTTGACCTAATCTTCTGGTGCGCCCAGAGGGATTCGAACCCCCGACCTTCGCATTCGTAGTGCGCGACTCTATCCAGCTGAGCTATGGACGCATATCAAGGGATACGAACATCATTATACAACAAATCCTTGCTATTTGTCAAAGCAAATTGTATCATTATCTTAATCATCATCGTGTCAGACAAGTGATTTCAAAGGGGGAAATGAGAGCCATGGATAAATTGAAAAAAACCGGAATCGTGGCCGGTGCTATCGTAGGAGGCATCATCGGCGGAACCCTTTCCGTCATAGGAAAAGTGTCCAAAGTGAAGATTGTGGATGACATTGGAGAAAGCGTGGTAGACTCTGCTATCCTGACGGGAACCATGGCCGGCAAGGTAGCCAGTGGCGCGGGAGACTTGGTAGCTGGTGCTGTAAAAAAAGACTCGGAGCAAATCCAGGAAGGAGCCGATGATTTAAAAGATACCGGCATGCAAGTGGTCCGGAACTTTACTGGCAACGTCCGGCTGGTAGCCGGCAGTGGCAAGGAAATCGCCGGAGGGATCCGCCACCGAAATCCCAAACGTTTAAAAAAAGGGGTCCGGAATCTCATTAAGCTGGTCACCGTAGGCACCCTCACCGTTGGTGCTATCAAGGTCAAGAAGGATGAGGATGAAGCCGACGAAACAACCAATTCCGATAATCCAAATCAATAACTTAAAAATAACAGCACCCTTTCTGAATGGCGTTACCGCCTTCAGAAAGGGTTTCTTTTTACTCGGGAATGTATTGAATGACCTTTACCGGGCATACTTCAAAACACTTGCCACAGTTGACGCACTTATCCAAATCGAACCGGGCATAGTTGTTCATTACATGAATTGCGTCATGCTCGCAAACCTTTTCGCACTTTTTACAAGCAATGCAGCCGGCGGAGCAGACCTTCCGGGTGTAGCCTCCCGGATCCGTGGAACTGCATTTCACGTAAAACCGCTGGGTGTCCGGAATGATCTTGATGATGTGATTGGGGCATTTGGTCACGCACATGCCACAGCCCACACACTTGCTCTTATCGATGTGGGCTATTTCATCCACCATGTGGATGGCATCGAATTCACAAACGGTAACACAGTCACCATACCCTAGACAGGCATTGTGACAGGCACCCCTTCCCCGATAAAAAAGCTTATTGGCTGCACAAGACTTCAGTCCCTCATATTCCATGACAAAATTAGTCTTATCCGGTGTACCGGAGCATTTGACGATGGCATGTTTACCAACAGCCGCTTCAAATTCAATCCCAAGCACTTCACTGATCTTTCTGGCCACCTCGCTGCCTCCAGGGGTGCAAAGGTTGGTTTTTACGGCCTTATCGTCAACGATATTCCTGGCATATTCCTCACATCCGCTGAATCCGCAGGCTCCGCAATTGACCCCCGGCAACAGCTGATGAACCGTATGTACCGCTTCATTGACCTCCACCGCCATCACTTTTGAGGCAATCGTCAACATGATTCCAGCCACGATGCCGATGACCACCACGATGGATATGGGCAGGATGTATTCCACTATCATATGTCGTCTCCTTCGTTTTATGTCAATTGAATATGTTTTCGATGATTCCGCCGAACCCCATAAAGGAAAGGGCTACAATGGAGGCTGCCATCAATATCGATGGCACTCCCTTGAAGGCTAATGGGATCGGATTGTGTTCGATCCGCTGCCGGATACCTGAGAACAGGACCATCGCTAAAAGAAATCCGATACCGGCTCCCATGGCATTAAAAATCGATTGAATATAAGTATATTCCTCCTTGATATTTAGCAGTACTGCTCCGAGAACGGCACAGTTGGTAGTAATCAAGGGAAGATAGATTCCCAGGGACCGGTGAAGGATCGGAACATATTTCTTCAGAGAAATCTCCACCAGCTGAACCAGAGCAGCGATGACCAGGATGAACACGATTGTCTGAAGATATTCCAGTTTATAAGGTTCCAGCAGATTCGTGTAAATCGGATACGTCACTGCGGTGGCCATGATCATGACAAAAGTTACGGCAAAGCTCATGCCGACAGCGGAGTTCAATTTTTTTGATACTCCTAAAAAAGGACAGATGCCCAGGAATTTGGACAGAACAAAATTATCCACCAGGATGACGCTCATCAGGATAATCAGGATTTCTTTCACTTATTCCACCTTCCCTTCTCTTTTGTTTTCTTCCAAATCTGCATTGCCTCCGCAGGACATTCCGCAGCTGCCAGCAGAGGGACAGGAGCTGCATCCCATTTCCTGCTTAGGCTGTCGGTTTCGCAAAGCCATGATTTTATTGACCACAGCGATTAAGATTCCATAGATGAAGAATCCGCCGGGAGGCATCAGAAAGATTCCCATTGGTTCAATAAATCCACCTGTCAGAACGATGCCGAACAGGGAACCATTTCCCAGCAGTTCCCGGGCCCCACCGATGATAAAGAGGGCCAGAGTAAAACCAAGACCCATCCCAATTCCATCCAGGGTGGATTGAAGAACCGGGTTTCTGGCTGCAAACATTTCTGCTCTTCCCAGAATGACGCAGTTGACTACGATCAGGGGAAGGAAGATACCTAATGCGTCATTGATTCCCGGCGCGTAAGCCTGAACCAAGAGGCCGACGATGGTCACAAATCCGGCTATGATGACGATAAAGGAGGGAATTCGGACTCGGGAAGGGATGATATTCTTTAAAAGGGATATAAATACATTGGAGCACAACAGTACCAGCATGGTGGCAATCCCCATGCCCAGCCCGTTCACCGCCGACGTCGTTACCGCCAGGGAAGGACAAGTTCCCAGAAGAAGCACCAGAACCGGATTTTCCTTAATGATTCCATTGGTCAAAAGGCTCATCAAGCTGCTTCCTTTTTCTGCCTGTTCGATCGATGTGTTCATTCTGTCCCCTCCTTCCTGATTTCTTCCATCTGATTCAAGGACCACTGAACAGCCCGCTTCATGGCTTCTGATGAGATGGTGGCACCAGAGATGGCGTCCACACCTTCCAGCTTGTCTTTACCTCGGAACTGTTCCAGAAAAAATTCTTCTCCGACTTTTGTACCAAGACCCGGTGTTTCTGACTGCTCCAGAATTTTTATATTGGTAATGAATCCATTAGCGTCAAATCCGGTGATGATCTTCATCGTTCCCCCGTATCCCTGATCTTCACTGGTAATCACCCAACCTGCGTTGTTTTCGGCCTGATAAACCTCCGAAACCCCTTTTGTCAACTGATCCGGATTGATTTCCCCGGTTAGCATCGGTGTGAATCCTTTTCCTTCCGGAAGGACCTCCTGCCGGGCTTCCTGGCTTCTTTTTTCCAAGGCTTCCGCGATGATAGGCTTGGTCACCTGATAAGTTGAAACCAGAGCAGCAGTCACTACCAGGCAGATAATCATCAAGACCAAGGAGGGAGTGATATAATCCAGAATGGAATTTTTTTCTTTAATATTTTTCTTAGCGGTCATCCCTGTTTCCTCCCGTAAAGTCTCCACCTGCAGAAATTATCAATATGAGGGGTAAGGATATTCATGAACAGAATGGCAAAGGATACCCCTTCCGGCAAGGAACCAAACAGTCGTATGGTCATGGTCAGCAATCCGCACCCGATGCCAAAGATCAGCTTTCCCGTTTTCGTCATGGGGCTGGTTGAATAGTCGGTAGCCATAAAAAAGGCTCCCAGCATGGCTCCTCCGGCAAAGAGATGGAGCAAGGGGTCTTCCCCTGCCAGCAAAGCGAATATCACCATAGTACCCAGAAAAGCAACCGGGATTTCCGGGGTGATGACTCTCCTTGCCATCAGGAAGATCCCTCCCAACAGGAAGGCCATAGCACTGGTCTCTCCCATGGAGCCACCGGTGAACCCCAAAAACAAATCCAGGGTATTGGGAAGAAGCTCCGACTGGCCCGATGCTGCCAGGGCAAGGGGCGTAGCTTCTGATACTACTTCTGCTGTTTTGGCCATCCCGGAAGCCGTCCAGGTGGTCATCGGGGTGGTGAAGGACATCATCAGTATAATTCGCGCAGTCGCCGCTGGATTGGCAAAGTTATGACCGATTCCGCCGAAGATCTGCTTAACGAAAACGATGGCGATGACACTACCCAGCATGGCCATCCAAAAAGGAAGGGATGGAGGTAGATTATAGGCCAGTATTAAGCCGGTGACCGCCGCGCTCCCGTCCTGGATGGTGGTTTTCTTCCCGATGGATTTCTGAAAAAGGAACTCTGAAGCCATGGCTGCTGCAACACAGAGGGCCGCCAATATCAACGCCCGGATGCCAAAGTTCATCACGCTGATGATGCCTGCCGGAACCAAGGCAATCAGAACATCCCGCATGATTTTAGCCGTATTGTTTTCACTGAGCATGTGGGGAGAAGATGCTACGATCAGTGTGTCTTTCACATATAAGTCTTTAAATAATTCCATAACTATTTCTTTCCCTCCTGTACCATTCTTTTGGCCAGCCGGTTGATCATGCTGAGCTGCTTTTTCGCAGGACAAACGTAGGAGCAGCAGCCACATTCCATGCACATGCTCACTTTGAGCTTTTTCAAACCTTCAATGTTGGCCAGATGATATTCCTTTTCGATCTCCGTCGGCATCAGGTTCAGCGGACAGCTTCGGAAGCAGCTGCCACAGCGGATGCAATCGCTTTCTTCCGGAAAGGATGCTTTTTCCTTATCGAAGACCAGGATGGCATTGTTGTTTTTAATGAGCGCCTTTTCATGGTTGTAAATGGCTCTGCCCATCATGGGCCCTCCCATCAGAATCTTTTTGGGTGGTTTGGTATAACCTCCGCAATGTTCAATGATGTCGCAGATTCTTGCTCCAATAGGAGCTCTGAGATTTTTGGGGAACAAGACCGCATTCCCATCCACGGTGATTCTTTTACTGATCAGGGGCATGCCGGTCTTGAAATATTCGGATACAAAGCCAACGGTTGCAATATTAGATACGATGATACCGATATCCGCTGGCAGTTTTCCCATTGGAAGTTCCTTCCCCGTAGTCTGATGAATGAGGACCCGTTCAGCTCCTTGAGGGTAAGTGGAGGGCAATACTACTACTTCTACTCCCTCCATGTTTTTTGTAGCATACTTGAGTTTTTTGATTGCCAGGGGCTTATTTTTTTCAATTCCGATGAAACACCTTTTCAGGTCCAGGTACTTCATGATGATCCGGATTCCATAAACGATATTTTCCGTGTCTTCAATCATGGTTCGATAATCGGAGGTGATGTAAGGTTCACATTCGGCTCCGTTCACCACCAGGGTATCCACCTCCTGAATATTTTTGGGATTATACTTGATATGGGTAGGAAAGGCCGCCCCACCAAGACCAACCAGGCCGCTGGCCCGAACGGCAGCAATGAAATCCTCTCTGGACTGAATATGGGGCTTACCGATTCCTTCCCATACTTCCTGCCGTTTGTCTGTCTCTATGATGATTGTTTTATCAACGCTCCCGAGAGAGGACATGATTTTGTCTATTTTAACCACTGTCCCTGAAACACTGGAATGTATCGGAGCACTGACAAAGGCTTCGGTGTCGGCAATGGGCTGTCCTACTTTTACATAATCACCCGGTTCCACCAGGGGTTCGCAGGGTGCTCCGATATGCTGTACAACCGATATATAGACCCGGTCGGGAACCGGCATGACTTCGGTGGCCAAATCCATGGTGCTCTTCCGATGTTCCAGATGAATGCTGTTTAAAACTCTTTTGATGACTGCCATACTAGACCACCTTTCTTATCATTCAAATCCTTCAAAATTTTCGTTACGATAATAGATTTAAACATAATTATTCATCTTAATCAATAAGAAAAGCCAATGTATACAATACACTTTTATGGCAATAAAAAAAGGCGTTGAATGTTAATATTTAAACGATTCAACGCCCTCTAAGCGGGTCGTTTTTTGTGAAATTTTTATCCGGTTTATAGAGTTTCCAGATCGAAAGGAGTCTCCTGGTATACATAATAATTCAGCCAGTTGGAGAACAACAAGCTGGCATGACCCTTCCAACGAAAAAGGATTTCCTTTTCCGGATCGTCATCCCGGAAATAGTTATAGGGGATATTGATATCCAACCCTTTATTCACATCCCGGAAATACTCGGCAGCCAGGGTTTCCTTGTCATACTCCTGATGGCCAAGAATGAAGATCTGACGGCCGTTTTCCGTAGCAATGATATGAACCCCTGCCTGATCGGATTCCGCCAGTATCCGCAGCGCCGGCTCAGCCAGAACTTCGTTTTTCTTTATGGTGGTATGGCGGGAGTGGGGGGCATAAAAGACCTCATCAAATCCTCGCACCAGCGGATTGTGGGGCCTGGTGACCCGATGCTCAAATACGCCGAAAACCTTCTTTTCCGTCAGATATTTCTTGATCCCATAATGGTAATAAAGAGCTGCCTGGGCTCCCCAGCAGATGTGCATGCTGCTGTAAACATTGGTTTTGGAAAATTCCATGATCTGGCAAAGCTCATCCCAGTAATCCACTTCCTCAAAGGGCAGAGTTTCAATAGGTGCTCCCGTCAGGATCATTCCATCAAACCGCTGATTCTTGATTTCATCGAAGGTCTTATAAAAGGTCTCCAGATGAGACTTGTCCGTGTTCTTCGATTCGTGGCTGTCCATGGCCAGGAGAGTCAGCTCCACTTGGAGGGGGGAGTTGGCCAGAACCCTGGCAAGCTGGGTTTCGGTTTTAATCTTCGTTGGCATCAGATTTACGATCAATATTTTCAACGGCCGGATGTCCTGAGTACTGGCCCGGGCTTTGCTCATGGCAAAGATATTTTCCTCCTGAAGGGTATCAAATGCCGGCAATTCGTTTGGTATGATGATTGGCATAGGGCAAATTCTCCTATTCTTACAGATTCTTCAACTTCTGAAGGGCTTGATCAAAATCAGCGATAATGTCTTCGATTCCTTCTATTCCAACGGAGACCCGGATCAGCTCCGGTTTGATGCCACCCTTCAGCTGCTCTTCCTGGGTCAGTTGGCGGTGAGTCGTGCTGGCAGGATGGAGCACGCTGGTCCGTACATCCCCGACATGAACGACGATGCTGGCAAGTTCCAGTTTTTCCAGGAATTGCTCTCCGGCTGCTCTGCCCCCTTTGACACCAAAACTGAGAACTCCGCTGGCTCCCTTTGACAGGTACCTGGTAGCCAGGTCATAGTTGGCATCCCCTTCCAAACCGGGATATACCACCCAATCCACCATATCATGGTTTTTCAGGAACCGAGCCAGGGCCAGAGCATTCTGACTGTGCCGTTCCATCCGAAGGTGAAGGGTCTGAAGCCCCTGATGGGTCAGGTACGCATTCATCGGTGCCATGGTCGCTCCCATGTCCCGGAGCATCTGTGCCCTAAGTTTTAAAGTAAATGCAACACTGCCGAATTTTTCATAAAAACGCAGTCCATGGTAACTGGGATCCGGCTCCGTCATATCCGGGTACTTGTTTCCGGCAGACCAGTCAAACCGACCCGCTTCAACGACCATCCCCCCCACACAGCTGCCGTGGCCATCTGCATATTTGGTGGTAGACTGAATGACGATATCCGCACCGTGCTCTATGGGTCTGCAAAGGGCCGGAGTCGCCAGGGTATTATCCACAATCAAAGGAACCCCCATGGCCTTGGCCGCTGCTGAAAATTTTTCAAAATCCAGCACTGTTAGGGCCGGATTGGCCAGGGTTTCGGCAAAAAGAACCTTGGTATTCGGCTTTTGATGCTGAAGGATCTCTTCCAGGCTCAGATTCTGGTCGATAAAGGTGACGTCGATCCCCATTTTTTTCATGGTGACCCCCAGCAGATTGTAGGTGCCCCCATAAATACTGGCAGAAGACAGAATGTGGTCTCCAGCCTTACAGATGTTCAGCATGGTCATCAGCGTTGCACTCTGGCCGGAGGAGGCCGATACGCCGGCGGTGCCCCCTTCCAGCAGTGCCATCTTTTCTTCCAATGCTCCCAGGGTTGGATTCCCCAGCCTCGTATACATGAATCCCCCACTCTCCAGGTCAAACAATTCGGCTACATCCTTGGCATTGTAATACCGGTAAGTAGTATTCTGGGAAATCGGCAGATGTTGAGGCTCTCCGCTTTTTGCTTTATAGGTCCCGTGTACACAGGCCGTTTCCGTGCTCATTTTTTTCATATCCATTCAATCTTACCCCTCTCTATTGATATTTCTCTTTAATGATACCCTTTTTATAGGCTTCAACCAATTTTTTAAGTTCATCGATTTCACCCTGCAGGACTTGTCCGATATCCGTATCCCGAACCGTAATCCGCTCAGTGAAGTTTTTAACTCGGTTGATATTGGGCAGTTGCTGGCTGGTTGGGCCTCCATTGCCCCTTTGATAAGGAAAGTGCTCAATCAGTCCCATGAACCGGGAGCTGGAAATAAAGGTATAGCCGGCGATTCCGGTAGTCTTTTGGTAGGCCTTGGACATGCCACCGTCGATGACGAATAATCGTCCATTTCCCTTTACCGGACTTTCTCCATCCTTTATTTTTACTGGAACATGACCGTTCAATATATAAGAATTTTTTGGATCCAGGCCAAACTCTGCCAGGATTTTCTCACAAATCTCTTCTTTTTCGATATGTTTGAAATACGGGTCCGTCTGTTCTTTGTGAGTGGTCTTCTCCTCAACAAAAATCCGTTCGAAGGTAGCCATCTTATCCTTGCCGAACAGCGGAGACTTGCTTCCCAACCACAGATACCACATGATATCCCCGGATAAGCCCACCTCCTGATCCTCCGGTGGATTAAAGTAGGCCTCCCGGACCTGCTGATCGATGGCATCTAGCAGGGCTTTCCCTTTCAGCGATTTTCCATTGACCGTATGGGAAGCAAATTCTCCCTCACCAGTCATTGGAACGCATCCGTGATAAAGCAGGTAGTTGTTGTTTTTTAAGTACATCCCTCCATGACTGAACAGGAACCGAACATGTTTCTGAAGGCTGGTGCTGTGAAGAAAAGAGGCTTCCAGGGTCACCATCAAGTCCCGCTCTTCCTTGGTCAGCTGATAGGGGGATGCCGGATCCACCGTTGGGAAGAGGGTGTCTTTAAGGTTATAATCCTGATTGCCTATCCGTACTGTACCCTTCTCCAAATCCATTTTATCCAGCAAGAGCCGGTCTTCCATCTTGTAATCCGGGTTGGCCAGGATCCGGAGGCCCTCCACTTTAAACTGAATGATCGTCATGGCCTTGTGCATCCTGGCAATCAGGCCCTCATCCACATTATCAAATTTGTTCATATCCAGCATGTGGGGCCGGAATAAGGTGCAGGGATCGCTGCCATATACTTTTTCAGCGAAAAGAGCAAGGGGCCGCAGATTGATGCCGTAACCGATCTCCAGCATATCAAAATTGTTGTAGCTCATATTCTGACGAACCACGTTGGCAATACAGGGCCAGTTCCCAGTGGCAGCTCCCATCCAGACAATGTCATGATTCCCCCACTGGATATCCACATCATGAAAGTCCAGCAGAAAGTCCATGATATAGTCCGGATGAGGGCCACGGTCATAGATATCGCCTATGATATGAAGCCGGTCCACAGTGAGCCTGCCGATGGTATTGGCCAGCCCAACGATATAATGCTCACTTCGGTCGAACTCAATGATAGAAGTGATGATCTGGTCATAGTAATGGCTTTTATTGGTTTGGTCATCGGAATGCAGAAGCTCATCAATAATATAATCTGCATATTTGGGTAGTCGTTTTCGGACTTTAGACCTGGTATATTTGGAAGAAACGGCTCTACAGACCTGAATCAACCGATAAATATTGACCCGATACCATTCTTCCAGGTCCTCGGTGCTTTTTTTAACCCTTTCAATCTCCGTTTCAGGATCGTAAATCAGCATGGCCAGTTCCGAACGATCCTTTTCCGACAAGGTTTTTCCGAAGGTCTCATCAATTTTGGCCCGGATCATGCCGGATCCGCTTTTGAGCATATGAATAAAGGCTTCATGCTCTCCGTGCAGATCGCTGAAAAAGTACTCCGTTCCCTTTGGCAGGCTGAGTATCGCACTTAGATTGATGATTTCGGCTGTTGCGGCTTTGATGTTCGGATAGTCCTTTGATAAAAGGCTCAGGTATTTCTGTTCCATGATTCTGCTCCTTCGTCCTCGTCCATTGGCATGTAGTAATTATAAAAAAATCCCAGCTAAGTGGGATTGTTTTTAATCTTCTATTCGGATGATCGTGGCTCCCAATCCTCGGAATTTAGAAAGAAATTTCTCATATCCCCGCTCAATGTGGTAGATTTCGGAGATTTCCGTCACTCCATCTGCCATCAGGCCGGCAAGAACCAATGCAGCTCCGGCCCGAAGGTCCGTAGCCAGCACTTGGGCTCCCCGAAGGGTTTTTTCTCCTTCTACGACAGCACTTCGGCCTTCAATTTTAATATTGGCTCCCATTCGATTCAATTCGCCGATATGCATATAACGGTTTTCGAAAACCGTTTCCATAACAGTGCTGGACCCTTTGACCGTAGCCAGAAGAGCCATGAACTGGGATTGCATATCCGTGGGAAATCCAGGATAGGGAAGAGTTTTTATATCCGTTGAGATCAAAGGATTTACATCCCCCTTGACCAGTATGCTTTCGTCATTATATTCTACTACAACACCACATTCCCGAAGCTTGGCAATGACCGGCTTTACATGATCCGGAACCGCATTGTGGATCAGGATATTTCCACGGGTAATGGCTGCTGCTACCATAAAGGTACCAGTTTCGATCCGATCCGGTATGACGCTGTGCTTGGTCCCCCCCAGTTCCCGTACTCCCTCAATTTTGATGGTGTCTGTTCCGGCGCCCTTAATACGGGCACCCATTTTGTTTAGAAAGTTAGCAAGGTCGACGATTTCGGGCTCTTCCGCTACGTTTTCCAAAATGGTCGTTCCTTCTGCTAGGGAGGCTGCCATCATAATGTTTTCGGTTGCGCCTACGCTGGGAAAGTCCAGGTATATATTGGCTCCGACCAATTTGTCGGCTTTTGCTTCCACCATACCATGGCTTTCAATGATTTCCGCTCCGAGAGCCTGAAACCCCTTTAGGTGCAGATCTATAGGCCGAGCGCCAATGGCACAGCCTCCCGGCAGGGCAATTCGGGCTTTACCGGTTCTTGCGAGCAAGGGTCCCATAACTAAAATGGAAGCTCTCATCTTTTTAACCAGCTCATAGGGGGCCTCTTCCGAAAGCACATGACTGATCTTAATCTTCAGGGAACTGGTATCGTAGTCCTCCTGAACTTCTGCTCCAACGCTTTGAAGCAGCCTGGACATGACTTCTACATCCCGGAGCGCCGGAACTTCATATAACTCACATTCCCCTGCAGTGAGAATCGATGCTGCCATAATAGGCAGTACAGCGTTCTTGGAACCGCTGATAAATACTTCTCCACTTAAGGGACCGGATTTCTGAACAAGATATTTTGACACTATTTCCTCCAACCTATAGGAAAGGTGCTTACGCACTCTTTTTTTAAATTTAAGTTTCTATAAGATAAAAAATCTGCAGCCGGCAAGGCATGCAATCTACCTATGTTATTATATCATCTTATGGATAATTTTCAAGTTTTTGATACCGACGGCAAAGCATTTCCTGAAATCCTGCATCACAAAAAAAGTACGGCCTGCCATTTCACAGGCTGTACTTTTTGAAAAGTGCATAGAACTAAAAACCAGAAGGAAATCCGCTAGAGCTCCTTCAATTCGGCCAGACAGTTGGTGCAGACATTTTTTCCATGAATGGATTCTACATCCTTGGCATTTCCGCAGAAAATACACTGGGGGGCATATTTCCGCAGAATGATATAGTCACCATCCACGTAAATTTCTATGGGATCACCAATGCCGATTTCCAGTGTATTTCGCAGCTCAATGGGAAGAACGATTCTTCCAAGTTTATCTACTTTTCTAACAATACCAGTCGCTTTCATTTAATATCACTCCTTTATTTTTTTTCTTTCGTGCTAAAGATGCTTTTCAGGGCCCCTAGAGAATTAACAATGGAAGTCAGGGCCTTTACCGTGTTCTGGTTACCTTTGATGGCATCGCTGACTGCACCCATGGAATGGGCAACATCCCCCACAATAGAATTGATTTCTTTGGTACGCTCAGCCGCAATAGCTGATATCTCCTGAGAGTCTGCCAGGATCTTATTGGTCATTTTTACGGTCTGAACAAGGTTTTTCAACAAGATGATTCCGTATATGATCAGTACAATAAGCCCGATACCAATGAAAAGCATTCCTATATCCTGTAATGATAGTGTAACCTCCATGCTCTGGCTCCTTTCCTGAATGTACAAGTTGATAATACTCATTATTAACCATAATATGTAAAATTACAAGTATATATTTAAAATTTACATATTTTTCTCATCATTTATTTTCTTTCGTAGATTTCTTCGATTTCTTCCGAATAGTCGGTTCCATCATATACCCACAAAGGGTCCATTACTTTTAATTCCGGATTTCCGTTTTTTGAACAATGAATCAACAGGATATTGGGAGCTTCTCCTGACCTGGGAGATACAAAGCGGATGGTTTTCGGCTCCAGTTGGTACTGACGGCAGCAGCAAAGAATATCTACCAGCCTGGATGGTCGATGAACCATAAAAAAGTCACCTCTGGGCTTTAATAGATAGGAAGCTGCCCGAACGAAGTCTTCCAGTGTACCGCTGGTTTCATGGCGTGCGATGTGCTTAGCCTGCCTTTCGTTGGGAATAGCCCGGTTTCCGGCCATATAAGGGGGATTGGTACAGACCCCGTCAAAGGATTCTTTCAGTTCCATACCGAAGGCATACCCCATATCGGATACATCCCCCTGTTTCAGAATAATCCGTTCTTCCAGATGGTTCATGACAATATTTTCCCTGGCAAGCCGGATGCTTTCTTCCTGCATTTCCAGCCCCCAGATTTCCTTGAAATCCGTTTTGTGGGACAGAATCAGAGGAACAATGCCGGTCCCGCAGCCCAGGTCGATAATCCGCTTACTCTTCTGTACCGGGGCTCGTTTACGGCCTCCACCCTTTGCAGCAAAGTCCGCTAGGAGAACTGCATCAATACCGTAACAAAAGTCACCAGGCCTCTGTTTAAGCTTCAAATCGCTGAATCCTATGGAATCACAACGAATATCTGTTTTGTTTGCTTTAACCATCATTATTCCCGAAGCAGCTTTTCCAGTTCATCCCTGGATACGCTATCGTCTGCAACGATTTCGGACAGCAAGTCCTTGTCCCGATCCTTTTTATTCTTTTTACCCGCCCCAAGCCTCTCTATCTCCTGTTTCTTAAAGAAATAAAATTCTGTGCTAAGCTTTTCCGGCTTGGCATCGGTTCTTTCTTCCAGTATTAACCGGGTTTTAATGCTGTTTTCCAAAATCTTCGAATCCAGCACGACAGCCATTCCATTTGGTGTCTTGATCCGTTCCCCTACATCGGGCATACCCTTTTTCATTTCCAGATAAATATCATTTTCATATTTTAGGCAGCACATTAACCGTCCGCATACTCCGGAAATCTTGGTAGGGTTCAACGACAGATTCTGTACTTTAGCCATTTTGATAGAAACCGGCTCGAAATCCGGGAGCCAGGTATGGCAGCACAGTCCCTTTCCACAACTACCGATGCCGCCCATCATTTTTGCTTCATCCCGAACACCGATCTGCCTTAGTTCAATCCGCATCTTGAATACGCTGGCCAGATCTTTAACCAGTTCGCGAAAATCCACCCGGCCATCTGATGTAAAGTAAAAGATGATTTTGCTGTTATCAAAGGTATACTCTACATCGATCAGCTTCATCTCCAGCTTATGCTTTCGCACTTTTTCCATGCAAAGGTCCATGGCTCTGTTCTTTTTCTTTAAGTTTTCCTGATACTGCTGCTCATCCTTTTCATCAGCTATTCGGATCACTTTTTTTAAAGGCTGTACAATCTGATTGTCCGGCACCTCCATCACATCGGAAGCAACAAATCCAAATTCAAGACCTCTTGCTGTCTCAACAATGACATTACTGCCCTGCTTTATATCCAGGCTATCCGGATCAAAGTAGTACACTTTACCGGCTTTTTTAAATCGCACTCCTGCAACTTTTACCATTATTATCCTCCAATTTTCAATACCATATTCTTTAATGAATACATCGGATTTACACCCGACTGAATGTCTCTTCTTGCTTCTTCTATTATCCGGATGATCCGGCTGATGTCTCCGTTTTTATATAACTTGCTGTCTTCTTCATGCTGGAGAAGCAGGTTGCGATATGCCGTCTGTATCCCGTCCAGAAACCGCAAAGCGTTTTCTCTGCTGGTTCCATGGTCGGCTAATTCCTTCTTTATTTTATAGAAAGGCTCTCCAACCAGGAGCATTCGGACCATCTTTCTTACATCCTGCTCATTTTCACCAGTTCCCGGTTCTTTAAAAGCATTGACCCGATAAACCAAACTCCTGGAGAGTATTGTTGATTCCAGGTTTTCCGTATTGTTGGAAAGGAGTATGATAACAGCACCGGCAGGAGGCTCTTCCAAGGTCTTTAAAAGACGGTTCTGGGCCTTTTTGGTCATGGAATCTGCGTCACTGATAATCGCTATATTCCGGTCTCCACTATATGGTTTCCTCGATACATGCTCCTGCAACCTATAAATTTCTTGGTCCTTTGTGTTTCCCTTGTCTGTAGTTTGAGTAATAAAAATATCTTCATGATTCCCATGCTCGATCTTTTGGCAAGGCAAGCATTGATGACAGCCGTATCCGGGTTGGGCATCACAGAGAATAGCCTGTATAAATGCCAGTGCATACGCCATTTTATCTGTCTGATGGTCCCCCTCAAATATATAGGCATGGGTGATTCCTTTTCCCACTATGCTCCGGGTGAGCTTTTGAGACAATAAATCATTATTAGTAAATTCTTCAAATATCACGGGTATTACTCCACTCCTCCAGCAAAGGATCGAAATGCCGGTTGATTTCTTTTTCAATTTCCAGAATGCTCTTTGCCCCGTCGATAGCTACTACCCGCTCCGGAAATGCAGCAGCCAACTGCATATATCCCTGATAAACCTTTTGATGAAATTCATCCTCTTCTTTTTCTAACCGGTCATAATCTCGGTGAATTCTCTTTTTTCCAAGAGCAGGGTCCAACAGCAGTAAAAATGTCAAGTCGGGGACAAGACCTCTAACCGCATATTCATTGATGACTCTGACCTGATCTCCCAAGCCTCGTCCAAATCCCTGGTAGGCAATGGAAGAGTCCATAAAACGATCACAGATTACAGCCTCTCCCCTATCAAGGGCAGGCTGAATAACTTGAGACACATGCTGGGATCTGGCTGCAGCGTAAAGCAGGGCTTCCGTTAAAGGATCCATTTCTGTATGATCCACATCCAGAATGATCTCGCGGATTTTTTCGCCAATCAAAGTGCCTCCCGGCTCTCTTGTCAGAACAGTCGATATATGTAAGCTTTCCAGTCTTCTTTTCAGACGGGAAATCTGAGTGCTTTTCCCGGATCCATCCGGACCTTCAAAGGTAATAAACAACCCTTTTTTCATGATTCACCTGCTATGCTTTTTTCAATACTTGATCAATCAAACGAGAAAGAAGACTCCAAGAAGCCATCAGTACCGGAATCGTCAGCAGCGATATGAATAGGACCTTCAGAATTATCATATCATTTCCTCCTTGATGGACAAATGCTAAAACTTATTATACCATATTCTTCCACACATTCATAGGACTTCCTTTTAGACATAGAAAAAAGACATCCCAATCGGAATGTCTGTCAATCAAGGTTTACAACTGCTTTGCAGTTGCATAAGTTCAAGCCACGTTCTGAAAAGTAAAAAGCAGTCCTTTTCAGAACTGCTTTCACTTAAAACCGGCAACGTTCAGCACAGCTGCACTCCTTCGGTCACGTCGTTCCCTTCGCTGTCCCGTTTTGCAAAAAAAGAAGCTACTTTCGTAACTTCTTTTTTTGCAAAACCGGCGACGTCCTACTTTCCCAGGCAACGTTCAGGACTTCGTCCTTCTCTCCTCCGGTCGCTCCGCTCCCTTCGCTGTCGTCTTTCACCCTGCAGCTGAAGCTGCGTGAAAGTCGCACCTGCTCCGCCATTGGCGGTCAGCTCTTCCCATGACATGTTGATCTCTCCAGACATAGAAAAAAGACATCCCAATC